>ENA-OPDW01000001-OPDW01000001.1-human-gut-metagenome-genome-assembly--contig:-NODE-1-length-420974-cov-8.028084_pt1 | contig 420974 bp, 401 predicted proteins | sample MGYA00241264_ERZ501508 | MGnify/ENA primary metagenome ERZ501508 (study PRJEB25962, sample SAMEA2042575) | human gut metagenome | biome: human gut; feature: human-associated habitat; material: faeces...
GCCTGCGTTTTGCAATCCGCGAAGGCGGCCGTACCGTTGGCGCTGGTGTTGTTACTGCTATCGAAGAAAAATAATTAAACGCTGTTAGCGGTACATATATCTAAGGCCGGACTTTTCAGCCCGGTCTTAGATTATTTTTTTAAACATTGTTGACATAACCCGTTAACTGTGGTACTCTATATTAGTGAAATTTTCAGACCAGCAATTTTGACAGCAAGAGAGGTGTAACGAATGCGTACTTTGATTACTTTGGCATGCACTGAATGCAAACAGCGCAACTACCAGACTAACAAAAACAAAAAGAATGATCCGGACCGTATTGAGATCAACAAGTACTGCAAATTTTGCAAAAAACACACTTTACATAAAGAAACCAAATAATCTTTGTGTTTGAGTTTATCTAGGTATTTTAGCAAGGATGTGAAAAGATGGCCGTTCCAGAATTACCGGGTGTGAAAGACACCAACGGCATTATGCGCTTTCTGCGGGAAGCAAAATCTGAACTAAAAAAAGTGACCTGGCCTACCAGACGAGAACTTATTGCCCATACAATCGTTGTATTTATTGCCGTTGTCCTTTCAGCAATTCTGATTTGGGTAATTGACAGTATTTTTGCTGGGCTTTTCCAGTTAATTTTACAATAAGTTTGAGTAAGGAGGAAGGGAATTAATATTCCCGGTACCGCTATGGAATCAGAAAAACGTTGGTATGTCATACATACTTATTCCGGTTACGAAAATAAAGTAAAAGCTAATCTGGAACGCAAAGTTCATTCCCTGGGTATGGAAAACGAAGTTTTCAATATTGTAATACCTATGGAAAATGAAATAGAAGTCAAAGATGGCAAAAAACGCAGCGTGCAGCGCAAAGTTTTCCCGGGCTATGTACTGGTAGAAATGATTGTTAATGACCGCAGCTGGTATGCCGTCCGCAACACTCCAGGCGTAACCGGTTTTGTTGGCTCCGGCACTAAGCCCATTCCTCTTACAGATGAGGAAGTAAAACAAATTATGCGTTCTATGGGCGTGGAAGAAAGCCGTCCTAAAATTGATTTACAATTACAGCAGATTGTACGCCTTAAAAGCGGCCCGTTTGCCGGATGCCTTGGCAGCGTTTCCGAAATTAATGAAGAACGCGGCAAGCTGAAGGTTCTTGTGGACATGTTTGGGCGCGAAACACCTGTTGAAGTTGATTTTACTCAAGTTGAAGAAGCTGAATAAGGAGGTGTAATAAATGCCGAAAAAAGTCGTTAAGATGGTAAAATTACAGGTACCGGCTGGTAAAGCTACTCCGGCTCCTCCTGTAGGCCCTGCACTCGGCCAGGCCGGTGTAAACATTATGGCTTTCGTTAAGGAGTTCAATGAACGTACTGCACAGCAGGCTGGTCTTATTATCCCGGTAGAAATCACCGTATTTGAAGACCGTTCCTTTACTTTCATTACCAAAACTCCTCCGGCTCCGGTTCTCTTGAAAAAAGCAGCCGGTCTGGAAAAAGCATCTGGCGAACCTAACAAGAAAAAAGTAGCCACCCTCGGCCGCGACAAAATCCGCGAAATCGCCGAAACCAAAATGGCTGACCTCAACGCAGCAGACATTGAAGCTGCAATGAGAATGGTTGAAGGTACTGCCCGCAGCATGGGTATTACCGTAGTTGACTGATAATATTAGTTGACTTAATTAAGTGGGAGGCCAAAAACCGTTATTACCACATAGGAGGAAAAGTTAATGGCAAAAAGAAGCAAAAAGTACCAGGAAGCTTTGAAACTTATCGAAGCTGACAAATTCTATTCTCCGAAAGAAGCAATAGAATTAGTAAAGAAAACTAACGTTACCAAATTTGACAGCACCGTTGAAGTTTCTTTCAAACTCGGTGTTAATCCTAAATATGCTGACCAGCAGGTTCGCGGCGCTATGGTTCTTCCGCACGGCACCGGCAAAAGCAAAACTGTTCTTGTTTTTGCTAAAGGCCCCAAAGTTGCAGAAGCTGAAGCAGCAGGCGCAGATTATGTTGGCGGTGAAGAATATGTCGCTAAAATTCAGGGCGGCTGGACAGATTTCGATGTCTGCGTAGCAACCCCTGACATGATGGGCATGGTTGGCCGTCTTGGTAAAATCCTCGGTCCTAAAGGTTTAATGCCTAACCCGAAGGTTGGTACCGTAACTATGGACGTAACCCGTGCAGTAAACGAAATTAAAGCCGGTAAAATTGAATACCGCACCGATAAAGCTGGTAATGTACAGGCTCCTATCGGCAAAGTTTCCTTTACCGATGAACAGCTTTTGGCTAACTACATTGCACTTGCCGATACTCTGGTAAAAGTTAAACCTTCCGGAGCAAAAGGCCAGTACATGAAAACCATCACTCTTTCTACTACCATGGGCCCTGGCGTTAAAGTTGACGTTCTGAAGGCTAACAGCGACAAATAATTTTATAAATCAGAAGATAATCGGGCCATAGACAGCAGGTGCGGCACAGCCGCGTAAGCATAGCGCCAGCCGAGGTTGGAGACGTTGAAGATAGACCTTCGCGACCTCCGGCTGCGGCCGAGAGGTCTTTTTGATTTAATAAAAAATATCAAAATAAAGAAGGGGGTGCAGATGTATGGCAATTAGACCTGAAAAAGCAGCTAAAGTTGCAGAGATTAAAGAACTTCTTACCAGCTCTAAATGCACTGTTCTGGTAGACTTCTGCGGTTTGACTGTTGCACAGGATACTGCATTGCGCCGTAAAATGCGCGAAGCCGGTGTTACCTACATTGTAGTTAAAAACACTATGCTCCGTATTGCAGCACAAGAAGCAGGCATTGAAGGCCTGGAGCCGGTTCTTGAAAAGAACACCGCTATTGCGGTTGCTCCGGAAGACCCTGTTGCCGCAGCAAAAATCATTTGCGATTTTGCTAAAGAAAACAAAGCACTTGTTGTTAAAGCAGGTGTTCTTGACGGTAAAGTTATTGACGATGCAGCTATCAAAGCTCTGGCAGAACTGCCGCCGAAAGAAGTACTCGTTGCCAAAATGCTTGGCAGCATGAATGCTCCTATTTCCGGTTTCGTCAATGTACTTCAAGGTACTATCCGCAAAGTGGTATATGCGCTTGACGCTATCCGCGAACAAAAAGAATCCGCATAAGCTGAGGCTTATCGCATAAAAACTTAACAATAAAATTAAAACATCTAAATTTATGGAGGTAACTATAATGAATAAAGAACAAATCATTGAAGCTATTGAATCTATGACCGTCCTCGAACTTTCCGAACTCGTTAAAGCTCTGGAAGAAAAATTCGGCGTATCCGCTGCTGCTCCTGTTGCTGTAGCTGCTGCTCCGGCTGCTGGTGGCGCTGCTGCTGCTGAAGAAAAAACTGAATTCGACGTAATCCTGACCGCTGCTGGCGCTGGCAAAATCAACGTAATCAAAGTTGTTCGCGAAGTAACCGGCCTGGGCCTGAAAGAAGCTAAAGCTATCGTTGACGAAGCTCCGAAAGCTGTTAAAGAAAAAATCTCCAAAGCTGACGCTGAAGCTCTCAAAGCTAAACTCGAAGAAGCTGGCGCTTCCGTAGAAATTAAATAATTTAAAAAAGTACCCGAGCCCCATTTTATGCGGGGTTCGGGCTTTTTTATTTTCTGAAACGTACTAAAAACGTACTATTTTTTCATTATTTTATAAAGCTGTTTAATTTATCTGCCAGTTCAGAGCCTTTATTTGGGTATAAATGCGCATAAATTTGCAGCGTGGTTTTTATATCCTCATGCCCCAGGCGCTCACTGATAGCAAGCGGCGGGAAATTCAATTCAATAAGCAAGCTGGCGTGTGAATGCCGGAAATCGTGCAGACGTATTCTTTTGACGCCTGCTTTTTTTACGCCATTATTAAGCTGGCGGCGGAGGTTAAATTTATTAAGAGAGGGAAACAGGCGCTCACCGGCAGAAGGTTCATACATTGAGTTCATATAATCATCAAGCATTTTACAGAGTTTATCCGGCAGGCTAATTACACGCCTGCTCTTTTTAGTTTTCGGCGTTGTAATGTATTCTTTGCCACCGATTGTGGCAAGATTTTTGCTAATGGAAAGAGTTTTATTTTCCGGGCTGTAATCACCCACTGAGAGGGCGAGCAGTTCACCTGCGCGGCAGCCGGTAAAGTACAACACGTTAAAAGGCGTTTTATAAAGCTGTTCATCAATGCAGGCTATAAATTTATTAAATTCGTCAACCGTCCAAAAGTCCATTCTATGAGCGCGCAGTTCGCCTATTTTACCCGCCAGCTTTACCGGGTTAGCGGAAAGCCCATAATATTTAACGGCATAGTTAAAAAGTGCAGACAGCACGTTATTAAGCATATGCAGGTAAGTTGGTGAATATTTTTCCGGGCTGTTCAGCATATCATTTTGCCATTGGCGTATTTTCACCGCCGTTATTTCAGTAAGCGGCATATCACCGAATACCGGCCGGAACTGATTTTTAAAAATATATTTCTTGCTGGCTGTGGTTGTAGGTTTTTGCCTTTTGGCGCAGTCAGCGAGGTAATAATCGCAAAGGGCGTTAAAACTCATTGTGCAGTCCCCTGCTGTTTTATTTAAAAATTCCTGTTCATAGGCTTTGGCATCTCGCGAGAGTGTGAAGCCCTCTTTTTCCTTTTTGCGGCGTATGCCCTGCCAGTCTGTATAGTAAAAAGAGCAGTAATATTTTTTAGTTTTTTCGTTAAAATATACCGGCATTGCATTCACCTCTTTTGAAAATATTAAAAATGCTGTTTTAACCGCTGTATTTTAGTTTACAGCGGTTTTTGCTTTGTTTGCATAAAAGTTATAAGCGTGTAGCATTAAAAACGGCTGTAAAGCAATCACAGGCGAAGCGCAGCAGTGAATAGCCGTTTCGGTAGGTTCTTTCTGCAAAAAATTTGCGCCGAGGGTCTTGCGAGCCCCAAAAATGATTTAGATATTAAAAATTTTTAAACTGTTTCCTGCCAGCAGCCACAGGCGGCAGGCGATAACTGGCATTGCTGCGTCGCTTGTGTGATTGTCAAAACTTGACTTTTGGGAAATAATTTTATTTCCCACCGCTAAACAGTTTGTTAATCCACGCTGTAAATGAAACGCCGAAACCAACGCCGACAAGACCGGCAAGAACCATACACGCCAGCAGTATAATAAGCCCGAAAATGCTGCCGATAATATCGTTGCTTGTAATGTTAAAGCCGATAAGCTGTAAAAGCCACGCAAGGAAAAGGCATATAACCGCCGCCAGCAGATAGCCGCCGAACAGGGCAAAGAATAAGCCGTAACCGATAAGGCCGGCAATGCGTATTAGTTTAGCAAGCATAATAAAAACCTCTTAAAACGGTTAGCAAAAAACATTAAGACAAAAAAGTCTGAAAATATGATTTTATTCAAAAATGAGTAAAACTGACAAAAAAGTCTGCGTACTTTTAGAAAAACTTAACAAAACTTAACATTTGCTCAAAAATGAGCGAAAGTCTGCCGTTCCTTTTGGTACGGTTGCGCTCGCCGATGCCGGAAATGTTGACAAAAGTTGAAGTCTGAAAAATATTGCCGGGGGTTATTCCTCGTTGTGGGTGTTGTGACGGAAATATAAATCTTTTATTTTTTCGTTGAGTTGTTCGCGTGTTGGTTTACCGTTAACCATTTCATTTAAAATAAAATCATTAAATAATATGCTTTCAGCGAAAGTTCTAAAGTATGAAGCGGCGGCTTCTTTCCTTTTGTTTTCAATTTCTTTTGTAATTTGGTCTAAAATTATTTCAAAGTCTTGCTGGTTAAGTTTAAAGCTTCTGCCTTTTTCAATATCGAATAAGTCAAGCGTTAAATTTTGAAGCGCCGTTAAATAAAAATAGCCTTCCTGGTATTCTAGCTTGAATTCGGGTTGTAAATATTTTGACCAATAGGAGGCGACAACTTTTCTGCCTGCTGGTGTATCAGCTGCTATTTCGTCAACGCCTAAAAGATAACCTATTGAAACGCCGAAAATTTGCGCCATTTTTATTAGCGTTTCCATTTTTGGGTTTGCATTTTGTTTTTCAAAACGACCGTAATTTTGGCTTGTCATCCCTAATTTTTGCGCCATATTTTCTTGAGAAAAGCCATGTTTCAATCTTAATTCTTTCAATCTCTTGGCAAATTTCATAAAAGAAACACCTACTTTCATGAGTTTATTATACAAAATAAACTTTTCAAAAGCAATTAAAATACAAAATTTTAGTTTCAAACATTATTGACGTTGAAAGTATTACTTACTATAATTAGAAATATGAAAGAAAAAATTTCAAAGGAGGGCGAAAAATGCGCATCAATTATCAAAATTTTTTCATAGCCTGCGCAAAATCTCAAATGACAATGAGTGCCGCAATAAAAAAAGCAGCGTTGTCAAGCTTAATTTTAAACAAAATAAAACACGGTAAAAATGTTAATGCAACCACAGTTGGGAAGCTGGCAGCAGCTTTAGGCGTGCCGGTGGAGGATTTGCTGGATTTGGAGCAGTGACCCGTGCTGTGGTTGTGGAGGATTAGGAGGTGAAGCAATGGAACAGGAAAAGGCTTTGATGACAGCGCAGGAAGTGGCGGCGCTGTTAGGCGTAAAAATGTGTATGGCCTATAAAATCATCCGCCAAGCCAACGAGGAACTAAAAGCCGCGGGAAAGTTAACAGTCCGCGGCAGAATAAACAGGAAGTATTTATTTAAAAAGCTGGATATTGAAGGGGTGTAAAAAATGGATTGTAAAGAAAAAGCCGCCGAGGCGGTCAGACTTTCGCCGTATTTGCTCAATGCCGACGGCATAAACACCGCCGCCGAGGCTTACGAATTAGCTGCGGAGGACGCTCAAAAATGCAGGATTTGGGCAGGTTACAGTTACGGCGCTATGATGGCATATACTGCTGGTTATATTGCCGGGATAAGGGCAGAGCGGCGCAAGAGAAAAGAAAAAACCGCCCGGCGCGCCAACGCCAAGCGGCAGAAGTAAAAAGGTGTTCCAAGCCTTTAACCATTTTTATTTTACCACAGAAGGGAGTAAACAGCAATGAGAAACCACTATAAACAAGGATATAAAGACGGAGCGCAGGGATTGAGCGACTATGAACGCGAGGAAATGATAGACGAAATTATGATGAGGGACGGCGTTGTGGCCGCATCTGATTATGAGGACGGCTTTGAAGAAGGGCGTGAGGATAGCTGGGAGTGGTAATATGCAGGTATTTTGGGATAACATACCGGCAGAACTGAAAAAAGAGCCCCGTTGGGTTTGCTGGAAGTTTGAGCAGCGCGGCGGCAAGATGACTAAAGTGCCATATACACCCACAGGCAGGAGAGCAAAAAGCAATGACCCTGCCACGTGGGCAGCTTTTGACGAATGCAAGGCTGCACACGAGAACGGCAGCTTTGACGGCATAGGTTTTCAGCTGGACGGCAGCGGCATTGTGGGCGTTGATATTGACCACGCAAGGGACGCCGCCGGAAACTGGAGCGCTACCGCCGCCGCTATTGTAGATATTTTAAACAGCTATGCCGAAATATCGCCAAGCGGAGAAGGCGTGCACGTGCTGGCCTACGGCACAAAGTTTGGCGACAAAAGCAAAAACGCCGCTCTGGGCGTGGAAATGTACGATACAAAGCGCTTTTTTACCGTCACAGGTAATTTATACCGTGAGGAATTAAACACCGTACAGGAGCGTTGGGACGAACTTGTGGAGGTATATTTCAAATACCTTGAGCCGCTGCAGGAAGATGAGAAAACAACCACAGAGCCTACACCGCCGCCGCAAAATAACGCCGCCGCAGATTTTGCGCCGCTTGATGATGCTGCAATTATAGAACTTTTTGAGAGCGGAAAAGCAGGCGGGCAGAAGTCCGGCAGGGGCGCAGAACTGGCGGCGTACTGGCGGGGTAATTACCTGCTTTATACTGATGATTTAAGCGCGGCAGATTTATCACTTTGCAATGCGCTTGCCTTTTGGACGCAAAAAGACACTGCGCAGATGGACAGGCTTTTTAGACAAAGCGGGCTTTACTTGCTGGAGGGCAGGGCTGAAAAGTGGAACGCCAAGCATAATAGCGCCGGGCTGACTTATGGCGAAATGACCATCGCCGCTGCTGTGGCTGCCTGCAATGTAGTGTACAGCGCGCGAAATTTAACAGGCCGCTTTAATAATGAGCCGGTAGTAAAGCAAAACTTCCCTGTGTGCAATCTTGAGGGAAAGCCGATAAAAACGCACTGGCAAAATTTGGCTTTCCTTCTGCGCCGTTGGCGTTATGAGGCTAAATATAACGAAATCAGCAAGGAAGTGGAATTTTACCGGGACGGCAAAAAGTTGGCTGTAAAATATGATGACTTTGTAACGGAAATGCAGGGCGAAGCCAATAAAAGCGGGCTGGGCTGCAGCAGGCAGGACACGAGGGCGATGCTTAACCTTATCGCCAGCAAAAACCGTTATAACCCTTTTACCGACTATTTGGAAAGCTGTTTTAACCAATGGTCGGCGGCAGGCAGGCAGAAGGTTTATTTTTACCGCTTGTGCAGCGCGCTTGTGCTGAATACGAATTTTACAGCAGCAGGCCGGAGTGCTTTTTTATATGGCCTATTGCGTAAATGGCTATTGCAGGTGGTAAAGCTGGGCTATAATGACGGGACAATGAGCCCGCAAAATATATTGATAATGCAAGCAGAAGGCGGAATAGGCAAAACGCGCTTTGCTCATTGGTTATTTAGAGAGCGGCCGGCGCTTATAAAAAGCGGTGAAAAGCTTGACCCTACAAACAAAGACAGCGTTATTAAGCTTACAAAGTATGCGCTTGTTGAGTTGGGCGAAATAGGGCAGACTGTTAAAGCGGAAAAAATAGACGCGCTCAAACAGTTTTTTACGCAAAATGAAGATGAGTACCGCGCGCCGTTTGATATAGCCGTGCAGAAGCATCCGCGCCGGACAAGTTTTTTGGGAACTATAAACGAAAGCGATTTTTTAATCGACCGTACAGGCGAGCGCCGTTATTTTGTGTTACCGCTTGCGGCGATAGACTGGCAGCAGCTGGAGCGCCTGCCGCCTGCAATGCTGTGGGGCGAAATTTACGCGGCGGCGGTTGTGGATGGCGAGCCGTGGTATTTAAATTATGACGAAATAAAGCAGCTTAACCAATTAAACCAAGTATTTGCTTGCACAACATCCACAGAGGAGGCGCTATTCGCTTTACTGGATTTTGAAACGCCGAAAGAGCGCTGGAAGCTGTGGCGCGTTTCGGATTTGTCTTTTTATCTGTTCGGCGATAGAAAGCAAGCCGCTAAAGTTGGCAAAGTGCTGGCGGCGCTTGCTGTTAGCGGCAGAATACCGCCGCCACGATATGGGCACGAGAGCGGCGCGGGAAGGCTTTATTTGTTGCCGCCGGAGGGCGTATCCGCGTTAAGGGGCTAAAGGGGCGTACAAGGTAATTTTTGCCACCTTTAGCGCCGTAAAGTCCGCATTTTTACTGGGGTTTTTAATAATCGCTAAAGGTGTTAAAGGTATTTTAATTATTTTATATATAAAATAAGCGTATTATGTATATACGTATTATATAATACATTACATAATACGTAATATTTATATATAAGTTAAATGCTGCCTTTAGCGTTTAGCGAAGCTCTGAAAGCCGCTTCCTGTGGGCGTTTGCGGGCGCTTAAGGGTTGATTTTTACCCTTAGCAGCCTTTAGCAAAACTTAAAATAAAACATTAAAATTATTAATTCAAAATTAGGCAACAGGGGCGGGCGATACACTACCACCGGGGTAACATGTTGGTGCTACCGGTATCAGACTGAATGGAGATACCTTAACGTAATACGCGCCGCGCGTGTAAGCCCCCCAACCACAGCAGAGCAGAACGGATGCCGCAGGCGCTACCAACACCGGCGGAATAAAAAAGAGGGCGTTTTATACGTCCTCTTTTTGCCATTTTTCTTTTATTTCTTGTATCCTTATTTGTTTTATATGTTCCGGCAAATTCGTTGGAATTAAGTCTATTGCAGATTGCATATTTTGCGGTTTAAATTGTTTATCATATTCAGCATTGATAAAATCTTCCATTGTTAAAATTTCTTTAAATATTTTCTTATTCATTTTTTATGATAACCTTATTATTAAAAATTAGTTTTGGTGTTTAATCATCACGATGATTTGGGCAGTTCATACAGATTTTTACAAGTTTCTCGCTCCATGGCAGTTCATCAGGCAAAAAACGCTCTGGCGTATGACCTTCTGCAACAACAGAGGTATCAAAGCAAAAGTCATCTGTAACCAATCTATTAACCAACGGGCATCTAATCGTCTTTTCCATCGTCAAACCTTTCTACTAGCTTTATAATAATTTCGTTATATAAAATAACGTCCGATAATATACGTTATGTAAAATATCGTTATTTTTATTTTGTTTTTACACCATTATATACTTAATTGTTTTCTAATTCTTTCACGCCCTCAATATCAGAAGGCAGGAAAACTATTCTCTGTCCGTCCTTATCAGTAAAGGCAATATCTAAATTTAACCCTTCTGCCAGTTTGATAATATCAGCCATAAAGAAGGAATTACGGTTCAGCTTGTTATTAAATGCCTGCGGCGTTATTCCTAAAATCGCCGCCGCTTCTGTATTCTGTTTCCCTCTTAACGCCAAAGCTGCTTTTACTTTATCAGATACGCTCATAGCATAACCGCCTTTCTGTAATTAAATTATACTAAACGCTGTTTTATATTTCAAGTTTGTGAGTAAAAATATAACAAAAGGGACTGCACAAAACAGCCCCTTGTTATTGCTTATTCTCTTTCTGCGCTCACCGCCGCGCGCCGCCGCTCTATCAGTTCGCCCATCGCCAATATAAATTCATCTGCGCTGTAATGCGCCCACCCTATTGCCGGTTCTTTTAATGCCTGCACAATCTCATCAATACTGCTGCGCTCACTTTCGCCGCCGCATATTAACGCGCCTTTGCTGCCGTTGTCATATTCTAAAACCATTACCGCGTTTACCAGTCTTGCCATTCGTTTAACCTCCCCTTTTATTATTTCTCCTGCTGCCCATCGCTGCCATTAAGTATGCGCTCCAGTTCAGCTTCCTGTTTCAGCCAAAACTCATTAAAAGCAAGCTGTTTAATAACTCTCATCGGCTTTGCTTCTGTAAAGTGAATTGAAGTCTGCCCATCAGCTACTTTTGCTACTACGTTGTCGAAACACTCCGCCGCATTTTTGTTGCCATACAGTACGGCTACGCGCTCGCCCTTCTCATCTTCATAGAGTGCAATTAAGTTAGTCAATTTCATAATATCTCTCCTTTGCTTTTTATAATTTGACTTTAGACTTTTTTACAGCTTATTCAGCTTTTTTATTATATCCGCAAAATCACGCTTTCTTTTTTTGTGTGACAATTTCACTGGCTATGCTTTTTTATAAGACCCGCCAAACTTAAACCATTCTCAACCTTTTCACAACTTAACATTTCTTAACAGCTAACTACCTGCTTATGCTTTTTATAATATCCTCAAAACCTTAACCAATCATAACCACTTTTACCTGCTTTTGATTTTGGCGTGCTATGTAGGTACTACTTATAATTTACTGTATTGTTAGGATATACTCTTTACATTACGTATCAAATTTTGAACCTACGTGATTTCTTTCATCGTTGGTTCAAATTTTGATACTACGATTAAACCACCACTACAAGCGGCTCTATCGTTGTATCAAATTTTGATACTACGTGATTTCATCGTTGGTTTAAATTTTGAACCTACGTGCTTTCTTTTACCATTGATTCAAATTTTGAACCTACGGTAAATTTACTTTACGCCGGTAGTTCTGATAATGCTTTGCGTTTAATATAGCTGCTTAAATTACAGCTGCTATCTCCACTTAACATATTAGCTGCATAAGCTACCTCGTTATCATCGGCAAGCCTGCCCACCTCTTTGGTAAACCGCTTTAGCCAGTACAGTAATTTTTCTTTACCGGCTTTGCTAAACAAGCCGCTTTCATCAGCTATCCGGTATACTTTTTCTTTTCGCCGCTCTATTGCCATAGCCATTTTACTATCACTCTGTACAGGCGCGCGGCTTTGTGGCGGCTTTAATACCGGCGGCGGTGTATATGCTGCCTGCTGCGGCATTTCATGCCTTACCTGCGGCGGCTCTATAATTTCAACTACTGCCTGCAGCGTGCCTTCGCTTTCCTGTATCTCGTCCGCCGTAAATTCAGCAGGCATTATAAACGTGCCCGGTGTAAGCAGCTGCACCATTTCTCCGCTATCCGGCAAAGCACTGTATATAACATACTTTCTGCTGTTATTCGGCACTTTGCGCCCGTCCTGCGTGATTATTACTTTAGGCATACCCGGCACATTCTTCTCTTGTTTTTCCTCTATCAAGCCCACCTTTTTCAGCGTTTGCAATGATTTTCTAATAGTGTTTTTGGCAACTCCTGTAATATTGCTTAAGTTATCCACCGTTAAATTAAAGTCACTGTTTCCTCGCTGCCATATAAAGCAATACAGCGCATAAGCATTCGCATCACGCTCTTTTATATAAAGCCTGTCCAGTATTTCATTTTGTGTCATAATAAAACCCCTGCGCTTTCCTTTGCTGTCTTTTAAGTTATCGACTTTTACAATATTGCCGTTCAATTTTTCACCGCCTTAAAATAGCCCTGCAACAATGCAAGGCTATAAAGTTTAATGCTTTGTAGTTCTACGCTTTATAAAACGCTTAACAAGTATTTTAAAGCAACGCGGCAGCAAGGCTTTGTTATGCAGCACTATCTCTGCTATGCCTGTTTCAAAGTCATAGGCAATATAGTTTTTCATATCTTCCGCCGGGTAGGGTCTGCGCAGCTTTATAATCATTGCACGCCCTCCTGCTTTCTCCGCCGCCGGTTGATACGTTTAAAAAAGTATTCCGCCGCCCGGTGATAGTCAGCAAAGCTATACAGTTCTTCCGCCTTTAAAAGCCCCCTGTACAGCGTTTTTGCAAAGGCAGGCAGGCTATTATAAAAGCTGCGTTCATTGCCGCTTACATCAGCCATATTCAGCGGCGGCATACCGTTAGTATAATTACGCTGTAACTGCACCGGTTTACCCAATACCTTTACGCCTTCCATATGCCTTATAACGCGGCTTAACAGTATCTTTCCGTCATATAGCACCGCCGCCAGTTCGCCACGCTGCCGCCGCCCTGGCTCTACTGCTAATACCTCAAAAGCGTTAAGTTTAAAATACATTCTGTTTACGTTGCTCATTTTTATTTCTCCCTTCGTGACTGTACGGAAGGACAAAAACCTGTTATAATAACAGTACCGCAAAAAGCCCCTTTGCATTGGTTTTCTGCGCCTTGCCGTTGGTGTATCTCCAGTACATCAGCGGCTTTTATTTTTGCCCATTTACGCATTGTTATAAGTCCTCTACACTGATTTTCTTTTCAAGATACCGCTTGTTTATCCTGTAATTTATAACAAGCTTACCGGCGGCAGCCAGTTCTTTATTTAAACTGGCTATCACTTCATAGCTGCGCTTTAATGAGCAGCCCAATAACGCCGCCACCTCTTTAGCATTTAAAAACGCCTTTTCCTGCTCCATTGTTTCACCTTCTTTCGTCTTTTAAGACATATTTATTTTAAAAAAATATCGGCGCATTGCTCATCAGTTAAATGCCAACGCTCTTTCAGTAAAGCTATTTCAGCCCTTGTAAAGTCGCCGCGCTTACCTGTTAGACGGCTTGACAGTGTTTGCGGCGTTATATGCAGGGCTTTCGCCGTGCTGCTGCCACTATCTCCGTTTAACGCTTGATAATATTTAAACAACTCTTTATTCATTAACTCACTTCCTTTTCTGTCTTTTGAGACATTTTTAGCTTAACATATTTTTTCGTGTCTTGCAAGCTAATTTTCGTTGTTTTTTTATGTCTTTTAGTGTAAAATTTAATTATAGCAAGTTAGGAGTAATACAATGGCACAAGATGAAATGGTAGCTTTTGGCGAAAAGTTAAAAAAATACAGAAAACAAAAAGGCTTAACTCAAGAAGAATTAGCTGCTCTCGTTGGTGTTCAAAATTCTGCTATTAGCAAATATGAAAAAGGCAGGATTAAACAAATACCGATACACATACTTGAAAGATTACGGGCTGTTTTAGAATTTAATGTGAAGGATGTCCCCGATAGCCAATTAACGTTTAACATTTATAAACCACTTAGACCGGCATATTTACCGGAACAATACAAATCGCGTTTAAGGTTAACAGAGTCCTATTTGCGTTTGTTATTCTTTACGCCTAACCCACGTGGCGAAAATGGTTCAACTGCTTATTTTGACCATTTTTATATAAACAGTGATAATTTTTTAATTATAGCTAAAAACCATTTCTCTGAAAGTGAAGTACAACAAATTCAAGATTATATAGATTTTGTAATTGATAAACACATAAAACAAAACCCTCCGCCGATTTAAGTTAAACCTTCGGAAATGTTAGGTTTTGTTAGGTTATTCCTGTAACCGCTTTCAGGTTTTATCAGGTTTATATTTTATTATCACGGCGAATTTTTCCGCTTTCTCTTTTTACGTTTCAACACGTCTGTTAATGCAAGGGTGTAACTTTACGCTACCCCCTTTATAAAACTTGCCTGTTACTGAAAAGCTAACAGGTATTATTTTTAACCTTCTTTCTGAACATAAGTTTTGGTTTTGGATTTTATGTTTGTATTATGCCCTTTTATTATGCGCTCACGTTCGTTTTAAAGCGTTTTTAACCCCTTGCCCTTATAAGTTTATGCGGCGTTATAAAAAACGGCTTAAAACACAAAAAGCGGCGGCGTAAAATGATTTTCAAGCCGCCAGTTTATACGGTATGCGTATATCTTATAAAAAATAAAAGCAGGCAAGCCTTTTAAACTCACCTGCACCCGGGAGGATATTATGCCGGTATATCTCAACGAAAAAACTAAAAAATATTACTGCTCATTCTATTACACGGACTGGCAGGGCAAGCGCAAAAAGAAAAAGAAAGAGGGCTTTACCCTTGCCCGCGATGCTAAAGAATGGGAGAGGGACTTTTTAAACAAGGCTGCTGCTAACTGCGATATGAAGTTTAACGCGCTTTGTGAATACTACCTCGAGGACTACAAAACACGCCGCCGACCAACCACCGCCAAAAACCGTGAATACAGCATTTTAAAACACTTCCTGCCGGTCTTTGGTGATATGCAGCTGTCAGCAATAACCCCTGTCACTGTACGCAACTGGCAAAACACTGTTATAAACGCAGGCTATGCCGAAACGTTTCAGCGGTCTTTAAACAGCTACTTGTCCGCTATTTTTAACTATGCCGTTAAGTATTACAACCTAAAAGACAACCCGGTACGCCTTGCCGGGTCAATAGGCAAAGGGCACGCCGGGCGTATTGACTTTTGGACTGTTGATGAATTTAACCGCTTCACCGCTGCACTCACCGCCGAAACGCCTTTCAGCAGGCAGCATATTCACCGCGCCGCCAATACCGAAACGCTGTTATTTGCCTTTAACGTGCTTTTTTATACCGGGCTGCGCATTGGTGAATTTTTAGCCCTCACTGTCAGCGACTACAACGCAACGGAACAAACGCTTAACATAAACAAAAGCCTTGCCGTACTTAACGGCGCGCCAATAATACAACCGCCTAAAACAACTAAAAGCAAGCGCATAATAAGCATACCGGCAAAACTCTGCGCTATGTTTGACCGCTATATAGCAAGTATGTACGAACCCCAACCGGGAGAGCGGCTATTCCCTATGCTTAACAAACACGGACTTGCCAAAGCATTAAAAACCACCGCCAAACTGGCAGGCATTAAAGCAATACGCCTGCACGATTTACGCCATAGCCACGCCAGTATGCTAATCGAATTGAATATATCCCCTCTCGCCATCAGTGAGCGATTGGGGCACGATGACGTAAAAACCACGCTTAACACATATAGCCATTTATACCCAAACAAGGGCAGCGAAGTATCGCAAAAAATAAACGGTTTAATGCCTTAATTTTGAAAAATAGTACGTTTTTAGTACGCTTACAGAAACAGAAAAGCCCGCAATCCCTATAAACAGGGGCTGCGGGCAATTTCATTTCTTATTCAAACTCTATCGTTGCGGGCGGTTTGGTTGTATAGTCAAACAGCACGCGGTTGATATGTTTTACTTCGTTTACTATTCTGTTGGCTGCGGTGGTAATTGTTGCAGGGGGCAGCATGGTAACTTCCGCCGTCATAAAGTCGGTGGTGGTTACGGCACGCAGGGCAATGGCGTAATCGTAAGTACGTTCGTCACCCATAACGCCTACACTGCGCATGTTGGTCAGCGCCGCAAAATACTGGCTGGGGCGCTCTGCCAGCGGCAGTTTGTCCACTTCTTCACGGTAAATGTAATCGGCATCCTGCACAATGGCAACTTTTTCTGCCGTTACTTCGCCGATAATACGGATGGCAAGCCCCGGTCCCGGGAACGGCTGGCGGGTTACCAGATATTCCGGAAGTCCAAGTTCTCTGCCGGACTGGCGCACTTCGTCCTTAAACAAATCGCGCAGAGGCTCAACAATTTCTTTAAAATCTACAAAGTCGGGCAGGCCGCCTACATTGTGGTGGCTCTTAATTGTTGCCGATTCGCCGCCGAGGCCGCTTTCAACAACGTCCGGATAAATAGTGCCCTGTGCCAGATAATCGACTGCACCGATTTTTTTGGCTTCTTCTTCAAACACGCGGATAAATTCTTCGCCGATAATTTTGCGTTTGGCTTCCGGCGCGGTTACGCCTGCCAATTTGCTGTAAAAACGTTCGCGTGCGTCTACGCATACAAAGTTAATGTCAAACAGGCCGCCTTCGCCGAATACGGAGCATACTTCTTCACGTTCGTTTTTGCGCAGCAGGCCGTGGTCTACAAATACACAGGTAAGCTGTTTGCCGATGGCTTTGGCAAGCATTGCCGCGCAGACGCTGCTGTCTACGCCGCCGCTTAATGCGCACAGCACTTTGCCGCTGCCGATGCGTTCTTTCAGCTCTTTAACGGTTTCTTCAACAAAGCTGTCCATTTTCCAGGTTCCGGCACAGCCGCATACATTATATACAAAATTGCTCAGCATTTTAGTGCCGTTGTCGGTGTGCAGCACTTCGGGGTGGAACTGCACGCAGTACAGCCCGCGGCTTACGTCCTCTGCCGCCGCTACCGGGCAGTTAGGTGTGTGCGCGGTAATTTTAAAACCGGGCGCTGCCGTTTCAATGTAGTCGTTGTGGCTCATCCAGCACACGTTTTTGGCCGGTATATCTTTAAAAAGAAGGCTTTCCGTATCAAAGTCAACCAGTGTTTTGCCGTATTCGCGTTCCGGCGCTTTGCAAACATGCCCGCCCAGCATGTGCATCATAAGCTGGCTGCCGTAGCAGATGCCCAAAACAGGCACGCCCCAGCTGTAAATTTCCGCATTAATCGTGGGCGAATCCTCTAAATAAGCGCTGTTGGGGCCGCCGGTAAAAATAATGCCCTTCGGGTTTTTGGCTTTAATTTTTTCAAGGCTCTGCCTGTAGGACACAATTTCGCAGTAAACGCCGCTTTCCCTTACGCGGCGGGCGATAAGCTGGTTGTACTGGCCGCCGAAGTCAATTACTAAAATCATTTCCTGGTTGTCGGTTTTCATAACGGCTTCATCCTCCTGTAAAGTTTTTTACGTTTTTCTTTATCTTTTAATTTTACAATATTAAGTGTAAAAAAGCAAACAAAATGCCCGCTTTTGCAAGGGTTTACAGGCTGTTTACCCTTCTTTGGCAATAACGCGGAAATCGCCGTCAATATCGCCCGTAAGCAGCTTGCGCAGAATGCTGTAACCGCCGCCAATAACTTCTATCGTGCCGTCAAGCACATCTACAAGCGGCTTCAGTTCGTCAACAACAGCCTGCGTATTGTAAGTGCCGGTATCCACAACGTAAAAATGCTCAAAGCCCTTAAACATTTTGCGAAGGTAAGCCTTGCCTTCTTCCTCGCCCTTTTCGGCAATCTGCGTTTCAAGGTTCAGGCTGCCGCTGCGCATAAAATCAAGCCAGCTTTCCGTCATAAAAATGCCTTTGGGCGCACGGTTAATGCTTTTAATATCCGTCTTGGAAAGCAAAATATCCACGCAGTCGCGCGTTTTGGGTATTACAAGCTCTGCCGTAGTTGCCCTTAACTTTGCCGTTCCTCCGCCGCAGCCGCTTACGCAGATTAAAATGCGGTCTACGTTGGCAAAACTGTCGATAGTGTTCTGCAAATACTCTGCCAGCTCCTGCGGATTGCTGTGCAGGCGCTTCGGCAGAAAATACACCGGCGTATCGAGATTCAGTTCTTCAATTAAATGCAGTATTTCTTTTTTTAGTGTTGGGCATGATAAAATTACCTGTTTCATGCTGATGCTCCTTTTATAACCTTCTGTAATAAGTATAGCACAGAGCACTGCGGCGTTAAACGCAGTTTTGTAAAATATCGCGCCGGAGATTGACCGCGCCCTTTTGGCAATAATATAATAAAATTGTAAATTTATAAATTTTAAACCGTTACTATACTTTAAGCGAGGTTTTTATGAACACCAGATTTTTATTTACGCATATGCCGCCGGGCAGGCTGTTTTTAATTACGGCCGGGCCGGGAGCTGTTGGCATGCTGGCTTCGGTGCTGTTTTACATGGTAGACGGCATTTTTATAGGCCGCTACCTTGGTGAAACGGCGTTTGCCGCGCTGAACCTTGCTTTGCCGTTTGTAATCATTAATTTTTCGCTGTCTGATTTAATCGGCGTTGGTTCTTCCGTGCCTATCGCCATTAAACTTGGCGAAAAAAAGAACCACACCGCCAACAATATTTTTACCTGCGCCTGCGTGCTTACTTTTTTAACAAGTATCGGCGTGGGCGCGCTGCTGTATTTTGGCGGGCCATACCTGCTTTCGCTGTTGGGCGCAAAGGGCGAGCTGCACGCGCTGGCGTTAAGCTACCTGCGGGTTTATGCATTAACGGCGCCTGTTACCACCATTGTTTTCGGCGCAGACAGCTACCTGCGCATCTGCGGGCAAATACGCACCAGTATGTTCCTTAATATAGGCATGGCGGTTATCAGCTTTGTGCTGGAATTTTTATTTCTTGCCGTTTTCGGCTGGGGCATTTGGGCAGCGGCGTTTGCTTCCAGCCTTGCCATGATGGCAGGCGCGGCTGTATCGCTGTACCCGTTTTGGCGGGGATATTTGCAGCTTAAATTCTGCCGCCCCAGTTTTTCAGCGGCAATGATTGCCAATATTTTTGTATGCGGCTGCCCGATATTTTTAAACAATGTTTCCGGGCGCTTAACTTCGATAATGATGAACTTTTTGCTGCTGCGATTCGGCGGCACCACGGCAGTTTCGGTATACGGCGTTTTAATGTACGCCGACAGCTTTATTACGCAGTTTTTGTACGGCATGTGCGATGCCTTGCAGCCTGCGGTAGGCTACAACTGGGGTGCGGGCAATTCGCGGCGCATCAGCCAGATAGAGCGCTACTGCTACGGAACGGCGGCCGGCGTATCGCTTATATCGGCAGCGGTGATGATACTGTTTCCGCTTAAAATTACGCAGTTTTTTGTACCCGATGGCGACAGCGGGCTTTTAACCCTTGCCGCTGCTGCCGTGCCCATATTTGCAGTGGCATATCTGGCACGCTGGGTTTCACTGGCAACCGAAAGCTACATGACGGCGGTAGGTAAATACTTGCAGGCTTCGGTTATTTCCGTTGTTACGGCGTTTGCCGCGCCCGCGCTGATACTTATTGTGCTTTTTCCGCTCGGGCTGGATGGCTTATGGCTTAACTACCCGCTGACGGCAATAGTCTGCGCCGTGCTTTCCGTTGTAATTATCAAACGCTTCAGCAAAGATTTGCTTGCAAAAGCGAAGCAGAAGCATAGTTTGTAAATACCATGTTATCAATTTATTGACGGTATATAAAAACAGTGATACAATTAATTTAGCCAAAGAATGAGGTTAAGGGAGTCTAAGGACACCCCAAAACGAAAACCCCCGAAGCTGGACCCTTCGGGGGTTTTTCTATTCCCAATTTTAAGCGGAAGGGCTTAAATCCGCAGGCCGGTTACCGTTTAATCGTTGCCATCCAGCCATTTACAGATGTAATGGACCGCTACACCTGCCGCAACAGCAACAAAGAATGAGATAAGAGGAGCCAAAGAAACACCCCCTTCCCGTACCAGTTTGGGGACGGTAACTTTGATATTATAGCATAGATAAATATAATAAAAAAGTCGTATCTCCGCAAATAAAAACCTTTTAATACGCACAACTGCCCATTTTAAATTGTTTATTGCAAATGCTTGTGATATAATTTTACTATTAATAAAAATACAGCAGCATGTTTTTAAAATGCACCTGTAACAAGCAGGAGGAAATAAAATTGATTACCTTAAAAAACGGTGACGGCATCAAATGGCCGCACGGCAAGCGCATTGCCGTTTTGCTGACCTTTGATTTTGACGCCGAATACCTGCGTTATTCCGTAACCGGGCAGAGTGCGCTCGGCTTTTCGGATATTTCGCGCGGGCAGTACGGGCCGCACGAAGGCTTAAAGCGCTGCCTTGACATGCTGGCGCGCCAGAACATTAAAACCACGTTTTTTGTGCCCGGCATTGTTGCCGAAAAATACGCTGACGAAGTAAAACAAATTGCCGCCGCAGGGCACGAGCTTGCCTACCACGGCTATGCGCACGACGCGCGCCCCGGCATCCAGCCCGAGGAAGAAGAAGCCAATATGGCAAAAGCGGAAGCCATTCTTGAAGCCATCAGCGGCAAAAAAGTAGTTGGCCACCGCGCCCCGCTCGATACCTTGCAGACTTACGGAATTAAGCTGATGCAAAAACGCGGTTATTTATACAGCAGCACCTTAAAGGACTGCGACTGGGCCTACATCCACGAAGGTGGGCACCCTGTTGTGGAACTGCCGACCGAACCCGGATTTGACGATTTTTCGTTCTTTTATTTTTCGTACGCCGATGCGCACACCATTACCTGCAGCTACCCGGCAGAATATGTTTACAACATGTGGAAGGACGCCTTTGACGAACTGGCAAACGAGGGCGACAAAATTATGTGCCTTAAGCTGCACCCGCAGCTGATTGGGCGCTCAAGCCGCATCCGCATGCTGGAACGCCTGGTGCTTTACATGCGCCAAAACGGTGCGTGGATTGCCGGCTGCGAAGAAGTTGCGCGCTATGTGCTGGCGCAAAACGGAAAGGAGGCTGACGCCGATGCTGTGGCCAAATAACAAACGCCTTGCGCTGATGCTTTCTTTCGATATCGACGCCGAAACGCTGTGGCTTACGCGCAACGAAATCAATAAAAATCACCCCGCCAACCTAAGCCGCGGGCTGTATTCCGTAAAGCAGGGCATTCCCCGCATTTTGCGGATGCTGGAAGAAGAAAACCAGCACGCCACCTTTTTTACCACGGCCTACACGGCAGAGCTTCACCCCGAAGTTATTAAATGCATTGCCGCCTGCGGGCACGAAATTGCCTACCACGGCTACCTGCACGAAGTTTACGATACTTACGAAAAAGAAAACGCGCTGATGGCAAAGGCCGAAAACATCATTAAAGGCCTTACCGGCAGGCAGATGGTAGGCCAGCGCTCTCCGGACGGCTTTATATACGATTTTCACCTTCAGCTGTGGCTGGACAGGGGATATATTTATTCCTCCAACTGGCGCGATAACGACGGGCCGTTCCTGCACAAAATAAACGGCAAAACCGTGCCCATTGTGGAACTGCCAAAAGACGGCATAGTGGATGACACCAGCTACGATATGTACACCATACAGGCGCCGGAGCACCACTACCTGCGCAGCGGGCGCGAAATGACCGGCATTTGGATGGAAGAATTTGACGGGCTTGCCGACGAAGGACGCATGATGAATTTTGTAATGCACCCGCAGTTTATTGGCCGCCCCGGCTATGTGCGCGCCCTGCGCGATTTTATACGCTACGCCAAAGACAACGGCGCCTGGATTTGCACCGACGAACAGGCCGCACGCTGGGTACTGGCACAGAACGGCTTTACCGAATTTGCCTGATTTGGGCGCTTGCGCCTGCAATAAATAAAAAGATGAGAGGGGTTTAAAAAATGTTCAGCAAAAAACTTACCAAAAAATTATTGGCTTTAGGTGCGGCAGCAATGCTTGCACTGGCAGCAGCAGGCTGCGGCGGCAGCGATAAGGCCGACGCTCCGAAAGAAGCGACAAACGGCAAACTTACCATTGCCATTAACGCCACCTTCCCGCCGTTTGAAAGCGTTAAGGAAGGCACGCATGATTATGTCGGCGTCGATATTGATATTGCCCGTTATATCGGACAGAAGCTCGGCAAAGAAGTTACCTTCACCGACATGAAGTTCGCTTCCCTTGTGCCCACCCTGCAAAGCGGCCGCGCCGATATGATTGTATCGGCCATCAGCCCCACAGACGAGCGCAAAGAAGTGCTTGACTTTACCGAACCTTACTACTACCCGATGAAAGCCATTATCTGCCAGAAAGGCGCAGGCTACGACAGCTTTGAAAAACTTAAAGGCCTGAAAGCAGGCGCTTCCATGGGTACCACCTATGTACAGGAACTGAAAGACGCAGGCGGCATTGAAGTTGTGGAACTTGACAACACGCCGCTGGTTGTGCAGGACATTTTAAACGGACGCCTTGCCGCAGGTTTGTTTGACGCAGCACAGGCCGCCGTATTCATCAGCCAGAACGATAAACTGGAAATGCACACCTTAAACCTGCCGATTGTTTACGCCGATACTTTTGCCATTGCGCTGCCGAAGGGCTCTAAAGATGTTGCCACGGTGGACGGCATTTTAAAAGAAATGCAGAAAAACGGCGAAATGCACAAAATTCTGGTTAAGCACCTTGGCGAAACGGCTACCAAACAATATGAAGAAGCCATTGCCAAACTCGACATTGCAAAATAAAACCAACCCGGCAGTGCGCTGTACTGCCGGGCTTTAACTTAAAGGAGCAACATTATGCTTGATTTTTCCGTACTTGACCCATACCTGCCGCTTTTAGCTTCAGCCGTATGGATTACCATTAAATTTACGTTCTTTTCCACCCTTATCGGCTTTTTGGGGGGCTTTATTTTAGCGCTTATCACGCTTTCGCACAACAAGGTATTTTCCTTCCTTGCCAAAGCGTACATCTCCGTTTTCCGCGGCACGCCGCTTCTGGTTCAGCTTATGCTCATCTATTTTGCCACGCCGCAGCTTACGGGCTACACCATCAGCGCGCTGGAAGCAGGCGTGCTTTCCTTCGGGCTGAACTCCGCCGCCTATATCTCCGAAGCGCTGCGCGGCGGCATCCTTTCCGTAGACCGCGGCCAGTGGGAAGCCTCCATGTCGCTGGGCGTGCCTACCCACCGCTTTATTCTTGACGTTATTCTGCCGCAGGCAATTAAAAACGCACTGCCCTCGCTCGTTAACGAAAGCATTATGCTTTTGAAGGATTCCAGCCTTGTTTCCGTTATCGGCGTGGCCGACACCCTGCGCTGGGCGGATTTAATTCAGGCCAAAACCTTCCGTGCGTTTGAAGCCTTTATTGTGGCCGCCGCAGTTTATTATGTGCTGGTAATGCTGCTCAACCTTTTGGGCGCATACCTTGAAAGGAAGGTGCGCGTAAGTGATTAAAGTTGAACATCTTGCCAAAAGCTTCGGCACGCTGCAAGTTTTAAAAGATATTTCGCTCAGCATTAATAAAGGCGAAGTTGTAACCATTATCGGCCCTTCGGGCAGCGGCAAATCGACGCTTCTGCGCTGCTTAAATCTGCTTGAACGCCCCGACAGCGGCAAAATTATTTTTGACGGCACCGATATTTTAAGCGGCAAAGTTAAAATTGAAAGCATCCGCAAAAATGCGTGCATGGTTTTTCAGCATTTTAATTTGTTTGCCAACATGACGGCGCTGCAAAACGTGGCTTACGCGCCGCGCGTTGTTAACGGGCTGAGCCGTGCCGACGCCGAAGCCAAAGCGCAAAAGCTGCTGGAAAAAGTAGGCCTTGGAGATAAATCGGGCCAGTACCCCAGCCGTCTTTCCGGCGGGCAGAAACAGCGCGTTGCCATTGCCCGCGCCATGGCCATGGAACCGGAAGTGCTGCTTTTGGACGAACCTACCTCCGCGCTCGACCCGGAAATGGTAAAAGAAGTGCTTGACGTTATTAAAGGGCTTGCCAACACCGGCATTACCATGGTGCTGGTAACGCACGAAATGGGCTTTGCCCGCGACGTTTCGGATGTTATTCATTTTATGGACGAAGGCTATTTAATTGAAAGCGCGCCGCCGCAGGAATTTTTTGCCAACCCCAAAACGGAACGCGCGCGTAAATTTTTATCCACCATTTTATCGTGAGGCAGCTTATGAAAATTTTAATTATCAACCCCGATTACGGCATGACGCAGGAAGAAATGGCTTTGCGCTGCCGCATTCTGGAAGAATACACGGCACCCGATACGCAGCTTGCCATGGTGTGCCCGCAAAGCTCTGGGGTGGAGCTTAACTCTGCCCTTGATGTTGTGCTTGCCGCACCCGAAATTGTGCAGCTTGCAGCAGACGGGCAGAACGCCGGTTTTGACGCCGTTGTCTTGTACTGCTTCAGCGACCCCGTTATCGACGCCTGCCGCGAAACATTGCGTATTCCCGTTATCGGCGGGGCGCAGGTCTCCTGCCTGGCAGCGCTTAACGTGTGCCGCAGTTTCGGCGTAATACTGGCAGACGAAGCACGCCTGCCGGAGAAAAAACTGTTCATGCGCACGCTCGGCGTAAGCCCGGAACGCATCGGGCAAATTGCCGCCGTTAATTTAAACGGCATCTCGCCCTGGGCGGACAGAGAAACCACCTTTAAAAAGCTGCTGGCCTGCGGGCAGAAAATGATGCGCGAAACGCACACCGAAGCCATTGTTTTAGGCTGCCTTTCCTTTTTAGGGCTGGCAGAACCTTTAAGCCGCGTGCTTGGCATACCTGTTATCGACCCGGCCGTCGCCGCCGTAACAACCGCCGAAAGCATCGTGCGCCAGCGCCTTTTTACCAGCAAAGTAAGCTACCCGCTGCTGTGCAGCAAAGCACGTGAGATTATAAGGGAAATTTAAAACCTTAAATTAAAACCACATAAACAGCAAAAACCCCGCGGTAAAAACCACGGGGTTTTGTTGTAAGGGGAAGTTCTATGAAAAGTTTGAAAGGATGTATTTTAGCTGAAGTTCAGCTAAATGTCATTACATCATGCCGGGCATGCCGCCGCCCATAGGCATTGCCGGTGCTGCTGCTTCTTTGGCAGGTTTGTCGGCAACGATGGATTCGGTAGTAAGAATCATAGCGGCAATGCTTGCTGCATTTTGCAGTGCGCTTCTGGTAACTTTGGTCGGGTCAACGATACCGGCTTCAATCATGTCAACATATTCTTCGGTAAGAGCGTTGAAGCCAAAGCCTTTGCGGCTGCGTTTAATTGTATCTACAATAACTGCACCTTCAAGGCCTGCGTTGTAAGCGATTTGGCGGACAGGTTCTTCGATAGCACGTTTAACAATTTCCACGCCGGTTTTTTCGTCGCCGGCTGCTTTAATGCGGTTCAGTGCGGGCTGTACTTGCAGAAGTGCGGTGCCGCCGCCTGCAACAATACCTTCGGCAACTGCTGCGCGGGTTGCGTTAAGAGCGTCTTCAATGCGCAGTTTTTTATCTTTCAGTTCAACTTCGGTTGCAGCGCCAACTTTAATTACTGCTACGCCGCCGGCAAGTTTGGCAAGGCGTTCCTGAAGTTTTTCTCTGTCGAATTCGGAAGTGGTTTCCGGAATCTGGGCACGGATTTGTGCAACACGTGCTGCGATTTCTTCTTTGCTGCCGCCGCCGTCAACGATGGTGGTGAGTTCTTTGGTTACGCGAACCTGGCCTGCGCTGCCGAGGTCTTCCAGGGTTGCGCTGTCGAGTTTGCGGCCAACTTCTTCACTGATAACGGTTGCGCCGGTAAGGATTGCAATATCCTGCAGCATAGCTTTGCGGCGGTCGCCGAAGCCGGGAGCTTTAACGGCAACTGCTTTGAAGGTGCCGCGCAGTTTGTTTACCACGAGGGTTGCCAGTGCTTCGCCTTCAACATCTTCAGCGATGATGAGGAGTTCACGGCCGCCTTGTACAACTTTTTCAAGTACAGGCATAATGTCCTGAATTACATTGATTTTGCGGTCGGTAATGAGTACCAGCGGATTGCTGAGAACAGCTTCCATTTTATCGGTATCGGTTACCATGTACGGGCTGATGTAGCCACGGTCAAACTGCATACCTTCAACGGTTTCAAGGCAGGTTTCCATGGTTTTGGATTCTTCAACGGTAATAACGCCGTCGTCGCCAACTTTTTCCATAGCGTCAGCAATCAGATTGCCGATTTCTTCATCAGCTGCAGAAATGGAAGCTACCTGAGCTTTTGCTTCTTTGGTTTCTACTTTTTTGCTGATTGCTTTCAGTTCGTCAACCAGAACGTTTACTGCGTTCTGAATGCCTTTTTTAAGAATCATCGGGTTTGCACCGGCAGCTACGTTGCGCAGGCCTTCATGTACCATAGCCTGTGCCAGAACGGTTGCGGTGGTGGTGCCGTCGCCTGCTACATCGTTGGTTTTGGTTGCAACTTCTTTAACAAGCTGTGCGCCCATGTTTTCAAACGGGTCTTCCAGTTCGATATCGCGGGCAATGGTTACACCGTCGTTGGTAATGGTAGGTGCGCCGAATTTTTTCTCCAGCACAACGTTGCGGCCTTTAGGCCCAAGGGTTACTTTTACGGCATTAGCCAGTGCGTCAACGCCGCGTTCAAGGCTGCGGCGAGCTTCTTCGTTGAATTTTATTTCTTTAGCCATTTAAAATGCACTCCTTTAAATTCTTTATCAATTACAGTACGGCAAGTACGTCGCGTTCGCTCAAAATCAAATATTCTTTGCCGTCAAGTTTAAATTCGGTTCCGGAATATTTTGCAAAAACAACTTCTTCGCCAACTTTAACTTCCGGAGCAACGCGGGTGCCGTTATCAAGCACGCGGCCTGCGCCGACAGCAATTACTTTGCCGGTCTGCGGGCGTTCTTTGGAAGCAGTATCGGGAAGGTAAATACCGCTGGCAGTTTTTTCTTCTTTAGTAGTAATTTCTACAACAATGTGGTCTGCTAATGGTTTCAACATTTGTAATTCCCCTTTCAATATAGTTACATTGGTATTAATTTCGTTTTATCTTGTTAGCACTCACTTTCTTTGAGTGCTAACTACAATTATTATTATATCCGTTATTTGTAAAAATGCAAGTACCTTTTTTGACAAAATAGTGAAAAAAAGAGGTAAAAAGAAAAAATCAGACTATTTATTATAACTATGTTTACAAATATAAAGAGTATTAGCAAACCCAAAAATTATTACACAAAACTGAAACCACATTGCTCCAGCAAAAGATTCTGCGCAATAAGGTGTAACACCATTAGAAATAATATTTATAAGTATACCCCATATCTGTTGGCAGCAGCCTACCCCCAATACCCATATAAAAGTATTAACAAGCCCCATAGATGTTGCTAAAAAAGCAGGCGGAGAAATTTCTTTTACTATCGTATAACAAACAGTAATTATCAACATTTGCATCAATCCAAAAATAAAATTTAATGTAATTAATTCTGCAGTATTAAGTCCATCAACATTAGCAGCCATATAAACCCATGATAATAAAAATATAATGTTGCAGATTAGAACTATTTTTAATTTATTACAATGTTTCATTAAATAACCGGCCATTGTACCACCCATTACCAAGCCTACAGCAGAACTAAGTAAAATAATACTAATAGTTTTCTGGTCATATCCGTAAACATCAGAAAGATAAATGCCGTTCCACAATGATTGTAAACTGTGGCCGCTTGAAGAAATACTCATACAAATAAAAGCACAGTTAAAAATAAAAGGTATATTTACAGCTCCATATAACTGTTGCTTTACAGAAAAAATGTTTTTGTTTTTAATACAGTCTTGTATACCCACAATATTTTCCGGCGGTCTGTCACTAACTTTAAATAATACCATTAAAGCCAATATCAAACTAAAAATAGATAAAATAAACATAACTGTCCGCCATCCAAAATTTGTCATAAGTACCTGCAACGGCATTGTAGAAACAACTCCGCCTAATGCGCCTATTCCCATAAACAATCCGTATACAGGGGTAAATTCTTCTTTTTTATACCATGCCGAAATAATTTTAGTACCTACCAAAAAATATCCGGCAACAGAAAAACCTATAATTATTCTGCTAGCAAGTAATACATAATAATTTTCTGCCATGCCAAATAAAAAGTTACCTGCTGCAGTTAACAGCAACATACAAACCAATGCCTTACTGCTGCCAAAACGGTCTACAAAAACTCCTGCCGGAATCTGCCCCAATGCATACGGCCACATAAAACAAAATCCCATTAATCCAAACTGAACTGAATTCATAGCAAAACTTTTCATTAATTCAGGACCTAAAATAGCAGGTGCCATACGCGAAAAAGGAGCGTACATATAACTTATAGATAAAATAAAAAAAATAAGGAGTCTAATACGCTTAAATTGTATTTTTGCTGATTCTTCTGCTGCTCTACGCATATTATCACTCCTTGTTCTTATTTACTTATGTTTATCAACCGTATTCATAAAAGCCGCCTGCATTAAAAGATATCGGTCTGTATATACATTAAGATTTTTTCCTGTAATTTCTTCAATTTTTTTAATTCTGTAATAAATTGTATTAATGTGCACAAAAAGTTTTTTTGCTGCTTCATCCAGCGTTTGCGTATTGAAAATAGCATCTAATGTCCCTAATAAATCGTAATGATATGCTAAATCATATTGTCTGAGCGGCAATAGAATATTTTTGAAAATCCACACAGCTTCCGGCGAATCTTTATATCTAAGACACAAAAGTTTCGGAATCCATTCTACTGCATCAATAACACCGTTTATATTATTTTCATTTACTATTACAGCTGTTTGCAGCGCTAATTCATATTGTGTCACTATTTCAGAAAGCTTTTCAAAGTATGGCGTTATAATAATTTTTCCTTTTTTGAAAACTGTTTGCAAATGTTTCCTAAAAATATCCATTGCTTTGTTTGGAATTATCACTACATTCCAATAGTCTTCCTCTAAAATCAGATGCTGTATTGCATATTGTTCACAATAAATCTTTAGTTTACGCAAAGGTATAGACTTAGAAAACAAAATAATATTATATTTATCTCTTTTTTCAAAACCATACTCTTTAACTTTTTCTAATAAAATTTTTTGATGGCTTAGATTGCCTACTTTCAATTCATTCCATAACTTCAAAATAAGTTTTGTTTCATCATCATAACTTTCCCAAAGTTTAATAGATAAAAACGCAGCAGTCTGCTGGCACAGCAGACTTTTTTTATGTGCCAGAAAAACATCACTGTTTGTTCTGTTTTCTTTATCTCCTGCTAACGGCAGCATAACAAGATATCCAACCACAGTATTTCTAACATAACAAAAAAACAGGCTCATATTATCAGTTTCGTACCCTTTATAGTACATATCACTGCTATAATGTCCTCCCTTAATTTGTGCTACATACTCATCTATCACTTTATGATTAAGATTTACGCCATTTCTGCTCGCCAAAAGTTCGAAACGTTTATTAAAAAGCAACAAAGGATTCTTTATATAATTTGCTAAAACTCCCAATATTGCCGCTGCATGGTTTTCATTAACAGATTTTTTCATAAATTCCTGAAAAATACCATTCAGCTCAACTAACATATTAGTTGTATAATTTTGAATTTCATTGTTAATTACGGTATTCATTTCACGAAAATAAACATCTCGTTTAATTTCAAAAACAGCTACACCATATTTATCTGCTATATCAATAATGCTTTGTGGAATTTTATTAATAAAACGTTTTGTTTTAATCCCTATTGCGGATATATTTTGTGCTAATTTCTCAAAATTTTTATCTTGCAGCTCAGGATTATGGCTGAATGCATACCATGTTGTCAATACAAATTCTCCACCCTTACACCATTCCCATAAATCAGGTGCTTCCAGTATTGTCACGTGCTGAACCAATTTATCAAGATCAGCATGCTTGTTAACGAGCTTTGCTCTTTCATTAAACCATTTAATATTTTGTAACTGTTTTATAGTAACAGGCTTCATTAATCATCACCTCTTTTCAGATAATTATAACTCCCCACAAATATATTATATATTATATACGCGACTTTAAATATTTGTGTTTACAAAAAAACGTTGCCTTTTTTTGTAGTTTTCTACATATCGCTAATATTCTTTTATAAGTACAATAAACGTAACATCAGATATACAGTTCAAAGCGCGCGTAAATTATCTGAATTGTCTGCAATTAAAAATTGCAAAAATATTAAAAGGGGGTTTAAACCGTGTTTAGGAAAATTACTGATGCCGTTGTACGTTTTTTAAAAGAATATCTCCCCAGTTCTTATTGGCTGGCACTTATTCTCACCTTAATAGTTTTCCTGTATGCAGCAATTTTTACAAATACACCACTTGAAAAAATGTTTTCCATTACAGGTAAAGGCATGTTCCGTCTTTTGGCATTTACCATGCAAATGGTACTTATTTTAATTACAGGCTACGCTCTCGCTAAAGCGCCTATAGTTGTAAGGTTCTTAAAATATCTGGCACGTCTGCCTAAAAATGCTACTCAAGCAATTATCTTTACGGCATTTATAGCAGCAGTAAGCACCTATATCCACTGGGGCTTCGGCCTTGTAGCAGGTGCTCTTGTAGCAAAAGAAGTAGCTATTGTTAACTACGGCAAAAAAATTCATTATGCACTGTTAATTGCAGCTGCATACAGCGGCAACCTGCTCCGCGGTCCTTCTTCATCCGTATTTTTAGGGCCTACTGACCCTAACCATGTAGCAGCAGATTTAGTTGGCGTTATTCCACTTGCTGATACACTGTATAATCCTTATAACATTGCCATGACTCTTATTTTACTTTTCACTATTCCATATATGTTTAAATTTATGATGCCGGACGAAAAAGATGTTGTTGAAATAAGTCCGGAAATTGTAAAAAAAGAGCTGGAAGCCAAAGAAAAAGAAGCAGCTGCCAAAGCTGCAAAAAAACCACTTAAAGAAATGACTTTTGCTCAACGCATGGAAGAAAACTGGTCTTTGCAGTTCATTGTTGCAACTATTCTGCTCGTTTACATAGTATTGGATACAATGCGTACAATGTCACTTAACTTAAGCATCAATATGATGATCTTAATCTTTTTGGTTGCAGGTCTTTACGCATATAAAACACCGGGAGCTTATGCAAAAGCCGTTAAAGATGCCTGTGGAACATGTGACGGCATGATTTTGCAATTTCCGTTTTATGCGGCAATTATGAACATGTTGAGTGAAACCGGACTTTCAACTCAGCTTGCCAACTGGTTTGTTAATATTTCCACTGCTGAAACTCTGCCTCTCAACGCATTCTACGCAGCAGGTCTCATTAACCTGTTCGTACCTTCAGGAGGCGGCTTATGGGCAATTCAGGGTCCGATTATGCTTGAAGCAGCTAAAAACCTTGCAGCAGACCCGGCGGCCGTTATGATTGGTATGGGCTGGGGCGATTCCTGGACCAGCCAGCTGCAGCCATTCTGGGCTCTACCGCTTCTTGCTATTGCAGGCCTTGATGTAAACGATATTATGGGTTACTGCTTCTTCGTACTTGTATGGTCCGGTATTGTAATTTCAGCAACGCTGCTTTTATTGTAGTCATATTTGTTTGATATTGAAGTTTCTAAATTGATTGGAGGTTAACATTATGCAGGATATAGCAATTCTTTCAGCAGTTAGAACACCTATAGGCAATATTGGCGGCACATTAAAAAACATACAACCGGAAAAGCTTCTGGAAATTGTTTTTTCCGGAGCTATTGAAAAAGCCGGCATTAAAGCCTCCGACATAGATGAAGTAATAGCCGGTCAAACCAAACAATCTACCGATGCGCCCAATATAGCCCGTCTATCATCATTAATGGCAAAAATTCCTGAAGAAATTCCGGCTTATACAGTTCACCGTCAATGCGCTTCAGGGCTTCAGGCTATCTGGAACGGAATGCAAGCAATATGCTGTGGTGATGCTGATGTCGTATTGGCAGGCGGAGTTGAGAGTATGAGTACTGCTCCTTTTTATATCCGGGGCGCACGTTATGGTGTAGGTACAGGTAATGCTCTTTTACTTGACCCCAATGTTGAAAGCCAGCCACGCTCTCAGCCGAGTGATATTTACGGTACATTCAATATGATTCAAACCGCCGATAATGTTGCTGTTAAATACGATGTATCACGGCAAGATCAAGATAATTTCGCACTTACCAGCCAGCAAAATGCTATTGCAGCCATTGACAGCGGACGTTTTAAAGATGAAATTATCCCTGTTATAATACCGCAAAAAAAAGGTGAACCAATAATATTCGATACCGATGAATACCCAAAACGTACGACTAATGCAGAAAAACTGGCAAAACTCCGCACCATTTTTAAAGACGGCACCGTAACAGCCGGAAATGCATCCGGCCGTAATGATGGCGCAGCGGCAGTTGTTCTTGCTTCTAAAGAAAAAGCAGCTGAAATCGGCATTAAGCCTATGGCTGTAATCAAAGCCTGCACAGCCGTAGGAGTTGACCCAAAATATATGGGGATTGGCCCTGTACCGGCAATAAATAAACTTCTTAAAAAGGTTAATTGGGAAATAGAAAACGTGGACCTGTTTGAAATTAACGAAGCATTCGCAGCGCAGGCAGTAGCATGCGCAAAAGAGCTTAATCTTCCGCTTAATCGTTTAAATGTTAACGGTGGGGCAATAGCTCTTGGTCATCCTTTAGGATGTTCCGGTACACGCATTATAGTTACTTTAGTACACGAAATGGTTAAACGCGGCAGCAAACGCGGCATTGCAGCAATCTGTGTTGCGGGTGGACTTGGTATGGCTGCAGCAGTAGAAGTTGAATGAAGGGAAGGGATAAAAATGGCTGTCAATAAAGTAACTACTATCCAAGAAGCAATATCCCATGTTAAAGACGGCGACCGTATTATGGTCGGTGGTTTTGGCCTAAGGGGTTGCCCTGACGATCTTATAGATGCTCTGGTTGCAGCTCACAGAAAAAACCTTACAATCATCAGCAATGACCTGGGCTCGCCCAACATCGGCTTAGGGCGCCTGCTCACTGAGAACTGCATTAAAGCACTTATCGGAACTTTTTACAACTGGAACTACGATGTTGCCGAAGCTAAAAATTCAGGACGTATTGAAGCAACTCTTGTTCCTCAGGGTACTTTTGCTGAATCCATACGTGCTGCAGGCTGTGGCATTCCGGCCTATTATACTCTCGTTTCAGCGGGAACGGAACTTGGAGAAGGTAAAGAAATCCATAAATTTACGGTAGATGGCATCGAACGTGAGTATGTTTTGGAACATGCTATTTATGCAGACGTTGCACTGATTAAAGCCGCTGCAGCTGATACTTTAGGCAATCTCATTTACTATCGTTCTGCCCGCAATTTTAATCCGGCTATGGCTATGGCTGCAAAATATACCATCGCTCAGGTAGATAAAATTGTTGAACCGGGGGAATTAGACCCGGAAAACATTGTTACTCCGCATCTGTTCGTTAATGCAGTTGTTCTGGGAGGTGGAAAATAATGCTGAACTTAACAAAAGATGAAATTAATGCTCGTATTGCTAAAAACATTGCAGCAATTTTTAATGAAACCGATAAAATTACCATTATTAATCTCGGTGTAGGCATTCCGACACAAGTTTCTAATTATGTTACTAATGACAAAGTATTTTTGCAAGCCGAAAACGGTATGTTGGGAGTTGGCCCGATTGCTAATGGTGATGAAATTGATCCTCAGCTTATAAACGCCGGCAGACAGCCAGTAAAATTAACTCCCGGCTGCTCATTTTTTGACAGTACTACTTCATTTGCTATGATTCGTGGCGGTCACATTGACGCCACTGTACTAGGAGCCTTTGAAGTTGACCAATACGGTAATGTTGCTAACTGGATTATACCTAATGGCAAAATGTTTGGTGTTGGAGGAGCAATGGATTTAGTTGCCGGTGCAAAACAGGTAATAATAGCCATGACTCACACCAGCAAAAAAGGTTCCAAATTAATAAAGAAATGTACTTTGCCAATTACAGGCAAAGGAGAAGTTGATGTAGTTGTAACGGAACTTGGACAATTCCGTTTTAAAAACGGAAAAGTAATTCTTGAAAAAATCGCTCCTGAAATTGATTTAGATTATATAAAGAGTGTAACCGAACTTGAATATGAAATAAGCCCGAGCCTTACTAATCTTGAACCTTAAATATTAAAAAATTAAGCGGAGCATAATTATAAAATTATACTCCGCTTTTTAATTTTCAGTATGTATTAGGCCAAAAGCCAGTCCAATACATTAATCCTGCGTATGCCATTGTAATCAGCGTCAGGATCTTCATCAAGTGTCAATATAAACTTAGGATAATGGTCATTAATTTTCATCAGAGAAGCCAGTTCACGTTTTAAAGTATTATCATCACGTACAGTTGCAGCCACCTGATAATAAATTATTTCCGAACTTTTTACTGCCACAAAGTCAACTTCCAGCATATCTATTTTGCCAACAAAAACTGTATAACCACGCCGCAAAAGTTCTAAATAAACAATATTTTCCAAAGTATGACCTGCGTCAAAAGAACGCTCTCCGAGAAGCATCGTTCTCAGCGCCATATCAACAGCATAATATTTTTCGTTATTACGCAAATGCTGACGTCCTTTAATATTGTAACGTCCCGCTTTATATACAATAAAAGCTTCTGTAAGAGCACTTAAATATTTTTCAACTGTTCTTACGTCAATTTTCCGTCCTTCGCTTGTCATAGTATCGGCAATTTTTTTTGATGATAGTTCATTGCCAATATTATCAAATACAAAACGAACTACACTCTCCAACATTAATGGGTCCGAAATATTTTTTCTTACCATTATATCTTTAATTACTACTGTATTATAAATTCCTTCAAGATAATCGTTAATCTGTTTTCTGTCAAAAACAAGCACTCCGGGGAAAGAACCATATTCAATATAACGGCGGTACAAAACAGGCAGATTATTCTTATCCTGCTGCACCGACACAAATTCCTTAAAGGAGAGCGGCAGCATTCGAATTTCAACATAACGCCCGGAAATCATTGTTGCCAGTTCACTTGAAAGCATATAGGCATTTGAACCAGTAACATACAAATCAATATCAGAGCGTAAATTGAGGCTATTTAAAACTGCCGGAAAATCCTTCACCTGTTGTATTTCGTCTAAAAAAATATAATTCATTATATCAGGCTTAATATTTTGAATAATATACTCATGAAGCAGCTCCGGCTCCAGTAATTTTCTATATGTAAAATCTTCAAAATTTATTTTTATAATCTGCTTTTCACTAATACCGTTTTTTAAAAGATACTGCTGAAAAATTTCCATTAAAGTAGATTTACCGCAGCGCCTGATACCGGTAATAATTTTTATTACATCAGTATCTTTAAATGATATAAGCTTATTTAAATATTCATTGCGCTCTATATATTTTGGCATTATATCACCGCCTTTACAATATACATTATAATGCATATTATCATCATTTTCAATATTTTATCTACATTGCAATGTATTTTTTCTTTGTTTTTTCTTCTGCAAATACAAGATGATGTAATTTATATAAACCAAAACGGAGCATAACTTTTCATTATGCCCCGTAAATTGCTTTATTTTATTTTCACATCAATAAAGTATGTGCTTTTTGCTGCCAGTCCTCCGTGCTGCTGCCGCTGCCCTGCGCAAAATCTGGCTTGCCGCCGCCGCGCCCGTTAAAAATTTCGTTTGCTTTTTTGCAGTATTCGCGGCAGTCGGCGTTAACGCCGTCCGAGTGGCCGAACATATAGTTTACCCTGCCGCCTGCTTCGTAAACTATGCCTACCAGCAGGTTTTCCATGGCAGTAACCTTTTGCAGCAGCAGTTTAGCTTCCGCCGCGCCGGTATCTTCGGGCGTTACCACAACAAAACGGCTGCCGTCCGGCAATACGCGCGCCGTGCTTAAAAACTGCGGCAGCTGCGCGTCATAAAGCGCCATTGTTTTTTCTTTAAGGCGTGCGTTAAGCTCGGCAATTTCGCCTTTTAAACGCTGCACCGCGTCAGGCACCTGCTGCGTTTTAACCGAAAGCATCTGCCCTGTTTTGCGCAGCGCGGCATTTTTGCGGCGTGCATCCTCCAACGCCCAGCGCCCGCACAAAAAGCTTATGCGCTGCCCCTGTTTATGTTTTTCCGCACTTATAATGCGAATGCTGCCCACCGCGCCCGTTCTGTTCGGGTGCGTGCCGCAGCAGGTGCAGATGTCGCCGCCTTCCACACTCACCAAACGCAGCGTACCCGTCAGCCTGGTGTTCTTTTTGCGCATGGTGTAGTTATCTAAAGCAGTGTGGGGCACATAGCTTACGCTGATGGGCTTATCCAGCCAGATTTCACGGTTGGCATAATCCTCCGTCTGCGCCAGCTCATCCGGCGTCAGTTCCTTGTCGAGGTCAATCGTTACCAGCCCTTCGCTCATATGAAAGCCGATATTGTTTGCGTCAAACAGCTTCCACGCCGCGTAAGACAAAATATGTTCGCCGCAGTGCTGCTGCATATGGTCAAGGCGCACCACGCCGTCAACCACGGCTTTAACGGTGCTGCCAACGGCAAGCGGCTTATCGCAAAAGTGCAGAATGCGCCCGCCATCTTCCGCCACGTGCGTAACGGCAGCCTCGCCCAGCTTGCCGCGGTCGCTGAGCTGCCCGCCCCCTTCCGGGAAGAACACCGTTTTGTCAAGCTCAACGGCAAAACCGTTTTTGCAGGGTTCGCAGGCGGTAACCACAGCCTCACATTCCCATAAATAAGCGTCGTTTTCAAATAATTTTTCTGTCATTTTAAACCCCTCACTTGTAAAACAATCTATGCTTATATTATAATTACTCTTGTAAAAATAGCAAAGGAGTAATTTCATGTTTAAATATATTTTCTTCGATTTGGACGGTACTCTCACCGATTCTGCCGAAGGCATAACCAAATGTGTGCAGTACGCACTTGCATCGCGCGGCATTAACGTGCCGGATTTAAACACCCTGCGCCCCTTTATTGGCCCGCCCTTAATTGAAAGTTTTATGAAATTTTACGGCATGACGGAAGAAGAAGCCCGTTTATGCACCGCCAAATACCGTGAGCGTTTTAAGGACACCGGCATTTACGAAAACAAAGTGTACCCCGGCGTGCCGGAAATGCTTGCCCGGCTTAAAGCAAACGGCTTTACGCTTGCCGTTGCCACCAGCAAGCCCGTGGAATTTGCCCGCCGCGTAACGGATTATTTTAATTTAACCCAATACTTTACTTATATTACAGGGCCGGATTTTAACGGCTCGCTGCCTACCAAGGCCGATGTTATTGCCGATGCCCTGAAACACTTTGGGCTGGCAGGCGCTGCCAAAGCGCAGGCGCTGATGATAGGCGACCGCAGCCAGGATATTACCGGCGCTAAAAAATGCGGCCTTAAAACCATTGGCGTGCGTTACGGCTATGCCGCACCCGGCGAACTTGAAGAAGCAGGCGCCGATTTTATCTGCGCTGCGCCGCAGGACGTTGTAAAACTTATCTGCGGGCAAAACAAACTTGCATAACGCAGCTTAACGTTGTATAATAAAAGCACGAAAGTACCTATGCTTGGCGGTGTCGGTCTTTCCCGTACACATTAATAGTTTGAGAGAAAGCCGTTTAACCGCGCGTTAAGCGGTTTTTTTCGTTACATTATTTATGACGAAAAATGGATACTATTAACATAGCAAACATTATCATCAAAGACAATGCTTCGTATGTGGTCATAGCACCACCCCCACCCATTCAAGAGTGGAAAAACCGACTGCATAGGTACTTTATCGTGCTTGTATATTTTAACAGGCTAATATCAAAAAATCAATATCAACGCACAAAACCCGTCCATAAAAATGGACGGGTTTTATTTTTCGCTCTAACTTAATTATTTAATTAAATCCATGCCAATTTGCAGAGCCTTGCGGTTTTTGTCCTCGGTGCCTTTCGGTACGCGGTTCAAAACTGCTTTTTCAAGGCTTTCTGCGCTTACAACGCCGGTTAATTTAACAAGTGCGCCAAGGGCAACAATGTTGGCAAACAAAATTTTGCCAAGCCCTTCGCGTGCGCTGTGGGTAATCGGCAGTTCGTAAACTTTGCCGCCAAAATCGGGCACTTCGCTTACAAACAGGCTGTCGGTAATCATTACGCTGTCTTTGGTAAGGTCATGAGAATATTTATTGGCAGCTTCCTGGCTCATGGCAAGCAGCAAATCGGGTTTGGTAACCTTCGGGAAGTGAATGGCGTCCTCGGAAATAATAACTTCCGATTTAGAGGAACCGCCGCGTGCTTCCGGGCCGTAGGACTGCGACTGAATAGCAAGTTTGCCGTCCAAAAGTGCTGCTTCGGCTAAGATAATGCCGGCAAGGATAAGGCCCTGGCCGCCGGTGCCGGATAAACGTAATTCATGTTTCATATTATTTACCTCCCTGCGCCATGGCAATAAGTTCATCATAGGCTTCGGTGTATTCTTTTCTGCCTTCTACCTGGTACAAAACGCCAATCGGGAATTTGCCCTCGCGTTTTTCTTCCGGCAGTTTATCCCAGGCTGCAACCGGAACGGCGTGGTCGCGCTGCCACATCATCATTTCGGCAGGGCCGCCCATTTTGTTCTGGCGTCCGAAGGAAATCGGGCAGGCAGATACTGCTTCAATAAGGCTGAAGCCTTTATGCTGAATGCCTTTAACGATAAGGTCGCTCAGCATCTGCGCATGGAAGGTTGTGCAGCGTGCAACAAAGGTTGCGCCTGCTGCTTTGGCAAGCTCGGCAAGGTTAAAATCAGGTTCAATCATGCCGTAAGGCGCGGTGGTTGCCTTGCTGTGATACGGAGTCATCGGCGAATACTGGCCGCCGGTCATGCCGTAAATGCTGTTGTTGTAAACAACAACGGTAAGGTCGATATTGCGGCGGCACGCATGAATGAAGTGGTTGCCGCCGATAGCGGTAGCATCGCCGTCACCGGTAAGAACAATAACATTCAGTTTCGGCTCTGCCAGTTTAACGCCGGTTGCAACCGGAATAGCACGGCCGTGAGCAGAATGAACGGTATTAAAATCAAGATAGCCGGAAGCACGGCTGGAGCAGCCGATACCGGAAATTACAGCCACATCGTCTTTGGAAAGATCGAGTTTGGCAATAGCTTTAACAACGCTGCCGGTAACAACGCCATTGCCGCAGCCGGGGCACCAGATATGCGGCAAACGGCCCGGACGGAAATATTTATTGATCATTTCTTCCATATTCATAAATATAGTCTCCTTTCCTTACAGGGCCGCCATAGCTTTTTTAACTTCTTCCAAAAGCTGGGCCGGAGTTGCAGGTTCGTTATCATATTTTGCGTACAGGCTTACAGGCACTTTGCCGTTAACGGCACGTTCAACTTCGTGAACATACTGGCCGCAGTTCAGCTCATGCACCAAAATGCCTTTTACCCTGCCGGCCAGTTCCTTCATCTGCGCTTCGGCAAACGGCCAGATGGTAACCGGGCGCACAAGGCCAACCTTAAGGCCTTCCGCACGGGCCATGTCAACCGTTTCATAAGCGGTACGGGCTGCGCCGCCAAAGGCTACAACGGCAAAATCGGCATCTTCCATACGGTAGTTTTCAACTTGTACGATATCGTCAAGGTTGTTTTCAAGTTTAGCGCGCTGACGGTTGGCAGCAGCAAGAGTAGCTGCCGGAGTGCCTTTCGGGAAACCGGTTTCGTCATGAACAAGGCCGGTTACATGCCAGCGGTAGCCGCTGCCAAAGGCAGGCATTGCCGGAACAAGGCTTTCGTCCGTGGCATAAGCCTTAAAGTCCTCCGGTGCGCAGTCCGGCTGTTTGCGTTCTGCCTGCGGAAAATCGCTGTAATCATCAGGCAGTTCAATTTTTTCGCGCATATGGCCGATAACTTCATCCATCAAAAGAATTACCGGCACACGGTATTTTTCGCTCAGCGCATAAGCGCGCAGAGTAAGTTCAAAGCATTCGGGAACGCTTGCAGGAGTAAGGGCAATCAGCCAGTGGTCGCCGTGGGTGCCCCAGCGCGCCTGCATAACATCACCCTGGGAAGGGCTGGTAGGCTGGCCGGTAGACGGGCCTACACGCTGCACGTTAACAATTACCAGAGGAATTTCCGCAGCGCAGGCATAACCGATAAGCTCCTGCTTTAACGAAAAGCCAGGGCCGCTGGTTGCCGTCATAACCTTTTTGCCGGTTAAGGACGCACCGATAACAGCGCCCATGGAAGCAATTTCGTCTTCCATCTGAATAAATTTGCCGCCGTTTTTCGGCAGTTTTTCAGCCAGGGATTCCGCCACTTCCGTGGAAGGAGTAATGGGGTAACCCGCAAAGAATTTTACACCGGCTGCAATTGCGCCTTCAACAACAGCCTGGTTGCCTTGCAATAATAAAACCTTGGACATTACTTCTCATCTCCTTCTTTATGTACAAAAATGGCAAAATCCGGGCAGCGCAGTTCGCACTGGCCGCACTGAATGCAGTTTTCGGGCGCAACAGCTTCAATCTTTTCAAGTTCGCTTACCGCCAGAACCTTTTTGGGGCAGAACGCAGCGCAAATGCCGCAGCCTTTGCAGCGCTCGGTATAAATTTTTAAGCTCATTATTAAACCTCCTTTAACCTGCCTCTTTAAAAATATTTCTCATGCTCAAATAAGCACATACTACCTCTATAATAATTATAATTGATACAGTTCATTAGTCAAATTTATTTTTTGGATGATACCCGCAAAATATTTGGATAAACCGTGCAAATTGCACATAATGCCCAAAAATGATATAATGGTATAAATTTATAAATATATTTTAATGATGAAATTGTTTTACGGAGGCCGCCATGACTGCCATAGATGCTTCACTGCCAAAAAAAGAACGTATCCTCATTGCCGCGGAAGATGTTTTTTCGCGCCGCGGCTACACCAAAGCCACGCTTGATGAAATAATCGCCCTGGCCGATACCGGCAAAGGCACGCTTTATAAATACTTCGGCAATAAAGATAACCTATTTTACACGCTGATAGAAGAAAAACACAGCCATTTAATGGATGAGCTGCATTCCTTAACGGCACAGCAGCCCGATATCCGCGGCAAGCTGCAGGCCTACCTTAACTGCATGTTAAAATTTCTGCGCACCAATAAAGGCCTGTGGCTGATTGTATGGTACGAGCTTAACGCAGCGCACCAGGGCATACACCCCGATTTTGACGAAAACGGCAACTGGATATTAACCTCCCTTTACGGCGACCCGCTGCCCAGGCCGGAGGAAGAACGCCTTTTGCGCTACTACAAAATTTTGTGGGAAGAAGTATACGTACTGGCAGCAATTTTGCAGGACGGGCAGGAAAGTGGCTATTTAAAATACACCCCTTCGCAGCAGATATTTACCGTGCCCGACCCGACGCGCAAATTAACATCCGAAGCAATTTTTGGCGCCTACCACCTGTTTGCAGGCATTGCCAACGGCGTGTTCCACGTAATAAACAGCACCATGGATAACACGGAGCTGACCTCGATAATAGTAGATTACTTTTTAAACGGCCACGCCGCCAAAGCAGAATAAACTTAAGCGCAACAGCAAAACTCCGCAGCAAAAGCCGCGGAGTTTTTATTATGCCATATTAACTTAACCTTCACGTTCTGCCCTTACAATCACAAGCACGGGAAAAGCCTTGTCCGGCAAGGCGGAAGGGCCTTTGCTGATTTTTTCTTCGTAAGCCGTGCGGTCAAAAGAATCGAAAGCCACCAGCTCATCATCACTGTAAAAATCATCAGTAGGACAAATAGCCGTTACACCAAAACCGGCCCACGCTTCCGCCGGGTTTGCCAGTTTATAAACCTCAATCTTCTCACATTTGGCATGGTGAATCTGTAAAGCATCCTCAAAAGTAAACAGCATAATTTCCGCCCCCTTCTTTACAAACACAATATCTGTTACTGCCTGTTTTAATTATAACATTCTTTTGAGTTTTAATCAATATTTATTATTTATTGCACTTAATTAAGTTTTTCGATTGGATTCAACTTTTTTTGTCAATTACTTCCATCATTTTTACATAGTTCCCGATAAAACGATGGTATATGTTTATAATAAAACTATCAGTTTCAAACATAAACCCCAGCCAAAAATTTCAGCCGGTGGAAATTCACCGGCTGTTCGCTTTTATTAAATATGTTTTTGTGTTATAATGATTAGCACGAGACAGCCGGTATGTTGGCTTACCCCTTCCGGGGGTGATAGCATGACTGTTTATGAAGCATTATCATTGATGATAGCTTTTGCAACTCTCATAGCAATCATTTCAAACCGTTAATTAACGAAATGAAATAAGCCGCATACTCACAATGGCGGCACGCGGCTTCCTTTCACATACAAAATTCAGAGGGCAAGCCGACGCACCACCACCGGCTGTCTCTTTCTTATATTATATCAAAGTAAATTTTCTTGTCAAACAAAATAAAACGCTGAAATGAAAAACGGCCTGACGTAAGGTAACGTACGGCCGTTTCTTCAAGTACTGAAAATACAGGGAGACGAGCCGACGCTGCTACCCGTCAGGCTATCTCATGAATATTATATACGCTGCGTGCGTATTTGTCAAAATACCCTGCCGTTAAAGCAGGGTATTTTTATTTTACCTGGTTTACTGCCCGCCGTATTTTAAATGGCGGTCTGCATATTCATGAATAATATAATTGGTAAGCGCATCGCAGTAACGGTCCTGCTCCGGCTCGTCCATTTTGTCCTCAAACGAAAAATCTTCGTTGTAATAATACGCTTTGCCGCCAAAATAGCCCAGCGCATACGGCAAGGGTGCATACTGCAAAAAGTTGCGTCCCATAAATTCTTCCGGCACCGTAATGCCGCCCAAGGCCAAAAGCGTCGGCGCAAGGTCAATCTGCGAAGCGTACTGTTCTTCGTCTAAAAGTGCAAACGGCGCTAAATTTTTGCCTATAAAAATCAAGGGTATCGGCGCAATGCTGCGGCGCGAGCGTTCATCCGTAACAAGTTCCATATATTCGCCGCCGCTGTGCGGATTATGGTCACTGGTTATTACAAACAGCGTGCGGTCATCCATCAGCCCGCGGCGCGACGCTTCTTTAAAGAAGTTTTGAATAGTGAGGTTTACCCAGTAAATGCCGCGCACGGTAACGTATTTGCTGTCGCGCACGCCTTCCGGCATATCGCCGTAGGCGGTGCCGTAGTACGGATACGGCTGGTGCATGTCCAGCGTTTTAACAACCAGCAGCATTTTATCGTTATTTTTCTGCCCTTTTTCAAGCAGGTTCAGCGCTTCGGCATACATAACGTCGTTGTGGTAGCCCCAGCCGCTGGCGCCGGTGTAGCCTGCGTCCTCAAGGTATTCCTTGGCGTAGTATTCCTCCATGCCAAACTGCGTGGGGTATTCGTGCAGCTCGTTGTTGTAATACTGGCTGCTGGCGTTCATAAATATGCCGCGCCAGCCTGCCTGCTGCACGCTGCGGAAGATAGAAGGCTGCGCTTCGCCCGGCAGGTCGGGGTCATAAATTAAGTGCGAGCGGAAGGTTGCGTTAAGCCCCTGCGTTGTAGGCACTGCCGAAGAATAGTAGTGGTCAAGGTGCGGGTATTTTTCAAGCAGGCTGTCAAGGTAGGGCGTTGCCTCCGCCGGTATGTTTTCGTTGTAATAGTGCATGTAATCGCGGTGTACGGATTCCAGCACCAACATTACAATGCGGTCGTAGCTTGCTTTCGGCTCCGCCTTTTCTTCATTGGGGCGCATAATGCCCAGCTCCTGCAAAACCTGCTCGTCCTTCACCGTCAGCGGGCGCTGCTCAATATGGCTGCGGCTGACGATTTTATCGGTATTAAACAGCATTTTGCCAAAAAAGTTTACGTTTACGGGCACGGTAAGCATATCACGGTAGGCTTCACGCGTTTTTTCGCTTTCAACCTCCGTCCACATGCCCATGTATTCTTTCATTACATAACCGTTTAGGCTGCCCATCATCATGTAGCCAATGTTCAGCGCCAGCGAAAACGCCGCTACGCACATCAGCGACCATACAAAGTTCGGTTTCTTTTTGGTGGGCTTGTTTACGCGGAACAAAAGCACAAGCAGCAGAAGCCCCGCGGCGATAAGCGCAAGTTTAAGCGCGCCCATGCTTGCCAGCACGCCCTTAACGGCATATATATTAAGGTTGGCAAAAAGCACGCTCTGCACATGCATGCTGGTTTGCCAAAAATAAAAGGCGTCAAAAATTACAATAACTGCCGACAAAAAATAAACGGCAAAATACACCGTTTTCATGGTGCGCCCTGCCCATTTGTGGTAGCACATGGCAGTTACAAGCACCGCAAAAATGTTGTTGTTAAGCCCGGCAAGTATTGCCAGCGCCGTTACAACGCCGCCGTCCAGCCGCAGCTGATGCACCATAAACGCCGTTACGCCAAGGTACAAAACGCCGGTTACAACTACCGGAAAATAACGCTTCACCCTGTCGCGGATACGCGTGCGGCGCAGATACAAAAGCCCTGCCACGCCCAAAAGCAACACGTCGCGCAAAAAGCTGCTTACTGCGGTATACCAGAACTCCATTTCCGGGAAAGGCACTATGCTTCTGTAAAATTTCCACGACAAAAAATATTCGGCCGCAAAGGCAATAACCATAAACACAAGCAGCCAGTAACGTTTTCTCATCTTCGCCCCGCCTTACGCCAGAAAGTTAACCGTTTGGGAATACATCTCTATTAAAAGCGGCGTTGCCGTAACCACGTCGCCGTCCAGCTCCGCCGGGAAGCCGTCCACATTGCATTCAATGGTAAGCGTATGCGCCTTTTTAACAATAATGCCCTGCTCGCCCTCCAGCGATTCCATTAAAATCATCGCGGCATATTTTAAAAAGTCCGCACGCTTGCAGCCGGTAAACAGCGCCACGTCAAAATAATCGTTGGTAATGGCAGCACCCTTAAACAGGCTGTAACGCCCCGCATAATAGCGGCTTTTGCCGATAATAACGGAAGAAGCCTCGTACCATTCGGGGTCGCCGTCAAACTTAACGCGGAACCTGTAACGCCAGTTGCTCAATAAAAGCTCCTTGCGCACCAGCTCGCCGCTTTGCACAACATAGGCAAAAGATGACAGAAAACGCTTTTCGAGGCTTGATACGCTGTCCACAACTTTGGAATCGAACCCGATACCGGCAACGGTTAAAAAGATATGCCCGTTGGCCTTGCCGATACGCACCGGTTTAATGCGCCCTTTGCGCACACGCTGAATCCAGCGCACCGGGTCGGCAGGCATGTCAAACTCCTTGGCAACAAGGTTTACCGTGCCTGCGGGGAACACGCTGATGTACGGCACATAGCCGTTGCGGTCAAGCTCGGCAATCATGGCGCGCAAAGTACCGTCGCCGCCGGCTACAATTACCCAGTCGTACTTTTCTTCCTTAATTTTATCGGCCCAGTCCGTCAGCTTTTTAAACTCGCGCAGCTCCGTAAGCTCCACCCTGTTCGGGCCAATAATCGCCGTAAGGCGGCGCTTTAAATCGAGCACTCTCGAGAGCATGCTTACAAAAATCTGCTTGCCGGAATTAGGGTTGTAAATAATGACAACCTTTTTAAAATTTTTAATTTCAACGCCGTTGGTTTCCACTTTTATCACACCTTAAAAAATCCACTTTTTGCGCGCCAGATAGTTCCATACCACCACAATGCAGGTAGCGGCAATTTTTGAAAGCAGCCCCGGCAGTGCAAAAAGGCCAACAAAAACATACATTAATATAAGATTAAATAAAAGCCCCATGCCGCTTACCAAAAACACAAGGCTTATTTCTTTGGCTTTGCCATAGCGCACGCCGCTTGTAAACACCAGAATATTGCACATAAAATAATGGTACAACGTTGATAAAAAATAAGCGCACGCCGTCGACGCCAGATAATTTATGCCCGCCGCCTCCGAGAAAACGTAAAAAAAGGCCCACTCAATCAGCGCGGCGCTGCCGCCGACAAACAAATATAAAATTATTTTTACAAATTCGTTGTTTGTATAATCAAAACCAAACAAAACCTTTTTAGACATTTTACAAACTCCTTGACGTATAATTATAGCATTTTTTATATTTTAGTTAAAGCGTGATTTTAAGATTTTTATATTATGAAGTTTTATTATTTTTAATTTTACGTTTGGTTTTTGAAATTATGTTTAAATTTACTTATATTTTTTGATTTTGGGTTAGGTTTTTATATTTACGTTCAATGTTCTTTATTTACTTTTTTACTCATATTACTTTTAATTTACGTTCCGTCTTTGTATGTAGTTTTTGTATTTTAATTTACTTTATTATTCATGTTCATTCTTTGTAACCAAAATATATTAAGGACCGTAAATTTTACTCATTATTCAATCGCAAAATTTGCGTAGCTTCGCTGGCACAATTATTGCCATCGCTATCACTCGGCACTAATTGGCGACTCAGCCCAAACTCACGCGACTGCGGATTTTTTAGCGCAACACTTTAGCATAAAAACGGCAAAAATTGCGGAACTCGCTGCGCTCAAACACCGGGAAAATTTTATTTTCTTTCTGTAAATACCGCTAAATTTTTAATGCCGCGATTTGCTGTAACCCGTACTTTTTATGTGCTTGATTTAGTATATACTTGCTTTATATCGTCTTTCGCCACTACTTTTTATAATAATATATGTAACTTACTACATTATATTACTTAAAACTTACGGTAACATTGCTGTTTTTTGAAAGAAATAACCAAAGTACGAATTTGAGCGAAGCCGCGACTTTCCAAAAATAGGATGCTGACTTTCTATCAAAAAGCACTTGCAGCAATAGCCGAGGACTGTTTGAGTTTGCGCAGCAAACGAGTTCCGCAGGCGCTGCAAGTGCTATACGAATTTGATACAGTCATCCGTATAATTTTTGGAGGAGCGAAAACTTTTTGGTTACTTTTTAGTTATAAAAAGTAACATGAATAAAAAAGTAAATAGAAATGTATTAACGTAACTACAAAGACGAAAACAAAAACAAAAAAGGCAATTTACCTGAACCACTTCAACAAATACCCATGCTGCTTTAACGCCTGCCTGCGCTGTTTATAATCCGGCATTACAGCCGCTACTCTCTGCCAAAAGGCAGGGCTGTGGTTCATGCAGCCGATATGGCACAGTTCATGTACCACCACGTAATCTATCAGCGCAGGCGGCGCAAAAATAAGCCGCCACGAAAAATTCAGCACGTTCTGCGCACTGCACGAGCCCCATCTTGCCTGCGCTTCCGACACCTTGACCCCCAAAGGCTCTACGCCAATCGTCTGCGCATATTTATCAACGCGCCAGTAAAACAAATCTTTGGCAAAGCCACGCAAAAACTTAATCAGCCCGGGGCGGCCCAGTTTTTTGCTGCAAATAAATCCGTCCGGCGCAAGCTGCGCATAGTCTTTTGCAGCGCCTGCAATAAATTTAATGCGCACGCTGTTGCCCGCTATCACCCACTCGGCGCCTTCTTTAAACTCTGGCTCGCGCGGGGCAAGCTCTGTTTTTAACTCTATTTCGCACAGCTTGTTTTCAATCCAGCTGCGTTTTTCTTCGATAAATTTTTTTATTTCAGCCATAGGCATCCGCATGGGCGCGCGCACCACGCACCTGCCGCTGCCGTCTATTGTTATTGCCAAAGTGCGTCTGTTGCTGCGCACCAGTTCGTACTGCATAAAATCCCCTCCGAAAATTATTATACAGCGTTTAAATCAGCGGCGCAAATTGCCTTGCAGCGCCTTTTGTTATATAATTTTTACAAACAATTACGGAGGGTTTCTGATGGATACCGCTTTAATTAAAGATTTTTTCGACTGCTGCCGCGATGCTAAAAAAATACTGGAACTTTTGCCGCCGCTGCCGCAGGGTTTAACACCGCGCCATATACAGATTATCGACACCATTTCCCAGCTTGAAGAAAAAAACGGGCTGGTTAAAATAAGCGACATCAGCACTGCGCTGCACGTAACGCGCCCAAGCATTACCCGGCTTGTATCAGAGCTTGCCGCCGCAGGGTATGCCCAAAAAGCCGGCAGCGCTACCGACGGACGTGTTACTTACGTTGCCCTTACAAATAAAGGTAAAAGCTGCTGCGATTTTTATGTTAAACGCTACCACAACTGGGTAAGCAGCCAGTTAACAGGCATTAAGCCCGATGACCTTATCTGCGCCGCGGCAACGATACGCAGCTTTTATGCAGCTTTAAAAAACAGCGAGCCCCCCAAACCCTAAATTGCAGCAGGCATTGACAATATACGTCAATGCCTATATAATTACCAATATAGTTACTTTAGGTAATTATTATACATAACTTTTGAGGTGACACAAATGCAAAAAGATAAACAATTAACGCCCAAGCTTGTAACGGCAATAATTTCTGCCGGTATTATGGCCTTTGCCGGAGTGGTTGCCGAAACCGCTATGAACATTACCTTTCCGACGCTAATGCGTGAATTTGGCATTGGTACTGCCGCAGTGCAGTGGCTTACCACAGGTTATCTGCTGATGCTTGCCATAATTGTGCCTGCTTCCGGCTGGCTGAAAAATAATTTCAGCCATAAGCGGCTTTTTATAGCGGCAGAAGCCTTTTTTATAACCGGCACTGTGTTATGCTGCGCCGCACCAAGTTTTACCCTGCTGCTTACCGGCCGCATAGTACAAGGGCTTGGCACAGGCATAGCCCTGCCGCTAATGTTTAACCTGGTTCTTGAAGAAGTACCCGCTCAAAAAACCGGCTTTATGATGGGCATTGCCTGCATGATAACTGCCATGGCACCGGTAGTGGGCCCTTTTGCAGGCGGACTTATTATAACATTGTGGGGCTGGCGGCTTATTTTTGTGTTTATCCTGCCCTTGCTGCTGCTTTCGCTGATAGCCGGGCTTTTAACCGTACCTGCAAATCCGCAGCTTAAACACACCCGCTTTGAGTGGAGCAATTACTTTTTAATGGCTGTTGGTTTTGCACTGTTTATTACAGCCACAGCGCATACACAGGCAGGCTGGTTAAGTGCCGCGGTAATAGTTCCGCTTTTTATAAGCGCTGTACTGCTTGCTTTATTTTACCGCCGCTCGCTTACAAGCCTTACGCCTGTAATAAACGTAAAAATTTTCCGCAGCAGACATTTTAACAGCGGTGCCGCCGCTATGATTTTTATTTATTTTACGGTACTCGGGCTTGGCTTTTTAATTCCCAACTACGCCCAGCTTGTTTTCGGCGCCGATGCTTTCACCGCAGGCTGCCTGCTGCTGCCGGGCTGCATACTTGGCATTTTGGTAACGCCATCAGCCGGGCGTGTGCTTGACCGCTGCGGAGCCGCAGTGCCGGTTTTGGGCGGCAGCGTTTTAATGTTAGGCTCTGTTTCTGCCATGGCGTGGCTTACGCCCGATATCAGCAACACTTTATTTGCCGTGCTGTACACTTTCTTTGCCTTTGGGCAGGCTGCTTCGATACCTACCGTTACGCTCTGCGCTATCCGCTGCCTATCAGCAGATGATTCTGCCTCCGGCAACGCCGTAATTAATACCCTGCAGCCACTTTCCGGCGCCCTTGGCACATCAATATGCGCCAGTATTGTTGCAGCAGCGCAAAACACATCTGCCGGAGCAGCAGGCACGCAGACCGGCACCGCCCATGCGCTGGTGCTGCTTGCCTTTTTAACCTGCGCCATCCTTGCCTGCTCCCTGTATATGCTGGGCGGCAGACGGCATAAAGTTTTAAACGGCGAAGCGTACTGATAAGTATTAATGCTATAAAACTTTCTTATCCGGCTTTCTTTTTAAAGCCAAAAGTTTTAGGTACTCTTCAAAATCATCCATATTCGTTGGCGTAAACATAATCCATTTACCATCGCTGTAGGTTTGCGCTTCGTCATACTGTTTGCAAATACTGCCCGCAAACTCCTTTCTTATGCTTTCAAATTTGTTTCTTTCGTTTTTGCCCAAAATAACCATAAAACCAATACAATTTTTTCTTGCATACAAACCGCAAAGGGTTTTACTGCCTTTGCGGTATTTATATTCATAATCCCATTTTTTGCCGCCAGTGTTCCATAAACCTTCTACAATATATTTTTCTTCAATAGCGGCGCGAAGCTTTTGCCAAACCTCAAACAAATCATGTCCCAGCATTTCAGTTAAAACTTCTTGGTTTGGAATTTTTTCAAACATAGTATTCCCCTTTATCTTTATAAAATCTCTATAATTTATTCTATCATAGGTATTTTCGTTAGTATATTTTCTTTTATAAATTAAACAAAACAGGCTGCACCGCAAGGCAGTTAACAAAAACTGCTCACGTTGCAGCCCGTTTGGGGTTTTATTTTTCTACTATATATTTACTTATTTTATCAGCTAATGGCAAAGCGCCGTCAGCCAATTTCTCTTTCCAGTTCCGTGCCGCGCACTTTCAGCGGTTTGTTGGCTTCGTCCACCATTACAACCTTCGGCTCGCAGCGGCGCGCTTCTTCTTCCGTCATCTGCGCGTAAGCCATAATAATAACCTTGTCGCCCGGCTGCACAAGACGTGCTGCCGCACCGTTAAGGCAAATTACGCCGCTGCCCGGTGCACCCGCAATGGTGTAGGTTTCAAGGCGCGCGCCATTGTTGTTGTCTACAATCTGCACGCGCTCGCCCGGCAAAATGCCTGCCATTTCCATAAGTTCGCTGTCTATGGTAACGCTGCCCATGTATTCAAGATTGGCTTCCGTTACCGTTGCGCGGTGAATTTTGCCGTGCATTATCGTGTAAAGCATTTATTCTACCTCCAAAATTACGTTGTCAATAAGGCGTGTTGTGCCAAATTTTACGGCCAGCGCCAAAAGATACTGCCCTTTGGTTAAAACCTCCGGCGCAGGCGTAAGCCCCGGCAGGGCGTATATTTCCACGTAGTCAATCTGTGCCATGGGCTCGTCGCCGATAAGTTTTTTAACGCCCTCCACCAGTTTCTGGCTGCTGCGCTCGCCCGCTTTAAAAAGCATGGAGGCGGTTTCGAGGCTGCTGTTTAAAATTACCGCCGCCGCACGCTCGCTTTTTGATAAATATGTGTTGCGCGAAGATTTGGCAAGCCCGTCCGCCTCGCGCACAATAGGCATAATGCGCAGCTTTACGTTAAAGAACAAATCTTTAACCATGCGTTTTAAAACCTCTGCCTGCTGGGCGTCCTTCTGCCCAAAATAAGCGTGGTCGGGCTGAGCCAGGTTAAACAGCTTGGCAACAACCGTTGTTACGCCGCGGAAATGAATGGGCCTTGTGCGCCCGCACAGCACTTTGGTAATGTCGCCGGTAACTTCTACCCAGGTCATATCCTCGCTGGGATACATTTCGGCAGGCGTAGGCGCAAAAACAATGTCCGCGCCGCAGCTTTCCGCCAGTTTGCAGTCGGCATCAAGCGTGCGGGGGTAAGCGTCCAGATCTTCGTTAGGCCCAAACTGCGTGGGGTTTACAAACACGCTTACCACAACAAGTTCGTTTTCCATTGCCGCCGCTTTAATAAGCGAAGCGTGCCCTTCGTGCAGCGCGCCCATGGTCGGCACAAGGCCGATGGTTTTGCCTACCGCTTTGGCAAGTGCAATTTCTTCGCGGAGTTCCGCGGTTGTTCTGCAAAGTTTCATTTTGCGTTCTCCTTTATCAGTACAGTTTTTCCAAAACTTCGTCATCTATTTTAAAAGTATGTTCCGCCGCAGGGAAACTGCGTGCTTTTACATCTGCCGCATAGGCTTTAAACGCCGCCGTCATTTCGCTGTGCAAATCGGCATAGCGCTTAACAAATTTGGGGCAAAAACCATCGGTATAGCCTAAAAGGTCGTTGCATACCAGCACCTGCCCGTCGCAGTATTTGCCTGCGCCGATGCCGATGGTTGCCGCCGTTTTAAGGCTTTCCGTAACCTTTGCCGCCAGTGCTTCAGGCACACATTCAAGCACAATGGCAAATGCGCCTGCCTGTTCCAGTGCGCGGGCGTCGTCCAAAAGCTTCTGCGCCGCTTCCGCGCTTTTGCCCTGTACTTTAAAACCGCCCAGCTGGTTTACCGATTGCGGCGTAAGCCCAATATGCCCCACAACCGGTATGCCTGCCTGCGTAAGTTTCTGCACCAGTCCGCACACTTCCGCGCCGCCTTCCAGCTTTACTGCCGCGCAGCCGGTTTCCTTCAAAAAACGGGCAGCGTTGTACATGCCGTCCACCACGCTTGCCTGATAGCTCATAAAAGGCATATCGCCCACAACCATTGTGCCGCTGCCCTGCGCCGCGCGCATAACGGCTTTGGTATGGTGAATCATCTCGTCCATCGTTACCGGCACGGTGCTGTTATAACCCAGCACCACATTGCCCAGCGAATCGCCCACCAAAATCATTTCAATACCGGCCTCGCACACGTTTTTGGCCATGGCGTAATCGTACGCCGTAACCATGGTTACCGGCTCGCCGTTTTGTTTCATTTGCTTTATTACAGCTGTTGTAATTTGCTTCATTTATTTGCCTCCGTAAATAATTCCGTCATTTCCGCCGCTGCGGATTCCGTAATGCGCCCGCTTTCGCGTGCCAGCTTAACCGTTGCCAGCCCCAGCGCGCAGTAGGCAGGCACAAACTCCTGCGGCAAAACCTTTAAGTGCCCGGCAACCGTAACCGCGTCCCCGCGTGATATCGGGCCGGTTAACGCCGCGCCCGCATTTTCTGCCGAAGCAAGATTTGCCGCCGTACCTGCTAAGAGCGGCACAAGCAGCCTGTGCGCGGTTTCTTCGTCCTCAGTCCAGCGTAAAAGCAGCTTTTCGGCAAGGGCAGTAACCGTTACCGTAAAATTACTGCAAAAGCACGCCGCCGCGTGATACAGTGCCCGCTCCTTCTGCGGCACTTTAAAGGCAGCCGCCCCTAAAAGACGCGCCAGCTTAAAACCAAGCTCCTGCGCCTTTGCGCTGCCGTCCACCGCCATGCCAATTCCCGCAAGGCTTTTTACCGGCGCAGCAAAACTCTGAAGCGGGTGCAAACTGCCTGTTTCCGCGCCCAGCGCTTTAAGCGGGGCAAGTTCATCAAGCCCGGCGCTGCCGCTCACATGGTAAAAATACTTGCCGCAAATATCAAGCCCGGCTTGTGCAGCAGCCTTTGCCATGCTCTCTGCCGCCTCATTAATAAACCTGTCCGGCACGCAGATAAAAATAACATCTGCCGCGGCAACAAGCCCCAAAGGCTCATTAAAATGCCGCACGCCAAGTTCAGCCGCCCTTGCTTTGGCATGGGTGCCGCCGTAAACACCGGCGCAGCTTAACCCCGCAGCAGCAAACGCCTTTGCCAGCGACATGCCTACGCGCCCCGGGCCTGCAACGCCAAAAGATAAATCCATAACAACTCCTTTCTGCAAGGATTAACCGGAAGCATAAAAAAAGCGCACTCCGGGCAGAGTACGCCAAAATACGCATAAATGCACTATTCCGTCACGTCCCGGCAATTAAGTCCAAGCGTTTTACCGACCTTGTTTCTGCATTAATGCCCTTTATATGGTACAGCTCCTGCGGATGCTGCTCTAAGGCACCTGAATGCAGATAAATAATAGCACAACGGATTTTAAATAGCAAGTAAAATTTTTAATGCCGTGTTATAATAAAACAAAAAGGAGTGACGCCCATGCCATACGTTAACATTAAAATTACCCGCGAAGGCAACGTAACGCCGGAGCAGAAAAAACAGCTTATCGAAGGAGCAACGGAGCTTCTGCACCGCGTGCTGAACAAAAACACCGCCACCACGGTTGTGGTTATCGACGAAGTTGACACCGATAACTGGGGCATCGGCGGCGTGCCGGTAACGGAGATTAGGAAACAAAAATAAAATAAAAGGGCACGGCTAAAACCGTGCCTTTTATTTTAAAACCTTAATTTGAATTTTGGATTTTTTAATTTTGGTTTCATCTTTGTATTTACGTTAGTATATCTTAATTTACTTTTTTATTCATATTACTTTTTGTAGGCCAAAAAGTAACCAAAAAGCCTTCGCTCCTCCAAAAATTATACGGATGACTGTATCAAATTCGTATAGCACTTGCTGCGCCTGCGGAACTCGTTTGCTACGCAAACTCAAACAGTCCTCGGCTATGCTGCAAGTGCTTTTTTATTTAAAGCCTGCATCCTATTTTTGGAAAGTCGCGTCCTGCCGTAAACCGTACTTTTTAACTTCTTTATTTAGTATATTCTGCTTTTGTATCAAACTTTATATATATTAATTATCAAAATTTATATAACTTACGGTATTATGCAATTATAACATGGTGGCAAGATTGATATTTGAATTAAATAATTATAATGTGCGAATTTGAGCGGTACAAGCATCCTAAATTAAGTACATTAAAAGTGCGGTTTACGGCAATCGCGGCATTAAAAATTTAGCGGTATTTAATAAAAAGCAATAAAAATTTCCCGGTGTTTGAGCATAGCGAGTTCCGTGGAAATTTTTATTGGTTTCGGTATGCCGCGTGCGGATTTTTTGCTTTAGCAATAAAATACGTAAATTTTTGTCAGCCGCGTGAGTTTTCTTGGTTCGTTCTTTTGCTCAATCAAAAGAATGAACATGAGTAAAAAAGTAAATTAAGATATACTAAACTACATACAAAGGAGTAAAGCAAAACAAAAAATAAATATAATACAAAAACCAGCCCTTTGCATATCAGCATCAGGCTGGTTTTGTGTTTATAAAATATTGCCAAGTGATAAAGTTTTAAGTTATATAACAGGCTAAATGTTTATAATTTCCGGCGCAAAGGCAAAACTGCGGCGGCTGAAATTTTTAGTGTTAAACTCCGTAAGGTCAGCTGCGAAGCCTGACCGTTAACGGAGAAGCCGCAGCATTTTGCAGCGGCGGAAAGAATGAGCATTTAGCCTGTACGGCTTTTCGTGCTAATTTACGCCTTGCGCGATATTTGCCGTCAGTGCGCTGATGCTTTCGGTAAGTTTATCCAGCTTGCTTTCCATGCGTATTAATAAATACCACGAAAGCATTACCGGAAACCCGAAATTTGCCAGCTGGCTGAAGATAAGTTCCGCGTCCATCGCTTAGCCGCCTTATTTCAGCACGTTCACTTCGGTAGTGCGCACGCGCGCTTCCACCACTTCGGCAAGCGCGTTGCCGTCGGCATTAAATACGCCGCTGTCTACAATGCTCTGCATTGCGGTACGCGCTTCTTCCGCCGTAACATTTTCGCGCGGGTCGGTTACGTTAAGCACCTTCTGTTTGCCGTCGGCTTTTTTAAATACAAGCTGTAATACTTTTTCCATGTTTCAATCTCCCTTCGGTTAATTACTCGGCTTCCGCCACTTCTGCTTTTTCGGTTACAACAATGTTCACAACTTCGTTTTCCATCAGGCTGCCCAGCGCCGTACCAGCTTTAACAAGCTCATCAGCACCCGCGTCTTTTTTGATGCCCGAGTAGGTATGCGCCTTGGTCTGCGCTGTACCTTCGCCATCGAAGCCGTCCTCCACGTTGATAGACATTGTTTGAGATAACACTGTTTTTGCTGCTGCCATTTTAGCATGCTCCTTTCCTTGGGCTGTTTGTTTTTTGTGTTTGCCCTTACACCCATATAAACGGATTTTATGCCTTAAAAATTTACCTGCCTGTAAAATTTTTTTATTTTTCCGCCCGTAAAAATTTTTTGGCAATTTTTTTGCGCATGGTTAATTTTTGCCCCTGTTTTGCCGTTTATATGGATGAGTTTCTTTTCTTTTCTCTTTTTTCTTGTTTTTTCTCTTTATCTTTTCTTTGCCGTATTACGTTCTTACCTTGTTCTTAAGTAATTCAAAAATTATATATATAATTTACCTTGTTCCCTAACTACTACCGTACGTAAGCAGTAAAAACCAAAAATGCCCACGCAAAACAGGCACTATCTCCAGGCTGAGATAGTGCCGTAAGCAGTAAACTACATCCCTTCATGCACAAAATAAAAAAAGAGAGCAGCAATGCCCTCTTTAAACATGCAAAAGCTATATTAAAATTTTTACTGCCAAAACACCGAAAGCCGCCGCAAGCACGCCCAAAAGGCAGCTTAACGCGGCGTATAACAAAGCGCAGGCAAGGTTTCCTTCCGCAAAAAGCGTATATACTTCATACCCGAAGGATGAAAACGTGGTAAACCCGCCCAGCACGCCTACACACAAAAACAAACGCCATACCGGCGGCAGAAGGCCTTTATCCACAATCAGTGTCATAAAAAGCCCCATTAAAAAGCAGGCGCTGATATTAATAATAAAAGTGCCGTACGGCAGCTGCGGGTTAAAATATTTTACGGCAGCATTGCCTGCAAGATAACGCAGCACTGCGCCAAGCGCGCCCCCAACGGCGATGTATAAAAGGTTCATGGCTTAACTCCCTGCTGATGATTTTAAAAGTATTTTTAATTATAACATACTCACGGCTGTTTGATAAAACTTTTGGCAGGAAGGTTTGTAATGGGAAGCTTGGCACTAAGTGGCGCTCGTTAAGGTTCACTAATTTTACTCGCTATTCGCTCGCAAAATTTGCGTGCCTTCGCTGGCACAAATCTAAACTTCGCCAAAGGCTCGTTTATATTTGGCGCTCAGGCAAAAAAGCGCACTGCGGCGCTTTGGGCACGCAGTGCAATGAAAGGTGATGACTGTGGGGTATTTATATAACGGCGTGCTGTGTTTTTATATCTGTATAAGCTCCGCCGTTACTGTTTATCAGTCTATGCTGGTTATTATTTAAAAATCTAAGCTTCGCCAAAGGCTCGCTTATATTGGGCGATGTTAAGGACCGTAAATTTCGCTCTTTATTCAATCGCGAAATTTGCGCAGCTTCTACGTTACGCTTATTGCCGTATCTATCACCCGGCATTAAGCAACGCTTATTTATGGTCGTCGATAATAGCTGCCTCGCCCTGTTCGCCGGTGCGGATTTTAACCGCATTGGCCAGCGGGTAGATGAATATTTTGCCATCGCCGGGCTGACCGGTTTTAAGTACTTTCTGTGCTACGCGCAAAACTTCGTCCACCGGAACTTCGCAGACAACGGTTTCTATTTTAACCTTCGGCACAAGGTTAATATCGTAAGCCTGCCCGCGGTACACTTCCTTATGCCCCTTCTGCAAACCGCAGCCAAACACCTGGCTTACCGTCATGCCGGTAACGCCAATTTCCGCAAAAGCAACTTTCAGTTCGTCCAGTTTTTCGGTTCTGGTTATAATATCTATTTTCGTAATCGGTCTCATAACTGCCTCCGTAAATTATTTGCCTGCCGGTGCCGGTTTGGCGGCAAAGGCCGGTGCTTCCTGCACTGCAAGGTTAGTAAGCGGCGTGCCGTTTATAATGCTCTGGCGGTAAGCGCGTTCGCCATGTTCAACAATGTCAAGCCCGCTTTCTTCTTCGGCAGCATCAGCACGCAGGGTTGTAACTGCGCCCACTATTTTTAAAATTATGTAGGTGCCAACAACGGCCAGCACAATGGCAACAACTACCGTTACTGCCTGTACATACAGCTGGTGCGCGTTGCCGTAAAAAAGCCCGTCCGCACCGGCGGAGTTTGCGGTTTTTGTTGCCCAAAGCCCGGTTGCCAGTGCGCCCCAGGTGCCGCCAACGCCGTGTACGCCGAATGCGTCGAGTGCGTCGTCGTACCCGAGTTTTGCCTTAACAATGGCCACTGCCGCAAAGCACAGCACGCCGCCGATAAGCCCGATTAAAACAGCCGGCACAACAGTTACAAAGCCTGCCGCCGGGGTAATGGCAACAAGCCCGGCAATGCAGCCGCTTGCTGCGCCAAGCATGGTGGGGTGCCCGTTTACAAGCCATTCTGCGCCAACCCACGATAAGGTTGCCGCTGCAGCCGCTGCCTGCGTTACCACAAACGCACCGGCTGCAAGGCCATTAGCGCCAAGCGCGCTGCCTGCGTTAAAGCCGAACCAGCCGAACCACAAAAGCGCTGCGCCCAGCACCGTCATCGGCAAGTGGTGCGGCAGCATGGGCACAACACCCTTGCCGCTGCGTTTGCCAAGCATAATGCAGGCTACCAAACCGCTGACGCCGCTTAAAATATGGATAACCGTACCGCCCGCAAAGTCGAGCGCGCCCAAATCACGCAGCCAGCCGCCAACGCCCCATACCCAGTGCGCCATGGGGTCGTATAAAAACGTAGTCCACAAAAAGGTAAACAGCACAAACGCGCCAAATTTAAAGCGTTCGGCATAAGCGCCGGTAATAAGCGCCGCCGTAATTACCGCAAACATGCACTGGAATGCCGCAAAGGCAAACAGCGGCACCGTTGCGGAATAATCTTCGTAAGGCGCGGCAAAAAGCGCCGTATCGGTAAGCCCTGCCCAGCTCAAGCTGCCGATAACACCGTTAATATCCGGCCCGAAGGCAAGGCTGAAGCCGAACAGCACCCACTGCACGCTTACCATTGCCACAATAAAAAAGCTCTGCATAATTGTCGTCAGTACGTTTTTGCTGCGCACCATGCCGCCGTAAAAAAACGCAAGCCCCGGTGTCATCAGCATTACAAGCGCCGCGCTTATCAGCACCCACGCCGTGTCGCCGGTATCAACTGCCGGCGCTCCTTCTGCGGCAAGCACCGTGCCCGGAATGCCTAAAAGCACGCCTGCTGCCAGTAAACCATGTATTAATCCCCTCATATTAGCCCTCTTTTCTGTAACTAAAACAAAAGCGGGGTGTACCTTTTAAGATACACCCCGTTGTGCAGCAAAACTCAAATTCGGTTTTAATATACGCCAAACAGCAATTCACTGTAAGTCGGGTACGGCAGGTATTTGCCGCCCATCAGTTTTTCCAGTTCGTCGCCAGCTTCGCGCAAAGCGCCCATGTCTTTTAAAATAACGTCATGGTAATAATCTGCCTCTGCCTGTGCAGATGTTTTTACAACGTCGCCAAGCCCTGCTTTTAATTTTTCTGCATCTGTATAAAGCAGGCTGCTGAGCGTTGCAATTTTGGAAGCAAGCTCCGTTTCGAAGCTGCCTGCAATGCCAAGCTCTTTTTTGCTCTTTGCTGCCGCCGTTAAATCGGCAGTGTAAAGTGCTGCGGCGGGCAAAATGTCTTTAAACAGCATATCAAGCATTGCCAGCGCTTCAATACGGATTGCCTTACTGTAATTTTCAAGCGAAATTTCCAGCCTGCTGCGGACTTCCGCTTCGGTAAAGATGCCGTGTTTTACAAACAGGCTGATGTTTTTCTCTTTAACCATATAAGGCAGTGCTTCAGGAGTGGATTTGAGATTGAGCAGCCCCCTCGATTTGGCCTCTTCAACCCATGCATCGGTATAACCGTCACCATTGAAGATGATGCGTTTATGCGCGATTACGGTTTCTCTGACGAGTTCTACCACTGCGGCATCAAAATCGGCCGCTGCTTCTAATTTATCGGCAAACTCCTCCAGAGCTTCGGCAACAATGGCGTTTAAAATAACGTTCGGCCCGGCAATGGATGCGGCAGAGCCAACCATGCGGAACTCAAACTTGTTGCCGGTAAATGCAAACGGCGAAGTACGGTTTCTGTCCGTATTGTCTTTTTTCAAAGCAGGCAGCACATTGCCGCTCAGCTTCAATTCGCCTTCGTCTGCGGGTTTATATTCAACACCTGCTTCAATGGCTTTCAGCACATTGGTAAGCTCGGTGCCTAAAAACATTGATACTATCGCCGGCGGCGCTTCGTTGGCGCCCAGGCGGTGGTCATTGCCTGCGCTGGCAACGCTTATGCGCAGAAGGTCCTGATATTCGTCAACCGCTTTAATAACGGCTGCCAGAAACAGCAGGAAGCGGTGGTTTTTATACGGCTCAGCCCCAGGGTCGAGCAGGTTTTCGCCTTCAACCGTGCCCAGCGACCAGTTGTTATGCTTGCCGCTGCCGTTTACGCCGTCAAAAGGTTTTTCGTGCAGCAGGCACACCAGATTATGCTTGCGTGCCACGCTCTGCATCAGTTCCATGGTAAGCTGGTTATGGTCGGTTGCAATGTTGGTGCCTGCAAATATCGGAGCCAGCTCGTGCTGGGCAGGTGCAACCTCGTTGTGCTCGGTTTTGGCAAGCACGCCCAGTTCCCACAGTTTTTCGTCAAGCTCTTTCATAAACGCCTTAACGCGTGGTTTGATAATGCCGAAATAATGGTCCTCAAGCTCCTGCCCTTTCGGCGGCATTGCGCCGAACAGCGTACGGCCGGCAAACTTCAAATCGCGGCGTTTATCGTACATATCTTTATCTACCAAAAAGTATTCCTGCTCCGGCCCAACCGTTGTAATAACCTTTTCGGTGCTTTCGCCAAACAGTTTTAAAATACGCCTTGCCGCACGGTCTACACAGCACATGCTGCGCAGAAGCGGAGTTTTCTTGTCAAGCACATCGCCCGTGTAAGAACAAAACGCCGTTGGGATATACAGGCAGCCGTCTTTAATAAAAGCATAGCTTGTCGGGTCCCAGGCAGTATAGCCGCGCGCTTCAAAAGTAGCACGAAGCCCGCCGGAAGGAAAGCTCGAAGCATCAGGCTCGCCCTGTACCAGTTCCTTGCCCGAAAAATCCATAATAACGCGCCCGTCCGCCGTAGGCGTGATGAAGCTTTCGTGCTTTTCGGCGGTAATGCCCGTCATCGGCTGGAACCAGTGCGTAAAATGCGTTGCGCCATGCTCCAGCGCCCAGTCCTTCATAGCGTTGGCAATGATATTGGCAATAGGCAAATCCAAAGGCTCGCCCTTTAAAACCGCGTTTTTAAAAGCCTTGTAAGTAGCGGTTGGCAGGCGGTCTTTCATAACAGTTTCGTTAAAAACCTCGCTGCCAAAAAGTTTCGGAACACTCGTCATTTTTTAGTCCCCCTCAAAATAAAAACAAAATAAAAAAAGCAACGCGCGAAGTTTAAATGCTTCTGCAACTTCGCTGTTGCTTATGCTGTAATTATAGCCCCCTTTACACATTTTGTAAAGCCTTTAGGCAAATGTTTTTATTTTCTGAAAATTTAGTGGATTTTGTGCCGTATGTATTAGACAAATTTCTGTAAAAACAATTGACAAGCACTTTTAAAAGTTCTAAAATATTTACATCAAAAACACAAGTTAACCAGGATGCCCGGAAAAACGCCGGGCATTACTTAATAAAAGAAAGAGGTTTTAACACATGGCTGAAATGTTATACGAAGGCAAAGCCAAAAAAGTTTTCGCCACCGCCGACCCCAACGAAGTAGTTATCTATTATAAAGATGACGCCACTGCCTTAAACGGCGCCAAAAAAGGCACCATTGTCGATAAGGGCATTATGAACAACACCATTACCAGCTTCTTTTTTGACCTGCTCGGCAAAAACGGCGTTGAACACCACTTTATTAAAAAGCTCAGCGACCGCGAACAGCTTTGCAAAAAAGTAAAAATCATTCCGGTTGAAGTTGTATGCCGCAACATTGCCGCAGGCAGCCTTGCCAAAAAAATGGGCGTTGAAGAAGGCTATGTGCTTAAACGCCCGCTGGTAGAATTTTACTACAAAAGCGATGCACTTGACGACCCGATGATCAGCCCAGACTACGGCGAAGCCTTTGGTTTTGCAACCGATGAACAGATTGCAAAAATCCGCGAAATGGCGCTTAAAATCAACGCCGTATTAAAAGACTTCCTGGCACAGCGCAAAGTACGCCTGATTGACTTTAAAACCGAGTACGGCATCGACAGCGAAGGCAATATCATCCTTGCCGACGAAATTACTCCGGACACCAGCCGCCTGTGGGACTGGGACACCAACGAAAAGCTGGATAAAGACCGTTTCCGCCGCGACATGGGCAATGTGGAAGAAGCCTACCACGAAGTAATCCGCCGCTTAACGGGTGAAGGGAAATAAAATAACCCTGCTTACGCAGATATGCAAATGTGCAGATGTACAGATGTACAGATGTACAGATTAAACGCCGCCTTAACAGCGGCGTTTTTTATTTGTATTTGGTTAATGTTAGATTGACAAAATTTTATTTTACAGGCATAATAGAAAAGCTGTGACTCTTTCCGGCAGGAAGGAGGTGAACTGCATGTTTGATAGTTTTCTATCCATAATTATATCTGTCATAGCAAGTGTAATTTCGTATTATATTTGCAAGTGGCTGGACAGATAATTACGGCTCACAGCCAGCACAATTAAAAAACCGGGAGTTGCAGCTCCCGGTTTTTTGTTTTTTGCGTGCACCACATGTTTATGATAGCACTTCTATCCATATTGCAAGATTATTATAGCACAAGCATTTTGCAAATGCAAACTATGGATTTATTATTTGTTTTTGTTTGCGTTGCGGCTTTAATTGTGCATTATCAATTTTTTCTTTCATCCTCATTCTTTTGAGTAATCAAAAGAATGAGGGAATAGCAAATTTTCTTATTATCAGTACTAAATTTTTATGTTTAAAAATCAAATATTATAATCAACTATTATTCCTGGCAGCTATTGTCAAAATTATATTATAACATTCCGAAAGGTTACTAAATTATGATATAATATTTTTAATATAGTATCATAATTATGGGAGAGTGTTATTGATGAATTACAAAAAATTATTTTCAGCAATATTATGTGCTAATTTTTTAATTAATAGTACATATATGCCCGTAGTTTTTGCAAGCGAAGCTACGTACAAACAAGTTGTAGTCAATGAAAATTATGACCCTTTTGCTGACGAAGAAACTACTAAAGAGCCAGAAAATCTAACTATGAAACAACGAGTTGCAAAAATTATGGAGGAAGAAAAAAATAAAAATAAAAAACAAATTATTGAAGGTGTTGAAAACGGGCATATTTATATTCCAAAAGGAACAAAGCTAAATGTAGAATTATTGGAAATGGCTACATCTAAAAAATTAAAGAAAAATCAACTCGTTGAATTTAAAATGGTCGAAAACTTAATTATAAACGGAGTTATTGTTATTCCAAAAGATACCATAGGCATCGGCTATGTTTACGAAGTACAAAAAGCTGGCGGTTTTGGACGCAAAGGTGTATTAAGAATAGCCGGTAAAGAAATCAAAACTTTAAATAACATAACTGTACCACTAAAAAAAGGCTTAGAAGGTAAAGGAAAAACAGATGGAGGCGCAGTCGCTGTTGCAGCAGCAGTAAGCTTAGTTGGCGGCCTCTTTATGAAAGGTACAAATATTGAGTATCCAGCCGGAACAAATTTTGAAGTTGAAGTACGTAACAATGTAGATCTGCAAACTACTCCAGAAAATTTAAAAGAAGCTATGAATCCAAATATACCTCATGGCATTGAATTAAATATTGAAGTAAAATAAAATCAATAAATATATACTAAAAAAACGCACACAGATAAAATCTGAGTGCGTTTTTGTTTTTCCGTTATTTCCCCGGTTCAAACAAACCTTCGTTGTCGTCCCACAAAACTATTTTATCTTCTTTTAAGGTTTCCGCAAGGCGGATAACGCGTTGGTTGCTGCTGCCGCGGAAGCGCAGGTTGGGGTCTTTTTTTGCTTCCACAAATTCGCCGTCCACCAGTATGTCAATGCAGTCCAACAGGGCGCGCGTAATTTCATAATCGCACAGGCGGCCGGTTAACAGGTCTTTTTCAAGGTCGTAACCGGTGTAGCACCATACGGTTTTATTGGGGTACATTTTGCGCAGGCGCTGCATAAAGGGCAGCAGGGCTTTCTGGTTGGCGGGTTCGAACGGTTCGCCGCCCAAAAGGCTGAATCCTTTAATATACGGCGGCTTTAAGGCGTTTAAAATTTCTTCTTCCGCCGCTGCGTCAAACGGCCGGCCGTAATCAAAATCCCATGCTTCCTGGTTAAAGCAGCCTTTGCAGTAATGCGTGCAGCCGCTTACAAACAGCGATACGCGCACGCCCGGCCCGTTGGCAACATCATGTGTTTTAATTGCCGCGTAGTTCATGGCAGGCCTCCGTTACAGGTGCAGAACGCGGGATTTGATTTCTTTGGTTTTGCCCACGTTCCAGAAGTTTTCGCCCAGGTAACCGCAGGTACGGCGGGTTACGTTCATCAGGTTATGGTCTTTGTTGCCGCAGTTCGGGCATTCCCATTCCAAATCGTCATTGATGATAATTTCGCCGTCAAAGCCGCACACATGGCAGTAGTCGCTCTTGGTGTTGAACTCTGCGTACTGAATGTTATCGTAAATAAAGCGCACTACATCTTCCAAAGCTTCGGTGTTGTGGCGCATGTTCGGAATTTCCACGTAGCTGATAGCGCCGCCGCTGGAAATTTTCTGGAACTGGCTTTCAAAGGCAAATTTGCTGAAAGCGTCGATATTTTCGCGCACGTCAACGTGATAGGAGTTGGTGTAGTAGCCTTTATCGGTAACGTCGTCAATAGTGCCGAAGCGTTCTTTATCTATGCGGGCAAAACGGTAGCACAGGCTTTCGGCCGGAGTGCCGTACAGTGCAAAGCCAATGCCTGTCTGCTGTTTCCATTTATCGCATTTGGCGCGCAGGTAACGCATTACGCGCAGCGCAAATTCTTCGCCCACGGGGTCGGTATGGCTTACGCCCTTCATCAGTTTGGTCATTTCGTACACGCCGATATAACCAAGCGAAATGCTGCTGTAACCGCCAACAAGGTATTTATCAATGGTTTCGCCTTTTTTCAGGCGGGCAATGGCGCCGTACTGCCAGTGCACGGGGCTTACGTCGCTCTTAACTCCCATCAGCGCGTTGTGGCGGCACATTAAAGCCTTGTAGCAAAGCTCAAGCCTTTCATCCAAAAGCTTCCAGAACTTCTGCTCGTCGCCCTTGGCAATAATTGCCACCTGCGGCAGGTTGATGGAAACAACGCCCTGATTGAAGCGGCCTTCAAATTTGTAGTTGCCGTTTTCATCCTTCCACGGAGCAAGGAAGCTGCGGCAGCCCATCGGCGAAAACACGTTGCCTTCGTAGTTTTCACGCATTTTCTTGGCGGAAATGTAATCCGGATACAGGCGTTTGGCGCTGCATTTAACGGCAAGCTTGGTAATATAATCGTATTTGCCGCCTTTTAAGCAGTTGTGTTCATCCAAAACATAAACCAGTTTCGGGAAGGCAGGGGTTACATAAACGCCCTTGTCGTTTTTAATGCCCTGCAAACGCTGGCGCAGAATTTCTTCCACAATCATGGCGTTTTCTTTCAAATATTCATCGTCCTCCTGTAAGTTGAGGAAGATGGTTACAAACGGCGATTGCCCGTTAGTGGTCATTAAAGTGTTAATCTGGTACTGAATGGTTTGCACGCCGCTTTGCAGCTCGCTCTTTAAGCGAGCCTGCACAAGGCGTTCCACCGTTTCGGCAGGCAGGCTGTCGCCCACTTCGTCAAGCACGGCTTTTTTAAATTTATTGTAGCTGCGGCGCAGATATTTGCCCAAATGGCGGATATCCACCGACTGGCCGCCGTACTGGCTGCTGGCAACGCTGGCGATAATCTGCGTCATAACGGTGCAGGCAACCTGGAAGCTCTTGGGGCTTTCAATGAGTTTGCCGTTCATAACCGTGCCGTTGTCCAGCATATCGCCGATATTAATCAGGCAGCAGTTAAAAATAGGCTGAATGAAATAATCGGCATCATGGAAATGAATTGCACCTTCGTCATGCGCTTTGGAAATTTCTTCCGGCAGGATAATGCGGCGGGTTAAGTCTTTGGAAACCTCGCCGGCAATCAAATCGCGCTGAGTGGAAGCCATAACGGCGTTTTTGTTGGAGTTTTCTTCCATAACGTCTTTATTGCTGTTGCGGATTAAAGACAGAATGCTTTCGTCCGTAGTGTTTGCCTTGCGCACCAGCGCACGGGTATAGCGGTAAATGATATAGGCTTTGGCAAGGTCGAATTTGCCCTCCTGCATCAGCTGATGCTCTACCATATCCTGAATATCCTCTACCAAAAGGCGCATACGGTTGCGGCTTTCTACATAATGTGCAATGTTTTCAATTCTGTCTTCGGCAATGCGTTCACTTTCATCAACAGCATTGTTGGCTTTCTGGATGGCTACAACTATTTTGCTGCGGTCAAAGTCAACCGTAGAGCCATCGCGCTTGATTACCTTCATTGTCCTCCCTCTTTCCGTTTATGTTTTATTAATATAATTTGATAAATTTCAGTGCAGTTTGCCTTTCAATAATACCACATTTTGATGGTGAAGTAAAGCGAGCAAATACAAGATATTGTTTTTATTTTTGAGGTTATCAACAATATTTTGTGCTTTACAGTTTTTGTTCCATCTGTTTACGCCCCGGCAAAGTTTGTTTTTGTCAAGCCCTTGCGCCTTCTTTTAACAGTAATTTTTCGGTTTTTACTTTGGTTATCTTGCTTTTTCGCAGTTTTTTAATAAAAATTATCCGCTGCCGAAAAATTTGCCGCAGCGGCGTTTATTATACATTAGTTTGCAAATTAAAAACAGTATTGTAAATTTATTAAAAAAAGCCTATAATATACAAGTCTGATATTGAAAGGCTCACACTAAAATGCAGACATCTGTTAATAAATAACTGGAGGTTATAATATGGAAATTACAACCATTCATCTTGATATGGTGCAGTCGGTTGCTCTCGCCATAGTCAGCTATTACATCGGCATGTGGATAAAAAGCCACAGCGCCGCCCTGCAAAGGTTCAGCATTCCGGCGCCGGTAATAGGCGGCCTGCCTTTTGCGCTGGTATTTTCGCTGCTGAAAATTTACGGCATTGCCGATTTTACCTTTGACGACACGCTGCAAAAAGTAGCGCTGCTGTGCTTTTTTACCACCATCGGCATGATGGCAAGTTTAAAACTTGTTAAAAAAGGCGGCCTGCTTCTTGTAGGCTTCTGGTTCACTTCAACAATACTCGGCATTTTGCAGAACGCCATCGGCATGGGCGTTTGCAGCCTGATGGGCATTGATAAATTCTACGGCATTCTTGCCGGCGCCGTGGCACTGATGGGCGGGCTCGGCACAAGCGCCGCCTTCGGCCCGTTTTTTGAACAGAACTACGGCGTTACCGGAGCAACAACGGTTGCCATTACGGCCGCTACCTTCGGTATGGCAACGGCGCTCATTATCGGCGGTCCTTTCGGTGAAAAGCTGATTAAAAAATACAAGCTCAAAACCCCTAAAGCCGCCAAAGAGGATGCTCCGCTGGAAGAAATTGACGAAACGGAAACCACCGTTACCGGCGAAAACCTCATTCCCGCACCGGCGGCTGCTGCGGAAATTTTAAAAGCACTGGGCTTTGTCGCTATCGCCATGGGGCTGGGCAGTATTTTAAGCACCTACCTCGGCCAGTTTATTACGCTGCCGGTATATATCGGCAGTATGCTTATCGCCGCAGTTATCCGCAACATCGGCGACTTCAGCAAAGCATACAAAATTGAAGGCGTCGGCATGGACTGCATTGCCGATATTTCGCTGGTGCTTTATGTAACCATGGCCATTAACAGCCTTAAACTGTACGAGCTTATTAACCTGGCACTGCCGCTGATTGTTATTCTCATCATTCAGACCCTTTTAATGGTGGCCTTCGCCTGGGGAGTATACTTCTTAATGTTCGGCAAGGATTACGACTCTGTAATGCTTGCGGTAGGCGGCATTGGTTTTGCCATGGGCGCAACCGCCAACGGCCTTGCCAACATGCAGTCGCTTTCCGATAAATACGGCTTCTCCCCCAAAGCGTGGATGATAGTTTCGCTCGTCGGCGCGTTTTTAATTGACTTTACCAACGCCATTATCATAACGTGGATGATAACGCTGTAACTTAATTTTAATGCTTATACTAAAAAACAGCCGGTATTTTCTTTACCGGCTGTTTGCTTTTATGTAAGTTGTATTTATGGTATAATACCCTTCGTGAGATAGCTGGGCTGGCTTTTCCACTCCACAAGAGTGGAGGTGGTACTATGACGGTATTCGAAGCATTATCTTTTGCTGTAATGTTTGCTACCTTAGTAGTGCTTATTCTCTCGTTCCGCAAATAGCAGAATGAGAAAAGCCGCGTAACCAATGCGGTAACACGGCCTTCCGTCAATTTTTAATTGAAGTGGGGAGAGCCGGTGTTCCCATACCAGCTATCTCTCTTTTCTTATTATACATCATAGCTTTTAAAACGGCAAATTTTATTGCCGCACACCTTTACTTATGTTAATATTAGGGCAGAAGCGGCTTATTCTGCCGTTTGTTTAAGAAAGCAAGGTATATTTATGAAAATAACACAGGTTGTGGCCGCGCTGATATGGCGCGAAGATAAAATTTTAATCTGCCGCCGCCCGGCAAACAAGGCGCGGGCGCTGTTATGGGAGTTCCCCGGCGGCAAGGTAGAAGCAGGCGAAACAAAACAGCAGGCGCTGGTGCGCGAATGCCGCGAAGAACTGGGCATAACCGTTGTGCCCGGCAGCGTTTATTATGAAGTAACGCACACCTACCCCGATATTACGATACACTTAACGCTGTTTAACTGCACCACGCCGGACGAACCGCAGCGCCTGGAGCACAGCGAACTGGCATGGGTGCTGCCCCAAAACATAACTGCCTATGACTTTTGCCCGGCGGATAAGGTGATAGTTGCTAAAATTGCGGCACAGGCAAACGCCAAAATAAAAACCGAACGGCTTTACCTGCGCGAGCTTACACCAAGCGACGAAGCGGAACTGAAAACCTTTTTGCAGGATAAGGAAGTAATGTACGCCTGGGAAGCGCCGTTTACGGATGCGGAAGTTACGGCGTGGCTTACTGAAAACCTGCGCCGCTACAAGGCGGACGGCATTAGCTTTTACGCCGTAATCGAAAAATGCAGCGGCAAATTCTTAGGCGTGTGCGGACCGCTTATAGAAACCATTAACGGCGAGCGCCGCATGGGCGTGGCCTATATTTTTAACAAAGCCTGCTGGGGCAAGGGCTACGCCACGGAAGCAGCACAGGCAAGCGTTAACTATGCTTTCGGCGCGCTTGGTACAGAAGAAGTTATCGCGGAAATCCGCCCGGAAAACAAAAAATCCCGCCGCGTGGCGGAAAGGCTTGGCATGACAATAAGCGGCAGTTTTGTAAAAACCTACAAAGGCAAAGAAATGCCGCACCTTATTTACGTACTAAACAAGCCGCAAAACAGCGGCAGAAACGGAGCAAGTAATGTTTGATTTAGACCGCTGGCTTGATAAATACATAGAAGCCGTAGACACGGCGTTTGGCGCAAGGATTGTGTTTATCGGCCTGCAAGGCAGCTATGCGCGCGGCGAAGCGCACGAAGGCAGCGACATTGACGTTGTTTTAATTTTAAACAGCCTTACGCTTGAGGACTTAACCCTTTACAAAAACGCCATTGCCAATTTGGACGAACGCACAAAAATATGCGGCTTTGTAAGCGGCACCGAAGAACTGAAAGCGTGGGACAAGGCAGATTTATTTCAGTTTTGCCGCGACACCAAAGCCCTTTACGGCGATTTGGAGTTTATTGCTTTTTTGACAGGCGAAGCTGATGCCAAACGTGCGCTGCACACGGCGGCATGCAATATCTACCACGTCTGCGTACACAATTTTGTGCATGAAGAAAGCGCGGAAGTTTTGAAAACGCTTTACAAACCGGCCTTTTTTGCATTGCAGGCAAAACATTACCTTGAAACCGGCGCTTATATTGCCAAAAGAAAAGACCTTGCCAATAAATTGCAGGGCGAAGATTTAAAAATACTCACCTGCCCGGCGCAGTTTAAAACAAAACTCACCCCTGCGGAATTCAGCGCTTATTCCGGGCTGCTTTTAAACTGGGCTGCGGCTGTTATAAAAAATTACGGAGGCGGCAGCAATGCAGAAACCGAAAATTAAAATAACCGTTATCGACCGCAAAGGCCCATGCGGCTGCCACCGCGGGCATAAACCAGGCGACAGCTTTGATTTTGACACGGAGCGCGGCAAGCTGTGCCCCATGGCAATGCATGTTGCCTTTCCCTATATCGACATTCTGCGCTACGGCGGTTCAATTCCCGGTGCAGAACCCGGCACGGCAGTATTTTGCTGCCCCGATGTTGATACCATCAACGTTTTTAAGGTTGAAGTGGTAAAAGATGAATAAAAACAAAAGCGAACTGCGCAAAATACCGTTTATCGGCCCAAACATAGAACAGGATTTATTAAATATCGGCATCAGCCGCATTGCTGATTTAAAAGGCAAAGACCCGGAAGAGCTTTACCGCCTGGACTGCGAATTTAAAGGACGGCAGGAGGATTTGTGCCAGCTGTATGTTTTCCGCATGGCAGTGTATTATGCCGATACAGAAAACCCGGACCCCGAAAAGCTGAAATGGTGGTATTGGAAGGATAAAAGCTGCCCAAAGCGCTAAATAAAAATATATCTTATTTTGAATATGATAAAATTTGCAAATAGTTCACCGTTTGTACTTACTTTAGCCAAAGCCTTTTGTTATGATAAAGGTGCAGCAAATACAGAAACGAAGGTGAGATGATATGCAAATTAAAGTTTTAGGGCCAATGACAAAACAGGTGGAGGTATTGTTCCAGAATGCTGCTGTGGCCGCTAAAAAATTAAAATGCCCTGCAAAATTTGAACGCGTAAGCGAACTGCGCCGCATTATGGCCTACGGCGTAATGACTTTACCGGCGCTTGTTATCGACGGCAAAGTTGTAGCAGGTGGCAATGTGCCAGGCGTTGAGGAAATTATGCAGATTATCAAACAAATGCAGTAAAAATTGAATATAAAACTTAATATAAATAAAAACTTGCAGAAGGCATTTGCACTCTGCAAGTTTTGTATTTGACAATGAATTATGTAATACGTTCAGATAAAAACAGAAAAATAAATTGCAAAATTGCCAAATTTTGCAAAGTACGGTATAATGAGATTGCAAAAAATGCCATTTTTGCAATCTCATTATTTTTATATTGCAGATTTACATTGATTTGCAATTTGGTTTAAAGGATTTGATAATATGACTTACATTCCCTTATATGAAATATACTATAAACAAAATAATGAATGGTTTCCGGAATATCAGAAGCGTTTTAACAATCTTTTTGCCAAGCATCTCGATATTACCATCAAAGAATTTAACAGAGAAAAAGAATTTCAGCTTTTTTACTGCCACACTGAATACATTGTAACTTTACAGAATAAAATTATGTTTGATTTTCTCAGACTTCAGAAGTTATTCAATCTGCTTCCCGGTGCAGGTATCGATCAGTTTTTAAAATCCTGCATGATTGAAGAAATACAATCTACAAACGAAATTGAAGGCGTAAGAAGTACCTGTCAGGAAATACGTGAGGCAATATTCGCCCAAGGCAAATATAACCCGGATGTTCGCCTTTGGGGCATAGTTAATAAATATAATAAAATTATAAATGACGAAAATATTAAACTTAAAACCTGTGAAGATATAAGAAATTTATATGATGATTTTATCTTGGACGAGATTAAAAGAAACAACACGTCAGACATTCCGGATGGAAACATTTTCAGAAAAAACAGTGTTGATATTGTCAGCGGTACACAAAAAACCATTCACCGCGGTGTGTACCCTGAAAGTAAAATTATAGATTATATGACAAAAGCGCTGCAATTTTTACATGATGATTCTGTTTCCATTTTTATCAGAATTGCTGTTTTTCATTATCTATTTGGCTATATTCATCCGTTTTACGATGGCAACGGGCGTATGTCCAGATTTATAACATCCTATTTTTTATCTAAAAATCTGCATCCTACAATCGCGCTGCGCCTATCTGTTTTAATAAAGCAGCATAAAAATGATTATTATAAACTGTTTGAAAACACTAACGCGCAAATAAACTGCGGCGATTTAACACCTTTTATAATCTGGTCATTAGAATTTATTGCGTCTACCATTACAAGTACCTATAAACTGCTTTTTGAAAAATATGAATTGTTCTCATCATTAAACCAAAAATTAGATGAGTTGTTAAAAAATGAAGATAAAACAACAAAAAGAGTATACAACGTACTTTTGCAGGCTGCGGTATTTTCTGATATGGGCGCGACATCACAGGAGATAGTACAAACACTTAAATTATCAAAACGGACAATAGACGCCAGAATTAAAGAAATACCAAATGAAATTTTACTGGCAGATAAAACATCACGGCCTTACCACTACAAACTGCGGCTTTCATTTTTTGAGCAATAAAACAAGAGTATAAATACAAAAACAGCAGGCTCATAACCTGCTGTTTTTTATATCATTATTTACCGCCTGCGCGGAGGCATGGTGTGTATGCTGTGCCCATCTGCGGCGTGCACCGCTTCGGTAATGCCTTCGCAGAAGGTTGGGTGCGGATGCAGCGCCATTGCCAGCTGCGCTTTGGTCAGCCCGGCGCTTACAGCCGTAACCATTTCGCCAATCATATCGGTGGCGCGGCCGCACATCATCTGCGCGCCGATAAGTTTTTCCGTTTCTGCGTCAAACACCAGCTTAATAAAGCCGCGGTCTTCGTTTTCGATAATGGATTTGCCGTTGCCGCTCATAACGTATTTGCCGGTAATAACGGCGCGTCCCTGTGCTTTGGCTTCGTCTGCCGTAATGCCAACCGTGGCAATTTCGGGCGAAGTATATACGCACGATGGCACAAGGTTTGCGTCAACCGTCGGCGCAAGCCCGCAGATACCTTCCACGCAGGCAATGCCCTGCGCTTCGGCTGCGTGCGCCAGCTGAATGCCGCCGGTAACGTCACCGATGGCGTAAATGTGCGGCACGTTGGTTTTATAGCCCTCGCCTACTTTTACGCGCCCGCGTTCGGTTTCCACGCCCGCAGCTTCAAGGTTCAGCCCTTCGGTAACGGCGCGGCGCCCTACGCAAATCAGTACGCCGTCGGCGCTTACGCTTTCGGTTTTGCCCTTGCGCTCAAAAGTGCAGGTCAGGCGGCCGCCTTCTTGCGTAATGCCTGTTACCATGGCGCCGGTGTTAACTGCCACGCCGCGTTTTTTCAGTATCATGGAAAGGTTCTGCGAAATTTCACGGTCCATATTCGCTAAAATCCTATCCAGTGCTTCAATAATGGTAACTTTGCGGCCTATGCCGTTATAAACGCCCGCCATTTCCACGCCGATAACGCCGCCGCCGATAATTACCAGCTCGTTATAATCGCAGCTGTCGGTGTCAAGCATTTCGTCGCTGGTAACAACATTGTGCAAATCCGCACCGGGAATGGGCGGTACTGCCGGTTTGCTGCCGGTGGCGATAATAAAGTTTTTTGCGGTATAGGTTTCACCGCTGACGGTAATGCTTTCCGGCGAAACAAAAGCCGCCTCACCTTCAAGCACATCAATGCCGTTGCCCTTTAAAAGCTGCGCCACGCCGCCGCGGAGCTGTTCCACTACCTGCGCTTTGCGCGCATGCATGGTTTTAAAATCGGCCTCTGCGCCGTTTATGTTAACGCCCATTTTACCGGCTTCGCCGATTTCGCGGTACAAATTGGCGCTGTGCATTAAGGTTTTGGTAGGTATGCAGCCGCGGTTCAGGCAGGTGCCGCCAACTTCCGCACGTTCCGCAACGGCAGTTTTCAGCCCCAGCTGCGCCGCACGGATAGCCGCCACATAGCCGCCCGGCCCTGCACCGATAACAATTAAATCGTATTGCATGGTTGTATGCCTTTCTATATTGTAAGTTGTGCTAAAAATTTACTGATGTCGTTTCCTGCCTGCCCGGCAATTTTTTGTGCTGCCTGTGCCAGTGCCTCCGGTGTAAATGAGCAGCCTTTAAAAAACTGCCCTGCGCCGCCAAGCGCCTCCCAGTCCATAGCGTCGGTGTAAACCTCCGCCTCCTGCACCTTGCCGCCGTCAACGCGGCACGCCAGCGTAAAGCTGCCCCATTCAAAGCGTGCTTCTGCCTGCCAGGTAAACGGCAGGCGTGTACCGAGGCGAAAGGCGTCGCTTTTAAACTCCGCTTCGTAGCGTGCAACTTCCGCCGCGTCAAAATCCGTTTCACTTAAATGCTGCGGCTCGCTGCCGTAAATTTCCGCAAAGGAACGTACAAGCGCGTTTTGCAGCACCGGCACCGTTAAAGAAGGGCTCACTTCTTTCAAATTCAGCACGCGGCTTTTAACGGAGCTTACGCCTTTAGCCTGTAATTTAAGCGGCGACACGGTAAGGTACTTTGCCATTTCGTCCGTTTTAATGTCTATTAAAAGCGTACCGTGGTGGTACTTTTTGCCGCCGCTGGTATAAAAGGCGTTGCCCGATACCTTGCGCCCGTCCACCAGAATATCGTTGCGCCCGCTTTTTTGTGCATTAATGCCGAGGCTTTTAAGCGCGCCGGTAATAACCTCCAGCTGGCGCGTAAGATTGTAAGTGCGTGCGTCCGTTAAAAAAGTAAAGTTTAAATTGCCGCTGTCGTGGTACACGGCACCGCCGCCGGAAAGACGGCGGACCAGATGCCCGCCGTCCCTGCGCAGCTGCGCCATATTGCACTCGGCCCATGGATTTTGGTTGCGCCCGATGACCACCGTATTTTTGTTCTGCCATAAATACAGCGTTACGCTGCCCGCCGGGGTGTGTTCCAAAAGGTAACGCTCCACGGCAAGGTTGCGGTAAGGTTCGGTGCAGCCGGTAATATAACAGGAAACCGGAACTTTATCTGTGTACATATTTTAAAACAGGTTTGCGTGCCGCCTGTACTTCGTCCGGGCGCTTAATCTGCGCATGGTGCGGAGCGTTATGCATATATTCCGCGTCGGTATGTGCCAGCTCGTGCAGCTCCAAAAGTGCCTGCACTGCTTCGTCCAGCGTCCTGCGCGCTTCGGTTTCTGTAGGCTCCAGCATCAGCGCTTCGTGTACAATCAGCGGGAAGTACATCGTCGGCGGATGAATGCCGCGGTCAATCAGGGACTTGGCAACATCCAGCGCCGTTACGCCGGTGGCTTTTTTCAGTTCCTCCAGGCTCATAACAAATTCGTGCATGCAGGTATGGTCATAAGCCATATCGTAAGTATCTTTTAATTTGTGCATCATGTAGTTGGCATTCAGCACTGCCGTTTCACTGGCTTCACGCACGCCTTCCGCGCCGAGGGTCAGCACATAAGCCAGCGCCCTCATGCAAACAAGGAAGTTGCCGTAAAACGCGCGCATCTGCAAGTGCCCCTCGCCTGCACCATCGCCCAGTGCGGATTTTGGCAGGAACTTTTCAAGCAGGGCTTTGCAGCCGACAGGGCCTGCGCCCGGGCCGCCGCCGCCGTGCGGAGTGGAAAAGGTTTTATGCAGATTAAGATGCACAACATCAAAGCCCATATCGCCGGGGCGCGCAATGCCCATAACGGCGTTTAAGTTAGCGCCGTCGTAATAGCACAGGCCGCCCGCTTCATGGATGATATTGGTAATTTCCAGAATATTGCTGTCAAACAGGCCGACGGTATTCGGGTTCGTCAGCATTAAACCTGCGGTAGTATCGTCAACAGCGGCGCGCAGTGCGTCAAGGTCTACGCAGCCATCCGCATTGGAGGGCACGTTAACCGTGGTAAAGCCCGCCATGGCAGCGCTTGCAGGGTTAGTGCCGTGCGCGCTGTCCGGAACGATAATTTTGGTGCGTTTGGTATCGCCGCCAGCTTCGTGATATTTCTTTATCAGCAAAAGCCCGGTAAATTCGCCGTGTGCGCCTGCTGCCGGCTGAAAGTCCATCTTATCCATGCCGGTAATTTCGCACAGGTATTTGTCTAAAAGTTCCAGCGCTTCCGTGCAGCCCTGTACGGTTTCTTTGGGCTGCAGCGGATGAACGGCAGCAAAGCCTGCCTGGTTTGCCATCTCGTCATTAATGCGCGGGTTGTATTTCATGGTGCAGCTGCCCAGCGGGTAAAACCCGTTGTTTACGCCGTGCGCGCGGTTTGCAAGCGCGGTATAATGGCGGCTGATTTCCGTTTCGGAAAGTTCCGGCAGCGGCAAAGCGCTCTTACGCGCCAAAGCCTCCGGCAGTGAAGTTACAGGCACATCGCAGGCCGGAAAAATATCGCAGCCATGCCCGGGAGTGCTTTTTTCAAACAACAATTCCATTATGCGCACACCTCCTTCACAATGGCAACCGCCTTATCAAGTGCTTCTTTGGTGACTTTTTCGGTTACGCACCACAGCACGCCCTCTTTAACCGGCAGCCCGCCGAGGATGCCCTCTTTGGCAAGTGCGGCCAAAACTTCCTCCTGCTTAGGCAGAGTGGTAACAAATTCGTGGAAAAATTCGCCGCCGTAAACAAGGTTTACACCTTCGATTTTGGTAAGCTCCTGCGCCAGATAGTGCGCTTTGGAAAGGCACAGCGTTGCTGCCTGCTTTAAGCCCTGCGGCCCTACCGCTGCCAGATAAACGGAAGCGGTTAAAGCGCACAGCGCCTCGTTGGAGCAGATGTTGCTGCTGGCTTTTTCGCGGCGGATGTGCTGCTCGCGCGCCTGCAAAGTTAAAACATAAGCACGGTTGCCGTCAGCGTCAACCGTTTCGCCAACAATGCGGCCCGGCAGCTTGCGCATCATAGCGCCGGTTGCTGCCATAAAACCAAGGTACGGCCCGCCGAAGCCCAGCGGCAGGCCCAAAGGCTGCCCTTCGCCAACGGCAATGTCTGCGCCGCATTCGGCCGGGGTTTTCATAATGGCAAGAGCAATGGGGTTTACGCCCAAAATGTATTTGGCGCCGCCTGCGTGGGTAAGTTCAGCAATCTTTTCTGCTTCTTCAAACTGACCGTAAAAATTGGGCTGCTGCACATAAACGCAGCAAACATCAGGCGTAAGCATTGCTTTTAATGCGTCAAGGTCGGTTCTGCCGTCTTTGGCAGGCACAAGGCGCAGCTCAGTACCGGCACCGAAGCAGTAAGTCTGCATGGTGGCAATAACGTCCGGGTTAGCGGCAGCACTTACAAGCGCCACGCTGCGTTTGCGGTCGCGGCACATGGCAGCGGCTTCGGCAGCGGCAGAAGCACCGTCATACACGGAAGCATTGGCAGTGTCCATGCCGGTCAAATCGCAAATCATCGTCTGATATTCAAAGATGGACTGCAAAATGCCCTGGCTCATTTCTGCCTGGTACGGCGTGTAGCTGGTTACAAACTCCTCTTTGGAGGTAATGTATTTAACAATGGAAGGAATGTAGTGGTCATAAGCGCCTGCGCCGCGCAAAATTGTGCCGAACACGGTATTTTTGCCGGCCAGCTCCTGCATTTTGGCACGCACTTCCAGTTCGCTCATGCCCTGGGGCAGGTTCAGCGGCTTATCAAGGTAAACTTCGGCAGGCACGTCTTTAAACAGGCTGCGGATACTGTCATAGCCTGCTGCGGCAAGCATTTCCTGCCGTTCTTCTTTAGTAGAGGGGATATAGCTTCCCATAGGCGCCCTCCTTTATGCCTGTTCTTCTTTTACAAATGCTTCGTATTCTTCGGCAGTCAGCAAATCTTCCTGGTCGGTAATTTCGTCAAAACGTACCAGCCAAGCATCATAAGGCGCTTCGTTAATGGTCTGCGGAGCATCGGCCAGTTCTTCGTTCACTTCGGCAACGGTGCCGGTAACAGGGCTGTAAACGTCAGATACAGCTTTTACGGATTCCACATCGGCAAAAGTATCGCCTGCAGCGAAGGTGTCGCCCGGCATGGGCAGGTTAACAAAAACCAGGTCGCCCAGTTCGTTCTGGGCATAATCGGTAAGGCCTACCGTTGCGCTGCCGTCCTCGGCAAATTTCACCCACTCGTGGGATTTGGTGTAGCAAACGTCGTTAGGAATGTTCATAATAAATAGCCTCCTTAAATTGATTTTATTTTAAGCGCGTTTATAAAACGGCAGGGGTACTACTTCGGCGTCAATTCTGCGTCCGCGCACATCCACCTGCACTTTGGTGCCGGGTTCGGCATAAGAAGCAGGCACCATTGCCATGGCAACGGGCGCGTTAAGGTACGGGCAGTGCGTGCCGCTTGTTACAACGCCGATTTTTTCCTCACCGCTGTAAACATCACAGTGCTCGCGCGCAATGCCGCGGCCGGTAATTTTTAAGCCCACGCGGATTACCTTAGGCTCACCCTTGGCTAAAATGGCGTCCATGCCGATAAAGCGGTCTTTGCCGAGCTTTACGAAAAAGTCCAGCCCTGCTTCCAGCGGGGTAATATCGTCGGTCAGTTCATGCCCGTAAAGAGGCATGGCAGCTTCCAGGCGCAGAGTGTCGCGCGCGCCAAGGCCGCAGGGAATAAGGCCAAATTCTTTGCCTGCTTCCAGCAAAATATCCCACAGCTTCGGTCCGTCTGCGGCAGCGCAGTAAAACTCGTAGCCAAATTCACCGGTATAGCCGGTACGCGAAACAATGCACTTAATGCCCTGTACGTCCACATCTTTTACAAAGCTGTAATATTTTTTTGGGATGCCGTTTTCCGGCACAATCTTAGCCGCAATTTCTTTGGATTTCGGCCCCTGAAGTGCCAGCTGGGCAACAGAATCGGAAATATCTTCAAAAGAAGCGCTGCCAAAAAGATGCGCCTTGACCCACTCCGCATCCTTATGGCGGTTAGCGGCGTTAACAACCAAAAGATATTCTTCGCCGTTTACTTTATAAATCAAAACATCGTCAACAATGCCGCCGCGCTCGTTGCACATCGGGCTGTAACGTACCTGCCCGTCATACATATTTTCAAAATCGTTGCAGAACAAATTCTGCACGTTGTTAAGCGCATCAGCGCCTTTAATTAAAAATTCGCCCATGTGCGATACGTCAAAAAGCCCGCAGGCAGTGCGTACTGCCATGTGTTCCTTAATAACGCCCGTATACTGCACCGGCAGGAGATACCCTGCAAAAGGCACAATTTTACCACCGGCCGCAACATGGCAATCATAAAGAGGTGTTTTCAGTTCCATCAAAACAATGCTCCTTTATAACTAATAATCCGGTAGTTATCCGGTATATAGTTCCATTATATACTATTAGTATACGCTATTCAACCGAAGTTTCGGCTTTTAATGCAATAAATATTCCAGGCATAAAAAAAGCAGAAGCCGTAAAAGACTCCTGCTAAAAAAGCTGCGTATGTTATTCTTTCGGTACAATATCGCCGACGCCGTTTAAAGATAATGTTACTTATTGTATGTAGAACTATAGTATTCAAAATTATTATACTATTAAAAAAAGGAGAAATTAAATTTGGATATTATAAAAGTTTTTGGAACTAATTTAAAAAAATATAGGAAGAAAAAAGGATTATCACAAGAAGCTTTTGCAGAAAAATGTGGTATGCACAGAACTTATATCAGTGCAATAGAATGCTATAAACGTAGTATTTCTTTAGAAAATATACAGAGAATAGCAGATGCTCTTGAAATAGAAACTTATAAATTATTTATGGAGGAATAACTATGAGTTACCATGAAATTCTATTTAAACTTCCTGAAGGTAATAGAAGAATAAAACGGAATGCAATTATAAAATGCTTTTTAGATGAAGAACCAGGTACAGGTAATGGTAAAAATGCTTCTAGATATAAATATTATGTCGAAAACTATAAAGAATATAAAATTTTTCTAAAACGTCCTACACAATTAAATAAAGGATTTGATTTTACTGTTAATATTGAAGGACTTTATTTTAAAAAGAATAGGAAATATTCAAATCCAAGCCATCAAGATATTATCAATGCGTTAGCAGAATGTAAAAATAATTCGAATGATAAATATAGTACGGTGAAGCAAGCAATAGAAGATTTATATAATTGTAAAAATACTGATTTATCAAAAATAGAAGCATATTTTTATGATTTTAACGGTAAAAAACATCCTATTCAAATTATATTATTAGCTATTAAATGGTTATTTATGGAGCAGGACTGTGCATATTGGAATTATTCAGGCAGAAAAATGTTATTTAGCGCTTTAGTTAAAAGTAATTTAGTATGATTTACTTTTTAAATACAAATAAATATTCATGAGCTAACAGTAAAAAATTGTATTTTATACTATTAGTTTTCCAATAACCAGTTGCACGGCAATTATGCTGTTCTTTTATTATAATTTCCTTTAATTTAAAACCAGAATTTTGAAAAATTTCCATTACTTTAAAACTCATAGGTATTACATGACCTTTTTGCCTTGTATCGCCTATTAGTATGGCACAAAATTTCTCTTGTTTTAAAATACGGTAGCTTTCAGAAGCTACTTTTTTTATTTCTTCTAAAAAATCTGGTATTTTTAATAATGATAAATCGCCTTCAATATTTTCACTGTATTTTATAATATTAGCATATGGAGGATGAGTACAAATAAGATCAATACTATCATCAGGAATAAAATCTAAGTTTCTGGCATCTCCTTTGCGTATATAAACTTTTCCTGTTGCTTCTTGGCAATCAAAATCTACTTTTTCTTTACATCTATTTAAGGCGGTATCATTAATATCAACGCCAATAATATTTCTTTTTAGAAGTTTTGCTTCTACTAAAGTAGTTCCACCGCCAGCAAATTGATCTAAAATTAAATCATTTTCTTGTGAATATCTTAAAATAATATTACGTGGTATATATGGTGACCAGTTTCCTCTCCATTTAGCATCATGTGTTGCCCAGTTACCTCTTTTTGGAAAAGACCAATGTGATGTCATTTCTAATTTAAAATCTTCTGGCTCCCATTTCAATATTTTCTTTGCCACTTATTTGAAAACCTCTGAAATTATTCCATTTTCCATATCGTTAATATTATAAATATGCTCCATTACGTCAAATGTTTCTTCTAAATTATTACGGGCACTTTTCCAACCTTTACCATCTGTAAACCATACAAAAGTAAAATTATCAATAGTGTCTGTTTCCAAAGCAAGAGTTTTATAACTGCGAGCAGTTTCATTTAATTTACTGCCGCCGCTACTATAAAAATTGGTTTCAATACCATAAATCATATCATTTGTTTTTACAACAAAATCAAAACGTTTTTCAGTTTTGCCCTGATTAGATACGGCTGATAAATCTATATTCCATTTTTGTGTAATTTGACTTATGTACATTTCTTTAAAATACGTTTTGTCTTTAATAAAACCAGCTTTTTTAATAAAACTCTCTACCAAATTTTCCATTAAATGACCACCGCGATTTTTACGGCCGTTGGAATCTAAACCTGTTTCAACTCCGGTTACATAGTCCACAAGATTATTAATTATATGGTTTTGAATTAAATCAAATAAACCTGTTTTATGCATGAATACTTTATATTGTTCTATTCCGAGATTGGTTTTATTAAATTTATATGTAAAAAAACCATCTGCGTCCAGAGCATCAATTTCGTTAGCCCTTACAGCTAAGAGTATAGGAATGCATTTTAAAACTTCAGGATATTTATTTAATAATTTTTCAAAGTCATCCTCTATATTTTTAGAACCTATCAATGAATTTAAAATATTTAATTCTACTTTAATTTCATCTACATTACGGTAAATTTTTTCGAAATCCGTATAATATTTGTAATCAGAAATTGTCTTTTTAAAATAAGATAACCATATATTAAAATCTCTATTTTTCATATTATTTTCTCCTTTAAAATTTGAAATAAGTAATTCATTTATTTTTCCGCGTGCTTCACCATTACAATTAATCATACGATTAGCAGTCACTCTTTTTATGTTATAACCTTTATAAAGATTATCGAAAAAGTTATCATTTCTATCTGAATTTTTGGGATCTGAATTGCTTAAAAGTATTAGTGCTCCTTTTTTATGTATTGTAGTAATAAATTCAGCAAGTTCATATTGTTCTTTATCACCAAATAACTTTTCCGTATAAGCAGTAAAATTTGCTGTATCTGTAATAGGACGATAAGGTGGGTCTAAATATACAAAAGTATTTTTATCAATAAAACTTGCTGATAATCTATAATCTCCACAAACAATTTTTACATTTTTTAACTTATCTGATATAAGTCTTAAATTTGTTTCGTCACATATCAGTGGTTTTTTATAAGACCCTATCGGAACATTGAAGAATCCTTGTCCGTTAACACGATAAAGACCATTAAAACAAGTTTTATTTAAAAATATCATCAAAGCAGCTTTTTCAATATTTTCCGTTTTATTTCCATTAATTTTAAGAATATTAAATCTATCGCGCTGCTTAGAATAATAAGCTTTTCGTCCAGTATTATCAAAAGACCAATACTGATTTTGATAATCGTTTAATAATTTTATAAGTTCTTCAATATTATTACGAATAATATTATAAGTGTTGATTAGTTCTGCATTTGTATCACTAATATAAATTTCCTGCAATGTATAATAGGGAAGAATGTCAAATAAAACAGCGCCACTACCGACAAATGGTTCAGCGTATTTAGTAATATTTTTGGTGATGAATGGATAGAATTTTCTTATTTCATCTAAAAGCTGACCTTTACCGCCAGCCCATTTTAAAAATGGGTACATGTTTTCCTCCAAATAGTTCTTATTTCATACCTGTATTATTATATGATAATTATGATATAATCTCAATCCATTCTGTGTTCGATATAATAAAAAAAGCAGAAGCCGTAAAAGACTCCTGCTTAAAAAAAGCTGCGTATGTTATTCTTTCGGCACAATATCGCCGACGCCGTTTAAAATATGGCGCGGGCGGTAAGCAAACACCTGCATGTTTTCGCGCGTGGTTACGCCGCTGAGCACCAGCACCGTTTCCAGGCCGCTTTCCATGCCGGCAACAATATCGGTGTCCATGCGGTCGCCAATCATTGCCGCTTCGTCGCTGTGCACACCCAAAAGGCGCAGTCCGGTGCGCATCATCAGCGGGTTCGGCTTACCCACAAAGTAGGCGCTTTTGCCCGTTGCCAGTTCTATCGGCGCAACAAAGGCGCGGCAGGCCGGAATAATGCCGTTTTCTGTAGGGCCGGTCAAATCGGAATTGGTGGCAACAAGCTTTGCCCCATTTTGAATCAGCTTAACGGCTTTAATAATCATTTCGTAGTTGTAAGATTTCGGCTCGCCGATAACAACGTAATCCGGCGTGGAATCATTCATGGTAATGCCAACTTCGTACAAAGCGTTCATCAAACCGGCTTCGCCCATAACGTAAGCGCTGCATCCGGGCGACTGGCTGTTTAAAAAACGCGCCGTGGCCTGTGCGCTGGTATAAAAATGGGTTTCGTCAATATCAAGCCCCATGCGCTGTAATTTCTGCTGCAAATCGCGCGGCGAACGGTCGCTGGAATTGGTTAAAAACAAAAACTTTTTATCTTCCTTGTACAGCCATTCCACAAACTCCTTAACGCCGGGCAGCAGCCTGTTGCCGTGGTAAATAACACCGTCCATATCGCATATAAAGCCTTTTTTGTTTCTGATTTCATCTAAATTTTCTATTGTAAACACTCCTTTCAGTGCCAAACTCTATTTTTATTATGCAGTAAAATCATCATAAATTCAACTGCACGGGCAGATAAATTGCAAAGTTAACAAAAAATTTACGCCGGTTTAAAACGAATGTAAAAAATACTGTTCTTTTTGGCCAAACTAATTTATGGTATAATAAACAGGGTTTTATTTTGTTTTAAGGTGTTTACAGGAGGTTTTTATGCGCATTGTTTTTATAGACGGCATGGGCGGCGGCCTTGTTGCGCAGGTTATCAGCCAGGCAGCGGGGCGCCTTCCGGCGGATACGGAACTTATCGGGCTTGGCACCAACGCGCTGGCCACGGCGGCAATGCTTAAAGCAGGGCTTAAACGTGTTGCCACCGGCGAAAACGCGGTGTGCGTAACGGCGCAGACGGCGGATATTATCGTCGGCCCTGTCGGCATTGTACTGCCAAACGCCATGCTTGGCGAAGTAACTCCGCGTATGGCGGAGGCGGTTGCTTCAAGCCGCGCGCGCAAACTGCTTTTGCCGGTATCGCAAAGCCATTTTGAATTTATCGGCGTGGAAAATAAATCCATCGGCGTACTTGTAAAAGAAGCCGCCGAAAAAATTGTGGAAATAGCGTCAAACAAAAATTAAAACTTAATATGCCGCACCAAACGGTTATATGTTAAAACGAGGCTAAGCCTGACGCTTAACCTCGTTTTTTATTGCTGTTTTATTTTTTATTATTTAACGCCGGTTTTTAAAAGTTCTGCCAGGGTAATGGCAAACGCCGCGGTGCGCGGTACGGCGGTTTTTAAATCTACCGATTCGTGGTCGGTATGCTCGTCGTAATTTTCTACGCCCAAAGCGTCCAAAGTAGGAATGAATTTAGCGGTGCGGTTGCCGTCCGTTAAGCCGCCTGCCACCCATTCATTCACCTTGCCGCCGAATTCTTCGGCAACAACGCTGCTGTACACATCAATCATTTTCTGCACGGCAGGAGTTTTTTCCATCGGGCCGGTTACAATGCCGCCGGTAACTTCTACTTTAGTGCCGTCGATAACGATTTTATCTGCCAGTGCTTTAATGGCGGCGTCCAAACGTTTTTGCTCAGCCACTTCAAAGCAGCGCACGTTTACTTCGCAATAAGCATCGCCGGGGATAACGCTGATTTTATCGTTGGTGCTGCCGATAACGCCCACGTTAACGGTGTTGGGCGGAATGAACTGGCCGCTGTCCACAATGCCGCGTGCTTCCAGTGCTTTGGCGGTAAAATCTTCCGGTTTGCCGGGCATGGGGCTTGCCAGCTTGTGCAGCTCGGTAATAGTGTAAGCCAGCTGGTGAATAGCGTTGGCGCAGCACTGCGAAGCGTTGCCGTGGTGCCCGCCTTTGCCGGTAACGGTAATTTTATATTTGGCATTGCCTTTGCGCTGGGTTACAATGCCCCAATTCGGGCGCGCAACATCCATAATAACGGCAAAATCTGCCTGCTGCGAAAGCTCTGCCACAATGCCTTCGGCAGTCGGGCTGCCGCCTTCTTCTTCGGCGTTGGTGTAGTAAATAATTTCTTTATAATCGTCAAAGCCTGCTTCTTTTAAAGCCGCAAGGCCGTAAATAACTTCCATAACCGTTGCTTTGTCGTCGCCTACGCCCGGGCCCCAGGCAAAGCCGTTTTCATCCACGCGGAAGGGGCGTTTGGCAGCTTCGCCGCGTTTAAACACGGTGTCAACATGCGCAACCAAAAGCACTGTCTGCGTGCCCTTGCCCTTAAGGCGCGAAATTAAATGGCAGCCGCGGTCGTTGTAGCGGAACTCGGTTTCCGCACCAAGTGCCTGCATTTTGGCGGCTACAAATTTATTGGCGGCTTCCGTGCCTTCCAAATCGCCGTTACCGCTGTCGATATTGGTCAGCGCTTCCAAATCCTTCACATAGTTATCGTACTCTTTTGCCAGATAGTCTTTAATAAATTTACGCATGGCTATCCTCCTTTTATTTGCTATACTAATTAAATTCGCCGCCGCAGGCGTTAATCCTGCCGGGCAGAATTTTTTACCGGCGCTTAAACCGCAGCAGCCAAAACACGTAGTTTCCGTATTTGAAAAACTGACAGCTTAATAAACGCAAGCACGCAAAAACGGCAGTAAGGCTCAAACATTGCTGCAGTTTGTATTTGCCGATAAAATCAATATTTAATTCTGAAATAATCAAGATAGGCTTTATACCTGTCCTGCGCAGTAAGGCAGGTATCGGTAAGATAACCTTTTTCCCTTCTCCATTCCTTTAAACCACGGTAATAAAACATTTTTAAATTATCTTCAATGATAAACGGAACAATGCCGTATTTTAAACATTCCTTAAACATAATCAGCCTGCCTACGCGGCCGTTGCCGTCCTGAAACGGATGTATTCTTTCAAACCGCACATGAAAATCCAAAATATCTTCCAGCGTTTTTACTTTTTTGGCACTATACGCCGCCAGCAGCGCCTGCATTTCAGCAGCAACATCTTCCGGCAGCGCCGTTGCCATGCCACCTACCTCGTTAGGCATTTTTTTGTATGCACCGACGGCAAACCACTCCTGCCGCGTATCGCTGGTTCCTGTTTTCAGCATTAAATGCAGTTCTTTTATCATTTTTTCTGTAAGCGCGCTTTTGGCGTGTTCAATGATAAAATCAATGCAGCGGAAGTGATTGGCTGTTTCAATAACATCATCTACATTAACCGCTTCGCCCGTTACACCTATAGTATTGGTTTCAAAAATATAGCGGGTCTGGTCATGCGTTAAACGGCTTCCTTCAATATGATTGGAATTATACGTCATTTCAATCTGCGTTTTATGGTAAATGCCGCCGCTGTATTTGGCAGCCTTTTCATACAGCAAAATCTCCAGCAAAGTTTGCGCCTTTGCAGTTTTAGTGTTGCTGCGCTGAGGTTTTTCCGCATCTGCGGGAATCTTCCACGTTTTACCTTTCAAAACCGCGCCTTCTACTCGCCCTTTAGCACAGTAATTGCGAACGCTGCGCTCGGAAATTTTCCATTTTTTTGCCGCTTCTGCTGCCGAAAGATACTGCATTTGCCCGCCTCCCAACTCAATTAATTATATTTAAAGTATAACATATTACCGGCAAAATTTACAATTTTATTCTTTTGTATTTTAAATATTTTTTGCCGGTAAAATCTGTCTTTATTTTAGCCCTGCCCGACCAGCACCTTTTAAAAGGGCTACACGCAATGTAGTTAACAAAAAGACCTTTTGCCACTGACGCATAGCATACAGCCTTATACTGACTTATACCGGACTCGCAAAAATTAAGGAACTGAAATACGCCATGGATTTACAATAAAATAACACCCGCACGCAAAAACGGCAGGCTTTTACGCCTGCCGTTTATTTTTATGCTGTGTTTAGTTTTTCTCCGGCTGTAACGGCCCGTAAAAATAAGATGCCGTTGCACCGCCGTCAATCAAAAAATCTGCGCCAGTAATAAAAGCGCCTTTGTCCGACATTAAAAGTTCTGCCACATTTGCCACTTCGTCAGCCGTACCGGGGCGCCCTGCCGGGCATTTAGCAAACATGTTCTTATAAAAATCTCCGCGCGGCCCGTTAAACTCGTCAAGTGCCAGCGGCGTAACAATAATACCGGGCGATATAGAATTTACGCGCGCACCACGCCTGCCCCAATTTACCGCCTCTGCCATTACGCGCTTTTCATTGCAGCGTTTAGCAAGCTGGTATGCGTGCAAAGTATCGCGGATATTGCCCGGCTGCAAAAGCGGCAGCCCAAGCAGTTCTTCCGCCGGTGTTGTGGCAAGCTGCCTGTCCTCATCTGCCGTAAGCTGCGGCATACGGTGTCCGGACTGGCTGCTGATAGTTACACCAACGCCGCCAGCAGCGATTACTTTGCCAACTTCTTCCAGCAGCACTGCCGTACCGTATAAATCTACCTTTAAAATTGCTTCAACCGGTGCCTGGCTTGGCGATACGCCAGCCGCATTAACCAGCATTTTTATTTCGCCGTATTTCCGTGCTTCAGCAATAATATTTTGTATAGATTTGCGCGACGCTAAATCCATCTCCACCGCCACGCAGTCAAAACCTGCTTCATTCATAATTTTGCAGACGGCTTCGGCGTTTTCCATACACTTGTCGCCTACAACAATCTTTTTGCCGTAACCCATGCGGCGCGCAATAGCCATGCCTATCTGCCCTGCGCCTGTTAAAAGCATAACTTCTTTTGCCATTTTGTTATCCTCCTTACATATCGTCCTTACTGATATTATAAAAAAGGATAACTTATCAATCAATTCAAGTTAATCTGTATTTAAAATAAGTTTTTCTTATACGAATTTATCATTTTAAAAGCAGCCTTTTAAAATACCGGCAAATTCATGCGTAAAATTAGCGTTATGCTTCTTCCAAAAAGCACACAGCGTCTGCGTAACGGCTTCATCACCGCGCACAAGCGGAAGGCGGCGTACATCTTTTCTTCCGTCATTCGTCGCTTCGGTACATATTTTATAACCCCTGCCGGTGATAACAAGCATAACGGCTTCTTCCGCACCTGCGGCGAAAATAAATTCGCCCTGCACACCGATAACGTCGTGCCAATAAGCGGCTTCGGTTTCCTGTTCTGCACCTGCCGCCGCTAAAATACAGGGCGTGTTTTTCAAATCATCAAGGCTTACCTTATCCAGTGCCGCCAAAGGGCTGCGAGTGGAAATTTCTATAAAACAGGGCTTTACGGCAAGAACAAGATTAGCATATTCTGCCGAAAACGCACGGCGTTGGTCACTGAAAACAAGGTCTGCTTCGCCTGTCCGCAGAAGCTGAAACAGCTTTTCGTGCGTACCGCCTGCTATTTTTACTTCAACATCAGGATAGCTTTGCGTAAATTCTGCCAGCGCATGGTAAAATTCACCGCCGCCGTAAGCCGCCAGATACCCCAGCCGCAAAACCTGCCCGCCCTGCCGTGCTATCTGCGCAGCCTGCGCGCGTATCCGTTCGTAATCGTTTATCAGTACAAGGCTTTTTTTATAAAAAAATTCTCCTGCTTCCGTCAGTTCAAATTTGCGGTTCTTTCTTTTAAGCAGCAAAAAGCCAAGTTCGTTTTCCAACGCTTTAACCTGCTGCGATATTGCAGACTGCGAAATATGGCATTCTTCTGCCGCTTCTGAAAAACTATTGTATTTTGCTACTGCCTGAAAATATTTAATATGACGCAGCATAACGCCGCCCCTTTCTGCCGTTATATTACAATTATTGTAACACGCAAAAGGCACCTGTGCCATTCATTTTATAATGCCAATCAATATTCCTACTTACGCAAAAACGGCAGGCTTTTACGCCTGCCGTTTTAATGTTTGTTGTAACTTTTTTAGTTTTCAGTCTGCAAATACGGTGTTGCGGGTTTCCCAGCGTTTAAACTGGCAATAGCCCCACGGAATGTAAATGCCGAAGGTAATGGTTGTCAGCACCATAATCAGCAGCCACTGAAAGAAGAAGCCGAAGCCTGTTCCTTCAAAACGCAGCTGCCTGCCGTTAACGTAGGTGTTGCTGCAAATCCAGCGCTGCTGCGCGCTGTATGCCCACGGAAAGAACAAACCGCAGGTAATAACGGTCAGCACGGTTGTCCATATGCAAAGCCACAGATAACCGAAGCCGCTGCCGTCAAATTCAAAATCGCGTTTCATGTGCGCTCCTTACTGCATTTTTTCTTTCAGCAGTTTGTTAACCATACCCGGGTTAGCTTTGCCGCGGGATTTTTTCATTACCTGGCCAACGAGGAAGCCGATGGCCTTATCTTTGCCTGCTTTGTAGTCGGCAACGGACTGCGGGTTTTCTGCCAGCACTTCGTCAACGATAGCGGCAATGGCGCCTTCGTCGCTAACCTGTTCAAGGCCAAGCTCCTTAACAAGTTGTTTCGGGGTTTTGTCGCTGTTTTTCAGCATTTCGGCAAATACTTTTTTAGCAAGCTTGCTGCTCAGTACGCCGTCTTTGGTTAAAGTTACCAGTTCGCCAAGGTTTTCCGGTTTAACCGGGAACTGTTCAATGGTAATGTTTTCAGCATTAAGATATGCGGAAACATCGCCCAGCAGCCAGTTGGATACGCCTTTGTCATCCTTGCTGTTTGCGCAGGCAGCGTCAAAATAATCTGCCATGGCTTTGGTTGCAACGATTAAGGAAGCATCGTACTTCGGCAGGCCGTGTTTTTCAACAAGGCGCTGCAAACGCTGTGCCGGCAGTTCCGGCAGTTCGCCGCGTACGCGTTCAATCCAGGCGTCGTCAATTTCAACCGGTACAAGGTCAGGTTCAGGGAAGTAGCGGTAATCGTGCGCTTCTTCCTTGCTGCGCATGGAAAGGGTTACGCCGTTGGCTTCGTCCCAGGTGCGGGTTTCCTGTACTACATGGCCGCCGTCCTCAAGAATTGCTTTCTGGCGTTCAACTTCGTATTCAATGGCGCGTACCAGTGCGCGGAAGGAGTTAAGGTTTTTAATTTCGGCGCGGGTGCCGAATTCTTTGGCGCCTTCCGGCATAATGGAAATGTTGGCGTCGCAGCGCAGGCTGCCTTCCTGCATTTTGCAGTCGCAAACGTCAATGTATTCCAAAACTGCTTTCAGCTGTTCCATATAAGCGCGTGCTTCTTCGGCGCTGCGCATATCCGGTTCGGAAACGATTTCCAGAAGTGGTACGCCGGCACGGTTGTAGTCTACGGAAGAAAAATCGGAAGTGCTGATGGTAGCGCCGCTGTGGTTCAGCTTGCCTGCGTCTTCTTCCATGTGAATACGGGTAATGCCAAGGCGTTTGGGCACGCCGTCAACTTCAATGTCAATATGGCCGCCGAGGCAAACCGGCTGGTCAAACTGAGAAATCTGGTAGTTTTTGGCAAGGTCGGGGTAAAAGTAGTTTTTACGGTCAAATTTATTGAATTTCTGAATTTCGCAGCCCAGTGCAAGGCCCGTACGGATGGCAAATTCAACAACCTGTTTGTTCAGCACCGGCAGTGCGCCAGGCATGCCGAGGCACACGGGGCAAACGTGGGTGTTAGGCGTGCTGCCGAACTCGGTGGAGCAGGAGCAGAAGGCTTTGGTTTTTGTTTTTAATTCGGCATGTACTTCAAGGCCGATAACTGTAATATAGTTTTTCATTATTTGTTACCTCCCAGCGGTGCCATTGCTTTATGGAAGTCAGTAGCCTGTTCAAAGGTGTAGGCTGCGCGCAGCACGGTTTCTTCGTCCAGAACCTTGCCGATAAGCTGCATGCCGACAGGCATACCGTCTGCAAAGCCGCACGGAATGGAAATACCCGGCAGGCCTGCCATGTTTACGGGAATGGTGGTTACGTCCAGCATGTAAATGGAAAGCGGGTCCATTTTGCCGTCAACCGGATAAGCAACAACAGGAGAAGTCGGGGTCAGCAGCACGTCGCATTTTTCAAACGCTTCGTTAAAGTCGCGGCGGATAAGGGTACGTACCTGCATTGCTTTTTTGTAGTAAGCATCGTAATAACCGCTGCTTAAAACGTAGGTGCCAAGCATAATGCGGCGGCGAACTTCAGGGCCAAAGCCTTCAGTGCGGCTCAGCCTTGTCATTTCCGGAGCGCTTGTGGCGTTGGCAGCGCGGAAGCCGTAGCGCACGCCGTCATAACGTGCAAGGTTGGCGCTTGCTTCTGCCGGAGCAATGATATAGTAAGTAATTACTGCATATTCGGTATGCGGCAGCGAAACATCAACAATTTCAGCGCCGAGTTCTTCGTATTTTTTAACGGCTTTTTCAATTTCGGCTTTAACTTTGGCGTCAACGCCTTCGCCATAGTATTCTTTCGGCAGGCCAATGCGCAGCCCTTTAACGTCGGCGCGCAGCGCTTTGGTAAAGTCGGGCACATCAACCGGCAGGGAAGTGGAATCGTGTTCGTCCTTGCCGCAGATGCAGTTCAAAACAGTTGCAGCATCGGTAACGTCGCGGGTAATAGGCCCAATCTGGTCAAGAGAGGACGCAAACGCAACGCAGCCGTAACGGCTTACACGGCCGTAAGTCGGTTTAATGCCAACGCAGCCGTTAAAAGAAGCCGGCTGGCGGATGGAACCGCCGGTATCGGAGCCAAGGCTCCAGATTGCTTCGCCTGCGGCAATGGCAGCTGCGCTGCCGCCGGAAGAACCGCCCGGTACGCGTTCAAGGTTCCACGGATTGTAGGTTTTATGGAAGTAAGAGCTTTCGGTGGTAGAGCCCATTGCAAATTCGTCCATATTGGTTTTGCCGGTAAAAATGGCGTCATCCGCACGCAGTTTGCTGATAACGTGCGCGTCATAAATAGGCACAACATTGGCCAGCATTTTGCTGGAGCAGGTGGTTAAAAGGCCTTTAGTGCAGATATTGTCTTTAATTGCACCGGGGATGCCTGCCAGCGGAGCGATTTCTTCGCCTGCGGCAATTTTGGCATCAACCTTGGCAGCCTGTGCCAGTGCGTTTTCTTTATCTAAAGTTACATAAGCCTGTACTTTATCTTCAACTTCGTCAATGCGGCTGTATACGTTTTCGGTAAGCTCCACGGAGCTGATTTCTTTTTTAACCAGCTTGTCATGCAGTTCGTGGGCTGTTAATTTATATAAATCCACAGTTGTTCCTCCTTCTGTTATTCGATTACGCGCGGTACTTTAAAGCCGTCATTGTATACGGCAGGCGCGTTTTTCAGCGCGTCCTCGTGGGATACGCCCGGTTTTACAACATCCTCGCGGAATGCGTTGCTTATCGGCAGTACGTACGGGGTCGGCTCAATGCCTTCCGTATCAATCTTTTCCAGAATATCGGCATAATTGAGGATTTGGTTAAACTGTTCGGTAAATTTTTCCATTTCGCTTTCCGGAATCGTTAAACGGGAAAGCCCGGCGATGTGTTCAACATCTCTTACTGTTACCTTCATTAGTACGCCTCCTAAAAAATTTATGATGAATTTTATCAATAACCTGTTTTATTATACCACACAGTACCAGTCTTGTGCAGTATTTTGGTAAGCCTTAGCTAAATAAAATTGCGTAAAATAAATGCTTAATGCTGCCAGACAGCAAAAATGCCCCCGCAAAACCTTTACGGAGGCAGATTGTTTATTCAAATGACGTTAAAAAGTTGCGCATGCAGTCCTCAACGCCGCGTTTAACGGCTTTGGCGCGGCTCGGTTCGCCGATTTTCCAGAAGTTGATGGAGCTGGACGAGCCGATGCTTTCCACGTTCTGGTTAAACAAAAAGCGTTCTTCGTTAACATCAACGCATTTTAATTTCATCGTTACCACGGCGCTGTAAGTTTGCGAGCCTACAATAACCATAAAGCCCGTTTCCTTTTCGCGCACCGGCAGCAGGCTGATAAACAGCACCCTGTCCGCACCACAGGCTTTGCCAACGGCAACAAGTTCTTCAAGCGTGGGCACTTCGGCGTTTTCAAACGGATGCGCCAAAAGCGCTTTCTGCACGGCGTTGTTGCCTATGATTTTGGTAACGCTTTTCTTTTTGCCGGGGTATTTGGTTTCCAGCGCTTCTTTAACGGCGTTCACAGCCATTTCGCGGCTGCGCCCTTCAAGGCCGGATACATCAACATACGGCAGCACCGCCACGGTATAGGGCTGCGTGCATTCGGTAATTTCGGCATCTGTATTGGTAAAATGCGTTTCGCCGGTATCGGCAACGCCCATGTCGATAGCATCGATGCTGCTTACTTCTTTTTCTGCTGCCAGCGCCGTGCCTGCAAAGCACAAAGGCACTGCCGCAACAGCTAAAAATTTATAAAATATCTTCATAATATCACCTCATCCTATATATACTAATTAAACAGTACTTTTATTACTCCAAAGTTTTTGGTTTTTAAATATTTAACTAAAATAAACATGCACATACTCAATAAAAATGTAAATATAAAAGCTTCTAAACCATACTGGTTAGAACCTTTAAAACTTCCAAAACAATAAGACCAAAGAAAAAAGAACATCATATGAGTAAAATACATAACTGTACTTGCCAATCTCAAGTTTTTATAAACTATCCTTTTTTTCAATTTTATATTAACAGCAAAATGAAATAAAAAGAATACCGTTATTAACTGAATAAACGGAAATCCTCCAAAATAATTATAAATAGAAGTCACAAATAAGAAAATTAAACAAATTAATGAAATCCAAATTGAAAAATTAAATTTATTTATATATGTAGCTAATAATATTCCTAAAGCCAAATAAATCATTCCCGTTAACAATCTACCACTTCCAAAGACTATTTTTATAAACTTACTCATCAAAAGTACTATTCCAGTAAACATTTCCTGATTATAAACTAAATAACTAAATCCCATACCTATTAAAAATACTATTGTTGCAATAATAAAAATATTTATTATTGCAAATTTACGTTTTAATAAATAATAAATAAATCCCATTGAATAAATAGTTGATAACAAATACCACAAAATCCAAGAATAAAAATGTTCACCTATAAAAAAGAAACCTCTTATATAATGGGCTATACTAAATATTAAGCTTTTATCACTATCAAGATACCAAAATATAGATATTGGTATATATATTATATTCCAAACAATATATAATCTTAAAATTTTTAAAATATATCGTTTTATACTGTCTTTATTTTTACTAAAAGAGAAAGGTATATTCATTTTAGAAAAAAGTAAATATGCACTTGTAACGAAAAAGAATGGTACAGCTAAACTTAAAAAGAAATTATAAAAATTTATTACGTAAATATTATTAAAATTTACTAAAGGATTGGTATGTATTGCTATAACACATATAGCCATTATAAATTTTACTAAATCAACTGCATAAAATTCTGTCTGTCTGTCTGTCTGTCTGTCTGTCTGTCTGTCTGTCAACATTATTATTCACTTATTATCCTCCGTCAAGTATTTTTTGCTGCCGCCTTTACACGGCAGCAATTTTTATTTAAAACAAACTAGGTTCATCAATTTTATTTTCTATAGCTTTGCTGTTTTCTTCCGCTGCATGTTCCGTATTGTCAGCAGCGTCCGCACTTTCCCCGCCTCGCTCGCCCAAAAGGCGCAGGAACTCTGCTTCATCGATAACGGTTACGCCCAGCTGCTGCGCTTTCGTCAGCTTGCTGCCTGCTTCCGCACCGGCAACAACGTAATCCGTTTTTTTGCTTACGCTGCCCGTAACCTTTGCACCAACCTGCTGCGCCATGGTCTGTGCCGTTGCGCGGTCCAGCGTTGGCATGGTGCCGGTAAACACCATGGTTTTGCCGTAAAACGGGTGCGCCGTGTCAAGCTCCGCCGCTTCCATTTCCATGTTAAGGCCAAGCTCTTTCAGCCGTTCAATCAAATCAATATTCACCGGCGAAGCAAAATACGTTACCACGCTTTCGGCAATCTTCGGCCCAATATCTTCAATGGCGGCAATTTCGTCCGTTTCCGCCGCCATCAGTTTTTCCATGCTGCCAAAGTGCAGCGCAAGCAGCCTTGCCACCTTTGCGCCCACATGGCGGATGCCAAGCGCAAACAACAGCCTGTCAAGATTCTGCTTTTTGCTTTCGGCAATGGCGTTTAAAAGATTGTCTGCCGATTTGTCGCCCATGCGCTCCAGCGCCGTAAGCTGCGGCTTAACCAAAAGGTACAGGTCGGCAGGGTCGCTGATAAGCCCGTTATCCAGCAGCTGGTTGATAACCGCCGGGCCGCAGCCGTCGATATCCATTGCCCCTTTGGAAGCAAAGTGAATCAGCCCTTCGCGCCCCAGCGCCGGGCAGTGCGGATTAGTGCAGCGTATTGCCGCCTCACCGTTCAGGCGTTCCGTTTTCCACCCGCATTCCGGGCATTCGGCGGGCATAAAAAATTCCTGTTCTGCGCCGGTGCGTTTTTCCTTCACCACATGCAGCACTTCCGGTATAATTTCGCCCGCTTTATTAATAACAACCGTGTCGCCAATGCGGATATCCTTGCTGCGGATGAAATCCTCATTATGCAGCGTTGCGCGGCTGATGGTGCTGCCGGAAAGTTTTACAGGGGTCAGCACAGCCGTCGGCGTCAGCACACCCGTGCGCCCAACCTGAATGATGATATCCTCCAGTTTTGTTTCTGCCTGTTCCGGCGGAAATTTAAAGGCAATGGCCCAGCGCGGGTCTTTGCCGGTTGCGCCTAAAATATTTTGCTGGTACACGGCGTTAACCTTAATTACCGCGCCGTCCGTATCGTAGGCAAGGCTTTGGCGTTTGGCGGCAAAATCCTTTATTTTGGCAATCGCTTCATTGATGTTTTTTACAACGGCATAACCTTCGCTTACCTTAAAGCCGTAATCGTGCAGCATGGCAAGGCTGGCAGAATGTTTATCCTTATGCCCTGCGCCCACGCCGTAGGCAAAAAAGCTCAGCTGGCGGCTTGCCGTTACTTTCGGGTCAAGCTGGCGCAGGCTGCCCGCCGCCGCGTTGCGCGGATTGGCAAATTCGTTTTCGCCCGCTTCGCTGCGCTGCTCGTTCAGCTTCATAAAAGCGTGGCGGGGCATGTAAACTTCGCCGCGCACATCCAAAAGCTCCGGCACTTCTTCGCCTTCCTTAACGTTCAGCGTCAGCGGAATGGAACGGATAGTGCGCACATTAGCGGTTACATTTTCGCCAACTTCGCCGTCGCCACGGGTTGCAGCACGTACCAGGCGGCCGTTTTCGTAAATGAGGCTGCAGGCAAGGCCGTCAATTTTCGGTTCAAAAACATATTCCACCTCGCTGCCTTCAGGCAGGCCGCTTTTTACGCGCGCGTCAAACGCAGCAAGTTCTTCATCGCTGAAGGCGTTGCCCAAAGAAAGCAGCGGCGTCATATGGCGCACTTCGGTAAACTCCGGGCTTACCTTGCCGCCAACCCTGCGCGTAGGCGAATCGGGCGGCACATCGTCAGGATATGCGCGCTCAATTTCCTGCAGGCGGCGCATTAAAGCGTCATATTCGGCGTCGGTAATCTCCGGCGCATCCAGTACATAATATAAAAATTCGTGATGGCGTATTTCCCTGCGCAGTTTCTGCGCTTCGTCCAGTGCTTGCGCACGTTCTAAATCCATAATGCCCTCCGCTTAAAACTTACAATTTTTTCAGCACCGCATATTTGGTAAGCAGGCTGCGCACGCCAGCACCGGCAAAGGCAACCTTTACTTCCTGCCCGTCCGGGCTGTCTTTAACGCTTACAACCATGCCTTCGCCCCATTTGCTGTGGCTTACCCTGTCGCCGGTGTTAAAGCGTGTGCCCGTGCCTCCTGCGGCGGCAGCCGGTTTTTGCGGCATAAAGCTGTGCGGGTTAAAAGTGCTTGCAGGCTTCTGCGGCCTTGCGCTGTATTTTTCGCTTACCTGTTTAAAGTTCTCCAGCGCGCTGAAACGTTCCTGCCTTTTAATGGTTTTCACCAAACGCGCGGGAATTTCCTGCAAAAAGCGGGATGGCGGATAAGTTACCGTGTTGCCGTAAATGGTGCGCATTTTGGTGCTGCTTAAAAACAGTTTTTCTTTGGCGCGCGTAATGCCTACATAGCACAGGCGGCGTTCTTCTTCAATTTCCGTTTCGTCCATCAGCGTGCGCGCATGCGGGAACAGCCCTTCTTCCATGCCCACAAGGAACACTACCGGAAACTCCAGCCCCTTGGAAGAATGCAGCGTCATTAAGGTAATGGCGTCCTCGCCCAGTTCCGTATCGTCAATATCGCTTACCAGCGCAACATGCGCCAAAAAGTTTTCCAGATTATTTTCTTCTTCGGATGCCGCAAATTCCTGCGCCACGCTGATTAATTCGTGCAGGTTGTCAATGCGGCTCTGAGCCTGCGGAGTGCGCTCGTTTTCCAGTTCTTCAAGGTAGCCGGTATCGCGCAGCACGCGGTCAATCAAATCTTCAACCGGCGCTTCACTGGCAAGGTTCATCAGTTCAAAAATAATGCCTGCCAAATCATCAAGCTTGCTTACAAAGCGGCTGCTTAAACCGTCAATTGCCGCCGCGTTGGAAACAGCCTCAAACAAGCTTACATTGTTGGCAGCGGCATAAGCCTGAATTTTTGCCAGCGAAGCGTCGCCAATGCCGCGCTTCGGCACGTTGATAATGCGCAGCAGGCTCAGCGAATCGGCCGGGTTAAAAATTACGCGCAGATAGGCTATGATGTCTTTAATTTCCTTACGCTCGTAGAATTTAAGCCCGCCTACCATATTGTAGCTGATGCCGCTTTTTATCAGCATTTCTTCAAAAATACGGCTCTGCGTGTTGGTGCGGTACAAAATTGCCATATCGCCCAGCTTTTTGTTTTCGGTGCGCTGCAAATTCTGCAGCTGTTCAATTACAAAGCGTGCCTCATCGCGCTCGTCCACCGCCTGAAAATAAATAATATCGGTGCCGCTTTTGTTTTCCGTCCACAAATTCTTCGGCTTGCGGCCGGTATTGTTTTCTATAACTGCGTTGGCAGCGTCCAGAATAATCTGCGTGCTGCGGTAGTTCTGTTCCAGCTTAATTACTTTGGCGTCGGGGTAATCCTTTTCAAAGTCCAGAATGTTTTGAATATCGGCGCCGCGCCAGCCGTAAATGCTCTGGTCGGCATCGCCTACAACGCAGATGTTGCGGTGCTTGGCAGCCAGAAACTTTGTTAAAAGGTACTGTGCATGGTTGGTATCCTGATACTCGTCCACCAAAAGATAATCAAAACGGTCCTGATATTTTTCGCGCACTTCTTTGTTTTCCTGCAAAAGTTTAATGGAAAGCATTAAAAGGTCGTCAAAATCAAGTGCGTTGTTTAATTGCAGTTTCTGTTCGTAACGGCTGTAAATATCCGCCACTTTCTGCTCGTAAAAATCGCCTGCCTGGCGCGCAAAAGCCGCTGCGTCCTGCAAAGCGTTTTTGGCATTGCTGATGCGCGACAAAATGCCCGAAGGCTGGAAGCGTTTATCGTCAAGGTTCATTTCCTTTAAAATCTGCTTAATCAGGTTCTGGCTGTCGGCTGTATCATAAATGGCAAAATTGCCGCCGTACCCGGGCAGCTTATCTATTTCCATACGCAAAAAACGTGCGCAGAAAGCGTGGAAAGTAAACAGCCACACATCCTTGGCAGCCGGGCCGCTCATATTGTTAACGCGCTCGCGCATTTCGGCGGCAGCCTTATTGGTAAAGGTAATTGCCAAAATACGGTACGGGCGCACGCCCTTTTGCAAAAGGTTGGCCACGCGGCAGGTAAGCACTTTGGTTTTGCCGCTGCCTGCGCCTGCCATAATCAGCATCGGCCCTTCGGTATTAATAACAGCTTCCGCCTGCTGCGGATTCAGTCCGTAAGTACAATCAACAGTCATTCTTTCCTCCATAAAACACTAACTAAATACATTCATTCTATACCAGCATAACTTTATTATTATTCTCCCCTTCCTGAAATTTTCCTGCCGCTTTGCCGTAAATCTTTAATGTAATTTTCGCTAGCATTCTTTTGAAATTTCATCAGTTATAACTGATAAGATTGATAATTTTACACATTTTGTAAGTTATAACTGACAAAATTGTAGTTTCAGCATTGTTTATCAGTTATAACTGTGATAAACTAATCATAGAAATAAAATAAACATAAGGAGGCGCTGACGATGATTAAACGCGAAACCTATATGCGCCGCATACGCCCATTTATCGGCAGTGAATTAGTAAAAGTTATGACAGGTATCCGCCGCTGCGGTAAATCTGTAATGCTTGAACTTATAAAAGAAGAATTAAAAAATAACGGCGTACCCAAAGCTAACATTATATCCATTAATTTTGAAGATATGCGCTATACCCATTTGCTGACAGCTAAAGCTTTGCACGATGAAATAATCATGCGGGCACAGGATATCAGCGGCAAGGTTTACTTATTTTTTGATGAAATACAGGAAGTTACAGACTGGGAAAAATGCATTAACTCTTTCCGGGTAGAATTTGACTGCGATATTTACATTACAGGCTCTAACGCCAAACTGCTTTCCGGCGAACTTGCCACCAATCTTGGCGGGCGTTATGTAGAATTTACCATTTACCCCTTTTCTTTCTCGGAATTTACCGAACTTTATAAGGAGATTTTTCCCGGTGCGCAGCCGCAGGAATATTTTCAAAAATATCTGCTGTTCGGCGGCATGCCATACCTTGCCAACCTGCGCTATGCCGAAGAACCGTGCCGCCAATATTTAACGGATGTATTCAATTCAGTACAGCTAAAAGATATTGTAAAGCGCAATAAAATACGCGATGTTGATTTATTGGAACGCATTCTTTCTTATATTATTGCTAATGTAGGCACTACATTTTCCGCAACGTCCATCTCTAAATTTTTTAAAAGCGAAAAACGCAATGTCGCGCCGGAAACCATTCTTAACTATATCAGGCACTGCACCGACGCCTATTTGTTCTATCCGGTAAAAAGGCAGGATTTACAAGGGAAACAAATACTTGCTTCTTCCGAAAAATACTATATTGCCGACCACGGTGTGCGTGAAGCCGTTTTTGGCGGCAATATGCGCGATATTAATTTGATTTTGGAAAACATTGTGTTTATGGAACTTTTGCGGCGCGGCTATAATGTTACCGTTGGCAAAACCGGCAATTTAGAAATTGATTTCATTGCCGAAAAACACGGTGAAAAAATTTATGTACAGGTTTGTTATCTGCTGGCTTCGCAGGAAACAATTGAGCGGGAGTTTGGCGTTTATGATAATGTAAACGACAATTTTCCCAAATATGTAGTATCGCTTGATGAATTTGATATGAGCCGCAATGGCATAAAACACTGTAACATCCGTAATTTTTTAACCAAAGAAACATTTGCATAATCTGACCCCATGTTAAATTCCCACAAAATTTTACTGACCGGCAATTCACTTCTTGCGCTGCGCAAGGCAGAGTTTTATAATTATATAATGTATTTTTGTTTTGAGGGGGATTTTTTATGCAGGAAAACAAACTTACCATCCGCGGCGAACTGTCGCTGCTTCTGGTCATTATCATCAACAGCCTGGGCGTCGTTTTAATGCTGCATTCCGGTTCCGGCATTTCGGCAATTTCCAGTGTGCCTTACGCCTTTGCTGATGTGCTGCCGGTTATAACGCTCGGCGCGTGGACGGAGGTTTTTCAGGTTTCACTGGTGCTCAGCCTGATGCTTTTAAGCAAACGCTTTGTGCCGGTATACCTGTTCAGCTTCGTTGTCGGCTCGGCCTTCAGCGCCATGATTGACGTGCATGAAATGTGGATTAAGCAGCTGCCGCAGAGCCTGACGCTTGATATTATTTATTTTATCATCAGCTATATTGTTATCTGCTTTGGCGTGGCGCTTGCCAACCGCTGCCAGCTGCCAATTATACCAACCGACCTTTTTCCGCGCGAGCTTGCCGCCATTACCGGCTGGAGCTATGCGCGCATTAAAATTGGTTTTGACGTTATCTGCCTTGCCATTACCGCCGCCATGACCTTTTTCTTTCTGGGCCGTGTGGACGGGCTGGGCTTCGGCACAATACTTGCCGCCTTTACCATGGGCAAGGTTATCGGCAGTATTGGCGAATACATGGATAAGCACGTAAAATTTGTTTCTTTTTTAAGCAGCAGGGCTTGACATAGAGTCCGCTTTAAGTTTTATAATAAATTACAGGTTGCAGGAGCAACCGCCTGGTTGCCGGAGCAGCTGTTAAAATTATTCTTTTAAAACATAAACCAAAGCCATGAAGGCTGTAACCGCTTCGATAAGCGGCAGTTTCTTCATGGCTTTTTTATTTGGGTGATTCTATGAAATTTTTAGCTTTGCTTGTACTTTCCGCCGCGCTTTTAACCTCTGCCTGCGGCAACAACGCCGCCCCCAACGGCGAAAAGGTATTCCGCTACGGCACGCCTGCCTACGGCATTGCCAACGAAAACGCCGGTATGGACCCGCACGAAGCCTATCAGGGCTGGAGCGCCATCCGCTACGGCGTAGGCGAAACGCTTTTTAAATTTGACGATGCCATGCAGCCTCAGCCGTGGCTGGCCGAAAAGTACGAATTTATTAACGAAAACACAGTTAAAATTACCTTAAAAGACAATATTTACTTTACCAGCGGCAACAAAATGACAGGCGCAGCCGTTAAAGCCTGCCTGGAGGATTTAATAAATCGCCATAACCGCGCCAGGATAGATTTAAAAATAACGGGCATTACCGCCGAAGGGCAGACCGTAACCATTACATCGGCCGCCAAAGTGCCGGTGTTGATTAACTACCTGTGCGACCCCTACGGCTGCATTATTGACATGAGCCGCGGCACCGGCGACGATACCAAAATAAGCGGCACCGGCCCCTTTATGGTAGAAAGCCTGACGCCGAAAGAAGTTGTGCTGGTTAAAAACCCCGCTTATTACGGCGGCGTGCCGAAAACAGACAGAATTATCGTCAGCAGCATTACCGACGGCAACACGCTGGCACTGGCGCTGCAAAACGGCGAAATTGACGCCGCGCAGGGACTGCCTTATGCTTCGCTGCCGCTTTTTAAAGACAGCGCGGCTTATAAAACCAGCAGCACCGATACCTCGCGCACGTTTTTGGCAGCCTTTAATTTTAACACGCCTGCCCTGCAGGATGAACGCGTAAGGCGCGCCGTTGTTATGAGCCTCGACAAGGAAACTTTTGCCAGAGTGCAGCTGATGGGCAACGGCATTGCCGCAGCCGGGCCGTTTCCGCCGAACCTGCCTTTTGGCGGCGCTAAAGTGCATGCACCGGAATATAACCCCCAAAGTGCACGCAAGCTGCTTGCCGAAGCAGGCTGGACGGATACCGACGGCGACGGCTACGTGGATAAAGACGGCAAACCGCTGACCCTGCGTTGGCTTACTTACAGCTTCCGCCAGGAGCTGCCGCTTTTGGCAGAAGCCGCGCAAAGCTGGCTTAAAGAAACAGGCATCCGCCTTGAAATTAACCCGACGGACGGTTATGCCGACTTTCTGCGCCGCGGCGAGTGGGATATTTACGCCAAAGCCTTTGTTACCGCGCCCACCGGTGACGCGCAGTATTATTTTACCACCCACGTACTGAAGGAAAGCGCCTACAACAGCGGCAGTTACTACAACCCCGATACCGAAAGCCTCGTAGGGCAGCTCGGCAGCGAGTTCAGCCCCGAAAAGCGCACGGAGCTTGCGGCAGCCATCAGCCAGAAGCTGGTTGACGGCAGCGCCTTTGCCTACATTGCCTATTTAAAAATGACGCTGGTAATGAAAAGCACGGTTCAGGGCTTTGCCGCGCACCCCTGCGATTATTACGAAATAACCAAGGATTTAAGCATAGATTAAAGGAGCATTATTATGAGTGAAATTTCCGCAGCAAGCATCATCCACCGCACAGATGAAAAAGAATATATAACAGGCTACTGGCAAAAACGCAGCACAGGCTTTGCCAACCTGCGCAAGGCAGAACTGCACAGCGAAAAACAGCTTTTATGGCAGCAGGAAATTACGCGCCACCTGCCGCAGAACCGCAGTTTAAAAATTTTGGACATTGGCTGCGGCGCAGGCTTTTTTGGCATTTTGCTGGGGCAGAAGCACCGCATTACCGGCATTGACCTGACCCCGGAAATGATTGAAGCCGCCAGGGCACTTGCCGCCGCAGAACGCAGCAATGCAGAATTTATGGTTATGGACGCCGAAGCGCTGGACTTTGCGGACGCAAGTTTTGACGCTGTAATAAGCCGCAACGTAATGTGGAACCTGCCCCACCCGGAAACTGCCTACCGAGAATGGCTGCGCGTGCTTAAACCGGGCGGCCTGCTTTTAAATTACGACGCAGAATATGCCCGCGCCCACCACAGCCAGAAGCTGCCTGCCAAAAACGCCCATGCGGATATTGCGCCGGAGCTTTTGGACGAATGCCACAACATTTACCATATGCTGGACATCAGCGCCTATAACCGCCCGCAGTGGGACGAAGAATTTCTGCAAAGCACCGGGCTGTGCAGCGTCAGCACGGATACCACGGTAGGCAGCCGCATTTACGCCGCCGAAGATATTTTTTATATTCCCGTGCCCATGTTCTGCGTTAAAGCCGTTAAGTTTTAAAGCTGCATAAACGCACTGCGCACGCACGCTCCGGCAGCGCCGCACGCCAGCACTTCTTCAAGCTGCGTCTTATTAAGCCCGATGCCGCCAATGGCATAAACAGGCACCGGACTCAGCGTGCAGATTTCCTTTAAAAACGCCGGGCCGCGCGGCGGCACGCCATGCTTGCAGCTGCTTGCGTAAATATGCCCGGCTGTTAAATATGCCGCGCCCAAAACAAGCGCCGCCTTTACTTCTTCCGCACTGTGTACGGAAACGCCAAAGCGCCCTGCCTGCAAACGCTCTGCCGCTGTCATTGCGGCGCATACGGGCAGCGGCAGGTGCGCTCCGTCCGCGTCAAGCGCCAGCCCCGCCCGCCAGAAGGTATGCACAATAAATTTAACGCCACAGGTTTTGCAAACTGCCTGCACCTTCTGTGCAAGCTGTGTGTATTCCGCTTCGGTTAAATCCCTTTCGCGCAAAATAAGCGCTTTGGGGCGAAGGGCACATATGCTTTCTATCTGCTGCAAAAACGGCGCGCGGCTTATTTTTCTGTCCGTAACGCAAACAAAATTTTTATACATAGCTGCCATCCGTAAGCACCGGCTGTAAGCCGGCTTTTTTTATGCTGTTAAACACCTCGCCCACGCTGCGGTTATCGTCAATTTCAAACTGCTCGTCGCCTTCGCGCTCCTGCTTGCTGTGCGTGCCGATTCCCGTGCTTACGCCTGCGGAAATTTTCGTTGCCGCAATCTGCAAAAGATTATCGCGTACTCCGGCGCCTTCGCGGCTGGAAACGGTAATGCCTGCCTGCGGCATAAACAGGCGGTAAGCGCACACCGCCTGCACTAAATGCCGCAAATCCGTGCCGTTGGCTTCGGGCGGCAGTTCGTTGCCTTCCGCAGGGCGCAGGCGCGGGCACGAAAAGCTGATTTCCGCAGCCGGGTATTTTCGCTGCACCAAATATGCGTGCAAACCGCAGGCAAAAATATCGCGGCAAAAGCCGCTCAGCCCCATCAGCGGTGCAAACGCCACGCCGCGCATGCCGCCTTTTAACGCGCGCTCCTGCGTATAAAAACGGTACGGGAATACCCGCTTATGCCCCGCCAGATGCAGTTTGGCGTAAGCGTCAACATCGTAAGTTTCCTGAAACACCGTTACATAATCCGCGCCGCATTCGTGCAGGTACGCGTATTCATCACTGTTCAGCGGGTATACCTCAAGCCCCACAACGGCAAAATACTTGCGCGCCAGCCTTACGGCGGAGGCAATATATTCCACGCCGCTCATGCTGCGGCTTTCGCCGGTTAAAAGTAAAATTTCACGCAGGCCGGTGGCGGCAATGGCCTGCATTTCGCGTTCCATGCCGTCTTCGTCCAGCTTTAAGCGGTTAATTTTGTTATGGCAGTTAAAGCCGCAGTACACGCAGTAATTTTCGCAGTAATTGGCAAGGTACAGCGGCGTAAAAATGCTGCGTGCCGCGCCGAACCATTTAAAGGTAAGCTCCCTTGCCTGCTGCGCCATGTCCTCCAAAAACGGCAGCGCCGCCGGTGAAAGAAGCGCCGCAAAATCCTGTACCGTTTTGTGTTTGCGCATAAGCGCGGCCTTTACGTCCCGCTCCGTAAAAGCGTTAAAATCCACGTTGTCCGCCGCGCACTGCACCTCGCGCAAAATATCTGATTCTATTACTTCCATTCCCGGCAGGTAGGCCATGCAGTCCTGCACAGCTGCCGCAAGGTTTTGTTTTTCCTTCATCTGCGTCACTCCCCTATAAAACCTGTCAGCGGGCTGCTTGCCGAGGCGCGCCCGGTTACTGCACCAAGCCCGGCAAGGTAAGCTTTGCGCCCGGCGTTAACTGCCAGCTTAAACGCTTCCGCCATGGCGGGAATATCGCCGCTGGTGGCAAGGGCAGTGTTGGCCATTACTGCTGCCGCACCCATTTCCATTGCTTCGCACGCCTGCGAAGGAGAGCCGATACCGGCATCGACGATAACGGGCAGGTCAATTTCATCAATTAAAATCTGTATAAACTCTTTTGTTACCAGCCCCATGTTGCTGCCGATAGGCGCGCCAAGCGGCATTACGCAGGCAGCACCGGCATTTGCCAGGTCGCGTGCGGCATTTAAATCGGGGTACATATAGGGCATTACCACAAAGCCTTCCGCTGCCAAAATTTCCGTTGCCTTAATTGTTTCGTAATTATCTGGCAGCAGGTATTTGCTGTCGCGGATTACTTCTATCTTTACAAAATCACTGCCGCATACCTCGCGCGCCAGGCGGGCAATGCGCACAGCTTCCTGCGCGGTGCGTGCGCCGCTGGTGTTGGGCAAAAGCGTAATGCCTTTGGGGATATAATCTAAAATATTGGCCATGCCGCCGTTGTTTACGCGGCGCAGGGCCAGCGTTAAAATTTCCGCACCAGCGTTTTCCACCGCCGCCTTAATAAGCTCCAGAGAATATTTGCCGCTGCCCAAAATAAAGCGGCTGGTAAATTTATGCCCGCCTAAAATAAGTACATCTTCCATTGTTATTCCTCCAATCCTAAAATAAGCGCCAGAGCAAGGTTTGCCGCATGCGCCGCACATAAAGCTGCCCGCGGTGCCGAAAGCCGTCCGCAGGTTTCTATGCCGCTTTCGCCGTCGCCGCACAAATAAAAGTTTTTGCTTATGCGCCGCGTTTTAATGGCATTGCTGCGCCCTGCGCCTGCCAGCCCGCTGCACGCAATAAGCGTTTTATCCGCATAAGCGGCAAGCAGCGTGTTTACAAGCATGGCTTTGGTTTCAGGGCTGTCCACCGCTTCGCAGATAATGCCGTCTGCTTTAAAAACAGCGGCGGCGTTTGTTTCCGTAAGTTTTATATTTTCCGTTTTTATTTTGAGCGCGGGGTTAATTGCCAAAAGCTGCTCTGCCAGCGCTTCTGTTTTAAGCCTGCCCACATCGCGCAAAAAGTAATGCTGGCGGTTTAAATTACTTTCGTCCACGCGGTCAAAATCAACAAGGTGCAGGTGCTGTACGCCCGCACGTGCCAAAAACACCGCTATGTGCGAGCCCAAACCGCCCAGCCCGGCAATGCCCACACGCACTTGCGCAAGCTGCCCGTTAAAATCATCTGCCACGGCTTTAACCTCCTCCCACAAAACTTACAACTTCCAGTTCGTCGCCGTCTTTTAAAACGGCTGCGCCAAATTCCGCACGCGGCACAATCTGCCCGTTGCGCTCCACTGCCACCAGTTCTGCGCGGTAGTTATGCTCTGCCAAAAATTCCGCCAGCGTCATACCGCGTTTAAGTTCAATGTCTTTTCCGTTAACGCGCATCTTTTCTCCTTTCCGCCGCAATTAAAAAAGCCCATGAAGAAGCCTGCACCCGCGGTGGTGCACCCCTTCATGAGCTTTGCTCACTCTAACGGCATATTAAATTGCAACTGCCTGATATAAAGAAACGGCAAGCACCAACAAGGCACTTGCCGTCATCTGCAAACATTCCCTACGTTGGCATTATCCAAATCAGGTTTAGGGTCGAAGCGCACAGCTTCCTCTCAGCCTATCTGTAAGCTCCCCTGTTCAGTTAAATTAAGTATAAAGTTTTGTGCCGCCGTTGTCAACCGCAAATTACAGCGCCAGCATTATGGCACACATTAATTTGGCACGCATAAACAGCGATTCCACATCGGCAAACTCGTCAACCGTATGGTTGCGCCCGCCTTTAACGCCCATAGCACACACGGTAGGCACTCCAACCATGGTTGTGTAGGCAGAATCGCTGCCGCCGCCAACGGTAATTGCTTTCGGGCTGCCAAAGCCTTCTTCTTCATAAACTTTTTTAACAAGCTCAAACAATTCTTTGCTGCTTTCCAGTTCCACCATCGGCTGCATTAAAGATACCGGCGTCATTTTGCAGGTTACGCCGTCAACATAAACTTTATCGTTAATCTCCTGGAATTTGCCTTTCATTGCTTCCAGCATTGCCGGGTCGGTAAAGCGCATATCCACAATCATTTTGGCATACGCCGGTGCGGAGTTATGCACAGTGCCGCCTTCGATAACGCCGACGTTTAAATTAAGCCCTTTGCTCCAGTCGGTTAACGCTTCAATATCCAGAATTTTATATGCCAGCTCTTTAATGGCGCTGCGCCCTTCTTCCGGAGTATTGCCTACATGCGCGCCGCGGCCGAAGGCTTCCATGGCAAAGCAGTAAACGCCTTTGCGTGCCAGCACCAGGCTGTCATCCATAAAACCGGTTTCAAAGTTAAAAGCATAAGCCGCGCCTTTGGCTTCTTCCATCATCTTACCGGCAAAATCGCTGTGCTTGTGCCCAACTTCTTCGTCGCCTGCCAAAATAACCTTAACGCCGTATTTGTCAAAACCGACGCTCTGCAAGGCCTGCAAAGCATGAATGGCAAGCGTTACGCCGCCCTTCATATCCAGCGCGCCCGGGCCGTAAGCAGTGCCGTCTTTAATGGTAAATGGGCGTTTTTTGGTGGTTTCCGGGTCGTCAAAAACGGTATCCAGATGGCCTGTAAAAATTACAAAAGGTTTATTTTTGCAGTCGCCAAACTCGCTTACCAGCATATTGCCTGCATTTTCGTGTTCAATAATGCGGGTTTTGCCACCCATATCCGTTAAAATACCTGCTACTTTGGCAACAACTTTGTCTACGCCGGGTTTATAGTCAGAGCCGCTGTCTATGCTGACCAGTTCTTCCCACATTTTCAGCATGCCGTCACGATGTTCATCAATATAGCCAAAAGCTTTTTCTTTCATATCCAAGATTGTTCTCCTCCAGTTAGCAGGAAATGCCCATAAAATTAAGTATAACTCTTACAATAATCATCGACAGCAAAGCGTCGATAACGGGAATTGCCAAAAGCAGCGCATGGTGCTTTGGGTTGGCGCCGGAAGTTAATACGCAGCGCGCAAAATGGCCGACCAGCGTGCCCATGGTAATCGTTGCCGGAAACAATATAGTTGCCTGCGCCGCGTTAATAACGCCTTCAGCATAAAGCGAAGCAGCCGTAGCAGCGCCCGCAGCCTTGGCAAAAAACGCGGAAATCAGCGCCACAATCGCCCCGCCGGGCAAACCGAACAATGCCATAACAGGTGCAACGGCATTGGCAATAATATCCATCAAACCGGTAATATTCAAAAATAAAATCAGCGAATAAGCCAGAACCATTGCCGGCATAATGTTTTCTGCGCCGATGTAAAAGCCTTTTTTACATCCGGACATAAATTCTTCCAGTAAAGTTTTCTTTTTAGCAGCAGCTTCAGCCATTATGCAGCACCCCCAGCTTTTTTACGTTTAAACAGCAAGTAAAATCTTACAATGTTCGCGCCGACGATTTTTACAAAAATTTCCACCATAAAAATTATACCGAAAGAAAGCAGCGAAATCGGAATCAGCGGCGCGCCGCAGTTAATGGTGTTGGCCAGCGTGCCGGAAGCAGCGTACTGGTAAGCAACGAAAATAGAACGCTCGTCATCGGTAATTTTGCCTTCTTCAACAAGGTCGCGCGTAAGTACCGCGCCAACGTCTGTGGTGGTAAAGCTGCTGATTAACGCCAAACCTACATAGCCGGGCAGGCCCATCAACGGTTTTAAAAACGGGCGGATAATGCGTTCCGCCGCAAGCAGGCCGCCCTGCGATTCAACCGCACGCACAAAGCCCAAAGCCAGAATAACGGTCGGGAACAGCGTTAAGGCAAACATAAAGCCTTCGGCAGCACCAACGCCGCCTTTGCCGATAAAGCTCAGCCCTTCGATTTTACCGAATTTGCCTGTCAGCACCGTAAAATCAAAGGCGCTCAGCGGACCCATATCTTTTAAAACACCCGAAAACGACAGCGCGACAACAATAAACGACAGCCATCCGCGCCAGGTTAAATGATGCTCGTAATCTTTTTCTTCTACCGCAGTTACATCTTTTTCAGCCACAGTAATCCCCCCTGATTATAATTTTAAAACCGTACCGATGAATACTTTGGCACGCATAAACAGCGATTCCACATCGGCAAATTCATCAACCGTATGGTTCAAGCCGCCTTTTACGCCAACAGCGCAAACAGTAGGTACCCCAACTTTGGTGGTGTAAGTAGCATCGCTGCCGCCACCCACTAAAATCGGTTCCGGGCTGCCGAAGCCTTCTTCTTCGTAAACTGATTTATACACATCAAACAGCTTCATATTGCCGTCAAGGCGAACCATCGGCTCAAGCCCTGCTACCGGCGTCATTTTGGTAGTTACATCTTTAATGTAAACCTTGCCGGCAATAACTTCAAACTGCTCTTTCTTCTTTTCAAAATCCGCCGGGTCAAGGTAACGCACATCCACTTCCATTCTGGCATAAGCCGGAACAGCATTGGCAACCGTGCCGCCTTCGATAGTACCGACATTAATTGTTGTGCCGGTGTTCCAATCGGTTAAAGCGTCGATATCAACAGCCTTGCGCGCCAGCTCCACAATAGCGTTGCGGCCGTTTTCAGGCTCGTTGCCCGCATGCACACTGCGCCCAAAGGTTTCCATAATAAAACGGTAAAACCCTTTGCGCTCTACAACTACGTTATCGTTCATAAAGCCGGTTTCAAAATCAAACGCAGCTAATGCCCCCTTAAATTCTGCCATCATGGTTTCTGCCAAATCGCTGTTTTTATGCCCCGTTTCTTCGTCACCGGCAAAAACAACTTTAAAGGCATATTTGTCAAATCCGGCATTCTGCAAGGCCTGCAGCCCGTGAATGGCAAGCGTAACGCCGCCCTTCATATCCAGTGCGCCTGGGCCGTAAGCCCTGCCCTCTTTAATGGTAAACGGACGCTTCTTCGTCGTTTCCGGGTCGCTGAAAACAGTATCCAGATGCCCTGTTAAAACAATAAAAGGCTTTGTTTTGCAGTCGCCAAATTCGCTTACAACGGCATTACCGGCATTTTGATGTTCCACAATACGTGTTTTGCCGCCCATATCCGTTAAAATACCTGCTACTTTGGCAACACCTTTGTCTACGCCGGGTTTATAGTCAGAGCCGCTGTCTATGCTGACCAGTTCTTCCCACATTTTCAGCATCTCACTGCGGTGCGCATCAATATACGCAAACGCATTTTCCTTAATACCCATGTTTTCTCCTCCTCACTTAAATAATAAAGTGGTATTTACCTGTTGTGGCAAATACCACTTTAAAATAAATAGTGTATTTTATTGCTTTACTACACTAATAAAAATATCAGAATTTCACAGTTCTGTCAAGAAGTTTTTGTACAATAAATTTAAATTTTAGTGTATTTTTGTTTATTTACATTGTACTTTTAATTATTTTTCTGCAAAAGTGTTTCTTTTATGCCGGTTTCTGTGCATTTATGCTATGCTAGTATTATTGTAAACTATGCTATTAGTAAAGGAGCAGATAATATCTTAAATCTGTTTTATACCGTCAGTAATTTCTTTCAAACCCACATAAATAAAAAAGCCCGCAGCATTTGCCGCAGGCAGATTAAACATTATTATTTTAAGAAAACAAACTCGTTTGCACCGGATAATTCTCCGGCAAAACTGTAACCGTTAACGGTAAAATTTTTCACTTCATCAATGTGCTGCACATTTTCTTCCGCACAGCGGCGAACCATCTCGCCGCGCGCCATTTTGGCCTCCGTTGCCTTAACCTTAATTTTGCCGTTTTGCAGACTGCCAAACACGCAGGTTACAAAACGGATTTTATCCGTAAAGTAAGGCTCCACCGCTTTGCTGTATTCTTTGGAAGCCAGGTTTAAAACTTCGTTATCGTCCTTAACAAGTTCATCATACAGGCTGCTGCCCCAAAAAGCATACAGGTTCTTTGCTCCGCCGCAGGCAAGCCGCGCCTGCATTTCCAGCCGGTAAGGCGCAACACCGTCAAACGCACTTAAAATTCCGTAAAAACCGCTGAGTATTTTTAAATGCCCTTCCAGATATTTTAACGCTGCTTCATCCAAAACATTCGGAGCAATGTGCTGATACTGCAAGCCATCGTAACTAAAAACGGCAGGCGTTAAATTGCGGCGCAAATCCATACGCTGCAAGCGGTTGTAATTAAGCTCCGCAATAGCGTCGTTGCACTGCCACAACTTTTGCAGGCCTTTGTAATCCAGCGCACGCAGGGCAGTTAAAAGTTCTTCAGTTTTGCTTAAAAACACCGGCAAACGTACCGCGCCAATATCGTCATTATCAACGCGCATCTTCTTTGCCGGCGAAATTATAATTTGCATGGTGTGTTCCTTAGATGATTTTATTTTATATTGCTCAACTATCTTTTGCTTAACTATAACTTACCAGTGTAAAAAATTTAAAATAAGGTTAATCATTAAAGCTTTTTCTTTAACTCCTTATCACGCTGCCGCGCATATTTAAACACCAGCCAGAAAAACTTAACCGCCGTAAAAAACATAACCCATCCTGCCCGGCTGAACCGCGCCACAGAACGCACTCTATTAGCTTTTAACAAATGCCCGGCAAACAACCCGGCAAGAAGAATTTTAATTATTTTTATCGGCATGGTAAAGCTCCGGAATTTATAATAATGTCAAATTATTATGCATAATTAATCTAAAATTAAATATAATAATCTTTATTTTTAAATACTAAAATACAACCAAACAAAAACCACATTGCTTTAGTAACAGCCGAATGATCCATAGTTAGGTCAAACATACCAAATCCCATAAAGCCAAGCCATGCTCCCCAAAGCATTAAAGAATATGGGTTTTTAGTCTTTCTCCATTCATTAAAGTTTTTAAAGAAAATATAACAAGCAAGGTACAAAAAACCAAATAGACCGACTATACCTGATTCTGCCAAAATCTGCAAAATATTATTATGACAGTGTATAGAATTCTTTGCACCATAGGGTTTATAGCTGTTATCATAATTATTTTCAAATTCTCCTAATCCTACACCTAAAACAGGATGATCAAATGCCATATTAATGGCCCCTTGCCACATATTTAATCTTTCTACATTAGACATATCAGTAGTAACATTAGTAATTGATTCCAATCTATGTTTAAAAGTATCAGAAGTCGCAAAAAATCCACCTATCAGCACTAAACTTATTAAAAACCCAACTAAAACTTTTTTACTTTTTAAAATATAAATATAAGAAACTGCCGGTAATATAATAGCTAAAGTAAGCCATGCTCCACGGCTTTTACCCGCAAGCAATCCGGCCAAGCAACAAAGTATAGCAACTTTACAAATATTTTTAGATTTTGAACTAAACCTCTCATCTATAATTATAATCAAAAGAATTGGCATTAACACGCATAACAATGAGGCCAAATTAAGAGTATTACCTCCAAATCCCCATCCTCTGCTTCCATAACCAAACAATACCTGTCCAACAGCAACAAGCGAATCTATACTTGTCGCAGCAATAAAAATCCAAAAAATGTTTTTAATCCATTTGGTATTTTTTAAAAAGAGCGTAACCATAAAAAAAGGAGCAACCCTATAAATACACATTTCAAGGAACTTTTTTATCCCTTCACCTAAATCACTTACAAAAAGTACAGATGGTAAAGTACACAGCGCAAATACTGCAAAAGCTTTATAATAGCCTTTATAGTTACTTGATAAATTTAAAAGCGTTTTACTTTTATAGTTTTTATACAGCAAATATAAAAATATTGCTATTGAGAGTCCCCAAAAAATACTTCCGGCAGCCATTGATAAACGTTGAAAACAAACTGCTATACAAATACAAATTGCCAAATATTTTTCTGCTTTAATCATAAATACATTCCTTCCCAATAATGTTAACTTTTTATTTTTAGCACAATAATTCCAGGAGCTAATACAACTCCTAAATTAGATACAACCTTAAAACATCGTTTTACTATCTTCTTTTTGTTAAAAGTCAATAAAGTTATTAAAAATCTTATTATTCTAACAGGTAACTGTAATAAATTTTTTAAATAAACTTTACTACCAAATCTATAATATTGCGTAATACCTTCAAAAAAATAACGCTTAAAAAACCATTTAAATGTCATTTTATTTGCAGGAATATGATGCATTACAGGTGCAAATTCTGTAAATCCCCTTAATTCACCATCCTGAACTAATTTATCATAAAATTCATTATCTTCACCTGATAACAATACTCCTCCGTTGTAACCTAAATTTGTATTAAATCTTACATTTCTCATTCTAATATTTTTCATTTTAACCATTCCATTTCCACCTGCAATGCCTATATTATCATAAAAGTTACATCCTTTTACATCTACATTATGCGAATGAAAGTCTACAGGCATCCAATCGGGGGGGACTTTAGGGAATACGGGTAAATAAGGACCACCAACAGCAATAACTCTTTGGTCTAAGTTAAAACATTCTAACATTTTTTCTATCCAATCAGGCTTTACCGTTTCGTCATCATCTAATATGCCCAAAAATTCTATGCTTTCATCACAAGTATCTAATAATTTATTTCTTGCATACGCCAATCCTTGCCGTTCTTCTCTTACATACTTTACGTTAGAAAAACTTTTTGCAACTTGTTCAGTATCATCATTAGAATTATTATCCACAACAATAATTTCAAAATTAGGATAATTTAATTTTTTTAAAGAATCTAACAATCGTTTTAAATCATTAGAACGGTTATAAGTACAAACACCAACAGCAACTTTAGGAAATGTGTTATTTTCCATAATATATCTCCTATAAACTAAATCTATTTTTATAAACTTTTTATCATCATATCAACTTTTTCCATAACTTTATCAACAGTAATTGCTTCCAAGCACTTTAATCCACATGTTTTACGAAGTTTTTTATTGCAGTTTTCAACACAATCCAAGCAGCTTTGTACAATCAACGTTTTATCATGCAACGGAGTAAACTGCCTAGGTAGCGCGTTACTAAATAACGTAATAGCAGGGCAACCAGCTGCCGCAGCAAAATGTCCACTACCATTATCACAATTGATTAAAAAATTCATTTTATTATACAACGCATTTAATTGTGTTAAATTAGTTTTACCACACAAGTTAAAAATATTTTTGCTTTTAACTTTACTAATCAAATACTCAGCATCTTTATAATCAGATTTTACACCAGTAATAATTATTGATGTGTTATAGTTACTATTTATTTGATTAATTAAATCTGCAAAATTATCTAAAGGCCAATTTTTAGACACTTCTAATGTTTTTACACAAAATGCAATTTTTAAATCTGATTTTGGTAATTCTTTTAACATATAATCAATATAATCAATATCAACTTTTTTTGGTACTGCAAATTTAGGTTTATAAAAGTTTTCATCATTTATTCCAGCAAATAATTTTATTAGTTTTTGAAAATTTTCTGCTGCAGGATGTTCTTTGCAAACATAGCCTCCCCATTCTACATAATCTGTAAAAAAGAAACGTTCTATACCGGATTCATTCCAAAAAATACTGCGAGACCCTACTCTTGTTGGTATATTAGCAATCCACATCATGGCTGCCAGCCTTGTACGTGGGTCTAATGATATGGATAAATCAAAATTATATTTTTTTAATTCTTTACCCATTTTAAAAACAGCTAAGTAATCACCCTTACTTTTATAGCTGTAGGGAATAACATGTTCTACTCCATCTATGTTCTCAAATAAACCAACTAATCCAGGTTCTACTAAAAATGATACCTTGCAACCCGGATAAAGTTTCTTTAACAAAGGTATTACCGATGTTGCATGTATTAAATCGCCTAAATGCATCATTGCATCTACTAAAATATTTTTGTAAATTTTTTCAGTCATTTTTAATTTTTACCTTTCATAATATTTTAGTCCAAAACTTTGCAATTTTTAGCCTTATTAACTGCCTTATTATGGATTTACCTTTCATGTTCTTGCTTGGCTGCGGCATTCTTTCATCCGCAAAAGCCGTTTTCTTAAAATATTTGTAATACATATCATTAAAACCTTGATGATATGTAAATTCCCACGGCTTATAACGTCCGGCATAATGTATAATAGCAGGGTTGCGTTTTGCTTCAAGCGCTTGCTTTCTGAAAAATTTATTAAATAACACTTTGGGGAACAAATTGTATACAGGAGGTATAATATTCCAACGTAAATCAAGAGTCAGCCAGTTATTCATAAAAAGCTTATTCAGCGCATCCTGGTCATGATGTGGAAACTGATTTTCATTAATAATTTCTAAAATCTGCTTAGTGTAATTTTCCTGGCGCCATTTTTTTAAGTTTATCAGCAAAACACCTGAATTAAAATACGCTTTTCCTTTTGGCAAGCCTATAACTTCTTTTTTTTGCCTGCATAGTCTATTAGATGCCATAATGCCAAAATCAGGTACAGCAGCCAATGCATATTTTTTTATATCGTTCTGCCATAAATTTTTTATATCGTCATAAACTAATAAATCAACGTCTAAATAAATTACTTTTTCAATATCATCAGGCATAATATCTGCTAATGCAAGCCTAAAATAAGCAGCTTTGCTTACATGACCGCTTAAATAAACATTTTTAAACTGTTCTTCCTGTACAGCTATAAATTCTACTGTTGTATTAAGTTTAACTGCAGTATTTTTTAACTTCGCTATCTTTTCTGACGAAATATTATCGTTAATTACAAAAAAACAAACTTCTTCTTTTGTTTTAGCAATAATTGATGCCATAACAACAGCAATGTGCTGAGCATAATTATCGTCAGAAGCAAATACGATATTTATTTTATCATTCATAAAATCATCCTTAGTAATCTAACATGTTATTATAATTTTACCACACTTAAACGTTAAATTCAGTATCTTTACTTGTTTGAAAAAAGAAATTATAATACTAATATGGATTTTATTGACAATGTCTAAAATATAACTGAAATTTGAAAGGGCAAAACAAAGAATGGATAACAAATATTTTATTTTAATGCTTGCTTTATATGTACTTCCTTATCTTTTTTACGTTTCAGTTTCGCATGGTTTAGGCCATAAGGCAGAATATTTACAACTGCGGCGTTTTATACCATGCGCTATATTAGCGGTACTTCCTGTAGCTTTAGCTAATATACCGTTAACTTCACCTATGTTTCTAACCAGTTTTATTACCGGCATAGCCTGGATTATTACATATCCATTTTTATATTTTATAACATACCGCAAAAATTCATCAGACTTTGGATTTCATTTAGATACTGTTTTTGGTCTTTATGTTATTGGTTGGCTAACGAGCTTGAAAATATTAGTAATTAATTTTAAAATACTACCATATACTACATTGCCGATAATTTTGACTATAGAATTTTTAATTTTACTTATCCCCATTGCACAATGGGTTTATTATTATTTATATCATTCATGTATTAGCGAAGATGGTATGAGTATGATCCAAGATACTCATTATAATGAAATCATTGAATTTTTCAAACAATTTTCATTGTTATTTAATATTACTATTTTTAGTTTTATTTTTTTCATTTATGGTATTATTATTTTCTTAAATTTTCAATTCAACTACATAAATCTTACATTAACCCAACTCATTCCTATTTTAGTTACAACTTTATTTTTAACATATTACCTTTGGAAAAATGGCGAAAAAGCAAAACAACAAGGCGTATTTGTACGAACTGGTATAATAGAACTTTATTTAGATGTTAAAACATATCTAAAAACTTCGTTATTATATCAAACCAACATGCAGGAACGTATTAAGGATTTAACCGTCACTCCTTCACAACCGCAATTCAGCAAACCTTCTACAATTATTATGGTTATAGGAGAATCTGAATCTCGTGATTATATGAGTGCTTTTACCGATTACCCAGTAGAAACAACACCATGGCTTTCAGCAAAAAAAGCTGACAAACATTTTATTTTATATCCAAATGCATATTCCTGCGAGGCAAATACCGTACGCAGTTTAGAGCGTGCTTTAACTGAGTTTAATCAGTATAATAACAAACAATTTTATACCTCTTGTTCCGTTATTGATATTGCCCATAAAGCCGGTTATACAACGCATTGGTACAGCAACCAAGGGCATTTAGGAAGTGCTGATACGCCTGTAACTTTAGTTGCCAACACCTCCGGTACAGCTAAATGGACAAAACAAAATTTAAACCAAGTACAATATGATGAAGCTTTGCTCGATTATCTGGACGAAGTTGACCCAAGAAAAAATAATTTCGTAGTCATCCATTTAAAAGGTAACCACTTTAACTTTATAAACCGTTATCCGCAAAGCTTTGCTAAATTCAGTGAACCAGGAAAATATGATTTAATACCTAACTACATCGATTCCATCCGTTATACGGATTATATTCTGCAAAAAATTTGGGAATACGGCACGCAAAAATTAAATTTGCAGGCAATGTTGTATTTTTCGGATCATGCAACCATACCTGATAAAAGACGCGCACCTGATTTTGATGGTTTTGCAACTGTTCGTATACCAATGTTCACTTATTTTTCCGATGAATATATAACAAAATTCCCTGAAACAGTTAATACTCTGCGGCAAAATGAAAATCAATATTTTACCAATGACCTTGCCTATGACTTAATGTGCGGTATTTTTAACATAAAATCCAATCATTTTGATGAAAGCAATTGTTTTGCATCGCCGCTATATAAATTTACACGCGAAACATTAAAAACTAACCTTGGAAAAATTGACATCAAAGATGATAATAATTAAAAACGGTAAGGCTCTTAACCGGCCTTACCGTTTTTTCTATAAAGTTCATTTAATTTTAAATATTTTATCATCGTATAAATAAAATGCTGTAGACTCGAATACAACCCGCTCCAGCCATCAATGAAACCAGCTTCAATGATATACGCCCTAAAAAATCCATATGCTGCATGGAAGAATGCACTGCCTAAACTGGCTTTTTTATTTCGCTTATATGCATCTTCAGCCCAGATAGATGTATAATGTCCGGCTTTATCCCACCAGTCCTGCCAATTTTCATAGGTATAATGTTCAATACAACCTTTTAAACGTTCTTTAGGCATTTCACATATTGGGCGTTCATGCACTTTTCCTTCCCAATGAACTCTATCTGTACGAAACATTCTTATAACTTCATCCGGTTTAAAAATACCGTGTTTATATTTAAAACCAAAAGCATGTATGCGCCGCAGCATAGAATACTGCTTTTCTTCATTTTTAGTAAGTACATTTTCTATAGCAAAAATAAGATCCGTATCTAAAAATTCATCAGCATCCAGGTACAAAACCCACGGCGTTGTTACATGCTGCAAAGCAAAATTACGCTGCGCTGCAAAGTCATTATCCCACGCACGGTAAACTACTTTTGCTCTGCAGATTTCAGCAAATTCAACCGTTTTATCTGTGCTGCCGGAATCAACAATTAAAACGTTGTCAGCACATTTTTGTGCATTTTGTATAACTTGCCTTATTGTTTTTTCTTCATTTTTAGTTAAAATTATTACTGTTAAATTATTTTTCATTATAACACCCATTTAATTATAACATAAAATCAAAACATCTACGAAAATATTTGCTTTTTTCTATTTTTAGCTTTACAATAAAAATATATTAATTTAAATAGTTTTTATTTATAATTAACAAATTTTTAAAATTGGGGTATTTTTATGTTAGATAAACAAATTCTTCAACTCGATGACACTTTGCTTTATGGACAAGGTTCTCACAAAAAATGTTTTTTACATCCCCATAATAAGAATCTGTGCATCAAGCTCGCGTACAATCGAGGGGGGACAAAAGGACCTGCTTCGTGAAATAAATTATATTGACGTTTTAAACAGACGACATAAAGATTATAGTATTTTGCCACAGTATTTTGGAAAAATCGAAACAAATTTAGGTACAGGCTATGTATTTGAGATAATTCGTGACTATAATGGTAATAAAACACAAACTTTAGAAGATTTTATAACTTCACCAACCATTTTTGCCGAAAATTTTGATTTAATAGTCCATCTTTTAAAAAATCTAAAAGATGAACTATATAAAAACGAAATCATAACAATGGTACTGTTCCCAGAAAATATTTTATTTCAAAAAACAGATGAAAATACTTATCGCGTGCGTATAGTAAATGATATGGGAAGTGCCGTACTGGTTCCACTTGAATATTATTTTACACACTTTGCACATACAAAAATAAAACGTCGCTGGCTTAAGTTCTTAGATGTTTTAAGAAATAATTATAAATCTGAATTAACAGATAAACTTATTCAAGAAATAAAATAAACTTATTAAAATAGCCATTAGCCAATTTTCACTTGGCTAATGGCTACATTTTTATATTATATTTTACTCTATCTCATTTCCCTTTACAACACGCCAGGCAGTTATTTTTTTAGCGGCGTCTGCACGTTTTTTAATATCATCAGGTGCTTTGGTATTTAAATCATAAATTTTATCTTCCCATGCGTAAAATTTATGATTGAATACCGGCTTATCGTTATTAAACAAGCTTGGTAAAATACTGCTGTACTGCATGTTCGGTTTGCCTACTATTTCTGCCAGCGTTGGTAAAATCTGCATGGCACAGCCGGTAGCATCATCAGGCAGCCAGCTTTTTTGCACACCCTGCCCATAAATAATACAAGGTATAGCAGAATACGTTTTATCGTCAACGTCTTTACTGAAAGTAAAACGCTCTGCGTGGTCGCCAGTCACTACAAATAAAGTGTCCGGTTTTATTTTTTCTGTTTGGCGTACAAAACTGCCCATTGCCATATCAGCATACCAAATATGCCCAAGTTCAATTATTTTTTCATTGTCGGCAGCAATATCATCCGGCAAGTTTTGCAAAACTTTGTTTTTGTCAAAACCTTCTTTGCCTACATCAATAGTATAAGGCGGATGATTGGTGGTTGTCAAAATAATATGAAATGTTTTCTGTGCAGGATGACCTTCAATATACTGATATACCTGTTCAAACAATGTTTTATCCGGGCAGCCCCAGGAGTTGCCGCCGCTGTATTTAAAATCACTGGCGCAATAGCACTCGTCAAAATTTTGTGCAAGCACATAGTTTTTAATATCGCGCCACGAAGGCATGCCGCCATACCAAAATACTGTTCTGTACCCTGCATCTTTCATAATTTTGCCAAGGCCTGTTGCATACTGGCTTTTATAGCTTTCGGGCATACTTTCTTCCGTAATGCCTGCCTCGGCAAGGCCTGTTACAAAGCCGTTAACTGCCGGCATTGTGCCGCTGCCATGTGCAAGCATAAGCGCCGTTGCACAGCTTTTATCGCTGTTTACCATGCGCAGTGCTTCATTGGTAAGCCCCATGGGCTGATATTTAGGCAGCATAGGCCACAGGGCATAGCTTTCGCCTAAAATTACAATTACATTTTCCGGCTGATGCGCAAGTTTAGGCTCGTCAACCGTTCTGATAAAGGCATCTTCAATATTATCTGCCTGCGGATTACCGCCGAGAATCGTGATTTCTTTACGAAGTTCTTCAGCAGTTATATTAACATCCGTTATTTTCTGCTGTTCTTTATATGTTTTGTAAACGCGGTAAAAAGCCTGCCCGTCATCAAGAATTGCTTCGTTTAAAAAGGCTGATTTTAAACGCTCCGCACTTTCAAAGTTAATTGAATTTGCATAATTAAAGGCTCCGCCATAACGTACAAATACAAAAAATATTGGCAGCACAATTATTACACGCACTACGGCAAAAAACAGCTGCCTGCTGTTTGCAATTTTTGCCGGACGTGTTTTTGTGTTTAAAAATTTCAGTAAAAGCCATATTAAAATACCGGTCAGCAAAAATGCCAGCGGCAAACGCCACAATAAACCATATTCATTAATAGCCGTATCTAAAATGGCACCCCAGTCATCATGGGCTCCGTTTATAAGCATAATATTAAATCCGGAATTAAAAATTTCATAATACGGTATGGCTGCACAAAAAGCAATGCTGAATACGGCAGTCATTAACGCCGACCATATTTTGCGTATTGTTTCTGCAGGCCATTTCAACCATCCAATCTGCGGCAATGTCGCCAAAACGCCGCCGATAAGCGCTATCATTCCCGCTGTTTTCAGGCTTAACCTGAAGCCGTACCACTGACACAATAAAATATCCTGCATAGTACAGTCACTTAAATAAGTATTAAAAATACCTATAAAAATTAATCTGAAAACACTAAACAGGATAGTAAAATACAAAAATATTTTTAAATCTTGCTGTAAATTATGCCAAAAAATTTGGAAACGCTGCATTTTTACGCCTCTTATTTTTTATTTTCCAACATTTTCTCTGCCGCTTCGATAACCTGCGCTACGGTAAGGCGCGTCATGCACTGCATATCATCGCATTTGTGCTTCATGCCGCCTGCACAGCCAAGGCACGGCGGCTGGGCAGTTACAATAACAGCTTCCATGGTATAAGGGCCATACAGCTTTGGGTTGCTCGGCCCGTACATGGCTACAATGGGTACCTTCTGGCTGATAGCAACATGCATAGGCCCGCTGTCATTAGTAATAATAAGGCTGCACCTGCGCATGGCTGCTGCCAGCCCGCCGATGCCGAACGCACCAGTTGCAATAACAGGCACAGTTTTCATATGGCTTACGGCCTCCTGCACCATTTCTTCATCCATGGCGCCGCCAAAATATACAACTTTATAGCCATTATTTGCAAAATGGTCGGCAACTTCGGCAAAACATTCCGGTGCCCAGCGCTTGGTAACAACTGCGCTGCCTATATTAAAGCCTATCAGTTTATCTTTATCCGTTACGCCGTGAGCCTGCCAGAAATCTGCCGCTTCTTTAACATGGCGTTCACCCGGAAAAATTTCCAGCCCGTTATTTGTAAGGTCTTTTACGCCAAGCTGCTTCAGCACGTCAAGGTACATATCCGCCGCGTGCATAGTACGGTCAAGCGGCGTAAACACATCCCAGCGCCATTTAAAAATGGTATGAGTTGTGCCGATACGCAGTTTAACACTGGTCAGCGCGTCAATAAAAGAGCATCTTTCGTTAGGATGCAGGTTTATCAATACGTCAAATTTATGCTTGCTTAAATGGCGCGCACAGGCAATTAATGCCAGAATACTGTTGTCGCGCCCTTTTTTGTCGATTGTAATTACTTCGTCAAGATAGGGATTAAAAAGCACTACGTCTTTTAACTTTTCATCCACCAGCATGGCAATATGGCTGTCCGGCGCAGCCTTGCGCAGCGCATGAATAAACGGCGTCGTCAGCGTCAAATCGCCAAGATGCATTAAAAAGGTAACCAGTATTTTTTTGCCGTTAAGTTCAACCATTTGTTTCACCACGCTTTTTTGTATAATGCCCGTACACCATTTCCGGTGTAATATCGTACATGCAGTGCCAGTCGCTGCAATGTTTTTTTAAGCAGCCTGCGCATTTGGCCGGGCTGATAATTACTGTACTGTTTTTGCTGCCGTAAGGGCCTGTACGGTCTGCCTTTGTAGGCCCGTACATGGCTATAAGCGGCTTTTTAAGCGCCGCCGCAAAATGGAGCGGCCCTGTATCGCCGCTGACGTAAAATACGCTGCCTTTAATCAGCGCAGCCAGCTCGCGCAGCGAGGTTTGCCCGATTAAATTAATCAGCTTGTCCGATTGGCAGCCTTTGACGATTTCTTCGCCCTTCGGTGCGTCATCCGGTCCGCCTGCCAGCACTACGCTTGCGCCGCTTTTAATAATCATCTGCGCCAGCTTGGCATAATTTTCCGGCGGCCACACTTTTGTTTCCCAGCGCGCACCGGGCACCATTACAACGTATTCGCCGCGCAGGCCTTTATTTTTAAGTTTTTCCGCCACGGCTTTGCTTTCTTTGGTCAAATCCGGCAGCGGAAAATGTATTTCGTTTACTTCTGCGCCAAGATAGCGCGCCACATCAAGATAACGCTCGATAACATGATCTTTGCTGTGACTGCCGCAGATTGGGCGGCTGACGAACCTGCTGCCCTCGCGCATTTCGCAGTAGCCTATACGGCTCTTGCAGCCGCTTATTGCCGCCAGCACGGCGCTTTTAAACAGCCCCTGCAAATCAATCACCAAATCAAAGTGTTTGGAGTGCAGCAGCGCGCGCATTTCCCTGAAATAATGCAGCTTATCGCAAAGGCCCATTTTATTAAATTTTACCTTATCAAAATAAATAACTTCGTCAATAACGGGCGGGTCAGGCAAAAAGCCTGCAAACTGCGGGTGCACCAGCCACGTTATTTTTGCCTTGGGGTAACGCCTGCGCAGCACGTCCGCAAAGGGCAGCGAGTGCAGTATGTCACCCAGCGAGCTCATTTTAATAAGTAAAATATTTTTATATTCCATCTCACGCTATCTCTTTAACAAAATCAAGTAAACTGCCGCCTTCAAACAGGTATCCTTTAATGCCTGCCGCTTCCGCGGATTCCACATCACGCGGCTTGTCGCCGATTAAAAAGGCAGTATCCTTATCAATATCGTATTCTTCAAAAGCACGCAGAATCAAGCCCGGCTTGGGTTTGCGGCAATCGCACTCCACAGCGAACTCCGCCACGGCGCCGCCGGGAAGATGCGGGCAGTAATAAAATTTTTCTATTTTTCCGCCTGCCGCCGCCACCTGCTGCGCCATATAATTATGCAGTTTCTGCATATCGCCAATAGTATAATAGCCGCGGGCTATACCGCTCTGATTGGTAACAACAAAAATTGTGTAACCTTTTTTGGTAAGATAGGCCAGCGCTTCTTTGGCACCGTCAATCCACTCCAGGTCTTCAATTTTGTATAAGTAAGATTTATCAACGTTTAAAACGCCGTCGCGGTCGAAAAATGCAGCCTTAAGCTTCATATTTATAATACCCGCCGGTCTTGTCCAAAAGTGCGCAGTATTCGGCTACTGCTTCGTCAATATCGGTAAAGCCGCCGTCGTAGCCTGCTTCCAAAAGTTTCGTGGTATCTGCCTGCGTATAGCTCTGGTATTTGCCGCGCAAAACATCCGGGAACGGAATGTATTCCAGCGTGCCGCTGCCGAAATGTTTAAGCACGCCTTTGGCAAGCGTATTGAAGGTATGCGCATGTCCGGTGCCGCAGTTGTATACGCCGCTCAGCTCCGGATGGTCCCAGAAGAAGAAGTTAACTTTTACAACATCTTTTACATAAATGAAGTCACGGGTCTGTTCGCCGTTGCCATAGCCATCGATGCCTTCAAACAGTTTAACCTTGCCTTCGGCTTTCCACTGGTTGTACATCTGGAATACCATGGATGCCATTTTGCCTTTGTGGTTTTCCTGAGGGCCGTAAACGTTAAAGTAACGCAGACCAACAAGCTGGCTGCCGGTTTTGCCAAAATAACGGCGGGCATAGTTATCAAAGAAAAGTTTGGAGAACGCGTAAACGTTCAGTGCTTCTTCGCATTCCGGTTTTTCAGTAAAGCCGTGCGCGCCGCTGCCGTAGGTAGAAGCGGAAGAAGCATAAATCATCTGAATTTTTCTGTCTGCTGCAAAGTGCATCAGGTTTTTGGTATATTCAAAGTTGTTCTGCATCATATATTTGCCGTTGTATTCCATGGTGTCGCTGCATGCGCCCTCGTGGAAAATAACATCAATTTTTTCATGGTTGAATTTGCCTGCTTTCAGTGCTTCGGCAAAATCAATTTTATCCATATAATCCAAAGCCTTTAAGCCCTGAATGTTTTTAAATTTTACCATGTTGGTAAGGTTATCAACGATAAGGATATCGTCGCGTCCGCGTTCGTTAAGGCCTTTAACAATGTTGCTGCCGATAAAGCCGGCACCGCCGGTTACAATAATCATAATTTGCCCTCCTTTACAAGCTGCGCTACTTTTTCTAATAACCCGGTTGTGGAATAACCGTCCTCAAATTTTATAATCTGTACTTCACCGGCGTATTCGCGCCCGGCTACTTCTTCAGGTTTATAATCGCCGCCCTTAACCAAAATATCGGGGCGGATTTTTTTTACAAGTTCTGTTGGCGTATCTTCGTCAAAAAGCACTACCGCATCAACGCAGGCCAAAGCCGCCAGTACGCGTGCACGGTCAAGCTCGTGGTTCAGCGGGCGCGTTGCGCCTTTCAAGCGTTTTACGGAAGCATCCGTGTTAAGCCCGACTATTAAATGCCTGCCGAGTCGTGCCGCCTGCTCCAGATACGAAACATGCCCGACATGCAGAATATCAAAGCAGCCGTTGGTAAAAACAATTTTTTCGCCGCAGGCACGCCAGGTATTAGCCAGCGATTCTATTTCCTGCCAGCTGAGTGTACGGTAACCGTAACCGTCCTTACGCTGCTCGGCAAGCAAATCCTTCAAAAGTTCGTCGCGGTGTACGGGGTAAGTGCCAACTTTGCCAACAACAATGCCCGCCGCACGGTTTGCCATGTAAACGGCGTCCTCAAGTGCCAGCCCGCCTGCCGCACCGGCCAGCAGCGTTGCCGCAACCGTGTCGCCTGCGCCGGAAACGTCGAACACATCAAGCGCAGTTGCCGGAGCGTTAATAATAAGTCCGTCCCGGCCTGCCAATGTCATGCCTTTTTCGCTGCGGGTTACAACTACATTTTTTATATCATACTGCGCCGCAGCGGCACGCGCCAGGCGCAAAACAGATTCATCCTCATTGGGCACGGTTTCATGCGCAGCTTCGCACATTTCCTTTAAGTTCGGCGTAATAAAATCGCAGCCGCTGTATTTCGTCCAATCCGCGCCCTTTGGGTCAACCAGCACAGGTACTTTGTGCTCCCCTGCCGTTTTAATTACCCACTGCAGAAAGTTATGCGAGCATACTCCTTTGGCATAGTCCGAAACGGCAATGCCATCCAGCCCGCTGTCAATAAGGTTTAACAGCCACTCTGAAAGGCGCTCCGTTTCATCTTCAAACAGGTCGCCGACCTCTTCAAAATCAAGGCGCAGCATTTGCTGCTTGGCGCCCAAAATACGCATTTTGGTAATGGTAGAGCGTTTATCTGATTTTATCAGCCCGCTGTAATCAATGCCGGCTTCTGCCATCATGTCTTCAAGCAGGCGGCGGTTTTCGTCATCGCCGGTAACGCCGCCCACATAAACCTTGCATTCCAGATGCGCCAGGTTGGCAGCAACATTTGCTGCACCGCCAAGCACGGAAGTAATGCGCGTTACCTTATTTACAGGCACCGGTGCTTCCGGCGAAATGCGTTTTACATCGCCATAAAAATAACGGTCCAACATTACATCGCCGATAACGGCAATTTTTAATTGTTGTATTTTCTCTGCTAAAAATTTTGTGCAGCTGAGTTGTGACAATTTATTCACCATCCACCAGTTCGCAGATTATATGGCCGATTAAAATGTGCATTTCCTGTGCGCGCGCCGTTACCGGGCAGGGAATGGCGATGCATATGTCACATTCGTCCTTCATTTTTCCGCCGCCCTGCGCCGTCATGCCAATGCAGTGCATGCCTTTGGCCTTGGCTTCAGAAATTGCCGCCAGCACGTTTTTGCTGTTGCCGCTGGTAGAAATGCCCACCAGCACATCGCCCTGCTGCCCGAGAGCTTCTACCTGACGGGAAAACACGCGGTCATAGCCGTAGTCGTTGGCAACCGCCGTCAAGATGGAAGTATCGACGGTAAGTGCAATACCGGCAATGCCTTTGCGTTCTTTTTGAAAGCGCCCTACAAATTCTGCTGCCAGGTGCTGGCTGTCGGCTGCGCTGCCGCCGGTACCGCAGAACAGAACCTTATGCCCGCCTGCCAGTGCTTTTTTGATAATGGCAGCGGCATCAGCCACCTGCTGCATAATACCGCTTTGTGCAACCTGCTGCGCTAAAGCAATATGTTCTTCAAAACGTGTTTTGATGATATCCATAACTCACCTCTTACCAGTTCAGGAATTCATACTTAATATTCAACTGTCTGTCGCCGCCGTCAAAATGCTCCTGTTCATATTCAAAGCTGATTGCCCAGCAGCAGAAACGGTGCGTCCATGTATAAGTAGTTTCGTAATTTTCATGCTGGCCCATATCGTAACGGTTAACAATAGTAAAAGTATTCTTGTCATCAGGCTTGTAGCTGATACCGTTGCGCAGTTCGCGTTCCATATCAGGCTGGTCATAATCAAACAGGTTGCTCGTATATTTTTCTCTGTAATATCCTGCCCATGTATACCATTTATCGCTTATTTTCTGGCCTAACGTGCCATAATATGCCATGGTATTAGTGGTTTCATCGGTATAACTTTCATCAACCCACTTTTTGCCTACCGATAAATCAAGGAATGTATTTTTGCTGTTAAACAGGTAAATACGGTCATGCGTCAAAAAAGCCCCGTATTCTGTATGCCAGCTTTGCCTGCCTGTTTCTTCATTTTTCCACAGGCCTCTGTGAGCATAAAAATTATAAGTTACAGGAATGCCGTCAATAAAATAATGCGGCTTATAGTAAAAACCGATATCGTTCTTTTTATCTACCCATTCATCATCTTCTTCAAACCAGCCGCTCTGGTAAGTCAAGTAATAATTGCGCTGGTCGTGCTTTACTTGGACAACAGGTTTGAAATGACCCTGGCTGTAATATGGCAGGTCAGCTTCCAACGTTGTATTCTGGTCAATATTATAATCATAGCGCAGGCGGATATACATGCCTTTGTCATCATCGCCGTCATAACCAACAGTAGGCATCAAGCGCGACGCGCCTTCATCGCCGAGTTCATTTACCCATGTGTCACGCGAATAAACGTGGGTACCTTTAACATAAACCTTTACATCATGCGCTACCATTTTTTCTTTCGGGTAAATTTCAAAAGTCTTAGCCGTAATCAAAAGGCACGGAGAATGTTCTACTGCCGGACAGCGTGTCATTTCGCCGCCTTCGTCCATTACCATTTTATCAGGATATATTGTGGCATGCGGAGCGCGGAAAAAGTCTTTGCCGCCCTGCCCTTCAATTTTCTTAATTTCGCCGGTTTTGGTATTAAAGTTATAATAAGCCCATTCGCCGTTCATTGTACTTTTGGGCTCCACCAGCGTGCCGCCCTGTTTCAGCCACACATCGCCGGTTTTCATGTTGCCTTCGGCACGCACGGTTTTCAAAGTTTCGTTGCCCTGCGTAATTACAACATTGCCTTCGGCAACAAAATCGCCGCTTACGGAATCATAACTTGCATAATCGCCGGTCATGGTTATCGGCATAGGCTCCGACTGCGCGGCATCAATTTCTTCGCCGCTTCTTGTTTTGCCGTCGGCTTTTACGTTTTCGGCTTCCGCCTGCGTCATCTGCCTGTCAAAATCCGGTTCGGCATAACGCCCGTCGCCGCTGGTATAGTTTTCTGCCCAGGCAGTGTTTAAAGTTGCTGCCGCCGCCAGGCATACGGCTGCCAAAAGTTTTTTATTCATTGCTCCGCTCCTTGCTGGTATATTTCACAAATTTAATTTAAAACATTCTATAACAGTATAATTATAACACATTGTGCTATGCTGTTAAAGACGCACGGCCGCCGCACTTTTTAAATAATTGCAACATTTGCTGGCGGCGCTTTTATATTTACTGCCCGATATGCCTAAAAACAAACGGCAGGCTGCGCCGATATAAAAATTCAACGCAGGCTGCCGCCGCTATTAATTATTTTTTCCTGTTTTTGGAGTCAAATCATATTTTTTTAGGTAACGGTACAAGGTTACGCGGCTGACATCCAGCATGCCTGCCAGCTTGCTGATATTGCCGCCGGAGGATTTCCATGCTGCAATAAAGGCGTCTTTGTCGTACTTCCACGATTTTTCCAGCGTTTTATCGCCGGGCAGTTTGATATTTTCCGCTTCGATAATGCTTCCCGGTGTATGGAAGAAAGCCTGCTCGATAACGCCCTGCAACTGCTTGATGTTGCCAGGCCAGCTGCAGCTCTTTAAAAGCTCCAGTGCTTCCGGGGAAAGGCGTTTCGGCGAAAGGTTGTGCTGCGCCGACATTTCTGCCAGAATATGCGCCGCAATAACTTCAATATCCTTGCTGCGCTCACGCAGAGGCGGAACGCGGATTGTCGTATCAAGTACCAGCTCATACAAAGAACGGCTGAACAGGCCCTTGTCTGCCAGGCGTTTAAGGTTGGAATCGCAGGCAGCAATTACGCGCACATTAAGTTTTTTGCGCATGCCTGTTTCTTTATTTAAAAGGCCGTTTTTCAAAGCGTCTGCCAGTTTGTCACCCATTTCAACCGGCAGTTTTTCCACTTCGTCCAAAAACAGCGTGCCGCCCATGGAAAGTTCCAGCTTGCCTGCCGTCGGCTGATGGTCGCCGTCCTCGCTGCCGAAAAATTCTTCTTCCAGCGTGCTTATAGGCGCGTTGGAGCATTTAACGACAATCAGCGGTGCGGCTGCGCGCGGGCTGGCCTGATGAATGCCGTGTGCCAGGCGCTGCTTGCCGGTGCCCGGTTCGCCCTGCAAAAGAATATTGTTGTCGCTGCGGGCAATGCGCGAAGCCTTATGCTGCAAAGCAAGGAACTCGCTCGTTTCGCCAACCATGCTGTACAGGCTGTAGCGGGAGCTGTAACCCGTTGCATGGGCAATGGTCGTTTTCAAGTCTTCGATCGACATGCTCATGACCAGCGCGCTTTCAACCTCGCTGCCAACTTTTACCGGCATAACGGTGGTAATGTCTTCATAAGTGCGGTCCTGCGTAATCCAGGTAATTTCGCGGCGGTGCGTAGGCGTGCCCTGCAAAGCCTTTTTAATGGGAATATGCTCATAATTAAGGAAAATATCCTCAAGGTTTTCCCTGCCTTCGAGGCGTTTTTTAGCATTGCTGTTGCAGTATTTCAGCTTCTCGTCCTGCCCAATCCAGTAAACGGCAACCGGCAGCTCTTCCATCATCATTTTCTGGATGCTCCAGTATTCAAGCATCTTCAAATGCTGCTCAATGGCATATTTCATCGTTAAAAGCAGTGAAAGCAGAAGGTCGTACGGCAGGTCATTCTGGTCCAGCGAGAAGAACGAAATGATATAACGGATTTTGCCGTCCACACAAATCGGCGCGCTGCAGGCATCGCCGGAATGGCTGTCCTTAATCCACATTTCCGGGCCGAACATTAAAAACGGCACATTATGCTCGCGCGCAATGCTGATGCTGGAAGTACCAACATCTTCTTCAAGCACGCGCATGCCTTGAATATCTTCAATTACGCGCTGAAAGAACGGCAGGGCATAGTTTTTAATAACATAGCCGTCCTCGTCTATCAGCAGCATGCTTAAATTATGAATGTTAAAATGCTGCTTGCTCTGCTCATAAAGTCCGTCAACATATTTTACAATAAATTCATGCGTGCGCTGATGCTCGACGATTTCCTCGCGGCTCAGCTTGTTGATTTTCGGCATTGTTTCATGAGGCAGTTTCATTTTGCGGCAGCGCTGCCACGATTCTGCCACCCACGGATGTACGTTGGGGTCGACAATGCCTTCTTCCATAAATTTTTTATAATATAACGCCAGTTTTTCCTTATTGCGCCTTTCGCGAATCATTAAAGCTCCCCCTTAAATATATTTAAGCTGTTTCGCCGTTTTCAATCAAAACACGGCGGGCCCCATAATAATGTTCTTTCCAGTAACCGGTGTCAAGCGAATCAAGTACCACCCCGCGTGAAGTGGACGCGCTCCAGAACTTGCCGCTGCCGGCGTAAATCCCCACATGCGAAGCGCCGCTGGCATATGTGGAAAAGAACACCAAATCTCCCGGTTTAAGTTTGCTTTTCAGCACAAAAATACCGTCCAGCACCTGCACATCGGCCGTGCGCGGCAGCTTGGCATCATGCCTGCCGAAAACATACTGCACATAAGCACTGCAGTCAAACCCCTTCGGCGTTGTGCCGCCGAATTTATAAGGCACGCCCTTGTATTTGGCGGCAGTTTTTACAATGTCTTTGCCGCGCACATCGGGTATGCCTTCCATTTTAAAGGCTTCCCACGAAATTTTATTATACGTTTTGGTATCAAGCTTGCCGCTTTTTTTCAGCCCATGTTCCTTCTGAAATTTTTTAATGGCTTCGGTTGTATCCTTGCTGATACGCCCGTCCTTGCGGTCAACATCATACCCCAAAAGTTCCAGCTTTTGCTGCGCCACCGTCAGCTTCCAGTCACGGGCAGGCGCCTTGGTTTTATTTTTGGCCATTGCCAGAGACGGCAGCAGGCACACCAATAAAAGGCAGCAAATAACTGTCAGCCAGCTTTTTTTGCGCATAACAGTCCTCCCTTCATTCCTAAAACGGCTTTTTAATAAAATAAATTTTTCAAAATATTACACAACGGCAAAAACGCTTTGCAAATAAGCAACTTATAATACACTTTTCGAGTATATTATAACGCATTTAACAGTTTTTGAAAAATCTTTTTTAACAACTTTGTGCTTTCTCAGTGTAAAAAAATAATCCGCAGCTCATTAATTATCCGCCATTTTAAAAATAATTGATATTTTTATTGCTTGCGTATAAGAATCTGTAAAAATTACAGCCGTAAAACAGCCGCGCCTTTAAAAATTTACATTCTGGCAAATTGCACCGCCACTGTGTTTGTGCTACACTAAAAACGAGGTTTGTTTAAAATGAGAAAGTTTACATTTATTATTTTTACAATTTTAATAATGCTGTTTTCTGCCGCCTGCAAAAACGAAACCAAAGCCCCTGCACTTGGCAGCGGCTCGGTTTATTTTACCGTGTATGATATTACGGCGCCTGCCGAAGGGCAGATTTTGGGGCTTATTCTGGAAAAAGGCGACCGCATCGGCAAAGAGCAGCCCCTGTTTGCCATAGACGACAAGCAGCTTGCAGAAGAAATAAAACAGGCAGATGCCAACACAGCCCGCGCCGAAGCAGAACTGAAAATAATGCAGAACGGGCAAAGCACCCCCAATAACGGCGCAGCACTTGCCGCAGCACAGCAGCAATACGAACAGGCCAGCGCCAAAGAAGCAAAAATGGCATCGCTTTATAAAATAGGAGCCATTGCCCGCAGACAGTACGAAGCGGCTTCCGCCGAAAAATCAGCGGCACTGGCAGCTTTAAACGCCGCACAAAATGCCAGCAGCCTTGTTAAGGCATCACCCGAAGCCATTACCCAAAAACAGGAAGAACTTAAAACCTTAAAGAAGAAATATAACGCCCTTATGCAAAAACAGCTCGCACTGGAAACCGAAAGCCCCTGTACCGGCATTGTTGAAGAAAAATACCATAATGCGGGCGAAACCGCCGCTGCCGGAGAAAAAATCCTCAGCATCCGCGATTTGGAAAATTGCAACGTAAACATCAAAATATCCGCACAGGCGGCGCAAAGCTTTAAACCTGGGCAAAAAGTAACCGCCCATGCCCAAGGCATAAACAAAACCTTTAACGGCAGCATTGCCAAAATAGAAAACGGCCTTGCAGAAATAAATATCGACAACACTTCGCTCGATTTAAAAGAAGGAACCGAAGTAACCGTAAGCGCCGTAAATTAATGGCGATTTCACAATTCTGTGTTATAATAAACTTAACAAAGCATAAAGGAGGATCTTACTATGGCATTACTTAATAAAATTGGCGAATTCGCTAAAATTGCGGCTAATAAAACCGAAGAAATTACCAAAACCATCGGCGAAAAAGCAGAAGCCGCTCTGGAGATCCAAAAATTAACCTCCCTTGTTGGGAAAGAAGAAAGCAAAATTGAAAACACCTACAAAAAAATGGGCAAAATGGTTTGGGAAAAATCACAAAACTGCGATTGCCTGCCCGATGAATTTAAAGAAGAATGTGAAGCAATTAAAGCAAGCCTTGCCGCAATAGATGATTTGAAATTTAAAATTGCCAACATTAAAGCAACTGCCTTTAACGGCGATGAACCCAAAACCACCTGCCCCAACTGCGGTGCAGCCGTAGGCATCAGCGCCAAATTCTGCAGCGAATGCGGCAGCAAAATGGAACCTGTTGAAACTGCAAAAACAGTGGAAGCTGAAGTAGTTTCAGAAAGTGCCGAACATAAAACCGAAGCGGAAGCTGAAGTTGAAGTTATTACCGAAGAAACAAAGCCGGAAGAAGCTAAACCGGAACCCGAAGCTGCCGAAGAAGCAAAACCTGCTGACAAACAATAACTAAATATTTAACCCTACAGCATTATTAACTGCGCCTCAAAAGCAATACCGGGCTTTTGCAGGTGCAGTTTTTATATTATTTTCAGAAAACATTATGGCACAGAAATGCTATAATTATATTATCTGTTTAAAATTTTATGCAGCGAGGGGTTTTAACATGCAGCAAACCAATAGTTTTAAAGGCATTGTTATGCTGTTATTATGTTCGTTTATCTGGGGCACGGCCTTTGTTGCCCAAAGCGTCGGTGCCGATTTGCTAGGCCCGTTTAGTTTTAACGGCATACGTTCTTTTTTAGGCGCATTTTTTCTTGTTCCCTGCATTGCCGTAATCGACAGGCTTTCCGGCAAACCGCTTTCCTTCTGGGGAACTAATGACAGCCACAAGCGCGGCGACCTTATTACCGGCGGCCTCTGCTGCGGCGTGCTTTTAACCATTGCCAGCACTTTGCAGCAAACCGGCATCGCTTACACATCCGCAGGCAAAGCCGGGTTTATAACGGCGCTTTATATTGTTATAATCCCTATTTTAGGGCTGCTTGTAAAAAAACATGTAACTTTTATGCAGTGGGCGGCCGTTGCCGTTGCCGCTGCCGGTATGTACTTCATCTGCATTAACGAAGGCTTTTCCATCAACAAAGGAGATTTAATCGTACTTGCCTGCGCCGTAGTTTTTGCCGTACATATCATGGCCATTGAGCGTTTCACCCAGCTTGTTGACCCGGTGCGCATGTCAGCCATTCAGTTTTTTGTCTGCGGCATGTTAAGCCTGCCGGTTATAATCTGGGCCGAACAGCCGGATCTTTCCGCCATCACCGCCGCCTGGCTGCCGCTGGCACACGCCGGAATTATGAGCTGCGGCATTGCCTATACACTGCAAATCGCCGGGCAAAAATATGTTAACGTAATCCTTGCCTCCATCCTGCTGAGCCTGGAATCCGTCTTTTCCGTACTCGCCGGGTGGATGTTTCTCGGCGAAACGCTTTCCATGCGCGAAATCGGCGGCTGCGTGCTTGTTTTTGCCGCAATCCTGCTCGCGCAGATGCCCGAAAGAAAATAAAATATATCATAAACACACAAAAGCTGACGTTAAGTTAACGCCAGCTTTTTTATTAATATTCACACAAACCCCGGCAGTAACGGCTGCCGGGGTTTAATACTGCCATTAAGCAATTAAATTTTAATGAAGTTTAAAACGCTTATTAATATGCGCCGCGGAATTTCATAGCTTCGTCCAGACGGTTAAGAGCTACGATATAAGCTGCGGTACGCATGTTAACTTCGTATTTTTTAGCGGTATCATATACCTGTTTAAACGCGCCAATCATTAACTGGGTCTGTTTATCAATAACTTCTTCTTCAGTCCAGAAGTAACGGTACAGGCACTGAACCCATTCAAAGTAGCTTACGGTTACGCCGCCGCCGTTGGCGAGAATATCCGGCACAACCAGAATGCCTTTTTTATCAAGGATTTCGTCAGCTTCCGGAGTTGTCGGTCCGTTAGCGCCTTCAACGATAATTTTTGCCTTAACGTCAGCCGCATTGTCTTTGGTAATCTGAAGTTCCATTGCGCACGGAGCAAGTACGGTAACTTCCATTGCCAGAAGGTCGGCGTTGCTGATAGCTTTGCTGCCCGGGAAGTTTACTACGCTGCCTGTTGCCTGTACGTGTTTTTCAACTTCGTACGGGTCAAGTCCGTCTTCATTCATAATAGCGCCGTAAACATCGCTTAAAGCCACAATTTTAACGCCAAGGTCGTGAATGAGTTTAGCGGTCCAGCTGCCTACGTTGCCGAAGCCCTGTACTGCGCAGGTTGCTTCTTCGGGTTTAATGCCCATAGCTTTAATTGCTTCGCCTGCTGCAACCATTACGCCGCGGCCGGTAGCTGCGGTACGGCCCAAAGAGCCGCCGATGCAAATCGGTTTGCCGGTAATAAAGCCCGGTTCATACTGGCCTTTCAGCTTGCTGTATTCATCCATCATCCAGCCCATAATCTGAGCGTTGGTATTCATATCAGGGGCAGGAATATCCATTTTTTCGCCGATAATGGGAGCAATTCTGTCAATGTAGCCGCGGGTCAAACGTTCAAGTTCTGCCTGCGAAAGTTTGGACGGGTCAACAATAATGCCGCCTTTGCCGCCACCGTAAGGCAGATTGGCAACTGCGCATTTGCAGGTCATCCAGAAAGCCAGAGTTTTTACTTCGTCCATGTTAACGCTCTGATGATAACGGATGCCGCCTTTGGCCGGGCCCATAATTGTGCTGTGCTGGCTGCGGTAACCGGTAAATACTTTGGTAGTACCGTCATCCATTTTTACAGGAATGGAAACTTCCAGAGTTCTTTCCGGGCAGGCAATAATTGCCGCTGCATTCGGGTCAAGCTTCATAACCTCAATAGCTTTGTTCAGCGGAATCTGCGCCATTTCAAATAAATTCATAATCCATGCCTCCTTTAAAAATCTTAAATATAATATATTGTACAGCTAAGATAATTTCATATCTAAAGAGCTGCTTTCAGCTTCATTATAACTCTTGCAAATACAAGTGTCCACTTATTTTTGGTTATAAACTGAATTTTCATAAACTTGCATTCAATTTATAAATTGGTTTTAAGCTCTGTAAATTCATCATAAACTGCGCCAAAATTAATGCCGGCAATGGTTTTGTTTTTGTACTTTTCACGCAAATCGGCCATGCCGTTAAGCAGATGCTTGCTTGTTATGCCGTATTCCGTTGAAAGATAAGCTTCAACAAAAGCGGCCAGATGGTCGCAGCCTTTTAACATTCTGCCGTCCACCGCTTTATAGCCATGCCCGTCTACATTATATTTGCCGTTTAATTCTTCTTCGCTCACCTCGGTGGGAACACCGTCAAGCATTACGCGGTTGGTAAACTCGTTCTGCGTAAAGTAAATAATTTCCTCATGCCAGCCCCACGGCAGCAGCGGCAACAATTTTTCGGCAACCTGGCGCTTTTCAATATCCTTAATTAAATCGTCAAGCCCTTCCACAGAAGTTTTAACCGGCGAAATAATATCGCGTGTCAGCACCTCCGGCAAATCATGGAACAGGCCGCACAAAAAATCATTTACAATGCGTTCATCGCAGGCGCCAAGCTCTGCCGCACAAAAATATCCCAAAATGGCAACTATCAGCACATGCCCCATAACGGAAGTTTCCGGCACGCGCGGCGACTGCGCCCAGCGTTTTTGAAAACGCAGCTGCCCTACAAGGTCAATAAATTTGCTGGTTTTGCCTTTCAGCGATATTTTCTGAACGCCGGCTAAATCATAATGGTCTTCGATGTTGCTTTCAATGGCAGCTTTAGTGGCATCAATGCCGTAAATTGCCTGGTTAAAATGGTAGATAATGCCAAATTCCCACTGCGTGGCAAGGTAGTGCGCCGCCCGCAAAAGTTTTTTCTCCAGCCGGTTTTCTTCCGGATAATCAAACCAGCGTTTAAGTTTATCGAAAAACACTTCATCAAGTTCCGGCACGCGGCGTTCAAGCTGGCTGTAAATCCAGGCGTTCAGCTTGCGCCCGTGCACACGCATCAGCTCGTGGTAAATAGGCGGCTTGATGTCCGTTAAAATAATGCGGTGCATAAATTCAAAAATACCGCCTTCAATAAGCGCGCGCCAGTTTAATTTCGCGCCGTGGTCCTGCTCCTCATATTTGGCAAGGATATACAAAATCATCATTTTATGCGCCTGTTTGTCCAGTTCCGTAAAGCCGTTGGGGCGGATATGGTCGTTCCACCGCTGTATATGCGCACCTTCAAACAAAAACTCTATAAACTTTTTACTCAGCATTTTTTCACCCCGCAAAAAATACGCATTTTTCATGAAAATCAGCAAAATTTCCAAATTATTCTTTATGAAGTTTAATATTCTCTGTTTTTTTTGCCTCTCCTGCATTTTTTTCAAAAAAGCATTGATTTTTTTACACAAAATTGTTTATAATATGATATCATTATATTAGTATCATGCAAACAAAATTTTTTATGAAAGGTTGTGACAACTAAAAAATGGAAGAAATGATCCGTTTGCAGGGAATTACCAAAAAGTACGGCAATAACCTCATCATCCCCAAGCTGGACCTTACCATTTACGACGGTGAGTTTTTAACGCTTTTAGGACCTTCCGGCTGTGGCAAAACCACTTTGCTGCGTATGATTGCGGGGCTTGATACGCCTACTACCGGCAAAGTTTTCCTTGATGACGAAGATGTTACCAATAAACCGCCCTATAAACGTGATGTCAATATGGTTTTTCAGCACTACGCATTATTCCCTCACATGACTGTTGAGGAAAACATAAAGTTTGGGCTGATGATGAAAAAAGTACCCGCCGAAGAACAAAAGGAACGTGTAGCGCAGGTACTGTACCTTACGCAGCTTGAAGAATTCCGCAACCGCCGTCCGCAGCAGATGAGCGGCGGCCAGCAGCAGCGCGTAGCCATCGCCCGTGCCCTTGTAAATAACCCCAAAGTGCTTTTACTGGACGAGCCGCTGGGCGCACTCGACTACCAGCTGCGCAAAAATTTGCAGCTGGAACTTAAGAATTTGCAGCGCGGCCTTGGCCTTACCTTCATTTATGTAACGCACGACCAGGAAGAAGCGCTTACCATGAGCGACCGCATTGTGGTTATGAATAAGGGCGTTATCGAACAGGACGACAACCCGGATACGATTTACCATTACCCCAACACCCGCTTTGTAGCCAAATTTATCGGCGAAAGCAACTTTTTTGAAACGGAAAGCGAAACGCTTGTTATCCGCCCGGAAAAACTCAACCTCTGCCCGGAATACGAAGACGAACAGGCGGAAAAGCAGCACCCGGAACCCGGTTATTACGGTACCGTTGTAGACGTTGTGTTTTACGGTACCATTGATAAAGTATTTATCCGTCTGGACAACTCCAACCAAACCGTTGTGGCCTACCAGTATTTTGACGACGTTAAACGCTGGTCGCCCGACGAGCGCGTAGGTATTTGGTGGTATAAAAAAGACGAGGTGAAAGTATCGCGATGAAAAACGGAAAACTGATGGTTGCCCCGGCAATGCTCTGGTTAAGCATCTTTTTCGTTATCCCGCTTCTCATCGTAGTTGCCGTTTCCTTTGCCGGGCGCACGCCTTACGGACAAATAATTTTTGAATTTACCCTAAAAAATTATCTGCGCTTTTTAGAACCTTTATATTTGCAGATTTTTGCCGACACTCTGATAGTAGCGGTTATTACTACCGTTGCTACCATCATCATGGGCTACCCGCTGGCATATTTCATTGCACGCCTGCCTAAAAAATGGCAGCAGCCGGGGCTGATTCTCGTGATGATACCTTTCTGGATTAACTTTTTAATCCGCTCTTATGCGTGGGTTATCATTCTGCGCACGCAGGGTGTAGTAAACACCTTTTTAATGAAACTGGGGCTTATTGAGCAGCCACTTCAGATGCTGTACAACGACGCGGCCGTAATGCTGGGCATGATTTACGCCCTGCTGCCTTTTATGGTACTGCCGATTTACGTTTCCATAGAACAGCTTGACCTGCGCCTGCTTGAAGCGGCCTCCGACCTTGGCGCATCGCCGATGACGGCTTTCCGCAAGGTTACCCTGCCGCTGACAATGCCCGGCATTGCCGCAGGCACAATTTTAGTGTTTATTTCCTCTCTCGGCATGTTCGTTGTACCAGACGTTATGGGCGGCGCCAAATCCGCCCTTATCGGCAACCTCATCCAGAACCAGTTTCTGGCAGCGCGCGACTGGCCTTTTGGCTCCGCGCTCTCCATTGTGCTGGCAGTAATGAGCCTTGTGCTGATTATCCTTTACTACAAGGCTTTGCAGTCGCAGGAAGGAGGGGCTAAAGATGCAAAAGACGTGGCGTAGCCATCTTCTTCTGGCCTATTCGCTTGTAATATTGGCCTTTTTATACCTGCCTCTTTTAATTCTTGCGCTGTATTCCTTTAACGAATCGCGCATTAACGCCGTATGGACAGGCTTTACGCTCGACTGGTACGCTTCGCTGTTCCAAAACCGCCGCGTTTTGGAAGCCCTTATGAACAGCCTGTTTATTGCAGTTATCAGCACCGTTGTTTCCACTGTGCTCGGCACAATTGCCGCCATTGCCCTCAACCGCTATCAGTATAAATGCAAACCGGTTATTAACGGGCTTTTGTATCTGCCAATACTGATTCCGGAAATTGTTATGGGCCTGAGCCTTCTGGTGCTGTTTGCACAGACGCAGGTTCCGCTCGGTAAAGTTACGCTTATTTTAGCGCACATTACCTTCTGCCTTTCCTTTGTGGTAATTACCGTTAACGCAAGGCTTGAAGGCATGCGCCATGAACTTGAGCAGGCAGCCATGGATTTGTACGCAACGCCGTTTCAAACCTTCCGTTACATTACCCTGCCGCTTGCCATGCCCGGTATTATCGCCGGCGCGCTGATTGCCTTTACCCTTTCCATTGACGATTTTATTATCAGCTTCTTTGTGGCCGGACCTAACTCCACCACGCTGCCACTATATATTTACGCAATGGTAAAACGCGGTATTTCCCCGGAAATTAACGCCCTTTCCACCCTCTTAATGTTCGCAACCATTTCGCTGATTGTAATTGCGCAGATTTTACAGCCGCAGCACAGCAGCAAAAACAAAGATTGATGCCGTAAAACGGTTCAATAAAACCAAATAAAGAAAGGATGATTTGCAAAATGAAAAAACTTTTGGTCTTTCTCGTTTCCGTACTGACCATGGCCCTTCTCCTGACAGGCTGCGGAGGTGACACAGAAAAGAAAGATGCAGCGGCAGGAGGAGAACAGCAGGTTCTCAACCTCTTTAGCTGGGCCGACAATTTTGACCCGGAGGTAATTGCCGAATTTGAAAAGCAATACAATTGTAAGGTTAATTACGACGTATTTGCCAACAATGAAGAACTTCTGGCTAAAATTCAGGCCGGCGGAGCACAGTACGATGTAATCCAGCCTTCTGACTATATGGTTGCAACCATGCTCAAACTTGATTTGCTGGAAAAAATGAACATGGACAACATCCCCAACGCCAAAAACATTGTAAGCACTTTAAAAGCTCCGGTTTATGACCCCACCGGCGACCATTCCCTCGTTTACACCTGGGGCATTACCGGCATTGCCTACAATAAAAACTATGTTAAAGACGTTCCCGACAGCTGGGAAGATTTGTGGAACCCTGAATATGCAGGCCGCCTGATTCTTTTAAACGACAGCCGCGAAACCATCGGCATGGCATTAAAGAAAAACGGCTTCTCCAACAACAGCACCGACCCTGCACAGGTTGAAAAAGCCTTCCAGGATTTGAAAGCGCTTGCACCTAACGTACTTGCTTTCGATACCGATACCATTAAACAAAAATTCATTGCCGAAGAAGCATGGATTGGCACTATGTGGACCGGTGACGCAAGCTACACCCTGAAAGACAACCCCAATATCGGCTTTGTAGTACCTAAAGAAGGCGCTACCATCTGGGCTGATACCTTTGCTATCCCCAAAGGCGCAAAACATAAAGAACTGGCCGAAAAATTCATCAACTTTATCTATGACCCGAAAATCAGTGCTAAAAACTATGAATACATCGGCTACAATGACCCGAACGAAAAAGCTCAGGAATTCCACAGCGAAGAATTTAAAAATGACCCGATGCTGAAAATCGGTATGGATAACATCGACAAAGGCGAATGGCTGATTGATATCGGCGATGCACTGCCCATGTACGACCGTTACTGGACCGAACTGAAAACAGCAAAATAAAATTTACTAATACTTTGCATTAAACGATAACCCCCGCTTGAAGCATAAACTTCCGGCGGGGGTTTGTTATTGCAGCGGTTAACTTAGCGATGTTTATGGTTAAGGCGAAAAAGGGTTTGTAAATCAGACAGCAATATTTATTTTGCATTTTAAAAGTGCCGTTGCACCCACGTTGCACCCATTGACCTAACGCCTTTGTAAGTTGCAAAAATAGAAAAGCCGTGGAATGCGCTCCACGGCTATGTTTTTACTGGTGATCCCGGGCAGATTCGAACTGCCGACCTACCGCTTAGGAGTTTCTAAAAGTAAAAAAATAAATTAAAATTAAGCATTTTATGATTTTTTATTTAAATTGTTTTATTTAAAATGATAAAAACAGTTTATTTTGAGAGTTTTCTTGAAAATTTTATATACCGTTCAACCCATTTTTCTCATTTCATCTCTCTATTTTTGCAAGTTATCCACAGCCAAAATATATTTCTGTAACATTTTTTATTTTGTACATTTTCAAGATTTTAAGAGCTTTCGCCTTTAGGTATTACCTGAGGGTAAAATAAATTGCAGTGATATCAGTAAACAATTTAATATTTGCAATCAGCTATACCGCTGCCGCCAAGCAGTAAAAGTGAGTTTATACAAATACCTACACAAACTTCCTCTTACTATATAAAGGCTCTATTTCATAACTCTATCGTATCATTTTTTTATTTCTTGACCACATTCTTCGAATGGTCCATCAGGCAAGTCTTTGGCAAATAATAATTCCTGTACAAATTCAGGCGGTAAATCAGGATTAGCAATTACATTACGCTCAACTAATTTTTCTAATTTTTCAATTCGTTTAGCCCAGGTTTTAACTGCTTGTTCCATCAGAAAAGTTTTAAGCAGATTAAGATTCTGTTCTGCATCCCACGCTTCAAGCGCTTCAAAATATGTTTTTCTATCTTCTTGATGAATTATTAGTGGTGGATGATTGTTGCAAGCAAGCAGATAATTCATCGCAAGGCGTCCGGTTCTGCCGTTGCCGTCAGCAAAGGGATGGATATTTTCAAATTTTGCATGAAAAAAAGCAGCTGCCGTCAAAACTTTATCAGGTTCTTCCGGAAGGTCTGTTAAATCATCTAAAAGCTCCTGCATTTCATCAGCTACATCTTCAGCAGGCGCTCCCGTTTCATTACGGCCAGTAACATAATCGCCCTTTTTATATTCGCCAGGACGTTCGCCTCTCCGCCAGCGGCGTTCATCATAAGTATTCTGTGTTAAACGAAATTGCAATTCTTTAATGAATTTTTCATCAAGCGGCAGTTTTTCATGGAAAGCTTTGAAAAAGTATTCCATAGCAACTTTAGCATTGCGGATTTCAAAAAGAGTGCGTAAATCGCCAGTGTAAGAAGTCACGCCGTCATGCTCAAATACTTCTCTTGTATCGTGGTAAGTAACATTTGGGTTTTCAATATTGCCTGAATTATAGGCAAAATTAATAATGTGCCCATTAAAGGCTTCGGCAAGTGCAGCATCATCTGAAATATTTAGAGAACGCCACCAACAAGTTAAAAGTTTATACTTATCTTTCAAAACAGTCATTTTAAATCCCTCATCTAATCTGTTTTAGATATTATACCATAAACGAAGAATTATTCAGGAAAAGTAGCAAATTAAAAAAGTTAAAATTGCGAATAATTAAACCAATGATGCTCCAAACTCTTTCTTAATCTCATCGGAGTCTTTTCCGGAAATGCTTCTGCCTGTTGCTGCTTCAATGGCTCGAAGTAATTTCTTAGCTCTGTCAACAATAAAATTATTAAAATCGTTTGTGCGAAGTAAATCATGGTTTATCAAGTGCGACTCTACATATTCATCAAGAACTATCCCAGATACAGAACCCTTCTTTTGCAGTTTATCTAAATAAACGGACGGAGCATGACCGCCTATTTCACGGTTACTTTTTGCTGATATAGGTGTTTTGTTGATAACACTGTTCCATTTCTGCTTATCATAGTTTTGTTGTACACAATAATTTTTAGGGAATATGTGATGTATATCAATTTTATCACTTAAATATGCAGCAAAGTCCATTTCTGCCCCGGAAATAAAATCATGTGCGTGATTTTTTAGAATCAAAGCCATTATGCCTTTATATGCAGCGGATTGCCGTGTTTGAAGACCAAGTAGGCGCATCGGATTAAAGTAAAAGTCAGTCATGGTCTTAGGCAAGTCTCCGTTATTGTTAATCCATTTTATAACTTGAACAATATCGTTAGCATATCTTGTTTCGTTTGCGCCTCCGTATAATTCACCAAAAACTCCGCACCAATACCATTGCTTAACCATATTTCTTACTGTTGATGTATAAATTTTGTTTCCGTCTATAAGAACTGTACATATAGCAGAAAGCGGTATAAGCTGAGTACTGTAAGGAAGATCGTAAGCGGAAAAGATTCGTTCTTCTGTCAAAAGTTTCTCTGCAATCATAAACCCGTCACAAAGACTATCTGCATACCTTTTGTACTCAGCAAGAGGAAGGCTAAGAATATCTTTTTTCTTACAGCTAACCGTTCCCCCAGCCTTAAATTTAGATAATAAAGTTAGCGCCGTTAAAAAATCAGTAGGACTTACCTGTGATAAAACATCTCCAGAGAAGTATTTTGTTTTACGTGCATCCCAGTCTTCTCTAAGCCTGAAATCATCCATTGCGAAAATAGCTGTAACAAGCTCATATACAGTCAAAGCCATACCACCTGTATTAACGTTCTCAAAAACCTGGCAAACAGCCTCTTTAGGCGTAGCTTTTTCTAATAATATTACCGGCATCTGATATTGCTGAGTAGGCGTAATAATTTCATTAAGCAGAGCAGTACTTTGCTCCCATATTCCGTTATCATTTTTGTGATATTTAAGGTAACCAAATTGCCAGTGCTGAGTTTCAGATGGATTTAATATTATATTCAAAGGAAAATATTTTAACTTAAATTCCTGTTCTCTAGTTGAAAGATCGAGCTCAACTTTTCTGCCAAAATCTGAAGTAATTCTCCTATCCGCAGGTACTGAAATAACTATTTCCTCGTCTTCTGCTTCAGGATCAAGAGCTTTTTCAATATTTAAATAATAGAATACGTCAATTTTTCTGCCTGTATCTGTTTTTGTATGGACAGGATTTTTACTGTATAGAGCGTTATACAACGAAGTAAGCCGCTGCTGTCCATCGAGTATCAACTCATCCGGTTCTGTAGTTTCGTTTGCCGGTGAACCTTCAATAGGTTTATGTTTAAAATGAATACTTTCGTTTCCGTATTCAAGAAACATTGCAGCGCCTACAGGATAATTATGGATAATACTTAAAATCAGTGCTTTAATGCGCCCGTCATCCCATACCCAGCCACGCTGAAAATCTGGCAGTTGAGCTGCTCCGCTTTCTACAGCTTTTATCAAATCTACAAGTTTCCTATCATTAGTGTGCATTTATTATCTTACCTTTCATAATTTCTTCAATTAGCATTTACAAAGATTATGCAGCAATTGTAATTGCGTTTTCTCTTACTTTGTTTATTGCCGCCATAATAGCTACCTGCGTGTTTTTATCAAACAGTTTTGTAAAGCTCAACGGTTTATCAAATGGCGGTTTTGTAAGCATAGCTACATTTTCCATAAATCCATTTTTCTCGATATGATTAATGATTTTATGAACAAAAGCAATTTGTTTTTGATTTAACGACTGGTCATTAATGAATTGTGAAAATGCAGCCATTGCTGCTTCATGATCTAATTTGGCAATTTTACGTATCATTAAACCAAAAGGAGTATCACCATAAACATTAACGTAATCTTCTTTGCTGCCAAGTTCATTTGTTAGTATATGTTCCAGCTCCTTATAGTCCTTTGCAGTTAGCTGAATATTATGTGTAAGTTTATAAATAGCCTGTGTATCGCCATGTTCTGCAACATACCGGTTTACTTTAGCGCGATAATCCTCAAATGGATCCGGAATTGGCACTGGCGTACCTTCACCCGTATCAATAATAGGGTCGTCAAGTTTCGTATATATCGGATTGCCGACTTTTCCATCCAAGAATTTTATCAATTCCCGTAATTCCTTGCGAACTTTTTCAAATAACAAAATATCATTGGCGCTCCAAAATTCCTCGCTGTTAATATCCTGAATAATGGAAAGTTTAGCTTTAACCTGCGGTATGCTTATTTTTTTCTCCAAGGCTTCCGCTATACTTCGAAGTTGTTTTTGCGCTTTTATGAACGAAGGTAATTGCTTTATGTCCGCAATAATTAATCCATACATGAAATTATCAAAGCGTTTAGCCATTTCATCTTTATCATCAAGTTTAACTATCGGCGCAATATGTTCAATTAGTTCTCCTCTATCACTTTCACTAATATATGCAAAAGCTTCCGGTTTCTTAAATTTCTCTACACTTTGCAGGTTTAATTTTACGGCGATCAACTCAGTATTAAGTGCCTGAACTTGAGTATAAAAGGTATTCACAAGTTCGCTGCGCCACGCCTGATAAGATTCATCCGCGTAGACAGCGTCCTGCATTAAAATAGCTATATTTAACTGTTTGATAAAAATATTTTCCGTAAGTGATTTTACTTCTTTTGTTTGAAATCCGTTTACATTTGTACGGAAAAATTCAAAGTTTCCGCAGTAATCAAAAATGAGGAAGCGTTTTTTGTCCGTATATTCGCCGTCAATTTGATCGTTGCAAGTCAATCCTTTGCATAATCTTGTACCGCGCCCAATCATCTGCCAAAACTTTGTTTTACTGCGTACTTTCTTAAAAAATACAAGATTAACGCATTCAGGAACATCAATACCAGTATCCATCATATCAACAGATACGGCAATAATAGGTTCTTTATCAGGGTTCTTAAAATCATCTATAATAGTTTGTGCATAAGCGTCATCGCAGATTATGCGCTGAGCAAAAGTTCCGTGATATTGCGGATAAAGCTTATTAAACCTTTTTAGAATAAATTCAGCATGACGCTTGTTTTGAGCAAAAATAATAGTTTTGCCAAGCTGGTCTCCACCTGCAATGTGGATACCGCGTTCCATTAAATCTTGTAATACTATATCAACAGTAGTTTCATTAAAAACAAAATTATTTAATGAATTTGAAGGAATAAATTCCGGCAAATACCCATCTTCAATAAAATCTTCTTCGTATCTTTCTTTATCTTCATCAGATAACTCATCATAGGTAATGCCTTCTTCTAAAAACTTTGTTTTAACTTCATAGTTGTAATATGGTACGAGAACATGATCCTCTTTTACAGCAGTTTCATAGTCGTAAGCATAAGTAGGGACGCCATGTTCCATCTCAAAAAAGTCATAAGTATTGCGGTCTACATCAGTTTTAGGCGTAGCAGTTAACCCCACCATTATCGCGTCAAAATATTCAAAAATAGCACGATATTTTTTGAATATACTGCGATGGCTTTCATCGATAATAATCAAATCAAAGTGAGCTGGGGTAAAAAAGCGCTGCCCGTCTTTAGTTTTTGTATCATCAATAGAATTAAGCATTGTAGGATATGTAGAAAATACAATTCTGGCATTTCTGTCGTCTTTATTACTGCAAAGGTTGCACAAAGACATATTCGGAAGATAATTCTTAAAATCATCTTTGGCCTGCTTTACTAAAGCCGTGCGGTCAGCAAGAAACAAAATATTGGTAACATATCCACCACGACTAAGAACATCAGTTAAACTAGAAGCAGTTCTCGTTTTTCCTGTACCTGTCGCCATAACCAGCAGATGTTTTCTAAAGCCTATCTGTATTTGCTCACATACAGCACGAATAGCCTCTTTTTGATAATAACGGTCAGTAATATTATCATCAATAGGTATTGTCATTAAATTTTGACGTTCTATGCGTCTATTCATTAATTTCTGCAAGTCATCTTTGCTGAATATCCCACTAACTTTGCGTTGCGGACTGCTCTTATCATCCCAAAAATAAGTTTCAAAACCGTTAGTAGTGAACATCATAGGGCGCCTGTTAAATTTACGTTCCAGGCAATCAGCATATAAAACAGCCTGTTTACGTCCGATATTTGGATCTTTACTGGAACGTTTTGCTTCTACCACAGCCAAAGGTAAGCCATCTTTGCCAAACAATACATAGTCTACAAATCCTTTTTGCCCAATAATACCAGCCATTCCTTCAACAGGGTATTCTTCTTGAACGTCTGCATCTGAACCAGTAAATTTCCAGCCCATTTCTTTCATATCAACGTCTATGTAAATTTTGCGTGTCTTAAATTCCGAAATATCTTCAGGCGTAAAATCGCGTTCTTGCTGGTGCTGTGTCTTAGCAGCAGTTATTTCAGCAGACATTTGCTCAATTTGTTTACGAAGAAGCTCTATTTCCGCATCTTTTTCACCTAACAAGCTTTCCTGTTCTTTTATTTTTTTAGTATCGACTATAAATCGTTCTGTAGGTATCTTTGCCTCGTCAAATTTGCGTTCTTCGTAATCAGCACCATAGCAATAATCTATCCACAAAATAAATTCAAATAAACTATGCAATGAAGCAAGAGCATCACTTGCCTGAACGCTTCTTTCTGTATGTACAGCTAAATTACCAAGTTTAATAATAAACGGTAATTTACCCCATGTATTATAATCAACTGCGAAACGGAAAGAAGGCTCATGTATAAGTGCCTGCAAGTTGTCTTTGTAAGGCATCTGCATAGTATTATCAGCAGAATATACCCATTTTACCGCTAATTCCAAAGCTTTTCGGCAGCCAACAGCACACATAGCAGGAGCAGATGCGTAAATCTTCTCTGCCTCAATTGCTGCTGCCGCAAACAAGGCGTATTCTTTTTTAGATTTTAAAAATTCGAAGTTTGACATCTCATCCACTCCTGTCTGTAAATATTCGCTACCGTTTGCAGGCATTTATAATTAACAAATTTTGATTTGTCGGTTTGTTTGACGAAGTCTGCAAATTTATCTTGCAATTCAATTGGAGGAATAGGTACACTCAATGAAAGAATATCTTTTATTGAAATGTTCGCTTGTCGAACACCCCTACTTATTCCTGTTAATTGATTTTTAATTTCATTAAACTTTAATATTTGAGAAAGATAATATTTATTTATAGTATTTTTTATGTCAAGTTTCGCATTTCGCTGATTTAAATAATATTCTTTGTACTCAGTACCCAAAATGCAAACATTACCATAATCATCTTTTCCTACAGTTCCTGTTAAGGAAATTACCAAATCACCAGGATAAATTTTGTAACGAAATAAAGTCGCATCATTTGGCCAAAATACCATATTTGTTGCTTTAAAAGTTCCTGAATTAATATTTCCAATTCTAAGTACCGGTATTCCAATATCAGTAAACCCTTCACTCTTAAATGCAAAACCATTAACAACGTCAAGATGTTCGCCTAATTTTTCTTTAGACCAATTAAAAGTATTCTTATCTGGCTCTCCAAACATCTCGATAAATCGGGATTGGAAATTAACAAATATATTTTTTATGTGATATTTTTACATTATTTTGATTAACCATAGCATATTCCATGGTAGTATCTATTTTTGCATGACCAAGTAAACGCTGTACCTGTTCTATCGGCATGCCTTTATCAATTGCTCGTGTTGCAAGAGTACGCCTAAATTTATGCGGATGAACTTTAGCAATACCAAGTTTTTTGCCAAGCTTACGCAACCTTATTTCGATACCACTAATTTCTAAACGTTTAAATGGTTGTAATAATGATACAAAAAGTGCAGGATTATTATCAGTTCTGCTTTCAAGATAATTTTTTAAATGAATTTTAGTTCTTGCGTCAAAATATACCGGCCGTTCTTTGCTTCCTTTTCCAAAAACAATACATTCCCTGTTTTCAAAATCAATATCAACTTTATTTAAACGCACAAGTTCACCAACGCGCATACCAGTTGAAGCTAACAAATCAATTAAAGCTAAATCACGTAAGCATCCACATTTATCACGCATAATTTCAAGCGCTTCATCAGTATAAGTTTCTTTTACGGTTTTACTCGATTTTATTTTATGAATCCTTCTAACAGGGCTTTTAATAATATAATTTTCATCTTCAAGCCATGCAAAAAAACTAGATAAAATACGGCGAATATTATCAATATTACTTTTACTGCATTGACGTATTTTTTGATAATCAGACAGATATTTTCTTAAATCATCTGTTTTTATATGAGTTACATGAACATTAATACTATCAAACATGCGCATAAGTGTTGTTTGATAGTATTTTAATGTTTTATCACTGCAACCTTCTAACCGTTTTGAAGCTATAAACATTTGTAATAATTTCACATTGCTTATATCTTCTGTTTTTTCCTTATTATCATCTGCCTGTGTAATTTCTACGTTCCAAAAACAATAAGTTAATACTTCCTGTAATTGGCTTAACTGCGCGTTATCTAAATATGGAAGCATTTTACGTGATATTTCGGTAATTAATTCTTCTTTCATGTTGATACACCTCATTAAAAGTTATGTATCAACATTCTACACTATAATAATTACCCAAAATATTGCTGCATTAACGATTTTTTTAATATTTCTAATTTATCTATGCTTTTTTGAATTTCCAATTTTGATTTGTTGGTTTGTTCTAAAAATGATACAAATTCTTTTTGGAGTTGTAACGGCGGAACAATTTGTTTATATGTTTTCATTATAGAGGTATTCAAATTTGGTTGTGTTCCCGCTGGAGCAAGTTTCCTAAAATACTCAGTCATTTGGTTCAATGATTGTAATAAAAATATTTTATTTAGTCTAGAATCAATGTCTTCAAGGGCTAGCCAACCATCATGAATACAGCCATTAAAAGTAATTATACGAGCAAAACCTAAAGAAACTCCGCAATTTGCAAATATTAAACTATTAGCCTTAACTAAACGGCTTTTTAATATACCATCTTGTATAATATGCTCTTTGGTAGACGTAAGAAAAATATCATCATTTTCAGTTGCATCACCAATCTTTATCCAGGGAACAGTACCACCAAGAAATTTTTCTATTGGTCTTGGAGAAGCACCTCTGACTATCTTGCATAATTCTCCAAGTGGCAGCAGAGCCCACTTTTTACTATTAACATTTACATCCCCAAACATTTCGATAAATCGGGACTTCACTAACTCATTAAATAAGCTAATTTGTTTATTCTTTTTAGCAATCATTAAATCTATATTCTTTAGATTATCAGCTATTTTTTTCTGAATTTTTAAATTTGGTAATTTAAAAATTTCTTTCTGATAATCCTTAAAATAAATATGTGGTATAGTAGCACCAGAAAAATATTTACCTAATGCCATATTAATAATTGCATAATATAAATAATGAATGTCAACTTTATTTTTATCAGGAATTATATATTGCATAGTACCTATAACAGACGATTTAGCTGGCAAAATCATAGCTCTGCCAACACCTGCACCATCTTTTACAATTGCAATGTATTCATCTTCCTGATGATAAAAGCCAACATTTTGTATATATCCACCAGCACCATAAACAGGATATTTACCGAAACAATCTTTTAAATCCTTTTGCGCAATATTAGAACTATCTTTTGCGCAAACATCTCCCAATTTTACATACTGTACACTCATACCGCCACCTCCATTTTAGAGATGACTAACTCACCGACATTTCGGGATTTGACAAGTTCATCAAAATTTTTTAATTGCTTTTTACGCAAAGTAATGATGTGCGATATTTTATCCAATACATTAACAACATGTTGCTGTACATCTATAGATATAAGATTTATTGGCATTTCAATAAAATTCTTACCTATACCTCCAACTGTCGCACCTCTGAAATTTGACATTATTTTTTTATTTCCATTAGCAGACATTAAATAATAAAACAAATACTTCGGCAATATCTCAGATTTAGGTCGTAATAAAAAAACATGTTCATTAATTGCGACATTGGAATAAGGTATTTTTTCTACATAAGCAACTTTTCCTGTAGTTGCGCCATCCTTTACAATTAAAACATCATTATTATGCACAATACCGGATTTTAAATTTTTAAACAATTCTACAGGTATATATTTCATTTTATTTTTATCCCAGCTAATTGTTCCATCCGCATTTAAATGTTCCGCACCTAAACTTGGAACTCCAAAAGCAGTTGCTCCACCTTTACCTCGAGTACCACTTTCTATAGCCAATATATAATCTTTCAATAAAACTTCTTTCATTTTAACATTTTCTCCAATTCATAAAGCCCAGCCGTTATTTCTGCTTCCAGCTCATTTAATTCTGCCAAAATTTTACTTGTCGGCGGATATTCTACCGGTACATATTCTATTTTTTTGTATTTGTTGATAGATAAGTCGTAATCGTTTTCTACAATTTCATTTTTAGGTACTAAAAAGCTTTGTTCTGTTCGTTCACGGCTTTCTTCTGCCGATAAATTGCGGAAACGGCTGATGATATCTGGTATATCGTTTTCTTCAATAGCAGTACGCTTATCGTCAAGGCTAAAACCATCGGCTTTCATATCATAAAACCATACTTTATCCGTACCGCCAGAGCCTGTCTTGGTAAATACAAGAACAGCAGTCGATACGCCTGCATACGGCTTAAAAACTCCTGAAGGCATGGAAATTACCGCACGCAATTGATGATTTTCGACCAGTTCTTTGCGAATAGCTTTATGTGCTTTGCTTGCGCCAAACAATACACCATCCGGTACTATGCAGGCACATTGACCGCCTTTTTTCAGCATTCGCAAAAACAATGCGACAAATAAAAGTTCCGTTTTTTTAGTATTGGTGACTGCTTTAAGGTTATCATTAATGCTTTCAGCATCAATAGAACCTTTAAAAGGCGGATTAGCAAGGCACATGGTAAACTGTTCAGTTATTTGATTTTGTTTAGATACACTGTCTTTATAGTTAATTTCAGGATGACTGATTGAATGCAGCATTAAATTCATGGCCGAGATTCTAAGCATGGTGTAATCAGTATCAAATCCCGTAAAAGCCGGTCCTGCAAAGTGTTCCCATTGTTTAGGTGTCATCTCATTTTCATAATTGCGACGGATATATTCCGATGCTGATACTAAAAAACCTGCTGTACCACATGCGGGGTCACAAATTATATCATCCGGCGTAGGTTGAAGCAGCTCTACCATCATTTCACGAATATGCTTAGGAGTACGGAACTGTCCGTTTTGACCAGCTGCCGATAATTTGCTCAACATATATTCATACAAGTCGCCTTGCATATCAAGTTCGGCAACGTCATGCTCATAAAGATCATCAAGCCCGGTTATAATCTTCTGCAATAACTGCGGTGTGGGAATAAGAAATATTGCATTGCTCATATAGCGCGCAAAAGCAGAAGTATCTTCTTCAGCTTTAATGGATTCATCTTCAATTTCAACCAATTCTCCAAATTCATTAAAATCTGGCAGCCGACCATATTTCATACTTTTTATAGCAGGAAATACTCTTTGTGCAATAATATCAAAAATTTGTCGCGAATCGCTGTTCTTAAATTTGCTCCAGCGCATAGATTGCCCAGCAGCGGATTGCGGAAATATTTTCGGCATTTTCTCTCCGCTCATGTTCTCAAATTCCTCTGCTTCGAGCTCTTTTTCATCAAGAGAACGGATGAACATAAGATAAGTAAGCTGTTCGATAACAGTTAAAGGATTGGTAATACCGCCAGCCCAAATGTCAGTCCAAATCTTATCAACTTTATTTTTAATTGCTCCTGTAATCATCCATTCATCCTCCGTTATTATCCATTCTCTAGTTATAACATTGATAAATTATTTTGAATAATATCAACTGTTTATAAAATTAAACACAACTATACACTTAAAATGATAGCACAAGCGGTTAGATTCCACAAGAAACGAGCAGTTTTTTCAGCATATTATGCCTTTTCTTAAATTTTCTTCCGCCTATGATATTATTAATTCTCTTAACAATTTTGCTCTTAAAACATATATTTAATTTTTAAGACGGCACATAAAATTGTCTAAATTGGCTTAGCAAACGTAAAAATTTCTAATCCTGATGATAAGAAAAAATAATGCTGCTGAAAGCACAAAACTTACAGCAGCATTAAACATAATTTTACTTATAGTTTTAATAATGGTCAAAATAAGGATATCAAAAAAGCAAAAAATAAATTTATCATTAAATGTTCTCTAATACTATCAGCATAAGAATGAATTATAAATTTTAATAACTTCTCGACTCCCTTTCTATACTTTAGGCAAAACGCAAAAAACGCACTTACAATTACTTGCAAGTGCGCATATTTACTGGTGATCCCGGGCAGATTCGAACTGCCGACCCTTCGCTTAGGAGGCGAATGCTCTATCCAACTGAGCTACGGAACCGAATATTAACTTATTAAGTGTATCACAGTTTTAAGCAGCGGGCAATTATAAATTATCCATTGCTCCGGGAGGCATGCTCCACTCTACCCTTACATCGGTATTGAACCATAATCTGCCAAGGCAGTTTTTAAAGTTTTCCAAACTGTCAAGCGGCATTAAAGTTTTGGTAACAAACTGACGGATAGTTTCGCCTTCAGGCAAATCAAGCGTTAAGGGTTTGCTTAAAAATTCTTCTACCCTTGCTTTGGCTTCCGGAACATCCAGCACGACACTAGCGGTTTTGGTTTCCGGGTCATATTCTACATAACCATAATGAGCATGGTGGTTTAACGTAACAGTAAATTTTTCCATAATATACCTCCGTTCTGTATATTATAGCAATTTATCGCTTATTCTACAATAGGGCACTTCAATTAAAGGCTGTTTACAGCCGAATTTTGCAGTATGCTGCCTTTAACAGATATTTTTACGGCATTTCACAAAAATTTTAATGTTAGCAATCTCTAACAATTAATAATAATTATTGACAACTTGCCGGTGCTGTGTTAAAATCATTACAGTAAGCGGTTAGAACGAACCGCCATGATAATTTTAAAATTTGTACTTTATGGAGGAATGAATAATGAAAAAATGGGTTTGCCAAGTTTGTGGCTATGTTTATGAAGGTGAAGCTGCTCCGGAATACTGCCCGCAGTGCAAAGCTCCGGCTTCCAAATTTGTAGAAATGAAAGGCGAAATGACCTGGGCTGCTGAACATTTTGTTGGCGTAGCTAAAGACGTTCCCGAAGATATTAAAGAAGACCTGCGCGCTAACTTCAACGGCGAATGCAGCGAAGTAGGCATGTACCTTGCTATGAGCCGTGTTGCTTTCCGTGAAGGCTATCCGGAAATCGGCCTGTACTGGGAAAAAGCTGCTTTTGAAGAAGCAGAACATGCTGCTAAATTTGCTGAACTGCTCGGCGAAGTTGTTACCGACAGCACCAAAAAGAACCTTGAAATGCGCGTAGAAGCTGAAAACGGCGCAACCGCAGGCAAAACCGACCTTGCAAAACGCGCTAAAGAACTCGGCCTTGACGCTATCCATGACACCGTTCATGAAATGGCTCGTGACGAAGCCCGCCATGGCAGAGCATTTGCAGGCCTGCTCGCTCGTTACTTCAACAAATAATTAAATAGTTGTTTAAGCAATAAGCAAAAGAAACTCCTGTTATCCACGGATAGCAGGAGTTTTTATTTTGCCGTTTTAATACGGATAATAGTTGATGACCATAAATTTTACTTTAATCTTGCCATCGTTAATATAAGTATGGTTAACGGAAGAACTGAATACAAGCGAATCGCCGGCGCCGAGTTCATAACTGGCAGTATCTGTTTTCAGCGTCAGTGCGCCTTCGATAACGTAAATATATTCCTGAGCCCTTGGCGAATGAGCAATTGAAGCATTGGCGCTTTCTGCGTCCAGTTCACAGTAAAACAGTTCAAAATTGCGGTCCGGCGCAGTGGAAAAATAGCAGTGAACGCGGTATACGCCCGTTTCGTCACTTTGCTCCGCCGTATCACTTCTGCGCACTACGGTGCCGTCCGGCTCTTTAACTTCCATCAGGCGTGTGTACGGCACGTTCAGCCCGTTGGCAATTTTCCAGATAGTGTTAATGGTAGGGTTGCTGCCACCTTTTTCAATATCCGACAAAATCGCTTTGCTGATGCCGGATAGTTTTGCCAGCTGCCCCAACGTAAGGCTGCGCTCCGTACGCAGTTTATTTAAGTTAAACGCGATAATTTTCCCTAAGTCCATAAATTCACCTTTAACGTTTAATCTTTATCCTTATCGGCTTTAGCGGCGTCGTTAACATTGGCTACCGGCGCCCATTCGCGCAAAAGCTGGGCACAGCCGTTGGCGTAGCTGCCTGCATCGCCAAAGCCTGCGGCATAGGCATCCTGGTTATATACGGTTAAAAGCTGAACGTCTTCATAGTACAGCGTTGCGCTGCTGCCGTTATCGTACACAATAAAACGGTACGGATCAACAGGCCCGCGCTGACGCGCTACATACAGCGAACCAGCCAGCATATAGGCGCGGTATTCAGGCTTATCGTTGCCCACGGTCTGGGTAATGTTAAAAGTCCAGTCACCTTCGTGTACGGTTGCCGTGCCGTCTTCATGCACCGTAATATCGGGATGAGGGTCTAACTTTTTAATCTGCTTCATTACGCGTTTCAGGCGTTCTTCCGGTTCCGGATGGCTGCTGAACAGACCATAGCCCGGATTGCCTTTTTCCTTGGCCAAATCTTCCAGTTTATTAATGGTAAGCACCATGCTGTACGGATTGTAGCCTGCCTTAACGCACAGGTTAAACCCCTCCTTATCGGCGCCGCGTTCATCTGTGCGGCTGTAACCTGCTGCCAGTGCCTGCGAGGCAAGGCCGGTAAGCCCCATATCGCCCTTGGTGGCAACAGCCAGCAAAAGTGTTGTTAAAAGCTGTTTTTCAATCTGGTGTACGGTATGTTTTTCAACAATATGGCTTACTTCGTGCCCTAAAACGCCTGCCAGTTCAGAATCGCTCGGCATGTAATCAATAAGCCCTTTAAACACATATACAAACCCGCCGGGGCAGGCCAGTGCGTTAACCTCGTCGCAGTTAAGCACCTTAAAGGTATATTCCAAATCCTGACGGTCGCTTACAGCTACAAGACTCTGCCCAATGCGGTTCACACGTTCCTGCAGTTCGTAATCCTGCACAACGCCGTACTGCGCTTCCAGTGCCATCGCAGTTTCGCGCCCCATTTCAATTTCCTGCTGCTTGCTTATAATGCCGGCTTCTGCCGGAAAAGCAGTGCCAAGCAGTAAATAAAAGGCAAACAGCAAACCGGCAAATAACTTAAAAATGTTTTTTAATGCCATTTATATCTCCCCTTTTTCGTGCATGGCAGCAATTTCTTCTTTAGTATAACCCGCGCTTTCCAGCACCTCCTGCGTATGCTCGCCCAAATAAGGCGCGCGTGTGCGGATAGTGCCCGGTGTGTCAGACAGCTTCGCCGCAGATTTTACATAAGTATAATTTCCGAAATCTTCTTTTTTTGTTACAAGCATTTGTGACTGTTCCGTTGTCAAACTGCTGTCCAAAGCCTCCTGCAAGGTGCGGATTGGCGTTACGCAAAACTCGTCTTTGCCGATAAGTTCCAGCCACTCGGCCTGAGTTTTACCTGCAAAAGCAGCTGCCAGTTTCTCTTTTATTTCTGCCGAATGGGCAAAATCAAACTGGCGGCTTTCAAGCTCCGGCAGGTTAATCAACCTGCACATTTTCTGCCAGAACTTCGGCTCAATAGTGCCGATGCTTAAATAACGGCCGTCCTTTGTTTTGTATACGCTGTAATAATGCGATGCTGTACGCCCGAAAGAAGGCATGCCGGTTTCGCGGCAGCCGATGACGCTGCTGATGGCCGTAATTTCCGCATTGATTGCCGAGCTGTACAAATCAACGTTTACAAGCTGCCCTTTGCCGGTGCGCTCACGGGCATACAGTGCCATTAAAATGCCGCTGATGGCGTTTAAACTGCCTCCAAGGGCCGCCACCTGCACCGAAGGCACGCTTATATCCGTTCCGTCTTCCGGCGCTGCCACACCGGCAAGCCCTATAACATTAAGGTCATGCGAAGGCATGTGTTTATATTTTCCTTCCGGCCCGAAACCGGTAATAGAACAATAAATAAGCCGCGGGTTAATTTTGCTTACACTTTCGTAATCAAGCCCCAGCATTTTTAAATACCCGGGGCGGAACCCTTCCAGAAATACGTCTGCCTCTTTTAAAAGGCGCAGCAAAACTTCACGCCCGGCAGGCGTTTTTAAATTTACGGTAATGCCGCGCTTATTGCGGTTCAGCATTAAATGCCAATAACTCATGCCGGGTTCTTTAGCCGGCGTAAAGCCGCGAGTAACGTCGCCCTTTACATCTTCAACCTTAATTACGTCCGCGCCGAAATCGCCCAGAACCATGCCGCAATACTGCCCCGGCAGCCATTTGCTGAAATCAATTATTTTTATTCCTTCCAAAGCCTGCATAATTACTACCCCTTTGTACAACAAACAATTAATATGCTATATACTTCTACGCCATACGGTGTTTTCCTTTTTATCTTGCGGCAGATATTACAAACATGTATAATATTATTGTATGAATTATTATAAAAAATATTTTTGTCATTTTCATGTTCCGGAGTGATTTTTATGAATATCCATAAATTAACGCTGGCGGCATTGCTTGTTGCCATAGGCACTTTAAGCGCGCATCTTGTTTATATACCGGCAGGCGCTTCCAAATGCTTTCCGGTTCAGCATGCTATAAATGTACTCTGCGCAGTTATTTTAGGGCCTAAAGAAGCTGTTTCCGTTGCTTTTGTTATTTCCTGCCTGCGCAATATGGCAGGCACAGGTTCGCTTCTGGCATTTCCCGGCAGCATGATTGGCGCCTTTCTGGCCGGACTTGCCTACCGCCGCTGGCATAATACCGGCGCGGCCATGCTTGGCGAAATTTTTGGTACCGGCATTTTAGGCGGGCTGGCAGCATGGGTTATTGCCTGGGCAATATTAAACAGCAAGGCGGCAGCCTGGTTCTTTGTGCCGCCGTTTTTAATCAGCACCATGGGCGGCAGCATAATTGCGGGGCTGCTCATTAAAAGCGGTATTCTTACTCATCTTATGCCGGCTTCTTTTTCCGGCAGGGCAGGTAAATAATGGATTTTAATCTTGATAATTTTCTTTCGCAAATTTTATATGTTTTAAGCGGCTTTTTATTCGGCATTTTTGCCTCGCGCTACAGCGTGCTGTCATGGCGCAACATCCGCGCACGCGGCATTTTTGCATCGCTTTTGCAGGTATGTATTCTGCTCATCGCATTTATTGCTTTTCCGCTGCTTTTTTCTACCCGTACGGTAATGGGCAGCTTTGTATATTACGCTGTTTTGCTTTTCTTTTTCAGCAAGGGTTACAACAAGAGGTGAAATTATGAACGAAAATACTGAAGGTAAACTGCATAATTTAAAACTGGATGTGCCCATTGCAGAAAAATTTGTACAGCCCATGGCCGATACTTTTAAAGTTCTGGGTGACCCTACGCGTATCCGTATTCTGGCTTTGCTTGCTGAAAACGAATCATGCGTAACGAATATTGCAGAAACACTGGAAATGACGCAGTCAGCAATCTCGCACCAGCTGCGCCTTCTGCGCCACGCAGGGCTGGTTAAATTTACCAAAACCGGCAAGGAGGTTATTTACAGCCTTGACGACAACCACGTTTTAACCCTGTTTGCCCAGGCGCTGGACCATATCAAGCACAGGGTATAATGCCATAAACACAAAGAGCGTATGCTTTAGGCACACGCTCTTTTTATTTTACCTGTATTTTTTCACCGTCCGGCGCTGTCAGCCAGATATCATTAATATGCACACGCCCCTTAACGATTTCAAAAGCGTCGCTTGTAACTTCGCCAAGCGGCGTTTTTATTTTTACATCCGTAAATTTCAGCACGCCATGCCTGTCATTAAATTTGCCGGAAATCTGTTCAAACGGTATCAGGCTGTATGTACCCGCGCCGCTTGTAAAGCTGCCGTAAGTAAGCACGTTTTTGGGGTTCCCGTCACTACGCATTTTTAAATCAAGCTCCACACGGCAGTTAATTTTGCTGGTTTTGGCAGCAATGGACGCCATTAAATCATGCCCAAGCGCGTCAATGCTGTAACCGCGCGTATCTACATCATAAGCTCCGGTTGCTTCCACCGTGCCGCCGTAAATGCCGCCTGTTACATTGCTGAAGTCAATTTTCCCGTCTTTATAAAAGAAATCGCCGTTAACTTTGTAAAAACGCAGTGCCGGTATATTAAGCTGCAAAAATTCAATTCTGCCGTCTATAGAAGGTCCGGAAAGCGGCCCCGTTGCATGCCCGTAAACGCTGGCAGTATCTTTAACCTTGCCAAGGCCCAGCGATTCCGGTACAACATTTTTCATGGAAATATACAAATCGCACTGCGGCTGCCCGCCGTTAAGCAAAAGTTTGCCGCTTATGCCCAGTTCGTCGCCAATCATCATGCCGCCTAAACCGGCTGCGGTAATTTTAAGCGCCAACTCCTGCGGATTAACCGTACGCACAGCAGCGTTAACGCCGCTTAAAACAAAATAACGGTGCCTGTAACTGGCAGTAATAGTGCAGTCATTAATTTTTATGCTGCTTTGCGGCAGATTTTCGGGCAAATTTATATGCAGCCCTTTATGACGCTTTTTTGTTTCCTGCCCTGCGTCCTTTTTCTTTTCCGGCAAAAAAGCCGGGCGCATATCTTTATTGAAGCGGATGGCTATTACAGGGTGGTTAAGTTCCGCTTCTTCAAGGCTGTTTAAATTTATGCTGCCGGTAACAACATCCCACGGTTTAACTTTAAAACGCCCGTCCGGCACAAATACAACCGGTTCGCCTTCAGCGTCCAGCCATTTCAGCCCGCGGAAGCCAACATTGCCCCACATATCGGCCGTAATGCTTTCAACGGCAACGCTGCCTTCAAGCGTTTTCTGCCGCGCCATTTCGGCGTTAAAAATTTCGGCCGCGTGTTCACCCGCAAGGCGGCACAGCCAGAAATATACGCCGGTTACAACAAGCGCAACAATAATAATACCAATATACAGTTTAGGATGGTAAAATTTTTTAAGCATACTTACCTCAATCAGTTTTCCTGATTACAGTATAAGGTATTTGCGCCGGTTAGTAAAATTTTTAAACAAAAAACGGGCCTGCATTTTAGCATTACTGCCTAAACAGAGCCCGTTTAAATTATTTATTTTTAATTATTTCTTCCATTTGCAGTGGTCGGTTGCGCCGCTGAACTGGTTCAGGCGGAAGGAATTTTTAAGTGCCACCGTAATAAATTCCTTGGCTTCCGCCAAAGCGTCCTTAACGCTCAGGCCTTTGGCAAGCCCTGCGGTAATGGCTGCCGAAAAAGTGCAGCCTGCGCCGTGGTTAAAGCAGCCGGGAATTTTCTTTTCGGTATTAACAACATAGTTTTTGCCGTCATACAGTACGTCTACCGCTTCATCGCTGTTATTGCGCGAGCCGCTTTTAATAACAACATAACCTGCGCCCATTTCCTGAATGCGCGCCGCCGCTTCTTTAATTTCGTCAAGCGTTTCCACTTTATCCATACCGGCAATATACGCCGCTTCCAGAGTATTCGGCGTAATAACATCGGCACGGCTTACCAGCACTTCTTTAATGGCTTTTGCTGCTTCCGGCACCATAATTGCGTCAATGCCCTTGCACACCATTACCGGGTCAATAACAACGTTCTTCAAACTGTATTTATCAATGGTATCGGCAACCAGCTGCACCAGTTCAGCGCTGCCAAGCATGCCTGTTTTCATGGCGTCAATGCCGATGCCTTCCACAATGGTTTTTATCTGTTTTTCAATAACATCCATGCCGATTGGGTACATCTCGTGGTCCCAGTTGAGTGGGTTCTGCGCCACAATAACCGTCAGCGCCGTCATGCCGTATACGCCCATGGCGGTAAATGTTTTTAAATCTGCTTCCATGCCTGCGCCGCCGCTTGTATCGCTGCCGGCAATGGTCATAGCCTTATGTAATGCCATTTTAAAGCCCCCTGTAATACAAAAAATTTATGTTTTTAACACAGATATTATGATATACTAAAACTGTTATTAAAAAAATATCCAGAATTTCCAATTTTAAAGGGGACAGTTTATGCTTATAACCTTGCCGCAGGCAGATAAAAAAGATTTTCCGCTTTATCTGCGCCTGATAAATGAAATTAAAAGCAAAATACACAGCGGTGAAATTGCAGCCGGAGAAAAAATGCCGTCGCTGCGTAAACTGGCACACGATTTGGATGTGAGCCGCACCACGGCAGAAGCGGCATACAGCCAGCTTGTTGCCGAAGGCTACCTTATTGCCAGCCCCAAACGCGGTTACTTTGCGGGCAGCATAGTTTCCCGCAAGCCGCAGAAAGTTCTGCCGCCGCAAAAACCTTCTGCCGCAGCCGTACGTTACGACTTTGGCAATAATTATATCGACAGCAGCCTTTTTCCCGCCTCGCTTTGGAAGCGCTGCCTTGGCCATGCCCTGCAAAATTCGGCGTTGCTCGCCGGTTACGGCAACCCGCAGGGCGAACCATACCTGCGCAGCACGCTTGCGCGTTACAGCCACGAGGCGCGCAGCGTTATCTGCACGCCGGAACAGATAGTTATTGGCGCCGGTATGCAGAGCCTGCTGCAAATACTTATTGACGTGCTTGGCGCTTTGCCGCACACAGTTGCTTTTGAAGACCCCGGCTTTACCAAAGCGGAACATATTTTTGCAATGAGCGGCTGGCAGGTGCGGCATTTTAACACCGAAAACCTGCATAACAAACTGCCGCAGCTGCTTTATGTAAGCCCCTCCAACCCGTACAAGGGGCGCTCGCTTTCGCCGCAGGGCAGGCTTGATTTACTGCGCTGGGCACAGCAAAACAGCGCCTACATTTTAGAAGACGATTACAACGGCGAATTCCGTTATTTTTCGCACCCCATTTCGTCATTGCAGGGCATGAGCGGCGGGCAGAATGTAATTTACTGCGGCTCCTTCTCGCGCATTCTGCTGCCAAGCCTGCGTATAAGCTATTTGGTGCTGCCGCAAAACCTGCTGCCCGTTTATAACCGCAGCAAGCATTTATATAACCAAACTTCCTCCAGCATTGAGCAGTTTGCCCTGGCGGAATTTATTGCTTCCGGCGGGCTGCGCCGCCACATAAAAAAAATGCGCCGCCGTTATGCCGTAAAAAACACTTTGCTGCGCACTGCCCTTGCCAATATTTTTGGCAGCAAGGCAAGCATTATGGCTTACGAATCCGGCCTGCATATACGCCTGGCGGTACACGCCGCTGCCACGGCAGAAGAACTTGCACAAAAGGCCATGTTAAAAGGCATTCACATTCTGCCAGTTAAAGCGGCAGAAAGCAGCAGCCCGGAAATTCTGCTTTCTTTCGCTGGCATTGCCGAAGAAGATATTGAACCGGCGCTCTTGGAATTAAAAAAAGTATGGAGGTTATAAAAAATGCTCTCTTGTAAGCACGCAGCTTACAAAGAGAGCATTTTACTTTATTTAATAAATATTTCCCAGCACAAAACAGCAAGCAGGCCCGGCACGCCGAAAATACCGGCGATAAGTGCTTTGGCAACTGTTATTTTCAGCCCGAAGCCCACGGCTGCACCGATAAGGTTTACCAGCCACAGCGCAGCGGCGCCGATAACGCCGTTCCACACCAGCTTAAACGGCAGCGACAAAAATTTAACCGCTATCAGTAAAATTAAAACGCCGGCAATAAAAGGCAGCGAGCCTTCTATCGTTGCAGAATCGAGCCCCTGCACAGCGTCAATGGCTGCCGTGCCGATTTCCCTGACTGCGTTTTCCGCATCCTGTATTTCCATTTTTTAATCTTGCCTTTCTTACAGACGCAGCCTGTTCTCCAGCGCGCGCGCCAAAGTCAGTTCGTCGGCGTACTCCAAATCGCCGCCGACAGGCAAACCATGCGCAATACGGCTGGTTACCACGCCCAGAGGTTTCAGCAGCTGCGCCAGATAAGCCGCCGTTGCTTCACCTTCCACATTGGAATTGGTCGCCAGAATTACTTCTTTTACTTCGCCCTGCTGCAAACGGCGCAGAAGCTCCTTAATCCGCAGGTTATCCGGCCCAATGCCGTCCAGCGGCGACAATGCGCCGTGCAGGACATGGTACAGGCCTCTGTACCCGCGGCTGCGTTCCATGGCCATTACATCCTGCGGCTGTTCCACCACGCAGATGGTGGTTTTGTCGCGCCCGGGGTCACTGCATATGCCGCATTCCGGCTTGTCGCTTAAATTATAGCAGGTACGGCACAGGCATACCTGGCGTTTGGCATCAACCAAAGCAGCAGCCAGCCGCTGCACATCCTCTGCCGGCATATTAATAATATGATAGGCAAGGCGCAGCGCCGTTTTGGAACCAATGCCCGGCAAACGCCGCAGCTGTTCATGCAGGTTTGCCAGCGGGCGTATCAGGCGCGCCATATCAGAACATGCCCGGCAGTTTCATCCCGCCAGTAATTTTGCCCATTTCTTTTTCGGTCATTTCGTCTACTTTGCGCATTGCTTCGTTAATGGCAGTAGTAACCAAATCTTCCAGCATTTCCACGTCTTCGGGGTCAACTGCGCTGGGAGAAATGGTAACCTTTTCAACGGTTTTGCGGCCGGTTACAACAACGGTAACGGCACCGCCGCCGGCAGTTGCTTCAACAGTGCGGTTTTTCAGTTCTTCCTGCATTTTCAGCATATCCTGCTGCATTTTCTGTACTTTTTTCATCATACCCTGCATATTTGCCATTCCGGGATTAAACATAAATAAATTCCTCCTTAAATTTACTGATTACAGTTTCTGCAATGTTCCGCCAAAAGCCGCCATGGCTTTTTTTACCACCGGCTCAAGTTCTTCTTCCTGCTCTTTTGCAGGCGCCGGTGCAGGCGGTTTCTGCACAAGTCCGGCTTCTTCAACGCAGTTTAAGCGCACCTCGCAGCGCGCAAGGCGCAGCAAAACGGCTTCAAAAGCCTTTTTATAATCATCGGCATTCATGCGCTTGCAGTTAAACTTGTTTTTAAAAGCAACCGTTAAAATACCGTTGACATAGCTTACTGCACGCCCACCGGCAGCACAGGCCACCATGGAGCGTTTCTTTTCCGTTTTTAAAATTTCAAGCACCTGCTGCCACAAATCTCCGGCAGCGGCATCTGCCTCCATAATTGGAGCAGGCTCTGCTTTCTGCACCGGAGCGGCTTTTTTTACAGGCACGGCTTTAACAGGTTCAGCCGCGGGCTGATAATTTTCTGCTTCCGCAGCAGCCTTCTGAGGCTGCGGTTCCGGCGCTTCGGTGTGAATACCATGCCCTTCGTCAAGCACATAGCCGAATTTAGGCCCGGTTTCCGGCGCAGCGGCTGCTTGCTGAGGATACTCCTGATGCACAGGCGCAGCAGAAACTGTTTGCTGTATTGCCGGTATTCTTCCGGCAAGCATGGCTTCCAGTTTTTCCACGCGCGCGGTTAAAGCTGCCAGCGTGCTGCCTTCCACACGGCACAAATCAAACAGGCACATTTCCGCGGCAATTCTGCCGCGCACGCTCTGCCGCAATTCCAGCATGCACTGGTGCAGGCGTTCCTGCGCTGCCATCAGCCTGTCCGTGCTGAACAGGCCTTCCATAGCAGCTATTGCTTCTTTAGTATCAGTCAGGTAAATCTCGCGGTATTCGGGCGAAGCCTTGTAAAGCAGCACTGCCCGCAGGTATTCCGCAAGTTCAGTAATAATCTGCTTAACATCCTTGCCGCCTGCAAGCAGGGCTTCCAAAAGCTCCAGCGATTCCGGCACATTGCCTTCGCCAACAGCTTTTACAAGTTCCCGCAGGGCTTCACGCCCTACAATGCCCAGCACGCTTCGCACGGTTTCAGCGCTTACGCGCTCTGCCATAACGCCGCACTGGTCAAGTAAGCTCAATGCGTCGCGCATGCCGCCGTCTGCCTGCACGGCAATCAGCTGCAAGGCATCGTCATCGGCTGCAATGCCGCTGCCGTCGGCAACTTCACGCAGGCGTTTAACAATGTCGCTGTCGGTTACGCGCTTAAAATCAAAGCGCTGGCAGCGCGAATGTATTGTTGCCGGTATTTTATGCGGCTCGGTTGTTGCCAGAATAAAAATTACATGCGGCGGCGGTTCTTCCAGCGTTTTTAAAAGCGCGTTGAAGGCCTCCGTCGTAAGCATATGCACTTCGTCGATAATATATACTTTATAACGTCCGTTTACGGGCGCAAAAGCAACTTTTTCGCGCAAATCGCGGATTTCATCAATGCCGCGGTTGGAAGCTGCGTCGATTTCAAACACATCCATGGATGTGCCGTCATTTATCCGCACGCAGTTCTGGCATTTATTGCAGGGGTTAGGCGTCGGCCCGTGTTCGCAGTTAACTGCCTTGGCCAGAATTTTTGCCGTACTGGTTTTGCCTGTTCCGCGCGGCCCGGCAAACAGATAGGCATGGGCTATGCGGCCAGTTTCCAGCGCATTGGTAAGCGCAGTACGCACCGCCTCCTGCCCAACGAGGGAATCGAACCCCTGCGGGCGCCACTTTCTGTATAACGCAACGTATGCCAACTGCCGCACCTCCTTATAATATGCCTACCACATAATTATATAAAATTTCTGCCCATAAGTACAACAAAATTAACAAAAAAAGCAGCCCATCAGAGCTGCTTAAGCTACTTCCTTGTAGGGCCGCAAATGCAGGCACCCCTGCGGCACATGCAAGTAACTGCTTAGTGCTGCTCCCTCCCGGTCCTGACACGGTTCACAGGCTTTCATTGCGCAGGACCCGCCATCTGCGGTCCTACAAAGAAGTAATAAAAAAACCGCTTACGCGGCAGTTTTTAAGTGGCGGAGAGAGAGGGATTCGAACCCTCGGTACGGTTTCCCGCACACACGCTTTCCAGGCGTGCACCTTCAACCACTCGGTCATCTCTCCGTGTTGAAAATGTGATAAATATTTGGTTTTTGCCGCAAAAGAAAACTTGCGGCTATGGCATCAGCCGCAAGTAACAGTATACCTATATTTTGCTTACTTGTCAAGGTTTTTACATAATTTTTCTGTAAATTATTTAATCATCCGCTGCATTTTCCGGCGGCAAAAGCAAAAGCGACCTTTCTGAATTTAAAGTTACGTTCTGTGCCGTGCTGCCCATTACCAGCCCTTTAACCAGCCCCGCGCCCGTTTTGGCCATTACAATCAGCGAAACATCCTCTTTTTCGGCAATGCGCAGAATCTCTTTGGAAGCCGCTCCTTTGCGTACATGAAAGCCTGCTTTAATGCCGAAAATTTTCATTTCGTCCACCAGCTCCTGCAGACGGTTTGAAGCCGTTTTCATTTTATCTTCCAAATCATCCTGGCTGCGGCTGCGCTCCACCACATGCACAAACACAACTTCGCTGATATGCTCGCGCAGCATGCGGATAACGTCCAGCGCCGACAAAGACTTCAGTGAAAAATCGGTCGGCACCAGAATGCGGTGCAGCAGATTTTTCTGCAGCAGTTCGTCGCCTGCATCTTCCACCGGTTTTGAAACAAACAGCGGCCTGTCGGTAGCACGCGCCAAATCAAAGGTGGTGCTTCCCAAAAGCGCACTTTTAAAAAAGCCTTTTCCGTGCGACGCCACCATAATAAGCCCTGCGTCCTCATCATCGGCAATTTCCGTTAACTGCTCAAAAACTTCGCCGCTGCGGTAAATTTCACGCGCGTTTTCATATCCTGCGCGGCGCAGTTCGGCAACCACGGCCCGCACACGGCTCTGCACTTTTTTAAAGCTGCTGCTGCCGGGTTCCGCATCCTCTTTGTCTTTAAAAATATGCGCTACCGCAACCTCGGTATCGTCATCAGGGCACAAACTGTAAAAACACGGAAGCAGACCGTCCGCTTCCTCCGATAAATCTGTTGCAAGCAAAACCTTATCAAACATTTTTGTTTCTTTCCTCCAAAACTTAAAATCAGCGAAAAGTTACTTAATATTATTTTAATTCTCCGCCGCTGCCAAAAATCCTGCCGCAAATTTGCAGCCGCCGCTGCCGGAACATGATATAATAAAAGTATTTAAAGGAGTTTTTATTTATGGATACAGCTTTACTGATAGAAAAATTAAACAATACGCACAGCCTTAATAAAGACGAAGCCTTGCAGCTTATCAAGCAGGGCGCGCAGCATAAAAACCTGCTTTTTGCGCTGGCGCAGCAAACAGCACAAAAAAGCTTCGGCAGGCAGATTTTTGTGCGCGGGCTGATAGAGTTTACCAACTACTGCAAAAACGACTGCTATTACTGCGGCATAAGGCGCAGCAACAAAAATGCCGCGCGCTACCGCCTTACGCAGGAAGAAATTCTGAAATGCTGCCGAGCAGGGTACGGGCTTGGCTTCCGCACCTTTGTTTTACAGGGCGGCGAGGATTATTTTTACAGTAACGATGATATCGCCGCCATTGTGCGCGCCATTAAAGCGCAGCATCCGGACTGCGCCGTTACGCTTTCCATCGGCGAGCGCAGCCGTGAAACCTACGCCCTGTGGAAACAAGCAGGCGCCGACCGTTATCTTCTGCGCCACGAAACTGCAGATTGTGCGCATTACGCCAAACTGCACCCGGCAGAACTGAGCGCCCAAAACCGCCAGAACTGCCTGTATACTTTAAAAGAACTCGGCTATCAGGCAGGCGCGGGCTTTATGGTTGGCTCACCTTACCAGACGGCGGAAAATTTAGCAGACGATTTAATATTCCTGCAAAAACTGCGCCCGCAGATGATTGGCATAGGGCCTTTCATTCCCCATCACGATACGCCGTTTAAGGACGAACCCGCAGGCAGCGTGGAACTTACTTTGGTGCTGCTTGCCGTTCTGCGGCTTTTATTTCCGCACGTGCTTCTTCCGGCAACAACGGCGCTGGGAACTCTGGCCCCGGGCGGCAGGCTTTTGGGCATTAAGGCCGGTGCAAACGTTATTATGCCCAATCTTTCGCCGCAGAACGTACGCGGCAAATACCTATTATACGACAATAAACTGCACACCGGTGCAGAAGCAGCCGAAGCGCTGAACGAACTGCAGCGTGAAGTAGCTTCCATAGGCTACAGGATTGTTTCTGCCCGCGGCGATTATACGGAGGAGCCATGGACGCAAGGCTGAGGGTTCTTACAACTTACAAACTGCTTAACAATACGCGTTATTTCCGCCTGCGCTTATGTGCCGGCGGCGTTGTTACCGGCGTACTGGCAGGCGTTATCATAAGCTGCTTCCGCCTCGCCTTAACCGGTGCCGCTTCACTCCGCGCAAATTTGCAAAGCTTTGTTTTTGCCGGCGGTTATACGCCCCCAGCCATTGCACTTTTTTGCGGCGCACTGCTTATTGCAGCTGCTTTGCTTGCGTGGCTTGCCAAAGCGGAACCGCAGGCGGCTGGCAGCGGCATTCCACAAGTAAAGGGCGCCGTACTGGGCGTTTTTAAGCTGCGCTGGCTGCGTATTTTACTTGTTAAATTCGCCGCCTGCGCCCTTGCCATAGGCAGCGGGCTTTCGCTCGGCAGAGCAGGCCCGTCCATTCAAATGGGCGCTATGGCCGGGCAGGGCGTAAGCCGCCTTCTGGCACGCCCGCGCATCGAAGAACGCTATCTTATCAGCGGCGGCGCGGCAGCAGGCTTGGCCGCAGTTTTTAACGCTCCGCTGGCAGGCGTTATTTTCGTTCTGGAAGAAATCAACCACAATTTTTCAGGCTTTTTGCTGTTTCCCGTTCTTTCGGCATCTGTGGCAGCAACATTTACAAGCCGCTTAATACTGGGGCGCGATACAGTTTTTAATTTTTCCGGGCTGCCCGTTTTGCAGTACAGCGATTACTGGGTAATTCTGGCGGCAGGCATCATCTGCGGCGTACTGGGCGCGTTATTTAATTACGGGCTTTTAAATGCCGCGCGCCTTTACAAACTGCTGCCAAACAGCAGCTGCCTGCAAAACTTTTTGCTGCTTGCCGTTACTGCCATTACCGGCTTATACCTGCCGGAAGCATTGGGCGGCGGCGATGATTTGCTAACCAATACCGCTTTTAACTCCTACCCCGTAACGGTACTGCTTATGTTTTTAGCCGCCAAAATACTGCTTACGCTGCTCGCCTTCGGGCGCGGGCTGCCGGGCGGCGCATTTATACCGACGCTTGTTGCGGGAGGGGTTGCCGGTGCTGTTATGGCCGGGCTGTTTTCTCAGGCGGACCTTTTAAGCAGCGCCTATAAAACAAATATCGTTATACTTTCCATGGCGGCATTTTTTACGGCTTCCGTACGTACGCCCATTACCGCCACGGTGCTTGTTATGGAAATGACAGGTTCGTTTCTGCACCTTTTGCCGCTGGCGCTTGCTTCGCTTACGGCTTTTGCCACAACGGAAGTTTGGCGTGCCAAGCCGCTGTACGGCGAACTGTTTATGCGCCTTTTGAAAAACACCAAAGCGCTGGAGCGCAACCACGCCGAACAGGAGCGCAGCATTATGGAGCTGACGGTAGATACCGGCAGCACTGCCGACGGGCGCCTGGTGCGTGAAATTAACTGGCCGCGCCATTCGCTTTTGGTAGACGTAAAACGCGGCGACGAAGAACTCATCCCCGAAGGCAATACGCGCCTGCACAGCGGCGATACGCTGTATGTGCTGTGCTACCCTACGGAAATTGAAGAACTGCAAAAACTTACAGCAAAATAATAAAACGGCAGTAACCTATTTAGGCTGCTGCCGTTTTATTATGTTTTTCCGGTTTTAATCAATACCTGTTACTTTGTAGCCCAGAGCTTCCACCGCCGCCGTTAAAGCAGCAATATCAGGCTCCTGCCCTTTATCTGCAAAAACCTCTGCCCAGTTTCTTTCAAGTCTTACAGTCACACTTTTTACTCCCGGCACCTGTGCCAGCGCAGCCTGTACTTTTTCCGCGCATTTTCCGCACGCCATGCCTTCAATTTTAACAACCAGGTAATCCAAACGCTCAATTTTAAAAATTACCGGGCGCGTACCGTCGTTGCAGCAGGCAATCATCATACGTTCGTCGTTAGTCCAACCGCGCATAATGCTGCCGCCCTGAAGCGCAGTGTAAATATAACGGCTGATGCAGTCCCACGCTTCGCCGCACTGCGTGCCGTTGCCGGTGCGCCAGAAGGTATCGTCGCCGCCGTAGCGCTCAAAAATAAACTCGTCGCCCACATTGTAAAACGGGCACGGGCCGCTTTTAGGGTCTGCCAGGTATTTTTCCTGATAATCATTAAAGCATTTTTTGTCAATAACCGTCACTTTACATTTGTGCTGCATGATGATTTCTCCTTTTTGTTTTTATATTTTTAATTTTTATTTTAGCGCCTTTGACCATACGCTAATTTTTCATTTTTACTTTATTATTCATATTACTTTTTTAATCAACAATGCTTTGATCTTTAATACACTGCACGTAACAACGTTAAGGCATATATTTTTAGCAATATTCACTAAGAAAAACTGCAAAAACTGTGTTTATTTAAGCGCAGCGAGTTACGCAGTTTTTGTAGTTTTTATACTAAACTGTTGCGTCAAAAAATTTTCTGCCGCATTTGCTGCAAATTCGTACTTTATCACTATTTAATAAAGAAAAATCTGTATATCATAGTAAAAAAAGCCTTAATTAAACAAAAGCTGTGTGCTGTAAGGTGAATGATAAAAAAACTGCGGCGGCTAAATTTTTTTATCTATTCAAACGAGAGGTCAGCCGCGCAGCCTGACCGGAATCGGAGAAGCCGCAGTTTTTAGCGTGAACCGCATCAGTACATAGCTTTTGTTTCTTCAAACCCACTATAAATCCAAAATATTCTCACCCATTGCCTATCCACGCTTCCAATGCTACAATTTAACTGAACATAACACATCGGAGGAACCGCCATGCTGACACCACGTTATTATTTCACAGGCGAATTCTGCCGTTTTTACGATTATTTTCTGTCGCACCCGCATACCGAAAAATATTTTGCCAAAGGCGAATACCTGTGGCGTCCGGGGCAGCCGCACGAAAAAATTCATTACATAAAAAGCGGCGCGCTGATGCACTACGCCGACCACGAAAACGGGCACCGCAAAATCATCAGCTTCCACGGCGAAGGCAGTATTTTCCCCGGTTACCATACCTGCGGCTTTAAAATAGAGCTTTCGCTTACAACGGTTGCCCTGACTGAAATTTCCGTACTTGAATTTACGCGGCAGCAGTTCAGCCAAATGTTTGAAGAAAACACGGAATTAAGTGAGCAGGTTGTCAACTGGTATTCCATGTATGTCAACCGCCTGCTGTTTGAAACCGTACATCAGGAATATAATTCATCCTTTGTTAAAATCTGCAATCTGCTGTACCTGCTAACAGTAAATAACCCGCAAAGCCACGGTTTTGATATTGCTATTACGCAGGACGCCCTTGCCGGAATGCTCGGCCTGAGCCGTGTGCAGATAACGCGCGGGCTTGCGCAGCTGCGCCGGCAAAGCATTATCGCCACAAGGCGCGGCAAAATTACCTTTACGGATTTACCGGCACTGGCACAGCTCTGTTCTTCGGAAACCACCGGCTGATATTATGTGCTTTTATTATAAAGCGCATTAGCGGAAACGTCTGCTTCAAATGATACAAAAGAAAACTAAAACGGCAATAACCTGCACTATGCAAAAGTTATTGCCGTTATTTTTATGCGTATATGTTTTAATAAATGCAGTACAGCTTGTGCGGCGAGCCTGTAAGCGCCTTACCGCCGTTTGCCGTTACAAGGTAAGTGTTTTCGCTGCCAACCATGCCAATGCCGGGCAGGGCAATCTTCGGCTCCAGCGCAAAGGTCATGCCTTCCGTAAGCACTTCTTTAAAACGGTTGGCAACGGCCGGGCTTTCATCCATGGTAAGCCCTATGCTGTGCCCCAAAAACTTGCCGCCGTTCATAAAGCCTGCAGCAAAGCGGCTGTCAAACTGCTTCATTGTTTCGTTATAAATATCTTCCACCACCGTGCCGGGCTTTAACATAGCAGCGGCAAAACGCTCAAGCATTATGCAATGCTCGTGCGCCGCCAAAATCAAATCGCGGTTGGGGTCTTTATTAATATCGCCAAAATAATACACTATCGTTTTATCGGTATGGTAGCCTTCCACGCCGCAGGGAATATCCAGATAAACCAGTCTGCCCGCTTTTAATTTGCGGAACGGTGAACCGATGCTCTGCACCGCAATGCAGGTGCCGCCCGTACCGCCGGGGCCGTCAAAAGCAGTACGCACAAGCCCGCTTTTGCCAAACGACGCCACGCCGATAACATCTTCGCCCAAAGGCAGATTCATGCGTGCAATGCCGTGCGAACCGCGTTTTAACATTTCCGTATACAGGCTTACGGCAAGTTCGGCTTCGCTGATGCCTTCCTTTATCATTTTTGGCGCCAGCTGCTCCAGCACAGTCTGATGAATCGCGCCGCTGCGCTTCATTAGTTCCAGTTCATAACTGCTTTTTACAAGGCGCAGGCTGCACAGCAGGCCGTCGATATCGGCATATTCTTTAAAAGGCATATATTTGCGCAGCATGTTCAGCCAGTCAACAGTGGCTTTTCTGCATTCCACATACATAACTTCCGGGCAAGCACCATAAAATTCCGCCAAAGTGCGGAAGCTCTGCATCGGGCGGATATCCGGCAGCAGCGATTCATTACGGGCGCGGTCATAGCTTCTGCGTACCCACAAAATTTCGTCCTGCGGACGGATAACCAGCGCGCCCTCCTGCATTGTACCTGTAAAATAGTACATATTAACTTTATTATTAATAACTGCCATCTGCCAGCCGGGATGTTCTTTTTCCATTTCCCCACGGAAACGCGTAAGGCGTATTTGAAGTTCTTCAAGCGGCACGCGCCTTATTTCGTCAGTCATCAGCGAGGCATGTTCCAATATCGACATAGTATTGCTCCTTATACTTTTTACATTTTAACAAATCTGTTAATGCTATTCGACCATACAAAAATGCTGCGGCTCCTCCGACTCCGTCCGGGCACAGCACCGGACTCACTTACTTTTTAGCCTTTGATTTTAGCCGCCGCAGTTTTTGTCTATGCTCTCATAACATCAACAGATTTGTACATTATTTATATTAAAAACTATATTACAATCATACCATACGTTGCCCTATTCTTCAATTAGCGCAGGCATACAAAAAACTCCGATGCCTGCCCAAACAAGCACCGGAGTTATCCTCGTTAATCCTTATTAAACAAACCCGTAAAATCAAAAGTGGCAAAATAATCTGCCGGAGTTTCGGCGCGGCGTATCATTTCAACGCTGCCGTCCTCTTTCAGCAAAAGTTCCGCGCTGCGCAGTTTGCCGTTATAGTTGTAGCCCATGGCAAAGCCGTGCGCACCGGCGTCATGGATAAATACCAAATCGCCGATATTTATTTCCGGCAGCATGCGGTCAATGGCAAATTTATCGTTGTTTTCGCACAAACCGCCCGTAACATCATATTTGTGGTCGCAGGGAGCATTTTCCTTCCCCATAACGGTTATATGGTGGTAAGCGCCGTAAATAGCCGGACGCATCAGGTTGGCAGCGCAGGCATCCAGCCCGATATATTCTTTATAAATATGCTTTTGGTGAATAACGCGGCTCACCAGCGCGCCGTAAGGTGCCAGCATATAGCGGCCCATTTCAGTATAAAGTCTTACGTTGCCCATACCTGCCGGTACCAGCACTTCTTCATAAGCACGGCGCACGCCTTCGCCTATTTCCATAATGTCATTTTGCGGCTGTCCGGGGCGGTAGGCAATGCCCACACCGCCGGAAAGATTGATAAATTCAATGGAAGCGCCGGTTTCTTCTTTTAATTCCACGGCAACTTTAAATAAAATACGTGCCAGCTCCGGGTAGTAATCGTTGGTAACGGTGTTGCTTGCCAAAAACGCATGCAGCCCAAAGTGTTTTACTCCCTTAGCCATAAGTCGTTTGTAAGCCTCGGTAAGCTGCTCGCGCGTCATGCCGTATTTGGCGTCGCCCGGGTTATCCATAATGTTGTTGGCAATGGCAAAATGCCCGCCCGGGTTGTAGCGGCAGCACACGGTATCGGGAATATCGGCCACGCGCTCTAAAAAGTCAATATGGGTAATATCATCCAGATTTATAGTAGCATTAAGTTTGCGTGCCAGCTGAAAATCTTCGGCAGGCGTATCGTTGGACGAAAACATAATTTCGTCACCCTTAAAGCCAACCGCATCAGCCATTAAAAGCTCTGTATAAGAAGAACAATCTGCGCCGCAGCCTTCTTCGTGCAAAATTTTTAAAATGCCCGGCGTCGGCGTTGCTTTTACCGCAAAATATTCCTTAAAGCCTTTATTCCAGCTGAAAGCCTTATTTACCCTGCGCGCAGTTTCGCGGATGCCTTTTTCATCATATAAATAAAACGGCGTTGCATAGCGTGATGCAATATCTTCAAGTTGTTCTTTGGTAACAAACGGAATTTTTTCAGACATTAATCTCAACCTTTCTGCAATTCAATCAGTTTAATTTCGTTTTTAAGCGCGTCCTTAAACAAATCCACCAGGTTACGCTTACAGGAATATAAACAGGTTGAATTTGCCCCCTCATCCAAATCACCGGTCAGCACCGTCTGCGAATCGGCTATCAGCCTTATCTGCCCTGTCTGTTTAACGGTGTTGTAGCAAATTGCCCCCGGAAGCAGGAAATCGCTGCCGGTAATAACCACTACCTTTAAGCCGCGGCCAAGCGCGTCTTCAAGCTCAGTACGCAAAAGTTCCATTACGGCGGCATTTGCCGATACATAAATGCGCGCTTTGGCATTAAGTACGGTGTTTTGCAGCTTGCTGATAATTTCTGCGTTGCCTTTAATGGTTATATAACCTTCGGCCTCATTTTTTACACCGGGCAGTTCTTTTATAAGCGCGTCGCGCATCTCCGCCAGGCGGCGGATTTTATTATTGCAGAACTCCTCCGGTGCAACCGGCGTATAACGCGTCACTTTGCCTTCTTCCATTATATAGGCGGCGCCCTTTTCCACCAGCCCGGCCAGTGCCGTATAGGTGTTGGAGCGCGATATGCCTGTCTGCTTGGCTGCTTCATAGCCTGTAAGGCGTCCGGCTTTTACCAGCAGCAGGTATAATGTTGCCTCCTGGCGTGTAAGGTTAAAGTGCATTAAGCGTTCTACGATTTCCATCCCCTCATTCAGCCCCTTGTATATTGTTCCTGTTCAAGAACACTATACTCTTTTTTTATGCGGTTGTCAATAACTAACCAAAAAATTTGTAAAAAAATAAGCAGGCCGTTTAAGCCTGCTGAACTTATATTGTTATTTTATCTTTTTAAAGGTATTGGTTAAGTTTGCAAAATCCTGCAGCGAAAGCGTTTCGCCGCGGCGTTTAGGGTCAATGCCCGCAAGGTTCAGCCATTCCTGTGCCTGCTGCGAGGTAATGCCCATGTTCTTCAGCGCATTGCTTAGCATTTTGCGGCGCAGCGAAAATGCTGCCTTTACCACCTTGAAAAACAGTTTTTCATCACAAATTTCCACCGGAGGCACGGTGCGGTTTTTGCACACCACAACGGCGCTGTCCACGCTTGGGCGCGGAATAAAACTTGACGGCGGCACGATAAAGGCAATTTCCGGCTCTGTGTAATACTGCATGGCAACCGAAAGCGCGCCGTAATCTTTTCCGCCAGGCGCTGCCGTTATGCGTTCGGCAACTTCCTTCTGCACCATAATTACCATGCGTTCAAGCGGCAGCTTCTTTTCAAGCAGCGCAAAAATTATCGGCGTGGTAATGTAATACGGCAAATTGGCTGCCACCTTAAAGGTTTTGCCGCCCATGGCGCTGTTAACATCAAGTTCAAGCACGTCGGCATTAATAACGCGCACGTTTTCATAGCCTTCCAGCGTTTTTTCAAGCACCGGCAAAAGGCGTTTGTCCAGTTCAACAGCGGTTACGTCCGCGCCGGTTTCTGCCAGTGCCTGCGTCAGTGTGCCAATGCCGGGCCCCACTTCAAGCACCGGTTCTCCGGGCGCAAGTTCTGCGGCAGCGGCAATGCGGCGCACAATGTCTTCATCAATCAAAAAGTTCTGCCCGAGCTTTTTATCGGCATGCAGGTTAAACCTGCGCAATATATAATTAGTAACTTCCGGTGTAGCAATTACAGGTTTCTTCATTCAACTTCTCCAATTTCCGCCAGTGCGGAATTAAATTCTTCGCGCGTTACGCCGTAGGTGTTAAGCCTTTGCAAAAAGCATTTGGCATTGCCGTAACCGACGCCCAAAAGTGCAGCCAGCTTATCACGCCTTGCGCTTGCCATGCTGCCGCCGCTGAGCCCGTTTATCATTAAATCACGCTCTGTAAATTCTTTCTGCGGCGTAAATTCATGATGGCGCACTTTGCCCAGTGCCGCTAAAATAGCCTTTGGGCTTGCCTGTTCCACGCCGACATCACCGTTAGCGGTTGCATCAATGCGCGGTATAAAAGCCTGCCCTGCCTCCGGAAAATGCTCCGTTAAAAAGCGGCGTATGCGGTTGCCTGCTCCGTCAGGGTCAGTAAGTATAATAATGCCGCGCTTTTTATACGCTGCTTCAATTTTGCGCAGGGTAGACGCGGCCAGCGTAAAGCCGCCAGGTTCTATCGTATCGGCTTCCAGCGCGCGCCTGATTGCCGCGGTATCACTTTTTCCTTCTACTACAATAACTTCTTTAAGCACTTATTAGTCCTCTAAAATATAAACTTCCACATTACGGCGGCCCCAGTTAATTGCTTCCTCATAACTGTCCATAAACAAATCCACGCGGTTGCCGCGGATAGCGCCGCCGGTATCGCCTGCAATGGCAATGCCGTAACCGGGAATATACAATTTTGTATAGTAAGGTATTACACGCGGGTCAACGGCAACAATGCCGCGGGCAGCCACAAGGCCGATGGATGTAAGGCCTGTGCCAGTGCCGCAGTGTACGGTATAGGCGCTTGCTTCAGCAGTAATGATGCGGCTGTATTTTTTTCTGCCTTCAGGCGTTTCCACCGACATGCCAATGCCGCGCCTGATAACGGAATATTTGGGGTCAGCCAAAACTTCGCGGGCAATTTCCACTTCTTTGGGTGCTTTGCCCGTGCTTACCACAGATTTTTTTACAACTTTTACCTTGCCGGCTTTGCCCTGTTCCACAAGCTGTTCCTGTCCGTAAGGAATATTCTCGTCATCAATATATTTTACGGGAATTTCCGAATCGGCCTCAACGGAGCTTAAAGTATCGCCTTTGTTAAGGATATGAATTTCCACATTGGCAGTAACCGGAGTATCTGCGGCAGGGTAAACGCGTTTTTTGTTAAAGCGGATGTTTAACTCTTTTAACGCTTCGCCAACAGTGTCTTTATTGGTAAAAAACTTCTGCTGCGAATCTCCGCGCACAACAATAACCGGCACGGCACGTTTTAAAACCAGCACTTTGCCGCGGCCGCTCGTTTTTTCTTCAATACGGTCTGCCTGACCTACGGCAATGCCTGCTTCTTTAAAAACAGCGCGTGGGTCGGAAAGTTCCGTTGTAACTGTTCTTTCCGTACCGTCAAACTTTAAAATAGTAACAGGTGCTTCCGCCAAACCAAGATGCGTATGCCCACTGAATAAAATTACAAACATTATGGCTATCAAAATGGTTCTTCTGAAAACTGTAACATTTTTAGGCATAATATTACCTCCTTAATTCGGGGGTATTTTATCACAGCCTTTTTTATAATGTCAAGCCATCTTCCTTGAAGGTACTTTTAGTTTAAAATCAAACAACTCTTTACGAAAAGTATTATGCACAAGCACCTTTATGGTAAATAAAAGACGCAGCAGTAGCAGACTGCCGCGTCAGCATTATTTGATTTTATTAAAAAGCGTTTTAACGTTTTTGGTTGTCTGCGCTGCCAGCGCTTCAAAAGTTGTCCCGCGTACCAGCGCCGCATTTTGTGCCACAAGTTCCGTATAAAGCGGATTATTGCGCTTGCCGCGGTAAGGCACCGGCGTTAAATACGGCGAATCTGTTTCAAAAAGCAGCAGTTCGTCCGGCACAAAAGCAAGTACCTCGCGCACTTTGGCTGCGTTTTTATAAGTGCTTGTACCGCCAAAGCCAAAGTAATAACCGCGTTTGGCAAGTTCCTTTGCCATTTCCAGCGAGCCGGAATAACAATGGAAAACAGCCCTTGTTCCCGCAGGCACTTCGCTGCGGAAAATATCGAAAATATCGCCGTGCGCTTCACGGTCATGGATAATTACCGGCAAATCAAACTGTACGGCAAGGTCAATCTGCTCCAGAAGGCGTTTTTTCTGTACTTCTTTCGGCTCGTTTTCTTTCCAGTAATAATCAAGCCCTATTTCGCCGATTGCCGCAACTTTTGGATGCACAGCCCACGCTGCCAGTTTATCAAGATAATGCTCATCTTTAATACCGGCAAGTTCTTCCGGGTGCCAGCCCACAGCGGCATAAACAAAATCATACTTTTCTGCAAGCTGTACGGCAAAAGCGGAGCTTGCTTCGTCACAGCCGGGGTTAATAAAGCCTTCCATTTCTTCGCCGATTTTGGCAATCAGCTCGTCACGGTCATCGGTAAAATAATCGGAATCAAGATGGGCGTGCGAATCCCACAAACCTGTACGCGACATTTTATTTCACCTTGCTGCCGCTGGCAATGCCCGGTGCGTCTGCCAGTACCAGATTGCCTTCGCCGTCGCTGGCTGCCAGCACCATACCGCGGCTTTCAATGCCGCGCAGCTTGGCCGGTTTAAGGTTGGCAATAACTATAACGTTTTTGCCAATCAGGTTTTCCGGTTCATAATGCTGGGCAATTCCGCTTACAATGGTGCGTTCCTCGTCGCCGATTTTAACCTGCAATTTAATCAGCTTATCGGTTTTGGGCACGCGTTCTGCGGCAACAACGGTTGCCACACGCAAATCTATCTTCGCAAAATCATCAATGGTAATTTCACCGGCTGCTGCCGCTTCTTTTTTTGCTTCAGCCTTCGGAACTTCGGCTTTAATTGCTTTGGCGGCAGTTTTTTTGGTAGCCGCAATTACGGTTTCACCGGCTTCGGTAACTTCAATGCGCGGGAACAGCGGTTCGCCCTTCTGCACTTTGGTGCCGGTTGCCAGTTTGCCCCAAACAGCGTCTGCCATAAAGAAGCTTTCCGGATTGCCAAGGCCGAGCTGCTCGTAAATTTTCGGCGCGGTAACAGGCACAAACGGCGCAATCAAAATGGCAATAATGCGCAGCGCTTCGGCAAGGTTGTACATAACGGCCTGCAAGCGTTCTGCCTGCGCCGGGTCTTTTGCCAGAATCCACGGTGCGGTTTCATCAATATATTTATTGGCACGGCCGATAAGGTTCCATACATCCTTAATCGCCTGGTTCAGTTCCATATGGTCCATGGCATCACTGTAACCGGCAACCGTTTCGTTAACAAGAGCGATAAATTCCTTATCAACGGCTTCCGTACCTTCCTTATGGGTTACAACGCCGCCGTGGTATTTTTCAATCATGCTTACGGTGCGGTGCAGCAGATTGCCAAGGTCGTTGGCAAGGTCGGCATTAATGCGGTTAATCAGCGCGTCGCGCGAGAAGTTGCCGTCGCTGCCGAGCGTAATTTCGCGCAACAGGAAGTAGCGGATAGCATCTGGGCCAAATTCTTCAATTAAAGCAATCGGGTCGATAACATTGCCCTTGGATTTGGACATCTTGTCGCCGTCAACAACCAGCCAGCCATGGCCGTAAACCTGTTTCGGCAGTTCTTCGCCCATTGCCATCAGCATAATCGGCCAGATGATGCTGTGGAAACGTACAATCTCCTTACCGACAAGGTGAATATTGGCAGGCCAGAATTTTTTAAACTTTTCTTCATCCGTACCGTAGCCGATAGCGGTAAAGTAGTTTAAGAGCGCATCAAACCAAACGTAAACAACATGTTTCGGGTCGAACGGAACGGGAATGCCCCAGTCGAAAGTTGTGCGGGTAATGCACAAATCCTCCAAACCCTGTTTAATGAAGTTAATCATCTCGTTGCGGCGGGAAACCGGCTGAATAAAATCAGGATGGGTTTCAATATATTCCAGAATTCTATCCTGATATTTGGACAGTTTAAAGAAATAACTTTCTTCCGCCATTTTTTCTACCGGGCGGCCGCAGTCCGGACATTTGCCGTCTACAAGCTGGCGTTCCAGCCAGTAAGATTCGCACGGAACGCAGTACAAACCTTCATAATTCTTTTTATAAATGTCGCCCTGGTCATAAATTTTCTGCAGTACAGCCTGCACTACTTTATGGTGGCGTTCTTCGCTGGTGCGGATAAAATCATTGTTGGAAATGTTCAGCATTTTCCACAGTTTTTTAAAGTTGGCTACGATAGCGTCAACATACTGAATCGGCGTAATGCCTTTTTCGGCTGCTTTGCGCTGAATTTTCAGGCCGTGTTCGTCGCTGCCGGTTAAAAAGAATACATCCTCGCCTTTGGCGCGGTGATAACGGGCAACGGTATCGGCAATGGTTGTGCAGTAAGCGTGGCCAATGTGCAGATTGTCGCTGGGATAATAAATTGGGGTAGTGATATAAAAACTGTTCTTGCTCATGTGCTTTCCCTTCTTTTATGTTAATATTGTTTTAACGGTGTAAGCGCCTGCAATGCTGATTTTTGCAGACAATTCCTTTGTAATTTTATCACATTCTGCGCCGCTGTGCAAAAGTTTTACTTCTTTTTGGCAAATCATTGACAGAACTTTACTTTTTGGGCATAATGGAAAAGCTGTGATCCTTTCCAGCGGAAAGGAGGTGTATCAATGACAGATTTGGTTACTGCATTTGTTGTATCTGTCATAGCAAGTATAACTGCTTATTATATTTGCAAGTGGCTGGACAGGTACTTATAATCACAGCCAGCCTAAATAAAAAACCGGGAGCTGCCACTCCCGGTTTTTTGCTTTTGGTGTACCATACAGACTGGTTACACTGCTGCTTTGTTGTGCTTTTATTATACCCTTATTAAAAATAAAAGTAAACCCTTTTATTCTTCATCCAATAATCTGTTATAAAGCTCGCGCTTTGGCACTTTGCGTGCTTTGGCAACCTGTGCCAGCGCTGCCTTTTTATCCATGCCCTGCGCAACAAGCGCCTTTACTTCGTCCAGCGGGTCGGCTGCCTGCGTTTCTTCCTGCACCTCAGCCTCACCCTGCGCTATAACAAGGCAAAACTCACCGCGCGGCGGCTGCGCTTCCAGCCATGCCAGGCATTCCGTTACGCTGCCGCGGAAGAATTCTTCGTGCAGCTTGGTAAGTTCGCGCGCAGCGGCAAGCTGCCTGTCGCCCCACGCCGCCAGTATTTCTTTCAGCACGTCTTTAATACGGTGCGGCGCTTCATACAATATTATTGTCGAAGGAATGTTCTTCCACGCCGCAAGCTGCTCAGCCCTGTTCTTTTTGCTTTTGGGCAGAAACCCGCCGAAAAAAAACGGTGACGACGGCAGCCCCGAAGCAATCAGTGCACACAGCGCGGCATTTGCGCCCGGCAGCGGCACAACTTTTATGCCTGCGTCAATCGCTTCGCGCGCCAGCTGCTCGCCGGGGTCGGCAATGCCGGGAAAGCCCGCGTCACTGACAAGCGCTACATTCCTGCCGCCCAAAAGTTCCGCTATCAGCTTCGGCCCGTTTTTATCCTTGCTGTGCTCATCATAGCGCACCAAATGCCCTTTAATATTAAAATGGTTTAAAAGCTGTAAGGTATGGCGCGTATCTTCTGCCGCAATAATATCGGCTTCGCCTAAAGTGCGCAGTACGCGCGGCGTAATATCTTCCAGATTGCCTATCGGCGTTGCGCAAAGGTATAAAATTCCGGCTTCCGTCATTTTGCCTGCTCCTTCGATTTATCGTAATACGCCAGTGCCTGCGCGCTTAAAGTTCCGTCGGCGTTGTACATTACAAGCGGCGGCAAAACATCAAGCCCATAACTGCCGCCCTTAACCATTTCCATTAAAAATATCCATGCAGGTTTGTCAACCGCGCTGTGCACCCACTGCAAACGTTTGGGCTGCAAGCCAAACTCCGAAGCCAGCTGCATGCACTCGGCAAAACGGTCGGGCAGCTGCACAATGGCAAAGCGCCCGCGGTAACGCACGGCATACGCTGCAGCTTTAAAAAAGTCGCGCAAATCCGCCGTTACCTCATGGCAAGCAGCAGTGCCTATTTTGCGGGTATTGCCGCTGTTGCGGTAGGGCGGGTTGGCAATTACCAAATCCATGCTTTCGGTTTTAAAATATTTGTTAATTTCGCGCAAATCGCCGCCAATTACCTTTACTGTTTCTTCAAGCCCGTTATCTTTAATGCTGCGCTCCATAAGGGCGGTAACTTTGGGGTTAAACTCTATTCCGGTTACCTTTTCCGCGCCGCGCGCCGCCAAAAACAGGCTTATTGCCCCTGTGCCGCTGCCAAGTTCCAGCACCTGCGCCTTTTTTACCAGATGCGCAAATGCCGCCACGAACACAGAATCCGTCGTAAAAGTAAATTCACCGGCGTCCTGCCAGACTACATAACCGCAGCCCGGCAGCGAATCACGCCTGATTCCGCTGTGTACCATTAAATTTTATCCGCCTTGGAAGCATCCACGATTTCGTCCCATTCCACCTGAATGGTATTGTCCGGCGTAAGCTGTACGGAAGCGGTGCGCATAGCGCGGTTAACGCCCATAACGCGGCCTTCGCCGAGCGGCGTAACAACCATAACGCCAACCTTCGGTGCTTCCACGCGTTCCGGTACGGAACGTTTGCCGCAGCAGCCGCTGCAATACACATCGTTTTCGTATTTCAAACAGCACATCAGCCTGCCGCACACGCCGGAAATCTTCGCCGGGTTCAGCGACAGGTTCTGGTCTTTGGCCATCCTGATGGATACCGGTTCAAAATCGCCGAGGAAGGTAGCGCAGCACAAAGGCCTGCCGCAGCTGCCGATGCCGCCCAGCATTTTTGCTTCGTCACGCACGCCAATCTGGCGCAGCTCAATACGGGTACGGAATACGGACGCCAAATCCTTAACCAGCTCACGGAAATCGATACGCCCGTCCGCCGTGAAATAAAAAATAATCTTGTTAACATCAAAAGTAAATTCCACGTCAATCAGCCGCATGGGGAGCCCGTGCTTGGCAATTTTGCGCAAGCAGATGTTAAAGGCTTCTTTTTCGCGCACTTTATTTTCCTGCACCTTCAGCGCGTCCTGCTCGGTTGCTTTGCGCATAACGGGCTTCAGCTGCGAAACAAGCTTGTTCTCCTCAACATCTCTCGCGCCGATAACAACCGTGCCGTATTCCAAACCGCGCACCGTTTCCACAATTACGTGGTCGCCAACTTCCACGCCGGTATCAACCGGGTCAAAATAATATATTTTACCTGCTTTTTTAAACCTAATGCCTACTACTTTCAGCAAAATTTTCACTCCTTCCGCAGTAAATCAAGTTTCAAAACCAGCGCCTCCAAAACATTTTTGGCGCTTACATTTTTATTAATGTTCTGCCAGGCTTCCTGCGCAGCATTTACGCCCTGCCTGGCTGTATGTAAAGGCCAATCTGCGGCAATGCCGTCAAGCCCGGCCATAATATCCGTATTGTAAACCTGCCCGCCTGCACCGCTCTGCAAAAGCAGCACATCGCGCAGAAGGTAAATAAACTGTTCCGTTAAAAGCAGTGCGGCCGCGCGGTCGTATTTTTCGCCCCAGCCCAGCGCCGCAATATAACCAAAAGGGTTTTGCAGCGGCAGTTTTTTCAGTAAATCAAGCGCCTCACGGCGGATTGCAAAAATATCTGCCTGATTATAACTTAACGCCCTGCCCGGCGAACCTCCTGCAAGAGCCGCCAGTACCTGTGTATTTTGAGTGATCCCCTTCGCTTTCAGTATCTGCTGTCCGGCACTGCTGTCCGGCGCATCAAAACGCAGGCGCACCACGCGCGACAGCACTGTCGGCAAAAGGCGCTCTGCCTGCTGCGTAATTAAAATAAACAGCCAGCCCGGAGGCGGCTCCTCCAGAAGTTTTAAAAGGCTGTTGGCCGCTTCTGCCGTCATCTGCCCGGCATCGTCTATAATACATACTTTATGTTCGGAAAGCACCGGTGCAAATGCCGCCTGCTTTGCCATTTCCTTAACCTGCTCGATTTTGATGTCTTTGCCTGCTTCTTCTGCCGTCAGCAGGTAAAAATCCGGATGGGCAAAACTATTGTTTTCAATATCCATCAAACGACAGCTCTCGCAAATACCGCAAGGCTTTTTTACCACAGACTTGCATAAAAACGTTTTTGCAAAATGCAGGGCCAGCATTTTTTTGCCAATGCCGCCCATACCATAAAACAAAAGGGCATGCGGGCGGCTGCCGGGTTGCAGCAGTTTTTGCAAAAACTCTTTATTCTGTTGATGTCCCAGCACTTCATCCCACATAATTAACCTCATATTTTAATGGTAGTATTAATAACACGCATAATTTCAGCAGTTACCTTCTGTTCATCCTGCAAGGCATTAATTTTAAAAATGCGTTCCGGGTATTTTTCTGCAAGCAGCATAAAACCGTCCCGCACCTTCTTCTGAAATTCCAGCCCGGCATTTTCATAGCGGTCTTCAACGCCGCGCAAAGCACGCCTTGCCGCTAAAAGGTCCGGGTCGCCGTCAAGCAGTATAGTTAAATCCGGCTCCAAACCGCCGGAAGCAAAAGTGCTCAAACCATGAATGGCCTGCAAGGGCAGCCCGCGTACAATTCCCTGATATACTTCGGTAGAATCGCTGAAACGGTCGCACAGCACAATTTTGCCCGCCAGCAGCGCCGGTTTAATTACCCGCGCAACATGGTCGGCACGTGCCGTAATATATAAAAGCGTTTCCGTACGGGCATTCATTATCAGTTCCGGGTCAAGCACCATTGCGCGCAGGCTTTCAGCCAGCCTCGTACCGCCCGGTTCACGCGTGCATACAACTTCACGCCCAAGCCTTCTCAATTCTTCAGCCACATGCTCCAGCTGCGTGGTTTTGCCGCAGCCGTCTGCGCCTTCCAGGCTGATAAAATAACCTTTTGCCATTTATTTAATCACCCGCAGTTCTGTTAATGTATAATCAGCCGGCCCGCTTACAGCCAGCCCCAGCTTTTTCATGCGCAGGCAGTAGTCAATTACTGCTGCCGTAACAAGTTCGCCCGGCAACAGCACCGGTATGCCCGGCGGATAAAAGCTCACCTGCTCCGCGCAGATTCTGCCTTCCGCCTTTTGCAGCGGCAGGCTTTCCGTTTCCGCGTCAAACGCGCTGCGCAGCGGCACTGCCGTAACAAACTCCGGCAGCCTCCAGCAGTTTTGTTCTTTTAAAGGAGCGCGCTTATGCTGTTCCAAGCCTGCAAAAACACGGCTTATTTTTTCAAGCACGGCATCATATTCTGCGCCTCCGTCCGCAAAGGTTACCAAAAAAAGCACGTTCTGCGCATCGGTAAGCTCCACGGCAATTCCTGCCTTGCGCAGGGCATCGCCAACTTCCGTGCCGCTGTAACCCCAGGCCGCCGTATTAACCGTTACTTTGGTGCAGTCAAACCCGGCTATGCCGTTTTTGCCGGTGCAGCCTGCATCCAAAAGTTTCAGCCCGGCAAATTTACTTAAGCAGCTGCGCAGCTTTTCTGCCGCTGCCAGCGCTCGCTCAATCAGTTTTTCGCCCTGCACAGCCAAAGTATAGCGTGCAGCGTCTATTGAAGCCATCAGCAAATAATTGGGGCTTGTAGTTGTCAAAAGGCTCACCGCTTCCGCGGCACGCGTTAAATTAATGCGCCCGCCTTTAACATGCAGCAACGAGCACTGTGTCATAGCACCCAGAATTTTATGCGTGCTCTGTGCGCAAACATCCGCCCCGCACTGCAAAGCCGAAGGCGGCAACTTACTGCTGAAGCCAAGGTGTGGCCCGTGCGCCTCATCCACCAAAAGGGCGGCATTATGGGCATGGGCAATTCCGGCAATGGCATTTAAATCCGCAGCCTGTCCATAATAATTGGGGCTTGTCACCAGCACAGCTTTAATATCCGCATGGCGCGCAAACATTGCTTCCACCGCCTGCGGCGTAATTTGTGTGTTAACGCCAAATACCGCATCATATTCCGGCATTGCAAAAACAGGCTCCAAATTTGCCAGAAGCAGCGCGCCTGCCACACTGCGGTGAGCGTTACGCGGCACTAAAACTTTATCTCCTGCTTTGCAGGCCGCCATCAGCATGGCATGAATAGCGCCCGTTGTGCCGTTAACGGCAAAAAAGCACCTGTCGCTGCCATACAGCTGCGCCGCTAAATTCTGCGCTTCCATAATATATGAAGAAGGCGCATGAATATCATCCAGTTCGCTCATCAGCGATACATCCATCGTCGCGGCCCCTGCACCAAGTTCGTTTTTTAACAGCGCTTCCATGCCGCGCCCGCCCTTGTGCCCGGGCGTATGGAAGGGATAAACCTTTTCGTTTTTATATTTCAGCATCGCTTCAACAAGCGGCATTCTGTTCTGCAAAACAACCTCCAAGGCATATTAACCCATGTTATCTTTATATTTTATCACAGCACGCCGCCTAATTAAAGCATTTTAATCTGCGCGGCAATTTGCGCTGCGTCATAATTTCCGTCAATCAGAATATACTTGCAGCCATATTCACGGCACAAGCGTAAATTAGACGAATTTTCCTATTAAAATTACCATTTAACACCTCCGCCGCTTTATATTTTACCATAATAATAACAAAAACATTTTAATTAAACTTCTGCCATGCTACAATAAATATAGGAAAGCCGATTGGAGATGAAGCCTATGAAACTGCGCTCTAAACCGATGACCAAAGAACAAATAAAGCAGTACCTGCATAAGCTCCAGCTGGAAAATTTTACGCCCAGGGCCGATTTAGCAACGCTGCAGAAACTGCATGACGCGCATTTAAAATACATTCCCTATGATAATTTTGACTGCCTTAACAGCAAAATAACGTCGCTGAAGCGCGAGGACATGTTTAATAAACTCATTCTGCACAACCGCGGCGGCATTTGCTTTGAGCTGAACGGGCTGTACGCCTGGCTGCTCGAATCGCTGGGCTTTAATTTCGTCAGCTTCGCCGGGCGCTTCATTAATAAAATAAACGTGTACCAGATGCGCCAGCACCGCAATATGTGCGTAACTATTGACGGCAAACGTTATATCACCGATGTCGGCGTTAACAGCGAAAGCCCGCGCATACCGCTTTTGCTGGAGGAACAGCGCGTACAGAGCGACGGCATCAGCCAGTACAAATTTACGCGCGATGAGTTTTGGGGCTGGCTGCTGTGGCAGAAGGAAAAAGGCAAACCATGGAAACGCATGCTGGGCTTTACCGAAGAACCGCAGCTGGAAAAAGATTATGTTTTCCCTTCTTTCTGGTGCGACGCACATCCCGATTCGCCCTTTAACAAAGAAAAAGAGCTTTCCATCTTCCGCGAAGACTGCAACATCACCATCCGCGGCAACTTTTTAAAATTTTACCTGAGCGGCAGGGTTAAATACCGCTATAAAATAAAAAACGGCGCCGATTTAAAAGAGGTGCTGTGGGAATACTTTGGCATTAATGTGGAATACCGCCTGAAAAATGACGGTATGGACTACGAATGAGGTAAAAATGACCGCAATACCGGATTATGTAAAAAAAATACTGCATATGCTTACAGAAGCAGGCTACGAGGCTTACATCGTCGGCGGTGCCGTGCGCGATTTGCTTTTAAAACTGCCGCCTGGCGATTTTGACATTACCACCAGCGCCACGCCGGAAGAAATCAGCGCGGTTTGCCGCGCCAGCAATATTAAAACCATTGACAACCTCGGGCAGAACTTTGGCTGCGTGGTTGCCGTTATAGACGGCGTTACTGCAGAAATTACCACCTTCCGCGGAGAAAGTTATGGCGCTGACGCCCACAAGCCGGAAAAAGTATGGTTCAGCAAATCGCTGCGCGAAGATTTAAGCCGCCGTGATTTTACCGTTAACGCCATGGCAATGGATATAAACGGCAGAATATATGATTACCATAACGGCATGGAGGATTTACAGAACCACATTCTGCGCACCGTAGGCGACGCCGAAAAACGTTACAGCGAGGACGCCCTGCGTATGCTGCGCGCCTGCCGTTTTGTTGCCCAGCTTGGCTTTGACTATGTGCAGGAAAGCGGCGTGCTGCCGCCCTTTGGCGAAGAAAACACGCCTTACTATATGCCGCGCAATTTCAGTTTTCCCACCGGAAACTGCGCTGGTTTATCGCTTGAACGCGTGCGCACCGAACTTGACAAACTGCTTACGGGCAAATATGCAGGCAAAGGCCTGATGCTGCTGATGGCAACAGGGCTGACAAACGCCAAATGCCGCGTAAAAGAAAACGGCACATATCATGAAATTGACATTCTGCCGGAGCTGCGCCACCTGGAAGGGCTGCCGCAAAACAGGCGTTTTCACTGTTACAACGCCTGGGAACATACATTAAAAGCAGTTGATAACAGCCCGCGCGATTTAACAATCCGCTGGGCCATGCTGCTGCACGACCTCGGCAAAGGCATGCCCGGCATCCGCGGCACCCATCCGGACGGTTCGCCCAGTGACCACGGGCACGAAGCGTTAAGCGCAGTTATGGCGCAGGACGTAATGACGCGCCTGCGCTACCCCAAAGATTTTCCCAAACGCGTTGTATGGCTGGTATCGCGCCACATGCGCTTTGCGCCGATGATGTTTACCAAAGAACGCACGCTGACGCGCTGGGTACGCGCCGAAGCAGCCGGCGGCGAATTCCGCACCTCCAAAGATTTAACGGAAGCCTTCTCGCAGCTGAAGGAAGTGTTTTTGGCAGACATGGGCGCAACGCATGCAGGCAACAACCAGCAGCTGATGGCAGAAGGGCGCGAACTGGCAGATGCCGTGATAGAAATTGCCCGCAATAAAATGCCGGTACATACTGCCGACCTTGCCGTAAACGGAGCCGACCTTGCGCAAATTATAACGGACGGCGCAGAAACTGGCGCATTTTTAAAATACCTGCTGGAACGTGTCCGCAGCGGCAATTTGCCCAACGAACGTGCAGTACTGCTTGAAGCGGCAAAACACCGTCAGCAAAAAACATCTGCCAAAGCAGAAATTTAAATTTTATATTGTACCTGCAAATGCAAAGTGCTATACTTAATTTGTATGGGGACGTAGCTCAGCTGGGAGAGCGTACGGTTCGCATCCGTAAGGCCGAGGGTTCAATCCCCTTCGTCTCCACCAAAATATAATTTTAAAGGCAGCATATAATATGCTGCCTTTTGTTTGTATGCAAAAACTCCCGCACATAATGTGCGGGAGTTTTTTGATGCTTTTATTCTTCCCTTTTAGCAAGGCTTACAAACTTGGTAAATTGCTTGTGGAAGAACAGGTTTACCGTGCCAACCGGGCCGTTGCGGTGCTTGGCGACGATAAGTTCCGTTATGTTTTTATTTTCGGTTTCGGGGTTATAGTAGTCTTCGCGGTACAGGAACATTACAATATCGGCGTCCTGTTCCAAAGAGCCTGATTCACGCAGGTCAGAAAGCATCGGGCGTTTTACCTGGCGCGATTCCACGCTGCGGCTGAGCTGCGACAGTGCGATAATCGGCACATTCAGTTCACGCGCCAGTGCTTTCAGCGAACGGGAAATTTCGGAAACTTCCTGCTGGCGGTCGCCGCTTAAATTACGCTTGCCGCTGCCCTGCATTAACTGCAAGTAGTCGACAACAATTAAATCAAGCCCGTGTTCAGCTTTTAAACGGCGCGCACGGCTGCGCATTTCCATGGCCGTTATACCTGCCGTATCATCGATATAAATCTGCGCGGCGCTTAAAGAATCGGCTGTCTGTATCAGCTGAATCCAGTCCTCGTCACGCAGTTCGCCAATACGCAGACGCTGCGAATCAATATTTGCTTCGGCGCAGAGCATACGCTGCACAAGTTGCTCCTTGCTCATTTCCAAACTGAAAAAAGCAACTACTTTCGGCTTGCCGTCCGTCTGCTTGCCACTGCGGATAGCAACGTTCTGCACAATGTTCAGCGATAATGCCGTTTTACCCATGGAAGGGCGTGCTGCCAGAATAATAAAGTCACTGCCGTGCAGGCCGCTGGTAAGGTTGTCAAAATCAACAAATCCGGTCGGCAGGCCTGTTAAGCCGTTCTTGTTATTCATTAATGCTTCCAAATCCTTAAAGGAATCCATAACAATGTTGTTAATCGGCACAAAGTCGGTATCCTTTTTGCGGTTGGAAATATCAAGTATTTTCTTTTCGGCGCTGTCAATAATATCGCTTACATCTTCGCTGCCTTCGTAGCCAAGTTCCGCAATTTCCGTAGCGGAACGCACCAGCTGACGCAGAATGGATTTTTCTTCGACAATACCGGCGTGATAAACCACATTGGCGGCCGTCGGCACGGAATTAGCCAGCGAAGTAACATAGGCGATGCCGCCAACGTCTTCCAGCTTGCCGTTCTTTTTTAAAACTTCGGTTACTGTTACCAAATCGACTGCTTCATTGCGGTTATAAAGTTCCAGCATGGCGTTAAAAATAACCTTATGCGCCTCGCGGTAAAAATCTTCGGAGCGCAGTTTTTCCATCACTTTGGCAATAGCTTCCCTTTCAAGCAGCATTGCGCCCAAAACGGCCTGTTCTGCCTCTATGTTCTGCGGTGGTACTCTGTCAATCATGGCAAACGCCTTATTCTGCCGCTACGGTTACGGCAAACTCGGCAGAAATTTCCGGATGCAGTTTGGCAACGGCGGTGTATTCGCCAATGCCTTTTACAGCGCCTTTCAGCTCTACCTTGCGGCGGTCAATATCAAGTTTGGTCTGTTCAATTAAGGCTTCGGCAACATCCTTACTGGTTACGCTGCCAAACATTTTTCCGTTTTCACCCACGCGCACTTTAACAACTACGTGTACTTTTTTCAGCTGTGCAGCAAGCATTACAGCTTCGTCCTTGCGCTGAGCGGCACGGTGTGCCTGCGTTGCCTGGTCTTTTTTAGCCTGGTTTAAGTTGGCTGCGTTGGCTTCCTTTGCCATTTTGCGCGGCAGCAGGTAGTTGCGGCCATAGCCTTCCGCGGTTTCTACAATATCACCTTTTTTGCCTAAATTTTTAACGTCCTGCAGCAGAATCACTTTCATTATTATCATTCTCCTCTAACTGTTTTTTCGCTAACGCGATAATTTGTTTTTTAACTTCTTCAACACTGATATTTTTAAGCTGTACGCCGGCTACTGTCTGATGTCCGCCGCCGCCCAGTTCTTCCATAATAATCTGTACGTTAACGGTGCCGTCGCTGCGGGCGCTTACGCCCAAAGAACCGTCAACGGAATATTCGGTTATAACAACGCTCATGCAAACGCCGGTAATATTAATCATTGTATCGGCTGCCTGAGCCGCAATAACTGACGATTTAACTTCTTTTGGCGCATTTTCGTAAACAGAAATTACCATGCCCGGTTCCGGCATTTCGGCTTCTGCCACCAGGCGCGATTTAACCTGTACGGAATCAAGGTCATCCTTAAACAACTGGCGCACCATATTCGGGTCGGCACCGCTGCGGCGCAGAAGTGCTGCCGCTTCAAAGGTACGCTCGCCGGTCTGCACGGCAAAGTTTTTGGTATCAACAACAATGCCGGCATACAGCGCTGTTGCCTCGCCTTTGGTAAATTCCAGCCTGTCGTTAAAGTAGCCCACAAGCTCCGTTACCAGTTCGCTTGTAGATGATGATGACGGTTCCATATATTGCAGCGTGGTATTTTTAATGGCGTCTTCCGCACGGCGGTGATGGTCGATAATAATACGCCACGGAATAGCGTCCAGCACCTTCTGGCTGGCACAAAGCATTTTGCGGTGGTGGTCAACCAGAACCAAAAGCGACTTGGGCGAAATATGCTTCAGCGCTTCTTCTTCCTCTACCATAATGTCCGCATAAACGTCGTCTTCATCCATCAGTTTCATATCGTTGCTGCGCAGCGTTTCGGCAATTTTGCGCACCGATTCGTTCTGCCCGCTGACAACGATATAGGTTTCCTTGCCAAGGCTGCGTGCCATTTTTGCCATGCCGATAGCACTGCCGATCGCGTCGAAATCTTCCATTGTATGGCCCATTACAAAAACCTTTTCGGCCGAAACCATCAGTTCATGCACGGTATGCGCAACAATGCGGGCACGCACGCGCGTGCTTTTGGCCGTAACGGTTGTAATGCCGCCAAAGAACTGTAAGCTGCCGCCTATTGCCACAACAACCTGGTCGCCGCCGCGCCCAAGCGCCAAATCAAGCGCTTTGGCAGCGTTAAGGCTTACTTCTTCCAGGCTGCGGCCGTCGCAGGCAATGCCCACACTGATAGTAGGCGTAATTTTATTGCCTACCTGTATTTCATGTATCTTATCCAAAACAGGGAACTTCTTTTCCATTAAGTCCTGCAAAGAAGCCTGGTTGATGCCGACCAGAAAGCTTTCTTTATTGTTGGCAAGAATAAAGCCGTTTTCTTCTTCGGCCCATTTGCTGAGGACTTCGTTTACTTCGCCGGAGATATTGGCGCGCGTGCTTTCGCCCATGCCTTTGGTTACGTCTTCGTAATTATCAAAACGCACATAAGCAAGGCAGAGTTTTTCGTTGGCGTATTTCTGGCGCAAAAGTTCAAAATCCGTAACATCCGTTAAATAAAATATCAGGCTGTAGCCTTTGCTTTCTTTTTTACCGGCCCTTTCGCCGGCCAGCACACGGCAATGGCGCAGGCGGTAATAACGGCCGTTAATTAAAAGCAGGCGTTCGCCATCTTTAATGCTTAAAGCGTCAAAGGCGTTTTCCGGCAGGTCAAAAATTTCTTCCGGGCGTTTGCCGTCTACATTTTTCACTCCGGCAAAACCGGCATATTCCACAAACAGCTCGTTTTTCCACTGCAATTTGCCGTCCTGGCCGAATACGGCCATGGCCACGTCAAGGTTTCTTACGGCATAATGGCTGGTGCGCTCAATATTGCGCACAATGGTATCAAGGTAGCCGTTAAACTGCACTTCTTTGCTGTAAAACTGCCGTCTGGCATACCAGTAAAAGCAGCCAATCGCCGCAAGGCCAACGGCAAGCCACCACCAGCCGTAAAAGGCCAGTACAACAGTAAAGCCAACGATAATGCCTAACGGCACTTTCATATCATTCCAGAAGTTCCAGATTTTGTTAAACATTTTACCCGCTCCCTTTACAGGCTGCGTTCTTTTAAATTACGATTGTCAAAAACAGATTCAAACGCACCCAGAAGTACAATAAATGTAGAAACCAACTGCACCGACAATGCCAGCACTACGCTTACTGCTCCCAGCCATAAAGGCTTGCCGTTTTTCTCAAGCCACCAGTAAATTACAGCCCAGCCCTGAAATAAAAAGGCTACGCTGGTTACGGTTTGAATATTGATGGCAATTTCAAAAGCCAGCTTCGGAGCGTCCGGATAAGTTGCCATAAAGCCCATGGAAAGCGCAAAAGGCCAGATTAAATATTCCGATACACGCCAGTTTTTAAACGGCGGCAGGGGCGCAAAAGCAACGCCCATTTTTGAAAGCACTTTACGCGAACCCATATAATTGGCAAAAGCAATTATCGGCGAACATACAATAAGCGAGCCGGGCAGGATTAAGCGGATAAGCTCAATCATATCTTTATTGGACTGCACAGCCGCTGCAATTTGCTCCTCACTCATTCCGGCAGCCCTGTAATAACCCTGAGTTTCATTTAAGGCTTCTTCAAGGCCGCTGAACATTATATCCACGGGATTGGTGCCCATTATAAGCATTGCCAGCCCCATGCTTAATAAAATGGAAACAAAGGTTGCCGCAGAACTATATACCAGAGTTTTGGCAGGCGTGTAACCGCGGTACATGCACTCGCCCAGCGACAGCCCCAAAAGGCCGAACATGGCCATTACGGAAAGAGCCTGCACCGGCCCGAGCAGCGAACCTATAACCGCGCCCGCTACAATTAAAGTCATTATGCTCCAACGCAGGCCGTTGCGCATGCCGCAAACCGCTACCGGAACTGCCCACAGAAAATTAAAAATAACGCCAAGCACCGGCAGATAAGTGCCGAGTATAGCAAACAAAACGGCAATAGCCGCCAAAATACCGGCTTCTACCATTTCAGAAGTTTTTCTTACCAAAATATTCCTCCTTATATCAACGGGCATACGCCCACATAATTATATTTTACAGCAAAAAGGCAAAAAAGCAAAGTAAAAGTAAGCTGCAAAAAACCTGTAAAATTAGTTTAATCAATGTTACAATGAATATAATTAAAACAAAAAGGAGCTGACACAATGGCTGACGCTAAAATCTGCGGGCGTTTCGCCCCTTCACCAAGCGGCAGAATGCACCTCGGCAATATATTCTGCGCACTTTTGGCCTGGCTGAGCGCACGCGCGCAAAACGGCAGCATGCTCCTGCGCATTGAAGACCTCGACACTTCGCGCTGCACGGAAGAAAAAGCGCGCCTTTTAATGGATGACCTTCTGTGGCTGGGGCTTGACTGGGACAGCGGCGCCTTTCCCGCCCAAGCGCCGGATGAATTTTTCCAAAGCCGCCGCAGCGGAATTTATAAAGAATTTTTTGAAAAACTGGCCGCCCAAAATTTAATTTACCCCTGTTTTTGCAGCCGCGCCGAGCTGCACGCCGCAAGCGCACCGCACACAAGCGACGGGCAGTTTATTTACCCGGGCACCTGCCGCAATTTAATGGAAGATGAACGCCGCAGTAAAATGCAGAGCCATAAACATTCCTGGCGCATTAAAGTGCCGGATGAAACCATCACCTTTAACGACAGGCACTACGGCAGGCAAAGCCTGAACCTTGCCCGCGAATGGGGCGATTTTATCGTGCGCCGCAGCGACGGCATTTATGCCTACCAGTTAGCCGTTGTTATTGACGATGCGCTTATGGGCGTTACGGAAGTAATACGCGGGCGCGACCTGTTAAGTTCTTCCGCGCCGCAGCTTCATTTATACAGGCTTTTGGGCTTTAAGCCGCCGCAGTTTGGGCATTTGCCGCTTTTAACCGCGCCCGACGGCCGCCGCCTTGCCAAACGCGACATGGATTTGGACATGGGCGCTTTACGCAGCCGGTATACGCCGGAAGAAGTTATCGGCAGGCTCGCCTTTTCAGCCGGGCTGATTGATAAAGAAGAATCTGTAAAAGCGTCAGAACTTCTTCCTATATTTGACTGGCAGAAAATACCAAAGGAAAACATTACCGTTACTAACTAAAAAAATCCTCCGCCACAAAGCGGAGGATTTTATTTTTTAACGAACGTTAAATACCTTGCCCGGATTTAAAATTCCTTTCGGGTCAAGCGCGGCTTTAATAGCACGCATCATTTTCATTTCAACAGGGTCGGTATATTTTTCCATAGCGGGCAGCTTCTTGGCGCCAATGCCGTGCTCGCCGCTCAGGCGTCCGCCAAGGCTGTAAACATAAGCATAGGCTTCGGCGTGGAACTCGCTGAGCTGTTTTTCCCATTCTTCTTCGCTTAAATCGCATTTCAAAATCTGGAAATGCAGGTTGCCGTCACCGGCATGTGCCAGGCACAGCAGTTTAAAGCTGTATTTTTTGGAAACTTCGTTAAGATGTTCAATGCACTCGGCAATTTTATCAACCGGCACAACCAAATCGTCCGAAGTGCTGATAAGGCTCAGCACGCGGGTGGATTCCAGGCAGTTGCGGCGGATTTTCCATACGCGCTCGTCGGCTTCCAGAACATCGGTTGCCCCGCTTTCGGTGCAGATTTCGTCAAGCTGCTCCATTTTGCTTTCCAGTTCTTCTTCGTTAAAGGTTTCAACCGTAATAATTACATAATAGCCGTCCTCATAATGCGGCAGCTTCAGTTCGCAGTAATCGCTGGCGCTGCGTACAAAGCCGTTGTCCATAAACTCAACGCTGGTCGGGTTCAGACCTGCTTTAATCAGATTCGGCACAACGCCGATGGCTTTGTCAAGCTCGGTAAAGATAGCGAGGATATCCAGTTTATAAGGGCACAGCGGCAAAAGCTTAAGAGTGGCCTTGGTGATGATCCCCAAAGTGCCTTCACTGCCCATTACAAGCTGTTCAAGGCAGTAGCCGGTGCTGTTCTTTTTAAGGGTGGAACCAAGCGTTACAATATCGCCGGTAGGGGTAACAACTTCAACAGAGTAAACCTGATTGCGGGTAGTGCCGTAACGCACAGCCTTGTTGCCGCCGGCGTTGGTTGCAATATTGCCGCCGATTAAGCAGCTGTCGGCGCTGCACGGGTCGCCTGCATACAAAAAGCCTTCTTTATTGGCGTATTCCTGGATTTCCAAAGTTCTGGCACCGGCTTCAACAACCATGTACATGCCTTCTTTGTTGAGTTCAAGAATTTTATCCATGCGTTCCATTAAAAGCACAATGCCGCCGCAAACGGGCACTGCACCGCAGGATACGCTGGTACCGGCGCTGCGCGGGGTAACCGGCACGTCAAACTCGTTGGCAATTTTCATAACTGCTGCCACTTCTTCCGTATTGGCAGGCATTACAACTACTTCCGGCAGATGATGGTAATGCGGGTCGGTTTCCTCGTCAGTTTTGTATTTATCAAGAGTTTCAGGGTCGGTCATTACATATTCAGCGCCTACTGCTTTGCGCAGAGCCTCCAGTACTTCTTCGGTGACCGGTTTGTAGTTCATCATTTTCTCAAATCCTTTCTGCTGTCCTTCATTTAAGATTTTTAATCTACATTAAAAATCTTACCGGGGTTCAAAATACATTTCGGGTCCATGGCTTTTTTAATGGTACGCATTAAATTCAGTTCGCCCGGACGGGTATATTTTTCCATTTCGGCAAGTTTCTTGGCACCAATGCCGTGCTCACCGGCAAGGCGTCCGCCAATGCTGTAAGCATAGGTATAAACTTCGTCGTGGAATGCCTGTACGTTGTTTTCCCATTCTTCGTCGGTCAAATCGCATTTGCACAATACAATATGCAGGTTGCCGTCGCCTACATGGGCGCAGATAAGCGGCGTGAACGGATATTTTTCGCCGGTTTTCATCACAAATTTAACTGCGTCAGCAACTTTATCGCGCGGCACAACAACGTCGTCCGTAAGGGATACGAGGCTGATGAGGCGCACGCTTTCCTGGCAGTTTCGGCGCATTTTCCAAATGCGTTCGTCTGCTTCCAGTACTTCTACAGCACCTGCTTCGGTGCACAGCTCGTCAAGGCGTTCCATCTTCATATCCAGTTCATCTTCGTTGTAGGTTTCAACGGTAACGATAACATAAATGCCGTCATCATAATGCGGCACATTTTTATATTCGCAGTAATCTGCGGTGGTACGTACATAGGTATTATCCATGTATTCAATACTGGTCGGGTCAATGCCTGCCTTTAAAAGCAGCGGTACCAAATCAATAGCTTTGTCCGGGTCGGTAAACACGGCAACAAGGTCGAACTTATACGGGCACAGCGGCAAAAGTTTAAGGGTGGCTTTGGTAATAATGCCCAAAGTACCTTCGCTGCCCATAATAAGCTGTTCCAGGCAGTAGCCGGTAGAGCATTTTTTCAAACGAGCACCAACTTCAATAATCTCACCGGTCGGGCTTACAAATTCAATTTCGTGAACCTGGTCGCGGGTAGTGCCATAACGCACCGCCTTATTGCCGCCTGCGTTGGTTGCCAGGTTGCCTCCGATTAAGCAGCTGTCGGCGCTGCACGGGTCACCTGCATAAAGATAACCTGCTTCGTTGGCAACACGCTGAACTTCAATGGTAGGCACACCGGCTTCGGTAACAAGATACATGCCTTCGGTATTCAGCTCAATAATTTTATTCAAACGTTCCATTAAAAGCACAATGCCGCCGCAGACAGGTATTGCACCGTCGGCAAGACTGGTGCCTGCACTGCGTACGGTAACGGGCACATCAAATTTATTGGCAAGTTTCATAATTTCCGCAATTTCCTGAGCAGAAGCAGGTTTTACAACAACTTCCGGCTTGTGGAATTTACGCGGGTCTGTTTCTTCGTCAGTCTGATAGTGTTCCAGTGTTTCAGCATCAGTCATAACGTATTCAGCGCCTACAACACCTTTTAATGCTTCAATTACTTCTTCGGTAACAGGAGCATAAGTTTTCATACTTCATCATCCTTCCATAACTGCCGCCCAAATGGCAGGCAGGTAAAATACATATCTTTAATAATTATAATACAAAACTGCATGAATTTCAAAATTACAGACGCCAAAGTAAACAAAAATCCCTGCTAAAAAACAGGGATTTTAAAAATTTTACATTGAATTAAAAATTGCGCTGGTAGCTGATGCCGATAATTTTGGTATAACTGTCATGCGTATGGGCACGGCCATCAGTAGCAGAGTTATAATCGCCACCTCTAAACTTAAACTGCAAATCTCCTACATCCATCCAGCCGAGTGCTAATGCCACAGTTTGTTTTTCATCATTATAGCGCGCGCCGATGGAATAGGTTTTTCTGTTGCCGGTCGGCACCATAAAATCGCCGCCGTTATAAGGAATGGAGGATTCATCGTAAGCAAAGCCTGCCATTAAGGTATATTTATCGCTTAATTTATGCTCCACGCCGATAGCATAACGCCAGCCGTCTTCCCAGTTTTTGGGATTTTCCAGAGTTCTATCCAATAATCCACCAGTAGTATTACTTAAGGTAATATCAAGATTTTTATAAGTATCCCAACCGGTACGCACAGCATTTAATTCCACACGAGTTCTATCATTAAACTTATGACTATAACCGATATGCCAGGATTCCGGCAGAGTTACCTCACCGTAAGCATCACCGGAAACAGTTTTTCCTGTTCCCATAAAATTATACGCATTAAAGTCAGCTTCCATGGAATGCTTGATACGGCTACGGTAAACCACGCCGATTTCATTCTTATCATCGAAAGCATAGTTGGCGGCGGCATTCCAACCAAGAGCATAACTTTCACCCTTAGTATGTGTTGGTCCAACACCCATCCCGTTCATATACGCTGTATTCTTTTCCATAGTCAGGCGCACATAGTTAATTTCTGCCCCAATGGCCGCGCTCCACTTGTCATCAAACTTATGCGCAAAGGTCGGCGTAACGCTAACACCATCCAAGCGGGAAACGAAGGCATTAGTAGAAACGGCAGAATTACGTTCAAATTCGGATACCATGGCAAAACGGCTGAACGCGCCAATGCCGAACCAGTCTTTATCGTTCAGTTTTTTTACATAATAAGTGCCGGGAGCAAAACCGAAATGGACACGGTTATGCCCGCTTTCAACAAAATTTCCGTCTTTGTCATACAAATCATAGTCGCCGTGCGGGCTAAGGTAGGTTGCGCTTACCTTAAACGCCTCGCCGTCCACCTTAGTGATAGATGCCGGGTTGTAAGCTACGTTAGCAGCGTCGCCTTCGGCAAACATACGCGCCCCGCCCATGGCAACGCCTTCGGCACTCCATTCGTTAATGGCAAAGCCTTCTGCCCCGGCAGCCTGCGGCAAGCCCAAAGCACATAAAATACCTAATGCTAAAACTTTATTTTTTAAATTCACATCGTCACCTCTGTTAAAATTATTAGCAGCTGGTACTATTGTAACAGATTTGTGAATTTTTAGCTACAAAAAAATACGCCCCTGCATTAAATAAGGGGCGTACAACGTCTTTATTTATCGTCAATACCGCGGCGCAGCACTATCGGGCGCTGCTTTTCCCACGGTTTGTACTGCACGGTGCTGCAAAATTCATAGGCTTTATAGCGTTTTGCGGCGTCTTCTTCCGCTGCGGCTTTAGCCAGGTCGCGTTCAGCGATATCGTTTTGCGGGTAATACTTAAAGGCTTCGGCGTAAATTTCACTTGCTTTAGCGTCATCGCCTGCGTTATGCGCATCTTCTGCCAAAAACTTCAGTGCAAAATATTTATACGGGTTCACACCGTTGTTGTCCTTTTCAGCTTCAACCATTGCCTTGGCTTCATCAACAGCCTGCTGCGTTTTGCCTGCTTCGCTCAGCACCATCAGCCTGCGGTAAAACATATCGCCGCGGGCGCAGCTGTGAAAGCTGTGTTTATAAGCACGGCTCAAGTCGTATGCTTCTTTTAAATAGGTAAGAGCTGCTTCTTCGCTTTTTGCCAGTTTCCAAACTATTTCAGCAATATCGCGCAGACACAAAACCTTGTGTTCCGCTTCGCTTAAACCATATTCCGGGTCGTCATCCATATTGGGCTCTACATTTACAACAGTGCTTAAAACACGCATTGCGCTTTCGGTATCGCCCATCCAGTAAAGCGCACGCCCTACAATCGAGCGGCTGCGCCAGTCATTATAATCCTGTATCATGCCTACCGGCACAGGGTATTCTCCGTTAGCCAAACGGGAAACATAACCCATCCATTCCTGTTGGTCCATATTATCTGCCTCCTGTCAGTCTGCTTTATTTAATTGTACCATAATAAAATATTTTTGGCATAAAAAAGGGCTGCCGCACACATGGAAAGATGTGCGCACAGCAGCCTAAAATAAGGGAAAGCGTTAGTTAAGGCAATGTATAAAAACATCATTGCACAATGCAAATTATACACTGCTAAAAGAAATTTGTCAAGTCTTTCTATAATTTATTGAAATTATTAATTTTTTGTAACATTTTCGGCGCAGCCGCATAACATAAACGCACTAACAGCTAAAATATTCTTTCTTTTACTGCGCTTTTAAAAGCTGCGGCGCCATTAATGTTTCCTTTACATCTTCCCATACAACAAAATTGGCCTTGCTGAAGCCGTTAAAAGTTGTTGCCGATGCCGATGTATAAGCCCCGCAGATAGGGACAAGGATTAAATCCCCTTCTTCCTGGCGCACTGTCATTTTACCGCGGAACATAATGTCGAGCGAATCGCAGCTTGGGCCTGCAAAAGTAGCGGCCACCTGCTCGCCTTCTTTAAAGCTGATGAGTTTAAAATCCCACTGGTCAAAAAGCACGCCGGAAAAAGTTCCGTAAAGGCCTTCATCAAGGAAATACCACGGCTGCCCGCCGCGCTCCGTTACGCCGATAACGCTGGTAATAAGGTTTACTGCCGTGCCGCAGATAAAACGCCCGGGCTCTGCCCAGATTTCCACTCCCGGAAAATCTTCGTCAAGGCGTGCGTTAATCTGATTGAGCATTTCCTGCAAATTAAAGCGTACTTTCGGTTCGGGAATGGGGAATCCCCCGCCGATATCCATAATGCGCAGCTGCATGCCTGCCGCCGCTGCTTCTTCAAAAATTTCACGCGCAATATCAAGCGCATACAAATACGGGTCGGCACTCGTAGTCTGGCTGCCTACATGAAAGGCAATTCCGGCAGCGTCAAGCCCTGCATCCCTTGCTTTCAGCAAAAGCTCCAAAGCCTGCTCGCGGGCGGCGCCGAATTTTTTATTCAAATCGACATGTGCCGAACTGTTATCTATCCTGATGCGCAAAAGTACCGTTGCACCCGGGCACTCACGCGCCATTTTATCTATTTCGCCTGCGCTGTCAAAAGTCATCTTGCCCACACCGGCATTACGGCAGGCACGCAGCCCGTTTACCGTTTTCATCGGGTTGGCGTAAATCATCCTGCTGCCGTCAACGCCAAGAGAGCTTAATTCCATAATTTCCCCGTCGGAAGCAACGTCAAAGTTAGAGCCGAGGTCACGCATCAGTTCCAAAATGCGCCTGTGCGGATTGGCTTTAATGGCATAAAAAACTTTAACGCGCGGCAGATGTGTGCGCAAAAGGCGGTAATTTTTTTCAATCTGCTCCAGCGAAAGCACCAGAAGCGGAGTACCATATTCCTGGGCCAGCGCCTCGGTTTCTTCTTTGTTAAGCCTGAAATATTTTTCTTTTTTCATATCCACTCTCCCCTTGCCTGAGCATTAATTAACGTATATGATTGTACCACAATTTTCAGAAAGTACAATAGGAAAATGAAAGAAATTACAAAATTTTAAAGGAGTTGCGCCCAAAACTTTAATAATCGCTGATAGCGGCAATTTTAAGCGGAAAAATCCCTAAATTTTACAGTTTTTTAATCTTTTTTCATTCCACCAAATATTGTGGCACGGCAAAGAGCCTTAAGCAAAATACGGCAAAATAAAACGCCTTTTCAGCACGCAAAACTATCTGGCCGGTTTTTCTTTACTATTATATTAACCTTAAAATCAACCTTATCCTAAAAATGCAATAAAAAAACACCCGCAAATAATGCAGGTGCGCATATTTTCTGGAGCGGGTGACGAGACTCGAACTCGCGACACATAGCTTGGGAAGCTATTGTTCTACCACTGAACTACACCCGCATGTGTAAATTGTATTAATAATTATATCACAGCCTTTCCACCTTGGCAATATTCTAAAACCCGGCCGGCTTCCCTGCTGCCGCCGGTTCAAAAATTTTATACCCTATCTTTACAAAGTTTAAAGATTATGGTAAAATCTCGTCTTGCCGTCACTTTTAAAGGCGGTAAAATTTGATGATAGGAGGAATATGATGGTTTATATTAAGCCGTCTACACGCCTGCGTACCGATTACAGCCAAATTGCCGAACTGGCACGCAGAACAGGCGATGCAATTTACATTACCAAAAATGGGGAAAAGGATTTAGTGGTGATGTGCGCCCGGGCGTTTGAACTGCGCGACTTGGTATTAAAACTCAGCAATGTAGTTTTGGAAAGCGAAAACAAAAGATTAAACGGAGCAGCCGCTTGCGCTCTGGAAGAATTTGAAGCAAGCCTGAAGCAGAAAAGCCATGGTTGAAGCGTCAATAAGGCTTCTGCCGCGCGCGGTTGACGACCTGAAAAATATCGGCGCTTACTGGCGGCGCAACATTACGCCGGACGAAGCAGATAGAATTACCGGCAAAATACTGCATGATTTAAAAGAGCTGAAGCTCTTTTATCCGGCGGCCGACAGCATTAAATACGAGCCGCTGAAAAGCAGGAATTTTAAAATTTTAAAAAGCCAGAACTATATCTGCATCTGTAAAAAGGTGGAGCACATTATTTACGTTTACCATATTGCCCACCTGCCTACAGAATATCCCGATATTTTTTAACTTATAACAATAACAGCACACCAAAGCAGCTTTTACAATGCTTTCAGTGTGCTGTTTATTTATTTTCTGCCTTTAACCTTTAGCTCCATCTGCCGTTTGGAACGCCGGTACTGCAGCATAAAGCGGCGCACCTTCAGCACGCGGAACAAACTGGAAACCAGCATTACGCCGATGGCAATGGCAACGGAGTCCGTCATTGCCGTAAGCAAAATGGAAGTTCCGTTGTTATATTCATTATTAATAATGGCAAACATGCCCTGATAAATGCCAAGCCCCGGCACCAGAGGCACGATGCCCGGTATAACGAACACCGTTACCGGCTGCTTGAAAATGCGGGAACTAAGCTCACTAGCCAGTGCCAGTGAAATGGTGGCGCAAAAATTGGAAACAAACGACGTATAGCCAAGCTCATGCCGCAGGTAAATAAAAACTACCCAGCCGATAGCGCCGATAACTCCGTCGATAAGCACAATCTTTTTCGGCGCCTGAAACAGCACCGCAAACGCCATAGTGGCAATGCAGGCAAACCCGAAGGCGGTTATAATTTCCATAAATCCCACCCCCAGATAAACCAGGCACGCAGCACAAACGCAATGCCGATGGCAATAGACGAAGCAAACAGCAGCGCTTCCGCGATGCGCGAATTGCCGCTCATTAAATTACCTGCCATATAATCGCGCAGGCCGTTGCAGAAAGCCACGCCGGGCACAAAGGGCATCAGCGCGCCTACAATAATTTTTTCCATTGTACACTGCACGCTCATAGCGCAGCAGATAAGCGCAACGGTTGCAATAACAACACCGGCCACGGCGTTTTCCCAAAAAGCGCTGGGGTGGTAGCCTGCAATCTGCTTTAAGGCAACCATGGCAGCACCGCCCGTAATAAAGGCCGCAATAAAGTCATGGCTGTTGCCGCCCAGCATCGCCGCAAAGGCTGCCGAACCAATGCCGGAGGCAAGACATACCATCCATTTACCGTAAGGCGCTGGCTGCCGCCATTTTTTGTCCAGCCATTTGCAAGTATCTTCATAGCCCATATCCCACTTGGCAAAATTGTAGGACATGCTGTTCATTTCGCTGATAAGGCTTAAATTGGTGCTGCGGTAGCCAATTCTGCTTACGCGGATAAAGCTGTCGGCATCTTCGTTGCCCAAAATTATAACGGTAGGCGTTACAAAAGGGTCAACCTCATAGCCGTGCGCAAGGCAGCAGCGCGAAATGGTATCTTCCACACGGTAGGTTTCCGCGCCGCTTTTCAGCAGAATTTTGCCCATTTTTACAGCTATATTGATAGTCTGGTCACGTGTAAAATCTGTTTTAGCCATTATTTTTCACCGCCCTGTGCGGCAAAAAGCTCTGCCACAGCTTTTTTAAAAGCGTTGGCGCCGCCCATGGAAGGATGCGGCACACACTCACAGGCAACGCCGTATTTGCCGAGCGTCTGCTGCGATTTGCGCCCGATTGCCACAACCTTCATGCCGGGAATAAGCTGCATTAAAAGCAGCGCGTACTTAATGCCAGCATCCAGCTCTTCGCCGGTTGGCGTACGGTTGCTTAAAATATTACCGTCTTTATACGGATGGAACGGAAAAATATTCCACAAAACCGTGTCATAAGGAGATAACCCGTGGCGCGCAATGGCGTTCCACATAACCGTCGCCGTGGGTTCGTTAAAGCCGTACAGTTTTTGCGTGCGGTTCAGGCGCGGGCTGTCAGGATTGCTGGTGCGCCTGTAATCCCACTCACCCAGAACTGCCTGCGGCTCAATATCCGGATGATTGCCGAGCAAAATACGTTCACTGGTCATGGCCATGCCGCTGAAATGCCCGCCCTGGTAGCCAAGACCTTCGGCAATGAACAGAAAATGAGCATTTTGGCGCAGCTTTAAATAGCGCAGAAAGTTTGCCGCACGTATTACAGGCGCCTGCGGGCCAATATCACACTCACTGTCATAATCTGCCCACGGGTTAAAAACCTGCGGGCTGCTGTATTGTTGTAGTTTTTCAATAAATTCTTCTGCCGTCACAACTGTTACCGCCATTAAAGTTTTACATCAATCTGTGCCGATACGCCTACGCCCTGCACACGGTTAACATCGGTAATATCAACTTTGTCAATCGGTATCAGCGCTTTGGCGCGGAAACTGCCGAAAAACGATGCTTCTATCAAAAGCGCAGCCTTGCATTTTTCCACCTGCGCATGCGGGCCGCTTACCTGCGCCGCACCTGCGTAGCTGCCGTCGCCAACGGTAATTACCGGCACAACCTTGGTTGCGTAATCACTGCTTACGGCATATTTGCCGGTTAAAGTGTTAATGGCGCTGTTAAGCTGGTCATCAAACTGGCTTACAAGCACGCCGATGGCGCCGCCTTTTAAAACAGTGCCCAAAATTCCGGCCTGCGCCGGAGCAGTGCTGCTGCCAAGTATGAAGCCGCATACTAAAGCAGCCGCTATATATTTTTTACCCTGCATAGTAAAACCTCCTGTTAAAAATTTTACAATATAATTATCTTCGCCGTTTTTTTATAAACGCCTGCCCGATGTAAAACTTTTTTCTTCATATTTACATCAGCCTTCTTTTGGCGTACCATTAATATATAAGTTTTATAAAGGAGCTGAACCATATGGAATTCTTTCAATATTTAGCACCGACCAAAGTAATTTTCGGGCGCGGCACCGAAGCCCGCACCGGCGCACTGTGCAAAGAAGCCGGAGCAACAAAGGTACTCATTCACTACGGCGGGCACAGCGCCAAAAAGTCCGGCCTGATTGACAGAATCTGCGCTTCGCTTCAGGCGGAAGGCATCAGCTATACAGAACTGGGCGGCGTTGTGCCGAACCCGCGCCTCAGCAAAGTTTATGAAGGCATTGAACTCGGCCGCAAAGAAAAAATAGATTTTATACTGGCAGTAGGCGGCGGCAGCGTTATCGACAGCGCCAAAGCCATCGGCTACGGCCTTACCAACGAAGGCGACGTATGGGACTACTACACCGGCAAAGCACCGCAGGCCTGCATGCCTATCGGCGCAGTGCTGACCATTGCCGCCGCAGGCAGCGAAATGAGCAACGCCAGCATTATCACCAACGAAAACGGCTGGTTAAAACGCGGCGCTTATTCGCCTTATGCTTACTGCAAATTTGCCGTTATGAACCCGGAACTTACCTATACCCTGCCCGCTTACCAAACGGCAAGCGGCTGCACGGATATTATTGTGCACAGCCTGGAACGCTTTTTTACCAAACCAAATGTTAAACAGCTTAATTTAACGGACGGCATTGCCGAAACGCTGATTAAAAACGTAATGCGCAACGTAAAAGCCGCCCTTAAAAAGCCTGATGACTACGACGCACGCGCCGAAATTATGTGGAGCGGCACCCTTTCACACAACGATATCACAGGCGACCGCACTTTGGGCGACTGGGCCTGCCATCAGCTGGAGCACGAGCTCGGCGGCATGTTTGATATCGCCCACGGCGCAGGGCTGGCAGCAGTTTGGGGCAGCTGGGCGCGTTACGTAATGCCGGTTAACCCCGCACGCTTTGCGCAGCTTGCCGTTAATGTTTTCGGCATTCCCTATACCGCCGGTGCGGAAGAAAAAATTGCCCTTGAAGGCATTGAAGCCATGGAAGCATTCTTTAAGAGCATTGGCATGCCCACGAAAATCAGTGACATGGATATTCACCTTACCGATGAACAAATTAAAGAACTGGCCTATAAATGCAGCTTTAACAACACACGCACCATCGGCGGCTTTAAAGCACTGAACATTGACGACATGGAAAAGATTTACCAGATGGCCAAATAAAGCCTGCCGGAATATGATGAAAAAACTTTTACTGACAGGTTTTGACCCTTTTGCACATTATAACATTAACCCCTCGTGGGAAGCAGTTAAAGCCCTGCCGGAAGTAATCGGCAGCTTCAGCGTGCATAAAATGCTGCTGCCTAATATTTACGGCACGGCCGGGCGGCTTTTGCTTGAAGAAGCCGAGCGCCTTAAACCGGACGTTATTTTAATGACGGGCATGGACAGCGGCAGCACGCGCCTGCACCTTGACGCTGTTGCCGTAAACCTGCGCGACGCGCTTTTAGAGGACAACAAAGGCGCAGCGCCCTGGGGCGAACCCGTTGTGCCGGGCGCACCGGCAGCGTATTTTGCAACCATACCAACACACGCCCTTGTAAAACGCCTGCAAAAACAGGGCTGTCCGGTTCACCTTGGCTACTGCACCGGCGGTTATGTCTGCAACGACATTTTTTACACCGCACTGCACCACTTTAACGGCACGCCAGTAAAAACCGGCTTTGCACATGTGCCGCTGCTCCCGCAGATGGTATGGGACGAAAGCAAAGCCCTGCCGCTTGAAGAAACCGTTAAAACCCTGCGGCAGATTATTGAAAATCTGTCGGAAATACTGACGGAGGAAGAACATGCTTGACGCAATCGCCGCGAAGCGCAGCAGCCGCAAATTTAAAAACACGCCGGTACCGCGCCATATAATTGAAGAAATTATAAAAGCAGGCGCACTTGCCCCGTCCTCCAAAAACCGGCAGCCGTGGCATTTTGTGGTAACAACCGGCAAAGCAAAAGAAGAAGCGCTGGCCGCAATGGAACAGGGCCTGCACCGTGAAGCGCAGCAGCCGTTTTTGCCCGAAAGCGCGCAGTATATAGCCGGTGCGTGGAACACGCTTGCCATTATGCGGCAGGCACCCATAATTATTTTTGTAGTCAATCCGCTGGGGCTTGATTTACTGACACCGCAGAATGCAGAAAACCGTGTGTTTGAAATATGCAACGCACAATCAATAGGCGCAGCCGTGGAAAACATGTCGTTGGCAGCAGTTAAAAACGGTTTGGGCAGCCTGTGGATTTGCGATATTTATTTTGCTTACCGCGAGCTGTGCACTTGGCTTAACTGCGGCGGTGAACTTGCGGCAGCCTTTGCGCTTGGCTATGCCGGTGAAGCGCCAATGCCGCGCCCCCGCAAAAATTTTGATGATATTGTTGAATGGCGCAGCTGAAAATACCGTCAGCCGTATTATGCGGCTGGCGTTTTTTATTGCTATTTTAAGGCTGCTGTGAACCATAAAAACTTATTGACGCAGTCTTAACTCCAACGATATGATAAAAATTAACAAGGAGGGATTTATATGCAGAACAAAAAACTTGCCTTTGGCATGATGCGTCTGCCGCAGCTTGACGACAACCCCGAACATGTTGATTTGGAGAAAACCTGTGAAATGGTAGATGCGTTTTTGCAAAAAGGCTATACCTATTTTGATACCAGTTATGTTTATCACAACGGCAAAAGCGAGGAATTTACCCGCAAGGCGCTGGTAGAACGCCACCCGCGCGAAAGCTTTACGCTTGCCACCAAACTGCCAACCTGGGCAATTAAAAGCAAAGAAGACGTTAAACGTATTTTTGCAGAGCAGCTGCAAAACTGCGGCGTAGATTATTTTGATTATTACCTTGTCCACAATCTGAACAGCGGTTTTTATGACAACATCGTTACGCCGTACCATATTTTTGAAATTCTTTCGGAATACAAAAAAGAAGGCAAAATCAAGCACCTTGGCTTTTCCATTCACGATGCGCCGGAATTTTTGGAACGCATCCTGAACGAACACCCCGAAGTTGAGTTTGTGCAGATTGCCTTTAACTATTATGATTACTCCGCAGCGTGGGTACAGTCGAAAAAATGCTATGATATTATCCGCCGCCACGGCAAACTGGTTAACATTATGGAACCCGTTAAAGGCGGCATGCTCACCTATCCGCCCAAAGCGCTGTTTAAACAGATGCAGGCCAAACGCCCCGGCATGACGCCTGCCGCATGGGCACTGCGCTTTGCCGCTGACCAGGAAGGCGTACAGGCAATTCTTTCCGGCATGTCTACCGTAGAGCAGGTTTTGGAAAACACCGCCGTTATGGAAAACCCGAAACCGCTGACTAACGAAGAAAAACAAATGCTGATTGACAGCGCACCGCTGTACAGGGAAATGGGGCCGTTCCACATTAAAGATTTCAGCGTATATGACGGACTTGTTGATAACGGACTGCCGCTGGCAGCACTGCTTGAAAGCTACAACGCCTGGCTGATTCAGAAAGAACACGGCGCCCCGATATGCGCAGAGTTCAGCTATTATGCCGGACCGTATTTCAGAAGCGGCGTTAAAGGCAGCTGGTTAGAAGGCACAATTACCGACAAAGACGGCAATAACATTACCGAAACCGTTAAGGAAGCAGAAGCCTACTTTAAAACCTTTATCGACTGGGTAAATTAAAATTATGTGTAAGAGTAAACCGGCAGCTGATGTAAAAATCGGCTGCCGGTTTTGCTCTGTTTATTATGAATTTTTATTTCTTCTCCGCCAGTGCATGGCGTTCCCCCGCAGCATAGGCTAAAATGTTAGCAACATATTGGTTTAAACTCAATCCTTCACGTTTTGATTGTTCGCTTATAATTCGGTGCAGTGTCTTCGGTATTCTAACCATAAATTTACCGCTGTAAGTTGTTTTTGCGGCAGGTTCCGGTATCGGCAAATTATTTTCCAGCATATAACTAAGCCATTCTTTTTTGGCTTCTTCTAAATTATTATAGGCTTCTTCAACGGTTTCGCCATCGCTCATACATCCTTTTAACATCGGCACTTCAATCAAAAAGCCGCCGCCATCTGTTTCGTCAATTTTTGTTATTTGATACGGATAATTTAATTCAAGGTAATACTTTAAATCTTTAGAAGCGTTTTTCATATTACTCACTCCCTGCCGCTTAAATTAATAAACTCACTTAAATACTCTGCAATTTTATTGGCATAAACTTTTTTAATTCTGCCATTGTGTACCGGTATAATTAACGGGGCTTTACCCTGCATAAAAACTTTAAAATGGCTGCCGCCGTTTGGTGGCTGTACCTTTGCTCCATAATATTCCAACAATGTCACTACTTTATTCCACGGTAAATCTCTGCCCTCAGATAACGCTCTTAATCTCTTTTCTATTTGCCCCACGGGCTAACCACCTTTCAGCAACGATACTATATTTAGTATCTTTATAGTATCATATATAATATCAAAAATCAAATTCATTTCTTACTATATAAGCCAAACAGAACCCTAATCGTCGGCGGTTGAATATTATACTAATCACTTTCAACAAAAAATGCTAAAATAGTATAAAATAACATCATCAACCGAGGCGCACTATGTTTACATTTACAAGCCACAACAAAAAAATAACGGTCTATCCCGCTTTGGCGGAAAACAAGCCGGTAATTTATTTAACAACCTATAATGACGACGTCGGCGAAGTTTATGCGGAAGTTCAAAAAGGCGGCTGCCCGGATTTTACTCTGGTAACTGTCAGCGGCTTGAACTGGGAAGCGGAGCTTTCGCCATGGACGGCAGGCAATTTATTTAAGTACAGCGAGATGTTTACCGGAGGCGCGAACGCCTACCTGCAATTTTTAACACATCAGGTTTTACCGCAGGCCGAAACAGGCTTGAACGGAATTTTGTGGCGCGGGCTTGCAGGATATTCGCTTGCCGGTTTGTTTACCGTATACGCGCTGTACAAAACAGATTTATTCAGCCGTGCGGCGAGCATGAGCGGTTCGCTGTGGTATCCCCGTTTTAAGGATTTTGCCCTGCAAAACACGCTTTGTATCGCTCCGCAGCATTTCTATTTATCACTTGGCGATAAAGAAGCACGCGCACGCAACCAGTACCTTAAAACAGTGCAGCAGTGTACGGAAGAACTGGCAGCACATTACCGCAGCCTTGGCATTAACACTTGTTATGAACTTAACCCCGGCGGCCATTACCGCAATATTATCAGCCGCAGCACCGCCGGCATTAAGTGGCTATTAACCCAATAATAAAAGCAACCCGCCGTTATCATGCGGCGGGTATTACATTATAAATTCAGCAAAAGCATAGAGATGTGCTTCAAGGCACGAGCCAAAAAATGTGGCGGTTAAATTCAGCACGCTATTTTTCGGGAGCCCGGCTGCGCAGCCCGGGCGGAATCGAAGAAGCCACATCATTTTTGCCGGGCCGCAGAAGTATATCTCTATGCTTTTAAATTTTTAAATTATGATACTGCTACGCTTTCTCATTCCACAAAGTAAAGCCCAGTATCAGCGCGCCGCCGATAAGCTGCATCAGCGTCATGGGCTCACCCAGTAAAAGTACGGAAATTATTACGGCAACCAGGGGGTCTATATAGCTTAAAATAGCGGCTTCCTGCCCCGTTAAATCTTTCAGTGCGGAAAAATACAGGCAGTAAGTAATGCCTGTATGGAACAGGCCCACCGTCAGCAGGCACGCCCAGCCGGTACCGTCCAGCAGGTTCAAATTAAACCCGCTGCTTAACGCCACGTACGGCAGCAAAGTAACAACGGCAGCCAGCATCTGCAAAATGGTACGCTGTATGCCTGCCACATTTTTAATAAATTTATTAAGCAAAATAACAGCGGCATAAAAAACCGCCGCCCCCAGCCCAAACAAAATACCTGTAATACCGGCAGTTTCTTCACCGCCGCCGGTGCCTATAATAAGCACCAGCCCCAGCGTGGACATTACAAAACAGATAATCTGTTTCGCTGTCAGCCGTTCGTGAAACAAAAGCGGCGAAGCCACCGTAACAATAACCGGCGCAAAGTAATAGCTTAAAGTAGCCGCCGAAATTGTTGTATAGCGGTACGCCTGAAACAGCAAAATCCAGTTAATGCCCATGGCAATGCCGGAAGCAAGTAAAAGCGGCAGCTCACGCCCGGCGTTTTTTAAATTAAGCCCGCCTTTTTTAATAAATACCAGGTAAAACCCGATAAGGACGGAAGCCAGCACTGCTCGGTACAGCGCCAGTTCGCCGCTTGTTACACTAATATTGCGCGTAAAAACGCCCAGCGTACCAAAAATAACCATAGCCGCACTGAGCATTAATTTTGCCTGTACACTTTCCTTCATAATATCTTTCCCTTTCAAAACAAAATAAATTTTGTAACAGCGTTTTAAATATTGCTGTTTTCTTTTAATATATTGATATTAGTGTAACTCTGTTAAAGAATTATGTCAACAAACGTAAACAAATAAAGCACAGCAAACAAAAATTAACCGCTAAAATTTTATTAAAATCTTTTGTATCTTTCTGCAAATATGGTACAATGTTTAGGAATTTATTTTGCTTTTACGGAAAGGCGTTTAACAAGTGCTTGCAAAAATAAAAAACTATCTGCGCAATGATGTTGTTTTAAGCGTTTCGCTGCTGCTGGCGCTGCTTTCGTGCCTCATTGAACCGCCCAGCCTTAAATATCTGCGCTATATTGATTTTAATACGCTCATCATGCTGTTCTGCCTGATGCTGATTATTGAAGGCCTGCGCGGACAGAACTTTTTGCAGTTTATCGGCAGCCGCATATTAATTAAGGTAAAAACAAGGCGCGGCATTGTGTTTACACTGATATTTTTATGCTTCATCAGCAGCATGTTCATCACCAATGACGTTTCGCTGATTACCTTTGTGCCTTTCGGCATTATGATTTTGGAAATGATTAATTTAACGGACAAACTTTGCGGCACCGTTACGCTGATGACGATAGCGGCCAACCTCGGCAGCATGTTTACACCTATCGGCAATCCGCAGAATTTGTACCTGTTTTCGCTTTCGGGCATGGGCGTGCCGGAATTTTTGGAACTGATGTGGCTGTATACCGGCCTTGCCGCTTTTATGCTGACGGTAGTTGTGCTTGTATTTTACCCGGAAGAACACCTGCAGCTGGATATAAAAACCGAACGGCTTAAAGACAAGCGCACCGTCTGCTTTTACCTTGTTTTATTTGTCTTGTGCGTGCTAACCGTGGCCCACTTTGTGCCGCACCTGGTACTGCTGGCCATTGTTGCCGCCGCGCTTTTATACAAAAATAAAAGCCTGTTCCGGCAGATTGACTACTCCCTGCTGCTGACCTTCCTTTTCTTTTTTATTTTTGTCGGCAATATGAACCATATCGGAAGCCTGCACAGTTTCATCAATCAGATTCTGGCCGGCAACGAGGTTTTAATAAGCGTCGCCGTCAGCCAGGTTATCAGCAACGTACCTGCGGCAATGCTACTTTCAGGTTACAGCAGTAACTACGCTGCGCTTATTGTAGGCACCAACCTCGGCGGCCTCGGTACGCTCATTGCTTCCATGGCAAGCCTTATCTCCTACAAGCAGGTTGCTGCAAAATATCCGCATTTAAGGCGGCAGTACCTGGCAATTTTTACGGTTGACAATTTAATATTTTTGGCAGCACTGTATGCACTGCATGCTTTTTACTGATATAAACGGCACAGCCATAAATTTTTGGCGCTGCCGTTTTGCATCTTCCGCAGGAATATTTTTATAAAAAAGCCGGATAGCCTTGCGGTAAAATGCTATAAATGGTATGATAAGAAAGGATAATAAGTTTTGTCGTTAAGGAAGGGCACAAAAGAGGCTGCTTCCTGTTTCTTATTGTAAAAAACACTTTGGGGGGCAAAAATATGATTGAACGCTATACCAATCCGGAAATGGGCAATATCTGGACTCTTGAAAACGAATTCCGCACCATGCTGCGCGTGGAAATTCTTGCCTGCGAAGCCATGAACAAACTTGGCATTGTGCCTGATGATGCTTTGCATGACATTCAGACCAAAGCAGATTTCCGCATTGAACGCATTAAAGAAATTGAGGCTGTTACCAACCACGATATTATCGCCTTTTTAACAAATGTTGCAGAATATGTGGGCGATGCTTCCAAATACATCCATAAAGGCTTAACCTCAAGCGACGTTAAAGACACCGCTATGGGCGTTATGATGCAGCAGTCCGCAGACCTTTTGATGAAACACCTCGAAAAGCTGCACGAAGTTTTAAAACGCCGCGCCGCCGAACACAAACACACCGTTATGATTGGCCGCACGCACGGCATTCATGCCGAACCGATGACCTTCGGCCTGAAATTTGCGCTGTGGATGGATGAAACCGAACGCAATATGGAACGCCTGAAACAGGCCCGCGAATTTATTTCCGTCGGCAAGCTTTCCGGCGCTGTCGGCACTTACTCCAACATCGACCCGTTTGTTGAAGAATATGTATGCGAAAAACTCGGCATTAAGGCTGCACGCCTGGCAACCCAGGTTATCCAGCGCGACCGCCACGCCGATTATTTAACCACCATCGCCATTATCGGTTCTTCGCTGGAACAAATGGCAACCGAAATCCGCAACCTCCAGCGCACCGATATCCGCGAAGCTGAAGAATATTTTGCGCCCGGCCAGAAAGGTTCTTCGGCCATGCCGCACAAACGCAACCCCATTACCTGCGAAAAAATCTCCGGTATGGCAAGGCTGCTGCGCGGTTATGCCGTTGCTGCCCTTGAAGATGTTACACTGTGGCATGAGCGCGATATTTCCCATTCTTCCGTAGAAAGGGTTATTCTGCCGGATGCAACCATTGCACTGGACCATATGCTGCGCAAATTCATCAACATTGTTGATAAACTGCTGGTTTACCCGGATGCCATGATTGCCAACATGAACAAAACCGGCGGCCTTATTTACAGCCAGAACCTGCTGATTGCCCTTGTAAGCAAAGGCGTACTGCGCGAGGACGCTTACAAATGGGTACAGCGCAACGCTATGGCACGCTGGCTGGAAGGTGCAGACTTTAAAACCAATGTTGAACACGATGAGGATATTAAAAAATACCTCACCGATGAAGAAATTGAGCATTGCTTTGACCCCATGCCGATGCTGCGCAATGTAGACCTCATTATGGCGCGCTTCGGATTATGATTATATAAGGAGAGATAGTTATGTCATCTGTTGTAGTTATCGGCGCCCAGTGGGGCGATGAAGGCAAAGGCAAGATTGTTGATTACCTGGCTCAGAAAGCCAACGCTGTTGTACGTTATTCCGGCGGCTCCAACGCAGGGCACACCGTTGTTGTAGACGATGTTGCCTATAAACTGCGTCTTTTGCCCTCCGGCGTACTGTACAAAGATAAAATCAATATCCTCGGCAACGGCGTAGTTATTAACCCCGCAGTTGTACTTCAGGAAATTGCAGGCATGAAAGCCCAGGGCATTGACTGCAGCAATCTTTTGATTTCCGACCGCGCCCACGTTGTTATGCCTTACCATGCAAAATTGGACGAACTGCAGGAAGCTGCACTCGGCGAACACAAAATCGGCACTACCAAAGGCGGCATCGGCCCCTGCTACATGGATAAAGTTGCCCGTACCGGCATCCGCATCTGCGATTTGATGGAACCCGATACTTTTGCTGACAAGCTGCGTGTAAATCTGGCTGCCAAAAATGAAATTATTACCAAAATTTACGGCGGCGAACCGTTTGACTATGACAGCGTACTGAAAGAATACCTGGCTTATGCCGAAGAACTCCGCCCGCATGTTTGCGACACCGGCGTTGTGCTTGGCGAAGTTTTTGAAGCAGGCAAAAACGTATTGTTCGAAGGCGCACAGGCTACCTTCCTTGATATTGATCACGGCACCTATCCGTATGTAACAAGCTCCAACCCGACTGCTGCCAATGCGGCTACCGGCAGCGGCGTAGGCCCGCTGTGCATCAACCATGTGGTTGGCGTTGTTAAGGCATACACCACCCGTGTTGGCGAAGGCCCGTTTGTATGCGAACTGTTTGACGCTGACGGCAACGCCCTGCGTGAACGCGGCCACGAATACGGCACCGTTACCGGACGCCCGCGCCGCTGCGGCTGGCTTGACGCCTTTATGCTGAAATACAGCGCACGCGTAAATAGCCTTGACTGCCTGGCAGTAACCCGTCTTGACATTCTTGACGAAATGCCGGTAATTAAAATGTGCGTAGGCTACAAATATAACGGCGAAGAAATCAAACAAATCCCGGCAAGCCTGAAAGTTTTGGCACAGGTTGAACCTGTTTACGAAGAATTTGAAGGCTGGATGACCGATATCAGCGGCGTACGCAAATACGAAGACCTGCCGGAAAACTGCAAAAAATACTTAAAACGCATGAGCGAAGTAGCAGGCGTTGAAGTAGGCATTGTTTCTGTAGGCCCCGACCGCGAACAGACCATGATTTTAAAAGAACTGTTTTAAAAAGTTCATAAACTGAATAATTAACTGCGGCACAGCTTTAGGCTGTGCCGTTTTAGTACAGGAGAACAGTTTTATGGCCAATCTGCAATATGTACTTCATAAAGGAAATAAAAATACCGGCAGCCTCAAATTTGTGCAGCCGGAAGCTATGCAGGCCGTACTTGAATTTCACAGCGGCATTGCAGGTTATAAGCAAACTCCGCTTGTAAGCCTGCCTAATCTTGCAAAACAGCTCGGCGTTGAGCAGATTTTTGTTAAGGACGAATCGACACGTTTTGGGCTGAACGCCTTTAAAGCGCTGGGCGGCAGTTACGCCATTGCCAGATACTTATGCGGCAAATTAAATATACCCGTTGACGGAAACAGTTTTAATGTTTTGTGCAGCGAAGAAGCCAGAGCCAAACTCGGCACCGTAACCTTTGTAACGGCAACGGACGGCAATCACGGGCGCGGCGTAGCCTGGGCCGCCAAACTTCTGGGGCATAAAGCTGTTGTTTATCTGCCCGAAGGCTCAAGCCAAGAACGGCTTAACAACATCCGCGCGCTGGGCGCAGAAGCGGAAATTACAAAATTTAACTACGACGGCGCCGTGCGCCTTGCCTATGCCATGAGCCGCAAGCACGCCTGGGTACTGGTACAGGATACCGCGTGGAGCGGCTATGAAGAAATACCCACCTGGATTATGCAGGGCTATACCACCATGGCGCAGGAAATTACAGCTCAGCTAAACGGCATAACGCCGACGCATTTGTTTTTGCAGGCCGGTGTAGGCAGCATGGCAGGCGCGGTGCTCGGCTATTTTGCAGCGCTTTGGCAGAACAACCTGCCTGTTACCGTTATCTGCGAGCCGGACAAAGCAGCCTGCCTGTATAAAACGGCAGCGGTAAACGACGGCACTCTGCACAAAGTAACCGGCAGAATGAACAGCATGATGGCCGGGCTTTGCTGCGGCGAACCCTGCACAATAAGCTGGGATATAATCAATAATTTTGCCAGTGCCTTTATTGCATGCAGCGATGACTATGCAGCCAGCGGCATGCGGCTTCTGGGTATGCCGCAAAGCAGCGATGCGCGCATTGTTTCGGGCGAATCGGGCGCGGTAACCGCCGGAGTTCTGGCAGCGCTGATGCAGGATCCAGACCTTGCACAGCTGCGCAATGAACTTGGGCTTGATGAAAACTCGCGCGTACTTTTAATAAGTACGGAAGGCGCTACCGACAAAGTAAACTACCTTAAGGTACTCAGCGGCAAATGGAAGCCGGAAAACAAATAAAAACGCTTTATTTACGGCATAAAAAATAAGCAGGCTTAATGATTTTAAAATCACCAGGCCTGCTTTTATTTTGTTCGTATTTTATAAATTTCCGTTCGTTGCTTCCGCCAGCATTACGCCCTCACCGGCATGCACACGCACCGGCACCATAATTTTCTGCCCCGGCTGCAAATCGGTATTCTGCAAACCGTTTGCCTCACAGATACGGTAAATAACGGCGCGCACATCTTCGTCATCTTCCGCCCAGCGGGAAGCAATATCCCACATGGTATCGCCGCTGTACACGGTTACCGTGCGCGTGGTGTAAATTTCATCTGCTGCAGATACCGTGCCGAACACGTAACCGCTGTATAATAAAAAGACTGCCATTACTATTGCCGTCAGCTTTTTCATAAACAATCAACTGCCTTTCAAAACGTTTGTTCGTTATAGTTATAATAAAACGAACAGTGCATTTTGTCAAGCATATTTATGAAAATTTGTTCGTATTTTTAGCTTATACTGCAAACAAATTAAGAAACAACCCACATATAAAACGGCATTACAACAACAGCCAAAACCGTTGTAACTACCGTAAGGGTAGCGGCATATTCGTAATCGGCCCCATAGTTTTTGGCGAGCACAGGCAGCACGGAAGGTGCAGGCATGGCAGCCTGAATGGTAAACACCTGGGTCATAAGCGGCGGTATGCCAATTACCGGCGCCATTAAAATAATTCCCAGCGGGCAAACTACAAAACGCCCGAACAGGGCAAGTAAAATCTGCCGGTCAAAATGGATTTTGCTCCAGTCCGCATTGCTTACAACGGCACCTATAAAAAGCATGGCCAGCGGCGTTGTCATATTGCCCATGTATTTAAACGAAACAAGCAGCGGATGCGGCAGGTGCAGTTCAAGCATTACCAAAGTAAAGCCAATGGCAAAACCTGCCAGCGGCGGGTTAACAATGTGCTTCAGCGTCTGCACGCTAAAAAGCGGCGGTACATTTTCCGTTCCGTCAACGGCAATAATATGGGCCGCTACAACCCAGAACACCACCGTGTTCGCCATATAATAAACCAGTACAAACGGTATGCACTTTGTGCCAAACAGTTCGGTGGAAAGCGGCAGACCTATTAAAATGGTATTGGTTACAAAAAATACCGCCGCCAGAACACCGCGCCGCCCTTTTGGTATTTTGGCAAAGCGCACGGCAAGCTGCCCGATGATAAAACAGATTATCATCGATGAAACCGCTACCGGCAGGCCGCTGCTCATTTGTATAACCGTATCGTGCGTAAGCGTTTCCGTTAAATTCACAATCATATACAGCGGCAGGCAGATTTTAGTTATCAGTTTGGAAATCAGGTTCAGGCTTTCTTCCGAAAACCAGTGGTGGCTGCCAAGGTAATACCCGGCCAATACCATCAGGCTGACGGTAAAAACGCCTTCAAACGCATGCAGTACAATATCCACGCGGCCTCACTTCCTTTTTAAAGCATTATTTTTTAATTTGCAGCGTTTTTAACTTCCTCCAGTTTGGCTTTCATCCATTCAATCATGGCAAGTTTGCCAAATTCAAACCAGGTGGTGCAGTTGCTGTTTTTGGCAATATAAGCATTCCATTTTTCCTGGTTTACATTTTCCACTTCCAGCAGGTTCATAATGCCGAAACCACTGCGGATTATTAAATCGTTCATGGAAGTAAACTTGCTGTTTTCCTGCAAAAACTTATCGTTGAACAATGCCGGGAAAGACACAAGGCTCAGGGCTTTGCCAAGTTCTTTATCATGCTTGAAAATTTCAAGATAGTGTTGAAATTCCTTCTCAATATCCATCTTTTCTTTGTTTTCCATAATTACAATTCCTCCGGAGTAGAATTTTAAAAATAAAATTTATGCTTTTATTTTAACACACATAACAATATAAAAAAACCGTTAAAAATTTTAATTTTGTTCCGGCAAAATGCCGCCCTTTAAATTTTTGTTGAATCCCTACTTGATTAGTAGTAAAATACTTTATATGAAAGGAGTTCAGCATGAAAATATCTACCAAAGGACGTTACGCGCTGCGCCTGATGCTTGATTTAGCAGCCAACAGCCAGCATGAATATACGCCGGTTAAAGAAATTTCCCTGCGGCAGGATATTTCCGATAAATATCTGGAGCAGATTATCGGCCGTTTGAGCAAAGCCGGGCTTGTACAAAGCGCCCGCGGCGCGCAGGGCGGCTATAAACTTACCAAAGCGCCTTCAGAATGCACCGTTGGTGAAATACTGCGCGTGCTTGAAGGCGACCTTGCCCCGGTAGCCTGCGCGGCTTCCGTGCATCCGGCACTCTGCCCGCGCCTTGATGACTGCGTTACAACAGAAGTATGGCGGCGCATAGGCGAAGCCATCAACAATGTTGTAGATAATATTACTCTGGCGGATTTACTGAAATGGCAGGAAGAAAAATGCTGCTGTAAATAAAATTGCTTTAACCATGCTTTATAATAATCAGGAGGGATTTTTTATGGCAAATTTAACACGTGAAGAAGCCTGGGAATTAGTAAAAGAATATAACAAAGACCCGTTTCATCTGCGCCACGCGCTGACAGTGGAAGGAGTTATGCGCTGGTATGCCAACGAGCTTGGCTATGGCGACGAAGCAGATTTCTGGGCACTGGCCGGGCTTTTGCACGACCTTGATTTTGAAATGTACCCGGAACAGCACTGCATTAAATCACAGGAAATTATGCGTGAACGCGGCATAGACGAAAAACTCATCCACGCCACCGCCAGCCACGGCTACGGCCTTGTGTGCGATGTTAAACCGGAGCACCAGATGGAAAAAGTTCTGTTTGCTGCCGACGAGCTTACCGGCCTTATCGGCGCGGCCGCTTTAATGCGCCCTTCCAAAAGCGTAAGCGACATGGAAGTAAAATCCATTAAAAAGAAATTTAAAGATAAAAAATTTGCGGCAGGCTGCCACCGCGAAGTAATTGCGCAGGGTGCCGAAATGCTTGGCTGGACGCTTGACGAACTGTTTGAAAAAACCATTGAAGCCATGCGCGTTGACGAAGCCAAAATAAACGAAATCTGCGCAACGCTGCCGCCAAAGGAATAACATGAAGAAAAAAGTACTTGCCGCCATGAGCGGCGGCGTAGACAGTTCTGCCGCGGCAATGCTGCTTTTACAGCAGGGTTACGAAGTTATTGGCGTTACGGCGCGTATGTTTAACGGCTGCGATATCGGCCTGCCGGATGCGCCGCTTAATATTGACCGCGACATTAAAGACGCACAGGCCGTAGCGCAGAAACTTGGCATTGAGCACAAAGTTGTTGATTTAAGAGCCTGCTTTAACAGGCACGTTATACAGCACTTTGCCAGCGAATACCGCTGCGGCAGCACGCCCAACCCCTGCGTGGACTGCAACAAATACATAAAATTCGGCGCACTGTTGGATTACGCCAAAGAGCTCGGCTGCGACTATCTGGCAACAGGGCATTATGCCCGCATAGTTTACGATAACGCAAAGAGCCGCTGGCTTTTGGCGCGCGGCGAGGACCACCGCAAGGACCAGAGCTACATGCTGTTTTCGCTCTCACAGGAGCAGCTTTCGCACGTGCTGCTGCCCCTTGGCGGTGTAAGCAAAGACGAAATACGCAGGCTTGCCGCCGAAGCAGGCCTTGTTACCGCCCAAAAACCGGACAGCCAGGATATCTGCTTTGTGCCTGACGGCGATTATGCCGGTTTAATCGAGCGCATCGGCAAAGCTTCCGATACCGCCGGTAATTTTGTGCATCTTAACGGGCAGGTTCTCGGCCGCCACAAAGGGCTTGTAAATTACACCATCGGCCAGCGCAAAGGCCTTGGCATTGCCTACGATTACCCCTTATATGTAATAGAAAAAGACACCGCTTCCGGCAACGTTACGGTAGGCCCGGCAGAAGCTTTGTTCAGCCGCGGGCTGCTTGCCAAAAACTGTAATTTTATTACCGAAGCCGCCCTTACCGGCCCGCTGCGCGTAACCGCCAAAACACGCTACCGCCAGCAGGACGTACCGGCAGCCATTGAACCCTGCGGAAAATATGTAAAAGTTACCTTTGATGAACCCATGCGCGCCGTTACGCCGGGGCAGGCCGTTGTATTTTATAACGGCGAATTTATTGTTGGCGGCGGTATTATACAAAGCGCGCTGAAGGAGTAAGCCATGAAAAAAACTATTGCCGCTTTGGCAATCTGCCTGTTTGCAGCCGGTGCTGCGCAAGCTGCAATGCCGCAGACGCCAAACACAATTACGCCGGATTTACTGGCAGAAGCAACGGCAAAACTGAATAACCCGCCAGCGGAAAACCCAGCCGGCACGGAGCAGCAGAACGCCCAAACGCCAAAAGAGAGCCCGGAACCCGAAAGCAGTAATACAACTGCGCTAAACGGTACAGCACCTGAGCAGGAAGCTGCCGTAAAAACACCGGCAAATGTAAAAACCGCAGACCCGGGCACCGAAAAGGGCAAAAACACCGTACAGCAGCAGGTTAAACAGCCGCGCGTTGTACGCCGCACGGTAAAAATAGAACCTGCCAAAGAAAACTGGTATTTAACCAAACCGGCAGATTTTACCTACTATGTTAATAAAACAGCCCCTTCTTACAGCCTGGCAATACCCACGGCCTTCGGCGCGGATTTGCTGGCAGGGCTGCCCGCAGAAGGTCCTATGCTCACCCGCGGCGCGGATGACGCAACGGCAATGATGTTTAATGCTTCCCTGCCGGACGGCAAAGCCGCAGTGTTTAAAGATGCGCTGGCAGGCAAACAGCTGATGGCGCCGCCTGCACCGGTAACACGCCACCTGAAGGAAAAAGGCGAAGAAATTATTGAAATTACCGAATTTGAAGCGCCGCCGCAGTACAGCTACCGGCAGGTAAATACCGAAGCTTTAAACCTGCCGCCCCAGCTGCAAAACCTTGTGCTTACGGAAGCAGGCGAATACAAAACCTTTCAGGGGCTTAACACCCGCTATATGCAGTTTAAATGCACCAGCGGCAATGTGCCCTGCCTGCTGCGCCTTACGCTTACGCAGCACAGCGGCTACCAGTACACAGGTTTTTACCTATTCCCCGAAAATAAGCGTCTTACCTTTATTCCCCTTGCGGATTACTCCGCGCGCAGCCTGCAATGCGGGCAAAGCTCACTGTTTGATAAATATTAAAAGACTTACATAAACAAAACCTGCCTCCGGACGGATTATTTCCGTATCGAAGGCAGGTTTTTTATGCGTTGTAAGCAATACCGCATTATAAAAATTTTTGTTTTACGCTTTTTGCGAGAGCAAAAGCCCCAGTATAATCAGCACGCCGCCCGCCAGCATTTTTGCCGTTACAGGCTCGTTTAAAACAATTACAGCCGAAGCAACTGTCAGCACCGGCACTGCGTAAATATAAGCGCTCGTTTTAACGGCGCCCAGCACTTTAACGGCATAGTTCCACGTTACAAAGCACATGGCAGATGCGCCCAGCCCCAAAAACAAAATATTAAACAAATATGCCGGGTTGTAAAAGCGTGTTAAATCCGGCGTAAAGCCGAAGATATATAAAGCAGGCAGCATAAACAGCAGCCCGTAAAAAAAGATATGCCGCGTAATTAAAATGGTGTTATAGCCGAAGGTTGTTATTTTGCGCGTCAGCACGGCGTAAAGCGCCCACACGGCGGCAGCGCTTAACGCTAAAATATCTCCGGTAAGGTTAAACTGCATACCGCTTTCGGCAGTGCTTATGAGGTAAATGCCTGCCATGGCAAGAACAAAACCAAAAATAAAACGCCGGTGCGGGCGTTCCTTACCGCGCGAAGCCGCAAAACCTGCCAGCGCCGTAAAAAACGGAGCCGTACAAAGCAGCACACCGACATTGGAAGCCAGCGTATAAGTAAGGGCTATGTTTTCAAGCAAATAATAAAGGCAAATGCCGGTAAGCCCCGCTGCAATAAAATAAGCCTCCTGCCGCAGGCCGCCATAAGGCAGCAGCCGCGGAAAAATAGCAAACAGAGCCAGATAGCCGATAACGAAGCGGCAGAACAATATTTCCACCGGTAAAAAGCCCGTCAGCAATATTTTTGTTGAAATAAACGTAACTCCCCACACAAAAATGGTTATAATTGCCGCTGCATGGCCTCTTGTCTTATCCACGGCACTCCCTCCTTAAAAAAATATTATAACAAAATCTGTCTGCTGTTTCCTGTAAAAAAACGTCAAAAAAAGACGGCCCTGTAAAAAGGCCGCCCCTTAAAATTTCCCGGTTATGCCAATTCTTTAGGTTCGCTGGTAAAGGAATATTCCGTTGCTTTAATGTTATCAAGATAAAAAACGGTCATAACGCCGTCATCGGCATTATACATATTTTTCAAAACCGGCACGGCTTCCAGCATGGCAGCGCGCGCTTCGCGGCGGTCATCCATTTTTACCTCACCGTCAAGGCGAATCCAGCTGTCCTTGCCTTTCATGGCAGAAATTTCCACGCGCGGATTTTCCAAAAGCTGTTTGTAAACGTTTTTGGTTTTTGCGGTAATAAAATACAATTTGCCTTCAAATTCGCACACAGCGCCGAACGGACGTACACGCGGCTGATTGCCGTCCATTGTCGAAAGATAAAATACGCCGCTTTCTTTTAAATAATCAAGTACAGCAGACATTTTTTTATACTCCTTCCGTAAGCCAGTTTGTTTTGGCTTACGTTTTTATTATAACTCTGCCCGCACAAAAAATAAACAAACTTATATGCCCTTCGCCTGTAAAATGTTATAATAAAAATCAGCAGCAAGTTTAACGGAGGTGCCTTATGCTACTGTCCAATCTCAGCCTGATACTGGAAGGCGGAGGCATGCGCGGCATGTTTTCGGCCGGTGTTTTTGACGCTTTTCTGGAAAAAGAACTGGTTTTCCCGCATATCGCCGGGGTATCGGCGGGAGCCTGCAATATACTTTCGTATATGTCGGGGCAAAAGGGCCGCACAAGGCGGATTATTGAAGATTATGTGGGCGACGACCGTTACTGCAGCGTAAAAAACTGGCTGCGCACACGCTCGCTGTTCGGTTTCGATTTTATTTTAAACGATATTCCCCGCCATTTAATTCCATTTGATTACGATGCTTTTTATAAATATCCCGGCAGGCTGGAAGTTGGCACAACTGACTGCGGCACGGGTGAATCGGTATGGTACACGCAGATGGATATGGGCAGGAATTTTACGCCGGTGCGCGCTTCGGCATCGCTGCCGTTTCTGGCGCCCATTGTGCATTTCGATAAACGCCGCCTTTTAGACGGCGCGCTGACAGACCCCATTCCGTTTGACCGCGGGCAAAGGGCAGGCTACGATAAGTTTGTAATTGTGCTGACGCGCAACAAGGGCTACCGCAAAAACAGCACCGTTCCGGCGGCGCTGGTTAAGCTGTGGTACAAACATTACCCGCTTTTGCAGCAGATTTTGGCAGAACGCCCGCAAAATTACAATAAACAAATAGAAGCCGTTGAAAAACTTGAACAGGAAGGCAAGGCCATTATTATACGCCCGCAGCAGCCGCTGGCGATTGACCGGCTTGACCTTGACAAGGAAAAACTTTTAGCACTGTATGACCACGGCTATGACTGCGGCCTGCAATCGGCAAATGAAATTATAAAATTAAATTACAAATAAGGAGAAGCAATAGATGCAGGAAATAAAATGCCCCAAATGCGGCGAGGTGTTTCAGGTTGACGAAACCGGCTACGCCGCCATTGTAAAACAGGTAAGGGACGAGGAATTCCACAGGGAAATTCACGAGCGCCTGGAACAGTTTGAAAAAGAAAAAAACGCTTCGGTAGAGCTTGCCAAAACCGCAACCGCCAAAGCGTATGATGTTGCGCTTGCCAAAAAAGCAATGGAAATTAATGATTTAAAAAGCCAGCTGAATATGCAGAAAATGTCGCAGGCAGCATCTTTACAGGACGCGCTTAATAAAAAAGAACTGGAGCTGGCGCAGAAAGACCAGCTGATTGCCGGGCTTACGGCGCGTTTAAACGCAGGCAAACAGGAAATTGAACTTGCCATTGCCAAAGTAGTTAACGAAAAACAGCAGGAGCTTAACGACAAGGAGCAAAGCATTTTGCAGCTTACTTCCGCCATTGAAAACGGCAAAAAAGAAAGCGAACTGCGCGAACAGACTTTAATTACCCAGTATGAAGAAAAACTTAAATTTAAAGACGAGGAAATTGAGCGCTATAAAGACTTTAAACTGCGCCAGTCAACAAAAATGGTGGGCGAAAGCCTGGAGCAGCACTGCGAAATAGAGTTCAACAAGTTAAGAATGACCGGCTTTGCCAACGCGTATTTTGAAAAAGACAATGACGCGCGCACCGGCAGCAAGGGCGACTATATTTACCGCGAGGCTGACGAGGACGGAACGGAGTTTATTTCCATTATGTTTGAGATGAAAAACGAAATGGATGCCACTTCCACCAAAAAGAAAAACGAGGACTTTTTTAAAGAACTTGATAAAGACCGCCGCGAAAAGAACTGCGAGTATGCCGTGCTTGTTTCCATGCTGGAATCGGAAAGCGAGCTGTACAACACCGGCATCGTCGATGTTTCTTACCGCTACCCCAAAATGTATGTTATCCGCCCGCAGTTTTTTATTCCCATCATCACGCTGCTGCGCAACGCGGCACAAAATTCGCTGCAATACCGCAAGGAATTAAGCGTTATTAAAACTCAGAATATTGATATTTCCAATTTTGAAAACGATTTGAATGAATTTAAAGATAAGTTTTCGCGCAATTACCGCCTTGCCAGCGAAAAATTTAAAAAAGCCATTGAAGAAATCGACAAAACGATTGACCATCTGCAAAAAACCAAAGACGCGCTTTTATCTTCCGAAAACAACTTGCGCCTTGCCAACAACAAAGCGGAGGACCTTTCCATTAAGCGCTTAACTCGCAACAACCCCACCATGGCCGCCAAATTTGCAGACTTGGAAAAAGACTAAAACAATATAAAATCAAGCAGCCTTTAAGGCAGTGCCGCTGCCGGCGCACCCTAAAGGCTGTTTTTTATTTGCTGTTCATTTATGCCAAATACCTTTTTAGTACCATTTTCATTTGTCTGTTTAATCAATTATATCCAATCCGGCAAATTATATTTGTTAATTTTTTACAGCCTGCGCATAAAACCGCTTGTTCTGCCATTACCAAACGCACAACGGCAAACGCCAACAGTGCCGCCAACGCCGACATTGCCGCAACACCGCCCCAGCCAAAGCTGCCGTAAAATATGCCGCCCAAACTGCCTAAAATGCTTGCACCACTGTAATAGCAGAACATATACAGTGAACCGGCCGCTGCTTTACCGTTTTTAACAAGCTGCCCGCACCATCCGCTGGCGCTTGCATGTGCACCGAAAAGACCAATAGTAAGTATGGCAAGGCCGATAATTTTTATAACCAGCAGATGATGAACCGTTATACCGGCACCGGCAGCTAACAGCAGCAAACAAAAACTGATAACACTGCCGCTGCCATACCGGGCTGTAAATTTTCCGGCAGCAGCGCTGCTGAAAGTTCCGAAAAGCTGCACCGCAAACAGAAAGCCTATAACGCTCTGGCTCAAATTATAAGGTGCATCTGTTAAAACATAAGTAATAAAATTATATACGCTCACAAAGCTGCCCATCATAAAAAAAGCAGCGCTACACAACAAGAATAATTTTTTATTTTCTTTTGCAAAAATCTCCGTGTTAAACCCTTTGCTATGTTTACGAACATAATTATGCTCCTGCGGCAGCAGAAACCATACTGCTGCGCCTGCCGCTACTGTCAGCAAGCTTAAACACATTACGGCATGCTGCCATCCGGTATAATCCGTAAGTATACTGGTTAAAATTCTGCCGCTGAGCCCGCCAAGCGTTGTACCGCACACATACATGCCTATGCCGAAACCGGTATTTTCCGGAGCAAATTCTTCATTGACATACGCCATGGAAAGTACCGGCACCAAAGCCAGAATACACCCCTGTACAAATCGCAGTGCCACAACGGCGGCAAAACTCTGCACCATGCCTGCCGTAAACAGCACTAAACTGCTTACCGCCAAACTGCCTGCCAGCATTTTACGCCGCGGCAGCTGCCCCGTAAACGAAGTAAGTACCAAAAGCGTAAGTGCCATGCCAAGCATAGCTGCCGAAACAGCAATGCTTGCCTGCGCAGGGTTAAGAAGAAAAGTAACGGCAATTTTGCTTATAACAGGCTGCAGGCAATACTCCATGCTGAAGGCAGCCGCGCCGGTAATAATAACACCAGCCACGGCCTTTTTATATCCGCGCTGCTGCGGATTTAATTTAGTTTTATTCATAACTTTCACACCCTTTTAGTTAACTATTTTCTTTACATGGTGATTATAACAGTTTTATAATAATAATAAAAATACTGCTATTTTATCTAAAAAATAACTTTTTATTATAATTTGAGGTGTGTTTATGGATATCAGCCAGTATAAAAACTTTATAACTATTATTGAAAGCGGCACTATTACCCTGGCAGCTTCGCGCCTTAATATCGCACAGCCTGCGCTAAGCAACCAAATAAAAAATCTGGAAAATGAGTTTGGAGCGGAACTTTTGCAAAAAGGGCGCGGTCACCGTGAAGTACGCCTCACAGGAGCCGGACAACTTTTTTACCGGCAGGCCAAAGCAATATGCCGCCTGCACGAAACACTGCACCGCGAAATTGACGATTACAGCAAAGGTGTAATCGGAACGCTTAAACTAAGCCTCTCTCCTTCACGCAGCGCAACGCTTATCCGCAACTTTATTATAAGCTTCCACAAAGATTATCCCTTGGTAAACTATATTTTTCACGAAGGCTCTATCGAAGAAATAGAACAGCATATTTTAACCGGTATTTCGGAAATTGCCGTTGCCAACGCTCCGCTTGTACGCCCTCATTTGTTTGATGTGCTTTTCCGCCGCCGCCAAAAACTTTACGCCGTATTTAACGGCAGCGGCAAGTGGTTTAAGCCCGGTACAGAATATGTAACGCTGGAAGATTTAACTTCTGTGCCTCTATGCCTAAGCGGCAGCCGCGGCCTGCTGACAGCACTTATGGAACATGAACACCTGCATGCTCAAGTGCTTTCTGAAAATACCACGCGAACAACGGCGCTGTACTGGGCTAAGGCCGGGCTTGGTGTAGCCGTTGTTCCCTTTGAAAAATATGATGCTGTACCCTACCCGGGTTTAATATTTGCGCCGGTAAAACAAGAAAACCTTTTTACCTATAAAACTGTTTTTAAACTAAAAAACCAGCCGCTTTCTGCCGTTGCTTCACATTTTTTGAATTATTACGAAGCCAACTGCTACCCGGATACGGAAAAATTTTAAGAGCCTGCCCTAAGGATTTTATTTTAGCCATACCCCTATGGGTATAGTATTTTATTAGTGATGATATTTTAATTGATATTTATTTGCAGTAAATTATTATTAATGTTATAATGAATAAAGCATTTAGCAATTACTAAAAAGGAGTTGATTTTGTGTCCGATAATTTATCCGTATGTGGCCTTACAATCTGCCGCGGCAGTAAGCTGCGCACCATGCTGCCTGTACCCGGCACTGAAATAGAAATACCCTTAACAATTATAAACGGCGCTTTCGACGGCCCCACCCTTTTGGTAACGGCAGGCATTCACGGCGGTGAATACCCCGGCATTGCCGCCGCCATGGAGCTTGGCCGCAGCCTTGACCCGCAGGAAATTCACGGCAGCCTGATAATGCTTCATCCCGTTAATATACAGGGCTTCTGGGCACGCCGCGAATTTATTGTGCCGGAGGACGGCAAAAACTTAAACCGCGTGTTTCCCGGCAATCTCGACGGTACTTTATCCGAAAAAACAGCCGGTTTAATCAGCAGCAGTTTCTTCCCTCTGGCGGATTTTTATGTTGACCTGCACAGCGGCGATATTCACGAAAGCCTGCACCCCTATGTTTATTATCCCGGCCAGCCGACAGAGGAACTGGCGGCAAAAGCCCGCAGCGTTGCCAAGGTATTGAACGTGGAATATATGGTGCGTTCAATGGCAACGGGCGGCGCCTATAACTACGCTGCTTCCACCGGCCTGCCTTCGCTTTTAATTGAGCGCGGCGGCGCAGGGCTGTGCCTGCATGAAGACATAGAAGAATACAAGTCCGACCTGAAAAATATTATGCGCAAGCTGGGCCTTCTTAACGAGCCGGTAAAACCGCGGCGCTATATACCGCGCGACGTAACGGATATTATTTACCTTGAAGCGCAGGAAACAGGCTGCTGGCTTCATCATATCCACAGCGGCGATTTTGTGGAAGAAGGGCAGATTCTCGGCCGCACAACCGATTTATTCGGCGAAACGTTAACAACCTATTACGCAAAGCAAAGCGGCATTATACTGTATGTATGCCCGGCGCTTTCCGCACCTCAGGGAACGGTACTGCTGGCTTACGGCAAAATACACAACGAAGATTAACCATAAAACAGCAAAAGAGAAGCACATCCGTCATGATATGCTTCTCTTTTTATTTTGCGTGGTTATTTTACTGTAATAAGTTCGTAACTGCGCGTACCCATGCCGATTTTTTCTGCATGTTCAAGGCAGGCCTTCCATTCCGATTCCGGAGTAATGTTATGGAAATGGTCATGCTTGGCTGCTTCTTCCGGGTCGGCGGCAATATGCTCTGCCAAAATGGAGTTTTGCATTACCGGCGCGGCGTTTACCAAATCAGCACAGGCCTGGTCCAATGCAACGGGGTCAAACGAAGCCAGCATACCGATATCCGGCACAACCGGCGCATCGTTTTCAGCGTGGCAGTCGCAGTAAGGCGATACGTCTACAATCAGGCTGATATGGAAATGCGGCCTGCCTGCCAGAATTGCCCACGCATATTCTGCCATGCGCTTGTTAAGCATTTCCATGCTGGCACTTGCTTCCGGCGGATTAACGGCATCCATGGGGCATGCACCGATGCAACGCCCGCAGCCAACGCATTTATCCCAGTCGATGTGGGCTTTTTTGTTTTCAATAACCGGCGCGCCGTGAGCGCAGATTCGCTCGCAGGCATGGCAGCCGATACATTTGCTCTGGTCAACCTGCGGTTTGCCGTCATGGTGCATTTCCATTTTACCGGCACGCGAACCGCCGCCCATGCCGATATTTTTAATAGCTCCGCCAAAGCCCGCCGCTTCATGTCCTTTAAAATGGTTCAGGCTGATGATAATATCGGCATCCATCAGTGCTTTGCCGATTTTGGCTTCTTTTACAACTTCACCGCCGGGAACAGGAACATAAGCCTCGTCGGTACCCTTTAACCCGTCGGCAATAATTACGTGGCAGCCTGTGGAAAAGGGGCTGAACCCGTTTTCATAAGCTGCGGTAATATGCTCCAGCGCATGCTTGCGGCGGCCTACATACAAAGTATTGCAGTCCGTTAAAAACGGCATGCCGCCAAATTCCTTTACAACATCGGCCACAGCCTTGGCATAGTTGGGGCGTAAATACGATACGTTGCCGGGTTCACCGAAATGAATTTTAATGGCGGCAAACTTTTTGTTGAAATCAATATTGCCGATGCCGGCCGCTTTAATAAGTTTTGCCAGTTTCTGCGGCAGGCTCAGCCCTCCGTAGCCTGTACGCATGTCGGTAAAATAAACCTTTGCTTTCTCCATAATCATCCCTCCATAATTTTACGCTTAAATTAACGGCAGCACCGTTTTTTCAAAATACTGCGCCATTTCTTCGGGCGGATTCTGCCAGTCGTTTTTAATCCACCACATTAAAAGGCCTACAAACGAATAAGTTATATGGTTCAGCAGAAAATCTCCGGGCAGAAGGTTTTTGTGCTGAGGCAGCCCCGGCAGCAGATAATTATTTATGTACTCGCAGAAATAGCTTTTAAGGTATTTTAAAAACAAACTGCTCTCGCCTGCAAGCAGTGCCGATACGTTTTTGCGGCTGTCGCGCAGGTGGTAAAGAATATGTACCATAATAATATGGTAACCGCCGCCCGCCAGTGAAAAATCGTGAGTTTTTTCTGCTTCCAATGCTTTGGAAAACACATGTTGGAACAAATCATCACACAGTGCTTTTACCAAATCGTCACGCGTTTCAAAATGCGCATAAAAAGTGCTGCGCCCGATATTGGCTTTTTCAATTATTTCCTGCACGGTTATTTTATTATAGCTTTTTACCGCCAAAAGCTCAGTAAAGGCTTCAAAAATTGCCGCACGTGTTTTTTGCTGACGCCTGTCCATTATCTCACCCCGCACAAATTTAAAAAAATGTACATTAACGCACATCTGCGCCGATTTGTTTATTGCCCCGAGGCTTTACTGCTTACTATAATTATAACAGATGAACCGTTTTTTATCATACACTTTGTTTGTTAATTAAGGTAAAAAGGCAGTAAAATGAAGCTAACGCACAAAAAATTTTTAATAACCAGCCTGCCGTTTACAGCGGCTTCCGTATCCGTGCCGCTTATCGGCGCCGTTGATACCGCCATTGCGGGCGGGCTCGGCAGCTATCATTACATAAACTCTGTTGCGCTCGGTTCAGTCATTTTCAGCACTATCTTCTGGCTGTTTAACTTTCTCGGGCTTACGGCTTCCGGCTTTGCATCGCAGTCACTGGGCAGCGGCAACAGGCAGGAAGAATTATGCGCGTTTTTGCGCGGCAGCATTCTTGCCTGCGGCATAGGGCTTGTTATAATACTTTTGCAAAACCATATTTTTAACGCGGCTGTGCAGTTTTTTAACCCGCCTGCCGAAACGCTGGTTTTTATGCGCCTTTATTTTAACATTATTGTTTACACCGTGCCTGCCGCCCTGTTTTACCAAACAGCGCAGGGCTGGCTGGCAGGCATTATGCAGGTACGTTTTTCCGTTGCCGTGGGTCTTACGGCAAACATTGCCAACGCCCTGCTGGCATTTATACTGGTTTACGGCTGCGGCCTTGGCGTTGCCGGTGTGGCTGCGGCTTCCGCTCTTGCAAACATCCTGGCGGCAGTTCTTGCGCTGTACGGATTTTACAAAAGCAGGCCGTGTTCTTTAAAAAGCGTAAGCCCTGCACAGCTTTTCAGCGGGCAGGATTTTGCCAAACTGCTTAACTGCAGCGGACATCTTGCCATCCGCACCCTGTGCATGCTGATAATGATTAATACCTTTATGTCGCAAAGTTCTGCCTTCGGCGGCGAAATTTTAGCGGCAAACTCCATTTTAATGCAAATTCAGTACGTTATGGGCGATATTTTTACAGGCTTTTCGCAGGCAGCGGCCATTTACGCCGGCATTGCCGCCGGTGAAGGCAACAAAAAACTCTTGCAAAGCACATTAAAAATCAGTGCCGTACAGTCGCTGGTGGCAGCCTTTTTGCAGACAGGCCTTTACTTTGTATGGCGCGCTAAAATTGCCGGGCTTTTTACCGGCCTGCCGCAAATTCTTGCTGCCGTAAACAGATATGATATGTTTATAGTTTTCTTCCCGGTTTTATCGGCGCTGGGTATTGTTTATTACGGTGTTTTTAACGGTACGCTGCAAACAACGCCCATCTGCATTTCCATGCTGTTTACCGCGGCAAGCTACCTGCTCGCCAAAGCCGTGCTTGTACCGGAATTAGGCAACAGCGGCCTGTGGCTGGCCTTTCTGGTATTTTACATTGCCCGCAGCGGATTTTTATTAATATTTGTGCCTTCGCTGCTGAAAAAATTTCCTTACCGCACATAAAAAATCCCTCTTTATCAGCCAAAGCCGGTAAAGAGGGATTTTTTTGCCAGTGTTTCAAATAAGGCCCGGCAAAAAGATGTCCGTTTCGTACACATCAGGCTTGCCTAGATGGCGCGAAGGAACAAAACTGCCGTGGCAGTCGCTGCCGCCGCTGATAAGCATGCCTTCAGCCCGGCAGTGCGTTAAAAGAAGCTGCGTATCTTCCTCGCTGTGCCCGGAATGGTAACATTCAAAACCGTCAAAGGGTTCTTCAATTAATTCCACCAGAGTCTGCGCCAGCCCCGGCCCGTGGAACGAGCTTGCCGCATGGGCGCACAGCGCAGCGCCGCCCGCACCGTGAATTGCCGCAATAACTTCGCTGATAGGCGGAAACTCCGGGAAGCCCAAATCGTTTTCCGCAGTAAAAATGCGTTTAAAAAAATCGTTAACGCCGCTGCACAAGCCTTTGTCAATCAGGTAAGCCAGCGATTTCCACCCGCCGCGCCTGCGGTCGTAAGTGTAATTTTGAAACTCTTTAAAATCAAGCGGCCAACCCTGTTTAATTAAAAGCTGAACGCTGTCGTCATCTTTTTTCTCCAACAGATAAGTATTATGCGCCAGCAGTTCCTGCAAAGGCTTATTTGCTGTATCAATGCCATAACCCAAAATATGAAACGACATGCCATCCTTTGTGGAGCACACCTCTACGCCCGGAAGGCATTTAATGCCATTGGCAGCAGCAATACGCATGGTTTCCGCCACATTGGCCGTGCTGTCGTGGTCCGTAACGGCAATAAGGCCAAGCCCTGCGGCCTGCACGGCATTTACAAGTTCCTGCGGCGTCCATGTGCCGTCGGACGCCGTACTGTGAATATGCAAATCAACCTTTCTCATTTTCTCCCCCATGGTGATGGCAGCAATCCGCCTGCGGCGCTGCATCTTCCTTAACCATGCTGCTTTTCAGGCAGCTTAAAATAAACAAGGCCGTTCCGGTAAGCACTATTGTGCCGCCCGGCGCAAGGTCTGCGTAATATGATACCGTCAGCCCGGCGCTGACCGTGATAATGCCATAAATAATGCCGCCGATTATGGTGCCCGCAAAGCTGCGTGCCGATTGCAGCGCGCAGGCAACGGGTATAACCATCATGGCCGATACCAAAAGCAAACCGACAATACGCATGGAAAGCGCAACCGTCAGCGCCGTAAGCACCGCCAGCCATACATTAAGCCTGCCCGCCGGCAGGCCTGCCACGCGTGCGGAAGTTTCGTCAAAAGTAATATATTGCAGCGGGCGGTAAAATACCACCGTAAACGCGCAGGCAAACAGCCCCAGCACCGCTACCACCCATAAATCGCTTGTGCTGATGGTCATTAAACTGCCGAACAGAATACTGCTTAAATTAAAACCGCCCATACGGTTCATGCTGCTGAAAATTACCGCCAGCCCGATACCGCTGTAAAAAAAGATGGCCAGCACCATTTCGGAAAAAGTATTAAGCCTGCTGCGCACTTTTTCTATAACAAGCGCGCCCGCAACGGTTGCCAGTGCCGCGCTTACCACCGGCTGCGCCCCTAAAAGCGCGCCGCCCGCCACGCCTGCAAAGGCAATATGCCCCAGCCCGTCGCCAATCATCGACTGGCGGCGCAGCACCAGAAAGCTGCCTATCAGCGGGCAGATAACGGCTACAATCAGCCCGGCTATCCACGCCCTTTGCATAAATCCCGCAGAAAACATTTCCAACATTTCTCTTACCTCTATCTGTAAAAATAACCGTGCTTATGCCTGTGCACAAGCGCCTGGTGCACATCGCCCCAAAAGCAGATGTTATGGTCAAGGCACAGCGCGTTTTTGCAAACCTTTACCGCCAGCTCCAAATCGTGCGAAACCATAACTATTGTTACGCCCTGCCCGCGGTTGATTTCGCCAAGCATGGTATAAAGCTCTTCTTTGGCGTCAGGGTCAACGCCGGTTGCAGGTTCGTCAAGCAAAAGCAGCTGCGGGCTGCGCACCATGGCCCTTGCCAAATACACGCGCTGCTGCTGGCCGCCGCTAAGCTTGCCTATTTTGCGGTGCGCCAGTTCTTTTAACGAAAACCGTTCTATAATATCGTCTACCGCGTCTTTGTCCTCATGCGTATAATGCTGGAACATACTGCCGCCGCTTAAACGCCCGAGCGATACCACTTCCCTTACGCTTATGGGAAACGCCCTGTGCTGGCGCGCCGGGTTCTGCGGCACATAGCCGATTTTATCCCATGCTGTAAAGTTTTCCCTGTCCTGCCCAAAAATGGCAATGCGCCCATGCGCAGGTTTTAAAATACCCGCCAGCAGGCGAAGCAGCGTACTTTTACCTGCCCCGTTAGGGCCAATAACGGCAACAAAATCACCCTGTTCAATTTTCAGCGATAAATCGTTTAAAATCCAGCCTTCGCCATAGCTGTAACCAAGTTTTTCTATTTCAATAACCGTTTTCATTCTTCTTTACCGTTTAACGCAATTTCAAGGTTTTTAATATTGCGCTCCATAATTTTTAAATAATCATCACCGCTGCGGCGGCCTTCCCCGCTCAACCCCTCAATCGGGTCAAGCACAAGGGTATGCGCGCCAGCTTCCGCGGCAATGCTTTCGGCAATACGCGGGCTTACCAGTGTTTCAAAAAATACGTATTTAATATTTTCCGCATGCATAACGCCAACCAGTTTGTTCAGCGCCGCCGGAGAAGGCTCCGACTGCGGCGACAACCCCATAATGGAAATCTGTTTCAAGCCGTAATCTGCTGCCAGATGCCCAAATGCCGCATGCGTGGTAACAAAAGTTTTTATCTGCGCTTTTTGCGTAACGGCAGCCATTTTCCTGTCCAGTTCTTTAAGGCGCTCAATGTAATCCGCCGCATTTTTTTCGTAGGCGGCAGCATTGGCCGGGTCTGCCTTTATAAAAGCATCGCGCACAGCCAGAACCTCTGTTTCCGCTTTGCGCGGGCTTAACCAGAAGTGCGGGTCGAGCCTGCTGTTTTGTTCCGCCATAAACGCTTTGCCGGCTTCAACGGGCAGCACGCCTTCATCCGCAACGGCGTCCAGCGCAGGCTGTGCCCACGGTTCCACGCCGCCGTTATACACAAACACTTTTGCTTTGGCAAGGCGCGTTAAATCGCGTGCCGAAGGTTCCCAGTCGTGAGGCTCTATGCCGTCGCCAATCATTGTGTAAACTTCCGCATGCCTGCCGCCGACTGCGCGGGCAAATTCTGCCATGGGGTAAAAACTGGCCGCAACCGTAATTTTTCCGTCCGCAGTTTTGCCGTTGCCTGCACTGCCGCAGCCGGAAACAATAAACACCGCTGTTATCAACAGCAGCGCCCAAATTTTTTTCATACATAGCTCCTTTACAAAATCATAGTAATAATATAATTGCAAATAAATAATGTCAATCCTGTTTTTTCACTTTATCTTAATGTACACTTAACTTTAATGGATGTATAATATTACTATCTTATTTTAACAGGAAGTGCTGAATATGCAAAAATTAAACTTATCCAAAAACGAAATTGCCGCTTTTGATATAGACGCACAGCAGACTTTTACGCCGCTGTGCCCGGATGAACTGCCCGTTGCCGGAGGCGACATGATTGCAGAAGAACTCAATGCCCAGGCAGCCTTTGCTTCCGTCCGCGTTGCCTCGCGCGATGCGCACAGCCAGAGTGCCGTATGGATTGCCAAAAACGGGCACGCGCCGCTGACGCCGGTTACAGGTTACGAAAACTGCGATTTATACTGGCCCAGCCATGCCATAGTAGGCACGAAGGGCTTTGATTTTATTCCCGGGCTTGACCCAAAAGCCTACAGCTATCAGGTTTATAAAGGCATTGAACCTGCCATGCACCCTTACGGCGCCTGCTACCACGATTTAAAAGACACGCTTTCTACCGGCGTTATTGAATTTTTAAAGGCCCGCGGCATTAAAGCCGTTATCTGCGGCGGCCTTGCCACCGATTACTGCGTTAAAACAACGGCCTTGCAGCTGGCTCGCGCCGGTTTTACGGTTATTCTTAATCTGGCTGCCTGCCGCGGCATTGCGCCCGATACGGTTGCCGCTGCCATTAAGGAAATGCAGAAGCAGGGCATTATTATTGCCGAAAACAGCGCAGAATTTAAAAACCTGCTGTAATTACACAGGTACTTCCACAAATTCCGTGCTTACTTCTTCAAGCGTTACGGGCCGGTTCAGTGCAGCCGTCAGCCAGGCTTCCGCTTCCGCCTGCTGTTCCTGCTTCATGTACAGCAGAATCTGCACGCGCTCTCCGTACTGAGCGCCGTTCACCGTAAAAATGTTCTGATTGTAAAGCTTGTTCATAATGCGTCCGGCTTCTCCCGGAGGCGCGCTTAATGCAAAAACGGCCATCTCAATGCGGCGTGCAAGCCCGGCTTCTTCAACGGCATACACAACGCTGTTGGTATATGCGCGCACTAATCCCCCGGCGCCAAGTTTAATGCCGCCAAAATAACGTGTTACCACGGCGGCTACGCCGGCAAGGCTTTTTTTGCGCAAAACCTCAAGCATGGGCACGCCGGCCGTTCCCGAAGGTTCGCCGTCGTCGCTCGACCTTTGCTGCATATCATTTATAATATAGGCAGAGCAGTTATGCGTGGCATCCCAAAATTCTTTTTTGATGCTTTTGATAAATTCCTGAGCTTCTGTTTCGCTGCCTACTTTTTTCAACGTACAGATAAAACGTGATTTTTCTATTACAATTTCTGTCCGGCAATCTTTTTGTATTGTCTGCATAACCTTCTCCTTTCCTAAATTATTATATCATATCCCGGCAGGCTTTTTATAAAGGCTTGCCCCTAAAATTATGTTTAACTTTTACGGAGGTTGGCCGTGAGCCATTTAGTACCACTTATCAGCGACCTGGCCATGATTTTGACGCTGGCCGGGCTGGCAACAATTTTATGCAAAAAACTTAACCAGCCGCTTATTTTGGGCTATATGCTGGCAGGTTTTCTGGCCAGCCCGCATTTTTCGCTGCTGCCAAACGTTATCGACAGCGACAATATTACCGTATGGTCCGATATAGGCGTTATTTTCATACTGTTCGACCTTGGCCTTGATTACAATTTTAATAAAATAAAAAGCACAGCCAATACGGCCATTATAGCCGCCGTAACGGAATTTACCGGCATTGCCTGCCTTGGTTTTGCCTGTGCGCAGCTGCTGGGCTGGAGCCTTACCGACAGTATTTTTACCGGCTGCATGCTTACCATGAGCTCCACCGCCGTTGTAAGCAAAACGCTCGGCGAGCTGAACCTTTTAAAACAGGCCTTTGCCCCCATCGCTTTCGGCATTCTGGTTCTGGAAGATATTTCCGGCATTATCATGATGGTGGTGCTTTCCACCGTGGCCGCCGCAGGAAGCGCCATTTCCCCGCTGTCCATGCTTGAAAGCATCGGGCTCCTGGTATTCTTTCTTATCATCTGCTTTATTATCGGCATTTACTTTCTGCCGACGTTTTTCAAAAAAACGCGCCAGTATTTCAACGATGAAACACTGCTTATCGTTTCGCTCGGCTTATGCCTGAGCATGGTGGTGCTGGCTTCCAAAATGGGCTTTTCTTCAGCATTGGGCGCCTTTTTAATGGGCACACTGCTTTCGGGAACGATTTACACGCGCCGCACCAAGGTTTTGCTTGAGCCGGTAAAAAATTTGTTTTCCGGCATCTTCTTCGTATCCGTTGGCATGATGGTTGACCCTTCCGTAGTTAGCGGCAGCCTGTTTACAATTATTGCCCTGGCAATAACGCTCATCATCGGCAAATGTATTTTTACCTCTCTCGGCGTTATGCTTTCCGGCCAGCCGCTTAAAACAAGCATGCGCTGCGGCTTTTCGCTTACCCAGCTGGGCGAATTTGCGTTCATCGTTGCCAATATCGGCGCCAGCTACGGGCTGACAAGCAGCTTTTTGTACCCGGTATTCGTTACGGTTTCCGTACTCACTATCTTTTTAACACCGCACATCCTGCTCAGCACCGACAAGGTTTACCGCCGCTTCTTGCGCCGTCTGCCTAAAAAAACGGCCGTTATGCTTATTGAAGCGCACCGCGACAATAAAAATACCCGTCAGCAGTCGGACTGGAAAGACTTTTTGCAGCTTTATTTCACAAAAATCACCGTTTATACAGTCATTTTAATTTTCATTTCCTACATCGGCACCTATAATATTTTGCCGTACTGCCGCAGCGTTATACAGCCGCCTTTCGGCGATTTATCGGCCGCTGCCGTAACACTGCTTTTCATGTCGCCGTTTTTAGCGGCACTGATGGTAAGCCGTTTGGGACGGCGCGATTTGATGGCCGGTTTATGGTTTAAAAAACGCAGCAACCGCCCGCTGATACTGGTTTTAATGTTTTTAAAAGCCGCAATCGGGCTCTTTTTCATCATGCAGGTTTTCACAACCATGCTCGGGCTGCATATCATTATTGCCATTATCGCCGCACTGGTGCTGGCAAAATTCATTTACTCGTCCGATTATCTCATCGGCCGCTATTTGCAGATTGAATCGCAGTTTTTAATTAACTTAAACGCTGAAAACCTGGCTGCCGCCGCACAAAAACGTGCTTCGGCGCGGCACGGCATGTGGCTTGACGAACAGTTTTACACCTGCGCCTACGAAATACAGCCGGGCTCGCCCTGGATTGGCTGGAGCATACGCCGCCTTGACGTACACCGCAACTATAAAATTTTTGTTATTGAAATCAGCAACCAGCACGGTTACCATCCGATTCCATCCGGGCATACCGTACTGCACACCGGCGACAAGCTGCTTATTACCGCACCGCTGAATGTTCTGCAAACTTTCGACGCTGCAATAAAGAACATGGGGCTTGGGCTTGCCAAAATTACAGAAACGGTTACGCTGCACAAATTTCTGGAACACGAAAGCCAGGTACGCAAAGAGCACGACATGCTGCTGTGCTATGCCATGCCTGTAACATCGGCTTCGCCGCTTGCCAGAAGCACACTGAAAAAAAGCGATACGCTTTCCAAGGGCAAATGGCTGGCGCTGGGGCTGGAGCGCGGCGATTATACCATATCCGACCCGGACGCTTCTTTTGTTATCAATAACGGCGATATTCTCTGGATTATCGGCAGCAGACAGATGTTAAGCAGCCTGTTCCGCGATACAACGTTATAAATCTGCATAAAAATAACACCGCATAAGCGGTGTTATTTTTTTACCCTGACGGGTATTCAGTTAAAAGGTATACGTTGCCTGTACGTTAAAGCTTGCACCCTGACGTTCACCGGCATAGCCGCGCATATTCAGGTCAAAGCTCCACGGGCTGTCTGCCGAAGGCTGATAATTTAACCCTGCTTCTGCCATATAGCTGCTGCCGCGCAAACTTTGTTCCGGCACCTCCATTCCCGCAGCACGCATCCCGGCACTGCCGTTAAATTCATATTCATACGCTAAGCCGTAATAAGTGCTGAATTTATTTTCCTTATTGACTGTAACCCTTGCGCCAATACGCAGGCGGTCACTGTTAATACTGTCAAACTCAAATTTATCATTGCCGACACTAAAATTATCTCCTTCCGTATAAGTATGGAAGAACTTGCCATACACATCAACACTGCTGTCATCACTAAGCTGTATAACCCGCCCTATGCCGATATGCGCTCCGTAATAAGCACTGCTGCTATCGTAGCCGTATTCCGCACCGCTGCCGTCATGCAGGGCATTATCCATCTCAGATTTCAGCATGCCTGCGCGCAGGCTGCCTTCGGTATAAACGCCGTGGGCATTTTCATACCTTGCGGCAACACCGCCGCCATTATATACAAGGCTGCCATCGCCGCGGAAAAACTCGTCGTTAAATTCATTGTAGGTACGGTAATTGCCGCTGCCGTTTTCGTAAAAGACACCCCAGGCAAACTCATCACCGCCGCTGAATTTCTCGGCATTGCCTGCACCGACAATCGTGCTCCAGCCGTTGATTTTAATATCGCTGTTTACATCGTATTTGCTGCGGTTGCCCTGCACTGCCGCAAAAGTTTTAATGCCGTAACTGTCATCACGGCTTAAAGCGTCCAAGCTGTCACTGATTAAATCCGTACCCTGGTTTATAAACGCCGCTGCCACAGCTCTGTTTTCGGCAACCAGTTTGGTTTGTTTTGCCGCATGTATGCCGTTAATCTGGTAAACAAGATCGCCGTTTTCCACTTTCGCTTCGCCATCACCCTCAACGGCAACACCTGCCGTAAAATTGCCGGATTGTATTTTGCTGCTGCTCAGTTCATTATTATCGTTTTCCGCATGTATTAAAATCATGCTGTCATTGTCATTAATATCACTGGCATCATCAAAGTGGATATGGCTGGCGTCAATTTCCGCATCCTTCAGGCTGCTGTTTTCGCCGTCGGTTATGTTCAGCACTTTGCCGTTATCCTGCCAGGCAACTTCCTTAAACACCACATTATTAAAACCGTCCACGGTTTTTACGCTGCCGTGCCAGCCATTAATTACAAGTGTGTTGCCGCTGCCGCTGATTTTGCCGCCGCTGCTTCCGCTGCTGTCTATGCCATGCAGTGCCGCATTTCTGATATCGGCATTGCCGCTGACAATTACCAGATTGTTATTCATAGTTGCAGTGGTATCACCGGTTTTAAATTCGGCATTAGCGCCATAAATATCGCCGCTGACCTTTGCACTGCCGCCTACAAACACAATATTGCCATTGGCTTCGCCCCGGGCTGAAGCTGCATTATGGTTGCCCAATATATAACCGCCGGCAATACCTGCTTTTAATAAACCGCCTGTAACCGCAACCACATTATTATTTGCCGTTACAGATGTATTGGCGCTGTACGTTTGGGCAAAACCGCCTGCAACAGAATGAGCACCTCCTTCAAAGCTTAACTCAGAATTGCTGCCGCTTATGCTGACGATATTACCAGAAGCATCGGCATCATGCCCCTGTGCCTGCCCGCCATAAACAGCAAATACAACTTTGCCGTTGTTTATAGTAACAACATTATTATCAGCCTTGGCCTCATTTTTGTTAAAACTGAGCCCGCCGTACAAATTAAATGCAGCGCCTTCATTCATTTTAATTGTACCGCCGGAAGCGTCGGCATCATTACGCACACCGTAAACAGTTCCGTAAATATCGCCGGAGTTTACCTGAGCATATTTATCATTGGCCGTACCGTCTAAAATTTCTGCGCTTGCAGCCAGCACCGGCTGGGCAGAGCCTGACAAAAGCAATGCCATTACGGATGCTGCCAGTAATTTTTTGCCGTTGTTATTTAAAAAGTATTTTGCTGATTTTCTCATGTTAAACCTCCATATAAAACAAAAAAGACATTTCCTTCTTTTACTTTGAAGGAAATGTCTTAATTAAAAAATATGTCCGACTAAGCGTTTTATTAAATTGTAAAGCATCCTCTGCTTATGTTTTAATTATACCCTATATTTTTATAAAAAGCAAATTTTTTGCAATATTTTAAAAATTATATTTTTATAATCCGTTAAGTGTAAGCATTGTTACACTTATATTGCTGCCAAAACAAAGTAAATCCATTTATTTTTCAATAAAAAGTTTAATAAAATTATAATAAGCGTCAATTTTCATGTAAAATAACGCAGTTTTTTCAAAGCCGCCCTATTTTGTTTTTAATATTTTTGGCGCAAAACTATAAAATTTTTTACAACTATTGCCATAAAAGGCAGTCAAGTATATAATATCTGTATAGTTATCCGAATAGTTTGAAAGGAGCAACAAATTTTATGGAAAAAATTTACGAAGGCAAAACAAAAACCGTTTTCAAACTTGAAAACGGCAACGTACTTTTAAAATTTAAAGATGACTGCACCGGCAAAGACGGTGTATTCGACCCGGGCGAAAACAGCATCGGCCTGACCATTGAAGGTATCGGCAAAGCTAACCTCGAAACCTCCATCCATTTCTTTGAAATCCTCAAAAAAGAAGGCGTTAAAACCCACTATGTAAGTGCTGACGTTGAAAACGCTACCATGGAAGTTCTTCCCTGCACCGTATTCGGCAAAGGCCTGGAAGTTATCTGCCGTTTGAAAGCAACCGGCAGCTTCATCCGCCGCTATGGCGATTATATTGCTGACGGCACCGCTATTGAAGGCGGCTATGTTGAAACCACCTTCAAAGATGATGCTAAAGGCGACCCGCTTGTTACCGAAGACGCACTTGTTGTTCTCGGCATTATGGGCCACGAAGATTACAAGAGCCTGAAAGAACAAACCCTTAAAATTACCAAAATCGTTGCAGAAGACCTTGCTAAAATGGGCCTTGACCTGTACGACATTAAATTTGAATTTGGTTACCACAATGGCGAAGTTATCCTCATTGATGAAATTGCCAGCGGCAACATGCGCGTTTACAAAGACGGCAAATATGTTGACCCTGTAACCTTAACTTCCATTATTCTCGGTAAATAATTGAGTTAAAATTTAACGGCAGCTTTTTACGGCTGCCGTTTTTATTATGCCTTACCGCAAAAAGAAAGCCTGCACAATGCGTGCAGGCTTTTGTTGTTGCTTAAACTTGTTATCTTACGTTGTAGCGCAGTTCTTTTTCAATTACAGCGCCGGTTTCGGGGTTCAGCACCATTTCGCCGCGGAGTTCGGGAGTGGTGAATTTGAGTTCATATTCATACAGGCCGTCGTCCATATCGAGTTTTACTTTGTGGAAGCTGGCGTTGGGATATTCTTTAGTAACTACTGCCTGTGCGTCAGCTGCGCTCAGTACAATATTTCTGCTGCCAAGGATGGTGCGTGCTTCCATTTTATATTCTTTTACAGACTGGGTAAGTTTGCTGATTTCTACTTCGTAGGAAGTTGCGCTGCCGTTGTCGAAGAATTTGAATTCGTATTCATTGAAATCTTCTTTAGTAGCAACATGGGTTGCGCTTGCCGGTACCAGTTTAGCTGCCATAGACTGCGCATCCGCCGAGGTGAAGGCTGCTGCGAAAGCGGTTGCGGAGATTGCCAGAGTTGCGAGAGCTGCTGCTGCAAGAGCAGTAAATTTTTTGCCGGTTAATTTCAACATAATTGTTTCCTCCTTTTATTTTAAGGTCTGTCCTTATTTGTTTTTGGGGTGTTCCCTTATCTTGTCTTAATTATAACTGCCGAAGATTAAAGAAAAATTAAAACAAAAATGAATTTCAAAAATTATCTAAAAAATTATGGTGTGTTATAATAATTTTATAAGGAGGTGCCTTATGAGAATTTTAATTGTTGAAGACGAACCGGATTTACTTGATGCCTTAAAAAAGCAGCTGCAAAGCAGCGGTTACAGCGTTGACGGCTGCGGCAACGGGCTTGACGCCGAAGATTATTTAAAAATGGCAACCTATGACGCGGTTGTGCTTGATATTATGCTGCCCGGCATTGACGGGCTTACTTTGCTGAAAAAAATGCGTGCCGAAGGCAATACTACCCATGTTTTGCTTTTAACGGCACTGGACAGTATCGAAAACAAAGTAAACGGCCTTGATGCCGGTGCCGACGATTACCTTGTTAAGCCTTTTGCGTATGACGAGCTTTTGGCGCGCCTGCGTGTGCTTCTGCGCCGCCGCAGCGGGCAGACAACAAACGTGCTGGAATACGGCGGGTTGGTTATGGATTTAAACAGCCGCACCGTTACCCGTGACGGCACGGAAATTACTCTTTCTTCCAAGGAATTTGCCGTGCTGGAATATTTGCTGCGCAATCCCGGGCGCGTGCTTTCGCGCGATAAAATAGAAAACCATGTATGGAATTACGATTTTGAAGGCGGTTCCAACGTTGTTGACGTTTATATACGTTACCTGCGAAAAAAAATAGACGCCGGTTTCAGCCAAAAACTGCTGCATACTATCCGCGGCGCGGGATACGTATTGAGGGAAGAAAAATGAGAGCATTATCCGTTAAACAAAAAATAACCCTTTGGTATACCGGCCTTATTGTGGCTGTATTAAGCGTTATTTTTACGGCAGTGCTTTTTGCCGCCGACGATGTGTTGCTGCTTAATTTGCAGGACAAACTGGAAAACGAGGTTTACGGAAACGCCAGCAGCCTTGAATTACGGCGCGACGGCACCCTGAGCCTTGACGAGCTTGATTTTCTGCATGACGGCGTTATGCTTGCCGTTTATAATAACGACGGCACATTAATCGCCGGGCTGAACCCGGTGCAGATGCCGGATACGCCCTTCCGCTCAGAGCTTTTGCAAACCGTAACCAATGGCAGCCAGACATGGTATGTATTCGACCTGCAGCTGCGCCCCGCCCGGCTTGAAAACAGCATCTGGCTGCGCGGCAGCACTTCATTAAGCAGCATTTACGCCACCCGCGATGAAATTTTATGGCAATGTGCCCTACTCTTTCCGTTTTTAATACTGCTTTCTGCCTTTGGCGGCTACCTGATAACCAAAAAAGCCTTTCAGCCTGTAAAGCAGATTACTGCCGCCGCAGAACGCATTGGCAGCGGCAGCGATTTATCGCAGCGAATTAACCTTAACAAGGCTGACCCCGAAATAATGCAGCTAGCGCAAACCTTCGACAGTATGTTCTCGCGCCTGGAAAAATCTTTTGATGCGGAGCGCCAGTTTACGGCTGATGCTTCGCACGAACTGCGCACACCTGCGGCAGCCATCATTGCCCAGGCGGAATACGCCTTAAAACAGGCACCGCCTGCCGAAAAAGACGAAGCACTGCAAAAAATACTGGCGCAGGCACGCAAAATGTCACGCCTTTTGGCACAGCTTTTAATGCTGGCCCGTGCCGATGCCAACAAAATTCAATTTGAAATTGAAAAGTTTGATTTCAGTGAAATGGCTGAAATTGTAATTGAAGAAACGCAGCAGATTGCAGGTGCAAAAGAAATAACCGTCAATGCCGCTATTGAACCGGAAGTTTGCGTTGAAGGCGACCAGACGCTTTTAATGCGCCTTTTGCTGAACCTTTTGGATAATGCCGTTAAATATACGGAAAACGGCGGCAAAATTGATTTTACCCTGCATAAAGAAAAAGGCAGCGTTGTCTGCTCCGTTAAGGATACCGGCTGCGGTATTGCTCCGGAGGAACTGCCTAAAATATGGCGCCGTTTCTATCAGGCCGAAAGCAGCCACCGCAACAGCAGCGGCGCAGGGCTGGGGCTTTCCATGGTACAATGGATTGCAAACCTGCACGGAGGCACTATAACCGCAGAAAGCACGCCCGGAAAAGGCAGCACGTTTACCTTCACCCTGCCGCTGAAGCCCGGCTGCAAAATTCAATAATAAACTTAAAAGCCGGAAGCTCTATGCTCCCGGCTCTTTTTATGCCTAAAACTTTATTGTGTTTTCCTGCCTGCTGTAAGCCAGCGCTCAATAACATTGGCTTTCTGCCCTGCCGTCCAGCTTAAATCATCAACCGGCGTAAGCATTTTGCCCGTATACTGGCTGCGCAGCTCGTCATCTGCCGCCGCGCTTAAGCTCCATACAAGCCCGTGCCCTTTTTCCGCAACAATTTCCGCCGCACGGTTCGATAACAGGTATTCTATAAATTTACCGGCCGCAGCGTTATTAGGCCCGTTCAGCACCGCCGCACCGCTGATTAAATTTTTATTGCCGTCGGCAGGTATCGTTGCAAAAAGATTCTCTTCGCTGCGCTCCAACAGCAGTGCCACCGAAAGCGGCACTACCGCCACGGTTTTATAACCCTGGCGCACCTCGTCAATGGTTTCCTGCAAATTAACAAAATATTCCGGGCGCTGGCGGTTAAGCTGCTCAGCATAATCCATAGCCGCGCTTTCGCCTTTCAGCTGCCATAAAGCTGTCATCATGCCATAGCCTGCGCCGCCGCTTTTAGGGTCTGCCAGCGCAAGCTCGTACTTAAGCGGTTCAGCCAGCAGCTCCTGCCAGCTTTCCGGCGCATACAGCCCCAAATAATGCAGGTTCCTTTTATTGCTTAAAAAGCCGATATGGTCAATGTACAAAGCCGTCCACAACCAGTTATTCTGGCGGAATTCTGCCGGAATGGCATACGCTTCTTCAGGCTGGTAGCTTACCAAAAGCCCGCGCTCAGCGGCAAGGTAAAACTCCTCCGCTGTTCCGCCAAGCCATACATCGCTGCCGGAAGAAGCAAGAAAATTAAAACGGTTTTCCGCACTTCCCGGCGGCAGCGGCACTACCTCCGTTTCTATACCGCTTGCTTTGCTAAAATCTTCTGCCAGCGCATCGGCTATATCCACCGGCATGCTTATGCAGATTTTCACCTGTTCCTTTTTTTCTGCCTCATCCTTACCGGCAGTATGCGCCGTGTTCAGCACTGTTAAAATACAAAAAGCCACAGCCATTACAGCCAAAAATTTTTTCATTCTTCAACCTCGCCAAGCTGATTTTCTTTTATTATACCACAGCCGCGCGCATAAACAAAAATCCCGGGCAGGCAAACTGTCCGGGATTTTACTTTTAAAAATCAGTCACGGTCGAAAACCATAATCTTATCGAAATCAAGGTAAACTTTTTCGCCGTCGGTAAACTCTTTCAGTTCCGCACCTTTTACGATAACGCGGATTACATGGTGTTTGCACTGTACACGGTAATCAACCGCATCGCCAAGATAGAAACGGTGTACCAGCGTGCCTTCGATAGTGCCGCTTGTGCGGGACATCGTAATGTTTTCCGGGCGTACAGCAATGGTAGCGCTGCCGGTTATGCCGCTGGTATTGGAGAAGGATACGCCGGTGCCGCTGATATATACGCGGTCGCCCTGTACTTCGCCTTCCACAAAGTTTACAAGGCCGATAAAGTCGGCAACCATCTTATTGGCCGGGTTGCGGTAAATTTCGTACGGCGTGCCGATTTGCTGAATAACGCCGCGGCTCATAACAACAACGCGGTCACTCATAGTCATTGCTTCTGACTGGTCATGCGTTACATAAATAACGGTAATGCCCAGTTCCTTCTGGATAGAAGAAATTTCAAAGCGCATGCTTTCGCGCAGCTTGGCGTCAAGGTTGGACAAAGGTTCGTCCAAAAGCAGAAGGCCGGGGCGCATTACCAGCGCACGCGCCAGTGCAACACGCTGCTGCTGGCCGCCGGAAAGCTGATGCGGATAACGGCTGCCGTACTCGTCAAGATGAACGAGTTTAAGCATTTCTGCAACTCTTGCAGCGCGTTCTTCTTTGGGAACTTTCTGAATTTTAAGCGGATATGCAACGTTTTCGGTAACAGTCATGTGCGGCCAAACGGCATAAGACTGGAAAACCATGCCGATATCGCGTTTTTCGGGCGGCACGAAAGTATTTTTTATATGCGAGCTTACGCAATGGTCGCCGATATAAATTTCACCTTCTGTCGCTCTTTCAAAGCCGGCAATCATACGCAGCGAAGTTGTTTTGCCGCAGCCGGAAGGGCCGAGGAGCGAAACAAATTCGCCGTCCTTTACGGTAAGGTCAAAATCGCTTACGGCCGTAACATCACCAAACCGTTTAAAAACATGCTCTATACGTACTTCTGACAATTTATTCCACTCCTTTTAAATACCAACATTACCCTTAGTAAGCTTGTTCAAAATAACATTGCCCACCAGAACTATCAGCAAAATAATTACCGAAAGCACGGAAGCATTCTGTGTATCGGCATAAGTCTGCAAATCGTACAGCAGTACGCCGATAGTTTTGGTATCACTGCCGTACAAAAGCAGCGACATCGTCAATTCATAAAATGACGGCATAAAGATTAAGAACCAGCCGGCGATAATTGACGGTGCAATCAGCGGCATGATGATGTCTTTGCAGGTACGCAGCCAGCTTGCGCCGGAGTTAAGAGCCGCTTCTTCCAGAGAGATATGTACCTGGCTTAAGGAAGCTGCAATAGTGCGCACGGACATCGTCATATATTTCACAAGGTAGCTGACAACCAGAATCCACATGGTGGAATACAGGTTCAGGCCAAAGTTGCCGGAGAAGGTAATAACAAGTGCCAGCGCGATAACGATACTCGGCGTGGAGCCGCCGATAATTGTCAGCATATCCGGCAGGTTGCGTCCTTTAACATTTGTTTTAACGGCAAGATAAGCGATAAACACCGAAAGAATTGTGCCGATAGTAGCGGCAATAACGCCGTATACAACAGAATTCCATACGCTTTCCATATACTGGGAGCTGGTAATAACAGGAATCCAGGCATCAAAGCCAAGGTTGTCAAGAGTAATGCCCTTGGACATACTCTTTAACAGCGAAGTAAGCAAAATGGAGCCTAACGGCAGGATAACGGCAACAAAGCCATAGAAGCCTACCGCAAAGAAAGCAGGCCATTTCCATTTGCCAAGCTCAACAATGTTCGGGCGGGTGCTTTTGCCGCTGATAGTGGTATAATCCTTGCGGCCCAGCATCCAGGTCATAAAGAACAGCAGGGCATTGGCAATAAACATCAGGGAAGCTGCCAGCGACGTTGCATCGCGGATGCCCGCTTCGTCGCCCATATAAGTATAAGTAACAATACGGGTTGTCATAACTTCAATATTGCCCGGCATACCAACAATAGCAGGAATACCGAAGCAGGAGCCTGCCGCAATGAATACCAGAAGGCCGCCTGCCAGAATGGAAGGCGCCATCAGGGGCAGCGTAACGTCAATAAGAGTGCGCAGCGGCGAAGAACCGGAAACCCTTGCTGCTTCCTCCAGCGTCGGGTCCATTTTTTCCATCGCACGCGAAATAGTAATAAAAGCAAATGGAGAATAGAATAAAGTCAAAACCCAGGCCAGGCCGCCTGTGGTATAAATATCAAACGGTGCAGTCTGTAAGTTAAAAATCCATTTAAACACATTGTTTAAATAACCTACGCTCGGGTTTAAAAGCTGTACCCAGGCAATAGCGCCTACATAAGGCGGAATCATATAGCTGGCAACCAAAAGCGTACGATAGCCTCTTTTAAACGGCAGGTCGGTACGCCCAACCAGCCATGCCAGCGGAAAAGTAATAATAACGCTTGCCACCATTACAATCAGCGAAAGCTCAACAGTGTTGGCAAGAGCACGCCAGTTTACGTCCTGGCTGTAAACTTCACGGTAGTTGGCCAGCGTAAAAGAGCCGTCAACCAGAATGCTGTCATACAAAAGTACGCCCAGCGGAAAAACCACAAAATATAAAAGCAGTAATACCGACAGCGAAATTACAATAAATTTGCTGTTTATTCTTTGTAAAAAGCCCACCATAACTCCTTTCTACGGCATAAGGGCCGCCCTAAAACATAATTTAAGGTTGCTTTTTATAATGGGAAAAAAGGGATCGCCACATAGCGACCCCTAAATTCCTTCACTTAATTATTTCATGCCGGATTTAGAAAGAACCGTTATTCCATAACCCTTACGCGGAACTCTTCCTTAATTTCAGCTTTGTTGTCGGCAAGTTTCTGCCAATCAACTTTTACAGCTTTGTCAGAGAAGGATTTCAGTTCCGGAGCGCCTTTAGGAGGCTGTACGTCGCCGCGTACAGAGTGCATCCAGCCTTCAACAACAGCCTGCTGGCCTTCTTTGGAAAGCCACCAGTCAACCATGGCTTTAGCACCATCCGGGTTTTTGGTAGTATTGAAAATAGCAATCGGGGAAGGAATAATAACTACGCCGTCTTCAGGATATACAACTTTCAAAGGCTCGTTTTTGGTAGCAGCCAGTTTCAGGATGTTTTCTTCCAGAATCATGGCAGCTGCATATTCGCCGGTTAAAAGTTTGTTTTGAATTGCGGAGTTGCCTTCTTCAACACGCATGCCGTTAGCTTTCAGCTGATCGAAATATTCCCAGCCGTATTTATCGGCAAGTGCGCCAACTGCAACAAATGCAGTACCGGAAAGCATCGGGTTAGGCATTGCAATTTTGCCTTTCCATTTCGGGTCAGTCAAATCTTTCCAGGATTTCGGAGCTTCTTCCGGAGAAAGTTTGTCGGAGTTATAAGCGATAATCATGTTGCTGATACGAACGGAAGACCATGCGCCTTTTTCGTCCTTATCGGTAATAACGTCCTTCAGGTTCGGGGAAACATAATCCAAAAGAAGGTTGTCTTTTTTAAGGGACAGATAGTAAGAAGGTTCGGCAACCATTAAAACATCGGCGCCGATTTTTTTAGCTTTAATTTCGCCTGCCATTTTGGTCATAACTTTTTCGGTACCGCCCTGGAACCAGTCAACTTTCATGTCAGGGAAAACTTTGCTCATTGCCGGTTTGCAAACATTATCAATAATATCAGGATAAATGGAGGTATATACCATTACCTCGCCTTTCGGTCCGCCTGCTTTAGTGCCGGCTTCCTGCTTATCGCTGCCGCCGCAGCCTGCAACTGCAGCCGATAATGCCAGAACTGCCGCAGCAGTACAGAGCCATTTTGCTTTTTTCATGAGTCTCCACTCCTTTTAACGTATTTAATATACTATTAATATTCTTCTCCCGGTTTTGTAAAATTCCTGCTTACATTAGGTAAAATGTTTTACATATTTTTAACATTTCTGTTACTTTTTGCAAATATTTTTCATATTTTCCATTACAAACGCACAATATGCTATTTTTGACCCACGGGGACATTTTAAGTCCCTTTATAAACTGCCATAAAATTCATTTCCCATGCCGGTACATATCTGTGCTTGCGCAGATATATTTTATATTCCGGGCACAGCTGCCATAAAAGTTCCGGCAGTTCAAAAAAATCATTATCGTAATGATAGGCAGCAATAAACATTTTGGGCCTGCCACTTTTAATATGCTGTTCAAGCCCTGAAAGCGCCTGCTTTTCCGCACCTTCCACATCCATTTTAATGTATGTTACAGCTTCGTTTTGCAGCAGGTTATCCATTTTTAGCGCACGCACCTTGCGTTTATGTGCATTAATTAATGTAGACTGCCTGCCGCCGCTGTCGGAAAAATCAAGCTCGGTATCCTCATTCCAAACTGCGGCTTCAACAAGTTGTACATTTTTTAACCCTTCTGTTTTTGCGCACAGTTTGCGGTAATTGCGCCGGTCTGCCTCCACCGCCGTTATCTTTTTATAGCTGCCGCCGGTAAGCTGCAAAAACTCCCGCACCGTATCGCCGTCATATGCGCCTAAATCCAGATAGCTTTCTTCTTTGCCAAAAGTAAAAAGCTGCGTTAAATCTTCTGTTCTGTCCGTTTCGCACTGCCACAAATATCCCGGCCTGCCGCTGAGTTTATAATTAAGTACGTTTGCAAAAACTTTACGCGACTGCTCATCTGCCAGCTTGTTGTACACATTTTGCAGCCTGCCGGCATATTTTTCAAGCCAGACATTTGTTACTTCTTCACTGCCGGCATAAAGCGGCAAATGCGGCGCAAATACTGTATGCTCTGCGGCAAGCGCTTTAAAACGGTTAATAACTTCCGGCAGTTCGGAAGCAAAAGCAATTACCACCGCAAAGTTTTCAAGCCGGGCTTTAATATCGCTGTAATGCTCCACCTTAAAACCACGAAAGTTCTGCCCGCGTACAAATTCATCGCTGGCAAAAATTCCGGCTGCCGTCAGGCCTTCTGCCGCCATTCTGTCAAGCACAGCATCAGCGCCGTTGCCCATGCCGTACAATACCAACGGCAGCCCGCAGCTGCGCATATTCTGCCATACACTGTTGGTTTCTGTTATGAAATCAAGCATTGTTACCTTTTATACCTCGTTAAACATTTTGTTTTTATTGTACAACAAAACCGCAAGTGAGTATAGCTTATATGATTAACCATTTGCATTTAATATTGTAGTTTTTTATTTACTATATTATTTTTTACTTTCCGCCTTTGATAATACTTTAATTATTCTTTATTTACTTTATTACTCATGTAACTTTTTGAAAAGACCAAAAAGTTACCAAAAAGTCTTTGCTCCTCAAAAAACTTAACGGCTCAGTATCAAATCAGTTTGCCACTTGCAGCGCCTGCGGAAACTCGCTTCGCTCAAACACCCTCCGGCAAATGCTGCAAGTGCCTTTTTACTTTAAGTTTTCGCCTGTTTTTTGAAAGTCGCGCTCCGCCAAAATTCGTACTTTGAAATATTATTCTGAACAATAGCAATGTTGCCGCAGGTTTTAATAAGCCAAATATCATAGTTAGATATATTTTTTATAATAGACGGTTGTAAAGTACGATATAAAGGCAAAATATACTAAATAAAGCAGTTAAAGAGTACGGTTTACGAAAATCGCGGCATTAAAAATTTAGCGGTATTTACTGAAAAACAATAAAAATTTCCCGGTGTTTGAGCGAAGCGAGTTCCGTGGAAAATTTTATTGTTTTCGGCGTGCCGCATTTAAATTTTTTCAGCCGCGTGAGTTTTCTTGCTTCGTTCTTTTGCTCATTCAAAAGAATGAAGATGAATAATAAAAAGAAATAAAAAATTGATAACGTATAATCAAAGACGAAAACAAAATTAAAAGTTACATGAATAAAAATGTAAATAAAAATTAAAAATATAATAACCTAACTACAAAGCCACACCCCCTACCCCAAAAAAATCTTTTAATGTAAAATTCCACGCAAACTTTATACAAACAAAACGCATCCCACCCTTTAACGGGTGCGGATGCGTTTTTTATGTGTCTATAAATTTTTGCGGTGCTGATTAAATCCTTTCTGCCAATTCTTCGTCCAAACGGCAGAACATATCGTAATATTTTGCCTTGGTATCACGCACTATTTGCAGGGCAATGGCGCTGTTATAAGCGTGCGCCACATTGTTGCGCGTGGCAAGAGCTTCCAGCCACAGCTGTTCATCATCAATCAGCCCGGCCTTATAGGCTGCTTTTAAAATACTTTTAGGCAAACCTGTTGCCGCTTCGCTAACGCCTTCGTTTACAAGCAGTTCTTTCATTGCTTTCCATGATTGTTCAAAACAAATTTCGTACAATGCAGCCAACCCCGTAAGCACAACATTGTTGTACGGTTCTTCGTAATCATAAATATCTTTAAGGTTTTTCAGTGCGGCTTTAAAATTTTCATACTTTTTCATACAATACTATCCCTTCATCAGCAATGGCCTGCCGCAGTTCTTTCTGTACCGGTTTATCCAAATCAACAACATCAAAGCACAAAAGCGTTGACGTTTCTTCAACATCCAACGCAAATCGCGCAGTGTTGCCGCCCGTAATGGCAAGGTCAATATCGCTTACTTTGGTAAAATCTCCGCGCGCGCGGGAGCCGAAAAGAATTACCCGCGCAAGCCCGCACTGCTGTGCCATCTGGCGTATTTCTTTTATTACAACAGGATTGATGCCGGTATTTTTCATAGCAGCCTCCCAAAAAATTTCTGATATTAGTATACCATACGCCGCAGAAATAAAAAAGCAGCGGGTATGCCCCGCCGCCGTTAAACAGTTTTACGCCGCTTTTTTGCCGGGCTTGATAACAGCCACCAGCGCATAAGCGATAATGCACACCAGCCACTCCATGTAAATGATGTTGGGCAGAATGCGCACTGCCGGGAAGAACTGCCACAAAATAAGCATTACAAAACCGGCAAGCAGTGTCCAGAAGCCTGCTTCTTTGCAGCTGTGCTGCGGGAAAAACAGCGCCACGATAACAATTACCGTAAACGCCGCCGTCAGGCTCAGGCCTATCATAATTGTGCCCAAAATGCTTGATACCGTCATGGCAAGGCCGAGTGTCATCAAACCGGTAAGCATTACGCAAAGGCGCGTCATTAAAATTTGCCTGCTGCCGTCTGCCGCAGGGTTAATGAAGCGTTTGTAAATATCGTTGCTGAACAGCGTACCGGCAGATAAAAGCAGGTTGCACGCGGTGGAAACATCGGCTGCCCACAACGCCGCAAGGGTAATGCCCGCCAGAAGCGGCTGCAAGCTTACAATAACCTCGGGCAGGGCAAGCGCAGCCTGAGCATCCGGGTACATTGCCTTGGCGCAAATGCCGAGGAACGCCGCCAAAACGCCTACCGGCAGCATGATAATACCGCCCCATACAAAGCCTTTTTTAGCCGTTTCTGCGTCTTTAGCGCCGAGCGAAATCTGCAAAATGCTCTGCAAGGAAAGGTTTACAGTAATTAAGGTTACCACCCAGCTGGTAATGGTTACCATGCCAACGCCTTCCGTAAAGCTGAACCATGGCACACCGGCAGGCAGCGATGCAGCCAGCCCTTCCATTCCGCCAACGCGGTAAAACTGCACTACCGTTGCAATTAAAATGCCAACGTAAATTAATATAATGTTCATAACATTGGAAAGAGAAGCAGACCACATGCCGCCGATGAAAGTAATGCCTATAAATACTATGGCGCTTACTATCATGCCGCTTTTAAAGTCAAATACATCCGGCATAATGGCGTGCAAAATGCTTCCGCCCGCAATGTATTGCAGCGAAATAATAACCAGCTGAATGACAATCTGGCAGAATACGCCAAGCACAACAGCTTTCATGTCGTGGTGGCGTTCAATAAGTTCCGAAATGGTGGTAATGTTCTGTTCGCGGTATTTTTTTGCCATAAACATACCCATTACAATGGCGCCAAGCGCCCAGGCAATAGTGTACCACCCGGCGGAAAGGCCAACGCGGAAGGCATGTTCCGAAACGCCGATGGTTGAAGCACCGCCAACGGCAAGGCCGATAATGGTTACGGCAATCAGCGGCGTATTGAGCTTGCGCCCGGCAAGGGCATAGTTTTCCGCTTCGCCTTCGCTGCGCTTTTTAGCATACCAGCTGATTGCAAAAAGAGCCACAATATACAATATTAATATTGCTAATGAAACTGACATTTAAAATCCTCCCCTTATTACAGCTTTCAAAATAATTGTAACATTTTAATTTTATGCAAAGTATGCACTAAAGTCAATAGAATATGCAGCAGGCTGTGTTAATTTATGCATAAAAATACCTGTTTGTTTTTGTGAATAGTAAAATAATGTACACAAAACGGCCAGACTGCCGCCGCTAAAAAAATTTTAAAAAATTTTTAAATTTATGCTTGACAGTTCCGCCAATAACCAGTATAATATCATTTGTCAGCAGCGAGAGCGATGACAAATGTGACTCCGTAGCTCAGTTGGATAGAGCGTTTGACTACGAATCAAAAGGTCGCAGGTTCGAATCCTGCCGGGGCCACCAATTAAAAATCAGCACCGCAGAATATGCGGTGTTTTTTTATGCTTTACAGCAGAACAATATAAAAGCCAAGAACAGTATATGCTGTAAGGCGATAGACAAAAACTGCGGCGGCTAAAATCAAAACGCCTATGTACGAGAGTCCGGTGCCACGCCCGGACGAAATTGATGAAGCCGCAGCATTTTTGCAGAGCCGCATCAGTATATACCGTTCTTGGCGGTTAACAACATAACTTCACAAAATCTAATCTTATTATAAAAGGACGGCAGCTTATGCTTACCGTCCTTTTTTCGTTACACAATATTAACAGTTATTGTTTTTCATAGCTGGTTAAATTGCCGTTCAAATCAAAATCAGCATTGTATTTTTCGCGCGTTCCTTCAACGCCCCAGCTTGCATACATGCCGTCCCTGCCTAAAATATAAACAAGAAGGTTGCTTACTTTACCACCTTCAACGTCCTTGGCTTTGGCTTCCAGCTGTTTATACATATCAGGAACTTTGGAAAAATCTATTTTGCTCATAGGCGTTACGTTATCTTCCATACGTCCGTCACCGGTAAGCTGCACAGGGTTAGGCCCCTGCCATTTTCCGCCGGAGTATTTATAATTATCAACATCTTCCGTGCCGGGCTTAACAATATAAATATCAACCGTATTGCCAACAGTTTCTTCGTCCGAATGCATTAAGGCAATATCCTGAAATACCAGCAGGTCATTCCCTTTAAAGCCGTCTTTGTTTTTCAGCTCGTCCATAATGCGCACAAGTTCGCCCTGCTCGGTAAACATATTTTTGCTGCTGCTGCCTCCGCCGCAGCCAACAATTGCAAACATTACCAGAACCATTGCCAGCATTAATAATTTCTTCATAAAACCGCCTCCTTAAATATATGTTATTTACTTTTAATTATAAGGCAAACTCAAAAATAAAACAATTATCAGTTATTTCGTTCCTGCAAATAAAAAATCCCGGCGCTGAACCGGGATTTTTTATTTACTTATATAACGCCCGCAATCAGCCCATAAGGCTGCCGCCGGTGTACCAGTCGTAAATACCTACAAGGCCGAATAAAATGAAAATCGTTGCCGCAGCCCATTTAACGGTACGCTCCGGAATACGTTTGCCAAGCACGTTGCCAACGATAACGCCGATGCCGTCAGCAATCATCATGCCGGTAGTGGTGCCCATCCAAACCGGTATCAGGCTTTGGAACTGCGCCGCCAGCGCAACAGTTGCCAGCTGCGTTTTATCGCCCATTTCCGCAATGAAAAAGGCAACCGCAACAGTCCAGAACGGGCTCATGCCGCGCTCTTTGTCTTCGCCTTCAAGCTTATCGCCGCGGATAGTCCACAAGCCGAAAATAATAAACGAAACGGAAGCGGCCAGCTGAATTGTACTCATTGGCACAAACTCGGTTAAGTATGAGCCTACCGCTACCGCAAAAAGATGGTTAAAAACAGTTGCCGCAAAAACGCCTGCCATAACTGTTTTCCAGTTATACTTTGTGGCAAACGCCATTGCCAGAAGCTGGGTTTTGTCGCCCATCTCCGCTAATACTACAAAAATACATGCTGTCATAAACGCTGTCATGAAAAATACCCTCCTAAATTTCATATACATTATAAATCATCAGCGTTATGGCGTATCTGCCTGTATACCACATCCCTCATAAAAATATATCTATAAAAAATAAAAAAACGAGGCACTTTAGTACAGACTTATGCCATCTGTACTAAAGGTCTCGTTTTTAGCTTGATTGCTAAAGAATAAGCCAAACCGCTGGGCGGCTAGTATGTTGACTTATTGCCGGGAACTACTCCCCTTTAGGAATGTAGAAAATTTTAACAGAAGCGCTTCTTTTTGTCAAGCACTAATTTATAAAATGTACACAGGGGAAAAACAAAACAACTACCAAAACATAGATAATTATTGATATTTTCTTAAAAAAATGATATACTTTTTTCAAAGTTATATATAGCTGTATGACTGAATGATGAGGGAGTAGTTACCGCTTGACAACCGGCGGGGCATCTCAACAAACACGGACGCAATTTGCCTGGTTTGCCTTAATTAACGAGACTCATGCGTAAATGCCATAAAGCTATGAACTTGCGCAGATCTTCAAAAAAATTTAAGGGAGGCAAAATGAATGAAATTCTATCTGGAATCTGTGGAAAACACTTTTAAAGAAGTTTCTTCAGACCCACACGGTCTTTCAGCACAGGAGGCCGAAGCAAGACTGCAAAAGTACGGCAAAAACAAACTTGCCGAAGGGAAGAAAGTTACCCTGCTGCAGCGCTTTTTAGAGCAGCTGTCTGATCCGATGCTGATTATTTTGATGGTAGCAGCCGTTGTATCGGGCATCACCAACTATCTGTCCGGTGAATCCCCGGTTGACGTGTTCATCATCATGTTCGTTGTTATTTTGAACTCGGTGCTGGGCGTTATTCAGGAAAGCAAAGCTGAAAAAGCCATTGAAGCACTAAAGGAAATGTCCGCAGCGATGAGCAAGGTTTACCGCGACGGCAGCCTTGTTACCGTAAAAAGTGAAGACCTCGTTCCCGGCGACGTTATCTCGCTGGAAGCAGGCGACGCTGTTCCTGCCGATTCGCGCATTATCGAATGTGCAAGCCTGAAGGTTGAAGAAGCAGCCCTCACCGGCGAATCCGTACCTGTCAACAAAAAGGTTGATACCCTTGCTCTGGGCGACCAGAAAGACGTTCCGCTGGGCGACCGCAAAAACATGCTTTATAACGGCACCGCCGTTGTATACGGCCGCGGCAAGGCTGTTGTTGTTGGCACCGGCATGGACACCGAAATGGGCAAAATCGCAACCGCTATTACCGAAGCAAGCGAAGGCGAAACCCCGCTTCAGAAAAAACTGAGCCAGCTCAGTAAAATCCTTACCTACATGGTACTGGGCATCTGCGCATTTATCTTTGCTTTCAGCGTATGGCGCGCCGACGCTATCGACACCCGTCTGGTACAGGAATCCTTCATGGTTGCAGTAAGCCTTGCTGTTGCAGCTATTCCTGAAGGCCTGGCAGCCGTTGTTACTATTGTACTTTCCATAGGCGTTACCAAAATGTCCAAACGCCATGCAGTTATCCGTAAGCTCACCGCGGTAGAAACCCTCGGCTGCACGGAAATTATCTGCTCCGATAAAACCGGTACTTTAACCCAGAACAAAATGACGGTTGTTGACCACTTCCACTTCACCAAAGACCGTCCGTATCTGGCTAAAGCCATGAGCCTCTGCTGCGACGCAGAAATTGACGATAACGGCAATGTTACCGGCGAACCTACCGAAGCAGCGCTCGTTACCTACTCCTACACCGTAGGCAACCCGAAAAACAAACTTGTGCCGATGTATCCGCGTATCGGCGAAGCTCCGTTCGATTCCGTAAGAAAAATGATGTCCACGGTGCATGAGCGCCTGAACAAAGAATACTTAAAACTCCCGGGCGTATGCGACTACGTTCAGTTTACCAAAGGCGCCCCGGGCGAAGTATTGAACCTCTGCACCCATTACCTTGACGAAAACAGCGTTATCAAACCGCTGACCGACGACAAACGCGAACTTATCCAGAGCCATATCCGCCGCATGGCAAACAACGCGCTGCGCGTACTTGCCTGCGCTAAACGCGAATATGAAAAACCGCCTACGGACTTCAGCCCGGAAGCACTGGAACATGATTTAATCTTCGTTGGCATTACCGGCATGATTGACCCGGTTCGCCCCGAAGTTGTAGACGCTATTAAAGAATGCCACAGCGCAGGCATCCGCCCGGTTATGATTACCGGCGACCATATCGACACCGCAGTTGCCATTGCTAAACAGCTCGGTATCGTTGAAGATGCTTCGCAGGCAATTACCGGCGCACAGCTTAACGAAATCAGCGAAGCTGAATTCAACGGCGGCGCTGTTGAAAAATACTCCGTATATGCACGTGTACAGCCTGAACATAAGGTTCGTATCGTAAAAGCATGGCAGGCACGCGGCAAAGTAACCGCCATGACCGGCGACGGCGTAAACGATGCTCCTTCCATTAAAAACGCCGATATCGGTATCGGCATGGGCATTACCGGCACCGACGTTACCAAAAACGTTGCCGATATGGTACTTGCCGACGATAACTTTGCAACCATCGTTGCAGCAGTTGAAGAAGGCCGCCGCATTTACGACAACATCCGTAAATCCATTCAGTTCCTGCTTTCTTCCAACCTTTCCGAGGTTATCAGTATTTTCGTATCGACAATGATGGGCTTTACCATCCTGCTGCCGATTCACCTTCTGTGGATTAACCTTATTACCGACGCATTCCCGGCACTGGCACTGGGCATGGAAAAAGGCGAAGCCGATATTATGAAACGCAAACCGCGTTCCTCCAACGAAGGCATCTTTGCCGGCGGCATGGGCTTCGACTGCGCATACCAGGGCATTATGCTGGCAGGCGTAACGCTGGTATCCTACTTCGTAGGCCATTATCTGGAATCCGGACGTTGGGAAATTGTTGACAGCCTTGACGGTATGACCATGGCGTTCATTACCCTGGCAATGGCTGAAATCTTCCACTCCTTCAACATGCGTACTCAGCACGCTTCCATCTTCTCCGTACAAGGCCATAACGTATATCTGTACGGCTCCATGATATTCAGCTGGGTACTCAGCACCGGTATCGTTTACATGCCGGTTATCTCCGATATGTTCAAATTCCAGCATATCTCTTTTGAAGAATACGTAGTTGCAATGGGCATGGCATTCTCCGTAATTCCTATTGTAGAAATCGTAAAATTCATTCAGCGCAAAATGCGTCATCAGGCCTAATGGCTGATTAACAAAAACTTAAAGCGGTATGGCAAACGCCATACCGCTTTTATTATGCAAAACCCGCACTGCTTTTTCGCTGTGCGGGATTTATTTATAAAGCGCAAGTTTTACTGTTTGTTAACCATTTGCTGATAGGCCCTGCCCCAGTCCGCCATAGCGTCGATAATGGGGTGCATGGATTTTCCCAGCTCGCTCAGAGAATATTCCACGCGCGGAGGCACTTCCGCATAAACCGTGCGCACAACAATACCGTCCTTTTCCATTGAGCGCAGACTATCGGTAAGTACCTTCTGGCTGATACCATCCAAATCTTTTTTAAGTTCGTTAAAACGCCAGGTACGCATTTGCAGGTTGCGCATAATCAAAAGCTTCCATTTGCTGCCAATTAAAGCCACCGTGGTAGCTACCGGGCAGGCTGGCAGTTCTTCTTTCGTAAGCACGCTTTTCGCCTCCAATAGTATCAAATATAATGTTACACCATCATTATAGCCCGCTGCGGTACAATGCGCAATAACGGTTACCAAAAGGTTACTAAGTAATAGATTTGTGCGTACTTGTTTACATGAATATAACCTTTTATAATCATAATTGTAAAAAGCAAATGCCCCTTAAAACAGGCAGATAACTGGAGGTTTTTATTATGAAAAAGAAACTTTTGGCAATACTTTCCGCAGCAATGATGTTTTCCGTTATGGGTGCAGGCAGCGCCGGCGCAGCACCTGATAAAGCCGTGCCGACAGAAAGCCATATCACGCTTAAAAGCGGCAGCGTAAACGTTTATGATTACGGCGGCGTAAAACTGCACGCTTATTTTACAAACGACCCGCTTGCCGACGTTGCTTACATTGTTGAAGGAAAAGAGGCTCTTGCCGGTATTGAACTGCCTGCCTTTACCGCCGGGCTTGATACCTGGAAAGATTATGTTAAATCGCTCGGCAAACCCATGAACGATATCTTTATCGTTTGCCATCCTGCCGGAGCAAGCTATATTAAAGGCATGAACGTTTACGGCACGGAAGGCGCGCAAAAATCCATTGTTTCCGGCCGCACTGGTGCAACTACGCAGGGGCTGTTTGCAGCTTTCGGCGCTGATTTCCACGGCGGCGATGATACAGCGGCAATCACCAATACCGTAAGCGGTAAAGTGCAGCTTGCCGGTGTAGATTTTGAAGTTATTGACCGCGGCGAAAGCTACGACCTGGCAATTCCTTCGCTGAACGTTGTTTACACACACATGCTTGGCAAAACAACCCACTCCATTTTAACCAGTGCGGCACATATTGAAGCCTTCCTGCAAATGTTAAAAGAATATCAGGCAGCAGGCTATGCAATGATTTTAACCTCGCACGGCGGCCCTGAAGGACAGGATGCTGTTGCCGAAAAAATCAGCTATCTTAATAAAACTAAAGAAATCATGCAGCAGAGCAAAACCGCTGATGAATTTAAAGCAAATATGAAAGCTGCCTTCCCCGATTATGACGGCGAAAACTACCTTGATATGACGGCAGGCTTTTTGTATAAATAACTCTAAAAACGGTATTAACGCAAAACAAGCGGGCAGGTTAATCCTGTCCGCTGTTTTCTAAGTCTTATTACTTAACTGTGTGAGGCTTTACCAAATATTACAAGTTTATTTATTTCACTGCATCTTCCAGTTTTGCCAAACTTTCCGTTACCATGGCATACTGGTTAATTGCGGCATATTCGCATACCTGTACTGCCTGCGGCGCATATTCTTTAAGGGCGGCAAAGTAATCGTTCCAGTCTATATTGCCGCAGCCAACAGGCAAATGAGCGTCCGCCGTGCCGTCGTTATCGTGAATATGCACGCCTACTAATTTTTTATTTAAATCGCGCAGCACATCGCTTAATTTCCAGCCGTTAACATGCGCATGCCCTGTATCAAGCAGTGCAGCAGCATTGGGGAAGCGTTTAAACAAGCCAAGATATTCCTCGTATTCAAACAAGAGCGTGCCAGTTGTACGCAGGCCCACGTTTTCCAAAGCAACCGTTACGCCGTATTTGCCTGCCAGCTGCAGCAGTTTTTCAATGCGGCTGCACACAAGCTCCTGCACGGCCAGTTTTTCTCCGGCAAAATGCCATGCTTCGTTGCTGTGTACAACAACAAAAGCCGCATTAATTTTGGCAGCATAGGCAAAAGTTTTTTCGTACACTTCCAAATATGCCGTGTCATTCGGGTCGGCAAGGTTTACAGCAACGCACGGCCCGTGAATGCTGAACCTGCGCTTCGCGCCATCCCTGCTTTTTAAATCTTTCAGCACATAGTCCCAGTAATGGTCGGTTCCGAATTCATAAAAAATTTCAATATCGTATTGCATCGGCAAAGCTTTTAAAAATGCTTTGCTGAAACTGCCGAAAGGTAAATCGCTTACAGAAAATTTCATTTTACAATCTCACCCTTTTGTACATAACCAATGTTGTTTTTGGTTTCATAATCAAACAAACTTACTTCGTCCCAGTTAAAGCTGAGGGCGATATTGCCGCTTACATCGCTGCCAGTACCCGGCAGGGTTACAAAAACGGTTTCACCGGCTTCTGTTTTAACCGTTAAGGTACGCTGGTTGCCGGTATTTTCCTGGTAGCTTATGCAGCCCTTAATCTGCCCGGCGGCAGAAGGAGTTAAATGCTCCGGCCTGATGCCGAGAAGGACATTGGTGCGGCCTTCAAGAAGTTTTTGCCAAAGTTCCGGCACATCACTTAAACTGTTGCCGATTTTGATTTTGCCGCTGCTGTAAAATGCAGAAACAATATTCATTGCAGGCGAGCCGATAAACCCTGCAACAAAGGTGTTGGCAGGATGATGGTAAATGCTGTCAGGCGTGCCTGCCTGCTGCAATTCGCCGTCCTTTAAAACAACAATGCGGTTGGCAACGGTCATTGCTTCAACCTGGTCATGCGTAACATAAATCATGGTCGGTTTGTAAATTTCGTGAATACGCACAAGTTCCGTCCTTGCCTGCTGGCGAAGCTGGGCATCAAGGTTGGAGAGAGGTTCGTCAAGCAGAAAATACGGCGATTGTTTAACCAGCGCCCTGCAAAGAGCAACCCTCTGCTTCTGCCCGCCGGAAAGCTCTTTCGGCTTATGGTTTTCATAACCTTCAAGGTTCAAAATTTTTAAGGCTTCCGTGGTACGTTTTTTAATTTCATCTTCTGGCTGCTTCTGAATTTTTAAGCCGAAAGTAATATTATCCCATACGCTTAAATGCGGAAACAGCGCATAGCTCTGGAACACCATTGCCACATTGCGTTCTCCGGGCGGTACGTCGTTAATAACCCTGCCGCCCATATAAAGTTTGCCGCTGGTAATTTCTTCAAGGCCCGCAATCATGCGCAGCGTGGTGGTTTTGCCGCAGCCAGAAGGCCCGAGCAGAATCAGGCGCTCGCCTTCTTTTATTTCCAGATTCAGCGATTTAACAATTTTGGCATCTCCGTAAGATTTACATACATTATTAAAAACTATGCTGTTCATTATTAACCTTTAACCCCCGATTGCATAAATGTATTAAGGATGAATTTCTGGCAGAATATATAAAGCACCAAAGGCGGAAGTGATGTCAGTACAGCAACGGCCATGGCAATGCCCCATTCGCTGCCACCCTCCGCGCTGATGAACATTTGCAGGGCAAGAGGCAGCGTGTACATTTCCTTATCCTGCAAAACAAGCAGCGGCCAGAAATATTCGTTCCACGAATTGATAAAGAACAGAATGGCAACCGCTATTACAGAAGGCTTAATAAGCGGGAAAATTACGCGGCGCAGTACCGTAAGCGGTTTTGCTCCGTCCAGAATGGCAGCTTCCAGCAAGGCTTTGGGAATGCCGCGCATTGTCTGGCGCATTAAGAATATGCCCATGCCGTCTGCAAACGCAGGCAGCATTACGCCAAGCGGATGGTTTAAAAGGTCCATTTTGCTCATTAACAGATAGTTAGGCATAATGAGTACCGTAACCGGAATAAAGAACGTAAGCAGCATGCTGTTAAAAATGGTTTCCTTATATTTAAAATCGTAATAAATAAAGGCAAAGGCTGCCAGAATGCTTGTAACAACTTTCATTGCCGTTGTGCCGACAGCAATAATGAAGGTGTTGTAAATATATGTAAGCAGCGGAAAATCCTCCAGCACCGTTGTGTAGTTGTCAAAAGTAGGAGGAAACGGCAGCGGGTTCAGCGTAGCCTGGAAAATCTGGTCCATATCCTTCAAAGAAGTGGATATCATAAAAACAATGGGCCACAGCTGTATAAACACTGCAATTAAAAGCGGAATATGCCATATAAGCTCTTTTTTATCAGTTTTCATAATATACCTTCTTCTCCAAATATTTGTTTCTGAACAGCAGGAACGCTATGTAGCATACCATGGTGATAATGGCAAAAGCAGCAGATTTGCCGGTTTGGAAAAATACAAAGGCGTACTGGTAAATTATATATACCAGGTTGGAACTGCCCTGGTCCGGCCCGCCCTGCGTAAGCATATTTACAGGCACCAAAACGTACTGCAAACCAAACACAACCGTTATGGTAAATACGTAAATAGCGGTAGAAGATGTCATCGGCACGATAATCTGTTTAAAAATCTGCCAGTTGCTGGCGTTTTCAAGTTTGGCAGCCTCAATCATTTCTTTGGGCACAGCAAGCATGGCGGCCAGCATAACAATCAGGTTATATCCGAAAACCTTCCAGCCGATAATTGTACATATAGCAAAAATTACCAGCCAGTTTTCTTTAAACCAGCGCGGCGATTCAACATCGAACCACGAAAGCACTATGCTTAACGGGCCTGCCAGCGGGTTGTAAATCCACAGGAACAGGATGCTTGCAACTGCCAGTGAAAGCGTTGCCGGCATAAACAGTGCCGAACGGTAAAAACCTTTGCCGCGCTCAATTAAATGCCCCAGTACAAATGAAAACAAGTACGGCAGCACAAAGTTTAAAACCAGCATAATGGCTACAAAAACAACGGTATTAACAAGAATTTTTATAAGCTCTTCACTGCCAAGAACGCTGACATAATTATCAAGCCCTACAAATTTCATATTGGGGCTTACCATATTCCAGCTGAAAAAACTTAAGTAAAGATTTTGCAGCAGCGGCCAGTACGAAAACACCGCAAAAAAGAATACGCTCGGCAGCAGAAATAAAAACGCCTGCCATTTTCTTTTTTCCATAAAATTTACTCCTTTAGCAAAAATCAGGCTGCCGCTCAAAGCAGCAGCCTGAAACTTATCACATTAAACTTACATCAGGGAATTAATTTTTTCAGCAGTTTCATGAAGGGCCTGTGCAGCGCTTTCTTTGCCGCTCAAAATAATGTCGCGTGCGTCGATAAGAAGCTGTTCGGCCTGTAAGCCGTTAGCGCCGGGGAAGCTTGCCCAGGGAACCAGGTTAGGCATTAAGGAAAGAGCAACCTGTACGTTTTTGTTGGTGTCAACCAATTTCTTAAAGCCGTTCGGGTCATTTTCTACGCCTTTGCGAGGAGGCAGGTAACCGGTGCCGGTGCTCCATTTAAGCAGTGCTTCGGGAGATTCCAGATATTTAATGAATTCAATGGCAGCCTGTTTTTTAGCGTCGTCTTTACTGAACAGCATCAGGAAGTTGCCGCCTGCCGGAACTTTCAGCTCTTTGCCTTCAAATACAGGGAACGGAGCAGCCATTACTTCAAACTTAGCGCTCTTTTCAAAGTTGGCACGTTTGCCGATAGTTGTGCAAACCATGCCAAGCTTGCCGCTGAGGTAAGCCTGGAAGCCTTCTTCGTTGGTTGCATGCAGGCCGCTGCCGTCTTTAACCATGTCGGCCAAAAGCTGGTATGCTTCGGCAGCTTCCGGAGTATCGAAACCTGCTACGGTTTTGCCGTCTACTTTCTTCAGCATGCTGCCGCCGTTAGATTCGATAAGCGCCTGCTGAGTCCAGTTATCGGCATATTCCTGCATGAAGAAGCCCATGTTGCCGGTGTTGTCTTTAATCTGTTTGGCAGCAGCTTTAACTTCATTCCATGTTTTAGGCGGGTTGGCAGGGTCAAGGCCGGCTGCTTTAAAAATTTCGGGGTTGTAGTAAAGCACCGGTACGCTGATGGAATACGGAACGCCAATCTGTTTGCCGTCATCAGTCTGTGCCAGAGCAAGAACGTTAGGCAGGAAGTTGTCTTTCAGGAAGTTTTTGTCATTGGATTTTTCAAAGGCTTCGTTAATATCCTGGTATTTCAGGTTTTCGGCAGCATAGTTAAGGTAAGACCAGCCCATCTGCACTACGTCCGGATTTTTGCCGGAAGCAATGGCTGCCTGCAGGTTTTGGGTAAGGCCTTTATACATATCAGGGTTGTATTTTTCAACTACTTCAATATCGGGATGTTTTTCGTTAAAATCTTTTACAAGTTCTTTAACGGTTTGTCCGCCGAAGCTTTCAGACGCTACATGCCAATATTCAATTTGTACTTTTTTGCCGCTGGTGCTGTCGGCAGATTTGTTATCGCCGCCGCAGCCGGCAAAGAACGCGGTACACATGGTTGCCAGCAGTACACCGGCAATTTTTTTCTTTAAACTCATTATTAGAACCTCCGTGATTTTGATTTTCTTCATATTAACATTAAAATTTAAAATGCAATGTGTGCAGCAGGTTAATTATTGGTTAAAAAACTTTAAATTCCATTAAGAAATTGTTAATTATGTAAAATTTTCTACACAATAAATTCACATTCCGCCGCTATGATAAAGTTGACACCGGCGCAGAGTTTTCGTTACAATATAGTTAATATAATTAAGGAGGTTAACTTACACAATGAATAAAAACTTAATGATTGTTATCGCCGCACTGCTCGTAATTTTCGGGCTTGTAATGAGCGGTTACAACAACCTTGTAGGCATGAATGAAAACATCAACGGCAAATGGTCGCAGATTGAAAACCAGCTGCAGCGCCGCAACGATTTAATCCCCAACCTTGTCAATACCGTTAAAGGTTATGCTGCACACGAAAGCGATGTGTTTAAAGCTGTTGCCGACGCGCGCGCCAAACTCGGCGGAGCCAAAACCGTGCAGGAAGCAAGCCAGGCTGACGGCGAACTTTCCGGCGCACTAAGCCGCCTGTTAATGGTAGCCGAAAACTATCCGCAACTTAAGGCCAACGCTAACTTTACGCAGCTGCAGGATGAACTGGCAGGCACCGAAAACCGTATTGCCGTATCCCGCCAGGATTACAACAACGCCGTGCAGGAATTCAACGCCAGCATCAAACAGTTCCCAACCGTATTGTATGCAGGCATTTTAGGCTTCAGCCAGCGTGATTACTTTGAAGTGCCCGAAAGTGCCAAAGCAGTGCCGCAGGTACAATTTTAAAATGCGTTAAGGATTTAAACCATGATTAAGCATTTTTTACTTCTGCTGCTGGTACTGGCACAAACCCTTTATGCCGCAGCAGGGCTGGAAGCAGCTGAAATACCGCCTAAACCGCAGGCAGGCAGCAATATATATGTGCAGGACTACGCTGACGTTATTTCACCGGCTTCCGAAAAAATAATTTATTCTATCGGCCGTGAGCTTGACAGCAAAACAACGGCGCAGGTTGCCGTGCTGACTGTGCCCACGCTTGACGGCGAGCCCATTGAAAGCTATGCGCTTAAAGTGCTGCGCGGCTGGGGCATCGGCAGCCGTGATAAAAATAACGGCGTGCTGATAGTTGTTGCCACGCAGGACAGGCAAAGCCGCATTGAAGTTGGCTACGGACTGGAAGGTGCACTGCCTGACGGGCTTACCGGACGCTTGCAGGACGACACCATGCTGCCCTACTTTAAACAGGGGCAGTACGATAAAGGCATTGTTAACGGCTATGCCGCAACGGCAGCGACAGTTGCCAAAGAATATAATGTTAAACTGGAAGGCGTAAGCTACACCCCACCGGCACCGAAACAGAGTAACAGCCTGCCCTTATGGGCAGAACTTGCAATCGGCATCGGTATAGTGCTGCTTCTCGTAATAGATAACATGTTTTTGGGCGGCTTTATTACCCAAATGTTGATTTTATCAATCTTCCGGCGCGGCGGGGGCGGCGGCTTCGGCAGCGGAGGAGGTTTTGGAGGCGGCAGCGGCGGGGGCGGCGGCTCCTCCAGAAGATGGTAAGTAAGTAATTTATAAAAAACACCTGATGCCTTAAATAAACTTAAGCCATCAGGTGTTTTTTACTTAAAAAGATCTTTAAAAAATTTTTCAATTTTATGTCTGTAGTATTTGTTCATACCGAGTTCTCTAATGAACAATATTCTTTCTTCCTTAATATTAAAATTATTTTTAGCTAACCATACATTAAACAAACGCTCACTTAAAAAGCCATATATTCTACGCTGGTAATTATCATAATCACTTATATCTATACGTTTTTCAAGTTCAAACAATATATTAAACAGCCAGTTCATATAATCATCAAAATACTCTTTTTTAGTTACAAACATATTGCAAGGATAAAATGTTTTTTCTTGCATTATCTGTCTAAATGTATTTTGATATTCTGGATAAAATTCACCTATAATTTCCTCACATTTAATTAAATCTCTGATATTATGTGCATTTTCATATTGTTCTTCCACTGTCATTCCGTCTAAAAAACTTTTTACTGGTACGATTATATCATATCTTTTTAATAATTTTTTATATTCTTCTTTCGTTATTATATATTGCTCTATATCATTGAAATTTTTATAAACTTCTATCGTGTGAATCGAGTCACTTGAAGAAAAATATCTGCGATAGTGGCATAAACCTATATAATCACATTTTAAATTCTTCCAAGCCCAATATAATCCTGTAAGCTCGCAATAGTTAACATTTTTAGCTGATATGTTATCACCAGTATTATCGCCTATATAACCTAAATCTACCTTACCTTCCCTGCCTACATGAAGCGGCAAATATACATCATCGCTAGGCATCCAATATTTTTTATGTGTTGCTACAAGTATTTTTATATCCATTTACTATTTCAATTCCTTTTCTGCAAGGTTTAACGCGCTTTCTATTACTTTATCCATGTCGTAATATTTATATTCACCAAGTCTGCCGCCGAAGATAATGTTGCTTTCTTTAGCTGCAAGCTTTTTGTACTGTTCATACAGCTCTTGGTTCTTATCGTCATTGACTGGATAGTAGGCTTCTTCGCCAGGCTTCCATTCCTGCGGGTATTCTTTGGTAATGTAGGTTACAGGCTGTTTACCAAATTCAAAGTGCTTATGTTCTATTACCCTAGTATAAGGCGTTTCATTATCAGTATAGTTCATTACAGCTACGCCTTGATAGTTTTCTTGTTCTATTCGTTCTGTTTCAAACTTTAATCCACGGTATTCAAGATGCCCAAGTTCATAGTTAAAGTATTCATCTATCGCACCAGTATAGATTACTTTATCTGCTATCTTTTGATCTTTATCAAAGCATATATTAAAATCACAGTTTAACTCTATATCTACGCCGTCCAACATTTTTTCTATAATTTGGTTATAACCGCCCACAGGTATGCCTTGGTATATATCGTTAAAATAGTTGTTATCATAGGTATAACGTACTGGTAAGCGTTTAATTATAAAAGTTGGCAACTCTGTACATTTTCTGCCCCACTGTTTTTCGGTGTAGCCTTTAATTAGTTTGGTATAAATATCTGTACCTACTAAACTTATTGCCTGTTCTTCAAGGTTTTGTGGTTCATTAGCTATAACTTTTCTTTGCACGCTTATAATTTTTTCTGCTTCATGCGGCATTCTTATACCCCACATTTTACTAAAGGTATTCATATTAAAAGGTAAATTATATATTTCGCCTTTATAGTTAGCAACTGGGCTATTGATGTAGTTGTTAAATCCTGCAAACTGATTAATGTAATCCCATACCTTTTTATTAGATGTATGGAATATATGTGCACCATATTTATGAATATTGATTCCATTTTTTTGTTCGCAGTATATATTGCCGCCAATATGATTTCGCCTTTCTACTATAAGACATTTTTTACCTGATTTTTTAGCTTCATGCACAAATACACTTCCAAAAAGCCCTGAACCAATTATTAGGTAATCATATTTTTTCAACACTATCACCTTTCAAAATTTTTCATAATTATGCTACTATTTTATCATGCACTTCCCCCCCTGCAATACATTCAAACTAACACGCTGCAAAAATTTCCTTTATTTCATTGCGCATACAAAAATTCCGGCATATCACTGATATGCCGGAATTTTTTCACACGGCAACGCACGCCATTGCTGCGCATGGCGCACGTTGTTTTATCTAATATAACAAAAAAGCTGCGGCACAAATCGTGCCGCAGCTTTTAATTTACGCTATAAACTTATTTGCCTTCAATGGCGATATACTTTTTAGCTTCAACGGCTTTCGGGTCTTTTTTAGGAATGCTCAGGCTCAAAATACCGTCTTCATATTTAGCCTTAATATCTTCTTCGGTAACGGCGCTGCCAACATAGAAGCTTCTTGTCATACTGCCACTGTAACGTTCACGGCGGATATAACGGCCTTCGTTATCTTTTTCGTCCTTATCAACGCCTTTAGCAGCCGAAACGGTAAGGTAACCGTCTTCCAGATGAGCGCTGATTTCATCTTTTTTGAAGCCCGGCAGGTCAATATTAAGTTCATAACCTGTTTCGGTTTCTTTAACATCAGTTTTCATAAGGTTTTTGCTGTGTTTGCCATATAACGGGTTTCTGCCGCCGAAGAAGTTCCTTTCAAAAGCATCGTCCATAAAATCATCAAATAAGTTTTCTCCAAAAATGGTAGGTAACATCATAATAAAAGACTTCCTTTCAAAACTTGCAATTTATATCAGCAGCTTTAAAGGCTGTCGCTTCTGAACTTAAGGGTTCCGCCCCTTATCGGGGCCTTCCTTCGTTCTGAATATAATATACCACTTGTTGTTAGCACTGTCAATAGGTGAGTGCTAATATTTTAAAAAATTTTTTATCTTTTTTTATTTATAATTAAAAAACTGCCGTAAATTTCTTTACAGCAGTTTCTTCCTGTTCATTTCCGCAGCCTCCGGCTGTTTATCCATATAGCCGCTGCCTGTATTACAAGCATGGCCGCAAGCACAACGCCCGGCATTACTATTTTAAATAACAGCAGCCATCCGCAGGAAGCGCCAAAAGCCCATAACACGCCTGCCCAAAGAGCAGCTTTTTCATTTTGCCTGCACATTTTTTGCAGCCTGCCGCTCAGCTTTATTGCCTCTGCCAAATTTTCCGCATTTCCATCCTTAAAAACAACGCTGCCTTCTTTAACGGCACCGGGGCTGTAAATATCCGCCCGCAAGGCTGTACCGTCCTCACAACGCTTAATTACGGCAACAAATTCCCCGGTTCTGCAAAAGGTTTCGGCAAGTTCTTTCTGATGTTCCGCACTAAGTTCCGCCACGGTTTTATCAAAACCAGCCTTACTGCCAATGTATTCTGCCCTGTGCTTGGCGCCGCTGCTGAACATAACAGTGCGCACGCCGAGTTTTTGCAGGCTCTGCAACGCCGGGGCAAGATTGGTATTAACCTTCTCCCCAACCGCTATAATACCCTGCAAGTTTCTGCCGCAGGTTAAATAATAGGCAGTTTTGCCCTGTTTTTGCAGCTCTGCTTCATATTTGGCAAAAGCGGCAGGAACATCCGCTACAGTACGCACAAATGCCAATGTGCCCATGCGGATATTTTTACGGCTGCACTGCGCCGCAATGCCGCCACGCAGCGTTACAACGCCGCTGCACGCAGGCAGGTTAAGCCCAGCTGCCGCATTTTTCAATACTTCGCGCAGCGGATGCCCGGCACTTTCCGCAATAGATGCCGCCAACGCCAAAAGCTGCGCTTCACTGACAGCTGCCGTAATAATATCTGTTATTTCCATTCCACTGACATTGGCAAAACTTTCATCAAAAACTGCCATGCTTATTTTGCGGCTGTTATTTAATGTTTTTTTGTTTTCAAACGAATAATTTTTGTTTTGCGCATTCTGCAAGGCAAAATAATACGGCAAAGTATTACCCAGCATAAACGCACCTGCCCCGGCTGCCATAAGCACGCTGCTTAAAACCTGCCACGAAGCAGCCGCACCAAGCCCATAAAACCACCAGCTTAATGCCGCTGCAAGTGCAAGGGCAAATACCGCGGGCAACACAAACGCCGCTGTTTTACCGGCTGTAATGCCGTCATCAGGCTCCGCGGCACTAAAATTTAAACGGTTTTGCTTAAAATAACAATTTACCAAAACGGTAAACATTAAAACAGCAAGCGGTGCAAAACCTGCCGCTGCGGCACTGATAAAACCATGTACCGCATTTATGCTTACAATTACACTGCTGATTATTCCAGCCACGCAGCAAACAAACACCAGCCCTTCCATTGCCGGTATGCCGCCAAACAAAGTTTTTCTGCCGCTTTGCAAAACAGGCTGCGAATAATAAACAAACGGCAGCAGCAGTAAAAACTGCGCCGCAGCAAGCGCTGCCGTAAAACGCCAGTCAGCAGGCATTACAAAAAGCGGCACCACCGCTAAAGCGCATAAAGCAAGTATCAGCAGCAGGCAAATTTGCAGTTCTTTTTTAGTTAAATTTTTATTTGCAGCCATTTTCATCATGCCGTTTAACACTTACCTCTATTTTCATTAAATAATCATCGGCATAACGCTCCGATAAATAATTGGTTATATCATTCTGATAAATACTGCCGTTTGGTTCATAGCTAAGTTCATGCAGCTCGCAGCAAAACTTGCGGTATTCCTCCTGCAAAGCATAGTATGATGAACGTATATATTTAACGGCATAGCATCCTGCCGGTTTAACGTGCAAATAGCGGCTTTTTGCTTTTTTATCAACTCGCGAGGAGAACCATCCCGTAGCAAAACTGCCGTTTACAATATTTTCGTAAGGAATTATCTCGCCAGTAACAAAATCATCATACGCATTATGCTTTGTACAGTAATCCCATAAACGCGAAACAACAGCAAATAATTCTTTTTCACTGTTATTTTTTGGTCTGTCGCTGATTATAAAATATTCTTCTCCGGCGTCTTCAATGCTTATGGTATTTTCCTGCACATCAAACGCTTCTTTTGTCATTTTTAATGTATTGCGCAAAAGGCGGCGGCGGCGCGTCAGCACCTCAATTTTCTGCTTCAGCAGCTTGTCCTGCTCTTTTAACAGCTCCATAAAGGCATCGGCATCGCGCTCATCCATGTAATTTTTTATTTCTTCCAGCGAAAGCCCCACTTCTTTTAAAGTAGTTATAAGGTCAAACATATAAATCTGGTTCAGCGAATAATAGCGGTAACCGTTCGCCGCTGTTTTTACCGGTCTTAAAAGCCCAATATCATCATAATGAAATAAAGTATCTTTGGTTGTATTACAAAAGGCGGCAAATTCGCCCGTTTTTAAAAGCCTCTGCGAAATTTTTAAAACCCCCTTGACTATGGTGCTGCACCATACTTTACTATTATTATAGCGGCAAAATTACTTTGCTGCAAGTGAAAGGGTGAATTATCATGAAACATGTTTATATGCTGTTTGCGGCCATTGCACTGGAAGTTACAGGCACAACTTTTATGAAGTTTTCCGTTATGCACGAATGGTTTATCGGTTATCCGGTAATGCTTTTATTAATGGGCTTTTCGTACTTCTGCCTCAGCAAGGCAGTAAAAAAAATACCCATCAGCGTTGCCTACGCAGTTTGGGAAGGTATTGGCCTTATGGGCACCGCCTTTATTGCCTGGATTATTTTTAACGAAGCAATGCCGCCGCAAAAACTTTTTGCTTTTGCAATTATACTAATAGGGCTGACAATGGTTAAAAACGGCACAGCCCGCACTGGGAGTGAATAAAAATGGCTTATACAACCGGCATTATATACTTATTGCTTGCTGTTGCAACTGACGTTATCGCTAATATTTTTCTTAAAAAATCAAACGGTTTCCACAATAAAACATACGGGTTTGCCTCGCTTGCCCTTATCGGCGTCGCCTTCCTGTTTCTGGCACAGGCCCTTTTAACGCTTGATTTAAGCATTGCCTACGCAACCTGGGGCGCGCTTGGCATTTTAGCAACCACCTTTGTGGATAAATTGTTTTTCGGGTTAAAAATTAAACCTCTTGGCGCATTCGGTATCCTTACAATGATTGGCGGCATTGTTATGCTGAAAATGTTGTAAAATTATAAAAGGAGAAGGCTTAAAACCTTCTCCTTTTGTTTTTGGTTTTTATTCCTCTTTTTTATTTTTATAAACAAAGTAATAGAACGGTACGGCAATTACGGCTGCGCCAAGGCCCATAATCAGCTGCTGGGGCTTAGCCTGTGCCAGAAGCCATAAGCTGGTAAGCACGGCAATAACCGGAATAACAGGGCCAAACGGAATTTTAAACGCGCGCGGCGCATCCGGCATTTTTTTGCGGAATACCGGTATGGAAAGGCAGGTTGGAATATACTGCGAAAAACGCGATACCACGCTGATGGAAGCAAGGAACGTAAAGCTGCCGGTATAGGCAATTAAAAGCGCGATAACGGTAGAAGCAATTATGCACCAGTAAGGAGCGTTAAAGCGGTTGCGCTTCGTCATAGCGGCAGGCAGCATGCCTTTTTCTGCCAAAGCAAGGCAGCTGTACGGAGTAACAAAAGACGAACTGATGCACAGCGCGCCGATAGAAACCAGCGTGCCGGAAGCAACAATGCCCACGCCGAAACTGCCCGCAATACGCCCGAAAGCTTCCTGCACGGGAACCGTTGTATTGGCAAGGTCATAGCCCATTATGCCGATAGCGCAGGCCAGAAGCATAAAATAAATTGCTGCTACAATGCAAATAACTACCAAAATGGCTTTCGGCAAATTCTTTTGCGGGTTTTCCATTTCGGAAGCGGCAACGGCGATACTTTCAAAGCCTGTAAAAGTAAAGAACAGCATTACAGCCGCCGTGCCGAAGCTGCCGGGAGTGTATTCACCGCCGGGAAACAGCGGCGTAAAATTGGCGCTGTCGATAAAGAAAACACCCATGCCGATAAACAATACAAACGGCAGAATCTTGGCAACGGTTGCCATATTCTGGATAACCTTAAAGAGCTGCACGCCAAACAGGTTCATAATTGCCAGCAGTGCAAAGATTACGGTTACAATAATGTTTTTCATCAGCGGCGTGCTTAACTCCGGCATAATGCCGCCCAAAGCAGTGGCAAAGCCAACGCCCATGGTAGAAAACGCAATAATGCGGGTAATCCACGTTAAAAAGCCAACCTCGTAGCCGATAAAATTGCCAAAAGCCTCTTTGGCATAAATGTATGGGCCGCCGTTATCTTTAAACAGCCCGCTGGCTTCTGCAAAGCAAAAAGTCATTGCCAATACCAGCAGCATATCAAACAAAAGTACGCCAAGGCTTGCCGGGCCGATAATGCTCATGGCGTTGTTAGGCAAAAGAAAAATGCCCGAGCCGATAATGCTGTTAATACCGAAAAGCACTATCGTCCAAAAGCCCATTTTACCTTTACTCATAGTAACTTCTCCCTTATTTTAAATTAAACTTTATTTTTTAGATGCGGCAACCCTGTCGATAAAACCGGCAAAAATTCTGCGCATTTCCGGGTGCTCCTGCCACATATTTTCCGGATGCCACTGTACGGCAACAATCTGGCTGCCTTCGGCGCTTTCAATTGCTTCAATAACTCCGTCCGGAGCTTTAGCCGTAACTTTTAAGCCTTCGCCAACTTTTTTAATGCCCTGATGATGGCGGGAATTTACATACGCTTTGCCGCCCAGTGCTTCATACAGGCAGCTGCCTTCTTCCACCGTTACATGGTGAGTAGGATAGCAGCCGTTTGCACCCTGAGAATGGCGGATATAAGCGTCAGGGTTCTGCGTTGCCAAATCCTGATATACGCTGCCGCCCATCATAATATTAATAAACTGGCAGCCGCGGCAAATGCCGAAAATAGGCTTGCCTGCCTTGTAAAAGGCTTTAAAAATTTCTGCTTCAAACACATCGCGTTTGTAATTGGTCATACCGATATGCATCCACGGTTCTTCGCCAAAAAACGAAGGGTCGGCATCCGGCCCGCCGGGAATAATGAGCGCGTCAAACATCTCTGCATAATCTTCGCCTTTGGCACCCGGAACATCCGGCAGCACAATGGGCAGCGCGCCCAGCTCGTTAATAATATCAACCAGCCCGCGTGCGGTAAACGGCGCGCGCACAAGGTTAGTTACATCACTGGCGTACGGGTAAGTATCGGCAGTAATGGCAATACGTAATTTAGACATATAAACCTCCTGAAATTAAAACATTTTGCTGAAACAATAATTACAGCAGAAACTATTATACCTCAAAATTATAAAAAATTGAATTTAATAGTTAAAAATTTTTAACTAAAGTTCTGCTCACTGCACATCTTTTATAAAAATTTACTACAAAATAAAAGACCCTTCGGGCATCTGCCTAAAGGGTCTTAATTTTTAACTGGCGGAGTGGCAGGGATTTGAACCCTGGCGGGAGTTGCCCCCCCTAACGATTTAGCAAACCGTCCTCTTCAGCCACTTGAGTACCACTCCAATTGACTTACTCAATTAGTATACACTATGTTTTGCTGTTTGGCAAGTATTTAAAGCAACAATTTTAAATTTTTTCTGTGTTTCTGCGCGGCCGCTCGTATTCCACATCGCCGTTGGCCAGTGCCCACAGGTAAAAACTGGCTACCGAAGCATACGGGCTGTAACGTTTATGATACTTTTCTGCCAGCGCCGGGGTTATTTTTTTATGCCCGTACAGCCTTTTAAGCCCGTTTTGAATAGCAGCATCGCCAAAACTCAATATATTTTTGCGCCCCAGCGAAAAAATCAGCTGCATTTCTGCCGTCCATTTGCCAATGCCATCCAGTTTTACCAGTTCTGCAATAACTTCTTCATCAGCCATAGCCGCAAAAGCGCCAAAATCAATTTCGCCATTAAGCACTTTTTGCGCCAGGCGTTTAATATACACGGCCTTGCGCCCGGATAACCCGCAGCTGCGCAGCTGTTCCTCCGTTGCTGCGTCAATAGCTTGCGGAGTAACAACACCGCCCAGCAATTCCGTAAAGCGCCGCCAGACGCTTGCTTTGGCGTGGCGCGATATTTGCTGCCCCGCAATGGAATTAACAAGCGATACGAAAATATCTGGGTATAATTCTCTTTGAATAACACCGGCTTTTTCGATAACGGCAGCCAGACGCTTATCTTTCTTTTTTAAATAATTCAGTTCTTTTTCGCCATATTCAAAATAAAGCATAGCGCTCCCATAATAAAAAACGCGCCTAAAAAGGCGCGGTAAAATCGTGGCGGAGAGGGTGGGATTCGAACCCACGGAGGCTTGCACCTCGCTGGTTTTCAAGACCAGAGCCTTAAACCACTCGACCACCTCTCCCTGCTAATTTTTTATTATATGATAAATGTGCTTATCAGTCAAGCGTCATTAGTTTAAAATTTCATCAGTGCGCGCCAGCACAAAGGCTTCCGTTTCCAGTGCTTTGGCCTCCAGCGTCTGCATTTTTGCCGCAGCCTGCTCCACATAAGCGGCGTCTTTAATAAGCCCAAGGTTAATTTTTACGTTATATAATGCACTGCGCAGCGCTGCCCTTGCCACAATGGCCGATACCGTTCCGTCGCTGATGGCATTGGGGTTGCCAATCACAATAATTCTGCGGGCCAAGAGCAGTACCTCCATGCTCTTTTCGGCAATTTGCATGGGAACATCTGCCGCCGCAACAGCAGCCTGCTGTATTGCAACCGTACGCGCCGCTTTTTCTTCATCCGTTTTTTTGGGCATTTTATAGGCTGCCATAAATTTGCCGAATACAGACGCATCATCATCTGCAAGCGCCGTCAATTCTTCACGCAGTTTACCGGCAGCGGCAATAATCTGTGCAGTTTGCTGCTCATTTTCTTCGCTGCCTGCTTTACCCACAGTTAAATTGGCAAGCATGGACGTAAGCGCCGCCGCAACAGCCCCGCAAAGTGCCGAAGCCGCACCGCCGCCCGGTGTCGGCGCTTTGGACGCCAGTTCTTCCAAAAAAGTTCCGCAAGTTATAGTGCTTAAATTTTCCATATTAACCTCCCGTTACTTTAAAATCAAACGCTTATTATTATAATCAAAATTTATTTTCCCTGTCTTTTTCAGCGCCGTTCTTAAAACATCAAGGTCCTTGCCGCTTTCGCGGATAATTTCCGCCCCTTTTACAGAGGTATAACCATCGCCGCCGGAAAGCAGAAAATCATTAACAGCAACGCTGTAATATCTCTCATGGTTCAGTATACTGCCGTCTGCCAACTGCACAGATATTAACCTTCCGCCTTCAGGCGCAGTTAAATCTGCCGTTACGGTAAGCCCGGCAAAGCGCACCCTGGCAATTTCCTTACTGCCCAGCCCGTGCTCCAAAGCCTTTAAAATATCGCTGCCGCGCAGCCGCACAACATATAAGGTATTGTTAAACGGGAAAATCTGTTTCAGCTCTCTCAGCGTAACATTGCCAGCAGGCAGATTGGCGCGGATTGCCCCGCCGTTATAAAGAGTTATATCCGTTTGCAGTTCGCAGTTAATTAAATCAATAAAATAATCAGCCAGCGGCGATTCACCGTACTTTTCGTTAGCGAGATACTGCGTATTATAAGCCAGCACCTTGCTGTAAACGGCATCAACGCGTTCAAAATACGGCTGTAAAAAAGCAGCTGTCTTACTGTCGCGTTCTTGCGTTAAAGCGCCGGTTTCATAAACATTGGCCTCTGCCTGTGTAATTTTACCGATATCAGCATCATAAAACAGTTTTATATGCCCTATTTGCCTGCCGTATTCACCTGCCTGCACTGCCGGAATGCCCTTATAAGAGCAGGCAAACACAGTATGGCTGTCGCCTGCTGCCACAGCGTCAATGCCTTTCAGTTTATCCAGCACCGGCACTATTGCACCTATCAGTATGCCGTTTTCCATCTGTCCGCCGATATGCGCCAAAAGCACAACTATCTGCACGCCGTTTCTGCGGAGTTCCGCAGCATATTTATTTGCCGCTTCTGCCGGAGAGGTAAGTTTCAGCCCTGCCACACGGTCAGGCTTTACTTTTTTAAATGCCTGCTCATCAAGCACGCCTATAATGCCTGTTTTTATGCCATTGCGTTTAACAACGGCATACGGCACAAACGGTGCGGGAATATTGCCGTTTGCATCTGTAATATTAGCCGCCAAAAGCGGAAAATCAGCGGCTTTGGCCTGACGCACAATGGCCGGGAAATTATAATCGAAAGCATGGTTGCCTGCGCAATTTGCGGCAAACCCCATAATATTCATGGCTTCCACAGCGTTCAAGCCGTCAAAGCTGTCCGCGTCGATGCTGCCGGACAGCATATCACCGCCGCCAACAATAAGCGTGCCTTTTGGATTAGCTGCCGTAAGTAAATTAAGCGCAGCAGCCAAACGCGCAGCGCCTGGCGCATTTTCTGCGGCACGCAGCCTGCCGTGCAAATCGTTAACGCTGTAAATATCTATCTGTACCGGCGCGGCCTCTGCCAAAAAAGCTGCACAGCACAGCAGGATTATCAAAAATAAATTTATAAGCCGTTTCATAACATCACCAACAAAATAATTCTTCCTGCATTATTCGCTGCCGCAGGGCAAAATACCTGCAAAAAAAGCAGGGCGTAGGCAGTTGTTTGTTATTTATCTCATTGAAAACTATTATACTATATATTTATAAATAGTATTTTGAGGTCTACTATTTGCGATATTTTTTACTTATCATTCATAATTATGTTACTACTATATGATATTTACCATTCTATTTCATATGTAATAAACTATAAGCAAAAACAACATCCCTTCAATTCACGTATTTTGTAACTTAAACAATTTCATTATACAATGAAAGGATGTTGTTTTTGCTTATTTACTTGCTAAAAAATTTATACAAAAATATAGCCCAGAGCAATAAATACTCCAGGCTTTATTTAAACTGTTATTTTACAATTACAACCGGCACCTTGGCATAGTGTACAATGTGGTTGCTTACACTGCCAAGCAGCAGTTCTTTAATGCCGGAAAGTCCTCTGGAGCCCATAACAATCATACCGGCACCGGATTTTTCGGCTGCGCTCAAAATCATTTCAGGCGGATAGCCAACCTGGTATTCATATTCTGCTTCAACGGAACCGCCGATACGTTCTTTAGCCTGAGCCAAAAGTTTGTCGCCCAAATCATCCAGGCCGGAAACTTCCGTTGCCAGCATCGGGTCGTCCATATCATACATGGCAAGCAAAGCGCCGCTGTCGCTGGGTTTTAAAGCCGTATAAACAAACAGGCTGCATTTCATGCCTTTTGCAAGTTCTGCTGCGTAATCAAGTGCTTTCCATGCGTGTTCACTGCCGTCAATTGCAACAAAAATCTTTTTCATAGTAAATGCCTCCTTTAAAAAGGTACAGTGCTTTTAATCCCCCAACAGGACAACTCCTGTTTTCACTTATAATGTAACACCATTTCACATTTTTGTCAAAAAAATGAAAAGAAAATATTTGTACTCTTAATTTTGCGTAAAGTGTTTTTCAAAAGGATTTGCCAGATATAATATTCTGCAATTTTTACCTATAAAAACAAAACAGGCGCGGATAAAATCCACGCCTTAATTTTTATTGGAGCCATCAACAGGATTCGAACCTGCGACCCTCTCATTACGAATGAGATGCTCTACCAGCTGAGCTATGATGGCTTAACGGCAATATTATAATATAAACACTGCTTAATTGGCAAGCGGTATTTTAAATTATTCGGCAGCTTTTTCTGCTTCAACCAGTTTTTTGGGTTTGCGGCCGCGGCGTTTCGGTTCGCCTGCATAGCCGTTCTTTTTAACTACTTTTATAAGTTCGGTAATAAAATGCAGTTCCTGGGCAGAGCAGTCTTTTAAAAGGTCAGCCAGTTCATTCTGGAAGATTTTTTCGCTGCGTTTAATGTTATCGCACAAAAGTTCATCCACCGATACATCAAGTACATTAGCCAAATGAATAATGGTCGGTAATCCCAGTTTGGTATTGCCGGTTTCAATGTTGCTGATATGAGGGGTGGACAGACCAATGAGATTGGCGATGTAGCCCTGAGTAACGCCTTTACGTGCACGCGCAGCTTTAATTCTTACCCCAATCGCTTTGTAATTGATATCCATATTCCCAACTCCTTTGTATTTAATTCCGACACGTACCTTCTATCAGGATAAACATGTGGTTTAAATTTAAGTAAAATAGTAATTCTTAAAGCTTATTACATTATACCCTAATATTTACCATTAGGCAATGGTTAAATTAATAAATTTATAAATTTGTTGTAATATTTTATTTTTTAGGTATAGAAAGCAGTATAACGGTAATAATGATGCAGGCCATGCCGATTAAATCTACCGCCGTAAGCGGAGTTTTAAGCCACAGCACAACGGCTATAATTGACGCCAGCGGCTCTGCGCAGCTGATAAGGCTTGCTTTGGTAGAGCCTACAACTTTAAGCCCCACCAAAAACAGCGAATAGCTTAAAACCGTAGCGCCGATAACAAGATAAATAAAGGCAATTACCGCGCCGGTATCCCAGCTGCCGGTAGGTTCAAACGGGTTTACAAAAAAGCACAAAAGCGTACCCGAAAGAAGCTGCCCCCAGCCAACCACCAGCGTAGTGCTGAATTTTTGCAGAAGGCGCATGGGCTGCACCGTATAAAACGCCAGCGATACGGCCGATATCAGGCCGATTACCAAAGCCTCCGGCGACAGCACTACATTATTAATATCGCCGTGGGTGGATATTAAAAACACGCCCACAAGTGCGAAAATAATGCCTAAAAATTCGCGCCCTTCCGGCAGGCGGCGGCTTTTAAAACTCATCCACAGCATAACAAACACCGGCGAAGTATATTGCAGCACCGTTGCCGTTGCCGCATTGCACAGCGAAATGGTGTAATAAAAACCGAACTGCGCACCCAAAAGCCCCAAGAAGCTGAAGGCGAGCTGGTCTTTGGTATCGCGCTTATCCGCAAAAATGCGGAAAATATTTTCGCCGCGCAAAAGCAGATAACCTAAAAAAATGAACCCTGCCAGCACCTGCCGCACCGCAATAAGCCACGGTGCCGTAACACTGTGAAACTGGTACAAAAACTGCCCGCACACGCCGCCCAGCCCCCAGGCCGCTGCCGACAGCAGAATTAATATGACGCCGCTTTTAAATGACAAGTTTAATCTCCTTAACTCTCTTAACTATATTATAAAACAAATTGTGCCAGATTACAAAAAACTGCACTGCAAAAGTTACTTGCCATAACCCTTGCGGTGCAGTTTGTTATGCCGTTAATAATACTTTATTACAAAAGATACAGCCAGGTAAGCAGCAGGAAGGTTGGGATTAAAATGCAGCCTGACCATAACAGGTAGCCGAAGAAGGTAGGCATTTTCAGCCCGCGTTCCTGCACAATGGAAAGCACCATAAAGTTAGGCGCGTTGCCGATATAACTGTTGGCACCCATAAATACCGCGCCCATGGAAATAGCCATTAAGGTTTTGGCGCCTTCCGTCATCAGCACCTGGGCTTCGCCGCCTGCCATGTTAAAGAATGCAAGGTAGGTAGGAGCGTTGTCGAGGAAGCTGGAAAGCGCACCTGTCATCCAGAAATACATGGCGTTGTTGGCACTGCCATCGGGGTTGGTAACAAGCGCAACAACCGGGGCAAAAGCACCGTCAAGCCCTGCACGCAGCATTTCAAGCACCGGCACAATGGTAACAAAAATGCCAAAGAACAATTTGCCTACTTCCAGAATCGGGTCCCAGCCAAACTGGTTTGCTTCGCGCACTTCTTTGCTTGTTAATTTAAGCGACAAGCCTGCGGCGATAAGGAAAATAACATCACGCAGCACGCCTTCACCGCTTAAATGCACGCCCAGTACGGAAAACTCAACACCGGAATGCCAGATGCCTGCCATTAAAACAGCGCTTACGATAACGGCAAGCAGCAAAAAGTTAATTTTGCCGTCGATGCCGAACGGTTCTTTCGGATAGTGGGATTCTTTTTCAAGGAATTCTTCTTTTTCTTTATTAAAGAGAATGGTATCGGCAATAAAATAAATGAGGAGCAAAAGGCCTACTGCCGTTGCCATCGGCACAATTAAATGCTCGGTAGTCCAGAAGAACTCAACACCGCGCAAAAAGCCCAAAAACAGCGGCGGGTCGCCCAAAGGCGTAAGCGAGCCGGCAATGTTTGCCACAATAAAAATGAAGAACACAAAAGTGTGCATATCGTAACGCCTGTGTGCATTGGCCGCAATAAGCGGACGGATTAACAGCATGGCCGCGCCGGTGGTGCCCATGATGTTGGCGCATACAGCGCCCAGCGCCAGAAACGCAGTGTTAACCGCCGGGCGCCCGATAAAGCTTGAACGGATATGAATGCCGCCAGCAACCGTATACAGCGAGCCGACGAAAATAATAAACGGAATATAATCGGCAATAAGCGCATGTGCGATGGAGTTAACCGCCACACCGCCGCCGTAGGAGATAAACATCGGCACGGCACACGCCAGAGCCCAGAAAACTGCTACCTTGCCAAAATGATGATGCCAGAAATTTGGCACAACCAGCGGACAGATTGCAATACATAAAAGCACGCCTATAAAAGGCACGGCCCACACAAATGACAGTTCGCCGCCGTTAAGCCCCGCCGCAAATGCGGGCTGCGGCAACATCATGGCGCTGAATGCAGCCAGTGCAGCCAGATTATTGCGCTTAAACATTAAAACCACTCCCCACAAATTTATTAAACCAGCGTATTAATAACAATACTGATATATATTTAGACAAAATTTTATAAAATCCTGCATATAGCTTATGTATACAATCAGCTTTACCTCAGGCTTATTTCTTCAAAACTGCATCTTTCCATGTCAAGCATCCGCTCCGCAATGGCTTTGCCGCGGTTTAACTCGGCCGTAAAGCAAACCCTGCTGCGCCCCGTGCCCTGCATTTTTAAAAGCCCTGCGCGTTCCAGAAAAATTCTTGCCTGCAAGGCGGTTGCTTCCGCCGGGTCTAAAACCGTAACGCTTTCGCCGAAGCCTTTTTCAATTTCAGCACGGATAAACGGGTAATGCGTACAGGATAAAAGCACCGTATCAACACCGGCCTCCTTCAGCGGCGCAGAATACCTAGCAACGGCGTCTTCAATTGCCGCCCCGCTGAACACACCCTGCTCAATCAGCGGCACAAAATCGGGGCAGCCCTGCGCAAAAACTTCCGCATCTGCGTCAAGCGCGTTAACGGCAGCCTTGTGAGCGCCGCTTGCCACGGTAAAAAGCGTTGCCATTACGCCGATTTTTTTGTTTTTAGTTACGCCAAGCGCCAGTTCCGCGCCCTTGCTCATGCCGACAACGTCAAACGCATAACCGTTTCTGATACTTTCCGTTCCCAAAACGGTAATGGTATTGCAGGCCACAACCAAAAGCTTAATGCCTGCGTTGTCCAGATAATCCGTCAGGTCATGCACCATGGCGCGAATTTCCTTTTCCGGGCGCTGCCCGTAAGGCGTGCGCGCCGTATCGCCGATATATAAAAAATCCTCGTGCGGCAGAGCCTGCTGCAAAACTTTCAGCACACTCAGCCCGCCCACACCGGAATCGATAACGCCTACCGGCAAGTTTTTATCCATTATATCTCCCCCAAGGCAAAATAAAATCATAGCTCTATTATAGCCCTTTTGCCTGCAATTTTATACAAAAAATTTTTATAAAAGGCATATTTTATTAAGTCAAAGATATTTTGTAATATTTTTAACAGTTTTAAACATATTGACAGTTTTTTATTTATCCACGATAATAGAAAAGCTGTGACTCTTTCCGGCAGGAAGAAGGTGTGGCTTTGGACGGCATCTCTGCATTCATTGTATCTGTCACGGCAAGTATAACGTTGCAAGTGACTCCTATGAAATAAGCTATTAGCTTTATTTGGAATTAACTCATCATTCCTTGTATAACTTTCAATGTGCACCCGCATAGCGAGTGTTCTTGGTAAAGCATGAGATATTTATCATGCTTTACCAACTAAAGCTATATGATAAAAAAGCAGGGCGTTAATCCCTGCTCTTATTTTGCTCCAGATATCTTTTTACAAGCACCGCCGCCGCATAGCCGTCCAGCGGTTCCGGCGGCACACGCAAACCTTCCGGCAGCAGCGCACGCCAGCCGTGCGGCTTATTAAGCTGCCAGTACAAAGTGCGTGCCTGTTCCGTACTGTGTTTTTCGTCAATTTCTATTACCGGCACGGCAGTAAAAATCTGCGCCAGCACTTTATGCACCGGCTGCGTATTGGTGCCATTGCCGATAATTACCGCCTGCGGCAGCCCTTTGCCGCTGCAAAGCAGGTTCAGTGCTTCCGCAAGTTTTTTTGTTTCCACCCATTCGGCGTTTAAAACCTCGCCCTGCGGCGTTACCTGCGCCACACCGGTTTTAAAGCTGCCGGGGTCTATGCCAAGCAAAAAACCGTTATTCAGCATCTTCAACCTCTAAACGCAGCAGCACCGGGCCGGAGGTATAAATATCGCCGCGGGCATACGCCTTAAGCATAACTTTGCCGCCAAGCGCCGCCATTTTTTCGCCGGTCTGCACCATAGTTCCCGCGTCAAGGTTACCTACCTTGCCGGTAAGCGGGTCGGGCATTACGCCGGCGCTTACAGCCGTATGGTTAACGGAATTCAGGAACATTAAAATTTCACGGTCCAAACCGTATTTAATGCCGCTTACATCTATAACTTTGCTGTAAATCAGCTCGTTGTTTTTATATACACATTCGTTATGCACCAATTCAATAGTGCAGATTGCAGGCTCACCGGCTATAATGTTTGCCACGGCGCGCAGCCTTACAAACACGTTGCCGTCTGCCGCCTGAATTTCTTTTAAAGCCGCCTGGATAAGTTCGTTAGGCAGCCATAAAACGCCTACCGGTTCTTCGCTGCGGATGCCCATGCGCTGCATGGCCGCTTCGTTAGCCGCGCTCAGGAACATTTCAAGCTGTTTGGTGTTTTCGGCATCTGCAAGCTTGCTGCTTAAAACGCCTGCATAAATTACTTCGCCGCTGCGGTATACAACATCGCCCTCACGCATGGCAACAATGCCGCGGCGCAGGCGTTCGGTAGTAGCCTCCAGCGAATTAACTTCTTTTTCAAGCGTTGCCTTCGATTCCGAAAGGCTGTTTACTTCCGCACGGGCACGCCCAAGTTCTTCGCGGCTGCTGTTAACCTCATTCTGGAGATGTGCTTTTTCGGCATTAATGGCCTCAATTTCTCCGTCAAGGTCATGTATTTCCTTGTTGCGGTCGGCAAGGGCAGCACGGGCTTTATCCATTTCTTCCGCCGCTATGGCCTTTTCCCTGTTCAGGCTGCTCAGTTCATCCTGCAAACGTTCCATGCCGAACATTGCCGTCCTGGCGCTGTCCGAAGATATTGCCATCACGATAATGGTCGTCGCCGCAATCAGCACGCCTGTAATTACCGTCATCAGCACCGAGGTATAGTACGGCCTCAGCCCGAAAACAGACAATTTTTTCTTACCTATTTTACTGCCCAGTTTATCGCCAATAAATGCAATCAGGCCGCCGACAACAGCCAGAATAATTATCAGGCGCAACCCAAACATAAACTCACCCCATTGCTTTTACGCATTTTTCTGCCGTAAAAGATAGATACCTACCATCAGGCAAATAATGTTCGGCAGTGCGCAGGCCAGAAAAGGATTCATCGCCCCGCCTTTGCCAAGGCCCGTTGTAAAGGTCATAATCGCATAGTAAATAAAAATAACTATAATACTCAGCCCCAGGCCGATAGAAGAACTTGTGCGCTGTTTCTGCGTTCCCAGCGGCGCGCCTATCATGGCAAAGAAGAAGCTGGCCATAGGTATAAAGATACGCATGTAAATTTCGCACCAGTGACGCGCGGTCGGCTGGTCCTGCATTTCCAGCATGTGTATGTATTCGCGCAGTTCGCGGATGGTCATTTCTTCCGGCTCTTTCTGTTCCCAGGAAATTTGTTCCGGAGCAATGTCCAGAGGAATTATCTGCTCATCAAATTTGGCAGTGCTTTGCAGGCCTGCTTCATCATGCACGGAATACACCGTGCCGTCAATCAAACGCCAGGAACCGTTTTCCCAGCGGCCTTCTTTGGCAGTCTGGATGCGTGCCAGTTTATGATTGTCAAATTCCTCGATGGTAATGTCCATCATTCTGCCGGATTCTTCTTCAAAACGGCGGGCGTAGGTTAAACGCTGAGTATCGCCGCTCATGGTTTTAATGATAACATTGTCCTGCGTTTTCGGCTTGGTGTTCTTTTTAATCTGGTATTCCAAAACGCGTGTGTACTGCACTTTGGAAGCAGGCACAACTTTTTCGGCCCATACAACCGAGAACATGCTGACAATAAACGCCACTATCAGCACCGGCGCCACAATGCGGTAATAGCTGATGCCGCCGGACTTCATGGCGATAATTTCGCTTGAACCGGACAATTTGCCGAACGCCATAAGTGATGCCAGAAGCATCGACATCGGGAAAGTATAGTTAATTACTTCCGGCAGGCTGTAAAAGAACAGCCATGCCACGCTGTCCCAGCTGGCGCCGTATTTGGTCATGTACTGCGTAATGCGGTACAGCATGGAACTGGCGATAAAAATACTTGAGAAGGAGGCTATACCGAAGATGAACGGATACAGCAATTCGCTCAGTACATATCTGTCTAACAAACGTAAACGCATCTTCTTCCCCCCTACATGCTAAAGTTTTCACCAAGGTAGTATTTGCGCGCTACCGGGTCGTTGGCAATGGTCTCGCTGTCGCCGTGCAGCAGTATTTCACCATTGGCAAGAATGTATGCTTTATCAACAATGCTCAGCGTTTCGCGCACGTTATGGTCGGTAATCAGAATGCCGATGCCGCGCTGCGCAAGATGGGCAATCATATTCTGAATATCGGCAACGGCAATCGGGTCGATACCGGCAAATGGCTCATCCAGCAGAATGAACGCCGGGTCTGTTGCCAAAGCGCGGGCAATTTCCACGCGGCGGCGTTCACCGCCGGAAAGCTCCGTGCCCTTGTTTTTGCGGATATGGTCGATATGAAATTCTTCAACCAGCGCGTTCATTTTTTCATAACGCGCTTTTTCCGGCACGTTGTTGGCTTCCAATATGGCAAGAATGTTTTCTTCCACCGTCATTTTACGGAAAATGGAAGCCTCCTGCGGCAGATAACCGATACCGGCACGCGCGCGCATATACATCGGCAGGCCGGAAATATCCTGTCCGTCCAGCGTTACCGTACCGGAATCCGGCTTGATGATGCCTACTATCATATAAAAGGTAGTAGTTTTTCCGGCGCCGTTAGGACCAAGCAGGCCAACAATGCTGCCCTGCTCCACACGGATGCTGACATTGTTTACAACGCGTCTGTCCGCATATTCTTTTACAAGATTAGCTGTTTCAATTACCACTATGCTGCCTCCACTTGTCCGGTGGTTTCTGCTGCTGCGTTTTGGGCTGCAGCTTCTGTCTGCGTTCCTTCGCTGCCTGCTGCGGCAGTACCTGCCTCAGCCTGTGCTGGCTGCTTTTCGGGAACATATACAATCTTAATATTGCCAAATGCTTCGGCACGCTGTCCTGCTGCGGCATTGCCTGCATTATTCATAATCAGGCGGTTGCCGGAAACGGTATTGCCGTCCTGAGTTGCGGTTGCGTTGCCGATAAGTTCAACTTTGCCGTCGTTATTGGTGTCGTAAATTGCTTTATCCGCTTTGGCGGTTAAATTCCGCGGCGGGCTTACGATATCGACATTGCCGGTAGCTTCTGCAAGGCCGGTTTTGCCGTTATAGGTAATCTGCGCTGCCGTAAGCACGCTGCCGTCGGTAGAAGTCAACTGGCCCCAGGAGCCGATGGTTTCAGCATATTCTGCGTCGCTGTGATAGTCAATCTGCTCTGCCGTAAGCGTTTTATCTTCTTTGGTAACGGATGCTTCGCCTACTGCGGAAACAAAATCTTCATTATGCATTACAAAGGTTGCGCAGGTAATATGTGCATCGTCTTTATCGGCAACAACGCCGCCGGTAAGTTTGCCGCTCATGGTTTTGCTGTTAAATTCCGCAGCTGCGGCCGTAGCCTTGCCGCCGTCATGCAAAATTACCACATTGCCTTTGGCAGTACCGTTGCCGCTGGTCATATCATATTCAATTTCGTCGGCTTTAACATTAAAACCGCTGCCCTGAGCCGCAAATGCCGGCACATATAAAGCAGATGAACCTAACAGCATAAAAGCCGCTGCCAGCGCCGCTACTGATTTTATTTTCATCATTACAGTTCTCCTTTCTGTACTTCGGCATGTCCGCTTAATTTAAAATGGTCAAATTTACTGCTGGTAACAATTTTATCGGCCAAAGCCGTATGTTCATCTTTAACAACCTTTACTTTGCCGGTTGCCGTAATAATATCGTCCTTCTGGTTCCAGCTGATTTCTTCGGCAGTTATCTCCCCGCCGGTAGAAAGCGTTGCTTTTACGCCGCGGTCGAGAGCAAAGTTCTTATCGTCGTTATTAATTTTGCCGCCGCCGGCCATAACGTCAATTACAGAACCATCCTCGCGGTAAATTTTGCCCTTAACGCCTTTCATTACAGCTTCGCCGCTGCCGGAAATGCTTTCCAGCGCTTCAACCGAAAACTCCCACAGGCGTCTGCCGTCCTGCTCGCGGCTGACGGTAGTGTTTTTTACTACTGCGCTCACCGCATTGGAAGCGGTATTTTCCGGGTTCTTCGGCGCCTCGCCGCCAAACATCAGCCAGGCAATTATTGCTGCTGCAATGGCAATGCCGCCTGCAATCAGCAAAAGCCCCTTATTTTTCACCTTGCTTCAGCTCCTTTTCTTCCGGCGGTGTGTACGGGGTATTCCAACGGTGCTGGAACCACAGCCAGTTATCCGGGTATTCTTTTATAACTTCTTCAACAATCTGCGTCATTTTCAAAGTTACGTTATAATCATCGGCCTTGCGGTCGCCTGTGTCTTCGTAGTAAATGGGGTCTTTAACAATCGCCAAATGCCCGTAATTGCCTTCCTTGCGCACAATAAATATCGGCACAATCGGCGCATTGAACTTTCTGGAAAAATAAGCAGGTCCGGTCGGCGTTGAAGCCATTTTGCCGAGGAACGGAACAAAAATACCGTCATAGCCGCCGTCCTGGTCGGCAATAAGCCCCAGCATGCGCTTTTTCTTCATAGCGCGGGCACAGCCCAGAATTTCACTGGTACCGCGCGAAAAAATTTCCTGCCCTACGCCCTTGCGCAGTTCATTCATAAAATCGCTGTAAATATGGTTCGGCTGCGGTTTTTCCACCGCGCTCAGCGGAAAGCCCGACAACGCCAGCGCCGCACCCAGCCATTCCCAGTTATCCATATGACAGGCCAGCATTACAACGCCTTTGCCTTCGCCGAGTGCTTCCCATAAAACATCGGGGCGGTCAAAGGTTACCAGCCCGCGGATATTGTTTTTATTTAATGCCGGCATATACATAATTTCCATAAAAGTTGCGCCCAGCTTGATAAACAGGCTGCGGATGGTTGCTTTGGCCTGTTCGTCCGAATAGCCAAGGCGTTCTTTTATTGTTTCTTCCGCCCTTATGCGCTGTTTTTTGGCAATTATGTAATAAAGCCTGCCAAGCCCCAGGCCGATTTTTACAACCAGCTTATAGGGCAGGTGGCTGATTATCCAGCTCATGCTCTTTAATAAATAGTAAAGCCACATTATTGTGAATCTCCCTGTCCCTGCTTCATATAAGCATTTACAATTTCATTCCATTTGCCTTGTGCCTTTAAAATAAGTTCGGCCGCTTCGCGCACCGCTCCGCGCCCGCCGTTATTTGCGGCAACAAAGCTGCTGGCAGAAATTACCTCCGGCGCAGCGTCTGCCGGAGCGCAGGCAAGCCCGGCATATAAAAGCGCAGGCAGGTCGTTTAAATCGTCGCCCATATAGGCAATTTCTTCCTGCTCAAGCCCTCCTGCCGCGGCAAGGTCTGCCAGTATTTTTCTTTTATCTTTAATGCCTTCATAAAGCTCTGTAATGCCCAGTTCTTCCGCCCGGCGGTGAATAATGGCGCTTTTGCGCCCGGTAATAATTGCCACACGCACGCCGCTGCGCAGAAGGCAGCTCAGCCCAAGCCCGTCGCGCGCGTTGAAGGCTTTAAAAAGTTCACCTTCAGCGCCGATATTGAGGCTGCCGTCCGTCAGCACGCCGTCCACATCAAGGGCCAGCAGTTTTATTTTAGAGGCATTTTTTACGTTTCTTTCCATTATACCACGCCCTGACGTACAAGGTCAGTCATATGCAAAAGCCCGATAACATGGTTTTCGGCATCTACAACCGGCAGTACCGTAATCGGTTTCGGACAGTTGCTTTCCATGATATGCAAAGCCTGTGCAGCCAGTTTTTCTTTGGTAATGGTTTTCGGGCTGGCCGTCATAAGTTCCGTTACCGGGCGTTTTAAAAAGTCCACGCCTTTGCTCAGCCCGCGGCGGATATCGCCGTCTGTCAGCACGCCCAGCATTTTATTGTCGTCATCAACAACGGAAACAGCGCCAAGCCCCTTGTCGGTAATAACAAAAAGTGCGTCCTGCACGCTGATATCTGCTTTAACAAGCGGGTTTTCAGTGCCGCTGTGCATAATATCCTCAACAGTAAGAAGCAATTTGCGGCCCAGAGAGCCTCCCGGATGGAATACCGCAAACTGGCTGGCCGTAAATTTGCGTTTTGAAAGCAGCGCCAGTGCCAGCGCATCGCCGTAAGCAAGTGCCGCAGTTGTGCTTGAAGTAGGCGCAAGCCCGAGCGGGCAGGCTTCTCTCGTAACACCGACATTTAAAACAATATCGGAATTTTTGGCCAGAGTGGAATTGGGATTGCCAACCATGGCAATTAATTTAGCGCCTATTCTGCGCAGCGAAGGCAGTATATGCAGCACTTCACCGGTTTCACCGCTGTTGGAAAGCGCAATAACAACGTCGCCTTCGGTTACCATGCCCAAGTCGCCGTGAATGCCTTCTGCCGGGTGCAGGTAAAAAGATGGCGTGCCGGTGCTGGCAAGCGTTGCTGCCATTTTGCGCCCGATAATGCCCGATTTGCCCATGCCGGTAATAACGGTGCGGCCGGGGCAGGCCATAATCATTTCAACCGCTGCTTTAAAATGTTCGTCTATGCGTTCAACCTGTTCCAGCACGGCTTCCGCTTCCATACGCAGAACCTGCCGCGCCTGTTCCAGCATTACATCTTCCATCAGGAAATCACTCCTTTAAATGCAGGCAGCCCAATCAGCCGCGTACAATTTTATCTATGGCCAGCACGTCTTTCAAGAGTGCTTCCAAATTATCCAGTTTTACCATGTTCGGCCCGTCCGAAAGAGCTTCAGCCGGGTTATCGTGTACTTCAAGGAACAAAGCGTCGATGCCTACTGCGGCAGCCGCCCTTGCCATATGCGGCACATACTGGCTCTGGCCGCCGGAGGAAGTACCCTGCCCGCCGGGAATCTGCACGCTGTGGGTAGCGTCCATCACAACCGGGTAACCGAGTTCGCGCATAATGGCAAGCCCGCGCATATCCGTAACCAGAGTGTTATAGCCGAAGCTTGCGCCGCGCTCTGTAAGCATAATGTTGTGGTTGCCGGCTTCTTCAATTTTTTTGATAACGTTTTTCATATCCCACGGGGCAAGGAACTGGCCTTTTTTCACGTTAACGGTTCTGCCGGTTTTTGCAGCCTGATAAACAAGGTCAGTCTGGCGGCACAAAAATGCCGGAATCTGCAAAATATCGGCAACTTCCGCAACGGGTTCTGCCTGCGCAGGTTCGTGAATATCCGTTACAATGGGGACACCCAAATCTTTTTTAATCTGGGCCAGAATGGCCAAACCTTCTTTTAATCCCGGCCCACGGAAAGAATTATAGGAAGAACGGTTTGCTTTATCGAAAGATGCCTTAAAAACATAAGGCATGCCGAGTTTATCTGCAATTGCTTTGGCACGCTGGCCAATCATCAGGCTGCGTTCATAGCCTTCCAGTACGCAGGGGCCTGCCATAAGCAGCATGGGGCAGCCCTGCCCAACTTTATAATTGCCAACTGTTACTATATTCATGTCTGCCTCCTTTATTTACTGATAGTTATTTGTTTAGTTATTTACTGTTTTTTGCCGCAAAGAGCTTGTTGATTGCTTCCAAATCTTCGGGAGTATCAATGCCGATACCCTGAAAATCGCTTTCAAGCACTTTTATTTTATAGCCATTTTCCAGCGCGCGCAGCTGTTCAAGCCCTTCCACCTTTTCAAGCATGGTAGGTTCCAGCGCTGCGTACTGCAGTAAAAAGTCACGGCGGTAAGCATAAACGCCAACATGTTTATAAACGCGCATGCCTTCAATCTCGTTGCGCGGATAGGGAATCAGGCTGCGCGAAAAATACAGCGCATAACCGTTGTCATCCGTTACAACTTTTACGGCAGCCGGGTCGTTGTATTCGCTTTCCTTCATCGGCACCTTCATGGTTGCCATTTTTAAATCGTCATTGCCTTCAAAGGCTTTGGCCAGACGGTCAATAATATCCGGGTCAATCATCGGCTCATCGCCCTGCACGTTAATAATTACATCAACATCCGGATACTGCATGGCAACTTCAGCCAGGCGGTCAGTTCCGCTCGGATGATCAGGCGAAGTCATCACGGCTTTGCCGCCGAAGCCTGTAACGGTATCGTAAACTTTTTCGTTGTCCGTTGCTACAATTACATCATCCGGTTCTTCCGCTTCGCAGGCGCGCATATAAGTATGCTGAATCATCGGCTTACCGGCAATCAGCGCCAGCGGCTTGCCCGGCAGCCTGGTAGAAGCATAGCGGGCCGGAATTACACATAAAACCTTCATTACTTCTTCGTCTCCTTTTTAATGGCATTGACAATTGCTTTTTCAAACAAGTCCTGCCCTTCGGTAATCATAATATCCATGTTTAATATGTACAGCGGCAAATCCCTGTTGAAGTAAATAAATTCGGTCGGAATTTTAACCGCGTCTTTACCGGTTGTAATAAGCGCCACCGCTTCTTTGCTGGCTGCACGCTCGCTGATGTACTGCATTTCCAGCATACCGTAATCGTGATGGTCAGGATAGCGGATTGCTTCAAGGATATCAAGCCCGATACCGGCGAGAGTCTGCTCGAAAGAGGACGGGTTGCCGATAGCGGAAAAGACCATAACTTTTTTGCCCTCCAGTTCGGAAAGTTCCAGCGTATTTTCATGAATGCCCTTGTACCAGTCGGCAATTTCGACAAAGTTTTTCGGGTGATGGATACTTTCGATAACCGGGGCACGGTCGTTATATTTTGCAAGGTTTTTACGGAGGTTAATACGGCTGAACTGCGAGCTCTGGTCGGTTTTGGTGAGCAAAAAGAGCCCCGCCCTGTCCAGATGCTTCAGCGGCTCGCGCAGTGTACCGCGCGGCAGCAGGCAGCCGTTGCCAAACATATTGTAAGTATCTACCAGCACCACATCAAGGTCGCGGTACAAATGCCAGTGCTGATAGCCGTCGTCCATAATAATTACTTCGGCCTTCATTTTATCTACGGCAAACTGGCCGGTAACGGCACGGTTTTTACCGATAATAACGGGAATGCCGGGCAGGGTTTTTGCCATCAGGTAAGCTTCGTCGCCTGCCTCATAGGCTGTCATGAAAATCTTCTTGCCGTCACTTACCACGCCCAGCTCTTTATCCCAGTGAGAGCGGTAGCCGCGGTTTAAGATAACAACATTATAGCCCATGCTTTTAATCATTGCCGCAACTTTCTGCGCGGTCGGGGTTTTGCCCGTGCCGCCAACGGTAATATTGCCGATGGAAATTACGCAGCAATCAAGTTTTGTCTGTTTAAAAAAGCCCACGTTATACAGCCACAATTTGCTGCAAACGCCAAATTCGTACAAATAAGAGAAGAAACGCAGCACCACTAAAAGTACGCTGCCCATAAAAGGCGTTTCCGTACCGTGCACCATCTGGTACACATACTGAATAATATAATCTGCATGGCGCAGGCTGATGCCGCCCTCATCATTAAGATTGCGGATATTGGTCGGGTAACGCGACATAATAGTTGCCGGAACGGTAGTAATACGCAGCAAATCTTCAAGATATTCAATACTGCGCACAGCAGCGCCGCGGTTTTCCTTAATAACCTGCAAAGACGCTGCGCCCATTTTGGCACGGCGTTTATCATCGTTTATAATATCCAGCAGTTCTTTGGTAAGCTCGGGTATGCCGCTCACCATTTTGCAGGCGCCGACCTTGCTCAAAAGCGAATAGGAATCTTTAAAGTTCTGCATGCTCGGGCCAACCAGAATAGGTTTGGCATGAGCGGCAGGTTCAAGTACGTTATGGCCGCCATGGTTAATTAAAGAACCGCCCACAAATACCACATCGCCGACGGAATAAATGCGCCCAAGTTCGCCGATGGTATCAATCAAAAGCACCGGGTACTGCGGACGTACGCCGTCAATTTTCAAAAGTTTGGAACGGAGCCCAACCTCATAACCGAAATGCCCAACCAGGCGCACAATTTCGTTAGTGCGTTCCGGCTTACGCGGAGCAATAACAAGGCGCGCCTCGGGATAAGTTTCCTTAATGGTTTTAAAAGCCTCCAGCATGGCTTTTTCTTCGGTAGGATGAGTGGAACCGGCAACAATAACCGGATACGCCCCTTCAATGCCCAGTTCTTTTTTATAATTATCCAGATCCTCCTGCGTTACTTCCGCATATGTCTGGTCAAACTTGGTGTTGCCAGTTACATAAATTTTGCTGGGGTCTGCACCCAAATGGCGGATATAATCGGCATCAATGCTGGACTGCATGCAGAAACGGCTTACAGTATTCAGCATATCATCCCAAATGCCGTACAAATAGCGGTAGGTTTTTACCGATTTTTCGGAAATACGGCCGTTAACCATCATTACCGGAATATTGCGTTCACGCAGCGCACGCAGAAGATTAGGCCACAGTTCTGTTTCTACCGGCATAAAAATGCGCGGACGGATTCGTTTTACAACGGATTCAGACACAAAAGGCAAATCCAGCGGGAAATAAATAATGGCATCTGCTTCCGGAATAATCTGGCGCGCCATATCATAACCGCCAACCGTAACTGCCGAAACCAGAATCGGAATTTCCGGCATCGCCTTGCGGATTTCCTTTACCAAAGGGCTGGTTGCTACAATTTCGCCAACGGACGCACCGTGAATCCAAATACAACCCTTAAGCGCAACGGCTTCAATTTCTTCATCGCGGATACCGCCAAGGCTCTGGCGCATCCTGCGTGTAAAGCCTTTTTCACATATCGAACGGTAGATGAAATACGGCATTACGAGGAAAAAAGCGCCAATCATCAGTAAGTTATAAATTATATACATCGGCTACCCTCATTTCGTTTCCTTGCTGCGGTACTGGATTTGATAAAGATGGGCATACAGCCCGTTTTTGGCAATCAGTTCATCATGCGTGCCTGCTTCCACAAGCGCACCATGTTCAAGCACCAGAATCTTATCGGCATTTTTAATAGTCGAGAGGCGGTGCGCAATTACAAAGGACGTACGCCCTATCATCAAACGGTCAAGGGCATCCTGTACAACGCGTTCGCTTTCTGTATCAAGTGCGGATGTCGCTTCATCCAGAATTAAAATGCGCGGATTTTTAAGTATTGCCCGGGCAATAGAAATGCGCTGGCGCTGGCCGCCGGAAATATTCACGCCGCGGTCGCCGAGCATGGTTGCATAACCCTGCGGCAGCTGGTTGATAAATTCATCGGCATTGGCCGCTTTGGCAGCGGCTTTTACTTCGTCAGGCGTTGCATCAAGCCGGCCGTACAAAATGTTGTCGTAAACGCTGCCGTTAAAAAGCATGGTTTCCTGCGGCACTATGCCTACCTGCCCGCGCAGAGAATCAAGCGTTACATCTTTAATGCTGTATCCGTCTATGCGGATGTCGCCGCCGGTAACATCATAAAAACGGGGCAGCAGGCTGGCAATGGTAGACTTACCTGCGCCGGATGGACCGACTATGGCAATTACCTCACCGGGGTTAACGGTAAAGGACAAGCCGTCCAGCACTTCTTCCTGCGGATTGTAGGAGAATTTTACGTTGTCAAACTCAACCTTGCCATTAACAGGCGGCAGAACTTTGGCATTGGGGATTTCCTTAATGGCTTCCGGCAAATCAAGTATGCCGAAAACACGGTCGCCGGCAGCAAGTGCTTTTTGAATACTTGCCGCTACTTTTGTAAGGCGCTTGATAGGGTTGGCAATATTAACTGCGTAAACCAAAAACGCAACCAGCGCACCTGCCGTAATATCGCCGTCTATAACGCTGCGCCCGCCGTACCACATAACAACTGTTACGCCTACGGCAGCTACAAATTCAACCGTCGGTGTAAGCAGAGCGTTCAGCTTGATGTTTTTCATGTTGGCATAAAAGTTTTCTTTATTTTGGTTATCAAATCTGTCAATTTCGTAGTCTTCGCGCACAAACGATTTAATAACCCGCGCCGAAGATACGGTTTCCTGCAAAACGGAAGTCAGTTCTGCCGTACACTCCTGAATTTCACCGCCGTTTTTACGGATTTTCTTGCCGAAATAATCCATGAACCACAGAACAACCGGGAATGTGCAGAAGGTAAACAGCGTCAGCTTCCAGTCCAGCCACAGCATGGCTACGATACTACCAATAAGCACCAGCCCTTCCGTTACAAGCTCTACAGCTTTTTCTACCATTGCCGTCTGCAAAGCGGCAACATCGTTGGTAACGTAACTCATAATGGTACCGGTTTTATTTTTATCATAAAAAGCCAGGCTCAAACGCTGTAATTTACGGAAAATTTCACCGCGTATATCAATAACAACCTTCTGTCCTACCCAGCTCATCAAATAGCTTTGCCCATAAAAGAACAATCCGCGGATAATGAAGATTACTACTATACTGATAGCTATTACGTACAGCATAAAAGTATCTTTCTGCACCAGAACCTTATCTACCACATCTTTAATAATCCACGGCAGGTACAAATTGCAAGCCGATGCCATTACAGTGCACAAAATAGCCATCATCAGGCGGTGCATGTACGGGCGTATGTATTTTAAAAGCCTTAAATATAAATTCATTTTTTCTCCTTGGCTACGCGGAGCACAAGTTCCGCAACTCGGTTTACCGCACCGGGGGCGCCCAATCTTTCTCTTACGTACTCTAAATCCTGTTTCATCTGAGCATTGCTTTCAGGCTCCAAAAGATGCAGTGCTTCCTGCGCCGTTTTTTCAGGCGTAAAGTCCTCCTGCAATAACTCCGGCAAAATATGCCTGCCTGCCACAATGTTCGGCAGCCCGATATCAGGTATGTTAATAACCCTGCGGGCAATAAATGCCGATATGGGAGAAGTTTTATACACGATAACGCAGCCCAGCCCGCACAGCGCAGCCTCAAGAGTTACCGTTCCGCTGGTGGCAAGCGCCAGGTCTGCAACGCTCATTACATCGTAAATATGCCCTTCCACAACTTTCACTTTCAGGCCGCTTTTTTCAATCATGCCCTCCAGCATTTCTTTCGGTATTGTAGAAGCTCTCGGCATGGCAAAATCAATATCGGGCTCTTTTTCAGAAATTAATTTTGCCGCGTCAAGAAGCGGCGGCAGCATTTTCTGTATTTCCATCAAACGGCTGCCCGGCAGGAGCAAAATCAGCCTGCGGCCGCTTTGTTTGCCTGCAAAATCCAGAGCCTGCTTTCTGTCAAGTTCCGGCTTTACTATATCTATCAGCGGATGGCCGACAAATTCCACATCAGCCCCTGCTTCTTTATAAACATCGTACTCAAACGGAAAAATAGAAGCTATTTTGGTAACCAGCTTTGCCACTTTCGGCGCACGCCCTTTGTTCCAGGCCCATGCAGAAGGCGGTATATACGAAACAACGGGAATACCCTTGTCTTTTGCAAGTTTTGCAAGCTTCATGTTAAAACCGGGGTAATCAACCGTAACCAGGCAGTCCGGCCTGCGTTCATCCATTACCCTGCCAAAATCACTGCGCAGCTTGAAAAGCGCCGGCAGTTTTTTTACAACTTCTATAAAACCCATTACGCCATGTTCTTTTATATCAAACAAAACCTCGCCGCCGGCTTCACGCAGGCAGTCGCCGCCCATGCCGAACACTTCGCAGGAAGGGTCTATTTTTTTCAGTGCCTTTGTTACGGCAGCAGCGTGCACATCGCCGGAAGCCTCACCGGCAGAAATAAGTATCTTGGCCATAACGGTTCCTTTCTTCTATCTGTTTTACTTTATTGCATACCAATTCATTATATATTATAACACAAAAAGGCCGGACTTTAAGTCCAGCCTTGCGTTTTTCTCAATAATTTTTCAATTATTTTGCAACAATCGTAATGCCATGTTCATCAGCAAGGGCAACTACCTTTTCACGCTCGGTTAAAAGCGTATGCCCTGCCTCAATAACCAAAGCCTTGCAGCCCGATTCAATCATGGACTGAATTGTTTTGGTACCTACGCCCGGCACGTCAAAACGGTCGTCCTGCGCAGGTTTGGCCGTTTTGGCAACAACGGCATCCTTGCCGAGTTTGCCGCCGCGCAAAATGCAGGCATCAGTACCTTCTATTGCTTCCACAGCCATAACAGCCATGTTTTTTACAACAACCGTCTGCCCAATATCAAGCCTGCCAATTTCTTTTGCCATTTTATAGCCAAAATCCATATCGGCCAGTTCTTCCGGCGTAGGCTGGCGTTTGGTCAGCACGCCCGGTCCTGGCATCAGCGGCTTAATTAGGTAAGTCTGGTCCATAACAAAAATTTCTTCGCTTTCCAGTTCTTTTACGATAGCGTTCATTATGGTATCGTCCTTACGGTCGGGCACGGAAGAAAGTATTTTTAAAGCACGCATATCCGGAATGATAGCGCCTTTTTTATACAAAATTTCCTTTGTAACCTTGCCAATCATGGTTACGATTTTAACATTATTCTTTTTTAAAGTAGAAATAATCTTGCCAATTTTTCCGATATGAATATCGTAGTAAACATCGGCAACCTCCGGCAGTTCCGGGTCAATATCCGGCACAACGCCGATAGCAACTATACGGCAGCCGCGTTCTTTGGCAGATTTTGCAACATCAACAGGCAAATGCCCGATACCGGAAAGCAGCCCCAGGGTTTCAGTTTCCATCAAGCCACCACCTTAATTTTTCGGGGTTCTCAAAATGCCGCGCTCTGCCGTACGCAGGAAACGCATTAAATGTTCAACCGGTTCGCAGCTGTCAAGCTCCTGTTCCATGGTTGCGATTGCTTCCTGCAAAGAAAGCCCGCTGCGGTACAGGATGCGGAAGGCCTTTTTCAGCTGGCTGCGTTCTGCCTGCGGAATACCTGCACGTGCCAGGCCAACGCTGTTCAGACCGAATACATAAGCCGGCTGCCCGGATACAATCATAAACGGCGGCACATCCTGATTTACATGTGCCTGCCCGCCAATCATGGCGCTGCGGCCGATTTTGCAGAACTGATGCACGGCAGCAAGACCGCCGATAACGGCACGGTCTTCAACCGTTACATGCCCTGCCAGAGTTGCCACATTAGACATAATAACATTGTTGCCTACAATGCAGTTATGTGCAACGTGGGTATAAGCCATCATTAAAAGGTTATTGCCGATAATTGTTTTGTTGCCTTCGCCGGTTGCACGGTTTACCGTGGTGCATTCACGGAAAATGCAGCCGTCACCGATAATGGTGGAGCTGTGTTCTCCGGCAAATTTCAGGTCCTGCGGCACTGCGCCGATGGAACAGCCGGGGAAGAAAGTGCAGTTTTTGCCTACCGTAGTATGTTCATGGATAACGGCATGCGGATAAAGTTTGCAGCCGTCGCCAATTACAACATCATCGCCGACAATGGCATAAGCACCGATTTCCACGTTTTTGCCTATTACCGCGTTCGGATGCACAATCGCCGTCGGATGGATTTTATGTACAGGCATTATTACCGAATTCATCATATTCACTCCTCAAAATTAACCGCTCATTTTAATCTGCAAATTCTTATAAACGATTTGCAACTTACTATTATATATTCGCAAATCAAATCTTTTTTTCACTTTCCAAAATCAGCTTTTATAAGCGGTTAACTGCAAAATACGCCGTTTTTCTTTAATTTTTCAGCAAATACAACGTATTTTGTTAAATTATTTTTTAGCGTCCATAATCGCAAAGGTGCATTCACATTCGCAGGCAACCTTGCCGTCAACCCTGCCCTTACATTCGCAAACGCCCATGTTGCCGCGGATTTTGGTAATAATCGCTTCGGTAATTACCTGGTCGCCGGGAATAATCTGTTTGCGGAAACGCACATTATCAATTTTGCCGAACACGGCAATTTTGCCGCGGTTTTCTTCAGGATAAAGCAGTGCTACGCCGCCAACCTGAGCCATGGCTTCAATCATTAAAACGCCGGGCATAATCGGGTCGCCGGGGAAGTGGCCAAGAAACTGCATTTCATTCATGGTAATATTCTTAATTCCCACTGCACGTTTCATTGGTTCCAGTTCAATAATGCGGTCAACCAAAAGCATGGGGTAACGGTGGGGAATAATTTTCTGAATTTCGCTTGCTTCTAATACGGTCATTTTTCTTCCTCCTTTAACTGATAGGCCCTGATTTGTTTTGCCAGTCCAGAATTAAACGCATGCCCTGACTTAACGGCAATAACATGCCCTTTCAGCGCGCCGAGCAAATACAAATCACCGACAACGTCAAGTATTTTATGGCGGATTAATTCGTCCTCAAAACGCATCGGCGTTAAAACCTTGTCTTCATCAAAAATAACTACGTTTTCAATGCTGCCGCCGAGGCCAAGCCCCATTGCCTGCAGCTGCTTGATTTCATGCATAAAACCGACTGTACGGGCACGGGCAATTTCCTTTAAGAAGCTTTCCTCTGTCAGCTCGATATCAAAATACTGGGTTCCCAGCTTCGGATGCGGATTAATGGAAACAAAGGAAATGCGGTATCCGTCATATGGCTGCATGGTAATATATTTATCGCCTTCGTAAACGGCAAAAGACTTAGGCACAGCGTATACCCTGCGCACAGCCTCCTGCTTAACGCGCCCTGCCTGCAAAATCAAATCGCAGAACACTGCGGCGCTGCCGTCTGTTACCGGCGGCTCCGGCGAATTCATTTCAATGCGGCAGTTGTCAATCTGCATGGCAGCCAGTGCCGCCATTAAATGTTCAACCGTAAAAACTTCCGCGCCGTTGGCGCTTAAAGTTGTGGCCTTTAAAGTAGAAGTTACGTTTTCTGCCATTGCCGGTATTTCCGGGCGTTCCGGCAAATCCGTCCTGACGAAAACAATGCCTGTATTTACTTCTGCCGGGCAGAGCGTCATCAGCACTTCCTTGCCGGAGTGCAGTCCAACGCCCGTATAAGATACTTTTTGGGCCAAAGTCTGCTGATATTCCTGATTCGGCATACTTTTCCTCCTGTCTGCTGTTTATTTTTTACCGGCAAAACGCTGCCGTCCGTCTTTCCAACGGTCATGCACCCAGAACCACATCGGCGGGTTTTCTATTATTTCGTGTTCCAGCACCGTAATCAGTTCTTTGGTAACATCGTAAAAATCTTTTTCCTTATCTTTGGTGCGCGGCGTGTAAAGCGGCGGATAAATTTTGGCGCGCAAAGTTCCGTCCGGATTATTGTGCATAAAAATCGGCAGTATCGGCGAACCGTATAAACGCGACAAGGCTGCCGGGCCATACGGAGTAATGCATTTTTTGCCGAAAAGCTCTATTTCCACGCCGTCATCATTGGTGTCCTGGTCAAACAGCACGCCGAGCAAATGCTTTTCCTTAAGCATGCGGCTGATGGCCAAAAGCCCGCTTTTGCCGCGGTTATAGGCCACCTTCTGCCCAACCATTTCACGGTATTCGTTTATAAAACGGTCCATCTGGCTGTTGTTCTGCTTGCGCGTGATGGAAAGCATCGGGTAACCGTGCAGTGCCACCGTCGCGCCCAAAAGCTCCCAGTTGCCGAAGTGCCCGGTAGCCATAATTACGCCCTTGCCTTCTTTATAGGCTTTTTCAAGATATTCCAGCCCGTCAACGGTTACAAGTTTGTCGATATTATCTGGCTTTAATAACGGAAACCGCATAACCTCAACAATCATCCTGCCGAAACGGTGCAGGCTGTCCTCGGCAATCTGCCTGGCACGTGCTTCGTCAACGCCAAGGCATTCCTGCACATTGGCAGCAGCCATTTTAAGCCTCCATTCAGGCGTTGCCATAACCGCAACGCTGCCCAGAAAATGCGCTACGCCATTGCGTACAAATTTAGGCGATACGCACATCAGCCAGCTGAAAAATTTAACTATATAATAAGCAATCACTTACAACACGTCCTGCAAAATCTTATTTCTTTAACTCTGCCAAAGCCTTTTCAAGATCTTTTACTTTTTTCAGCAAATCGCCAACCTTGCGCAGGCTTGCTTCCTGCTTCAGCCATTCTTTGTACGGCTGTGCCGGGAACCCGGCACAAACGGAATTATCAGGGATATTATGGGTAATGCCCGTTCTGCCTGCAAACTGACAGTTGTTGCCGATAGTGATATGCCCTACGGTGCCTACCTGGCCTGCAAAAACGCAGTTATCGCCGGCGGTTACGCTGCCGCTGATGCCGACATGCGCCACGACGAGGCAGTTTTTGCCCAATACGTCGTTATGGCCGAGATGTACAAGATTATCAATTTTGGTACCGGCGCCTACAACCGTGCTGCCTGCGGTAGCCCTGTCGATACAGGAATTGCTGCCGATTTCAACCTCGTCCTCCAGCACAACATTGCCTGCCTGCAAAACAAAGCTGTGTTTACCTGTCTTTTTATCGGTAATGTAGCCGAAGCCGTCGCCGCCGATAACAGCGCCCGACTGCAAAACAACCTTATTGCCAAGCACGCAGCCCTCGCGGATAGTAGAGCTTGGATAAAACAGGCAATTACTGCCGACCTTTACGTTTCTGCCGACATATACATGCGGGTAAATAACGGTTCCGTCACCGATTTCAGCACCCTCATCAATGTAAGCAAAGGGCATAATCGCAACATCTTTGCCTATTTTCGCGCCGGGGGCAATATATGCTTTGTCGCTTACAACACGTTCTACTTCAGCCCTGTGGCGGAACAATTCCAAAAGAGCGGCAAAAGCGGCACGCGGATTTTCCACCCTGATTACCGGGCGGTTATCGGGAAGCGCAGGGTCATCAAACCCAAGCACCATAACGCCTGCCTTGCTTAAATGGCAATGCTCCACATGCGGCGGAACGGCAAAGGAAATATCGTTGGCACCTGCTTCAACAAGGCCGTTAACACCGGTAACTTTTAATTCAGGTGCGTCGTTTTCCAGTTTGCCATGCAAAAATTCTGCTAATTCACGGACAGTTTTTTCCATCATACAGCCTCCTGTATAACCAGCTTATTTAAAAAGCGGACGGCCGTGCCGCCCGCCAGGTTACAGATTTTTTATTTCATTTTGGCAATTACGTCTTCCGTAACATCAACGCCGCCCTGCGGCACTGCGTCTTTAATCAGTACTGCGCCAAGTCCCTTTTCTTTGGCAACTTCGTTTAATGCGGTATCAAGGCTGGCTTTTAATTTATTCTGCGCTTCAGAACGGATAACATTCATTCTGGAAGTATAATCCTCCAGCACTTTTTTGCGTTCGTCCCCGGTTTTACCTTCCAGGGCAGTGTTCATTTCATCCTGCAGTGCTTTGCCTTTGGTTGTTACTTCTTCCTGCACGGTTTTTACAACCGCAGCCTTGCTTTCAACGGCGTGCATATCAACAACGCCGAATTCCGCATTACGGCCGCTGCAGCCAAAAGACAACAAAGCTGTTGCAGCCACTAAACCGGCAATAATTTGTTTTTTCATCTTTTATCCGCTCCTGTTATTTTGATTTCTTCAGTTCTTTTATTACCTCAGCGGTAATATCGTCTGCTTTTACATTTACTTTAACTTTATTAAAAACAATGGTATAACCGCGTTCTTTGGCAAGGCGCGTTACCCTGCTTTCAATATCATAGCTTATTTCCGAGGCAATTTTATCATTGCCTTCTTTAATCTTATCAAGCCTGCCGTCAATTACAGCCAGCACCTTGCTGAAAGCCTCCGGCCCCTGCTGCAAATCCTTATCGTCTTTGGCAATGTCGTCCCGCAGCTTTCCATGCAGCTCACTGCGCAGCCCGGCAGCATATTCCGCTATGCGCTGCTGCATGGCTTCACGCGCCGGCGCGGTTTTTTCGGCAATAATTTCATTGCGCCTGCGGTTTACTTCTTCCAGCTTATCCAGCATTTCGGTACGCACGCTTTTCAGCTCCGCTTCCACCTGCTTGCGGTCCTCCGGCTTCATACGCACGGTATCAAGGCGCAGCCGCAGGTTAAACAGCCTCAGCTGATAATCGTTTTCAATACTTTCACGCTCAGACGCAAGAATTTCATCCGCCTCGTCAGCAGCTTTTTGCAGAACGGCTTTAAATTCATGCTGTTCTTCGGCCTGCTTGGCATAAAGCGAAGTACGGTAATCGGCTTCATAATAACTGCTTTTGCTGTTCTGTTTTATCTTCTGCAATAAAGCCAGCCCGCTTATTTGCTTATGGGCAATATCGGCCTGCTGGTCACGGTAAGCAAGCAGCTTGTCATATTCGGCCTGCCCCTGCTTCAGCGCTTCGTGGCGCGGATGCGCCTTAACCGCTTCTTCCCAGTTAATATAGGCTATCTTTTCGCCGGAACCGGGAATATTTCCGCAGGCACTAAGGCAAAAAACGGCTATGAATATCAGTAATAAAATTTGCAGCTGGCGCATAATACTATCTTCCTTTCATAGCCCCACAGCAAACAGGACCCTGCCGGGTCCCGTAAAATTATTTTCCGCTTTGCAAGGTTTTTGCCACTTCGTCAGTAATATCGAGACCGCCATAAACTACGGTATTTTTTTCAACTACAACTGCCAGGCCTTTTTTATCGGCAACTTTTTTAATGGCTGCTTCAATTTTCTGGAACACAGGTTCCATCAGCTCTTTTTCCTTGTTGGCGATTACTTCCTGCAGCTGCTGGTAATAACGCTGCTTTTCGGTATCGTTCATATCCTTGCTTTTTTCATCAAAATTTTTCTGCTGGGCAGCAACTTCCTGCTTCATGGCATCCTGCACACCGGCAATATCCGGGGACTGCGCCAGAAGCATCTGGTAGTTAACCACGCCGATTGCAGATTCGGAAGCCGCCGCAGAAGCAATGCTTGTGAAAGCACCCTGCTGCAATGTAACTGCAAAGCAGCTGAGAACAAAAATTGCGGCAACAAATAAGGAAATCATTTTTACGTTTTTAGGATTGCGTAATTGCTGCATCATAATAAATATCCCTGCTTTCAAATTTAATTATATTTTTAATTATATCAGCCCTGCGTTTATCTTTCAACTAATGCCTATAAATTTCCCACAATGCGGAAATAGGGCTTGTCATTGGAATAAACGTATTCGGCGCTCAAAAATTCGTGAATTCTGTAACGGACAGCTATTTCCGTAGTATCCGTCCCGGAAAAATATTCCGTGCGCAGCCGCCACTTATTGGTAAAATCATACTCGCCGCGGTAAACGTTCTGCCCGTCCGGCCCGCGCCGCATGTAACTCAGCGTTGCCTTGCCCCAGTGGCGCGCATAGCCTGCGGAAAAATCCCAGTCCACTTCGTCAAGCGTAACGCCTGCTTCGCCAAAAATTTCATCCTGCTCGGAAATGAACTTGCCGATATGCGCACGCCCGGAAATATTGTCGTCATTACGGCCGATATCGCCGTAGCCTTCAAACCAGATTTTGTATTTGTCCGAGCCCATGCCGATTTCCACGCCCAGCGTACTGGCAGGCACAAGTTTTACCGAAGGCTCCAGATTATGCCTCTGCACGGATTTTTCGTTCTTCAAATCCGTTAACAGCAAATTTTCCAGTTCCATCTGGTGCTTTTTCACAAAGTCAACAGGCAGTCCGCGCAGCGCCTCAGCCTTCTGGGCATAACGCTGCTTTAAATCAAGCAGCAGCAAATTAGGTATCGACTGCGATTCCATGGAATAATTTATGTCCTGCACCAGCTGTCCGACAGGATAAATTACCACCTGCACAACGGTACGGCTGTCTTCACGCACCACGTCAACGGCAGCTTTAAATTCCGGCAGTTCTTTTTCCACTTCGCTGCGTACCATTCGGCGAAGAATGCCGCCCGCCCAGTCCGAAGCATCAACGGAGGAACCCATTAATATGCTTTCAATCCTGCTTTTAAGCTGCGGCAGCCACTCAGCCGTTCCCGGCTCAACGCCGGAAAACTGCAAATCCACAAAAACATCATCCACGGCTGCGCTCCACGGTGCAACCTGAATGTTAATGTTTGTTACGGCACCGGCATTAACGGAAACGCTCTGCATCTGATAGCCGGTCAGCACCCTGTCGCCTACTTCCGCCAGCAGGCGTTCATAATCGCCGCGCGCGGCATTAATATTAACGCTGTCCTTATCGACAAAAAGCTGCTCGGCCACAACCTGCATGCTTTTACCCATTCTGTCAAGCAGTACCCGGCTTGTCGCCCCATTATCGGTAATCTGCACATCAACGCGCTCTACCGGCTCGGCAAAGGCAGGCAGTGCAGCCATACACAGGCAGCACGCCAAAAGCTTTATTAACCACATAACTTGTTAATCAGAACTGACCGCCGAAGCTGAAGTGGAACCTGCCGCCGTCATCGCCCCAGCCATAGTCAAGCTTAACCGGGCCCAGCGGGGAGTTAATGCGCATGCCGACACCAACGCTGTTTTTAATAAGGCCAAGGTCAAAATCGTCTTCAAAACGTTTATCCCAGGCATAACCGTTATCGGTAAAGAGTACGCCCTGTACTTTTTTGATAATCGGGAAGCGGTATTCCAGCGTAGCCTTTAACATACTGTTGCCGCGGAACTGGTCGTCTTCGTAACCGCGCAGGCCGTCATTGCCGCCCATCGAGAAGCGCTGGCTCAAAGGCATATCGCCGTCAGCCCAGCCTGCACCAAGGTTCAGTGCCCAGACATTTTCACCGCCGGCACGGTAGTAATAACGCCAGTCGCCTGTAAATTTTGTGAAGTCAAAATCGCCGCCAAGGCCGGCCCATTCTACGCTGTAACCGATACGTTTGCCTTCGTGCGGGTCATAAATATTATCGCGCGAATCGAATACACGGCCAACGGTAATACTGCGTGTCACGCCGAAGTTTTCTTCACGGCGTTTTTTATAGTCTTCAGGGTAATAATCTTTCCAGTGATGCGTCTCGTCTTTGAACCAATCTTCATAATACTGGTCACGGTCATGTTCGTAACCATCGGCAGTTCCTTTATAAATATCATCGCGGTTTTTCAGTGTTACATAGTTGCTGATAAATTCATTATCGGTTCTGCGGCTGAAAGTTAATTCCTGGCCGCGGCGCTTTTTATCGTAACGCGCGATTTCGTTGGCGTCGATATCATAGTCGGCATATTCGTTGGTAACATCATACAATACGATGCTGGCCTTGGTTTCCTTGTCATCAATCCACGGTTTTACATAGGTAAATTCATAGTTCTTGTTATCTACGCCGCCGAACTCCCAGCGTACATTAACGCTGTCACCGGTGCCGCGGAAGTTTCTGTCGCCGACAGAAACCATGCCGATAAAGCCATCAGCATTGCTGTAGCCTGCGCCGATACCGAAAGTACCGGTGTTCATTTCCACAACGGTAATTTCAATTTCCACGGCGTTAGGTTCCTGGCCCGGATTAAGTTTAATATTTACGTCTTCAAAATAACCGAGGTTATAAATGCGCTGCATGCTGCGGCGGGCATCCTTGGCGTTAAACGGCTCGCCTTTTTTCAGCTTCATTTCACGGGTAATAACGTAATCTTTGGTTTTTACGTTGCCTTTAACCTTAAAGTCTTCAACAATGCCTTCGTTTACAAGTAAAAGCAAAGTTCCGTCCGGCAGCATACGGATATCAGCCACGCGCGCCAGAATATAACCCTGCTTGTTATATTCTGCTTCAAGGCGCTGCACTTTGACATTAACGTCTTTAATATTAATTATCTGGTCTTTCGGCAAATCAAGGATTTTTTCGATTTCGGAAGTGGAAATTTTGGTATTGCCTTCTACTTCCAGCTTTTTATAAACAGGGTTTTCCAGTACATGATAAGTAAGCTGAACGCCTTCCGGAACTTTGGTAAATTCCGGCTGCAAATCATAATACCAGCCCAAACCGTAAATTGCATGCAAATCTTTGGCAAGGCCTTCCTGAGTTAACTGCATCCCCGGCTTCGTGGTAACAACTGCTTCGATATCTTCGGCTTTGGTAATTTTGTTGCCTTTTACGGAAATCTTCGTTACCAGCTGTCCAATATACGGCGCTGCCGGTTCACTGGCACGTCTCTGCTGGGCAACTGGCATATTTAAAACAGGTTCCTGCGCCATGGCATTGGTCTGTGCGTTTTGCTGCATTGCCTCCTGTGCCGTACGCTGCTGTTCCTGCTCGGCCTGCCATTTCTGGCGTTCTTCCACCGTCATTGGGCGCAGGCTGCCGTCTGCTTCTCTAATCATCGGCTCTTTAACTTCAGCGGGCTGACTCTCTCCCTCGGTAATCTGTCCGTCAGCTTCATCGCTTACAGCAGTTTCACCGGTTACTGCCTGAGCACCGCTTTCATAAGGCTCGGAAGCTGCGCCTTGCTGTACATTTCCGGCCGCAGAAGTTTCACTGCCCTTTGCGGCATCTTCTTTTTCGATGCCGCTGCCGCCTTCACGCACAACGCCTTTGCCGGGAACGATTTCTACAATCCTGCCGCCGGATTTTTTAGTACCGTCACTTTTATAATTCGGGTCAGAAATATCTTCCGAAGGATTGTTATGCATATAATAAGTATATTTGCCGTCCTTACCCTTTTTAGGGAAAGATTTGCCTGATTCTTCCTGCGCTTTTCTTGCCTGTTCCAGCGCTTTCTGGCTGACAATCTGCTCCTTGCCGCCAATGGTCATAGTCTGATTGGCAACTACATCCGCTGCGGACTGATTCTGTTCGGCAGCCCACACAGGCGCAGCCATCAGCATGGCTGCCAGACTCAAGGACAACTGTGCATATTTTCTCTTGTTCATTCAAATCCTCCCTAACTAATCAGCATCCTGCAGAACCTGCCTGCCTGTTCTGACAAGCTGCTGCATATCTGTTTCAGCTAAATAATTTTTATAATTTGTATTGTTTTTTATATTTGACTCAGCAGGTTCCGCTGCCTTAACCGCATCATCCTGCCGGGTTTTATCTGCCTTGACTGTCTGCTGCATCTGCGGTTCAGCCTGCTGCACCGCAGCGTTCTGCACAACCCGAGGTTTTTCCTCTACGTCATGCGTAATGCCTGCATACCACCAGCCGCCGTAGCCCGCCAGTACCAAAAGCACTGCCAAAGCCGCTGCCAGCTTCTGCCTGTTCCATACACTGGCAAAGCCGCGTTTTTCACGCAGATAGCGGATGGACGCTTCTGCCAGCATCAAATCAAGCTCCCCGCGCAGGCCGTTGTTTTTGCGGAAGCTGCGCTGGGCATTGTCCAGACTGCATTTTACATCATCTATATTTTCGTAAATATCTTTTGCCACCGCTAAACTCCTTTCTGCACAGACTGATAAATATATAATCTGTTTTTTCAGGGAATTTTATCATGGCAAAATTTATTATATTTTCCCATATTCCGCCGTTAAAATCAATAATAACCTAAAAAAAGCACAAAAATACCAGTTTTCTCCGATTAGCTTCTTTTTAAATCGGCCATAAAATGCGACAGCATGCCGCGGATGCGTTTTACCCCCTGCTTCTGCAAACGGTAAATATGCCCGAGGCTTACATGGATGCTGTCTGCCATATCGGCAGCGCTGCGGTCTTCCAGATAAATGCCCGTCAGCACCTGCTGTTCCTTGGCAGGCAGACGCTGCAAAGCCTGAGCCACCCTGTCTGTAATCATATTCAGCTCGGCTTCTTCAAACGGCGTCCTGCCGGAAGCAGCCAGCACATCAGCCCAGGCTATGCCTGCCGCATTGGTATCGTCCAGCGAAAAACTTTTTGCGCCGTCCTCCACATGCAGAAAATCAAGCATTCTGCCGCGGATACGGTGCACGGCAAATACGCTGAAAGCAATCCCGCGTTTATAATCATAACGCTCCGCCGCCTCCAACAGCCCGAGCATGCCTTCCTGTACAAGCTCCATCGTCTGCTGTTCGGGCAGCTTGAACCCGGCCGCCGTTTTAAAAACCAGCGGCTGGTAAGATGTCATCAATTTATTATACGCCTCTTTGTCACCTCCGGCATAACGCTGCCAAAGCTCCGTTTCTTCCTCATGGGAAAGCAGCGGCGTTTTCTGCAGCTCTGCCAGATATTCTTTCAGCATGGACATACCTTCCTTAAATATTAATTAAACTTTCTTAAAATTTACTTAAAAAGTAACTTTATATTCAACGCCATACCAGTCTTCGGTGGTATCGTAATCTTTGTTGCGTTCATAGTTAATGCTCATGTGGCGCGAAATATCATACTGGGCAAAAATGCTTTCATGTTCGCTGTCGGAACTTACCGTATAACCGACAAGCAGATTATCAGTCAGATACTTGCTTACCAGAATATTATACTGGTCTTTTTCATCCTCGGTAAGCTCGCCTTCTTCACGCCCAAGGCTGTGCCCCGTACGCAGGCGTCCGGAATAAATCATAAATTCATTAAGCCCAAGCGTTTCCTTGAAGATTTCTTCCACGTCGCCCAGCACCGTCATTTCCAGGCCCACCGTCATCAGGTTCTGGAAGTCATCCTGCGTTACTCCCTGGTTTGTGCCGGTTACCTCGCGCTGCAAAGTCAGCATTTTTATAATCTGGTCTTTGGTCAGCGCCGGGTCACTGCGCAGAATCATTTCCATCTGCTCAAGCGGCCCTGTAACACGCAGGAAAATATCATAGCGTCTGAAGCGCGTAGTAGCATCGAGGTTTACCGTCGGCAGCACATCGCCGGGCACCGGCCATGCCACCGAAGCATTGTGAATTTCAAACGGCGTACGCAGATAGGTTATGGTTCCCTTATCCACCTTAATGTTGCCGTCTATATTAGTATACACTGTACTGCCGGTAACATGCAATCCTCCGGAAAGCCACAAATCGTACAAATATTTGTTGTAAAGGTGAATATCCGGCCCAAGTGTTACCTTAACATCCAGCCCATAATTGCTGCTGCCTTCGGAAAGCTCCGGTATCGTAGGCATATTGACAAGCACGTCGTCCAGACGGATATCTGCCTGAATATGCGGGCGGTAGCCAATGCCGCCGCGGCGGATGCCTTCTTCCGTATCGGTGCGGATAAAATAGCGCTGCGGAATAATGCCCGCCGTGCCGTTAATGCGCCCGGAGAAAATTTCCGAAGCGATTTCCGCATCTTTAAAGACAGCGTTGATAATATAGGTTTTATCTTCCTGTGCGCGCAGGGCGTAGTTGCCGGAAGCCGTTACCGTGCCTTTGCCCATCTGCACCGAAAATTCATTCAGCTGAATGTCGTTGCCGGTAAAGTCAACGTCAAGATTAATATTGTCAAATACCGTATACGCATCCTTCAGTTTCATTGAACCGCCGTGAAGGGTTACTTCGCCGTAAACAAGCGGTTCTTCCAGCGTACCGGCCAGAGTTACCTGCCCAAGGGTTTCGCCAACGCCCCACTCAACCATCGGAGTCAAAAGGTGCAGCAGCCCGAGGCGCGCATTATCAAGGTTAACCTTAATATTCATGGACGCTGCCGGATTGCGGCGCTGCTCTTTGCTGCGCAACAAATCAAGCGGTATATCGCCGCTGGCGCTTAATTTGTAAATATCTTTGTTCAGCTGGGCGTTTTCAAGGCGCAGCGTATCGTTGGCAAGGCTCAGTTTTGCCGTCAGGGCATCAAAGCCGATGCCTTCAACATCTCCGTCAACAAGGTCTATATCCGCATTGCCCTGCGGATTTTCCAAACTGCCGTTCAAAGCAAGCGACATATCAACTTTGCCGTTTAATTTTACCGGTGCATCCATCAAAGCCGTAATTATAGCCGGATTTGCATGCTGCGCCGAAGCGTTAATGTTAAGTTCATGCGTATGCAGGTTTACCCAGCCGCCGGCATTTACGGAACCCGGCGATTCCTCTGTTGCCGCTTTGCCGTTTGTTTCCGGAGCGCTTTCGGTAAGTTTCAGTTCGTCAAAACTTAAAATGCCGTTTTGCAGGCGTCCTTTAAAGCGCATGGAATCATAGCTCAAATCTTTAACTTTTATCTCGTAAACACGCATGTCGGCAAAAATGCCGCTGCCCCTGCCGCGCGGATTAATCTTCAGATGGCCGTCTGCCAGCCCGTCAATATCAAGTTCCACGCGTGCCATTTTTAAAATAGAGCGCAAATTGCCGTAAATAAAATCGACATTGCCTGTTAATGTGCGTTCAACGGCATCCAGAGAAAGCTCGGCTGCAAACCTGCCGTCGGGCGACTGTTCAAACGACGCTTCCACGCGGTTATTATGCCTGCCGTCCGCAGTAAGCGTACCAAGAATGTTTTTAAGTTCTTCGCCGTTAATAAACACAGCGTCACTGCTGATGCTGCCGTTAAATTCCGGATGCGTAATCGTGCCAGTAAGGCTGCCCTGGGCGTTGACAAAGCCGTCAAGCGCCACGGTATCGTCGCTGATGGGCAGCGCTCCCAAATCCATATCGGTTATATCAAGGGTAAAATTAAGGTTCTGTGCCGCATCCATGGTGCCGCTCAGCGAAGCCTCGGTGGAAAGCGCCTTAATATAACCTTCGGTAAGGCGCAGGCTGCCGTCGGGTGCATAATAATAGCGTCCGCTGATTTTATCTATCAAGAAACCTTCGGCGCTGCCGTCAGTCAAAAGCAGGGTGCCTTCAATTTCCGGCGAAGATATCGGGCCCATAACGCTTACTTCGTTATCAATATTACCCGTAAGTTTAACGCCGGGCGCCGCAACTGCCACCAACGGCTCGGCGCGGATGCCTTTGGTACTTACGGTTACGCTTACCACAGGTTCAGAGCCGCCGATATCCACCATGCCGTTAATAAGGTTATACCCCTGTTCCATGGCAACGCGGTAATCAGTTAAATGCAGCACACTGCCAGACATATCAATTTTACCGTGTGCTTCGGGGAATACCAGCCCTGCAATATGAACGTTTTTAACCTGCGTATTGGCGTAAAAATTAATGCCGTTCAAATCGCCGCCAAACTTAAAACCGGCGGTTGCCGTGCCGCTGCCGTTTTGCCCAACTGCCGTAAAGAAGCTGTCCAACGGAAAATTAACCATTTTGCCGCTGCCGCTGAAAGACCCGTCAAACATAACGCTGCCTGTCAGGTTCAGCGCGCCGCCGTCACCCGCAAAAGCCGCAAACTTTTCAATTTCGCAGCTTTCACTGCCAACCAGCGCTTCAAAATCGACATCGCTCATCTGCAAATCACGCCAGCCAAGGCGTTCCATATTACCGGCAACGGTCAGATTTGTTTCTCCTTTTACGCCGGTCTGCCCGTGAATGGCAAGCAAACCGTCCAAATCAACAGTATCTTCCTTGAACCCTTCCAAAACAAAATCCGTAATGCCGGAAGCGTTTAAAACAGCAAAAACTTCGCCGTCTTTGATGTTATATTCGCCGTCAAGGCGCAGATGGCCCTGAGCCACATCCACACCGGCTTCATCAAGCATTATGCGGCTGTCCACAATGGTAAAGGGCAAATTCAGATTGGTAAATTCTTCGCCCTGCAAAGCAAGTTTTGCCGCTTTAATTTCGCCCTTGCCCTGAATTCTTTCAAGGTCGTTAAAATCTACATCGCAGTTTATCTGCGCCGTATTTCCATCAACGGTAAGTGCTAAATCTTCAAGCTTTACCTCACGCCCGTCAGCCTCAATGCTGCCGGCAAGTTCAACAGGCAGCGTCTCCCCGCCAAACAGTGCTTCCGCCGCAAGCTGAATGCTGCCCTTGCCGCTTAAGCTTGTATTTTCGCCGTCGTTCTCCCAAATAAGGTTCAAGCCGTCAACTTCACCGGCAAGTTTATGCACAGGTGCGTAAGCGGCAGCAAAACCACCAAAGTCCGTTAACGTAAATTTTTCCGTTTTTAAAGCAAGCCGCCCATGGGCATTGCTGTCTACCACACCAGCAATTTTTAATTCTTCGCCGCCGTAAGCCACGGTGCCGTCAACGGCAAAGTTCGGGTTGCCGCTGCCGTCAAGAGAAGCGTTAACGCCAAAATTCCAGCTTCCGTGCGGAGTTTCTACCGATATGCTACCGTCTTCAATGGCAAGATAGCCGTAAAAAGGCGTTTCCGAAGAATCGGAAGGCTTTAAAAAGTTACGCAGGTTCCACTCATCTTTGGCATTCATCTTTAAATACAGCTGCGGACGCACCAGCTCTATATCCGACAACGCGCGTGCAGGCGCAGCAAGAGCCTGCAAAGGCGAAACGGAAAATCTCGCCTCCGGCACCTGCGCAATGCGCTCTCCGTCTGTGCCGCTTACCTGTAAACCGTAAGCAGTAAATTGCAGGCGGCCGTTCCAGTCAAAACGTTCTACCGTAACGGTGCCGTTTATATAATTTTGCGACATGGTTTTAACAAGCTCCGGCACCTGCGCCAGATACTGCGGTGCAATAAATTTAACTGCCGCAGCATAAAGCGCTGCCGTCACTGCCAAAACCAGCAGGAATATTTTCCAAAATCTGTTCATATCTGCCTCCGCAGAAAAAATTATAATTTGACAGTTTATGTATTCTACGTTAAAAATAATCTTCCTGCTGTTTCAAAACAGAAAAAGCATTACACCTTAAATTTTACAAGATGTAATGCTTTTCAATACAAATTAGTTTAATTTTATTCTGCTGTCTGTTCAGCAGCTGCCGTATTTACGTTTTCAGCAGCGGTGCTTGCAGCATTTTCAGCCGCAGGCTGTTCTGCGTCAGCAGTGTTTGCCGGTGCCTGTGCACTGTCACTAGCTGCGTTTTCAATTTGAGCCGCTGCGTCAGTACCTGCACTCTGCGCATCGGCGGATTGTGCAGCAGTATCTTCAACCGGTTCGGGGAAGGTCCTCGGTTCCGGTACGGGAACACCTACGCCCATGGAAGTATTGAGGGCTGCTTTAGAAGTATTGTAGTTATAGAGAGCCTGGTAATAGTTGGTTTTGGCCTGCGTCAGGGCTTCCTGCGCATCCATAACGTCGATATTGGTACCAACGCCCGCCTGATAACGTACAACTGCAATATGGTAATCTTCTTCCGCACTTGCTACGGCAACCTGAGCTGTGCTAATGCGTTTTTCAGCTTCACGCATACTTAAATAATCGGTGCGTACTTCAAGTTCTACATTGTCTTTTATCTGGCGCTGGGATTCCTTGGCCTGTACAAGTGCTTCCTGTGCCGCATGAATTTTCGACCACGTTACACCGCTGTCAAAAATGTTCATACTCGCAGTTACACCTACCTGCCATTCTTCGTTATCATCGCCAGGCCAACTCTCACTTGCCCATGAGTTGCTAGCGCTAGCATAAACTTTGGGCATATGCCCGCTGCGTGCAACAACCAGTGCTGCTTCTGCTGCGTCAACGCCGTATTCAGCCTGTTTCAGTTCAGGGCGGTGCTGCTCGCTGTAAGCCAGGCAGTAAGCCATATCATTATCGTAAGGCACATACTGCAGGCTGTCTTTTAATTTCAGCGTGGTATTCAGCGGCGTGCCAATAATATTGTTTAAAGTTGCTTCAGCAACATCATATTGGTTGGAAGCTGTAATATAATTCTGCTGTGCATTGGCAAGCTCAACTTCACTGCGCAGTACATCTGCACGCGCTACAATGCCTACATTATACTGGGCAATAACATTATCCAGATGTGCCTGCAAACGGTCAACCGATTCCTGGCGCAGAGCTTTCATATTGGTTGCGTTAAGCATATTAAAATAACCGGTAGTTGCTGTTTCTTTCATTTCATTATAGGCCTGTTCTTCAGCGGAAAGCATGCTGCGGTAATTAGCCTTGGCCTGGCCAATCTGGCCCTGCAGTTCACCGCCGGTAAAAAGCGGCAAAGACGCGGTAATGGAGTTGCTGTGGCTGTTGCCTATGCTTTTATTGTACGAAGTACCAATAAGATTCCCAGCATTATCATAAATAGGATTCAAACGGTTATCAGCATAACCACCACGTCCAGTACTGTGGTTCAAACTAATACTGATGCCGCGCGCACTTTTAGCCGCACTGTAATCAGCCTTGGCTTCCTTGCGCTGCGATTCTGCAATTTTTACACTCGGATTGGTAAGCAGCGCCCTCTGGATGGTTTCTTCCAAATCCAGTTCCAAAGTAGCGGCAAAGACGGACTGGGAGCACAGCACGCTTAATGCAGCCGTCAGTGCCAGCACGTTTTTTGCTTTTTTATAACTGAACATTTCATTTACCTCCAATCATTGACTGATTAGTCAGTGCTTAAATTTTATATTTTTTAACCCTAAAAGTCAACTGTTTTTTCAAAAGTTAACAAACTTTTAAAAATAGGTGCGCACACCAACATAGGTATTACTTTTGCTGCCGTGGCGCAAATCGGTCTGCTCGCCCAAAAGCGAGAAATTATCGTTAATTTTAAGTTCGCCGCCAAGTTTTACTTTAGTATCGTCAAAATCATATACCTGCGTATAAAGGCGGAAACGGTCGGCTATATTATAGCCAAGCCCCACGCCGAACTCGCCCTGCATGCTGCCCATGCTTACATCGGCGGCGTCAAACTGCTTGCCAAACTGTAAATCCAGCTTGTTGCTGTCACCAAGGTCATAGCCGCCCAGGTAAAAAAAAGTGTCGTCCTGCGGGCGGAAGGTTACGCCCAGATTGCTGCGCCAGTCGCCGCCTTCCGCGCTGTGCGTAACGTCGGCGCTTATTTCTGCCGTTTCCAGAACGCCCAGCATGCGGTTGGCTTTTTCGCTTGCCTCGCGTGCATTATGCAAAGTAGCTTTTAAATCATCTTCGGTCTGCGGGTCGCTGGCAACCTTTTCCAAAAGTTTGCTGGCTTCTTCAATTCTGGCACTTGTTTTGGCCATGTTTTCTACAATTACAGCAAAATTCTGCCCGGTATGCCCGGCATTAACCTCGCCGATAATATTCTGCATGCTGTCGGCCGTTGCGTTCATGCGCGCCGACATTTCGCTCAGCTGCTTAACCATGCTGTTAATCTGCTGCTGGTTGTCAACCGCCACATCAGCCATTACCTTGGTAAAAGTATTCATGTTGGCGCTGATGTCTTTCATGTTGATGAAACCCTCACGCAGCGACTGCTGAACTTCCGGGTCGCCAAACACATTGTCAAGAGCATCGGCAATGTTTTCCAGTTTTTCAAGCGCATCGCCGGACGCGCTCATAAAGGTGTCAAACCCGCCTCCGGGAACGCCTTTAACCCTGTCGCCGTCCTCCAGAAAAGCGCTTACCGCACGCGGCGGCGGCTGAATATCGACAAACTTTTCGCCTAAAATGCCGTCGGAATTAATGGAAAACGTCGATTCCTGCGGAATGCGCACATTGTCGTTAATTTCGGCGGTAACTTCAATGCCGTCCTCGTTAACGGCAAGGCCTTTAACGGTGCCTACCTGAACACCGGCATAGCGCACCATGTTGCCCTCCATAAGCCCGGCAACCTGCGGGTAATCTATTGTAATGTCATATTTGTCACTGCCAAAGCTGAATGTTCCCAGAAAGGTTATCATCGCTGCCAAAATTGCGGCTCCGCCCAGGGTTATTGCGCCTACTTTAACTTCGCTGGAACTCATTTTATCACCTGCTCTTTAATCTCGCGCCCTTCTATAAAGGCCTTTACAATCGGGTTGGTGCTGTTTTTCATTTCTTCTGCCGTGCCTATGGCAACAATATGCCCTTCATAAAGCATTGCCACGCGGTCCGCCGCGTAAAACGCCGACTGCATGTCATGCGTTACCAGCACCGAGGTTACATGCAGCTGCTCCTGCGTCTTTTTTATAAGCCGGCTGATATTGCGGCTCATAATCGGGTCAAGCCCGGCCGTCGGTTCGTCATACAAAACTATTTCCGGGTTTACGGCAATAGCGCGGGCAAGCCCAACGCGCTTTTTCATGCCGCCGCTAAGTTCCGCCGGGTACAAATCCTGCGTGCCGGGCAGGCCAACCAATTCAAGCATCTGCGTTACAATGCCCTGTATTTCTTCATCGCTCTTATCAGTATGCTGGCGCAGCCCGAAAGCGACGTTTTCGCCCACCGTTAAAAAGTCAAACAGTGCCGAATACTGAAACACCATGCCCATTTTCATGCGCAGACGGTTCCAGCCGTCCTCATCAAGCCCGCTTACATCTTCGCCCTGAATGAAAATCTGTCCTCCGTTTGGCTCCAGAAGCCCTATCATCGAGCGCAGCACCGTACTTTTGCCGGTGCCGGACGGGCCAAGCACCGCCAGCGTTTCGCCCTTGTAAACGTCAAGGTCAATATTGTCCAGCACCGTATGCGTGCCGAAGGTGATATTCAATTGGCGCAAACTGATAACCGCTTCTGCCATTTAATTTACCTCATACATACAGCACTGCCGATAAAAAGTAGTTGGCAATAAAAATTAAAATTATCGAAAGCACTACGGATTCCGTCGTGGCAAGGCCTACGCCTTCGGCACCCTGTTTGGCGCCCAGCCCCTTATGGCTTGCCACAATGGCGATAATGCCGCCGAAAACCATGCTTTTAAGCATGCCGCCGGTAACATCAAAAATATCGGCAAATACTTTAATGGAATTAACATATGTAAAATTACTGATACCTGCGTAATAATGGGCAACCACCCAGCCGCCGATATTGCCGATGCCGTTGGCAAAAACAATGAGCACGGGCATCATCAGCACTGCCGCCAGAAAGCGCGGCACTACAAGGTATGTTATCGGGTTGGTGGCCATTACTTTTAAGGCGTCAATCTGTTCGGTTACCTTCATGGTGCCAAGCTCCGCCGCTATGGCTGCGCCTATGCGCCCGGCAACAACCACGCCGGTAAGCACGGGCACAAGCTCGCGTCCAAGCGCGATTGCCACTATGCCGCCAACGGAAGAAGCAGCGCCGAAACGCACAAATTCCGTTGCCGTCTGCAGGGCAAAAACCATGCCGGTAAAAAGTATCGTCATCAGCACAATGGGCAAAGAATCGGCACCGAGCCTGGACATCTGCCGTATAGTTTCCCTGGCATCCGCATTTTTCAGCCGCGCAGCCGTATCCAGAAACAGCTGCATTATGCGCCCTGTATCGTGGCACGACCTGATGACAAAACCGCCCACGGCCGCACATATTTTTTTCAGCATCGGCCTCTTCCTTTCCCAAAAAATTTAAGTTATTTTTATATAATTCAAGATAAAGCAAAAATTCCCTGCTTATTTTAAACCGGGTTTTTTAACGTTTTTGTAAATTTTTCAGCCGGTAACTTCAACCATAATATCTGCCGTGCCGTCCACGATAAAATTCATGGTTGTTTTCTGCTTGGCAGGCGTGCCCGCAAGAGCCGCCGCAAAGCCGGTATCCTGCTGCTGCGCCGCCATATCCGGGTCTGGCAGGGCCGCTATATCCACAATGATTTCGTTATTCTGGTCCGCATTGTTAATATCGGCAATAAAGTCTTTTAAAGTGCGGCGCTGCGGCTTTTTGGCAGCCGGTATGCCTTCTTCCTGCTGGCGTTTCATCAGTTCCTGCATCCATGCCAGGCTGCTGCCCCCACGCACATTCAGCGCCATTTTGCCCGGGCGCTGCTGTTTGGGCACGGTAAATTTAACCGTTCTTGTAAATTTTTCCGCACGGTAAGGCTGCAATTCCACATCAATGGCCAGTTCTTCACCTGCGCGCACGTTAAGCTTCTGCGGCCGCGCGGAAATTATTTCCGCAACTTCCGGCTCGGTGCCGAGCACCACATTTGCCTCTATGTTATAAACGTCAATTTTTTCAAACTTATTCTGCGCCAAAAGCGTTGCCGCCTGCACCAGTTCCTGGCTTATCATTTTTAAAATGCCGGCATCCGCATAATACATGTTTTCACGCTGAATTTTAATTTGTTCGCCGCCTGCGCTGCGCCCGTCAATACGGAAATTAAAACGTGCCGTACCGCCGCCTTCCCTGTCAGCAACGCGCGTAACGGTGTTATAGGTTACGGCGTCGACCATCGAAGGCAAAAGCGCGTCGTCGTCAATAAGCTCCGTGCGCGCACTGCCGTTAACGCCGCGCGAAGAATCGGTAACGGAAACATACATGGGTATTACTTTAGGCGGAGCGCCTATTTGGGCCGCAATACCCGCGCCGCGGTCCTGCGTTACGGTGCCTATGGTTGCCCCGAGGTTGCCGACTTTGTAAGCGCTTTGCAGATTAGGCAGCGAAGCCAGAATCCATGCCCGCTCCAGGAAATAATTGCTGTTGCCGCGCTGCATAAAGGGATGCCCGAAAGCAAGCAGGCTGCCGTCATCGCCAACCCAGGTTACAGTGCCCAGTGCGCCAAGGCGGATATCGCCGCGGATTAAGGAAACGCCGATAGCACTGCCCGGCTCGATGGACTTGTCGGAATTAAAACCGCCGCTGCCGCCCGCTCCGGTAGCCTCCAGCCCCAAAGGCGCAAGTTTGCTGTTTAAATAATCAAGCCCTTTAGGCGTAAAGCCGCCCGCCATCAGCATTGTGCTTTTGGGTACAAGCTCGGAAGGGCGCGGGCTTGTTTCGTTCAATAAATCAAGCATCCTCCCGATAGGCGTTAAAAAGCAGTAATGAGGGTCGTTAAACTCTTTGCCGAAAGCAACGGCGCCAACCAGTCTGCCGTTAATATAAACCGGGCTGCCGCTCATACCCTGCGCAACGCCGCCGCTTTTTTCAATAACGTCGCCGCTTGTGCGCACAAGTATGCTGTACCCTCCGCCTTCGCTGCCGGTAACGCCGATAACTTCAACGTTAAAGTTTTCGATATTGTCGCCGTTAATAACCGTTTTGCCAATGCCCTGCATGCCCGGGCGGATATCTTCCACCGGCATCAGCGGCACATTGGCAACGCATAATAAAGGCAAACTGAATATAAGCAAAATACTAAAAATAAAAAGCAATAATTTTTTTGTGTTCATAAAGTCCCCACATCGCAAATAATGCAAAACCGGCCTGGGCATAAGCCGCACGCCGGTTTAATTCCGTTTAAGCAAAACAGCCGCACGCAGCCTTGGCATGCATGGCTATATTATACTATTTTAAAAATTTTCTGGCAAGCGTCAGCCTTTGGTAGGGAACACGCCCAAGCCTACGCTGACAGGCCTTTCCCTTCCGTCCGAAGGCGTATTTAAAATTTTTCCGTCCAGCACCATTTCGCTGCTGCCGCCGCCGTCAAAATTAACTGCCTGCCATGCGCCGAGTTTTACAAGGTATGAAGCAAGCTCCTGCAAAGTCATACCGGCAGAACTGCTGCTGCGGCCGTTCACAACCAGCAAAATAACGGTGCCGTCTTTTTTTACGCCTGCAGCAGTGCGGGGCGCACGCCCGCGGGCAATATCATAGGCAATGTTTTCTTCCGCGCTGCGCACGTCAGCCTTGCCTTCCGCTACAAGCGAAGGCCCTGCGCCCACAACAAGTTCCGCTTCATCCGCGGTTTCATTGCCAAGCGTTTCACGCAGGCGCACGCGGTCGCCCACCTGTACGCGCTCCAGCACTTTTGCGGCCATGCCGTGCCCAGAAAGCACAACGCTGTCCTTGTCAAGTTTCATGTTGCCTGCGCCGCTTACTTCCGTAACACGCCCGTTAGCGGCAATACGTATTTCATAACCGTACTGGTTGGTTTTTGTACCCGGCCCGTAATAATGCGTATAAAGCACCACATCATCGGCAATGCGGCTGCGGTTAATACCCTTCACATCCAAAAAAGTGCCCAGTTTGGGGAAGAAAGCGCGCCCTTCATAAGCCAGGTCCTGCATAACCATCGGCTTGCCGCCGGCAACAACCAGTGCGCTGCGCGGCTGGCTTTCCATGCCGAGCCATTCACCGTCCAGCTTTAAGTTGCCGATAATCCAGCCGTCCGAATCAAAATACGAAGCATTAACTGCCGCACGCGCACCGACGGCTTTGGCTGCCTTAAGCAAGGTTCCGCGGCCGTTTTTGTTAACCGCACCGCTGAACGGTTTTAAAATATAGCGGTTTTTCGGGGCGATTTCCAAAATATTTACTTCCACCGGCAAACCGTTCATGTCCTCGCGGCGGTAAATATGCGTCAACCCTTTGCCCATATCGCTGCTGGTAGATTCCATGCGGATGCGGAAAATATCAAGCACCAGCCGGCTGGGCTGCTTCAGCACAAACACCTTGTGCTGCGCTTCGCTGTTTAAATCAACTATCAGGCGTGTTTTATCGCCCTTTTCCTGCAAACGGGCCTTTTTAATAATCGGGTCTTTAACCCTGGAAACAATATCGTCGTCTACTTTTGCGTCAAATTCCAGCACAAGCTGTTTTTTGGTGTTCTTAACTTCTTCATATTCAACCTTGCCGTCCAAATCCACAACAAAACGTATTTTGCTGGGGCTGCTGCTGAAGCGGAAATTTTCAACCTCCGCCGCCATTGCGGAAAGCGGCACCATAACAACAAGCAGCGCCGCGGCAAGCAGCCTGCCGAATGCTTTTAACATAACCTACCTCCGTGAAAAAACAATACACAGCCCGTAAGCTGTGTATTATAAAACCTAACTAATCAGTCGTTGCCGACAACAGAACCCGGGCGCAGATTGTTCAGCTCGCTGAGCGCCTTGCCGGTACCCAAAGCCACGCAGTCCAGCGGGTTTTCCGCAACCGTTGTTTTAATGCCGGTTTCCTCAGTCAGCAGCTGTGCCAGTCCGTCAACCAGCGCGCCGCCGCCGGTAAGCACCATGCCCTTATCGACAATATCTGCCGAAAGCTCCGGCGGGCATTTCTCCAGCACGCCGCGGATTGTGCCGATAATGGAATAAACAGGTTCGCGCAGAGCCGCTCGTGCATCTGCCGAGGTTACCTTAATGGTGGTAGGCCTGCCTGCGATAAGGTCACGCCCCTGCACTTCCATATCCGTGCATTTGCCGTTGGAAAGCACGGTAGCTACGTTCATTTTTATTTTTTCTGCCGTCGGTTCGCCAATCAGCACGTTGTAAACTTTTTTTACATAGCGCACAATCGCTTCGTCAAAAGCATCGCCGCCAACGCGGATGGAAGAATCAACAACCACGCCGCCGAGGCTTAAAATGGCAATATCCGTTGTGCCGCCGCCGATATCAATTACCATGCTGCCGCTCGGCACGCTGATGTCAAGCCCTGCGCCAAGCGCCGCGGCAAGGGGTTCTTCTATTAAATAAGTTTTGGATGCGCCTGCCTGCATGGCAGCTTCCAGCACGGCACGTTTTTCTACCGAAGTAATGCCTGTCGGAATGCACACCATAATGCGCGGCTTGCTGAAAAAGCTCTTGCCGGCCACACGTTCCACCACAAATTCCAGCATTTTCTGCGTTACGGTATAATTGGCAATTACGCCTTCTTTAAGCGGACGGATAACGGAAATGCTTTCTGGAACTTTGCCAATCATATCGCGGGCTTCGTTGCCCACAGCCAGAATTTTATTTTTGCTTCTGTTAATTGCCACAACGGAAGGCTCGTTAAACACGATGCCCTTGCCCTTAATGTACACCAGAAGATTGGCTGTACCAAGGTCAATGCCTATATCTACACTGTTAAAAAACATACTTTCACCTACTTTTAATCTTTCGTGCCAACGCGCTTAATATCCGCGCCGAGCCTGGTCAGTTTAGCTGCAATTTCTTCGTAGCCGCGGTCGATATGGTAAATATCGCAGATTTCTGTTGCCCCTTCGGCTACAAGCCCTGCAAGTATCATTGCCGCACCGGCACGCAGGTCGGTTGCCCTTACGGTGCAGCCTGTTAAATGGGCCGGGCCGGTAATAACGGCGCTGCGCCCTTCTGTGGTAATATTTGCCCCCATGCGGTTTAATTCAACCACATGCATAAAACGGTTTTCAAAAACAGTTTCGGTAATTTTGCTGCGCCCTTCCGCAACGGAAAGCATGGCCATCATCTGTGCCTGCATATCCGTAGGGAACCCGGGGTACGGCAGGGTTTTAATATCAACGGCTTTCAGCTTGCCGCTGCCGACAACGTGAATACGGTCAATATCTTCTTCAACCAGCGCACCGGCCTCGCGCAGTTTTGCAATCAGCGGTTTCTGGTGTTCCGGCAGTACGTTTTCAATAATTACGTCGCCGCCGGTCATTGCCGCCGCAATCATGTAAGTGCCTGCCTCAATGCGGTCGGGAATAACGGAATGCTGCACGCCGTGCAGTTCGGATACGCCTTCAATGGTAATAACGTTTGTACCGGCTCCGCGCACACGCGCACCCATCTGGTTAAGATAGTTGGCAAGGTCTACAATTTCCGGTTCTTCGGCCGGATTTTCCAAAACCGTAGTACCGTTTGCCATTGCTGCCGCCATCATAATATTTTCGGTTGCGCCCACACTCGGAAAATCGAGGTAAATATTGGCGCCGCTCATGCCTTCTGGCGCAGAAGCCTCAATATAGCCATGCCCCTGTTCAATTTTAACGCCCAGTGCTTCAAAACCTTTTAAGTGCAAATCAATCGGCCTTGTGCCGATAGCGCAGCCACCCGGCTGGGAAATGCGGGCATAACCCTTGCGTGCCAAGAGCGGCCCCATAACAAGGAACGAAGCGCGCATGGAACGTACAAGCTCATAAGGCGCTTCGCAGGAGGTAATTTCCCTGCTGTCAATTTTCAGCGTATGCGGCTCGGAAGCATCAACCTTAATGCCAAGGCATTCTAAAACCGCGCAAATTGTGCGCACATCCTCCAGCGCAGGAATTTCATCCAGCCTGCTCGGCGAAGTACCAAGAATAGAAGCGGCAATAATAGGCAGCACGGCATTTTTGGCGCCGCTTGTTTTTACTGTGCCTACAAGGCGGTTGCCGCCTTTAACTATCAATCTTTCCAACTGCAAACTCTCCTGTTCTTAAAATCCATTCTATCAAAAGGGCATACTTTTCAAAATAAATATTTTCTGTAGTAGTTTATCACTTTTTTTACAGCTTGGCAATCTCTGCCGGATAAAAAAACGCCTGCCGTTTTTCTTAACGGCAAGCGCTTTTCAAAACAAATTTTCAGGCAATCAGATACCGCGGTCCTGCATTTTCAAACGGTCTGCCAAAATATTGTAATGGGTTTCCATTTCCATAATTTCTTTTTTAATACCGGCGATTACATCCGGGTCTTCTTCAACTTTCAGGCGTTCGCGCAGTTCTTTTATGCCCTGCTTCAACTGAAACATTTTATTTCCGGATACAGCATTAATTACATCAGCCACAGTAATCAACTCCCATCATTCTTTGTATTTTTATTATACCAAAATATGGGGCTGTAAGCAAAGTTTTATTCAAACGATTTTTATAAAAATTAAATATAATTTCACAAATTCCCATAAGAAGGATTTATGCGGCTCAAATATTTAAAATTTTCATTTGAACTTAAAATTTGTTTTTGCCGGGCAGCAAATTTTAAACCCTGCTGCTTGCGGCATAATATTTTATGCAGCTGCGGTAAGCTAAAGATAGTTTTAATTACGCCTGCGCGGAGATACAAAAAGCGGATGGCACAAGCCACCCGCTTTTAAAGCTTTCCTTATTAAACTTTGTAAGGTTAAGATTAGAATGAGAAGTACAGTTCGGAGAAGATGGTATCAGCATCTTTACCGTTTTCTTTGCCTTCAAAGTCATAGTAGTTAACTACTGCAACAATGTTTTTAGCAACTGCCCAGCTTGCACCAACGTTCCAGCCTTTGTAACCTTGGTTGAATATGTCGGTTCCTTTAGCAGCATCACCCATATAGAAACCATCAGTGGTAGGTGCAATGAAAGCATTAGCTGACTGGTCGAAGTAACCTACATGCAGGCCATAGGAGCCCGGTTCGTCAGCAGAAGCGCCTTTCCAAGCGAGGTCTGCCCACCAGCCGTCTTTGTCTGTATCATAGTAGTCTTCATTGCCGCGCATGTATTCAGCAGCCAGTACAAAATCAGGAGCGAAGTTGTAGCTTACGCCAACGTTCCAGATTTCTTTGTCAAGGTTATCGGAGTTAGTCCAGTTACCAACTTTTGCGTGGGAAGAAGAATCGGTTTCAAAGTAAGCTGCATAAGCGTTTACTGCGCCCATGTCAGCTTCAACGCCTGCAACATAAAGGCGGTCTTCAGAATCAACCATATATTCAAATTGGTCATGGTCGGTATCCGCACCTTTAGCAGCAAAACCAAATACTTTTACTTTGTCGCCGTAGGAAACTTTAACGCCATCAAAATAACTATCAAGTACGTTACCGGTGAAAAGGACTTCGTTCCAACGGCCGGCGGTTACGTCCATACCGCCAAGACGACCTTCAACGTAAGCGCGTTTCAATTTTACATCATCATTACCTTTTTCATCAGTATAAGTTTGAGTATTTTCAAACATACCGGTGTAGGACCAGTCTTCGTTAACCTGGCCGTTTACCCACAAACGAGTACGAAGCCCACCTTCATCGCCGTCAACATCGCCATCAACATCTCTGTAAGAAGCACGGATCTGGCCGGTGATTTTTACGTTGTCAGCTTTCTTTTCAAGGTTAGCAACGCGAACGCCGAGGCTGTCGAGTTCGTCAGCAAATTCAGCGGCTAATTTGTCTACGTTAGCGCCTTTTGCCATTGCTTTAGCAACAATCTGAGCCATTTCATAACGGGTCATCAGTTTGTCGCCGCCGTAGGTGCCGTCGGGATAACCGTCAACAACGCCTGCTGCAGCCAGTTTGTTTACAGCGTCATAAGCCCAATGACCTGCCGGTACATCGGAGAACGGATTTGCGGCATAAGCGCTTGCAGTTACGCCAAGAGCCATAGCCATTGCGAGAACTAAAGATTTTTTCATTTTGTCATTCCTCCAGGGAAATAAATTTTTTACCCTTTCAGAAACCTTTTGCGCAAAACTTTCCGTTTCGGTTTTTTATGCGCGAGTTGCCGTGTTTCCTCTGCAACCAAACCATTACAGTCCGTATTTTGCAAACGGTTTTTAAAAGGATGTGTACACTTTACCATAATTTCACAATGCCGTCAAGAACATTTTACAATTTTTAGTGAATTTTTATCAGTTTTTTCTGCATAGAAAAACAGGCAGCACATAAAGGAAAAGCTAATCTTGCCAAAATGCACGCTATTATTGTTTTTTCTGCATAGAAAAACAGGCAGCACATAAAGCGCTGCCTGTTTGTAAATAATTTTACATTATTTGCTGAAAGCGTCCGTTAACGGAGGCACAATCTGTTTTTTGCGGGAGAGTACGCCCGGCAGATAATAATGGCCTTCTGCTTCCGGTTTGCCGAAAGCTTCCGTAACTTTTGCCTGGTTTACACCGGCAACCAGAAGGTCGGTAGCTTCGGAAAGGATGTCCGTTACCATCAGGAAGGATAAATCAAAGCCTTCGGTTTCGCGCATAGCATCCAGTGCCGCTAAAAGTTCAGGCATTTTATCCAGCCCCTGCTGGCGGCCCATAATGTTAATCTGCGCTACGCTGGCTTTGGTTTCGCCGAAATCAAATTCTTTCAAATCGGTGCGTACCAGTTCGTCCGCGGTTAAGCGGGCAATAACGGAGCCCTGTTTCAGTTCTTCCATGGCATAGGCTTCCAAATCCTCAAGCCCGGCAATTTCTTGCAGTTTTGCCGCAGCGTCCTTATCCTGCTGAGTGGTGGTCGGGCTGCGGAAATACAGGGTATCGGAAATAATTGCCGATAAAAGCAGGCCGGCAATTTCGCGCGGCAGTTCCACTTTATGTGCTTCTGCCATACTGGTAATAATGGTTGCCGTGCAGCCTACGGGTTCTTCGCGGATATAAATAGGAGCCGCGGTATGCAGGCCGCCCATGCGGTGATGGTCGATTACCTCAATGATTTCAGCTTCTTCGCTGCCTTCAACGGCCTGTGCGCGTTCGTTATGGTCAACAAGAATAAGCTGGGTTTTATCGGGTTTCAGCAGGCGTACCTTGTCAATCATGCCAATGTAGCGGCCGCCTTCCACAACCGGGTAGGAGCGGAAATTGGTATCGAGCATGGCATTTTTAACATCGTCCAGAAGTTCGTTGTTGTTGAAGGAAACAACGCTGGTAGTCATTAAGTCTTTAACCGGTGCATCCAGCAGCTGGCTGTAATCAACAGCGCCGGTTTCGTTTTCCTGTGCGCAAAGTTCTTTATAGAAGCATTTGGCAAGGTCGGTTACGGTAACAACGCCTTCAATGTTTTCCGGCGTGCCGACAGGCATGCAGCGCACGCCGTAGTCGGTAAACAAATGGCTTACCTCACGCAGTTTGGTTTCGCCGTTAAGCATGGGCACTGCAATCAGTTCCACATCTTTCAGACGGGGGTACATATCCTCAATTAAAACCGGTTCTTCCACGCCGAAATAATTAAGAACATACTGTGTTTCAGGGTTCAGCGCACCTGCGCGAGCCGCAACGGCATTAACGCCAAGCTGCCTTTTTAACCACGCATAGGCAACTGCGGAGCAGATAGAGTCCGTATCCGGGTTGCGGTGGCCGATGACATATACTGGTTTATCCACGTTCAGCACTTCCTTTTTGCAGGCAGACCTGGCTGCCGTAATGATTTTTAGTGTAATAATTATTATATCATAAAAAACTTTAAATTACCGCTGAAATTTTGTTTATTTGGCGCGTTTATCGCCCAGCGTTGCCAAAAGTTCCGCCGGGTTAATGTTATGGTAAGCCAAAAGCACAAGGCAGTCGTACCACAGGCCGCTCATTTCATCAAGCACTTCCGTCCTGCTGTCATTTTTGGAAGCAATAATGGTGCTTGAAGTATCTGCGCCAAGCTGTTTTAAAATTTTATCCTGCCCGGACATAACCAAATGCCTTGCAGCGGAATTATCGCCGCCGGACCGGCGTTTATAGCATATTAAGCGGTAAATTTCGGCAAGTACGCCGTGAATGCCGTCCGGTTCAGGCACGGGCAGGCTGCCGCTTTTCCATACCGGCTGCGTAAATACGCCAAGCCCCCTGCGCCCCGGCACCGCTTTTACCAAAAGCACCGTACCGTTTTTACCGGCAGTAATTTCCGTAACCGAAAAAGCTGCGCCGTCTTCCGCTGCGTTATAAGCCTTTTTTGTTTCCGGATCATACAGCCACAGGCTGCCGTTTTCCGCCGTGCGCGCCAGTGCTTCGCCGTCCATTTTAACAAGCGCCAGCACCTCGTCCGTACCGGCATCCTGCACAATGGCGTTAATATAGCCGTGAACATTAAATTTTAAAGCTGTAAAATCAATTTTCATCTTTTCCGCCTTCTCTTAAAACGGGCATTACGGAGTTATACCCGTCCGCTCCGTATACCAGGCAGCGTTTTACGCGCGAAATGGTTGCCGTGCTGGCGCCTGTTTTCTCCACGATTTCTTCATAAATGCAGCCGGCATCAAGCATTCTGGCAACCTCCAGACGCTGCGCCATTGCTTTTAATTCGGTAATGGTACAAATATCTTCAAAAAAGTTTGAGCATTGCTGTTCATCTTTTAAACTTAAAACAGCCCTAAACAGCTGCGCGGTTAATTTATCCCTGGTTTTTGCAGGCATGGCTGTCCTCCTTGGTTAACACCCGTAAAATTTTAAATTGGATATTTTCTATCCTTTCTTACTTTAATACTTTATTTTATAAAAAGTCAAGTAATTTTAACAGATTTTAGGAAAAATTTTATTGACAGATTTGTAAATAACGTGTATGATTGGTACATCAACTTCATACAAACATTCATCAAGAGTAGCCGAGGGACTGGCCCGATGACGCTACGGCAACCATCCTTAGTGAAACGGTGCCAAATCCAACGGAACATTCCGGCAGATGAAAGAGGTCTTAAAACTTGTACCCTTCACCTGTTTGTGAAGGGTTTTTTAGTACCTTAGAAAAGAAAGAGGAACACCGCATGATTGAATTAGTAAATGTAGAAAAAACTTACCACACCTCCTCGGGTGACATTCACGCCTTAAAGCGTACCAGCCTTACCATTAACCAGGGCGAAATTTTTGGCATTATCGGCCTTTCAGGCGCAGGCAAATCCACGCTTATCCGCTGCATTAACATGCTGGAAGTGCCGACCGCCGGGCAGGTTTTTGTAGACGGCGAAGAACTTACCGCCATGACGGAAACGCAGCTGCGCAAAGCACGCCAGAATATCGGCATGATTTTTCAGCATTTTAACCTGCTTGCCAGCCGCACCGTTTTTGACAACATTGCCTTTCCGCTGGAAATTCAGGGGCTTGGCAAAGATGAAATCAAAAAGCGCGTGGAGCCGCTGCTGGAGCTTGTACAGCTGCAGGACCGCGCCGACCACTATCCCAGCCAGCTTTCCGGCGGGCAGAAACAGCGTGTAGGCATTGCCCGCGCCCTTGCCAGCAACCCGAAGGTTCTTCTGTGCGACGAAGCAACAAGCGCGCTTGACCCGCAGACCACCAAATCCATTTTGAACCTGCTGCGCGACATTAACCAGCGTTTAAACCTTACCATAGTAATGATTACGCACCAGATGGAGGTTGTAAAGGAAATCTGCGACCGCGTAGCCGTTATTGAAAACGGAAGCATTATAGAAGAAGGCAATATGGTAGATGTATTTACCAACCCGCAGAACCAGACTACCAAGGAATTTGTTAAGAGCGTCGATAAAAACACCCTTCCGGAATCACTTAAAAGCACGCCCGTCAGCAGGGAATACTTTGAAGGCGCAAGCCTCGCCGTGCGCTTGTCCTTCTTCAGCGGCAACGCCGACAAGCCCATTGTTTCCGGCATGATTAAACGCTTCGGCGTAGACGCCAACATTATTTCCGGCAACACCGACCAGCTTAAAGACCGCATTTACGGCACTCTGCTGATTGTTATTGAAGGCCCGCAGAAAGCCCTTGAGGACTCGCTGGATTATTTAAACAGCCAAAATCTGCAAGTGGAGGTAATTGGTTATGTCAAATGAAATGATTGAACTTTTAATAAAATCCTTTTGGGAAACCGGCTATATGGTTGTTGCCTCCACCGTGCTGGCAAGCCTTATCGGCATACCGCTGGGCATTATCCTTACGGTAACTCGCAATGGGCACATTCTGCCGAATGCCGTTATCAACTCCGTGCTGGGCGTTATTGTTAACGCCACCCGTTCCACCCCGTTTATTATTTTAATGGTAGCCATTATTCCGCTTACCCGTATGCTGGTTGGTTCTTCCATCGGCACTACGGCCGCCATTGTGCCGCTTACCATTTCCGCAGCACCGTTTATTGCGCGTGTTATCGAATCTTCGCTGCTTGAAATTGACCACGGCGTTATCGAAGCCGCACAAAGCATGGGTGCAAGCCCGATGCAGATTATTTACAAGGTTCTGCTTCCCGAATCGCTGCACTCCATCGTGCTCGGCATTACCCTTGCTGTTATAGCCCTTATCGGTTACTCCGCCATGGCGGGCGTACTCGGCGGCGGCGGCCTCGGCGACCTTGCCATCCGCTACGGCTACCAGCGTTTCCAGCCCGATGTAATGATTGTTACCGTTGTTATCCTGATTCTCATGGTACAGCTCATTCAGTTTATCGGCGACACGCTCAGCAAAAAACTTAATAAAACCAAATTATAATGTTAGCAATTTATTTTAATTTTAATATTTTGGAGGAGGATTACTATGAAATTAAAAAGAATTTTGGCCGCACTGGCGGTTGGCACACTGGCACTCGGCATTTTTGGCTGCGGCGGCAGCGAGAAAGCAGCGGATACTTCCGCACCCGTTAAGGTAGGCGTTACCGCAGGCCCCCATGCCGAAATTATGGACGAAGTTAAAAAACTGGCTGCCAAAGACGGCTTAAACATAGAAGTTGTGGAATTTAACGACTTTGTAACGCCGAACATTGCCTTGCAGCAGGGCGAAATTTTTGCCAACAGCATGCAGCACAGGCCTTACCTTGACGCCACGCTGAAAAAAGAACCCGGCTTTGAACTGGTTGAAGTTTTTAAAACCGTAAACTTCCCCATGGCGGTTTATTCCGATAAAATCAAAAAAGGTGAAGCCATCCCCGACGGCGCAACCATCGGCATCCCGAATGACCCTTCCAACGGCGGCAGAGCGCTTTTGCTGCTTGCCGAGCAGAAATTAATTGAAGTTAAGGACATTAACGACGTTACCACCTCCGTTGCCGATATTACCGGCAACCCGCATGGCTATAAATTTCTTGAGCTTGACGCTGCCACCATTCCCCGCAGCCTGCCGGATGTAACCGTTGCCGTTATTAACGCCAACTACGCGCTGCCTGCCGGGCTGAACCCCATGACGGATTCCTTGATGGTTGAAGGCGCTGCTTCCCCGTACATCAACATTTTTGTAACCAAAAAGGAAAATGCCGCCGACCCGCGCATTAAGCAGCTGCAAAAAATTTACCAGTCCGCCGAAGTTGAAAAATTCATTAGCGACCACTTTAAAGGCTCCGTTACCGTCGGCTGGAAATAAAATATTAAAAATAAAAGCGTCCCTTGCGGGCGCTTTTTGTTTGAGGTGAACCATGAAACGTATTTTGCATTTATTAGTTTTGCTTATAATTACCCTGTGCTTTATGCCCGCCGCTTACGCGGAAAGCCCTGTTGACCGCCCCGTGAACACCAGCAGGCTTGACGATGTATTTGCCAGACATGGCGTAAACGGCACCCTTGTAATTTATGACGTACAGAAAAACGGTTACTGGCTGCACAACGCCGGGCGTGCAGCAGAACGGTTTTACCCCGCCAGCACTTTTAAAATTTTTAACAGTCTTATCGGTTTAAGCGAAGGCGTTGTTAAAGATGCGGACGAAGTTTTTTACCGTTATAGCGGCGAACCGGTGTACCTTGAAAGCTGGAAAGCCGATGCCAGCCTGCGCAGCGCCATAAAACTCTCGCAGGTGCCCGCCTATAAAGAACTGGCGCGCCGCATCGGTGCGGAACGCATGCAGGCCAACATGAAAAAGCTGCACTACGGCAACGAAAGCATTGGCAGTAAAATCGACAGCTTCTGGCTGGAAGGGCCGCTTAAAATAAGCGCGTTGGAGCAGGTTAAGCTGCTTACAGCACTTGCCCGCAGGCAATTACCTTATCCGCAAAAGGCGCAGCAGCAGGTTTGTGACATAACCGTTTTAAAACAGACCGATGCCTGCACGCTGCACGGCAAAACCGGCTGGGCAACGGACAATATAAAAACCCCGGTAGGCTGGTTTGTTGGCTGGGCCGAAACCAAAGACAACCTGTATGTTTTTGCCATGAATATGGATTTAACCGACGCCGCAGATTTGCCGTTAAGAGAAAGTATAACCCTGGAGTGCCTTCGAGCTTTAAAACTTTTATAAAGCAGTTTATAATTATACTAAGCAGTAATTGAAAGAAGGGATACTATGGCATATTTAGGCGAAGATATTAAAAAACTCGGTTTTGGGCTGATGCGCCTGCCGAAAATTGGCGAGGCCATCGACATTGAACAGACCAAAAAAATGGTAGATATGTTTCTGGAAGCAGGCTTTACCTATTTTGACACGGCGTGGGCCTACCCCGGCAGCGAAGACGCTATCCGCCAGGCGCTGGTAGAACGCTACCCGCGTGAAAAATTTCAGCTGGCAACCAAAAACGCCGCCTGGATTAACTGCAAAAGGCGCGAAGAAGCAGTTAACCAGTTTGAAACCAGTTTGAAACAAACCGGCGCAGGTTATTTTGATTTTTACCTTCTGCACAACCTCGGCGAAAGCCGCACCAAATATTTTGACGATTACAACATGTGGGACTTTGTGCAGGAGCAAAAAGCCAAAGGGCTGATTAAGCACGTTGGTTTTTCGTTCCACTCCACGCCGGAAGAACTGGACGCCATTTTAAATGCGCACCCCGAAATGGAATTTGTGCAGCTGCAAATTAACTATGCCGACTGGGATTATCCCGCTGTACAAAGCCGCCGCTGCTATGAAGTGGCGCGCAAACACGGCAAGCCCGTTATCATTATGGAACCGGTTAAAGGCGGCATGCTCGCCAATCCGCCGGAAAGCGTACAGAAAATTTTAAAAGATGCCGAGCCGGAAATGTCCGTGGCAAGCTGGGCCATCCGCTTTGCTGCGCATCTGGAAGGCGTTATTACCGTGCTCAGCGGCATGAGCAATGTTGAGCAGATGCAGGACAACCTTTCTTACATGAAGTATTTTAAAGGCCTTACCGCCGCCGAAGAAGCAACGCTGAAACAGGCGCAGGAGGCGCTGGCAAAAATTCCGCTCATTCCCTGTACCACCTGCAACTACTGCGCCAAAGTCTGCCCCATGAATATCGGCGTAAGCGGCAGCTTTACGGCAATGAACTACTACACGCTGTATAAGGATTTGGCCGCTGCCAAACACCAGGAAAACTGGCTGGTTACGGGCCACGGCAAAAAGAAAGCCGCCGAATGCATTAAGTGCGGCGCGTGCGAAAAAGCCTGCCCGCAGCATATTAAAATCCGCGAAGAACTGGTAAAGGTTACTGAAACCCTGGGCTGATATGTTAAAACAGAAGCATCCGTTTTATAAACGGGTGCTTTTTTATGTGCTTCGGCAGAATTTTGTGATATAATGGGAACGCTTAATAAATTTCACCCTGTTTTAAGGAGCAGCTATGAGCCGTAAACCTTTTGTGCCCGCAGCCCTTTTGGGCAAGCTGTGGCGCTGCATAATAGAATTTGAAATGCTGAAGGAAGGCGACCGCGTGCTGATTGGCTTAAGCGGCGGCAAGGACAGTATGTTTTTAACAGCCGCACTGGCCGAAGTGCAGCAGTATGCGCCTTTTAAGTTTGACCTTGCCTGCTACACGGTGGATACAATGTTCAGCAGCGATTTTCCCAAAGCTGACTTGGAAAGCTTCTGCGCGCAGTACGGGCTTAAACATTACAGCAGCAAAGTTGATGTTACCGAAGCGTGGCAGCACCGCACCAACACGCCGTGCTTTACCTGTGCTTATTTCCGCCGCGCAGCCACCAACCGCACGGCGCTGGAGCTGGGCTTTAACAAAGTTGCCTGGGCGCACCACCATGACGACGCCGTGGAAACCTTCTTTTTAAACCTTGTTGCCAGCGGCCAGCTTAAAACCTTTCTGCCGGTAACACCGCTTTCACGCACGGGGCTTACCCTAATACGCCCGCTTTTATATTACCGCGAGGCGGAAATCATCAATATGGTTGACGAGCTTAACCTGCACCCGCTGAAAAACCCCTGCCCATACGACGGCCACACAAAACGCCAGGAAGCAAAAGAACTGCTGCGCTCGCTGCAAGGCTTCAACGCCGAAGCGTACGACCATCTGGCGGCAGCCATGCGTTTTGCCAATGCCGAACTTTGGCCTGCCAAATGCGGCAAAACGGAGCTGGCAGATAAATTCCACGCATTTTGGCAGCAAAAGCGCAAAAACAGGCAGGAATAACGCCGCCCGCAGCGAATATAATTTTTTGTATGACATTTTGACCGGAGGTTTTTTATGACAGTAAAAGAGTTTAAACATGATTATTTCAGTTTTAAAGGGCGTTTGAACCGCAAGCCCTTTTTAATGCGCCTGATGATGCTTGGCGCCATCAGTATCTTTTTTGTTTTAATCGTTATCAACGCCGAACCGCACCTTAAGGAAGACCCCGCGCATTTTGCCACCAACGTGCGCAAATCGCTGGTGTTCTGGGTTTATTATATTCCGCTGATTATCGCCAGCATTTCGCTCGGCGTGCGCCGCCTGCACGACCTTAATTTAAGCGGCTGGTGGATGCTTCTGGGTTCCGGCGCGCTTTTAAGCACCGTAAACACCGGCAACACCGCCATTGACCTTGCAGCGGCAATTTTATTTTACATTGCCCAGCTTTTCAATTTGTTCCTGATTTTCTTCCGCGGCACCAAAGGGCCTAACCGCTTCGGCGAAGACCCCGTACCCCAGCCCGTAAAAGAAAAGAAGAAAACCAAAGAAGAACGCCGCGCCGAAGCCAAGGCACGCAAAGAAGCAGCCGAAGCAGAAAAACGCGCTGATGAAGAACTGGAACGCGAGATTGCCGAAGCGCATCCCGACTGGGACGAATACGACCGCTATGACGCCATGCAGGAGGCCAAAGCCAAACGCGAAGCCGAAAAAGCAGCGGCAGAAGTTAAAGACGGCACCGAAAACAAAGAAAGCAAATAATCGTACAAAAAAATCCCGCCAAAAGCGGGATTTTTATTTTATGCGTATTTTGTTTTAAACTAAAGTATATATTTGGTACTGCTGCGCCTTACCAGGCCAGTACTTCCACACCGGTATCGGTAACAAGCACCGTGTTTTCCCACTGAGCCGACATGCTGCCGTCCTGCGTATAAACAGTCCAGTCGTTTGAAGCATCGATAAACACATCGCGGCGGCCGGCGTTAATCATCGGCTCAACCGTAAATACCATGCCCGGCACCATCAGCATGCCGGTATTTTTTTTGCTGTCGTGGCACACAAAAGGTTCTTCGTGGAAATCCACGCCGACGCCGTGCCCGCCAAATTCCGTTACCACGCTATAACCGTGCTTGCGTGCAAACGGGGCAATGGCAGCGCCGATATCGCCGATAAAGGCCCACGGCTTGCAGGCTTCCACGCCGCGGCGCATACATTCTTTAGTAATGGCAACCAAATCCTGATTCGGTTTGGAAACCTTGCCTATCATAAACATGCGCGAAGCATCGGCGTAATAGCCGTTATAAATAGTGGTTACGTCAACGTTAACAATGTCGCCGCTTTTAAGCACCGTTTTATCGGGAATACCGTGGCAAACCTGGTCATTAACCGAAGTGCAGATGCTTTTCGGGAAGCCGTAAAAACCGAGGCAGGCAGGAATACCGCCGCTCTTGGTAATAAAATCATACGCCAGCGCATCAATTTCTTCCGTTGTCATGCCGGCTTTAATTTTTTGGGCAATCAAATCAAGGCAGGCATTGTTAATTTTGGCTGCCGCACGGATGCCTTCAATCTGTTCCGGCGTTTTTATCATATCCATATCGGGAACTTCGCAGCCTTTAGCCTTGAATTCGGCTATTTTTGCTTTTATTACTTCAATATCCATAAAAATCTCCTTTAATACAAATTTAATTTTATAGTGCTATTATAACACATATAACATAAAGTGACAGCACAAAGTCAGCTTATGCTTACAAATTATTTTTCTATTATTTTTTGTTTCTTTATGTTAAAATATTGTTAGTTTTTGTATAAGGAGGAGCCGATGGAAGCTATTTATTCCAACATTGCCGATTTTATCCTGCATTTTGACCGTTACCTGCCCGTTGTTATGGAAGCCTACGGGCACTGGATTTACGCATTTTTGTTCATTATTGTTTTTTGTGAAACAGGGCTTGTGGTAACGCCGTTTCTGCCGGGCGATTCGCTTTTGTTTGCCTGCGGCGCACTGGCTGCATCTGCCGAAGGGCTCAGCCTGCCGCTTCTGGCCGTTATTTTCCTTGTGGCTTCAATTACCGGCGACGCATGCAACTACGAGATAGGCAAGCACCTGGGGCATAAAATACTTGCCGCCAATTCAAAGCTGATTAAACCGGAGTACGTAAAAAAAGCCGAAGATTTTTACGCCAAGCACGGCCACAAAGCTATTTTTCTGGCCCGTTTTGCCCCGATTGTGCGTACCTTTGCGCCTTTTGTTGCAGGCATCGGCACCATGCACTACCGTACCTTTGCCATTTACAATGTCAGCGGCGCCTGCACCTGGGTATTTTTATTCCTCGGCGGCGGCTACTTTTTCGGCAACATTCCGTTTATCAAACAAAACTTTTCGTATGTAACCATGGGCATTATTCTGTTTTCGCTTACCCCGATTATTTTTGAGGTTATCCGCAGCAAGCGTGCCAAATAACGAAAGAAGGCTGAAAGATGTATTATTTTACCAGTGACTACACTACCGGCTGCACGCCGGAAATTTTAGAAGTTTTGGGAGCAACCAATCTTGAAGAAACAGCAGGCTACGGCGAGGACGCATACTGCGAAGCTGCCCGCGCGCTGATTCATAAAGAATGCGGCCGCCCGGATGCGGACGTTTATTTTATGATGGCAGGCACGCAGACCAACCTTACCATTATCTCCGCCTCCCTGCGCCCCTTCCACGGCGTTTACGGCACCGCGCGCAGCCATATTAACACGCACGAAGCCGGCGCCATTGAACGCAGCGGCCACAAGGTGCTTGTAGTGCCCGACGAAGACGGCAAAATTACCGCTGCCCAGATTGCTGCCGAACAGGAAAAATACCTGCACGACCCCAGCCGCGAGCATATTGTAATGCCTAAAATGGTTTATATTTCGCAGCCTACGGAAACCGGTACGCTGTACAGCAAAAAGGAACTGGAAGATTTATACGCCGTATGCAAGCAGTATAATTTATACCTGTTTATTGACGGTGCGCGCCTCGGTTACGGGCTTACTTCGCTCGCCTGCGATTTTACCATGCAGGACATTGCCAATAACTGCGACGTGTTCTACATTGGCGGCACCAAATGCGGCATGCTGTTCGGCGAAGCGGCAGTTATTTTAAACCCTGCCATTAAAGAAGATTTTATTCCGCTGATGAAACAGTGCGGCAGCGTACTTGCCAAAGGCCGCCTGCTTGGCATTCAGTTTGAAGCCATGTTCACCAACGGTTTATACTACCGTATCTGCAAACAGGGCATTGATACAGCCATGCAGATTAAAGCCGTGCTTAAAGAATGCGGCTTTGAATTCTTGACTGATTCACCAACCAATCAGCAGTTTATCATCATCACCAAAGAGATGTACGAAAAAATAAGCAGCCATTTTAAACTCGGCCTTTATGAAAACCTGCCTGACGGCAGAGTAGCTGCCCGTATCTGCACCAGCTGGTCCACCTCGCAGGATGCGGTTGACAAGCTGTGCAAGTTTATTAAAGAGCTGTAAGAAAGTAAACATAAATTTCCGGCAAAAGGTTTATATTAATGCGGTCATGTAAAAATGCTGCGGCTTCTCCGATTCCGTCCGGGCTTTGCGGCCGGACTCCCGAAGATTGAAACTAAAAATTTCAGCCGCCGCAGTTTTTATCTATGACCTTATAATATAAACCTTTTGCCCTAACTTCACATCAACGCATCAAGATAAATATTTTGTTTGAACACATTATTTGAACAAACGTAACAAACTAAAATAATCATAAATAAAACTTATAATTATACGCAAAAACACCGCTGTAAAAGCGGTGTTTTTTATTTGCAACGTATTTTGTTATTATATTTTGCTGCGCTACTTTTTGCTCCACAGCCATATTTCGCGGCACAGCCAGATAATGAACACGCCGCAGAAATCAAGCACAATATCGGTAACCTGCGCCGTACGCCCCGGCACCGAAAGCTGAATGTACTCATCCGCTACGGCAACGGCAAGCCCCAAAAACAGGATGTAGCCGGACGCCACGCGGTTGGACACGCGCCAGCTGATAAAAGTATTAACCATAATCATTGCCAGAACGGCAAATTCCACAAAATGTGCCAGCTTGCGCAGGCGTGCCTCCAGACGGTCTACCGGCATCGGGTCGCCGATAGCGGCATACAGGCTGTCAAGCCACTGGGCCAGAAGCCCGCTTGCTTTGTATGAAGTTTCCGCAGGCAGCGAAGAATTGAAAAAGATAAAACCTGCAAACAGCACTAACAGCAGCAGCCATAAAAATTTTTTCATTTATACGCGCCGCCCTGTTACTGATTGCGTGTAAGCAAATCCATTACCATCATATTGCTTACAACGCCAATGCCGCCCGGCACCGGAGTGTAAGCCGAGGCTTTGCCTACAACGGCAGGGTCAACGTCGCCCACCAGTTTGCCGTCAACGGCGTTAATGCCAACGTCTACAACAACCGCGCCTTCTTTAATCATATCGGTCCTTACAAAGCAGGGCTTGCCTACTGCCGCAACGATAATATCCGCCTGGCGGGTAATTTCGGCAATGTTTTTGGTTTTGCTGTGGCAAATTGTAACGGTGGCGTTTTTGTTTAAAAGCAAATTGGCAACCGGTTTGCCTACAACATTGCTGCGGCCGATTACAACGGCATGCTTGCCTTCCAGTTCAATGCCGTAATGTTCCAGCGTTGCCATGCAGGCACGCGGCGTACAGGGTGACATTTTGCCGTAGCCAAGGTACATATCGCCAACGTTTTTCACGTTCAGGCAGTCCACGTCCTTGCTGGCGGTAACTGCCGCGCCGATTGTATCGCTGTCCAGCGGTTTGGGCATCGGCATCATCGGCAGTACGCCGGTAACGTAACGGTTGTGGTTCATGCGGGCAATGTCGCGCAGCAAATCTTCCTGTTTGGTATCGGCAGGATATAAAAGTTCTTTAACATAAATGCCCATGCTTTCAGCAAGTTTCATTAAACGGTCTTTGTAAACGTGCGAAGCCGGGTCATCGCCAACAACAATAATTGCCAGCGTTACTTTACGCCCTTTGCCAAGCGCATTGGCCACACGCTGCATAATGGTTTCGCGGTAAGCATCGGCAACGGGTTTTCCCCTCATAATCAAAGTTTCCATAACAGTTCTCCTTAAAACAGTCCGCTTATTACGCCGTCGTCGCTTACGTCAATTTTTTCGGCGGCAGGAACTTTCGGCAGGCCCGGCATGGTCATAATATCACCGGTTAATACTACCACAAAGCCTGCACCGGCTGCGATACGGCAGTTTTTAATGGTAATTTCAAAGCCTTCCGGGCGGCCCAGAAGCGCCGGGTCATCCGAGAAGGAATACTGGGTTTTTGCCATGCAGACAGGCAAATGCCAATAGCCCATTTTTTCAAAATCCTTCAAAGCATTGTTTGCTTCTTTGGTGTAGTTTACGCCCACTGCACCGTAAATCTTTTTGGCTATGGTTTCAATTTTTTCCTTCAGGCTCAGTTCTTCGCCGTACAGCAGTTTAAAATCGGCTTTGCCGCTTGTTGCCAGTGCCACAACTTCTTTCGCCAGTTCAATGCCACCTTCGCCGCCTTTGGCAAATACTTCCGAAAGCGCAACGTTTACGCCGTGTGCGGCGCAGTGGCTGCGGATGGCTTCCAGTTCTTCCGGGGTATCCTGTGCAAAGGCATTAATGGCAACAACCAGAGGCAAACCGTACTGCTTAATGTTTTCGATATGCTTTTCAAGGTTAACAATGCCGCGTTTTACAGCTTCCACATCCGGTGTTGCAAGGTCAGTTTTCGGCACGCCGCCGTGCATTTTAAGCGCGCGTACGGTAGCAACCAGCACAACAGCATCCGGTTTTAAACCGGCATAACGGCATTTAATGTCAAAGAATTTTTCCGCGCCCAAATCTGCACCGAAGCCTGCTTCCGTAATGGTGTAATCGGCAAGTTTGAGCGCCGTTTTGGTTGCCATTACGCTGTTGCAGCCGTGGGCAATATTGGCAAACGGGCCGCCGTGGATAATGGCAGGCACATTTTCCAGAGTCTGTACAAGGTTCGGTTTTACAGCGTCTTTTAACAGTGCTGCCATTGCGCCCTGTGCTTTAAGCATACCTGCGGTAATGGGGTTGCCGCTGTAATCGTAAGCCACAATAATTTTGCTCAGGCGTTCTTTTAAATCATGCAGGCCGGTTGCCAGGCACAAAATAGCCATAACCTCCGAAGCTACGGTAATATCAAAGCCGTCCTGGCGCGGTACGCCGTGCGCTTTGCCGCCAAGGCCGACAACTATGTTGCGCAGCTCGCGGTCATTCATATCAACAACGCGTTTCCACACAATGCGGCGCGGGTCGATATTAAGCGCATTGCCCTGCTGAATATGGTTGTCAAGCATGGCTGCCAGAAGCATATGGGCAGATGTTATGGCATGGAAATCGCCGGTAAAATGCAGGTTAATGTCCTCCATAGGCACAACCTGAGAATAGCCGCCGCCTGCTGCGCCGCCCTTAATGCCCATGCAGGGACCGAGCGAAGGTTCGCGCAGGGCAACGATAACTTTTTGACCGATTTTGGCAAGCCCCTGTGCCAGGCCTACCGTAGTGGTGGATTTTCCTTCACCGGCAGGGGTCGGGGTAATGGCCGTAACCAGAATAAGTTTTCCGTCAGGCTTATCCTGCACTCTTTTAATTAAATCCATGGAAAGTTTTGCCTTGTAGCGGCCGTATAACTCAATATCTTCCTCACCGATGCCGAGTTTTGCGGCAACCTCAGTAATGGGCAGCATATGCGCCTTTTGAGCAATTTCAATATCCGATAACATCTTGGTACCTCCCTTTTCTGCACTTAAATAACTATATCTTTGTTTTATTCTCTGCCGGAGTTCCTTTTTCCTTCCGGTAGAGATAAATTATTCAAACCATATTTCCAGTTTTGTGCCTTCCGCGGCAACAGTCCCCGGCGGCAGCGACTGCTTCTTCGCCCTGCCGCTGCCGTAAGGCACCAGCACCAGATGCCCGCGCTGCACCAGTTCTGCCGTCTGGCGCATGTCAAGCCCGGTAAAGTCCGGTATCTTTACTTTGTTGTCCGGCAAAAATTCCATTACCGGTGCTTTAACGGCTTTGGCCCTGTCTTTGGCATCTTCCTCAAACGAAGGCAGCCCTTCGTGCGTGCTCGGCTGAATGCCTTTGGCAACAAGTATCTGCTGCAAAGTATCTTTAAATACCGGCGCCGATACCTGCGAACCGTAAAACGCGCCCTGCGGCGTGTCAAGCATTACCAGCATCGCATACTGCGGATTTGCTGCCGGTACAAAGCCTACAAAAGACGCTATGTATTCGCCCGGGGCATAGCCGCCCTGCTCGGCAAGTTTTTCTGCCGTGCCGGTTTTGCCCGCAATCTGATAGCCTGCAATATGCGCCGGTTTGCCGCCGCCCTCGCTGACTACTTTTTCCATCATCATGCGCATCTGCCCGGCAACGTCTTCGGTAATAACGCGGCGCACAACCTTCTTCTGCCCCTGGCGCAAAACGCGCCCGTCGGGCATTACAATTTTATCAATAATGTAAGGCTCCAGAAGTTCACCGCCGTTGGCAATGGCGCAGATGGCGCGCAGCATTTGCAGCGGCGTTACGGCAATGCCCTGCCCGATGGCCATGGTGGCAATATCAGGCTCGTACATATCTTCCGGTCTGTACAAAATGCCGCTTTCCTCGCCCGGAAGTTCAATGCCCGTCGGCTGGCCGAAGCCGAACTTTTTGCTGTAATCAATCATCTGGTTTGCGCCGAGCTGCATGCCCAGCTGTACCATACCGGTGTTAATGGAGTATTTAATAATATCCTCAAAGGGCACCTGCCCGCGCCCTTCTCCGTCCCAGTTGCGGATAACGCGGTCGGCAATTTTAATGCTGCCCTTGTCCTCAAACACGGTCTGCGGCGTAATGATGTTTTCACTCAGCCCCATGCAGCCTACAATCGGTTTAAAAACAGAACCCGGTTCGTAAATAATGGAAATTGCCCTGTTCGTCCACGTGGAAACGGGGTATTCGCCAAAATCGTTAGGGTCAAAGGTTGGGCGCGAAGCCATACCAAGTACCGCGCCGGTGTGCGGGTCCATCAAAATGGCTGCCGCCGCGCGCGATTTGGTTTCCTTCATGGCTCGGTCAAGCGCGTCCTCCAGCACAAACTGAATTTTGCTGTCGATAGTAAGGTACACCGTCGGCATATTCTGCGGGCGCGAATGGTTCATGCCCGCTTCGCCCATCGGGCGTCCCAGTGCGTCCACCATTTCTTCCTGCTCGGTTTTGGCGCCTTTAATTACGGAATCAAGCGCCAGCTCAATACCGGCTAGCCCCTTGTCATCCGTGCCTACAAAGCCCAGAATCTGCGCGGCCATGCTCTTTTTGGTGTAGTAACGCTTGCTTTCTTCCAAAAAGTGCAGGCCCGGCAGTTTGTTTTCCTTAACTATGCGCGTTACCTCGTCCGCCTCTTTCGGCGTGAGGGTACGCTTAATCCATATAAAACGTGCTTCCGTAGTAAAATCGCTGTACAGGCTTTCGGCACTGATGCCGAGCGGCCCTGCCAGTAAATCTGCCGCCAGGCGCTTAACATTGCGCCCGCTTTTGGCAGCCGCACTGTCCGGGCGGTCCTCCATTTCAACAGGGTCAACATACAGCGATTTTGCCATAATGCTTACGGCAAGTTCTTCGCCGTTGCAGTCCACAATTGCCCCGCGCGGCGAATACATTACGTCCGTGCCCATGGCCTGTGCCATCGACTGCCGCGCCATTGCGTCGCCGCGTATAATTTGCAGCCACACCAGGCGCCCGATAACTATGGCAAAAACGGTAAAAATTAATGCAAACAGCCCAAAAAAGCGTTTTTTGCTGCTGTAAAACTTAAATTCTTTTCTCATCTGCGCCACCCCCTGCGCCTTAAATCAGAGGTTGGCATAATGGGCGGCATACCGGCATCACGCAGCAGTTCTTCGCGCTTTTCGCGCTTAACCTCCGCCTTGTAAACCGAAAGCGCCAGCCCCAGCGCCGTAAGCGATACCACCATGGAAGTACCGCCGTAACTTATAAACGAAAGCGGCACGCCGATAACCGGCAGGCAGCCGCATACCATCAGCATATTGGCCGCAGCCTGCCCCACAACCAGAAGCGTTACGCCGCTGATGAGCATAAAGCCCTCCTCATCACGGCAGGCAGACGCCATGCGGAACAGCGCAATGCCCAAAAGCGCAAACAGAAAAATTAAAAACACGGCGCCGCCAAAGCCCCATTCCTGGCAGTAAATGGCAAAGGCAAAGTCTGTATGCGCCTCCGGCAGATAAAAGAATTTGCCGCTGCCCTGCCCCCATGGCACGCCCAAAACACCGCCGCTGCCGATGGAAATTAACGACTGCACCATCTGGTAGCCCGCGTTGGAAGGGTCGCTCCACGGGTCGTACCACACCAGAACCCTTTGCAGGCGGTACGGCGCAATGGCAATAAGCCCCACAACGCCCACAAAGCCGCCCGCCATTAAAAGCAGCAGCATGCGCAGCGGAAGCCCTGCCAGAATATACATGCCCACGGAAAGCGCAACAACAATTGCCGCCGTGCCCATATCCGGCTGTTTCAAAACCAAGGCTCCGTATATCAGCGCCATTACCATCGTTTTGTTGCCCGGGTAATCAAACAATGCCGGGCGCAGATGTTTTTTCAGCCGCTTGCCAAGCTCGCCGGCGCACACCATAATTACGGCCAGCTTTGCCAGCTCCGAAGGCTGCAAGCTGAACGGCCCTATATACAGCCAGCGCTGCGCGCCCTTGGTTGTAACGCCAACCGTATCAACGGCAATCAGCAAAAACAGTACCGAAAAATAAATAATATTCAGCCAGTGCTTGCTCAGCCATAAATGGTAATCAGGGCCGCGCAGCCCCAAATACAGCATCACGGCAAAGCCAGCCGCCGCAAACGCAACATAGCGTTTTAAATAAAAATAGCCGTCGCCGAACATATCCGTCGCTTCAACAAAACTGGCGCTGAAAACATTAATGCAGCCTATCGCCAAAAGCATCAGCGTAATCCATATTACTGCGTCACGCGGATTGTCCCAGATAAAAAAGTGTTTCTGCATAAATGCCTCTACTTAAACACAACTTCGCAAAAATTAATGGGCGTGCCCAAAGCGCTGAACTTCTGCTCATACTCCGTCTGCACTTCGTTCTCGTACTCCGAATGGTGCAAATCATAGCTCAGGGCAATAATCTCCAGCCCAAACTCCTTAAACTCCTCTACCGAAAAATCAAACAGAGCCCTGTTGTCCGTTTTAAAGCGCAGGTGCCCGCCGCTGCCCAAAAGCCTCTGGTATTTTGCCAGAAAGTTTCTGTGCGTAAGGCGGCGTTTGGCGTGGCGCGCCTTCGGCCACGGGTCGCTGAAATTCAAATACAGCTCCTTTATTTCGCCCGGCTCAAACCAGTCCTCCAGCTGCTCTGCGTTAGCGCAGATAACAACGGCGTTTTCCAGTTTGTTATCCATAATATACTTGCCCGGGTAATACGAAATATCGTGCTGTGTTTCCACGCCTATAAAAGCCTTTTCCGGGTGCAGTTCCGCCATGCCGGTTAAAAAGCGCCCCTTGCCGCAGCCAATTTCAAGGCACAGGCGTTTTCCGGGAAAACGCTCCTGCCAGTGCCCTTTATAATCCTCCAGATTGTGCATCAGCACATATTTATCCTTTAATTCTTCCATTGCAGTTTCAATCCATGGCTTTTTTCTTAAACGCATAACTACCGTCCTTTATAAAAATTTACATCTATTAATTATACCATATCTTAACGCATTTTTTGCATAAAACATTTTAATTTGCCAGGCACATCCGCCCCTGCGGATATTTGACGAAGCGCCGCCACGGTGCTATATTAAATTTGTAAGGGCACACGCCCCCAAAGGAGGTTTTAAATATGAACGAAGCAATGAACAACCTTTTAACCAGAAGAAGCTGCCGCAAATATAAACCCGATATGCTGCCGCAGGAAGTACTGGACGAAATTTTAAAGGCAGGCACCTATGCCGCCAGCGGGCACGGCACGCAAAACCCCATTATGATTGCCGTTACCGATAAAGAAATGCGCGATAAATTAAGCAAGTTAAACGCCAAAATTTTTGGCAAACCCGATATTGACCCGTTTTACGGCGCACCGGTTGTTGTTATTGTGCTGGCCGATAAAAAATATCCCACTTACGTTTACGACGGCAGCCTTGCCATGGGCAATTTAATGCTTGCCGCCCACGCGCTCGGCGTTGCCAGCTGCTGGATTCACCGCGCCAAAGAAGAATTTGAACTGCCCGAAGGCAGGGAAATTTTAAAACAGCTCGGCATTGAAGGCGACTACGAAGGCATAGGCCACTGCATTTTAGGCTATGCCGATTGCCCTGAACCGCAGGCTGCACCGCGCAAGGAAAACCGCATTTATTACATTAAATAGCCTGTGCAATTTACCCAAAATTTACAAATACCCGGCACGTTTTAACGCCTGCCGGGTATTTTTTGCCTTTAATACCGCGAAAAACGGCTAAAAAACAAGTTACGCCCCTTTACAGTGGTCAGTGCGGAAGCATTGGCAAACCAAAGCCCAAAATTACCCCACAAACGCCAATTTATGCAGATTTAACCTTTTGAACGCGCCCGAATATATGATACAATTAAAAAAATATTGCTTTTAGAGCGGAGGTGACTGTTTCCCAAGCGGAAACACATTATTTGGATTATTTCGTGATAATTTTAAACATTATTGTAATTTTATTTCTGGTAGCGCTTAACGGCTTTTTCGTGGCATCAGAATTTTCTATCGTTAAAGTGCGCCCTTCAAGGCTCGACACTTTAATTAAAGAAGGCAGCAAAAGCGCGGTTTACGCACGCCAGGTAACGGAGCACCTTGACGCCTACCTTTCCGTAACGCAGCTTGGCATTACCCTTGCCTCGCTCGGCCTTGGCTGGATTGGCGAACCTGCCGTTGCCAAAATGCTGGCACCGCTATTTGCCCTGCTTAAACTGCCGCCGCAGCTTGAGCACACGCTGGCCTTTGTGGTAGGCTTTTCCGTAATTACCGCCCTGCACATTGTACTTGGCGAACTGGTGCCGAAATCGCTTTCCATACAAAAAACGGAAGCCATTGTTTTATTTGTAGCGCGCCCGCTGATTATGTTCGACAAGCTGATGTACCCGGCCGTATGGTTTTTAAACCACGTTGCCAACTGGACCTTGCGCCGTATGGGCATCAGCGCCGCCAGCGAAGCGGAAGAAGCGCACAACGAAGAAGAAATCCGCATTTTGATGGAAGAAAGCTATAAATACGGCTATATCGACAAAAGCGAGCTTACCTATCTCGATAACGTTTTTGACTTTTCCGAACGCAGTGCCGGCGAAATCATGGTGCCCCGCACCGACATGATTTGCCTGTACCTTGAAGACAGCTTTGATGAAAACATCAAAACCGCACTGACGGAACGCATGACGCGTTACCCCATCTGCAACGAGGATAAAGACCATATCATCGGCTTTCTGCATATTAAAGACTTGCTGCGCGCCCTTAACGACGGCCAAAAGCCTGACTTAAGCACACTGGCCCGCGACGTGCTGGAAGTACCTGTTTCCATGCCTATCAGCAACCTGCTGCGCCTTTTGCAGAAGGAACGCAAACAGCTTGCCATTTTGATTGACGAATACGGCGGCACCGCCGGTATGGTAACTATCGAGGACATTCTTGAAGAAATCGTCGGTGAAATACAGGACGAATTTGACGAAGAACGCCCCGAAGTGGAAGAAGAAACCGATAAAAGCTATTCCGTTGACGGCAAAATGCTTTTGGAGGATGTTAACGACCTGTTCGGGCTTGAACTTGACGACAGCCAGTGCGATACCATTGGCGGCTGGGTTTACACTCAGCTTAACACACAGCCGCAGATAGGGCAGACCGTTAAACTGCCCAAGGCGGAAATTACCGTGGAAGAAGTAGAAGCCCTACGCATTACCCGCCTGAAAATAAAACTCTTAAGTGCGCTCAGCAGTGTTAACCAGGGCATGCTGGACGAACATTTGAATAAGGATTAAGACCTGATAAAAAACGGTACCTTTTTACGGGTACCGTTTTTTTATTGCTCTTATTCAGCTTTTGTAATTTTATTTTTTCTTTTCTGCCGAGGCAATAACGGCTTCGGCAAGCTCTTTAAGGGTTATGCGGCGGTTCATGCTGTACTGGCGCATTTTGCTGTATGCTTCGTCCTCCGTAAAGCCGTGTGCCGCCATTAATATGCCTTTGGCACGGTCAAGCAGTTTGCGTGTTTCAAGGCTTTCGCGCAAACCGGCGAGTTCGCTGTCCATCTTCTGGTATTCCTTAAAGCGGGCAATGGCTACCTGCATGGTGGCAAAAAGCTGTTCTTCGCGCACCGGTTTAACCAGATATGCCATTACGCCGCTGCTGTTGGCGCGCTCAACCACATCCTGCTGGCTGTAAGCCGTTAAAAGAAGCACGGGAGCAATATGCTGGCCGGTAATAATTCCGGCTGCCGTAATGCCGTCCATCTTCGGCATTTTCACGTCCATAATAACCAAATCAGGCTTTAAGCGCCGGGCAAGCTCCACGGCTTCTTCACCGTCAGATGCTTCGCCAAGCACCGTATGCCCCGCTTCCGTCAGCATTTCGCGCAAATCCAGGCGGATTAACGCTTCGTCATCGGCAATAATAATTTTTAACCCTTCCATTTTTATCCCCCCAAAGGTATTGCTACTTCGGCGCAGGTTCCTCCCTGCGGCCTGTTTTCTATTTTAAAAGTTCCGTGTAAATCGGCTTCGGCCATGGTTTTAATAATGCGCAGGCCCAAGCTGCTCTGCGGCACGCCGTTAAAGCCCGGCGGCAGGCCGTTGCCGTCGTCGCATACGGTAAGGCGGCAGCCGCTTTCTGTTTTTTTCAGCTCCACGCTGATGGCGCCCTGCGTGCGCCCTGTAAAGGCATGGTCAAAGCAGTTTTGGAGCATTTCGTTTAATACCAGTGCCATGCTGGTTGCTTTTTCCGAAGGAATAACAACGTTATCGGCACTGAATCCGGTTGTAAGGCGCAATTCCGGCGCAGCCATGCCGCTGAGCACCGCTTTGTAAATTCCCTGCGCCACCGCTGCCATATCCACCGTGCCGCTGCCCTGCTGCGCCAAAAATTCGTGCACAACGGCAATGCTGTTTACGCGGCTGATGCAGTCGCGCAGCACGCTTTTGGTTTCGTCTGCTTTGGCGCGGCGCATTTGCAGGCGCAAAAGGCTGGCAATCGTTTGCAGGTTGTTTTTTACGCGGTGGTGTATCTCTTTAATTACCGCCGCTTTAACAAGCAGTTCTTCATCACGCTTTTTCAGTTCGGTAATATCGCGCAAAATTACAATGGCATAGCTTGCTTCCGCCGTGCCGCCGACAGGCACCACGCGCATGGCCAAAAGCATGCCGCGCAGGCGGATTTCCTTGCCTTCGGCCGTGCCTGTTTTAAGCACCATGCCGACAAGAGGCCAGTTAATCTGTACGCTGTTAGTGCGCAGGCCGATTGGCGTTGTAATGCCCACCACCTGAAAAATATGCCGGGCGGTAGAATTGGCCGCTATTATTTTTTTATCCGCGTCAACCACCATCAGCGCATCACCCGGGGCAAGGCGGCGGTAAAACTCGCTGTCCTGCTCGGGGCGTGCCGGTGTTTTTAAAAATTCAAACGCAACGTTAATAAAAATATCGTCAACGCCGCTTAAATCAAACACCACGGCGGCAAAGCATTTGCCGCGCCTGTCCTGCACGGGGTACACACGCACGCCGGCAAACTGCCCAAGGCTCAGCTCGCGCTTGCCTTCAAGCGGAACATTGCGCTGCAGACAGCGGGCAATCAGCGGTTCTTCGCTGATGCGCACCTCACGCCCGGGCGCAAGTTCCGGCTGCTGCAAAAACTGCGTTTTGGGCATGGACTGATGGTAAACGCGCAAAAAACGTTTGTCATCCGACGCAAGGTACACTGTAATGCAGGCATGGGCAATATCGGCTGCAAAATCCATGCCCTGCCTGATAGAAGCCAGTATATTTTTCTGTTCACTGTTAAGATTTTTTAACATAGTGTTAATCCCAAGTTTTCAAAAAATTTACAACATTAGTGTTTTACACCGTAATTCACAATGTTATTCACATTATGCACAGAGTTTTCCGCAATCATTAGGGGCAATTCTATGCTTTTTCACAGAGTTTTGCACGTTTTCCACAGTTTGGAGCTCACATTATAGACAGTGTTTATCCCAATTTTAACGATGGAACAGCGTTCAAACCAAGGGGACTTTTCTCCCCGTTGATATACATAAAATAACCGCGGCAGGCAATCATCACTGCATTATCCGTGCAGAGTATCGGAGTTGGGTGAACCAGGCGCGCTCCGGCGCGTTCTGCCGCCTTTGCCAGTGTATTCTGCAAGGTTTTGTTGGCCGATACGCCGCCTGCAAGTACAATTTCTTTCAGCCCCGTTTCTTTAAGGGCGTGCACGCTTTTTTGCACCAGTGCGTCCACAATGGCATATTGAAACGACGCTGCAACATCGGCGCGGTTTACTTCTTCGCCTGCCTGCTGTTTGTTGTGCAGATAGTTGATAACTGCCGATTTTAAGCCGCTGAAGCTGAATTCAAAATTATTGCCCAGCTTGGCACGCGGAAAATCTATCGCCAGCGGGTTGCCGCCAAGCGCCAGTTTTTCCACCTCCGGCCCGCCGGGATAAGGCAGCCCCAAAACACGCGCCACTTTGTCGAAGGCTTCACCGGCGGCGTCGTCGCGGGTCTGACCCAGAAGCTCAAAACTGTTGTAATCCTTTACAACCAGCAGCGCCGTGTGCCCGCCGCTTACAACCAGTGCGAGAAACGGCGGCTTGAGGTCTTTATCGTTTAAAAAGTTGGCAAATACATGCCCTTCAAGGTGGTTTACGCCAATCAGCGGTTTATCTGCCGCCCAGGCCAGCGCTTTGCCTGCCGAAAGGCCCACCAGCAGCGCGCCTACAAGGCCCGGCCCGTAGGTTACGGCAACGGCGTTAATTTTTTCCAGCGGCACCTGCGCTTTGGCAAGCGCTTCATCTATTACCGGCAGTACGTTGCGTATATGGTTGCGCGAGGCAATTTCCGGCACTACGCCGCCGTATTTGCGGTGAATGGGCACCTGCGAGGCAATGATGTTGCTTAAAACCTCGCGCCCGTTTTTTACAACGGCAGCGGCAGTTTCGTCGCAGCTCGATTCAATACCGAGTATGTAAATATCTTCACTCATTGGTTTCAGCCTCCCTGTACAGCCACATAATTACAGCGTCTTCGTGGTTATCGGCATAATAGCCGGGGCGCACGCCTTCGGCGCGGAAGCCGCAGGTTAAGTACATTTTCTGCGCGGCTGTGTTGCTTTGGCGCACCTCCAATGTTATGGCGTCGGCGCCTTCATTCCACGCAAGGTTAATCAGCGCCGCCGTAAGCCTGGTACCCAGTCCGCGCTCGCGTTCTCCTTCGGCAATGGCTACGCGCGTAATCTGCGCTTCGCCTGCCACCAGCCAGTACCCGGCATAGCCTGTAACTTTGCCGTTTTCTTCCATAACAATGTATGTTGTAAGGCTGTTGTTAAGTTCGTCCAGCCACATGCTTTCGTTCCAGGCGTCAAAAAAAGTGCTGTTTTCTATTTTGCAAACCTCTGTAATATCGCCGGCAGAAAACTGGCGGATTATTGTTTCCCGTGCTTCTGTTCCCATAGCTCTTCTGCCTCCGATTTTCTGATATAGTAAGGTTCAAGCCCGAAAATGCCGCTCTGCGTTTCGGGGTTATAGGCTTTAAGCGCAGCCAGTGCCGTACCCGCTGCCTGCGGCAGGCGCAGGTATTCGGGCGCAAGACTGCACCACCCGGGCAGCTCCATGCTTTCCAGCTTGGCGCATTCGCCCAAAATAACCGCCGGTTTGCCCTGCAAGGCAAGGTTTTCCAAAAGCTGCTGCTTGTTTACTACCTGCACGCTTTGCAGTTCAATAATTTCTCCGTTCTGCCATTCGTACAGCGCCTGGTAATAGTTGCCCTTTTGCGCGTCTAAAACGGGCGAAAGCACTATGCCGCTTACCGGCAGGTTATAAGCTAAGGCAAGCGGCGTTGCCACTCCCTGCAAAGGCTTTTTCCAGGCGTAGGCCAGTGCTTCTGCCGTTGCAAGGCCAATGCGCAGCCCTGTAAAAGACCCCGGTCCCATGCTTACGGCAATTAAATCAATATCTGCCTTCTGCACGCCGGTGCGCTCCAAAAGCTGTTCCAGCTGAGGCATCAGCCCTTCGGAGTGGGTCATGCCCATATTTATTTTGTATTCGGCCAAAATTTTGCCGTCACGGCATAAGCCGACGGCGCAGGCTTTGGTTGCCGTATCAATTGACAGTACCAGCATTTTTTTCCACTTCCCCGCAAAGTTTTTCATAACGCGCTCCGTGCGGTTCAAAAACGAACCTGCGTCCCGCGCCCTCCAGCTCTATCGTAATATGCAGATATTCTTCGGGCAGCTCGTCAATAAACAGTTCGCCCCATTCTATTACCGTCAGCCCGTCGCCGCCGCAATATTCGCCAAAGCCGGTGTTATAAAGTTCATCGCTGTCCTTTATGCGGTACAAATCAAAATGGCGCATTTCCAGCCTGCCGCTGTACACATTCATTATGGCAAAGGTAGGGCTGTTCACTTCGTTTATATCGGCGCCAAGCCCGGCTGCCATGCCGCGGCTTAACAGCGTTTTGCCCGCGCCAAGCGTGCCGGTGAGGCAGTATACATCGCCGTCCTGCGCCAGTGTGCCAAGCAGCCTGCCAAGCGCTTCCGTTGCCGAACTGTCTTTGCAGTAAATTTCCATGTTTCATATCCTTTCGCTAAGTTCGTTGTAATGCCAAAAAGCAGTACCGGAACCTGCCGGTACTGCCTTTGTTATTTTGCTATAATATCCGTATCGCGCTCAAAGGCGTCCATCAAATCAATATGCCCTTTAATGCTGGCTTTTTTCTCGCCTTCTATTAAAAAGTTTACCTTTTTAATTTCCGGAAACTCCGTCAGCGTATTGGTTATGGCCGAAGTCAGCATCATTTCGGTATAAGAACCGGCCTCAATATTGTAAATTTCCTTGCTTAAATTTACAACGGCCACGCCTTTGTCAACCGTAAGGCTGATTATTTTTAAACCTTTCGGAAAAGCGTTAATAAGCTTATCGCTTTGCGGTTTGGTGTTTATCAGCGCTTCCAGTGCCAAAAGAGGCAGCTCTTCCTTATCGCCTTTAACGCTTACTTTTTCGGCATACAGTTTTTCGGTGCCGTCAGCAGGTACGCGGTAAATTGTCACCGTATGTTCACGGCTGTCTGCAACAGCATTGGCGTCCGGCAGCACGGCGTTGTTTTCCTGCGTGCAGGCCGCGGCAAACAAAGTCATCAGTACCACGCAGAGTACTGTTAAAAATTTTTTCATCATTTTAAGTACCCTCCGTTATTTAAAATAATCTTCAATGCCATCGGCAATGGATTTTGCCAGTTTGTTGATATACCAGTTGCTGTTCATCAGTTTTTCTTCTTTGGGGTTGGAGATAAATGCCAGTTCCAGAAGGGTTGACGGCATGCTGCAGCGTTTGTTTACATAAAAGTTTGCCTTGCGTATGCCAAGGTCATCCAGCCCGAAGTTTTTAACAAGCCTGTCCTGCACGGCCTGTGCCAGACGGGCATCGTTATTTGTTTTGGGATAATAGTAAGACGAGAAACCGCCTACACTTTTATTGGTAGAAGAATTGATGTGAATGCTTACGAAAGCATCGGCGTCGTTGTCTTCCGCTACATCAACGCGAGCCTGCAGTTCCTGCGAATCGCTGGCGTTAGGGCCGTAAACATCGGTATCGCCGGTGCGCGTCATGCTCACTTTAGCGCCTTTTTTCTTCAGCAGCTCCTGCACTTTTTTGGTAATTTTAAGCGTTACGTCTTTTTCGCGCGTACCGTTAGAGCCGATTGCCCCCGGGTCGCTGCCGCCATGCCCGGCATCAAGCGTAATCTTTTTGCCTTTCAGGCCGCCGTCAGTTTTAAAACTGCTTTTGGCAGTTTTCTTTTCTTCGGTTTTAACAGCTGTTTTTTTAGGCACGGTTACTTTAGCTGTAGTTTTGGGAGTTGTTGTTTTGGGCACCGTTGTTTTGGCCGTGCTGGTTTTGGGCACGGTTACGGGCGCTTTGGCCTTTTCGGCAGAATTGTCTGCCTTGGGAATAACCACGCTCGGCGTTGCCGTTTTATCGGCGGTAATATCCACAACCAGGCGGTTGGGGCGCTTTGTTACAGGGTCGTTCTTTAAGGTAAACGCATTGTAATCCTGCGTGCCGATAGTGCGTGCCAGCGGCAGCTTCAGCACCGTATTGCCGCCGCTTTCTTCAACGGTCATGGTTGGCGCAAGCGTGCTGCGCATTTTAAAGCTGCGGGTTACTTTTTCATCAAGTTTGGCGTTAACCGTTACCAGCATGGTCTGCCCCTGAAAGCTGATATTGTAGCCGGGCGGCGAATCCAAATCCACAACGAGGCGAAGCACATTGAACCTGTCCAGACCCCAGCGCACATCCGTTACCTCGGCCGCGTAGGCGGAGACACAGGCAAAAATACTTATTATAAACAAAAGGCAGCAGATTATTTTTTTATGCAAGCCCCGTCACTCCTTTTTGCAAAGTTTAACTAAATAATTTTATCATTTTTATAAAGTTCTGTAAACAAAAGCGCAGTTTGCCAAGGCAAATTTCACTTAAATTTCGCCGTTTTCCGCCATACGGCGTGCTTCCGGCACAAAAGCCGCCAGTTCACCGGCAGCAAGGCCTATGCAGCCGTCTGCGGCAAGTTCGCCCGCCAGCCCGTGCAGATACACACCGCACGCAGCGGCAGCTTCCGCTTCAACGCCCTGCGCGCACAACCCGGCAATGATGCCTGTAAGCACATCGCCGCAGCCGCCCGTTGCCATGGCTGGCGTGCCGGTTGTGTTAACATACACCGTGCCGTCCGGGCAGCCGATAACCGTCGGCGCGCCCTTCAGCACCAGCACACAGTTCCATTCTGCGGCGTATTTTTCTGCCAGCTCCACGCGGCGCACATCAACCTCGGCTGCGCTTAAACCGCACAAGCGTGCCATTTCGCCGGGGTGCGGCGTAAGTATTTTGGTGCATTTAAGCTGCGGCAAAATTTCGGTTTTGCAGCTTAACGCCGTCAGTGCGTCGGCGTCGATAACCGCCGTGCCTTCGTAATTTTCCAGAATGTTTAAAATTACCTCGCCGGTTGCTTCGCTGGTGCCAAGCCCCGGGCCGATTGCCAAAACGTCCGATTTTGCCGCAGCGTCCAGCACTTCGGCAGCGGCGCCGCCGCCCAGCACGCCCGGCATACGCTCGATAAGCCCTTTTACCATTACTTCCGTAAGCTTAACGGCAAGCACCTCGCGCGAGCACAGCGGCGTGTAAAGGCTTACCAGCCCCGCACCTGCCTTAACGGCAGCCTGCGCGCACAGCGCCGCCGCGCCCGTATAGCCCGGCGAACCTGCCGCCACCGTTACGCGCCCCGCTTCGCCCTTATGGCAGTTGCCGCTGCGGATGGGCAGAAAATCGCGCACAATTTCCGAATCCAAAAGGTATTTATGCCCTTCTGCCTGTTCCGTTAAAGCCTCCGGCATGCCAATCGGCGCAACAACAACCTTGCCCGCAAGCTCCGCCGCCGGATATAAATAAAGCCCGGGCTTCGGCAGCTGCATGGTTACGGTTGCCGCTGCCTGCACAGCGTTTTCATCCGCTTCGCCGGTATCTGCCTGCGCTCCGCTCGGAATATCCACCGCCAGCACATCCGCACGCGCGCCGTTCATCAAAAGGCAGGCACGCTTGTAATTGCCGCCAAGCTCACCCTTAAAACCGGTGCCAAGCAGCGCGTCAATCATTAAATCCGCATGGGCGGAGGCAATTTCCGCCACGTTCCAGTCGCATTCTTCTTTCAGCTCCGTAACGGCAAGGCCGCTTTTGGCGCAGATTTTCAGCTGCACTCCTGCCGCGCCTGTAAACTCAGCCGCGGGCGAAGCCAGAAAGATTTTTACGCGCGCGCCCCCGGCACTGAGCCAGCGTGCCGCCACCAGTCCATCACCGCCGTTATTGCCCTTACCGGCAAACACAACCACGCTTTTGGCGTATACGTCGCCGCCCAAAAGCTCCGCAGCTGTTTCTGCCGCCGCACGCCCGGCGTTTTCCATTAAAACAGCCGTTGGCAGATAAAACTCCTCCGCCGCTTTTTTATCAAGCGCGCCCATTTCATGCGCATATACAAGTTTCATTTATTATCCCTCCAGAATTACCTGCGCCATTGCCAGCTCTTTGGTATGGCTTAATGTTAAATGTATTTTTTCTGTGCCAAGCCCTTTGGCGTAATCTTTAAAATAACCGTATAAAACAAGCTGCGGCCTGCCAAGCGCATCGTTAATAACCTCAATTTCGGTCAGCCGCCCGCCGCGCAGCCCCGTGCCAACAGCTTTTACAAAAGCTTCTTTGGCAGCAAAGCGTGCGGCAAAGCTGGCGTATGCCTGCACTCCGCGCGCCATGCAGTAATCCTGCTCGCGCTGAGTAAACACGCGCGCAGCAAAGCCCTTCATGCCCAGCGCCCTTTTTATGCGGCTTACCTCTGCCAAATCGCAGCCGATACCAATAATCATATAAACTCCTTTTAACTCAACACATCATTTAGCGTAAACTAATCCATATTATGCTTATTTCCATTTTTACCTGTAAAATCCTGCCCGCAAAAGTGAACTTTATGCAAAAACGCCGCTGCAGTTTCTTTGCAGGCAGCCAAAATTGCTGTATAATTGTGTTGCAGTAATTTTAAAGGAGGCTTTATTTTGTTATATAAAACCCGCGGAACCTGCTCCATAGCCATTGACGTGGAAGTAGAAAACGGCATTGTAAAACACGCGCAGTTTATTAACGGCTGCCCCGGCAATACCGCAGGCATTTCGCAGCTTGTGGCCGGTATGCCGGCAGAAGAAGTTATCCGCCGCTTAAAGGGCATTACGTGCGGAAATAAGCCAACCAGCTGCCCCGACCAGCTTGCCCTTGCACTGGAGGAAGCGCTAAAAAACCAAAACTAAACCCCAAACGCGCAAAACAAAAACGCCATGCGTAAAGCACGGCGTTTTTTATTTTAGTTTATGCGTTTTTTAATTGAAGCCTTTTATTCCTTGCCTGCAAGGCGTTTGTAAGTTGCAAGGCGTTCTTTGGCGTCATGCTCTGTTTTTTCAAACAATGCTTCTGCCTGGTCCGGGAATTGTTTTAAGAGTGCGGAGTAACGTACTTCGCCCATTAAGAATTCGCGGAAGTTGCCGGTAGGCTCTTTGCTGTCGAGGATAAACGGATTTTTGCCCTGTTCTTTCAGTTCCGGGTTGTAACGGTAGTTAGCCCAGTAACCGCATTCAACAGCATGTTTTGCTTCCAGCTGGCTGTTGCCCATGCCTGCTTTCAGGCCATGGTTAATGCACGGCGAATAAGCAATAATCAGGGACGGGCCATCGTAAGCCTCTGCTTCGGCAATGGCTTTAAGGGTTTGGTTCTTATCCGCACCCATGGCGATTTGCGCTACATAAACATAGCCGTAGCTCATGGCCATCATGCCGAGGTCTTTTTTGCGGGTGCGTTTGCCGCTGGCCGCAAATTTGGCAATAGCCGCTGCCGGTGTAGCTTTGGAGGACTGGCCGCCGGTATTGGAATATACTTCGGTATCGAATACCATTACGTTAATGTTTTCACCGCTGGCAAGAACATGGTCAAGTCCGCCGTAGCCGATATCGTAAGCCCAGCCGTCGCCGCCGAAAATCCAGTGACTGCGTTTTACAAAGTACTGGCCGAGCCCTGCAATTTCTTTTAAGAGTTCATTATCGCTGTTTTCGGCAGCCAGTGCCGCTTTCAGCGCTTCGGCACGTTCGCGGGTGCCGTCGCTTACGTTCATATTGTCAAGCCAGTTCTGCATTGCTGCTTTCAGTTCTTCGCTTACGGGCAGGTTCAGCGCTTCTTTTACAAGGCCGGCAACACGTTCACGGGTATGTTTAACGCCCAGGTACATGCCAAGGCCGTATTCGGCGTTGTCTTCAAACAGGCTGTTTGCCCAGCTCGGGCCGTGGCCTGCCGCATTTTTGCAGTACGGCATGGAAGGTGCGCTTGCGCCCCAGATGGAGGAGCAGCCAGTTGCGTTGGCAATCATCATGCGGTCGCCCACAAGCTGGGTAACAAGTTTGGCATACGGGGTTTCGCCGCAGCCTGCGCATGCACCGCTGAACTCAAACAGCGGCTGTTCAAACTGCACGCCTTTAACAGTGTTTTTATTCATCGGGTTCGGTTTGGGCGCAACTTTCTTCATTGCGTAATCCCAGTTTTCGGTTTTGGCAAGCTGGGTTTCCAAAGGTTTCATTACCAGGGCTTTTTCCTTAGCCGGGCAAACCTGAGCGCAGTTTCCGCAGCCGGTGCAGTCCAGAGGAGATACTGCCATATGGAATTTTAAGCCTTTAGCGCCGATAGCGTCCTTGCTGAGCATGCCTTCCGGGGCGTTCGCAGCTTCTTCTTCGGTCATCAGCACAGGGCGGATAACAGCGTGCGGGCATACAAACGCGCACTGGTTGCACTGAATGCATTTTTCCATCTGCCATTCCGGAACGTTGATGGCAATGCCGCGTTTTTCGTAAGCAGCAGTGCCGCTCGGGAAAGTGCCGTCCTCGTGGTCTTTAAACGCGCTTACAGGCAGTTTGTCGCCTTCCATGCGGTTCATCGGCACAAGAATGTTGTCGATAAAATCATTGCCGGATTTTGCAGCTGCTTCGGTATCGGCAGCGTCAGCCCAGGCTGCGGGAACGTCAACTTTTACAACGGCGTTAACGCCCATGTCGATAGCGGAGTTGTTCATGTCAACAACGTCTTTGCCCTTCAGGCCGTAGCTGTGTTCAACTGCTTCCTTCAGGTATTTAACAGCATCCTCCAGCGGAATAATGTCGGCCAGTTTAAAGAACGCTGACTGCATAATCATATTAATGCGTCCGCCGAGGCCGATTTGCTGTGCAATTTTTACAGCGTCAATAATATAGAAGTTAATATCGTTTTTGGCAATATAGCGTTTAATCTGCCCGGGCAGATGTTTTTCCAGTTCTTCTGCGCTCCAGTTGCAGTTAAGAAGGAAGGTGCCGCCTTTTTTCAGCCCTGCGGTAACGTCGTATTTATCAACGTAAGACTGGTTGTGTACGGCTACAAAATCCGCAGCGTTGATAAGGTACGGAGCGCGGATGGGCTCTTTGCCGAAACGCAGGTGAGAAACGGTAATGCCGCCGGATTTTTTGGAATCGTAGGAGAAATATCCCTGAGCGTACATATCGGTGTAATCGCCGATAATTTTAATGGCGCTCTTGTTGGCGCCAACGGTTCCGTCGCTGCCGAGGCCCCAGAACTTGCAGCTCTTGGTACCTTCGCCGGTAACGTCAATTTCGTGGCTGGCTGCCAGAGAAGTATTGGTAACATCATCAACAATGCTGATGGTAAAGTTGTTTTTCGGGTTTTCGGCTTCAAGGTTTTCGTAAACCGCCAGAATGTCGGTCGGGGTCAAATCCTTGCTGCCAAGGCCGTAGCGGCCGCCGATAATCATCGGGCTGCGTTCACTGTCATAGAACGCGCCGCGTACATCCATGTACAGCGGTTCGCCGAATGCGCCCGGTTCTTTGGTGCGGTCAAGCACGGCAATGCGTTTAACGGTTTCCGGAATTGCCGCCATAAAATGCTTAACGCTGAACGGACGGTACAGGTGAACGGCGAGTAAGCCAACCTTTTTGCCTTCGGCGTTCAGTTTTTCGGCAACGGTCTGAATGGTTTCGCAGGCGCTGCCCATGGCAATAATGATGTTTTCGGCATCCGGTGCGCCGTAGTAGTTAAACAGGCCATAGTTGCGGCCGGTAATTTTGTTGATTTCGTTCATGTAGTTTTCAACAATTTCCGGCAGCGCGGTGTAATAGCTGTTAACTGCTTCGCGGGTCTGGAAGTAAATATCCGGGTTCTGCGCCGTACCGCGGATAACAGGGTTATCAGGGTTCAGTGCGCGTTTGCGGAACTCTGCCAAAGCCTCCCAATCCAGAAGCCCTGCCAGTTTATCGTAATCCATAAGTTCAATTTTCTGAATTTCGTGCGAGGTACGGAAACCGTCAAAGAAATTCAAAAACGGCACGCGGCCTTTAATTGCAGATAAATGTGCCACGCCGCCGAGGTCCATAACTTCCTGCACGCTGCCTTCGGCAAGCAGAGCAAAACCGGTCTGGCGTGCTGCCATAACGTCCTGATGGTCGCCGAAAATGGAAAGGCTGCTGGTTGCCAGCGCACGTGCGGATACATGGAACACTGCCGGCAAAAGTTCACCGGCCATTTTATACATATTAGGAATCATTAAAAGAAGGCCCTGAGAAGCTGTATAAGTGGTAGTAAGGGCACCGCCCTGCAAAGAACCGTGTACAGCGCCGGAAGCGCCTGCCTCGGACTGCATTTCCTGAACCTTTACAGTCTGCCCGAACAGGTTTTTCTTGCCCTGGGCCGCCCATTCATCAACAACTTCCGCCATAGGCGAAGACGGTGTAATGGGGTAAATAGCTGCCACGTCGGTAAACGCATAGGATATATAAGCCGCAGCGGTATTACCGTCCATGGTTTTCATTTTTGTCATGTGGTTCCCTTCTTTCTCATCGTTATAACTGCTGAATTATGTGAGGATATGCAAAGTGCATATATAATTAGTATACACTATTTACAAGGGTTTGTAAATTTAAACGCAGTGTATACAACAGTTAAATACGGTTTTTCATCTAAACAAGAGTTTTGTAATAATACTTTAATGCTCTATATAAAATATAAACTGGCAAGAATAACGGGATATAATAATACCAACAAAAATTCCAAAAATTAAAGTTAATAAATAATGAAGCAAAAATCATCAAATATGATAATATTACACTTATCAAGCATAAATTTCTACATTTCTTAGCATATTCATTATAGATTTTTATGTCTTCGTCAATTTTAGTAGAATCAGCCTCAGGTGTGCTTTCTTTAATATAGGCATAAGTATTAATATTAGCAGCATATATATCAGTTAAATATAAAAGAAAATAACCTAAAGCAATAAATAACAATGCTATCATAAGTGAATATTCTGCAAATATATTATTTTTTATTACTTCCGAAAATAAAGCTATTATAACTAAAACAGTAACATGAAATATTTGCAATATTTTTGTATTCTCAAGTTCTTTATACTTCCAAAAACTATATTTAACTTTATCTAATAAATTTTGCCTATCATTCATCTCCATAATTTTTAATTTCCATCTTTGTACACTATTTACTAATATATCTAATTTATTATCTTAATGAAAATGGTGACTTATCAATTAATTCTCTCTGAGGCGAAATTCTCTGCCCAGTTTTATCTAACACATTACATAAAATAAAACCTACGAGATTATCACCTTTTATATAAATTTCACGCTCAATCTTTCTAACTATATATTTTATTATAAGTTCCTTAATTTTAAACTTATCATTTTTCTCTGTAAGCAGATATAATGGCTCATCAAAGCTCTCTTTAACTTCTGCTTCTTCATTAAATCCAACATTTGCTTTCATAAGTTTATTCAACAAATCCATAAACCTACACTGTTCTTCACCATTAGAATCTAAAATTTTTGATTCCATTGGATTACATACCAAAATAGCGTTTATTAAATTTGGATAATATTGTTCCATGTATTCTTTGTCCAAAACAGGAGTGCAACTTATTAAATTTGGAAATATTCCATGTATTATAATTTTTAAATCACGCATTTTACCTTCCCAATCTTTATCAGTAGGTTTGCGTAATTCATATAATACTATGTTAAGTTTTTCTGCTATTTCTTTTGCGCCTTTTTGATAACCTGTTTTTGTAATAAATATTCCCCTCGGTTGACCAGGTATATCTTGCAATATTTGATTAAAAGCTAATATTTTTTCTTGAGGAACATTACTGTTCCAATCTTTAGCCTGTACAATAGTTTTATATTTGATGCCATTAAACTCAAATTCCCAATATACATCTATTTGATGTGTACCTAAATTTCCTTTAATGTCAACATCATGCTCTATTTTTAAAGTTTTCAAATTTGGTAAATTATACTTAAGAATCTGTTCAAAAATTTCTTTTACAAGCAACTCATATTCAATCCCTGTATTCTTCTCCATAAGTTTCTCCTATTCCTATTAAACCCCATACACAAATGCGTATGGGGTTTAATTTTACACACTATTCTTCTAAATTCCAAATACTTTCATCGCCGCAAATATTACGTATTTTTAAACGCAGCGGTTTACGTTCACAGCTAATGCTGCCATCCCAAAAATTTTTAGTTTTTGTTCCGTTCAATATTACATAACCATTTTTATCAATTTTAATCTCACTGTCAGAATGCCATTTATCATTAGTTACAGTACAATCAAGTGATAAAAATTCAATAAGTTCCAAACCGTCTTCACTTACTTCAACAGGTTTAAACTTCTTTTTGCTATTCAGCATATTTTTATTGTTAAATTCCAAAATTTTATTAAGCACACGGTCACTTATAAATTTATCAATGATTACTTTAAATTCATTACTGTCATTATCATGCACTTCTTCTATATGATATTCAGCAAAATCATTAATTACAACATCATCAAGAACCGTTTTCAAATCACGTAATTCAATTTCTACAGTTGTGCTATCATCATCATTAATAAATTTTTTAATTTCTTCTTCGCTTGTAACATCAACATAATAAACAATAACTTTTTTAATATTACTGTCTAAATCCGGTATATGCTGATGAATAATACGGTTCATAAGCACCTTATCAAGCAGCTTTGTATTGCTGTCCATTAAGTTCGGCACATATACAGGCATTAAACCGTATTTGCTATCCGTAATAGCACCAAGCCAAAAATCACTTAAACCGTTTTCTCTTTTTAAGCCAGGAATCAATGTTTTTATTTTATCCATAGTCTGCGCCGGGTTGCGATAAAGCTGCACACCATCTTTAATTTCCAAAACATCAAATTCTGCATTACCTGCCTTAAGTCGGTCGCGTGTAGTTTGAATAGAGTTAATTCCAATATCACAATGAATAAATTTTCTGCCTAATTTATTAGCAACCGCCGCTGTTACACCACTGCCACCAAAAAAATCAGCTACTATCATATTTTTATTAGAAGACGCTTTAATAATACGTTCTAACAATGCTTCTGGTTTTTGTGTAGCATAATCACATAATTCTGGAGAATTTACAATTGTCTGAAAACTAGCAATATCATTCCATACATCCGAAAGTGCGATTCCGTTACTTTCATCTAAATAAAGCCTTCTTTCTTTAGTTATAGTTTTATATCTCCTACCATTTTCATCAACACTTGAGAATCTTTTTAATTGTTTTTCATCATAAGGCAAATATTGCTTATTAAATACTTTTTCTTCCGTATTTTTATAATAATAAATTGTATCATGAGCGCGAACAAAATTTGGAGCTATACTTTTAAAACCTGCAACTCCTTGTAATTGCCAAATAATTTCTCGTTGAAAATTATCTTCTCCAAAAATCTCATCCAGTAGAATTTTTACGTAATGACCTATATGCCAATCCAAATGAACATAAATAGATGCTGTTTCGCTCATAACAGATTTTATTGCCATTAAGTTTTCCCACATCCAATTTAAATATCTTTCTTTTTGCCATACATCACCATACATTTTTTCTTCAAAAGCTTTTAAATCATCTATATCCAATTCTTCTTCTGCTTTAACAATAGCTTCTGCTACTTTTGGATTACGGCGAATATATACTTTTTTGGCATAATCAGCACCGGAAGCAAACGGTGGGTCAATATAAACAAGGTCTACTTCTACACCTTGTTCTTTTAAATAAGCACAGGAAGAAACACATTCCCCTCGTATAACCATGTTATTATTTTTGTTTTCACCAACAGTTTCAAGTTTTTCAACTTCATATAAAGGCATACCACGCTCTAAAACCATACTAGTATCATCAGCGCCTTTATATTTTAATATTCTGTTAAAATTTTTTAATACAGCCTGTCCTTCAATCGGCTCAGGCACAAACGGTACATATTTAATCGGCATTATGCAGTACCTCCTGTTGGCAATAGTCTTTTAACATAATAATTGAATTTTTTATATCAGTATAATCTGCAACAACTGCAGCTATATCATTTATCTGTTTCTCACTAAAATACTGAGTTAATAATACAAATCCAAATGACAAAACTGTTATTAAATCTAAAATACCGATAATAAAATTTGAAATAACTTCGAACACTAAAATAAGAAAAAAAGATAAAAAACCTAATACCGTAAATATATCTGCGACAATTTTATATTTTTCACAGTAATTAATAATATTTTTAGCTCGTTCTCTAATAGATTTCAACTTCCCAGCCATAGATTCAATTGTTTCTTCAATTTTAACTTTTTTTATTTCATCAATTTTATCAGCTTTTTCTTTTAAATATTTTTCAGTATATTTTTCCATTACATCAAATTCTTCTTGTATTACTACAATATATTCAGTTTCTGTTTGCATATTTTCGTATGTATTCTTTACTAAAGAATACACTAAATCTGATATGATAAGAAAAAAACTGGCAATTGTTATAGCGGCAACAAGTTTGGGCCACATTGGATAATCATATATAACTCTTATCCAAGAAGAAACAAATATAAAAAATATATATGCCAACATAAACAAATTATTTCTTTGCACTTTTTACTCCTTAAAAAATTCAATTATTTTGGCATTAGTCAGTTTGATACGTTCATCTTCTAACATTGTATCTTCCAAATACAAATAATCAAAACGTTTATAACCAAATTGTTGGTTATTTTGTTTTATAAATTCTTGTTCCATAAAGCTGCGTTTTTCTTTAAACACTGGGTCGTTAGCATAAATTTCACCTTTGGTTTCCACAATAATAGCTTTATAAATTTTACCATCTTTGCGTTTTATAATTAAAAAGTCAGGTGTATACATGCCTAAATACTGCCATTTATTGCTGCTATGTTTATAACATTTAATTTTAAACTCTGTTAACGCACGGTCTCCATTATAATATACTTCAAGCCCTAAACTTTCTATAACAGACATTTTTAAAACTTCATCTAAAAATTTCTGCTCGAAGGAACTATCTGTATGATATGGTAAATAATGAAATGAAGCATCTTTATGCGGATATGGAGCATTTTCTGCTTTTAATTTATTAGCCATATCAATTAATCCAGCTGTTTCTAAAGCCTGTATTGCCTGTTGTGTTTTGGCGTTTATTTTTATTTTTCCTAAATCAGCATTAATTATCTTTTTTACGTCTTCCTGCGGTGGATAATAATTCTGCGGTTTATTTGTACTTACGCTTGTCGTAAAATTAGCAATATTCAAAAGGCTTGCTTCATCAGGTATTAATTCTTCTACGGTTATAAAATCACGTTTTTGATAAAAGGCTTTACGTATATTAGCTTCTACTAACGCGCGATTATATAAAGAGCTATAATAACGTGAGCCATTGTTAAAATAAGTAACTTTATCAAATACTGCTTTTAAAACTCGTTGATGTTCTTTTAACTGTTGCATAGTTATAAAACCAAAACCAGATTTTACTATACCATAAAGCCACGCATTAAACGTTGCCAACATTTTACCATTTTCTTCTGCTTCAACTTCAATAGAAGCTGTCTGCATTGTAAAATCTGTAGTTTTAACAATACTTTCTATTTTAGCATCATTAACTGCAACTTTAATTTTTTCTTCCGTATCTATATTTTCATCAATTACAACTGTATTATAATTAATTTTTAACTGATAATATTCAACTTTAGGAAGTTTTAAATATGCAGTACGGTCATAGCGTTTGAGTATTATTTTATTATTTTCGGCACTATTTAACTCCTTAATAGAAGTGTGCTGCTGTTGCTGAAGTTGTTCATCAAGTTTTTGCGCATTACTGTCATTAAGGTATATAATTGCCGTTTCTGATGCGTTTTTTACAACTTGCCTTAAACAACGGCATGATGTTTGCAATACCATATTTGTAGGGCAATCGCCTTCTTGAGAAAGTATCACTCCCGTTAAACTACTGCAATCCCAACCTTCTTTACCAATTTGTACAAGTAAAATTATGCGTATAGGAGATAAAGGGCTATCCAAAGTTTCAAACAACATTTGGCTGTCAGCAGGCTGCGGATATTGTTTATTGCCTTTATGAAATTTTAAAATAGCACTATCAGTAAATCCATAGTCATTTAAAATATGTTTTACTAATGGATAAATTTCTTCTTCACATTTTTCTATCGTACCGCAGTAAATTGCAAGTTTTGCTGTTAATCCATTAGTATAAATTGTACCTTTATATTTATCTAAAAACTCACGGACACCTCTACTTACAATAGCACTACTGTTTCTTTCGTCAGAAATTTTTACCAACGGTTTCTTTAAAAAATTGCCTATACCTTTTAATAACGGATAATAATATACAACATTAGTTATTTCAGCCAAAGCTATATTAAGTTTATCGGCAACTTTAATTTTTTCTGCTTTTTCAAGATATGGAGTACCAGAAAAGCCAATAACAGAATTAACTGTTTTATTTTTCATCCACTTATTTATAACTGCACGCAATTTAATCTCATTTTTTACCGCATGGTGCATTTCATCTACAAATATTGATACTGATGGCAATTTTCCAAGAAGATTTCTTAATTCATTAGCCTGCCTGTCTTTTTCATCATCGCTATCTTCAAATAAAGAAATATCGCCGTTTTTCTCTTTAATGCGGTCAAGTATAACTTTTTCTGCATTAGTTACAGCTACTAACCCTAATAATTCATTAAACGGTTGATGGTTAGCAATTTTTTGAACATTGGGATTTTTGGTTTTATTGGATTTATTATCCGATTTTTGCTGGTCAAGTACTTCGAAAATAAGTTTACGTTTGATTTCTGTTGCCGCCGGTTCCGGTATAATCCACGCAGGATTAAATTTTTGAATTGTTTTAAGGCTTGGTACAACGGAAGATTTTAAACCTGAAGGTGCAAAAATAATAAAATTATGTGCAAAAGCAGGATTTAATGGTTCCATACTGGCAAAATACAAATCCAAATAAATAAATGCTGCCATAAGATAAGTTTTACCTGCACCCATAGGTAAACTAAAAAGATAATCTGTATATGTAGTTTGATAAAATACATCAAAGAAAAAATTATTATACACTATGCTCTCTGGTGCTTTCTTTATTTGCTTTATAATTTTTTCTGATAATTGTACTCCTTTATCATTTTTCAAACTTGCGTATTCATATAAAGCAGCTGCTGCCGGATGAGATTTTAGATATTCTCTTAAATTATTCGATATTTCAATTTCATCTAAATTTAAATTATTAAAAGTCCCATTTACAAACAAATTAGATAAAGGTTGATTCTGACATTTAATTTTTAAAAATAAATATGTTTTTATAGCTTCTATCTGAGCATCACGCATTTGTCCGGTTGCAACAATATAATCAATAATATTATTTACTGTACATTCTTTAGATTTATACCATTTCTCTCTTGCTGCATCTATCATTTTATAAAACATTTATTTAATCCTCCGGATTTTTTACTTCTCCAACAACACCCTCGCCTGTTTTTGTACAAACTGTTCCAGCAGTTTCAGGCGTTTATCGGGCAAGTTATAGCGCGGGTGCTTTTTAAATTTAAAGTCGAGCAAATGGCGCAGCCCCTCGCGCAGTTCTGGCGTAAGAGCTTTTTTTGCCGTGCCAGTAAAATCATCATAAGTGCATGGCATAAGCGTTGCAGCATAAGCCTCAAGCGCCGCAAAGGTTGCCAAATCATCACGCCCGGCGTAATTAAACAGCGCGTTGCCGTGGTCAAACAGCGGTGCGGATGCAGTTATTTTGTTGGTTTTGTTATTTACCATAAAGCCAAAGTTACCAAAGTGGCGGTCGGTGTTAAAAATAACAGCATCAAACACCAGCATGGCGTTCAGCGCGTCAATGTATTCTTTACCAAGGCTTTGGTAATATTCGCGCACGGTTTCCATACCGCCCGCCGTTACCATTCTGCCTATGGGCAAATAGGAATAATCCTTGCTTGTAAATAAATCACAAACGGAACAAAGTTCGCCTTTCCATTTTGAAAGATTATAGCTGACGGAATTAATACCCATTACTTCTGCAATCTGCGCTGCGTAATATTCGGAATACGGCTCACAGCCGGTATTGCTTGCGCCGCTTGTGCCGCCTTTATATAAACGAATTGTACCGTTTACCCTGCGCCAGCATTTTGGCAGCATACCGTTGGTAGTAAATTCCGGGCAGGAAACCAGAGATGTACGCACGCTGCTGCCATAACCGGTAAAGGCAATCAGTGCTAAAAGCTGACTGAAACGGTTATCATAAAGGTTATATTTTTCAAAAGTTCCGTTAAAGCCTTCTTCCACAACCCAATAACAATCATTAAGCGAAAGCCCTTTGGAAACGCGAATAATGTTCATGGGGCGGTTAATATGCAGCCCGCATTTACTTAAAAAACTGTTTACATACGCGCGGTTTTTAGGTATGGTGCGCTGCTTAAGCCATTTAGCTATGCCGCTGCCGCTAAGTTCCATGCCCAGCGGCAAAAGATCGCGACACTCCTCATTAACCCATAAAATATTAATATCAGGCGCTGCCGTGTCTTCCGTAGCGCTAAAGCGCACTAATGCTGTATTAAAATGTTTTAATTCGTAGTTCATGGCAGCCTCCTTCAAGTTATGTTTTACAAATTTATAAAATAAAACTACTTCAGAAATATTAAGTATTTTTATTATAGTATATCACAGATTTATATCATAACGAACTTACACAAAAAACAAAAAAGGCACGGCAAAAAACCGTACCTTTTAAGCTGTAAGTTAATTATACAATTTTTTCGCCATGGTATTCTTCGCCGCCGCCATCGGGAAGTTCGTTGTAACGGCGGGTCCACAGGTTTTCGTATTTAACGGCCTGTGCATGGGTTGCGTCGGTGTTTTCCGGCAGTTTTTTTATAACTTTTGCCGGTACGCCTGCTACCAGGGAGTACGGCGGAACAATGGTGTTTTTGGTTACAACCGCGCCGGCTGCCACAATGGAGCCTTTGCCGATAACAGCACCATCCAAAACAGTGGAGTGCATGCCGATAAGCACATGGTCTTCAACCGTGCAGGCGTGCAGAAGCGCGCAGTGGCCTACGGTTACATAATCGCCCAGAATGCAGGCATGGCTGTCGGAAACGTGCAGCACGCTGTTATCCTGAACATTGGTATATCTGCCAACTTTAATTTCATTAACATCGCCGCGGATGGTTACGTTATACCATACGCTGCTGTATTCTTTCAGTTCTGCTTTGCCGATAACTACTGCGGTTTCGGCTACAAAAGCCTTCGGGTCAATTTTCGGCGAATTGCCTTCAAATTTTTTAATAAGCATTGTAAAATTCCCCCTTTTATGCTGCTTACAGCTTTATTGTATATTGTATACAAAATTTGTCAAGCTAAATCAGGGGTTTTGCCCCCTTAATTTTAAAGCTTTCGCAAACTGTTCAATTTTTAACAGTTTGCATGTTTAAATTTGCCAAAGTCCTGCATTCAGGCCTTCTGCGGAACGCCGCGCACTTTGGTTAAATAAGTGTAAATACCGGCGCATACCAAAATTACGCCCGTTAAAACAAGTATCAAGCGCGTCGGCAAAAAGCCGCCCAAAAATCCGCCCAAAAGCGGGCCAACCACGCCGCCGAACTGCTGCGCGCTGGTTACAAGCCCAAAGGCCTTGCCGCGCACGGAAGGGTCGGTAACTTCAACCAGGCGGGCGTTAATGTTAGGCACCGCCCCTGCGAGGAACAGACCGTAAATAAAGGTTACCGCCGCATACTGCCAGATGTTATGCACAAAGAACTGGCACATATTTATTGCGCCCGCGCAGATAAACACCATAAACAGCGTTTTGGTATAACCGCGCTTCTGCCCGCGGCTGCCCCAGTACGGCCCGGCGATAATACCGGCAATGCCAGCCAGCGAGAAGATAATGCCGGCAGTTTTAACAACGTCGTCGTTAACAACGCCGCCCAACAGGTACGATACATACATGGTAATCAACGGCTGCACAATCATTACGCATACCTGCACCAAAAAGAACATGCTCATTACAAACAGCAGCCCTTTATTTTGCAGTGATGCCTTTAAATCCGCCCAGATATGAATAACTTTGCCTTCGCCCTTTTCGTGCTCCACATCGCGCACAAAGGCAATAACCATAATGGTTGCAACAAACAGCGCCCCCGCCGCGATATAAAACGACATGCGCATGCCGAACCAGGCGCTTACATAACCGCCGAGCATCGGCCCGAGGATGCTGCCGGAGGCGACAGCCGTCTGCATAAGCCCCATGCCCCAGCCCATTTTAACGGCGGGCAGGGTTGAAGAAACCAGCGACAGCGATGCCGGAACAAAGCCGCTTACAAGGCCTGCCAAAAGGCGCACGCCAAAAAGCTGTTCCGGGCTCTGGCACATGCCCATTAAGGCATAGGTTACGGCAAGGCCGAACCCCGCACGTATTGCCATCAGGCGCTGGCCGATACGGTCGGCATGGGCACCCCAGTAAGGCGCCATAATGGCCGCCGTAAAAAAGGTAACGGAATAAATAAGGCCCGTCCACGAATTGACATCAGCCTGGGCTACGCCCAAATGCTGCAAAAGATATACCGGCAAAAACGGCACGCACATGGTATAGCTTGCACAGGTAAAAAACACGCACACCCATAAAACATACAAATTAAGCTTCCAGTGCAGTTTACCGCCGCCGCGGTCCTCAAAAATATTCATCTATATCATCTCCGCACGATAATATCCTATATTAACATTTTAACATATCCTAAATATTAGTTGTGACATTTGTGTAAACTCCGCGTTTTAAACCGCTTGTTGCGGCATAACCGCGGATATTGTATAATTAATTTATTACATTAATAAGGATGTGTGACCGTGAAAGGATTTAAAAAGCAGGAACTGGAAGAACAGGGTTTTATGGGCAGGCTGTTTGGCTCCAAGCCCCAGCAGAACGCCTTTGCAGAAATAAATAATATTTTAACCGAAGCCAAAAGCGCACAGGAACTGACAAAGGACGCAGCCGCCGCCATTTTTAAAAAGTGGGGCTGCAAATTCAGCGACACCAATATGGACCAGCGCAGCGCCATTTACCGCAAGGTTGCCGACAACGCTTTTTCGAGCGCGCAGAGCAAGGATGACCCCATTTTAAATGACCGCGCCCATATGGCGGAAATTTTGGAAATTCCAGAAAACCTGTGCCGCCTTGCGGATAACGGTGCTAAAAAATCCGCCTATTTTTCGCGCTGCCGCGGACTTGTAACCGGCGAGGAAAGCCTTACCATCGCTGCCATTAACGAACTGTTCGGCTATGATTACGAAGACGGCTTCGACTTCCGCAAGCAGGTTTTTAACGATTACTTTAACGGCGAATTTGACCGCATTGCCGACGCCAAACGCTTTACGCCTGAGGACGAACAGCAGCTGCGCGACATGTGCGCCAAACTGGATATTCCCTACGAATTTAAAGCCAATATCGACAACGCTTTAACCAAATACCGCTATTTGTGGAACGCCGAGAACGCGCCTTTGGGCAATGTTAAGGTAGACTTTCCGCTGGAGGACGGCGAAATTTGCCACGCAGCAGGGCAGGCCGCTTTATGCGAAGTTAAAACCGTTGCCAAAGAGGACAACTACTACCAGCTGACGCGCAAGCTGCGCATCGACGAAACCATCTCCTTTAAGGGCGAACATATCGAGCACCCGCAGGTTATGGAAGAAACTGCCGTAATTATCGACGCCGGGTATTTATTCTTAACCAACAGCCGCATTATTTATTTAAGCAAAAAACTGGCCAAGCAAATCCGCCTGGACGATTTAAAAACAGCAAACCTTTCTACCAATATTATTGAAGCGCACCAGAATGACGGGCAGAGCCTTTCCTTTAAAATGCAGGATGACGCTGCCGAAGTTATGTTTGCCATTCTGCGCCGCATTTTAAAAGACAGGAACCATAAATGAAAGATTTAATCCGTTTCGCCCGTTCTCAGGACGCCGCACGCATTTTAGAAATTTACGCTCCGTATATTACGGATACCGTTATCTCGTTTGAATACGAAGTGCCAACACCGGAGGAATTTTCCGCGCGCGTTGAAGCTATCAGCAGCCGCTACCCGTACCTTGTGTACGAGCGTGAAGGCAAAGTTCTCGGCTACGCTTACGCTTCCGCCTATAATGAGCGCGTGGCGTATGATTACACGGTAGACCTGTCCGTTTATGTGGACGCTGCCTTTTGCGGGCAAAATATCGGCGAGTGCCTGTATGCCGCGCTGCTTGATATTTTAGAAAAACAGGGCTACTATAACGCCTACGCCTGCATAACGGCAATTAATCAGAACAGTTTAAACTTTCACAAGCGCATGGGCTTTGAGGATGCCGGCACGCATAAACTTGCCGGGTTTAAGCACGGCCGCTGGCTGGATGTATGCTGGTACAGCAAGCGCCTGAAGGCGGATACCGGAGCACCGCAGCCGTTAAAGCCGGTCAGTGCATTCAGCAATAACGATTTATTGCAGCCGCACGAAACCTATAAAAAATAAACAGTTTAAATTTATATAAAAAAACCCGGGAGTTGCAGCTCCCGGTTTTTTGTTTTGATGTGTACATTTGGACATCATCAATCCCATTTCGTGCTTTCATTATAGCACGGCTTAATTTAAAAAGCAAACAGATAAGGCCTGAATACGGTTTTTGCCGTATTATTTTCTGTACCCCTTGCATTTATCAAGGTATTCGCCAACAATTTTCACGGCGCAGTAATCGCCGCACATTGAGCAGGCTTCGTCGTCGGCTTTGTTCTTTTTATCGCGGTAAGCCTGCGCTTTAACAGGGTCTATGGCAAGTTCAATCTGTTTTTTCCAGTCCAGGTTTTTGCGCGCTTTCGCCATTTCCAAATCCCACTCTACGGCTTTGGGCAAACCTTTGGCAACATCGGCCGCATGCCCTGCAATACGCGCTGCAATTACGCCTTCGCGCACGTCATTAATATCGGGCAGGCCCAAATGCTCGGCAGGCGTTACATAGCACAAAAAGTCCGCGCCGCTCATGGCAGCCAGCGTGCCGCCGATAGCGGAGGTAATATGGTCATACCCAGGCGCAACATCTGTAACGAGAGGCCCCAGCACATAAAAAGGCGCACCGTGGCACACGCGTTTCTGCAGCTGCATGTTGGCGGCAATCTGGTTGTAAGGCACGTGTCCCGGACCTTCCACCATTACCTGCACGCCTTTTGCCCACGCGCGCTGCGTCAATTCGCCAAGGTTCAAAAGCTCCTGTAATTGCGCGCGGTCGCTTGCGTCGGCCAGGCAGCCGGGGCGCAAACCGTCGCCCAAACTAATGGTAACATCATACTCGGCGCAGATGTCCAAAATTTCGTCATAGTATTCATACAGAGGGTTTTCTTTGCCGTTGTGCAGCATCCATCCGGTAATAAAGCTGCCGCCGCGGCTTACAACGTCCATCACGCGTCCTTCGCCGGTCAGCATGTCAAGCACGTTTTTGTTAATGCCGCAGTGTATCGTCATAAAGTCTGCGCCGTCTGCCGCCTGCTGGCGGATAACTTCAAACAAATCTTCTTTCGTCATTTCCACAACGGCGCCACGTTTTTTAATGGTTTCCACCGTTGCCTGGTAAATAGGCACCGTGCCCACCATAACCGTGCTGGCGCCGATAATGGCCCTGCGCGAAGCATCGATATTGTCGCCGGTCGATAAATCCATCACGCTGTCGGCGCCCGCTGCAATCGCTGCCGCCAGTTTTTCAAGCTCCGGCTCCGGGTCTGGATAGCTGCTGGAGGTGCCGATATTGGCGTTGACCTTGACGCTCAGCCCCTGCCCCACGCCGCGCGGGGTTACGTTTTTATGGTTTATATTAAGCGGTATGGCAATAGTGCCTTCGGCCACGCCCTTGCGGATAAATTCTTCCGTCACGCCTTCGTAGGCTGCCACCTGCTTCATTGCTTCGGTAATAATGCCTTTTCGGGCAAGCTGCATTTGTGTTGCCAAAAAATCACTTCCTTTACTGTTAATATTTCTATTATACAGTAAATCGGCACAATACTCTACCGTTTTATGTTAATTTTCAAAATTAGTTTATAAATTTATTTAATAATAATTTTTAATTTTTCACAGAAAAGTCAACTAAAGCTAACCATTATGTGTTATAATAAAGGTAGTTAAGAAAACAGGAGGCGATTACATGTCACGCTTTACTTTACCACGCGATATTTACTATGGGCCGGGCGCCCTTGATGAATTGAAGGTTTTGGCAGGCCACAAAAAAGCCATGATTTTCACCGGCGGCAGTTCCATGCGCCGCGGCGGCTTTTTGCAGAAAACCGAGGAGGTTTTGAAAGCTGCCGGACTGGAAACCGCTTTATTTGAAGGCATCGAGCCCGATCCTTCCATAGAAACAGTTATGAAAGGCGCACAGGCCATGCGCGAATTTGAGCCGGACGTTATCGTTGCTATCGGCGGCGGCTCCCCTATCGACGCAGCCAAAGCCATGTGGGTATTTTACGAACACCCCGATAAAACCTTCGAGGATATTAAAACACCGTTCACCATGCCCAAGCTGCGCAACAAGGCAATTTTCGTAGCCATTCCGTCCACCAGCGGCACTGCTTCGGAAGTAACGGCCTTTTCCGTTATTACCGATTACTCCAGCGGCATTAAATATCCGCTGGCCGATTTTGAAATTACCCCGGATATTGCCGTGCTTGATACCGACATACCGCTGACCATGCCGCCCAAGCTTACCGCGCATACCGGCATGGACGCTTTAACCCACGCACTGGAAGCCTATGTTGCCACTGCGCGCAGCGATTTTTCGGACGCTCTGGCACTGAAAGCCATCGGCGATATTTTCGACAGCCTTCTTGACAGCTACCACGGCGACAAAGAAGCACGCGGCAAAATGCACATTGCCCAGTGCCTTGCAGGCATGGCGTTCAGCAACGCGCTTTTGGGCATTGCCCACAGCCTGGCACACAAAACCGGCGCAGTATTCCACATTCCGCACGGCTGCTGCAACGCAATTCTTTTACCGTCCGTTATCCAGTACAACTCCCGCGTATGCATGAACCGCTATGCAGCAGTTGCACGCTACCTCGGCCTGCCCGGCGGCACCGACAAGCAGCTTACCGATTCGCTTGTTAAAGCCATCTGCGCATTAAACAAAGAACTTGGCATTGAACAGACCTATCAGGCTAACGGCGTAAGCGAAGAACTGTTTAAAGAAAATGCAGAAGCAATAGCCCACAACGCTGTGCTTGACCCCTGCACCCTTGCCAACCCGCGCCCGATTGACGACGAAGCCATGCTCAAGGTTTTAACCTGCGCATACTACGGCAAACCTGTAACTTTCTAACTTGCAGGCTCATGCCTGACATTTAAACACTAACCGCTGCTTTTTACGGCAGCGGTTTTTTATTTTTTAAACCCCTTACACCCATATAAACGGATTTTGCGCCTTAAAAATTTACCTGCGCGCAAAATTTATTTTTTGCCGCTGCCGCAATTTTTTGCCTTATTTTTTTGCGCATGGTTAATTTTTGCCCTTGTTTTGCCGTTTATATGGGTGAGTTTCTTTTCTTTTCTCTTTTTTCCCTGTTTTTTCTCTTTATCTTTTCTTTGCCGTATTACGTTCTTACCTTGTTCCCAATAAACCGCAGGTTTATTATTATAATTATACCTTGTTCCCTAAGTACTACCGTACGTAAGCAGTAGTACCTAAAATGCCCGCGCAAAACAGGCACTATCTCTAAACTGAGATAGTGCCGCAAGAAGTAAACTCCACCCCTTCATGCACAAAATAAAAAAAGAAAGCAGCGCTGCCCTTACTGATAAAAAATGTATATTAATTAACTGTTTATATGTATTTTATAACTATTGCCGTTAGTTCTTCACCGTGTAAACTATTATGCCCTCACAGCCTACATAACAGCAATTTATGCTGTTTTAGCAGCAAATTATGTTAAATTAGCAATATTTCACATTTTTTTACGGCTTTTCGGTTGTTTTTTAAGGCGATTTGTGAGAAAATATAATAGTACTTGTGTAAAAGCGGACAGAATAAAGTTTTATCAGTTAGGAGTAGTTTATGCATGGAACCGTTAAAACGACAGCAGCGTAAAGTCGATAACGAATATACGATTATGTTCATTCCCCACCGCGGCAAAGAACCGAAAAGCTTCAGCTTCCGCGCAAGCCTGCTGAAAAAAATCGGCATTTTCTGCGGCATCCTGCTTCTGGCAGGCATTGGCATTGCAGCAAAATCTTCCATGGTTGTTTACCAGGCACACCAGGAACAGAACGAACTTATAGCTTACCGCAACGATAAAGCAGCGCAGGACCAGAAGCTGGCCGAACTGCAGAAAGAAAACGAAAAAATGCAGAAGGACATGGCTGAACTTTCCGCACTGGAAAACGAAGTGCGCAAAGCCCTTGGCAGCAATGTAAGCCAGCAGCCTTCCCGCGGCGGCATTGACCGCAGCCAGTACATGGGCAAAGGCGGCCCTTCCGCCCCGGCGGACATTAAAATGATTGATGTTACCGCAGCCCAGGCTAAAAACCTGCAGACAGAAATGCAGCAGAAAAAAGCAGTGCTCGGCGATTTGCTGGCACAGCTTCACGAACGCAATGCAAAGCTCGACGCTACTCCGGACATCTGGCCTACGGCCGGCGGTGAAATTACTTCCCGCTTCGGCGGCAGAGCCAACCCGTTCAGCGGCACCGGTTACGATTACCACCCCGGCATTGATATCGGCAACGACTACGGTGCGCCGGTTTACGCAGGCGCAACCGGTTATGTGGAATACGCAGGCTGGTACAGCGGTTACGGCCGTTATGTAAAAATCAGCCACGGCTACGGCTACGAAACTGCTTATGGGCATATGTCGTCCATTGAAGTTTCTTCCGGCCAGTATGTGGAAAAAGGCGATGTTATCGGTTATGTAGGCAGCAGCGGTTACAGCACCGGCCCGCACCTGCATTACGAAGTTATCATTAACGGACAGGATTCCGACCCGCTTAAATTAATCAGATAGTTTTAAAGGAGCAAGACAATGTTTGGTTCTTCAAACAATAATAATGCAAAAACAAATTCCGCCCTGCCTAAAGTGGCGGTAGATAATTTTGAAGCCTATATCGGCAAAAGCACGCAGATTACCGGCAACATTACCGCGCAGGGTTCTATCCGTATCGACGGTACCTTCAGCGGCATTGTGTTTTCGGAAAGCGATGTTGTTGTTGGCGAAACCGGCAATATTAAGGCCAATATTTTTGGCGCCAATGTAACGGTTGCAGGCAAAATTGAAGGCAACATTGTTGCCAAAGGCACGCTGGAAGTGCTTGCCAGCAGCGTTATTACCGGCGACGTGCGCTGTGAAAAGCTCACCGTTGAAACCGGCGCCGTACTGCGCGGCAACGTAGGCGGCCTTGAAGACGCAGCAGCACCGCAGCTTGAAACCGCAGAAGCAAAATAATAACAGGCTTCACCCGCCCGGCATTTACAGCCGGGCTTTTTTATTGCCCGTGCTTATTTATAAGTTATGCTTATTAATTGAATAAGTTCTGTTTATTTATAAGCCTGCCTTATTAAGCCGGCAGCTTGAATTTTGTAAACTGCGTTACAGATTTGCTGCGTTTTATTTAAAATTTTATTTTTTGCCGTTATTTTGTTGACAAGCCCCCCAAACCTGCTATAATAGCCCTATAAATTAATAACAGCAACACGATGATGGAGAAAAAGCAGCAACAATGTTTTCAGAAAGCCGCCGGAAGATGCGAGGCGGCAGCAGCGTGCAGCAAGTTCCGCTCCGGAGATGCGGGTGACGAATCCGCCGGGCAGCGCCCGATACAGCGTTACTAAAGATGGCCGTAAGGCAATTTGGGTGGCAACGCGGGTAACTCTCGTCCCATGTGGGATGGGGGTTTTATTTTTTACCAGCACTTTGCCGTTTGCCTGCGCGCTGAATTTGGGTGGCACCACGAGAAAGAGAAGCTCGTCCCAAGGACGGCTTCTCTATTTTTATTTTGGAGGGATATTATGGACAGAGTTTACAACTTTAACGCCGGGCCTTCGGCCATGCCGCTGGAAGTTTTGCAGGAAACCCGGGCAGAATTTTTAAACTATAAAAACACCGGCATGAGCATTATTGAAATGAGCCACCGCAGCCCGGAATACGCCGCCATGCACGCGGAAACCAAAGCGCTTTTGCGCCAGCTGATGGAAATTCCCGAGGATTACGAAATTTTATTTATACAGGGCGGCGGCAGCTTACAGTTTTTAATGACGGCAGCCAACTTTTTTACCAACAAGCGTGCTGCCTATGCCAACACCGGCGTATGGGCCAAAAAAGCCATGGCAGAAGCCAAACGCTTTGGCGAAGCCTACGAAGCATGCACAAGCGCCGACAAAAACCACAGCTATATTCCGCAGGAGTTTACAATTAAGCCAGATACCGCCTACCTGCACATAACCGCCAACAACACCATTTACGGTACGGAATGGCAGGACTTTCCCGAAGTCAGCATTCCGGTTATCTGCGATATGTCGAGCGACATCCTCTCCCGCCCGGTTGACGTTAAAAAGTTCAGCCTTATCTACGCCGGGGCGCAGAAAAACCTCGGCCCTGCCGGAGTGGTAATTGTAATTGTTAAAAAGGCGTTTTTAGAAACCGCCCGCACGGACCTGCCGCCGATGCTGAGCTACCAAAACTATGCGGATAACGATTCGCTGTACAACACGCCGCCGGTATTTGCCATTTACATGGTTAACAAAACCCTGTACTGGATTAAAGCGCAGGGCGGCGTAAAGGCCATTGCCGCACGCAACCGCGAAAAGGCGCAGCTTATTTATGACGTTATCGACGATAGCCGTGGTTTTTACCGTGGCCACGCCGAAAAAACAAGCCGCAGCCTGATGAACATTACCTTTAACCTGCCCACGCAGGAACTGGAAAAAGACTTTATCGCCGAAGGCAAAAAGCGCGGGTTCATAGGCATAGGCGGGCACCGCCTTGTAGGCGGCTGCCGCGTATCGGCCTACAACGCCGTAACGCCCGAGGCCTGCCGCGCCCTTGCGGATTTTATGAAAGAATATCAGGCAAAACACGAATAAACGGAGGAATGAATGATGAGAATACTTGTAAGCGACGACGTAAGCGAAAAAGGCGTGGCCCTGCTGCGCGAACATTTTGATGTAGACGTAAAAACCAATATGCCAACGGAAGAACTTCTGGCATGCATCGGCGAATATGACGGCCTTGTAACCCGCAGCCAGACGCAGGTTACCAAAGAAGTTATCGACGCCGCCAAAAACTTAAAGGTTATCGGCCGCGCAGGCGTCGGCGTTGATAATATCGACATTCCCGCAGCAACAGCACGCGGCATTGTAGTGCTTAACGCTCCGGAAGGCAACACCATTGCCGCCACGGAGCACACCGTTGCCATGATGATGGCCATGACGCGCCACATTCCGCAGGCGCACGCTTCCATTCAGGCAGGCAAATGGGACAGAAAGAGCTTTGACGGCATTCAGGTACAGGGCAAAACGCTCGGCATTATCGGCGTTGGGCGTATCGGCAGCCGCGTTGCCCTGCGCATGCAGGCCATGGAAATGACCACCATCGGCTACGACCCGTATATTACCGAAGAACGCGCGCAGCAGGTTGGCGTGGAGCTCGTTCCGTTTGAAGAACTGCTGGCCAAATCCGACTACATCACCATTCACACCCCGCTGACGAAAGAAACTCACAACATTATAAACGCCGAAGCCATTGCCAAAATGAAAGACGGCGTGCGCATTGTAAACTGTGCGCGCGGCGGCTGCGTGGATACCGAAGCCCTTGCCGCAGCCTTAAAGAGCGGCAAAGTAGCCGGTGCCGCCATTGACGTATACCCCGAAGAACCGCTGACGCCGGAAAACAACCCCTTTATCGGCATGCCGCAGGTTGTACAGACCCCGCACCTCGGCGCCAGCACCATTGAAGCGCAGATTGGCGTTGCCGTGGATGTTGCTTATGGCGTTATCGACGCGCTGGAAGGCCGCCCCGTAATGACCGCCGTTAACATGGCGCCCATTCCCAAAAGCGTTGCCAGCGTTATTGCGCCGTACTTTAAACTGGCAGAACGCCTTGGCACCATCGGTATTTATCTGGCCGAAGGGCCGATTAAAGCTGTGGAACTGGAATACACCGGCGAACTTGCAGCAACGGAAACGCAGGCGCTGACCACCGCCTTTTTAAAAGGCCTTTTAAACCCGATTTTGCAGGACAGCGTTAACTTTGTAAACGCGCCGGGCATTGCTAAAAAACGCCATTTGCAGGTGCGCGATGTAAAATCGCACCGCACAGGCTACTTCAGCACCGCCATTAATGTAAAAATTGCCACCGAAAAAGGCGAGCACACGCTTACCGGCACCCTGTTTGCAGGCAAAGAAGCCAAAATTGTGCAGATTGACCGCTTCCGCCTGGACTTTAAGCCCGAAGGCTACCTGCTGCTGGCGCCGCACCTTGACAAGCCCAACATGATTGGGCAGATTGCCACCGTGCTCGGCAGCGCAGGCATCAACATCAACGGCATGCAGGTAGGCAGCACCGCCATTGAAGGCACCAACTTAATGGCCATTGCCACCAGCGGCGACATTCCTAACGATATTATGCTGAAGCTGCGCGGCATAGAAGGCATTATCGACGTGAAACTTATAAACTGCGAGGGATAATATGGTACGCATTATTTTAATACGCCACGGAGAAACCAACTGGAATTTACAGGGACGCTACCAGGGGCAGGAAGACACCCGTCTGAGCGAAAAAGGCTTTGCGCAGGCAGGGCTTTTGGCGCAAGGGTTAAAAAACGTACATCTTGATTTATGCATTTCAAGCCCTTTAAAACGCTCGTTTTTAACCTGCAAAGCCTGCGCCGATTTACACCATTTGCCGGTACACAGCGACAAGCGCCTTACGGAAATTAACCACGGTGCGTGGGAAGGCGAACTGGCCTGCGAAATACAGGCGCATTACCCCGAAGAATTTAAAAAATGGCATACTGAGCCGCACAAAGTGCAGATGCCGGGCGGTGAAAATCTGGAAGACGTACGCAAGCGCGCCCGTGCCGCTTTTGCCGAATACGCAGAAAAATACGAAGGCAAAACAATTCTTGTTGCCGCGCACGACGCCGTCAACAAAGCCATTATCTGCGACTTGCTGGGGCTTGATATGAGCCACTTCTGGCACATCAAGCAGGATAACGCCTGCATTAACGTACTGGAATATAACGAAGGAGTATGGCGCGCCGTGCTTTTAAACAGCACCACGCATTTAGGCTACCTTTTCAGCGGCGTAGAACAGGCAGGATTGTAAGGCACAAAAAGCTGCAAAGCATATAAATTGCTTTGCAGCTTTTTTCTTAACTTTATTCTTTTCCAAAACATTAAACTCTGCTATAATATTTAACGCTGTGACTCTTTCCAGTAGGAAGGAGGTGACAGAATGATGAACAAACCATTCATCGCTTTTTTGGTAGCCGTCATGGCAGCTGTAACATCGTATTACATTTGCAAATGGCTGGACGGTTTACTGTAATGCTCACAGCCAGCCTAAATTAAAAAACCGGGAGTTGCAGCTCCCGGTTTTTTATTTGCGTGGCAGAATGACCAACCACTCATCGCTTTTGTAACTAAAGCATACCACTCTTTTACTGCACCGTCAAGCAAAAAGAATTTAAAAACTAAAATCGCGCTGCGGCGCAGATATGCTTTGTTTTAACACAGCAAAATTTGTGTTATAATATAAATTAGTTATATCTCCGCCAGGGCGGATTTTACGATATTATTTGATTGTGAGGTAAGAAAATGCAGAAAATTATTTTAACGGGCGACCGCCCGACCGGCAGGCTCCACGTTGGGCATTACGCCGGTTCTTTAAAAGAACGTGTGGAACTGCAAAACTCCGGCCAGTTTGACAAGGTATTCATTATGATTGCCGACGCTCAGGCGCTGACCGATAACGCCGAGCACCCCGAAAAAGTGCGCGAGAACGTGCTGGAAGTGGCTCTTGATTACCTTGCCTGCGGCATCGACCCGGAAAAATCCACCATTTTCATTCAGTCTGCCGTGCCGCAGCTTACAGAGCTCACCGCATATTATATGAACCTTGTAACCGTATCGCGCGTGCAGCGCAACCCGACCGTTAAAACCGAAATTAAAATGCGCAATTTCGAAGCCAGCATTCCCGTAGGCTTTTTTGTATACCCCATCAGCCAGGCGGCCGATATTACCGCTTTCCGCGCAACGGCAGTGCCTGTCGGCGAAGACCAGCTGCCGATGCTGGAGCAGTGCAAGGAAGTTGTTAACAAGTTTAACAGCGTTTACGGCGAAACATTAACCGAGCCGGAAATCATCCTGCCGAGCAACAAAGCCTGCCTGCGCCTGCCCGGCATTGACGGCAAGGCCAAAATGAGCAAATCGCTGGGCAACTGCATTTACCTCAGCGACGAAGCGGACGTTATTAAAAAGAAAATTATGTCGATGTTTACCGACCCGAACCACGTGCGCGTGGAAGACCCCGGCAAGGTTGAAGGCAACCCGGTATTTATCTATCTGGACGCTTTCTCCCGCCCCGAACATTTTGCGGAATTTCTGCCGGAATACGCAAATCTTGACGAATTGAAAGCGCATTACCAGCGCGGCGGCCTGGGCGACGTAAAAGTTAAAAAATTCCTGAACAACGTAATGCAGGCAGAGCTTGCACCCATCCGCGAACGCCGCCATATGTGGGAACAGCGCCTTGACGAAGTAAAAATGATTTTAAAACAAGGCAGCGAAACCGCGCGCGCAGCGGCAGCCGAAACCCTGCATGATGTACGCGCCGCCATGCAGATTAACTACTTTGAAAACTGGCATATCTGATGGCTGCTGCACGAAGTGAAATTATCAGCCTGCTGAACGCGGCAGGCATTGCCTTTGAAGTTACTGAACACCAGCCCATTTACACCGTGGAAGAAGGCGAAGCCTTAAAGCTGCCGCACCCGGAAGCGATTGCCCGTACCATGTTTTTGTGCGATGACAAACACCAGAACTTTTGGCTGGTAACTTTACCGAAAGACAAAAAGCTGGATTTAAAGGCTCTGCGCACACAGCTTGGCAGCCGCCGCTTAACCTTCGCCTCCGCGGAAGAACTGGACGCCATGCTGAACCTGCCGCCCGGTTCCGTTACGCCGCTCGGCGCATTAAACGACGCAGAAGGGCGCGTGCCGGTTATTATTGACGCGGCCTTTAAAGAAAGCCTTATCGGCGTGCCGCTTTTAACGAACACCGCCACCATCTGGCTTAACGGCACAGATTTGGCGCTTATGCTAACGCAGCAGGGGCATAAAGTAAACTGGCTGGCACTTTAAAAACAAAATACAAGGCAGCAAAGTCTGCCAAGGCATAAAAAAATCCGCCCGTAAAGGCGGATTTTTTGTTTTATATGTTATTACAGGGTTTTGCCGTAAGCGTCGGCATCCAAAATGGCCTGTTTGAATTTTTCGCGGGTCATTTCGTACGGAGTCTTTTTCCATTCGAGAATTGCCGGTGCGCGGTCAAGGATTTTTTCAAGGCCGGCTTCGTCAACTTCCAGTTCTTTTAAGGTTACAGGCAGGCCCAGTTCCTTATTGAATTTTGCAATCTTGTCGCGCAGTTCAAACTGCTTGTCGCAGGTTAAAAGCACAATTACGCCGAAGGAAACCACTTCGCCGTGCATATGGCGTTCTGCGCAGGCAAGTCCGGTGTAAGCGTTGTAGAAGCAGTGGCCCAGCGAAGAATTATAGTAGTAATCGTTTTCGGTGGTGGTAAGGTTGGAAACAATACCGGTGCTCATAATGATATCCAGCGCAACTTCCTGAATTGCTTCGGAAACAACATTGTTTTTGCAGTCTGCCAAAGCCTGTTTGCCGTATTCAAACAGCGGCGAAGTGCAGGCACCTGCCAGAGCGCGGCCCAGCAGCGGAGTATTTAAAAGTTTTTTGCCTTCGGTGGCAATCAAAACCTCGCATTCTTTGCTGAGTGCGTCGCCAATGCCGGCCCACAAAAGTTTTTCCGGTGCTTCGGCAATAATTTTGGTATTGATAAAAGTATGTTCTGCGCAGTGTTTCGGATAATAGTAACCGGCGAGGCTGCCATCCTGTTTATACATAACGCAGATAGCGGTGCAGGCAGCGCAGTTGGAAGCAATGGTCGGGAAAGTGAAAACGGGTTTGCCCATTTTGTCTGCCATGGTTTTGCAGCAGTCAACAGCACGGCCGCCGCCAACGGCAAATACCATATCGGCTTCCTGAACTTCTTTGGTATTCATCAGCATATCAACATTTTCATAGGTAGAGTTGCCGCCGTACCAAAGCACAGCCGTAACATCAAGGTGCCCTTTTACAGCTGCAAGAATTGCATCCTGGGCTTTGCTCAGCGCGGTTTTGCCGCCGATAATAACAACCTTTTTGCCATATCTTGCCGTTACGGACGGAATTGCTTCGTAGCAGTCCGGCCCTACGCTGTAATTAGGTAAATAAACACTGTATGTAGTACTCACTTCAAACAACACCTTTCATTAAATATCAAATATTATGATACTAATTATAAACATTTCCGGCTAATTCGTCAACACAGTGTAACATTATAGTATATTTTTCTGTTAAAATTACTGTAAAAAACTTAAAATAGTAAACCACAGCGGCGGCACTAAAAGCGAAGGCAGCATATTTAAGGTTTTGCAGTCGCGCAGCTGCAAAATGCCCACGCCGCTGCTCAGCAGGAAAATGCCGCCCAAAAGCGATATTTCCGTCATCATGCCCGGCGTTAAATACGGCGCAATAAAACCGGCAAACAGATAAATACTGCCCTGCCAGCAAAACAGCACCGCTGCCGCAATGGCAATGCCAAAGCCGTAAGTAGAGGCAAAAATCATGGAAGATACCAAATCAAGCGTTGCATTGGTAAAAAGGTAAGTGTTGTTGCCGTTAAGGCGGCTTTCGATAGGCCCTAAAATGGAAAGCGTGCCGATGCAGAACAGAAGTATCGCCGTAGAAAGCCCTTCTGCCAGCTTGCCGCCGCCCTTGCAGTGCGCAAGCAGCGCATTAAAACGCCCGCAGATATCGAGCCTTGTGCCGATAATGGTGCCAATGGCAAGGCTCGCAATAAAAAGCACCGGGTATTCGCTGTTGGGCAGGTTATGCACAACGGCGTTGGCGCCAAGCCCAACCGTTGCCAGCCCCAAAGCATCAAACAGCGCTGTTTTATATTTTTCGCTGATGCCGCGGCTTAAAAAGCTGCCCACAAAGCTGCCTGTTAAAATAGTGCAGGTATTTACAATCGTTCCTAACATAAACCATCTGCTCCCTCAATAAAAAATAACGGATATTTTTATTATAAAACTATCGCGTAAAAATGTAAAACGGGCATAAAAAAACATCCTGCCAAAGCAGGACGTTAAATGCTGGTGCGGATGACAGGAGTCGAACCTGCACGCCGAAGGCGCCAGATCCTAAGTCTGGTGCGTCTGCCAATTCCGCCACATCCGCATGTATTAAGCTGACTTAATTATTATATCTCACAGCTACATTTGCGTCAACATATCTATATTACTATAAATAAATAAAAGATTGGGGAGCACTTTTTATTCCAAATTCATTTAAAGACTTTGGAGTCTTGTACTTTTTTACTTTACCTAATCTATATGCTATGGCTTTCTCTCTATTTTTATAATATTCTAAAAAGTATTCATGTGTAATGCCAGAAAACTCTCTAGTAATATTCCATATATTTTCTGGCATATCTTCTAAAATTTCCTCTACTTTAACTTCCGCAACAACTCTACTAATTGGAGAAGTTGCATATATTACAATATTATCAATATTTTTTTTACACTTAACTTTTCTAAACTCATAAATTTTAGTTTTATTTAAAATTTGATTTACATATTCTGGATTAATCGATAATAATATTTTGCACATTCTGACCACCTAATTCTAAAATCTTTTTAAAATCATCTTTTGAATAGTTTATATCATAAGGATAAACATTAAATAATCCTAAAGTTTTTAATTCTTTATGTATTACATTATGTCCTTTCCCAAAGAAACCGTTATATATAAATTCAAATACAACTAAATTAGGACTTTTATCATATGCATTATTTAATTCATACTTGGAAAAAATAGTTTTATTCCCACAAATTTTTAAGAATTCTTCCTTTGTCTTTAAACAATCTGACTTTGATTTTATTATATATACATTTGTTATAGTCCCATACGATGTTATACACGATTTATAGGTTGGTTTTTCATCCCCTGTATATTTTCTGTAAAAAAATACCGGTTCTCCAACTTTTATACATTCTATATTCCGAGGGCTTCCAACATATACTTTAGTAATTCCATTGCCAGCCGCTTCATCCCAAAATTCTTGTTGTGTATTTTTTAATTCTGAATATGGTAGCAATCGATCATGATAATCGGCCTTTATAGGTAACATTCCCGCTTTTATAAAATTTGGATTTATATAAGGGAAAGCTTTATACGGAGTTGAATAATCAATACAATTTTTATTTTTTAGATACACAAGTTCCTTTTTATTAGTATTTATATTATTTTCTAACTCGCCCGCACGCACAAATCCATATCGTTCTATTAAATTTATTAAATCGTAATGCGAATCAAAAACAGTCAAATAAATTTCATCAGTATTACTCTCCTGCCATTTCCAAAGAGCAATACCTATGGCACCTTCTCCGAGGCGTCTACCTTGATGACGAAGTTCCAGTTTAAATGTACGAATTTTCATACGTTTCTTTTTTGGTAAAATTCTATCTTTCAATCTAATTTCTTCTTCTTCAAGATCTTTAAAAGAAAGAAATGCACATAATCCTGTTTCATCTTCAAAAGTAAAAGCCTCTTCCCCTTCTAAACTTTTTTCTATAAACCATTTTTCAAATTCAGGATAATCTTCTTTTAAAGACATAAAAAATTGATCATTTAAATTACACTCAGAAAATTTTCTACGTTCAAACTTTTGTTTCATGAGCATGCTCCTCGAAAATTTGTTAATATATTTATAATATAACATACTTAAATTATTAATTCAATATTTTCTAAAACATTTGTTTGCATTTTATGCGTAAATTATAAACCATAAATCAATACCCGTTATATTAAATATTATCTGCACAATAATACTTGCTACATACGCATTAATAAAAAATGATAGCCCTGTTACAATACAAACCTTTTTAAAATTATGTTCTTTTCTGCTTAATAAATTTTTGAAATAACCATGAAGATTTGCAAAAATACAAGCCATCATTAACACGCTCAATTTTAATGGAAAATAATATTGCCAAATAGGTTTATTAGGAGCAGGAATGCTTGTTTGCAAGAATAAATAATAAAAAATACAGTAGTAAAAAATATATAATTTCCAATCCCCTATAAAACAATCCCAAATATAATTAATGCTTAAAGAACTTTCTTCATTTTTGTTTTTAAAATTTATATACATACTAATAGATATACAAATCCAAAGTAATAATATTTTCATTTTCCTGCTCCTTTACAATTAATGCCAGATTATCTTTAACATAATAATAATCTTTACTTTGCCAATTATTTTCTTGAAGCATTTTATCAATGTTAAAATCTTCTTGTATATTTTCAACTTTGCAGTGCAATAAATTTTTATTAATATACCAAATATTTGTAAATTCAAATTCCGTAACTTTCCCATTTGGAATTATATTTAAATTATAAATTTCAGAACTTAATATTCCTTTCTTTTCTTCATAAGAAAAGAAATCAAACTGACTTGTTAAAACCAGTGTAAAAAATGTAACACACCAAAAACAAGCAAGAAAGATTATATTATTTACACCAAATAAAATAATATGTTCAAGAAAAGGATAGTTTTCTTTTGTAAATTTCAATCATAATCCCTCTTTTCCTTATTTATTTATAACCTATTACACTTCTTTGAAAACTTGTATAATAAAATTTTTCATTATTTTTTATGTTTTCTAAATAATAATCACGGTCATCACCAATAGTAATTCCATATGAACCATAAAATTTTTCAGGTTCATACAATACTCTGAATTTCATCCCTGGAAAGTTATCGTTTTGATAGTTATAATACGCTTCTTTTTTATAAAGTATCCATCCCCTATTTTTTAATTGTTTGTCATAAAAATCCAATACTTTTTGATTTTTATCTAAACCATTAAATTTTAATTCAAATTCATATTTCAAGCCAAATTCGTTTCTGCTGCTTGTTGCTAATCCAACAATTTGAGAATCACGATACTTTTTAATACTATATAATTCTTGTATATTTTTTGCTGTTTCGTCTACTAATTTAGTAGCAGGCTCTATATACAGTATAAGATTAATAAACAGTTTTAATATCATAAAAGTACAGGCAGCAATTAAAAACCATTTTCTAATAAATTTATTAATCATATTTATCACCTTCTGATACAACAGAAATCTTGATTTGAAACATTATATTTCATTTACAGTATACTACAATAATATAAAAAATTGCACAAAAAAGCACTGCAACGTATGTTACAGTGCAAAATTCTGTTATAAAATAAAAATGGTGATCCACCCGCGACTCGAACGCGGGACACCCTGATTAAAAGTCAGGTGCTCTACCGACTGAGCTAGTGGATCACGTTATTTGGCTGGGGCGGCTGGACTCGAACCAACGCATGCGGGAGTCAAAGTCCCGTGCCTTACCGACTTGGCTACGCCCCAAAAATATGGGGTGACTGGAGGGATTCGAACCCTCGCGTAACGGAGCCACAATCCGCCGTGTTAACCGCTTCACCACAGCCACCATTTTACCAAGATACGCTTGGCGACGAATGTAATTCTATCATAGCAGACAGGTTCTGTCAATATTTTTTGTAAAAATTTTTAATATAAAATGTCATTAATTTTACAAAACCGCTTTTTGCGGCTATTCGCGTTCAAACCACGCTTTGGCCCACGCCAGTGCCGTAGGCGTTTGTGCAAGGCCCCCGCCCGCAGTTTCGCGCAGCGCACAGGGCATGGAATCGCCCACCCATTTCATGGCGTCAATGGCTTCGTCCGCCGGAATAAAGCTGCCGATGCCTGCCAGCGCCATTTCTGCCGCCAAAAGCGCCTGCACTGCCGCACCGCCGTTGCGTTTTATGCAGGGCACTTCCACAAGCCCTGCCACAGGGTCGCACACAAGCCCCAGCATGTTTTTAAAAACAATGCTTACGGCAGTACCTGCCTGCGCAGGAGTGCCGCCCAAAGCGTCAACAGCCGCGCCTGCCGCCATGGCCGCCGCACTTCCGCATTCTGCCTGGCAGCCGCCAACCGCACCCGCAAGCGAGGCACGGGCTGCAATTACAAGCCCGCTTTGCCCTGCCACAACAAGCGCACGTGCCAGCTGTTCTTCCGTTAAATTGCAGTGTTTTTTTAAAGCCAGCAGCACGCCTGGAAGCACGCCTGCCGCACCGGCCGTGGGAGCCGCTACAATTCTGCCCATGGCAGCGTTGCATTCGCTTACGGCAAGGGCATAAGTTACGGCGTCCGTTGCAAGAGCGCCCAAAAGTTTATTAAAGCCGGGCTGCGCTGCCGCGTTTTGCAGTTTAAGCGCACTGCCGCCGGTTAAGCCGCTGTGCGAGCGCACGCCTGTCAGACCGTAGACTGCGGCTTCTTCCATTACTTTCAGCATCTGCGCCATTTTGGCAAGCAGTTCTTCCTCCGTAATTTCAAGTTCAGCTGCGCTCTGCGGCAGCAAATAAGCGTTCAGGCTCAGTTTGACCGCTTCTGCTTCTTCTATTAATGCGTTTAATGAAATTTTATCGTTTGCCATCTTTCACCTCAAAGCACGCTGTCTACAAAGCGCACCGTGTCAATAGGCGGCAGCGCCGCAAGCAGCTGCACTATCGCAGGCTGCACTTTCTGGTCGCACTCAAGCACCATGGTTGCCAGCCCGCCTTTATTTTTGCGGAACACGCGCATGGTTGCAATATTTACGGACGCACTTGCCAGCGTGCTGCTTACAAGCGCAATCACGCCGGGCTTGTCGGTATGCGATACCAACAGCGCAGGCAGCTTGCCGTCCAGCTCAACCTCCGCGCCGTCAATGGCAGATACCTTAACCTGCCCGCCGCCGATGGAGGAACCGATAACCTCGCAGCTTTTGCCGTCTTTTGCCGTCAGCGTAAAGCGCGCTGTATTGGGGTGGGTTAAATCACCAAGTTTTACTTTGGCAAAATTATATTCCAGCCCTGCTTCCGCGGCATATTTACGCGCCTGCGGAATACGCGCGTCATCAGGCAGCCAGCCCATAAGCCCGGCCAAAAGCGCCACATCCGTGCCATGCCCGCGGTAGGTATGCGCAAAGCTGCCGTGCAAATCAATCTGTGCTTTAACGGGCGGCGCGCCCAGAATACCGGCAGCCAGAAGCCCCAGCCTTACCGCGCCTGCCGTATGCGAACTTGAAGGGCCAATCATTACAGGCCCGATAATGTCTATAATATTCATACTGCTCCTTTATTCTTCACTTGCCAGTGAGCGGTGCCCCAAAGCCACGCACAATTCGTCAAGGTTCAGCACGCCCACCGCCATATATATAGCAACGCACAAATGCTCGCCGCTGCGGGCAATGCCAATTTTGCCGCCCACGTTAAAGCCTGCCGCCTTCGTCACAAGCTGCTCCAAAGCAGCGTGGGCAGCGCCTGCAACAGCGCCCGCGCCGACGTGGGTTTCCGTAACAATGCCCTGACGCTGCGCCGCCACAACGGCACGCTCCACAATTTTAACAACGCTCGGCATAAATTCGCCGCCAAAATCAACCGCCGTACTGCGGATGCCTTTTGCCGCCAGCTGCTCTTTAATGCGCTGTTCCTCCGCGCGGTTTTCGGTAACGGCAATGCGCAGCGCCGCACGCCCTATTTCTATGCTCGTCAGTTTCTGTTCTGCCATGATTAGTCTTCCTCCGCCATTTCCGGTTTTTTAATAGGCGTTTTATCCAGCACGGCTACAATGAGGAACACGATAATGCACAGCAGCCATTCAAAATAAATTACATGCTGCAAAACATGCAGCGCCGGTACAAACTCCCATACAACAAGGCCCAAAAGCCCTGCAAGAGTAGTCCAGAACGCGCTGCTGCGGCGGCACAAACCGGGCGCAAACACCGTAAACAAAAATACGCAGGTCAGCGCCGTCGTCATCGAAAGCCCTGCCACCATGGTTTTTAAAATGCCGGCAGCATTAAAAGCAAACCATAAGGTTATAATGCCAACCGCCAAAATAGTCAGGCGGTTAATTTTAACAAAACGGTCGTCCGTAACGGACGGATTGATAAAGCGTTTGTAAATATCCTGGCTGAACAGCGTACCTGCGCCCAGAAGAATTGTGCAGGCGGTAGATACGTCCGCTGCCCACAGCGCCGCAAGCGTTGTGCCAGAGGCAATGGGGTCAAGCGCCATAACAACCTTAGGCAAAGCCAGCGTTGCCGAAATTTCCGGGAACTGCACCTTGCCGATAATGCCTAAAAGCGCGCACAAGAAGCCTACCGGGAAAATTAAAAGGCCGCCAAGAATAAAGCCGTTGCGCGCGGTTTTGGCGTCACGCGCACCGCAGGCAATCTGCACAGGGCCCTGCGCCGTAATGGCCTGCGTAATCATAACAATAAACCAGCCGATAATAACGGCCAGCGGAATGCCTGCAAACGGGTCAAACCAGTCAAGCCCGGCCGGAAGCTGCGCCGCAATGGCATCAAGCCCGCCGCTGTGGTCCACCGCTGCCACGCAGGAATATAAAATGCCCGCGTAAATTAAAACAACGCTGACGATATTGGACAAACCGCTCGACCACAAACCGCCGATAAGCGTAATGCCGATAAATACCACCGCGCTCACAATCATGCCGCCGCGGAACGAGAAATATTCGGGCAGAAGCGAAGCCAGAATCGCGCCGCCGGCGAGATACTGAAGCGCCGTAATAACGGACATGATAATTACAAGCCCAACCGCGCTGATAACGCGGCCTTTGGTATCGTAATATTTTTCAAAAAATTCCGGAATGGTGGAAACCTTCATGGCACGCAGCTTGCCCGCCGCCACAAGGCCCATAATAATGGCGCCCGCGCTCCACGCCGCGTTGTACCAGCCGGCTGCCATGCCAACCTTGTAAGCGTTTTCGGCAACGCCAACGGTAGAAGCCGCACCAACGGCAAGCCCCGTAATATTAACGGCAATCAGCACCGGGCCAAGTTTGCGCCCTGCAAAAAGATACTCCGCAGAGCCTTTATCCGCCCTGCTTTTAACGTAAAAACTTATTGCGAACAAAAGCGCAATATACACAACAACAATAATCAACTGAACATTCATCCTGCTGCACTACCTTTCTTCACAAAAAATCCGCTCTAAGCTACAATACTACCCTCCTGCTTTTAAAATTAGTTATATTATATCAACAAATTTTATTAAAGAAAAGTAAAAACTCTGCCCCTGCAGTTTAAAATTTTGTAAAAAATTTAACTAAAATGCGCCTTTAACAAGGATTTTGCACTTTTGTGCCGAATATTTAAAAGATTGCAGAGTGAATTAAATTTACAGCCCCGCGCTGCGGCTTTAATTCACATTGCAAACGGAAGGAGGGACCGCCAATGTACAGAATTATGAAAAGCACCAATAACGGCATGGACGAACTGGAACTGGACAGCCTGGAAAAAGGCTGCTGGATAGACATCGTCAGTCCCTCACCCGAAGAACTGCACGAAGTGGCGGACGCCACCGGCATTCAGATGGACTTTTTAAGCGCCGCGCTTGACGATGAAGAAAAATCCCGTATCGAAACCGAAGACGACCAGATACTAACCCTTATCGACATCCCTGTGCTACGCAGCAATAAAGATTACGACACCCTGCCGCTCGGCATTATCGTATCGGCAGATTACATTGTAACCGTCTGCCTGGAGCCTAACGCCGTTATCGCCGATTTTTCTTCCTACAACTATAAAATGTTCAGTACCTTTAAAAAGACGCGCTTTCTCTTTCAGATACTCTATAAATCGGCAACATTATATCTGAAATACATCCGCATTATTATCAAACGCACTGATGAACTGGAACAGCACCTGCGCAAATCCATGGAAAACAGCGAACTTTTTAACATGCTGGACTTACAGAAATCCTTAACATACTTTACAACCTCCCTGCGCAGCAACTACATTGTAACCGAAAAACTGCTGCGCCTGCGCTCCACCAACCAGAGCGCACACCTCATCAAGCTGTATGAAGAAGACGAGGATTTGCTGGAGGATGTTATCATCGAATACAAGCAGGCTATCGAAATGGTTGAAATGTACAGCCACATTTTAAACAGCATGATGGAAGTATTCGCCTCCATCATCAGCAACAACCTGAACCTTGTAATGAAATTTCTGGCCTCCGTAACGATTATACTGGCCATACCGACCACCATCGGCGGTTTATGGGGCATGAACGTGCCCGTGCCGCTTTCCGACAGCCCGTACGGATTTCTTGTAATAGGCGGCACCTCGCTTCTGGTTGCCGGGGTTACCGGCTACTGGCTGTGGAAACGCCGCATGTTTTAAGGAGCAGCAATGAGCAAAATTTTAGCGGAACAGTTACTTGCAGGCATTATACTTGCCGACAACGACAACAGAGAATACATTTACCTGCCCGGCGGCGAGGTCGGCAGCGAAGACCCGCACTGCGTATTTGAAAAAAACGGTGAGCGCGCCGGCGACCTGCCGCTTGAAGAAGCAGTGGAACTTGCCAAACGCCTGCACCTATCTCCGGGGCGCCATCCGGGACTTGGCTCACGGGCATGGTAAAGGGGAATTTGCCTGCGTAAAAACAGCAGCGTCCTACGCTTTACATTTTACTAAAAACTTTTTGAATACTGCAAAAAAACACCTGTGGAAATATCCACAGGTGTTTTTATTTAATGAGCTACTTTTAAATCTCCATGCCGCCGTCTACAAAGTTTACTTCTGCTTTGCGTTCACGGAAGTCTTTATTGCGGTCGAACGGAGCATCGTTAAAGAGGTAGTTCCAATGGTTATTCGGCCAGTCTTCATTTTCAAACGGCGAATATACAAGGCTTATATCATAACCAAGGTTATTGGGGTTGAATAAGCCATTGATATTACTGCTGCCAATCTGCCATGAATACAGCCAGTTGCCGGAATTTGCCATGGCGTCATCAGCCACGCCCTGGATTAAGCCGTTATTGTTATTAAATGCGCCAAAACCATCCGGTGCAGAAATTGCGCCAATAGCAATAAGCGCTTTAATGTCATCCGCAGTAATCTGATGTAACTCGCCATAATGTTTAGCACTGAAATACTGGTTTACAAGGTGCTGATCCTTAACCGTTACTTTTGTTAAAAATACACTCAACATCGGGTTGGAATAACCGTTATAAATCTTCCAGCCGTTTGCTCTAAAAGTAAACCCATCATAAGAACCTTCTTGCTTCCATTGGTCAGAAGTATCAATTACATAACCATTTACAGCGTCTGTACCACTGCCAATTAAATTATTCGCAACACCGTAAACAAATTTTACTTCACCAGTATTTGTACCAACAAGGTTGCCAACAATACCGTCTTGATTTGTAGCAACAACATTACTTGTATTATAAGCATTAGTTATTTTACCATGTGCTTCATTGTAGCCGACTAATCCACCGACATTAGTACCGCCGGTAATAGTTTGATTTTGACCATTTTCCGTCATTACGGTGTTAAATACCTGGTCAATAGTGCCTGCGTTGCTGCCTGCAATGCCGCCAACATTTGTGCTGCCGCTTGCATTGATTGCACCGGTGTTATAGCCTGCGGTTAAGCTGCCACTATCAGCATTATTGCCGATAAGGCCGCCGATGTTTTGGCCTGTACCTGCTGTAAATTCATAATCACCATTTTGGTTATTATAAGTCCCTACATTAATAACACCGTTGTTGTAAATTTTATTAATATACATCCCGGCATCTTCACCAGTAACAGTATATCTTCCGCCAGTAATATCGGCTTTATTAACACCAATTAAACCGCCTACGTTATTCGTACCTGTTACGGTGCCAGTTACTTCATTAATAAGACTGGAATATGTAATATCTCCACCTTTATTATTAGTACCAATTAAGCCACCTGTACCACTGCCATCATTGGTATTATTGCCATGAACTTCGCCTCTGTTTGTCATAACAGTATTAGTAATAGCTGCATTATTTTCGGCAATTAAACCGCCGGCACCACCTTTAGTTGCAATAACCGTACCTTCATTGGTAATACCAACTTGAGCACTGCCTTTACTGCCTATTGCAGCATCATTTTTGCCAATTACACCACCAACGTAAGACCCGCCAATAACAGTACCTTCGTTACTATTGCCCATACCAACAAGTTTGCCTTGTGATGTGTTCCAGCCAACAATGCCGCCTACATACTGCGCATTTTCGGCAACAACATCGCCTTCGTTAGTTGCACTGGTAATAGTTCCGGTTGCCGCTTCATTAACATCAGTAGTTGTTTCATCATCAACTCTGCCGTTAATACCTGCAACACCGCCAAAATATTGTGCAGTTTTAGTATCGTCTTTTACATAAAGGTTAACGTCGTTTTTAACATATTCAATAGTACCAATATTTTCACCGGCTACGCCGCCAACATAATTTTGACCGGTAATACTTCCACGATTGATCAAATTAGATTGATTTTGTGCCGTAATAGTACCTGCGTTAGTACCTGCTATACCGCCTACATAATTTTCACCTTCGATAGCTGCTGAACTATCGTTAACAAGATTAGTAAGTATTGCACCTTGCGCATTGCTGCCAACCATACCGCCGACATAATTAGTACCGGTAATAGTACCGTTATTGCGTCCGTTGGTTACGCTGCCGCTGTTTACACCAACCAAGCCGCCGACATTATCCTTGCCTTCAACGCCGGTTGCATTAACAACGTTTTCAACTTTTTTATCTGCTGCATTTGTGCCTATAATACCGCCGACATTATCCTTGCCGCTGACGATACTTTCGTTATAACCACTGTACATATTGCCGTTGTTTGTACCGATGATGCCGCCAATATTACTGCTGCCTGTTGCACCGCCGTTAGTAACGCCAAGGCTATCCACATATTGCACGTTGCCCTTTTCGGTATTAACGCCAACCACGCCGCCAAGGCCAACACTTGTACCACTAGTAACATTTGTATCTACTGTTACCGCGCTATCGCTGAAGCTGTTGGCAAGGCCGCCATTATTTGTACCAACCAAACCACCTGCAACGGCATCAGAACTGCCTGCGATAACACTGCCGGTGCTTTCAACATCGTAAATGCCGCCAGTTAATTCGCCATCATTTGCATTATTTTCAAATGTGCCGCTATTATTAACACCAACAATGCCGCCTGCATTGCTTACATTGCTATTATCTCCTGTAACGGTTACAGTGTTGCCAAAGGTTACAATGCCTTCAATGCGTCCGTTGTTTATGCCTGCAACAGCACCTGCGTTTGTTTTGCCTGTAAATGTGCCGCTGTAAATGTTAAGGTTTTTAACAGTGCCGGTATATGTAGTAGTTGTACCGTCATTATTATTTACAGTATTCGTTCCAACGGTGCTGAAAATGCCTGCGTTAGTTAAAGTATTGCTATTTCCGCCCTTGCTATCTTTCGTTGTATCAAGACCAATAATGCGGTTTCCGCGCCCGTCAAAAGTGCCGGTAAAACCATTAGCGTCACCTGTACCGATAGCAACATAATCTTCCACATCACTGGCATTAATGTCGCCCATAAGCGCATAATTATATCCAAGCGCTTCACTGCCTGCATTTTGAATTGCTTTTAACTGTTCACCAGTACTTACTTCTACATAAACAGTATCTGCAGCATTGCCATTTGTGCCATTAATAGCAAAATTCAAATTGTTAAGTTCTTCTTTAAATGTATGATTATCAGTTGTACCAGGGAATTTTGTATCATATTTTTCAAAATTAAATTGACCGCTTCCGTTTGTATTTTCTACCCACATATCAACAGTAAGTTTAGCATCACCGGATGCAGCATTAAGATAAATACCAGGTTTGGTTTCACCTGAAACGGGTTTATCAAAACTATGCATAAAATCATGCATGTACGCAACTGCAATATCATTATTTAACTTTTCGACAGCATCCACTTTATTACTGCCCTGTCCTAATGCGGTAATTATATCCTCAGCTTGTTTTTCACCAAACGCAAGAGCAGGATATGCTTTTTTTACTGCATCTACAATATCTTTAGCAGTTAAAGACTTTAAATCTTTTCCGTTAATTGCACTCTCGATAACATTAGTAAATCTATCTGCCTGTACTTTACCGATATTAGTAAGTGTAAGCAATACTTCACTATCTGCGCCGGTACTGGTAAGCGTCATATCGCCGCCGATGTCAAGGTCGCTGTCAACATAAACATCGCCCGTGCCGGTTACAGTTAAATCGCCGCCGGTTGTAATAAGCCCCTGTTCTTTGTTGCCAAAATACAGGTTAACGTTGCCATCTCCGATATTAACATATTGCTCATTGCCGTCTTTATCCAAAATTGGGTTGCCGTCATCATCAACAACAAGTTTAGTACCTGCATTAATGGTAATATTGCCATCAACATCAGAAGTGCCGGTAGTATGTGCAAAACGGTCAGCAATATCAACCATAGAAGCATACGGATTATTAATATTGCCAGGCGTCCAATTTGTTACAACAGCATCTTCAATGCCTGGAATTGTTACGGTTGCGTCTTGGGTATTATTACTTGCTGAAGTTAAAGTACCGTATACATCAACATCACCAGCAGTAATTGTTATGCTGCCGTTAGTATTAGGATTATCCCCTTCTTTTGTCCCGTTACCGGTAGCTGTTACATCACCATAAATAGTTACTTTGCCATTTGTTGTAATATTAACGGCAGAACCGTAAATATCGGCTGCGCTGCCAAGCCCAATATCATTAACACCGCCATTAAGGTTAAGCGCGCCATCTGCATAAATTGTACCGCCAAAATAGCCGCTGCCGCCACTGGTATTAACATTATCAAGTGTTAAACCAGCACCATAAATAACAAGACCTGCTGCATTGCTGATGCCTAATTTATCCCACTCATATTTCAGTTGATTAGTGCCATTTGCAGCATTAATAATAGTCAATAATGGGTCATAAGCAGTGCCATATTGAATAGAACCGATACCGGTCATATTTTCGTCTTGGCTGAAATAATCTTTTGCATCCGGCAAGAACGCATTTAAAATAGGAGTATTACCGTCATAAATACGCCAAGCACTACCATCAGCAACCTTACCAGTTGTTTTATCAGGCTTTATGATGCCATAGTCGAACTCGTTTCCATCCCATGCCTCACCAAAATCTTTTGAACCGGTTGCATTATTCTGTCCAGTTCCCGTTAAATCTGTAAATCCAAGCTCATCCTGCGGGCTAATGTAATAAGCCTTTCTAACATTTAACCTAGTGCCAATAGTATTACTGCCATAAATGCTGCCAATACCATTATCATCATCAACGAACAAATTGCCGGTTGTATAAACATTTGTTATAGTAACACTGGCATTGCCTTGGTTTTCATCCTGAATATGACCTAAAATACCACCTAAAGTATTATTACCTGCATTTGCAACATTTGAGTCTTTAAAACTACGCAATGTACCAAGATTATAGGCATTATTTATCTCAATGACACTATTATCGCTTGCCGCACCGGCAATGCCGCCAACCTGGCTTGAAGCATTATTTTTATTTAAAACAGTTATATTACCGGTGTTAAAAGCATTTTCTATTTTCCCTTGAGCCATCCAGCCGGCAATGCCGCCGACTACATTATAACCGTTATAAATAGCACCGTTATTATAAGCCTTTTCTACTGTACCGGAAAGACGTCCAACAATGCCGCCGACATGACGTCCAAAATAATTAAATTCACTATCGCCAATCTGACCTTTGTTATAAACATCATAAAGATAAACTTCCGCTCCTGAAAGTTCTGTTGTATCGCCAACTATACCACCCATATTCAAGGCATCAATACTGCTGCCTTGCTGCGATTGACGCGTTGTACGCAAATAACCAAGATTGTACGATGCAGCTATTTCGCCATTATACATCATGCCTGCTACGCCACCAACACCGGTATAACCAAGTACATCACCGGTATTATAGCTGTTAGAAACAGCGGCTTTCGTTACATCAATTTTACCATCTTCATCTTTTAAATTATCAGTTTTGCTGCGGTCAATTTTACCAACCACGCCACCTACATTAGCGGCTTTTTGCCAATCTTCAACATTTGTGGGGTCACCAGGTTCATCAGTATGTACCGTGCCACGGTTTGCACTGCCGGTAACTTTTGCACCATTCCCCTCCATATAACCAACAATGCCGCCAATATTGCCTATAATAAAACTTTCATTAGCATCGCCAGTTATCGGACGTACGGTTTCTCTTACAAAATTACCATCATAACGAGCACCGGTAGCCATAATATCGCCGCCATCATTGATACCTTTATTGATAGTACCTGTACCACTAAAATATCCGGCTATGCCGCCTACGTTATGCGCTCCGCGTACAGAGTTTTCTTTATTTGTTGCATTAGTAATATTAGTATTAACAGCACTGCCAACAACACCGCCAACGTTACCGGCTCTATAAATATTGATGTCATCACCAGTTTCTCCGATGGTTTCAGTGCTAACATCTCCGCTGTTTTCAACATTGGTTATAGTACTATTAGAAGAAATACCTACAATACCGCCGACATTGGCTACATTCACATTTTCTGAACGCACACCATTATATTCCGCACTATGATAATTATATTTGCCGTTACTATTTCCGTAATTATCAACAGAATACCATGTTGCTAATACTGTACCGCTGTTTTCGGCATTTTTCACAGTACTGCCTTCCATATTGCCGACTATGCCGCCTACGTTGTAAGCACCGTTTACGTCAAGGCGGTTGTAAACGAGGTTAGTACCGTCGCCAATAGTAGAATTTAAAGCACTGCCAACCAAACCACCTACATCATGACCACTGCTTGTTACAGCACCCAAATTATAACTGTTACCTATTAATTGACTATTGTTTAAAGAACCAATAAGCCCGCCAACATCGTTGCCAGCATTACCATTTATTGTACCAGTATTAATAACGTTATTAACCTTACTTTTGTTAACTGAATTACCAGTTATAATACCAACAATGCCGCCAACCTGACTGTTTCCGGTTACAGAAGCACTATTTGTCGCATTACTTATAACAGTATTTTCGCCTATCGCGTTACCAACAATCCCACCGACATAACTATCGCCCGTAATGCTACCACCAACAAGCGTTACATTATTTATAGTGGCACCATTAACTACACCAAATAAGCCTACATTATCTTCAGTAGATCTATTAATTGTTAAACCAAAAATGTTATAATCTAACCCATCAAATTTGCCGGTAAAAGCATTATTTATCTCCGTACCAATCTGTTTAAACCCGTCACTATTATTCCAAGATGAAGTTGCCGTCGCATCAATACTGTTTCTTAAAGCATAATTGCCGCTAAGATTGGTATTAATAGCTTGCAGTTGGTTAACATCTTCTACCCACATATAGCCTTTAATAGACTTTTCAACTTTTGAAAAAGCTATATCAGCAGGGTCACTGTTATCTATCGTCATTTCAGTAATCTTAAAAGTTTTTTCGTTATTGATAGTATCAGCATAACCATTTTGTTCATTATAAGCTTCGTAACCTAAAACGATGTTATCAGAATCAGTCGTTCTGATGTTTAATGTAGGTTCAGTAGTAGTATCTGTATTTTCAAAAATAATACGGTCTGTGTCAAGTACAATACGGTCGCCGTCAAAAGTAACATTAGTTGCTGCATTAATATTGCCAAGGCTCATAAGTTCAGCATTGGCTGTTTTGCTAAAATCAATTAAATTATTGATATTAGAACCGTTAAAATTACTAAATTCATTTTCATTCAAATACTTATTCGATACATACAAGCTGCCGACATTTATCTGCGCACTGTTGCCAATTTGTACGCCTGCCGGGTTAACGATAAAAATATTACCGTTATTATTGGCGTTTATAGTACCGTAAATTTGCGACATATTTCCGCCGTTGACATAGTTTAATGTATTATGATTTTCAGGACCCCAAAAATTAACGGTAGCACTGCCACCTACATTAAAATCTTTCCAAGTAATAACAGCATTATTTTTGCTTTGAGTAATATCCATCTGCAAACCATTATTACCTGTAACAATATTACTATCATTGCCGCCAGTAACAAAATGTCCACCACTCGGCAGCGTGCCGTTACCAATTACGCTTGTTGCTGCATGCAGCGGCAGGGTATACATTACGGCAGAACCGGCCAGCAGGCATATTAATAGGTTTCGTTTAAGATTCTTTTTACTGTTCATTATATTTCCCTCCATAAGTTTTTAAAGGAATTTTTAATGAGTTTATTACATATTCATTAATATTAATCAGAACATTTTATAAAGCTGGAACCACAGCCTGCCGTCATGGTCATCGCGCTCAATGCGGTCAGGGCGCGCGTCAATCTTGCGGGCGTAATCAAGCTGGGCATACCAGTCGCCGGGTTTGGCGTAGCGTAAGCCAACGCCCCAGCCTGCCAGGTGGTCCATGGTGCCGTCGTATTTATTTTTGACGGCGCCGCTGTCGATAAACACTGCTGCTTCCAAACCTTCAATGCCGGTGGCACGGCGGATTTCAGCCGTTGCCAGGTAGCCAAGGTCGCCGTAGCCGTCGCTTGCGCCATAGGCACGCACGCCGTTAATGCCGCCAAGGTAAAACTGTTCGCTGCCGTCCAATGCGCGGCTTGCCATTTGCCCGCTGGCCTTAATGCGGTAATTCCAGTCGCCGTCATACCAAACATTCAGCAAGTCGCCGGTCAGTTTATGGTAGCCGCCGTCGTAATAAGCATTCTGCCCTTCGGTGTCAATATCGCCGTACCAATAAATTAAGCTGTACTGCGTAAACTGGTTTACATTGTACTGGCTGCCGCTGATGCCAACATGCCATACATCCGCGTCTTTTTCGGTTTTCATTCTGCCAAGCTGGCTTATATTAAAGCGCAGTTCATCTTCAATATCGCGGTGGTCGTAACCATAAATTGCAGTTATACGGTTGCTGCGGTCACGGTAAACCGGCGTCATGCCGTAAAGGCTGATGCCTTTTGATTTGCCGAGCGTATTGTAAAAACTGTTAGTGCTCATTTCATAACTAGTCTGGCTGTAAGCAATGCCAACCCGGGTACCACGGCTGCCAACCGGCAGTTCGTAGCGGATGCCGTAGTTTTTAACATCATGGCTGGAAAGCATACCGTTTAAAATAAATTTATCGCCTATTTTACCGGGGTTGTTAATTTCGGTATTAAAGCCGTAGCGGTAACGCCCGCTCCAGTAGCCGCCGCCGTTATCAACAAATACATAGTTGTTCCAAACCGGCCTGCGCGTTGCTTCAACGTCAAGGCTGGTTGTGCCCGGCTCGCCGCCCGGTTTTAAAACAGCGCGTGCCTGTACGCCCGGAAGGTCGTTAATGTTGTTAATGGCGTCTTCCAGTTTGCTGTCGGTAATGGTGCTGCCCGGCTTTAAGCCGCTAAGATAGTTATTCAGCACGCTTGTAGCAATATCGCTGTCATTCTGCGTAATATTTATTTTATCGTAATTGGCTACATACACTTTTATTTCAAGGCTGCCGCCTGCAACTTCCTGCGGCGGAACAACAGCCTGTGCAACCGTATAGCCGCATTCTTTAGCGTATGCCGTAATCTCTGCCGTTAAATTATTCAGTTCCGCAACTTTAACGCTGCGTTTTTGGTATTTGTTTAAAATTTCCTGAAGCCGTCCCACTTTATCCGGCAGTTCAAAGCCGGTAAGCTTAATGCTTTTAACATAAAAAGCAGGGTCATCTTTTGTGCCGGTATTACCGGGACGGAATTCTCCGGATGTAGTTTCATCCCCACTGATAACATCCTGCTGACCGGTACGGTTGTACGGGTGCGGCGTAACAGCTTCCTTATCAAAAGTAGGTATCGGCGACTGTGCTAAAGCGCTACTTGCCACTAACAGGCACACTGCCGCCATCCCAACGGTTTTCTTCATAACTATCACTCCCCAAACAATTATAAATACAAAAGTCTGTTTTGTTTTAATAACTTTACATTAATTGATATTAATATATTTTAACATATTGGAGCCAAAACTGACAAGTAGGGGTATAGTTTGGTTTTTAGCTGTAAGAGTAATATTTTTATTATTTATTAAAATACACAATGCCATTCAGCAGTCTTTTTTATAAATATCTATTTTAATTATTTTATAATTATGCCTTTTAAGCGGCATAAAAAATAAGCCCCTACCGTTAAGGCAAAGGCTTACTTTTCGCTTATTATTTTATTACAATTACAGGCACGGAAGCATTTTCGATTACTATATGGCTGACGCTGTTTTTAAACAGGCCTTCAATAGCGCCGAAACCGCGCGTGCCGATGATAATGGTATCGCATTTTTCCTTGCGGCACTGCTTAATGATTTCCGGCGCAGGACGTGTGCCGATAACAAGCACATAAGAACAGGGAATGTTCTGCTCATCGATTATATGCTTTGCCGCTCCCAGAACTTCGTTGCCAATCTGCATGGCAGGCCCGTTCACATCACCGGCCAGTTCGCCTTCCAGCGGCAGCTGCGGCGTATGCTGCAAGCCATCGCGGGCAACAGTTAAAACAACCAGTTCCGATTCCGCCATTTTGGCTATGCCGATGGCATATTCCAGCGCGCGCCACGAATATTCAGTACCGTCTATTGCTACCAATAATTTTTTCAGCATAGTATCACTTTATTTCACAATCAGTACAGGCACAGCCGCATACTGAGAAACCTTGCTGCTGACGCTGCCGAGGAAGAATTCGGCAATGCCGGAAAGGCCGCGGGAGCCGATAACGATTGCATCTGCCTGAACTTTTTTGGCAAGGGCGATAATGCGTTCCGAAGGATGGCCTACTTCCATATCGTAGCTTACTTCATGCGGATAATCGCCAACGATGTCTTTTGCGTATTCAAGCACTTTGTCGCCGATGCGTTCCAATTCGCTGTTGCCGCGGCTGATAGTGCTGTGGTCAAGCGGTACTGCAAGCAGAGCTGCGTTATTGTACGGCTGGATAACGTTTACTACAACAATTTCACTGTTAAATTTTCTGCCAATTTCCAAAGCGTTATTAAGTGCGCGCCAGGACGTTTCGGAACCGTCGACAGGCACCAGAATTTTTTTAAACATACTACACACCTCCCGATATGGCTTTTGCCATATCTTTTATGTTTTAAAATGTTCTACTTTTTTTAATAAAATCCTGCAAAGCGGCAAATTTTTACGGTTATCTTTCCTCGCGGTCGTACGAAAGGCCCAGAGCCTGCGGGGATGCGCTGCGCCCGCCGCGGCGTTTTAACACCAGCACAAGCACCAGCACCGTAAAAATGTACGGCAGCATATTAAGTATAAAGCCCGATACCGGCACACCGAGCACCTGCAAATTAAAGCCCAGTGCGTCGATGCCGCCGAAAAGATACGAACCTGCCATGGCGCGCCAGGGGTCCCACAGGGCAAAAATTACAAGCGCAACGGCAATCCAGCCGCGGCCCGCCGTCATGTTCTCCAGCCAGCTGGGAGCATAGGCAAGCGACAGGTACGCACCGGCAACGCCAGCCAGCGCGCCGCCAACTACAATGTATAAATAGCGCAGGCCGAAAACATTAATGCCCGCCGCATCTACCGCCGCAGGGTTTTCGCCCATGGCACGCAGAAACAGCCCGCTGCGCGTTTTATAAAAATACCACGCCGCAAGCGGCACCAAAAAGTAACTTATATACACCAGCGCATCCTGCTTGAACAGAATGCTGCCGATAATGGGAATATCGCTTAAAAGCGGCACGGCAATTTTGCCGAATACCGCACCGGCAGGCTGGCCTACGTAATCCTGCCCAAGGTAACCGCTGAGCCCGGTGCCGAACAAGGTTACAGCAAGGCCGCTTACAACCTGGTTGGCGCGCAGGGTTACGGTTAAAAACGCATGGATAAGCGCCAAAAGCGCGCCAGCAACAACAGCCGCCGCAACGCCTGCCCACGGGCTGCCGAAGCTGTTGCCAGCAATAAAGCCGGTGCAGGCGCCGATAAGCATCATACCTTCAACGCCGAGGTTAATAACACCGCTGCGCTCGCAGATAACTTCGCCCAAAGCGGCGTACAAAAGAGGCGTGCCCATAGTGATGGCGGCAGCCAGCAACGAAACGATAAAATCTTCACTCATTCTCAGCACCGCCTTTCACAATACGCAGTTTGTAGCCGGTAAAAATTTCCGTACCAACCACGAAAAACAGCACCGCGCCCTGCAGCATGGTTGCCGCCGCTGCGGAAATGCCCATTGTTTGCAGCATAAAACCGCCCACGTGAATAACTGCAAACAAAAAAGATACCAGAATAATGGCGGGCGGGTTCAAACGCGCAAGCCACGCTATGATAATGGCAGTATAGCCGTATCCCGGGCTGATGCCGTGCTGCAGCTTGCCTACAATGCCCGAAACTTCCACCATGCCTGCAAGCCCGCATACCGCGCCGCTGATAAACATGGCAATAAGCACGTTGCGTGCAATATCCATACCGGCATAGCGCGCTGCCGCCGGGTTGGAGCCGATAACCATTGTTTCATAGCCCCAGCGCGAGCTTTTAAACAGCACCGTAAACACTGCCGCCGCAATAAACACTACAAAAATACCGGCGTGTACGCGCAAATCGCCAAAGCTCGGCAGCATCGCCGCATCCGGGAACGCCGCCGTTAAAGGAAAGTTCAGCCCGTTAGGGTCGCGCCAGTCGCCGTATACCAGATAATCTACCCACAAAATGGCAATGTAGTTCATCATTAAAGTGCTGATAAGTTCGTTAACCAGCCATTTTGTTTTAAACCAGCCCGCAACAAGGCCCCACAACCCGCCTGCCAGCGCGCCCAAAACAAACATTGCGGGCAGCATAACTGCCGCAGGCAAATCGGGAAAATTAAGCGGCACCCAGGTTGCGGCGCAGGCGCCCATGTAAAACTGGCCTTCCGCGCCGATATTCCAAATCTGCATGCGGAACGCAACGGCAATGCCCAGTGCGCACAGCGCCATCGGAATCATTTTTACGAAAGTTTCCGAAAGGCCGTAATCGTTGCCCAGCGCGCCGCTGAACATGCTCTCATATACCAGAAGCGGGTCTTTGCCGGTAAGGGCAAAAAATACGCCGCAAAAAACCAGTGCCAGCAGCGCCGAAAGTACGGGCAGGCCGATTTGCGCTTTCAGGCTTTGTTCCAGGCGTTTTTCCAGAACTGCCTTCATTTGCCCTCACCTCCGTTATCCGTTACACCGGCCATCAGCGCGCCGATTTTTTCTATATCCATATCATGTACGGCAAATTCGCCCATCAGCTTACCTGCAAACATAACGCCCACGCGGTCTGCCAGGGCTGCAAGTTCTTCCAGTTCTTCCGATACCAGAAGTATCGCCGTGTTTTCTTCTTTAAGTTTTAAAAGCAGCTTGTGCACGGCTTCAATCGCGCCGATATCCAGCCCGCGCACGGGGTACAGCACTACCATCAGCTGCGGTTTGGCTGCAATTTCGCGCCCCAAAAGCAGCTTCTGGATATTGCCGCCGCTCATCATTTTTACCGGCTGGTAAATGCTGCCCTGCTTAATGTCAAATTCTTCAACAATATGTTTGGCGGCGCTTACGGCTGCCTGCCATTTAATGCGCCAGCCTTCGGCAAAACGCCCGTTGTATTCTTTTAAAATAATGTTTTCAACGCTGTTTAGGTTCGGAGCAAGGCCAGTACCAAGGCGGTCCTCCGGCACATAGCTGATGCCTGCTTCAATTTTGGCACGCGGCGGTTTATTAGTAAAATCCTGCCCGCGGTAATACATTTTGCCGCCCATGGAAAGGCGCATACCGGCAATAACCTCCGCCAGCTCGCGCTGCCCGTTGCCGCTTACGCCGGCAATGCCGTAAATTTCGCCCGCGCGTATTTCAAAGCTCACATTGTCAAGCGCCAGCGTGTGCATATCGCCAAGGGCGGAGATTTTTTCCAGTTTTAAAACCACGTCGCCGCTACCGGCAGGCTTATGCGGATAGTTGGTGTTAAGCTCGCGCCCAACCATCATTTGTATCAGCGCGCCGCGGTTGATTTCACTTTTTTCCATGCGTCCGCTTACCACGCCGCCGCGCAGAACGGTAATGCGGTCTGCCAGTTCTTCAACTTCGTTCAGCTTGTGCGAAATAAACACTACCGCGCAGCCGTTGTCGGCCATTTTGCGCAGGTTGGCAAACAGCTCGCGCGTTTCCTGCGGCGTCAGCACCGCCGTAGGTTCGTCAAGTATCAGCACCCGGCTTTTGTGGTACAGCATACGCAGAATTTCCACGCGCTGCTTTTCGCCGACGCCAAGCTGCCATACAAAGGCATGCGGGTCTATTTTTAAGCCGTAGTAACTGCTTAATTCTTCAATATCGGCCTCCAGCTGCGCCATATCCAGCTTAAAGCTGCCGTGCGTATCGCTTAAGGCAATGTTTTCCGCCACGGTGAAGGATTCAATCAGCTTAAAATGCTGGTGCACCATGCCGATGCCGCTTGCAATGGCGTCCGCCGGCGAAGAAAACTGCGTTTCTTTGCCGTCAACCAGTATTTTGCCTTCTGTCGGCTGGTAAAGCCCGGTTAAAATGCTCATCAGCGTACTTTTGCCGCTGCCGTTTTCGCCCAGCAGCGCATGCACTTCGCCGGGGTATAATTCTAAATCTATTTTGTTGTTGGCTATAACGCCCGGAAATTTTTTGGTAATTCCGAGCATGCTTATTAACGGTGTTACCATGTCTATCTTCCCGCCCGTTCAGTTATTTGCCGCTTCTGGCGCGTTCGCCAATCTGCCTTGCCACATGCACGCCGCTGGCACTGGCCTGCGAAAGCCCGCGCGTAATGCCTGCACCGTCGCCGCAGGCAAACAGGTTGTGTATTTTGGTTTCCAGTTTGCCGTCCAGCTCAAGGCGCGCGCTGTAAAACTTAACTTCCACGCCGTACAAAAGCGTATCGGCATTGGCCATGCCGGGGGCAATTTTATCCAGCGCGTAAATCATTTCGATAATATCGTCAAGCTGGCGTTTGGGCAGTACCAGGCTTAAATCGCCCGGGGTTGCGTTTAAAGTAGGTTTGGTAAAGCTCTTTTTCAAACGGCGCTCGTTGGTGCGGCGTCCGTTAATCAAATCGCCGAAACGCTGCAAAAGCACGCCGCCGCCCAGCATATTGCTGAAGGAAGCAATGCGCTTGCCGTACTGGTGCGGCTCGGTAAACGGTTCGGTAAAGGTGTTGCTTACCAAAAGCGCAAAGTTGGTATTGTTGCTGTGCAGTTTCGGGTCGCGGTAGCTGTGCCCGTTAACCGTTACAATGCCGTCGGTGTTTTCGGCAACAACATAGCCGTTGGGGTTCATGCAGAAGGTGCGCACCAAATCGTTGTAACGCTGCGTGCGGTACACAAGCTTGGCCTCGTACACTTCATCGGTAATGTGCTTAAACACCTGCGCAGGCACTTCCACGCGTACGCCGATATCCACCTGGTTATTAATAAAGCTCAGGCCCAAATCCTTGCACTGCTCGGTAAACCATTCCGCACCGGCACGCCCGGGGGCAGCAATTAAATAAGTACATTCAATTTCGCCCTTGCCGCGTACCGGCAGCACAAACCTTTCGCCTTCGCGGAGGATTTTTTCCACGTGGCTGTTGCAGCGGATTTCAATGCCGTTTTCCAGCAGATGCTTATATATATTTTCCATTATAATAAGGTTATTTTCCGTACCCAGATGCCTTACCTTGGCATTTAAAAGGTGCAGGTCGTAACCCAGCGCTTTGGCGCCGATAGTGCAGTTTTTGGTGCTGAAATATTCGCCCGGCGCACCATGGCGGCAGTTCAGCTCATCAACGTAGTCAATCAAATCAATAACTTCGTTATGGGGCAGGTATTCATTCAGCCAGCCGCCAAACTCCGTTGTAAAATTATATTTGCCGTCCGAAAAAGCACCGGCGCCGCCGAACCCGCGCATAATATCGCAGGGCACGCAGCGCAGGCAGTGGTCAACCTTTTTCTGCGCCAGCGGGCATTTGCGCTGCTCAATGGGGTGTCCTTCCTCCAGAATAACCACTTTTAATTCCGGGTACTTCAACGAAAACTCGTAAGCAGCAAAAACGGCGGCAGGACCGCCGCCGATAAGGGCAACATCAAAAAATTCTCTCATTCAGCATCTTCCTCCGGGGATGTTGTTTTATTTATTAGCCTCCTGGGCTTTTTTAGCTTCTTCTTCACGCATATAATCGGTAATAAGGCAGGTGCTTTCTTCTACCAGCACCAATGCTTTGGTGGCATTCTTTTCCAGCCAGGGCAGAATTTTTTCAATATTTTCGCGTGTATCTACAATTTCTACCGTTACCGGCATATTGGGCAGCCCCGTAAAGAACGAACCGATTTTATAATCGATGCCGCGCTTAACCGAAGCATAACCGCCAATGCCGCGCGTAACCGTGCCGCCTGCCAGTTTAAGGCGCATGGCCTCTTTAATAACGGCCTTAAAAAGCGGCATATCTTCAACAATAACGTCTTCACCGGTGTAAACTTTTAAGAAGGTAACTTTTTTAAAATCCATAATTCTCACTGCCTTTCCCAAAACTTAAGGTTTAGCATAAGTTCCCTAAATTAATTATACAACAAAATGAGGCAGAATAAAAATAAACCCTGCTCAAAGCAGGGCAAATTTTTTAAAAATATTTTGCTATATCCGCCGCGTGCGGCAAAATTATATCGGGGTGGATGTTTTCCTTTTCCACATCCTCCAACGTGGCTTCGCCGGTTAAAACAAGTACGGATAAAATGCCGTTGTTCAGCCCGAAGGCAATATCTGTGCTCAGGCGGTCGCCAACCATGGCAATTTCGTCTTTTTTATAGCCGGTGCGTTCCATAACAACATCTACCATGTAGTGATAGGGTTTGCCGGTAATGGCAATGGGCTTTTTGCCGGTTGCCGTTTCAATCAGCTTAATCATGGCACCGCAGTCGGGTATAAACTCGCCGCCTTCAATTGGGCAGCGTACATCGGGATGCGTAGCCACATAAGGCACGCCGCGGTCAATCAAACGGCAGGCTATGGCCAGCTTTTCATAATCAAGCGACATATCAAAACCGACAACCACAAAATCCGTTTTTTCTTCCAGCAGCGTCGTCAGCTTAAAGCCGCCTTTAATAATGGTTTCCTTTAATAAATCGGTGCCGAGCACATACAAACTGGCGCCGGGCTTAACCTGCTGCATATAATACACAAAGGCATCGCTGCTGATTAAAACGTTTTTGCGCGTTACCTCAATACCCATGCGGCGCATTTTTTCAACATAATGGCTGTGCCCTTTGGAAGAATTGTTGGTAACCAGGTAAAAATCCCTGCCGTAAGAGCGCAGCTTTTTAAAAAACGCGTCCATGCCGGGAATAAGCGTGTTACCCAGATTAATGGTACCGTCCATATCGAACAAAAAGCATTTTATTTGTTTCAGCCGTTCCAGTTCAGCCATGCGTTTCTCCTTATCCCAAAAGCAGCCTGTCGCTGTCAAGCGTGTTGCCGGCAGCTTTTTCAAACATCAAAAGCAAATCCTGCGTGGTAAGGTTTTTCTTTTCTTCACCGGCAACATCTACAAGAATACGCCCGTTATACATCATAATCAGGCGGTTGCCGTATTTCAGCGCGTCGCGCATATTGTGCGTAATCATCAGCGCCGTCAGCTTGTCGCGGTCAATAATGCGCTCGGTAAGCGAAAGCACCTTGGCCGCCGTTTTCGGGTCGAGCGCGGCAGTATGTTCGTCCAAGAGCAAAAGCTTCGGGCGTTTTATTGTTGCCATTAAAAGGGTCAATGCCTGGCGCTGGCCGCCGGAAAGCAGGCCCACTTTAGCCGTCATGCGGTTTTCAAGGCCGAGGTCAAGCTCTTTAAGCATTTCCACAAACCAGTCGTGGTCTTTTTCGTTCAGGCTCCATTTAAGGCCGGGCGTTTTGCCGCGGCGTGCGGCAATGGCCAGGTTTTCTTCAATCATCATGCCGGCAGCAGTGCCCATCATCGGGTCCTGAAAAACCCTGCCGATATATTTTGCGCGTTTATGTTCCGGCGTTTTGGTAATATCAACGCCGTCGATAACTATTTTGCCGCTGTCAATCGGAAAAACACCGGCAATAGAGTTTAACAGAGTGGATTTGCCCGCGCCGTTGCCGCCGATAACGGTAACAAAATCGCCGGGCGCAAGATGCAGCGATAAATCCTGCAAGGCCACCTTTTCATTAATGGTGCCCGCAAAAAATGTTTTATGGATATGTTCAACGTGCAGCATTATTTCACCGCCTTTCTGATGCCGACCTTGTCTTTAACAAGCGGCAGCGACAGCGCAAATGCAACCAGAAGCGCCGTAAACAGTTTCAAATCGTTAGGCGGCATGCCCATTTGCAGTACCGCTGCAATAACAATACGGTATACAACGCTGCCCAGCACTACGCTGATAAGGCAGTTTTTAAAGCTGCGGGTGCCAAAAAGCACTTCGCCGATAATAACGGACGCAAGGCCGATAACGATTGTGCCGGTGCCCATGCCGACATCGGCAAAGCCGTTGTTCTGCGCAATCAGCGCGCCGCTTAAGGCAACCAGCGCATTACTGATTAAAAGGCCCAAAATAATGGTAATGCGTGTATCAACGCCCTGAGCGCGGATCATCTGCTGGTTATAGCCGGTAGCGCGGATGGCAGCGCCGATTTCCGTGCCAAAAAACCAGTAGATAAAAATAACGCAGATAAGGGCGGAAACAGCCCCTACCGCAAGCACCGTATAAACATTGTCAAGGCCTGTCAGGGCCTGCATTTCCGTAAAAATTGTATCAATACGCAAAAGCGACAGGTTAGCTTTGCCCATAACGCGCAGGTTTACGGAATACAACGCAATCATGGTTAAAATACCTGCCAGCAGCGCCGGTATTTTCAGTTTGGTATGTAAAAAACCGGTAGCAACGCCCGCCAGCATACCGGCAACGGCAGCACAGGCAAAAGCGGCAGAAACGGAATAACCTTCCGAAAGCATGGCCGCAGCCACAGCCGCACCAAGTGGGAAACTTCCTTCAACAGTCAAATCGGCAATATCAAGCACGCGGAACGTAATATAAACGCCCAGCGCCATAATTGCCCACAACAGCCCCTGTGCTATTGTCGGCATTAAAATATCGATCATCTAATCTCCTCCAAAGCAGGCAGTAAAAGCGGGTTTCCCGGGCGGGAAACCCGCAGTGCCTCTTTTTATTCTGCCTCAGCAGCTTTTAAAATTTCTTCCGGAACAGTTACACCAAGGCGTTCCGCAACCTTTTTATTAACGATAACTTTAAATTTCTTCTGGGTTTCAATAGGCATTTCAGCCGGTTTGGCTTCGCCCTTTAAAATTTTGGCTGCCATTTCGCCGGTTTGTTTGCCAAGTTCGTAATAGTTAATGCCTATTACGGCAACGCTGCCTTCAGTATCGGGCCAGCCGCAGGTCATAACCAGTTTGGCAGGCTCGGTTACGCTAATCAGCGTAGGCACTGCCGATGCCATAACATTATCGGTAGGCAGGTACAGGCAGTCAATTTCGCCAATCAGGCTGTGTGCCGCCTGCTGAATATCGTTAACACTGGAAACGGTTGCTTCCTTAACCTCTACGCCTCTTTCAGCAGCATATTTCTTTAAAAGCTCTACCTGCATCTGCGAATTAACTTCGCTCGAAGAATAAATTGTACCTACAACTTTGGCATCTGGCACAAGTTTCAGCAAAAGGTCAAGCTGTTCTTTAATCGGGTTCATATCGCTGGTGCCGGTAACGTTGCCGCCCGGTTTTTCATTGGAAGCAACGAGTTTTGCCGCTTCATAATCGGTTACGGCAGTAGATACAACAGGAATATCTTTTGTTGCGTTGGCAGCGGTTTGTGCCGCAGGTGTTGCAATGGCGCAGATTAAATCAACCTTGTTGCTTACAAAGCGGTGGGCAATGTTCTGCAAGTTGCTCTGGTCTGCCTGTGCATTCTGGCGGTCGAAAACAACGTTTTCGCCTTCTTTGAAGCCATTTGCGGCAAGCCCGTCTACAAAACCTTTATTTGCAGCATCAAGCGATGCATGTTCTACCAGTTGTACAATACCAACATTAACTGTTTTTTTAGCAGCAGCTTCCTCTTTTTTATCGCCGCCGCAGCCGCCCATAATACCGGCGGCAAGTGTTAAAGCCAAAGCCGCAGCCAAAACGCGCGCTTTTTTAGATAATTTCATGGATAACTCATTCCTTCCCTAAGGTAAACTTTTTTCTGCATTCAACGCGTTATTTTACAATTTCCGCGTTTTGCAGCACATCCTGCGGGATAGTAATGCCCAGGCGTTTTGCGCCTGCTTCGTTAACGACAGTTTTAAACTGCTTCTGAGTCTGTATTGCCATATCTGCCGGTTTGGCTTCACCTTTTAAAATTTTAGCCGCCATCTCGCCGGTTTCCTTACCGAGCTGGTAGTAATCAATACCAAGCGTTGCAAGACCGCCGCCCTTTACAAGGGCTTCTTCGCCGCAGATAACCGCAAGCCCTGCGTTATCTGTAACGGAAACCAAAGTAGGCATGGAAGATGCAATTACATTATCGGTGGGCACATAAACCACGTCAACCTTCCCTACAAGGCTCTGTGCTGCCTGCTGAATATCGTTTACCGTGGAAACCGTTGCTTCCATGACATTGACGCCCCGTTCAGCAGCCGCTTTTTTCATAATTTCAATCTGAATTTGAGAATTTACTTCGCTGGAGCAGTAAACGGTGCCGATAGTTTTGGCATCCGGCACGATTTTCAAAAGCAAATCAACCTGTTCTTTAATCGGGTTCATATCGCTGGTGCCCGTAACATTACCGCCCGGTTTTTCGTTCGACGCAACAAGCTTGGCCGCCTCGTAATCCGTAACGGCGGTTGCCACAATGGGTATATCCTTGGTGGCATTGGCCATAACCTGCGCGGCAGGAGTTGCAATGGCACAGATTAAATCAACTTTGTTGTTGACAAAACGGTGAGCAATGTTCTGCAAATTGCTCTGGTCTGCCTGCGCGTTCTGCCTGTCGATAGCAACATTCTCGTTTTCTTTGAAGCCTTTTTCCGCCAGGCCGTCTACAAAGCCTTTATTGGCGGCATCAAGCGCACTGTGTTCTACCAGTTGTACAATACCTACATTTAACTGCGCTTTACTTCCTGCTTCCTTTTTTTCGCCGCCGCAACCCGCCAGAAGCCCCAATGCCAAAAGCAAAGTTACGCCTGCAGCAAATTTTTTAAGTCCTCTTTTTTTCATAATATCCATCCTTCCATTCTTCAAAATGTCCCCTCAAAACAACAATACTACTATTTTATCATCTATTTTACCATTTATCCGCATAAAAAACAAACTTCCTTAACCAAAATTTTAAAATTTTCAGTCAGTTTGCAGATAATTGTATGTATTATAAGGACAATCCTGAAATATACACACCCTTGATTTTCTACATTTACTTATACGTTATATTTACCTGTTATTTTTTGTATGGTATAATTTAAACATAAAATTGAAAGGAGACTAAAAAATGACCGTTGCAGCAAAAAAGACCATCAATATAGAATTAACTCCTTCATTATATAATCAGTTGAAAAAACTTGCAGATGACAAAAGCATTGGCAGTATGCGCAGCTTTTGCTGTGAAGCTATCTCTGAAAAAATTATAGCTTTTGAAAAACTGCGCAAAGAAAACTTAATGAAGCAAGCCGCCAATGACCCGGGCTACATTGAAAGATGCGAAGAAGTATGCAAAGACTTTGCCGCAACAGACTACCCCGGAGGAACTGACGAATGGTGAAGCAATGGCAGATTTATTTTATTAACTTTAATCCCGTACTCGGTTCCGAACAATCCGGTACACGTCCGTGCATTGTTGTATCAGCAAACTGCACTAATCATCTTAATCAGGTTACTGTTTTGCCAATCACCAGTATGAAAGCTTCATACACTACCATATATCCTAATGAAGTTTTTCTGCCGCAAAGCATTTCTAAATTACCGAAAGATTCTATCATTTTAGCGCACCAAATACGCGCTGTTGACAAGCAGCGCCTTATAAATTATGTTAGCACAATTACAGATATTGAATACATTACTCAAATTCAGGAAGCAATTAAATTTCAGTTAGCCCTTGAATAAAAATATTTAACTAAATGTCCTTGTTAAAACGTTTCCACAGCATTATAAATACAGTAACAGGCTCCCGCTTTGGCGGGAGTTTTTTATTTTGCTTTCAGCAAATATCATATGGTAATCAGCCTTAATTTAAAATTGCCGGAATGACGCCTAAAACAACAAAAAGTACAACATTCTTGCAGAAGTGTTTTTTGCAGGAATGTGTACTTTATTATAAGAAAACTTTAGATGTATATTACAGAAGATTAAACGAGAAAAAATCAGCAAATCAAAGATATTGTGATGTTCATTTTAAATTGATATAATTACAATAAAGTACACATTTTGGTCAGGTGGGAAAATTTTGATTGTCGGCATACAAGACGAAATTTTAAAAATACAATCTTTAGGTTTACTTAATAAATTACTATTTGATAAAACAACAAAGCGCAATATTTTATGGGCAACGGACGCCTATAAAAACTTAGGTACGGATTTTGGGCGCGATAAAGAAATAAAAGTGCCGCTGATTACCGGCCGTAATTCCTTTGTAATTAAAAACCGTGCCCGCAAAGCGCTGGAACAGCAAACGGAACGTGTAAAACAGCACGGAGAAGTGTTTACGCCGTTTTGGGTATGCAAAAAAATGATAAACTGCGCGGACAAAAATTGGTTTAGCACGCCGGACGTATTTTTTAGCTGTAATGCACCAACACCAAAAATAAATTTCACGTCAAAGCGCAGCTGGAAGCATTATGTTGACAGCCGCCGTTTGGAAATTGCCTGCGGCGAAGCGCCGTTTTTGGTCAGCCGTTACGATGTTTTAACCGGCGAGATACTCCCCATCGAAAACCGTACCGGCATGTTGGACCGCAAACTGAGAGCGGTAAACGAAAATACCGCTGACGAAACAGAATGGCTTAAATGGGTGGTGCGGGCTTTTCAGGCAACTTACGGATACGAATTTCAGGGTGATAATTTGTTAATTGCCCGCATTAACCTTTTAATGACGTTTGAAGAATATTTGTATAAGCGCTGGCGGCGCAAACCAACGGAAGCGGAATACAGAATCATAACCAACATTATTGCCTGGAACATTTGGCAGATGGACGGGCTGACGGGCAAAATACCCTACTGCGCTGCCCAAAACTTTTTAGAAGTAAGCCTGTTTGATAATTTGGAGCCATGCTTTTTGCAGCCGCAGCTGAATATGCAGCCGCCCTGCCGCATTTACGACTGGCGGCGTGATAACAGTCTGGAATTTTTAAACGTCAATAAAGGGGGCAGAAATATGAAATTTGATTTTATCATCGGCAATCCACCGTATCAAGAAGAAACAGAAAGTGACAGCACTAGAATGCCGCCAATATACCATTTATTTATGGATGAATCATATAAATTAGCTAAGACAGTAGAACTCATTACACCAGCGCGATTTTTATTTAATGCTGGTTATACACCAAAACAATGGAACGAAAAAATGTTAAATGACTGTCATTTTAAAGTTATAGAATACGAAGCTGAAAGTTCAAAAATTTTTTCAAACACGGATATTAAAGGCGGCGTGGTAATTTCTTATAGAGATACTGAAAAAGAATTTATACCAATAGGTACGTTTACTAAATATCAAGAATTAAATAAGGTATTAAAAAAAGTAGAAAAACTATCTAAAAATTTTTTAGATACAATAATTTCTTCACCTTTAAATTATTCTTTAACAAATTTAATGAGAGAAGAAAATCCAAATTTACTTGACCGCCTCCGTACTAGTGCTTTTTCTACACTTGCTCCAATTTTTTATGAAAATAAACCTAATACAAATTATGAATATATTGTATTTATAGGACTTTTAAACGGAAAGAGGGCAAAACGATTTGTAAGAAAAGATTATATTAAAGATGCTTCAGGATCACTTTATAAATATAATATTTTACTACCTAAAGCTATTGGGTCTGGTGAATTTGGAGAAACATTATCGTCAGAAATTATTGCTGAACCAGGTATGGGATACACTCAAACTTTTATTGGCATAGGCAAGTTTGATAGTCACAATGAAGCTATAAATGCAAGTAAATATATAAAAACTAAATTTGCGCGTGCAATGCTTGGAATATTAAAAAGGCTCTGTCACAACAAATGGTTGATTTTTGACGAGAAATAGCGTATAATAATAG